>Ga0153980_1000026_pt1 | contig 195600 bp, 174 predicted proteins | sample TSGA064MetaG_FD_104722 | JGI IMG/M metagenome (GOLD analysis project Ga0153980, IMG submission 104722) | Attine ant fungus gardens microbial communities from Georgia, USA - TSGA064 MetaG | ecosystem: Host-associated > Fungi > Mycelium > Unclassified | place: USA: Georgia, Magnolia Springs... | reverse complement strand
TTTTGCTATCACGCCGGATGCCTCGGTGCGCTTTGCCAAACTGGAAAAAAACGAATGTCAGGTTATGCCTTTTCCTAATCCTGCCGATCTGCCGCGGATGAAAGCCAACCCCAACCTGGTGGTGATGCAGAAAGCGGGGCTGAATACCGGTTTTCTGGCTTTTAATACGCAAAAAGCGCCGCTGGATAACGTGATTGTACGACGGGCGTTGACGATGGCTATCAACAAGCCAGCCATCATGCAGGCTATTTTTCAGGAAACGGGCACCGTTGCTAAAAACCTGCTGCCGCCAGATGTCTGGAGCGCCGACGGTGAACTCAAGGATTACGGGTACGATCCCGATAAGGCCAAAGCTCTGCTGCAGCAGGCCGGTATTGCCAAAGGCACCACCATCGATCTCTGGGCGATGCCGGTGCAAAGACCTTACAACCCGAACGCGCGCCGGATGGCGGAAATGATTCAGGCCGACTGGCAAAAGGTGGGTATCAACGCGCGCATTGTTACCTATGAATGGGGTGAATATCTTAAGCGGGTAAAAGAGGGCGATCATCAGGCAGCGCTGATGGGCTGGACGACCGCTACGGGCGATCCGGACAATTTCTTCGGCCCGCTGTTTAGCTGTACCGCGGCCGAGGGCGGCTCGAATTCTTCAAAGTGGTGTTACAAGCCCTTTGACCAGCTGATTAGCCAGGCGCGGGCCGAGCAGGATCATCACCGGCGAATCGAGCTTTATCGCCAGGCGCAGCAGATAATGCATGACCAGGCGCCAGCGGTGATGATTGCGCACTCGACAATTTTTGAGCCGGTACGCAAAGAAGTCATCGGCTATCAAATCGATCCTTTCGGTAAACATGATTTTTATCAGGTCGATCTGAAATAGGCTTATCGAAAGACTAACCGGCAGCCCTTATGAAAGTGAAGGCTGCTGGTTTTCCGGATCTTCCGCCGTTACCGCTTTCTCCATCTGCTCACAAACAAACTGAAGAAAAAGATTCAGCGCCGCCGAGCGCTGGCGGCCCGCGACCGTTTGCACCTGTAGCGTACGCTGCGTCAGCCGATCGACGCCTGCCGAACGCAGCGCCAGGCCAGAATCATCATGGTGATACAGCACGCTAAACCGGCTGCACAGCGTAACGGCTAACGGGTTTTGCTGTAAAAAAGCGTACAGCGTGCTGAAGTTATTGCAGGTCAGCACCGGCTCAATAAAGATACCGTTCATCTGGCAGGAGAGATCGAAAAGCTGCCGAACCGTGGTGCCGCTATCGGGTAGCGCCATCGGGTAGGCGGAGAGATCTTTCAGCTGCGCGGGCCTTTGCGCCAGAGGATGATCTCTACGCATCACCAGCAGAACGGGCGCGGGCCACGACCCCATCACTTCAACCCCCTGTTCGGGATGCAGGCTAAACTGCAAAGCGACGTCACATTCGCCCTGATGCAAAGTTTCCGCTACTTCCTGAGTGCTTCCCACAATCACTTTAAAGCTGACCGCAGGATAAAGCTGGCGAAACTGCGAGCAAAGCGTAGGCAGCAGGCTAAAAGCCATGCCGTCGGTACAGGCCACCCGCAGCGCCGTGCGCCGTATCGCCTTTAAGCCCTTAATTTCCGCCCGCGCCTGTTCCATACCCAGCAGGCTACGCCGCACGTGGCTTTCAAAAATCTTCCCGGCTTCATTAAGCGTCATGCCGCGCGCGTGGCGCTCAAACAAAGGTGCGCCTATCTCCGCTTCGAGCCGCTGAATCTGGCGGCTGATGGCGGAAACGGCCACAAACAGCTGCTGACTGGCGGCGCTAAGCGAACCGGTACTGGCAACGGCCAGAAAATAACGAACTTCAGGACTCAGCATTGATCTGCCCTTATCTGGTGCATGCCGCTTAATTGTGCAACGGTGCTTTGCTTTAAAAGCAAAGAGGCTTTGATATTTTTATAATTGTGGCAAAGGAGGATTTTAGCTTAGATGGTTGCCATAACAACATAAATGGCAAACACAGGGGATTTTATGTCTATCAACGAAGTATTAACGCGGGCGGATGCCTGGTTTGACAGCGGCGAGTTCAAACAAATTCTGGCACGTCGCATCGCTATTCGTTCCGAAAGCCAGCGTGACGACCGCGAAAGCGAGATCCAGCGCTACCTGCACGAGGAGATTGCTCCGGCCATGCAGGCACTGGGTTTTGCACTGACAGAGATTGCCAATCCCCAGGCTCCGCTGCGGCCGTTTTTGCTGGCGACGCGTATTGAAAATAGCGCGTTGCCGACGTTGCTGTGTTATGGCCATGGCGATGTAGTCTTTGGTGATGATGAAAACTGGCGCGCAGGCCTGGATCCCTGGCAGCTCAGGGAGGAGGGCGATCGCTGGTATGGTCGCGGCAGCGCCGATAATAAAGGGCAGCACGCCGTGAACATCGCCGCACTGGAGCAGATTTTTGCGGCGCGAGGCGGCTCGCTGGGGTTCAACTGCAAGTTCCTGTTTGAGATGGGCGAAGAGATTGGCTCACCGGGCCTGGCACAAATTTGCCGTGAAAATCCGCAGCTGCTGGGCGCGGATATTTTTATCGCCTCAGACGGCCCGAGGCTAAGTGCAGAGCAGCCTACGCTGTTTTTAGGATCGCGCGGTGCGGTAAACGTCCGGTTAAGCATTGAGGCGCGGGATCGCGATTATCACTCCGGCAACTGGGGCGGGCTGCTTTCCAACCCCGGCACGCAGCTGGCTAATGCCGTTGCCAGCCTGGTCAACCAGCACGGTCAGCTTCAGGTCAGCGCGCTCAAGCCTCCGGCGCTGACTGAAGAGGTGCGCACCATCCTCGGCGAAATTGTTTTACCGCCGGACGCCACAGGGCCGCAAATTGATGCGGAGTGGGGCGAAGCGGGCCTGACGCCGGTTGAACGCCTGTATGGCTGGAACACGCTGGAAGTTCTCTCTTTTTTAACCGGCAATCCGGCGCGCCCGATGAATGCGATACCGGGCAGCGCGACGGCCGTTTGCCAGCTGCGTTTTGTGCCGGGAACCGACTGGGAAAATATTGCCGACCACCTGACGGCACACCTTGGCGAACGCGGTTTTCATCAGGTGAAGGTCGAGATGCTGCGCGGCACGCCTGCAACCAGACTCGATCCCGGTAATCCGCTGGTAGGCTGGGCGCTGGAAGCCATGCAGCAGGCCAGCGGAAAAAAACCGGCGCTATTACCCAACCTGGGCGGTTCACTGCCTAACGACGTCTTTGCACATATTTTAAATCTGCCGACGCTTTGGGTGCCGCATTCTTACCCGGCCTGCGGTCAGCATGCGGCCGACGAGCATCTGTTGATATCAATCGCGCGCGAGGGCCTGCAAATCATGACGCGCCTGCTGTGGGAGCTGAGCGAAAAGGGCAGCGAGCTGCTTGCCAGCCATCGTCACTATCAGCAGCAAAAAGGGGGCAGGCCATGAGCGCCGTTATCGAACGTCAGGCCACAGCCACCGTGCCCAGCCTCTACAAAACGCTGTTTGCTACCTGTATCGGCAACGCGCTGGAGTGGTTTGATATCGCGGTTTACGGTTTTTTCGCCAGCTATATCGCCCACGCTTTTTTCCCCGTTGCCGATCCCTCCGTCTCGCTATTGCTAACCTTTGGCAGTTTCGGCGTTTCGTTTTTGATTCGGCCGCTGGGCGCGATTGTGTTAGGTGCTTATGCCGACCGCGTGGGCCGTAAAAAAGCGTTGCTGATGTCGATTTCGCTGATGATGCTGGGCGGTGCCATTATCGTATTTATGCCCGCTTACAGCACTATCGGCCTGGCCGCGCCGGTAATGATCCTGTTAGCGCGCCTGATTCAGGGCTTTTCTGCCGGTGGCGAGTTTGGCAGCTCCACGGCTTTTCTGGTAGAGCATTTCCCACAGCGCCGCGCCTTTATCGCCAGCTGGCAGTTTGCCACGCAGGGGGCCAGCACGCTGATGGCGTCGGCTTTTGGCCTGGGCTTAACGCACTATTTAACCGAGGCGCAAACCGAGGCGTGGGGCTGGCGCATCCCTTTTGCTTTTGGTCTGCTGATCGGGCCGGTCGGGCTTTACATCCGTCGGCACGTCCATGAGCCAGCCAGCTTCGTTGCCAGAGAAAAGGTGCATTCGCCGTTAAAGCATCTGGTCGCCAGGCAAAAAAGTTTAATGCTGTTGGCGATTGGCCTGATGATTATTTCTACCGGCATCAATTATATGCTGAACTATGTGCCCACTTATGCCACCAAAACGCTGCATTTACCCGGCTCGGCCGCCTTCAGCGCCACGCTACTGGCGGGGATCATCTTAACGCTTGTCACGCCCGTAATGGGGCTATGGTCGGAAAAGGTTGGCAGAAAACCGCTGATGTGGGGATCGTTAATCCTGTTGCTGTTAACCATTTACCCGGCTTTTGCGCTGGTGGTTAATCATCCTACGCCGGGAAGGCTGCTGATACTGGTAGGCTGGATGGCGCTATTAAAATCAATTTACTTTTCAACCGTGCCGTCGATGATGGCGGATCTGTTTCCCATCACCACGCGAGCCAGCGGAATGGCTATTAGTTACAACATCGCGGTAACGGTGTTTGGCGGTTTTGCACCGTTGATCTGTACATTGCTTATCAGCGCCACCGGCAGCAGCCTGGCACCGGGCTATTACCTGATGATGCTGGCATTAATTAGCGCAGTCGCGCTGTTGAAAAGCCAGCGGCGCTTACAGGAGCCATAAGTAGGGCGCATCATTTGAAAAACGTGTAGCCGCCTGTCCCACACTATTTCAGCATGGAACAGGCGGCTCTTAATTCGTCAGCCGTAACGCCACCCGGGACGCTGGCTTAGTGAGCCTGCAAATAAACGACGTGCGTTTGCAAATATTCTTCCAGCCCGTGGCGGCCATCGGCACCGCCGATTCCGGATTTGCGCCAGCCCGCATGAAAACCCTGCATGGCTTCAAAATTTTCCCGGTTAACGTAAGTCTCGCCAAACCTGAGTTTTTTCAGCGCCTGCATAGCGGTGTTTAAATTCTCGGTAAACAGGGAAGAGGTCAGACCGTATTCGCTGTCGTTTGCCAGAGCGATAGCTTCGTCCAGCGTGCGGAAAGCGATAACCGGCAGGACTGGCCCAAAGGTTTCCTGCTGGACGATAGCCATCTCCTGGCGAACGTTGGTCAATAAGGTGGGTTCGAAAAAGAAGCCACAGCTGTCTTTACGCTTGCCGCCGGTCACTACGGTCGCGCCTTGCTGCACGGCCAGGGCAACCTTATCCTCCAGTCGTTTCAGCGCGTCGGCAGAAATCAGCGGCCCCATATCGACCGTCTCGTGCAGGGCCGGATCGCCGCTGGTGACGGCCAGAAAAGCGGCGGTAAGGCGCTGGACCACTTCATCGTAAACGCCTTCCTGCACGTAAAGGCGCTCGGTGCAGTTACAGACCTGACCGGTATTGATCATGCGTGAAGCCACAATGGCCTTTACTGCCAGATCCAAATCGGCATCGTTCATCACGATAGCGGGCGCCTTGCCGCCCAGCTCCAGCGACACTTTAGTGACGTTTTTCGCGGCCGTCTCCAGCGTGGCGATCCCGGCACCGACGCTGCCCGTCAGGCTGACCATGCCGACTTCCGGACTGGCGGCCAGCGCCTGGCCTACTTCCGGGCCAAAGCCGGTAACCAGATTAAAGACGCCGGCCGGTAGGCCAATCTGGTGAGCGATATCGGCAAAAATCATGGCGTTAGCGGGCGTTAATTCGCTTGGCTTAATGACGATAGTGTTGCCGGTCAGCAGCGCCGGGGCGGCTTTGCGCGCAATCAGGAAGAAAGGAAAGTTCCACGGCAAAATGCCTGCCGTTACGCCGATAGCCTTTTTGAACACCATAATGGTTTCGTCGGCGCGATCGCTCTGGAGAATTTCACCCTCATAGCGACGCGCCCATTCAGCCATGTAGTCCAGATAATCTGCGGTAAACAGCACTTCTGTCTTGGCCAGCGGCTGCGTTTTTCCTCCTTCCGCCACAATTATTGCCGCAATTTCTGCCGCGCGGCTACGTATGCCTGCGGCAAGCTGACGTAGCCAGCCGCCTCGCTGCACGGCCGGCAACGCCTCCCAGCCCGGCTGAGCGATTTTAGCGGCGGCAATAGCGCGTTCGGTATCTTCTTTACTGCCTTGCGGGATCTGGTAAAGCGTCTCCTCCGTGGCGGGATTAATCACGTCGATCCAGCGACCGCTCTGGTTTTCAATAAATTGGCCGTCTACATAGCAAAGGTACTGGCGCAGGGACATAGTCGCTTCTCCGGAGGTTATTTTGATTTTAAGTTAACAGGATGTTGCGTGTATGCTGCTGCAACGGCACGGCAACTGCCTTTCTGTGAAGGTCAGCGGGCGGTGAAAAGTGGCAAAAAAACCAGCATCGGGACAATGAAGCAAACCGGAAAGGTCGGGCGAGGCAGCGCTAAGGCGCTTTATTACTGCTGGTTTTAAGGTGAATGCGAGAAGAAAAGATATCTGTGATCGCAAACAGGATAAGACGCTGAATTTTGCCATTTTAAGACCGGGCAGGGCAGCCAGGCTAAGGTGGGGTTGAAAGCTTCCTTCGTAGACTCAAGCCTTAACCCCTATGAAGGAAAACAATAAATGAGCCAACTCATCTTTTCAGGCATTCTCTGGCATCTGGTCGGCGCGGCCAGTGCAGCCTGCTTTTACGCTCCCTTTAAAAAAGTGCGTCACTGGTCATGGGAAACGATGTGGTCCGTCGGCGGCGTAATGTCGTGGATTATCCTGCCGTGGGCGGTCAGCGCCGCGCTCTTGCCAGACTTCTGGGCTTTCTACAGCTCCTTTTCCCTTGCCCAGCTGCTGCCGGTTTTCCTGTTCGGCGCGATGTGGGGGATCGGTAACATTAACTACGGTCTGACTATGCGCTATCTGGGGATGTCGATGGGCATTGGCATCGCAATTGGCATCACGCTGGTGGTCGGTACGCTGATGACGCCGCTGTTGCAGGGCCGTTTTGTCGAGCTGTTTAGCTCAACCGGCGGCAGGCTAACGCTGCTGGGCGTGCTGGTGGCGCTGGCGGGCGTGACTATTGTGTCCCGCGCGGGCCTGCTGAAAGAGCGCGCAATGGGAATTACGGCCGAAGAGTTCAACCTGAAAAAAGGTTTGCTGCTGGCCGTTTTCTGTGGTGTTTTTTCTGCCGGGATGTCTTTTGCGATGAACGCCGCTAAACCTATGCAGGAAGCGGCACTGGCGCTGGGCGTCAACCCGCTCTATTCGGCGCTGCCGAGCTATGTTGTCATCATGGGCGGCGGCGCACTGGTTAACCTCGGCTTCTGCTTTATCCGTCTGGCAACCAAATCAACGCTTTCTGCCAGGGCGGATTTTTCCGTGGGCAAATCATTGCTTATCAGCAACGTCCTGCTTTCGCTGCTTGGCGGCACCATGTGGTATCTGCAATTCTTCTTCTACGCATGGGGTCACGCGCGTATCCCGGCGCAGTATGACTTTATCAGCTGGATGCTGCACATGAGTTTTTATGTCCTGTGTGGCGGACTGGTGGGGCTACTGCTGAAAGAGTGGAAAAATGCAGGAAAGCGTCCCGTCAGCGTGCTGTGCGGCGGCTGCTTTGTGATTATTCTTGCTGCCAACATCGTTGGCCTGGGCATGATGTTCTGATGCATAAAGCCACGGGATGTGGCTCTGCCTTATAGCGTCATCGTTTTCCGCTGCCTGTGCTGTTCAAACTGCTGGCGGAAAGCGCTGGGCGTCAGCCCGGTTTCACGGGTAAACACCACCGAAAAATAGTTGCTGTCATCAAAACCGCATAGCGCAGCGACGTCGCCAATCAGGGAAGGCGTGCTGCGCAGCAGAAATTTGGCCCTGCACATGCGAAGCTGCCGTATATACTGGCCGGGCATCATGCCGGTCTGCTGGCGAAACAGCTGCTTGAGCGCGCGTTCAGACAGCTGATACTGACGACAAAATTCCGCTAAATCAAAATGGCTGGCCAGCTGCCCCTGAATGGCCGACATCAGTAAGTCCAGCTGTTCGCCTTCCGGCAGCTGCCACGCTTCGTTAGCCGCATAGCGATGGCGCTGCAAAATCATCAGCAGCTGTAAAAACAGCGCTTCCGACAGCTGGCGCGAGAGCCTGTCGCTTTTCGTACTTTCCTGCGTCAGCTGTTGAATCACGCTGCGCGCCAGCGCCATTCCTCGCGTAGTTACACGCCACGCGGCGCTTTCCTGCGGCAAAAACTGTGACCAGTCCACGCCAAGCCGGAAGCGTTCGGGGCAGTAGATGATATTGTCCAGCACCAGGTTATTGACCGATTCGTAGCTGTGGCAATCTTCCGGCCTGATATAAAACAGATCGCCGCAGGTAATGAGCCAGGGACGATCGTTCATAATGTGCAGGCCGTTACCGCGCCAGACAATCACCAGTTCGCTGAACTCGTGGATATGCGATGGAAAAGTTTGCTGCGGTGCGCGGTCGGCGACGGCGACCGGCAGCAGTTCAGACGGGAAATAGTCGGTCTTTGCCAGACAAAGCGGCTTGCTCACGTTGCACCTCACAGATCATTTTGCCTGATGGTACGCGGAGATAAGCCAAATTCACGCTTAAAGAGGGTGGAAAAGTGATTGCTGTCACCAAAACCGCAGTGGTAAGCGATGTCGGTGATGCGCATCTCGCTGTGGCGCAACAGATGTCGCGCCTGCAACAGGCGTAAGCGGTTCAGATAGCGCTGCGGCGTGCTGCCCGTTTGCTGCTTCAGCTGGCGATGCAGGGTACGCAGCGACAGCGAAAACTTATCCGCCAACGCCTCCCAGTCAATTTCCTCGCTATAGTGTTCTGCCAGCCAGTCCAGCAGGCCACGCATGCGGCCATCCTGATCGTCGCCCGGCTGTTCGCTGCATCCGCGACGAAGCAGCACCAGCAGCTGCATAAAACGAAGTTCCTGCTCTGCCCGCGCTTCCATAGGCGAAGGCTCAGCAGAAAGCTCCAGTCCTTTAATCAACGTTTTAGCCTGCTCCATCACCCGGGTGCCGATGCGCCAGTGAGAAGGGTAGTTACCATTTTTTTCCTGCGGCAGCAGCGACTGGAAATTGGTGATAAAGCGGAAAGCTTCCGGCCCGCGGTACAGCACGTTAGTCAGGATTAGCTGTTCCGTTTTTTCATACATGTGGCGGTCGTGGTTACGCACGAAGCAGACGCAACCGCCGCATAGCGTGCGGGGTTCGCCATTAAAAATATGGATACCGGCACCCTGTTCGACCAGCACGATTTCATGGAAATCTTCGTGGTGGTGTTCAGGAAAAGCGCTCTGCGGCAGCCGCGGTTCTATCGCGACGGGCAGGCCGCCGACGGGGAAAAAGTCCACGCTGTGTAATATGGTCATTATCCAGTCTCCTGCTAACTTTCCGGGCAGTCTACCGCCGCCTTCTCTGTGCCTGCCTTAATTTTTCGACATTAAAACGCACCGATGCCGCTTATTTTTCAAGAATATGCGTGGATTAGACGGGAATTGCGCCATGCGTCACATCCCCGTCCGACAGCAGCAAACGGGGATTTGTGAGCTGCTTCACGTTCACCTTTGCGGGATTGCCAGCAGGCTCCGGGCGCTGGCACTGGCAGGAAGGCGCCGAAAACAGCGGCTTTTAGACTGGAAGCCTGAAACTGACAGGAAGCCAAAGCCATGAGCATGAACTGTGTTGCCATTGACCTGGGCGCATCCAGCGGACGCGTGATGCTGGCCCATTTTGATGCCCAAAGCGGCAAACTGAGGCTGGATGAGGTCGCGCGCTGCGTAAACCATCTGGTGGTGAAGGAAGAGCGGCAGTGCTGGGATGTCGACGCGCTGGAAAGCTTTATCCTGGACTCGTTAAACAAGCTTCAGCTTAAGGGGATCGCCGCCGACAGCATCGGAATTGATACCTGGGGTGTGGATTATGTTCTGCTGGATAGTCAGGGCCAGCGCATCGGGCTGCCGGTTGCCTATCGCGATGATCGTACCTGGGGTTTGATGCAAAAAGCCGCCTCAGAACTGGGCCGTGAGGCTATTTACCAACGCACCGCTATCCAGTTTTTACCCTTTAATACGCTTTATCAGCTCCGCGCGCTGTGCGACGGACAGCCCGAATGGCTGAAGGATGTCCGTCACGCTTTGCTGATCCCGGACTACTTCCACTATCGCCTTACCGGCAAGCTTAACTGGGAATACACCAACGCCACCACCACGCAACTGCTGAATATCAACAGCAGCGATTGGGACGAATCGCTGCTGCGGTGGACAGGGGCCGATCCTGCCTGGTTTGGTAAACCTTCCGCGCCGGGCCGCAAAGTGGGCGACTGGCAAAGCGCATCCGGCACTGCCATACCCGTTATTGCTGTTGCGACGCACGACACGGCCAGCGCCGTATTGGCCGCGCCGGTTATGCAAGCGGATGTCGCATGGCTGAGCTCCGGTACCTGGTCGCTAATGGGATTTGAGAGCCCGCACCCCTTTAACGATGCAGCAGCGCTGGCCGCCAATATCACCAATGAGGGCGGCGCGGAAGGGCGCTACCGCGTTCTGAAAAACATTATGGGCCTGTGGTTGCTGCAGCGGATCTGCGGCGAGCTGGATATCACCGATCTGGTCGCGCTGGTAAAAGACGCCGGGGCTGAGCCAGCCTGTCGTTCGCTGATCAATCCCAACGACGAACGCTTTATCAACCCGGTCAATATGGTACGCGAGATTCAGGATGCCTGCGCCGCACAAGGCATGCCGACGCCAGCGACGGCCAGCGCGCTTGCACGCTGCATTTTCGACAGCCTGGCGCTCTACTATCGCTTTGTGCTGGAAGAGCTAACGGAAGTCCGCGGCAGGCCGTTCAGCCAGCTGCATATCGTTGGCGGCGGCTGTCAGAATCCGCTGCTGAACCAGCTTTGCGCCAACGCCTGCGGCATTCCGGTTATCGCCGGTCCGGTCGAAGCCTCCACGCTTGGCAATATTGGCAGCCAGCTAATTGCCCACGGCTGCGTGCGGGACGTGCCGCATTTCCGCCAGCTGGTCGCCCAAAACTTTCCTTTAACAACTTTTACTCCCCACTTCAGTGACGCATACAGCCGCAGCTGGCCACTTTTTCAGTCACTGACCCACACCGCTAAGGAGCTATGCGTATGACCCGAACAATAGAGCAAGCGTTTGAACTGGCAAGGATGCGTTTTGCGGAAATCGGCGTGGATGTCGATGCCGCAATGGCCCGGCTGGACAAACTGCCTGTTTCCATGCACTGCTGGCAGGGAGACGATGTTCGCGGTTTCGAAAACCCGCAGGGTGCGTTGACCGGCGGCATTCAGGCGACGGGAAATTATCCGGGACGAGCCAGAAACGCCACGGAGCTGCGAGCCGATCTTGAACAGGCTTTGTCGCTGATCCCCGGCCCCAAAAGGCTAAATCTTCACGCTATTTATCTGGAAAGCGATACGCCGGTAGGGCGTAACGAAATCGAACCCCGGCACTTTGCTAACTGGGTAGAATGGGCGAAAACCAACGGGCTGGGACTGGATTTCAATCCTTCCTGTTTTTCGCATCCGCTAAGCGAGAACGGTTTTACGCTCGCCTGCGCCAACGACGAAATTCGCCAGTTCTGGATCGATCACTGCAAGGCCAGCCGCAAGGTTTCCGCCTGGTTCGGCGAACAGCTGGGCACGCCTTCCGTGATGAATATCTGGATCCCGGACGGCATGAAAGATCTGCCCATCGACCGCTTCGCGCCTCGCCAGCGCCTGCTGAACTCGCTGGATGAAATCATCAGCGAAAAACTCAGTCCCGCACACCATATCGATGCGGTAGAAAGCAAACTGTTCGGCATCGGCGCGGAAAGCTATACCGCAGGCTCCAATGAATTCTACTTTGGCTATGCCGCCAGCCGCCAGACGGCGCTTTGCCTGGATGCCGGTCATTTTCATCCAACCGAAACCATCTCCGACAAAATCTCCACCGCCATGCTTTATGTACCAAGGCTGCTGCTGCACGTTACGCGCCCGGTACGCTGGGACAGCGATCACGTTGTGCTGCTGGATGATGAAACGCAGGCCATCGCCCATGAAATCGTGCGCCAGCAGCTATTCGACAAAGTGCATATCGGTCTCGACTTCTTTGATGCTTCAATCAACCGTATTGCCGCCTGGGTTATCGGCACGCGCAACGCCAAAAAAGCGCTGCTGCGCGCGCTGCTAGAGCCGGTAGAGCAACTGAAAACGCTGGAGCAGGAAGGCGACTATACCGCCCGCCTGGCTCTGCTGGAAGAACATAAGTCGCTGCCGTGGCAGGCGGTTTGGGAAGCGTACTGCCTGCGCCACGATGTCCCCGCAGATGCCAGCTGGCTTGAAGATGTACGCCATTACGAAAAACAGACTCTCAGCAAACGCTAAGGATGCAATATGCAACATATTCTGACTTCATGGTTCGTCCAGGGAATGGTCAAAGCCACCGCTGACATGTGGCTGAAAGGATGGGACGAGCGCAACGGCGGCAACGTCAGTTATCGCCTGCTGGAGGAAGAAGTCCAGCCGTTTGCGCAGGACTTTTACCCTGAGCCGCGAACGGTAGAGCTGACTCAGCCCGCCCCGGAACTGGCTAACTGCTGGTTTTTGGTGACGGGTTCCGGCAAGTTCTTCCGCAATGTGCAACTGGATCCGGCAGACAGCCTGGCGCTGCTGCGCGTTAGCAATGACGGCAGCGCCTACAGCATCTACTGGGGCCTGGCCAATGGCGGTTTGCCTACTTCCGAGCTGGCTTCGCATTTCCAGTCCCACAGCGTAAGAATGAAGGTCACTAACGGTGCCGATCGCGTCATCATGCACTGCCATGCGACTAACTTTATGTCGTTGAGCTACGTGGTCGAACTGGATCCTGCGCTGTTTACGCGTCTGCTGTGGGAAGGCAGCACGGAATGTCTGGTCGTGTTCCCGGACGGTGTTGGGATTGTGCCGTGGATGGTGCCCGGCACGGATGAAATCGGTGATGCAACGGCGCAACAAATGGCCTCGCACAGCCTGGTGATGTGGCCTTTCCACGGTATTTTTGGGGCCGGGCCGACGCTGGATGAAACCTTCGGCCTGATCGATACCGCCGAGAAATCTTCGGAAGTGGTGGTTAAAGTGCTGTCGATGGGCGGCATGCGTCAGAGCATCACTACCGCAGAGCTGGTGGCGTTGGGCAAACGTTTTAACGTTAAGCCGTGGCAGGCGGCGCTGGATGCAGGCCACCCCTATGTTGCGTAAAGCTTTTGTTATGCAGGTGCATCCCGATAAGCATCAGGAATACCAGCAGCGGCACAATCCCATCTGGCCCGAACTGGCGCAGACGCTGAAAGAGCACGGCGCACACCACTACAGCATTTTTCTGGATGCGTCGCGCAATCTGCTGTTTGCCACGGTGGAGATTGAGTCAGAAGCGCGCTGGAATGCCATCGCCAGTACCGAGGTCTGCCAGCGCTGGTGGCGATCGATGTGCGAACTGATGCCCGCAAACCCGGACTCAAGTCCGGTTAGCGAGGAGCTAAAAGAAGTTTTTTATCTGCAATAAAGAATAAGGCTCATCATGCGATGAGCCTTATTCTTAGTTAATACGTAGCTGCGGATAGCGCTTCATGCTCCATGCGCACCACGCCAGCGCCAGCAAACCGATAGCGCCGCCCGCATAGCCGATATACTCCATGCCGAGAAAGAGACTGACCTGATTGCCCAACAGCGCGCCTGCGCCAATACCCAGGTTATAAATCCCCGACATCAGCGACATGGCCACATCGGTGGCATCCGGAGCCAGCGTCAGTACCCGTACCTGCACCGCCAGGCCAATAATCATCATCGCCATCCCCCAAATCACGCAGAGCGTTGAAATGGCCAGGCTGTTTGTCGCGGCCACAAACAGCGCCAGCATGCAGGCCGAAACCAGCGTAATAGCGCCGAGCAGGAACAGGGCTGGAAACTTATTGCCTAGCGAGCTAAACAACAGGCTGCCAATAATGCCCGCCGCGCCAAAAATCAGCAGCAAAAAGGTGGTGAAATTGCCGCCCATGGTCGCCACTACCTGCAGGAAGGGCTCGATGTAACTGTAGGCGGTATAGTGTGCGGTCACGATAGTCACGATCAGCAGATACAGCGAAACCAGAGCAGGGCGTCTGAACAGCATCGGCACGCTTTTCAGCGAGCCGGTATGCTCGCTGGGCAGTTTTGGCAGCAGTCTGGCCAGCGTTAACATTGTTATCAGCGCCACTGCGCCAATCACGCCAAAAGTGATGCGCCAGCCAAGATATTGCCCAATCAGGCGGCCAATCGGCAAGCCCAGCACCATGGCCAGCGCGGTGCCGGTCGCCAGCATACTCAGCGCCTGGGTCTTCTTGCCCGCTGGCGCGACGCGAATCGCAAGGGAAGCGGTGATTGACCAGAAAATTGCGTGCGACAGCGCGATACCGATGCGAGAAACCACCAGAATATTAAAGCTCCACGCAAAGGATGAAAGCACGTGACTGGCGATAAACAGCAGAAAGATAGCGATTAACAGAAAGCGCCGCTCCACCTGGCGCGTCAGCAGCATCATCGGCAGAGACATCAATGCCACAACCCAGGCATAAATTGTCAGCATCAGCCCGACCTGTGCCGTGCGCATAGAGAAGCTGGCGGCAATATCAGAAAGCAGGCCCACCGGCGCGAATTCGGTAGTGTTAAAAATAAACGCGGCGATGGCCAGCATCACGACGCGTAGCCATGCGGTCTTACGTGAAACGGTAGTTGATTGCATCAGAATTAAGGACTTGTTGTTAGAGAGACTCTTCGCCAGGCGAAACCAGGAATACGTATTGTGTTTTATTTATCCGGCAGATGACATCAAAAAGCGGCGTTTATTGCTAAATCAGAACAATCAGCGCGACCAGCTCGACTTTCCTCTCTGGGTTGTTGATTTAAGAGCAAAACATCTGTCGGCTGCTGAGTATAACGCTATTTATCGGATGCGCCAGATTTGTTGATTCGCCCCCCCTGATTTGTGACGCTGTCACTTATTATCCCCGGCAAGCGCAGCGGCAGCCATTAAAGCATGTCAGGCCGAAATTGCGAGCGGCGGCTCAGGTGTTTGCCGGAGAGCATAAACTCGCCGTCGCCGCAGTAGTGCACCGTTTCCGGATGCCGGGGCGAAGGCGCGACGTGCGCTTTGACCACTTCAAAAACAAAGAAATTAAGCTTATTTACCAGCGAGTCGTCATAAATCCGGCACTCAAAGCAGGCATGGCAGGCCGTCAGCAGCGGGGCGGCTACCTTGATAGCGGGTTCTGTCGCCAGAGAAAATTGCTCAAATTTATCCGTTTCTTCGCCGCTACAGTTGCCGATAGCCACTACCGTATCCAGCAACTCTGAGGTCGGCAGATTAATCACGCACTCGCGGCTTTTTTTGATCAGGGCATGGCTATGGTTTCCCGCCGAAATCATACAGCCAATCAGCGAGGGCGAAAATTCCAGAACGGTATGCCAGCCCAGCGTCATGACATCCTTTTCTGCATCGTATGCGGACGACACCAGCACCACCGGGCCAGGCTCAAGAAAATGACGAACGTTGTGTACGGGAAAGTCGGCTTTTCTGGCTTGATTCATCGCTTACTCCTGCAAATATTCATACCTTTTTACGTAATCTTTAGTGTAATCGCTGCGCGAAAATACACATTTGTCCTCACATTGCGCTACCCTGGAAGTTGACGGCGGCACGGGTCGCCATTCTGTTTAATCAAAAGGATACCAATATGAATCAACGTCCCTCTGTAGCGGTATTGGGATTGGGCGCGATGGGCCATGCTTTCGCCGCCAACCTGCTGAAAAACGGTTTTGACACCTGGGGATGGAACCGTACCAAAGCGCGAGGTGAGGATTTGCAAAGCGCCGGACTGCAACTGGCCGATACGCCAGAGGAGGCCGTCAAACAGGCTGACGTGGTGATCAGTATGCTGGCCAATGCAGAAATCACTCAGGAGGTATTGCAGAAGGCTCAGGCAGAACTGAAACAGGGCGCGGTGGTTGTGCAGATGGGCACCATTGGCGTGGAAGCCACGGAAAAGCTGATAGCGGATTTTGCCGAACAGCGTCCGGATATTGTGTTCCTTGACGCGCCCGTGTCCGGCACCAAAGCGCCAGCGGAAAATGCGCAGATTTTAATCCTGGCCAGCGGCGATCGTGAGCGGGCGGAAAAGGTTGAAGCTGTGTTCGCTGCGATTTCGAAAGGGGCCAAATGGTTAGGTAAAGCCGGTGCGGCATCGCGCATGAAGCTGGTGGTGAACGCCTGGCTAATCTCAATGGTGCAGGGCCTGGCGGAAAGTACGCAAATGGCGGAAGAGTTTGGCTTCACGCCCGATCAGTTCTGGGATGTGCTGGACGGCGGCCCGCTGGCCGTACCTTATGCGAAATCGAAGCTGGGTATGATCAAAGAAGGTGAATACGAGCCGCAAATGCACCTGACATGGGCAGTGAAGGATGCCAGGCTGGCGCTTGCCGCCGCCGAAAAAAGCCATCTTCCCGGTCTACAGCAGATCGCTGGCCTGTGGCAGGAAGCCGTTGATGCGGGATATGGTGAGAAGGATTTGTCAGTGATTTATCGTTACCTGAGCGATAAAAAGCAGTAAAAACAGCATAAAAACCGGAAAACAGAGAGGAATAATCCCTCTGTTTTTCAGGGTTATAGCGTAAATAGCAGGAAGTGCTTAACGCTATTCTTCTAAAATGCAACACTATTTGTTATATTAATTATCTCTGTACTTTTATAGTTGACTGATTTTTAATGCTTTTTATCACCACCGCTGAAACGGTGAGGTATCGCTAAAAGCAAGGATCTGAACATGCTTGATATTCGTTTTCCTACGGCCTTACAAATGGTGCTCTGCGTGGCCCAGGCGGAGCGGGAAGGTAAACGCAGCACCAGCAAAATTCTGGCTACGGGCCTTGAAGCTAACCCCAGCTTTGTCCGTAAAATGATGGTGCCGCTGACCCGCGACGGCATTATCGTATCGACATTAGGCAGGGCCGGGACTATCCGGCTGGGTCGTCCGGCGGAAGAGATCACGCTTTGTGATATCTACACTTCCGTACTGGAAGATAAGCCGCTGCTGGCAGGCCGTCCGGAAGTGCCGGCGCGCTGCCTTGTCAGCGCCAATACCTGCTGGTTCTTTAAGGAGCTGGCGCATGAGGCCGAGCAGGCTTCGCTTAGCGTTCTGGCTAAGCGCACCGTAGCCGACGCGCTGCGCGAAATTTACGAGCGCGACCGGCGCTATCCGGAAGGAAGCTGTGAAGCCATGAAGGCGCATGAAAATGCCGATACGTAACAATAAGGCAAAGCGCAAACGGGCCGGGCAAACTTCTGTCCGGCTTTTTTGTTTCTACAGCATTGATGGTTTCTTCTGGTTCGAAAGCGGTAAGAACGCCTGGCGTTAGCCTACGCCGCTCTCCCTGTTTTTTGATACTGCTCGTGAGCACCCTGCGTAAACCAATCGCATTTAATGCAACAATTAAACTTGCATTAAGCGGGCAGGTGCTTTACCGTAAATAAGTGCACTCATTAAAGTTACCTTTTACCCCGCGCGGCGGAAGAGGTCAACAACAAGAGCAGGTTAAAATTCTAAGGGGAAGACAATGAGCCATGACGATTTTATCAGCGATCTGGTAACGTGGATTGATACACATATTGAAGGCAAGATGGATTTGGATACCGTAGCCCGCCGCGCAGGCTATTCCAAATGGCATCTGCAGCGCATGTTTAAACAGCACACCGGTCATGCGCTGGGCGAATATATCCGCGCACGTCGTTTGAAAAAATCCGCTGAGCGCCTGGCGAAGGGCGGTGAACCTATTCTGGACGTGGCTATCTCATTTGGATTCGATTCCCAGCAGTCTTTCAACCGCAGCTTTAAACGTCAGTTCGGCCAGTCTCCGGGCGCATGGCGCCGTCAGGTTCAGGTTAGCGCCTGAATTCGCTGCGACAGCGGGCGTAACGGCCCGCCGTAGCCGCTATAAAAACACCCGATAACGCTATTTTCACTCAACAGGTGGGGTAAATCGCACCTGAAAGTGGGCAAGGGATTGTATACTGTCTGAATTGTAATGCTTTTTGGCGTCTGACAGACAGGAATCCCCATGGAGTTACGGAATTTCAAAAAACAGAATATGTGCGAAGCCGTCAGCTATCTGCTGATTTTTTTTGCGCTAATGCTTATTTTCCCTTTGCGCCTGCTGCCTTGTTTCCTGGCCGGATTTATCGTGTATGAAACCATTCTGGCGTTAACACCGTGGGTGGGACGTCTGGTGAAGGGCCCGCTGGCCCGCTGGATCACTATTTTTTTCCTGGCGGTTATCATCGTGCTGGCGCTGGCTGCCGGTATCACCAAGCTTATCGGCTTTCTCCTGCATGATTTTCACAGCACGGCAGCTTTTCACGCGGCGGCCAGCAAGCTGCTGGAAGATGCGCAGAATACGCTCTCACCGGTTGTCGCCCGCTATCTGCCAGCGGATATCGATGAATTGCAGCATCAGGCAATGGCCTGGCTGCGTGAGCATCTGATTATCGTACAAACGCTGGGCCGCACCGCCGCGCATACCGTGGCAACAATGCTGATAGGCATGCTGCTGGGCGCTATTATTTCATTGCGCATCAGCGACAGCGATAATAACGATGCGCCGCTCAAGCAGGCATTATTACGACGCCTGTCGCGGCTGGCCGCGTCTTTCCACGATGTCGTTTTTGCACAAATCAAAGTGGCGCTGGTTAACACGCTGCTGACCTGCGGCTTTTTATATGCCATTTTGCCGATGTTTGGGCTGCACTTTCCCTTCGCCAAAACGGTTATCGTCCTGACCTTTATCGCCGGACTGCTGCCGGTTATCGGCAACCTGATCTCCAATACGGTGATTTTGCTGATCGGGCTTTCAATCTCGCTGCAGGCGGCGCTAATCGCGCTGATTTTCCTGATCCTGGTACATAAGCTGGAATACTTTATCAATGCACGAATTTTCGGCACCCGCATTAATGCCAAAACCTGGGAAATCCTGCTGGCGATGCTGGTGTTTGAATCCGCGTTTGGCCTGGCGGGCGTGGTCGCCGCCCCGGTGTTCTATGCTTATCTGAAGAGCGAGTTGCGTCACGCGCGGCTGATCTGATCCCGACAAACTTATTTAGTCAAACCTGACGGCTCCTCACGGAGCCGTTTAAAGTTCAGCCTGTAAACTGCCAGTAACGCTTCCTGAAGGACTCGAAATAATTTCTGGTCCATCTTTTCCAGGGCGTCAGATGAAATTATCTAATTTTAAGATTGGGTATACGGCTAAGTCTGCTGGCCGCCATTTTGCTGTTTGCTACGCTTTTTATTGGCCTGCGTGGACTGGCCATCAATGAAAAATCGCTTCAGCAAAACGAACAAATTATGCAGCAGGAAACGCAGATAGAGCAGGTGATTGATACCGCGCGTGACGCGCAGGTACAGTTTAAAATCCAGGTTCAGGAGTGGAAAAACATTCTGCTGCGCGGCGGCCAGTATCCACAAACCTTTAATAAATATAAAACCTCTTTTATCGCGCAAAGTAATAAAACGCAGCAGCTGTTGGCTAAGTTGACCGACGCGATGCCAGCATTAAATATGGATAATCGCAAAGTTAAAGAAACCCGTCAGCTTCATGCCGAACTGCAACAGCGCTATCTGAGTGCGCTGGAGCAATATCGCCAGGGCGACGCCAGTAGCGCCCAGCGTGTCGATCACCTTGTCACAGGGGTAGATCGTCTGCCAACCAGCATGATTGAATCGGTCCAGCCGTCCACTTCATCCAGCATTTCCGTAATTTTAGGGTGAGGCAACATACCGTAAACCAGATCGGCATAAGGGGATGCTGCTGAAGGGACACTGTTATCCAGAGGGGTAATTTTCACACCTTTATCCGATATATCAACATCAGGCAAATCACCGGCCAGCGCCATCGCATTCACTTTCTCCAGGCGCGATGCCAGAAGCGTCATACGACTCTTGATGTATTTATGGCAATCGGTCGGAATGGCAAGGGGTAACTGATTATCCCGGAGTGATTTTTCAAAATCGCCTGACGGGATCAGATAATCATCGAAATTCCTGTAGCGGCGCGACCCCTTTACCCAGATATCGCCAGAACGTAATGCTCCCTTGAGCTCGTTCAGGACGCAAAATTCGTAATATTTGCGGTCAATGCCGGTGGGAGTGATCACGGCCTTTCGCCAGCTCTCAGGAATTAACCCGGTTGGCGCGGATGGCGGAACTTTTCGGAGTTGTTTCCGATACATATCTCTGACGGTATCCAGCGCTTCACTGAGTTGTATTGCGGCAGGCGCAGCCCTGAACTGCAATGCTGAGAGCATCCGGGGGGCGTATTTACGCAGAATACTGTATTTTTCTGTGATTAGATGAAGCGGGTCGAAGTTGTCCTTACGTGACAGGAACCGCGTTTCCTCCACGCTGTTGATGAATTCCTGCCAGGGAAGGACATCTTCTATTGCGGCCCAGGGATCTTCGCCGGATTCTCTGGCGTTAAGTAATGCCTGCCCGACGGTAACGTACTGCTTCAGCTTGCTCTGAATAAGCTTTCCCGTTTGCTGAAGCCGTTCGGCCTGCGTGCGTTTTGCCCTGCTGAACAAACTGCCAAGAATGCGCTCGTGCAGATCAATAACTTCGTCAGTCAGGGTGGCTCGGGCTTCCGATATGATACAAACCAGCGAAGCATAACGGCGAACATCCGTGAATTTAGTCAGGTCCCGGCTACTCATTTTCCTGCCTTCGCGTGCCAGTTTCAGTAGCCGGTTCTGGTGAACGGAAAGCGTAATGCTGTCAGGCAGTGCCAGCGACTCAATCGCATTTAACCGATCGATATGTTGCAGGACATTTTTACCATTAATTTCCCCCGGAGGCTGGAGTAGCCTGGCCAGCCGTGAAGGTTGTTCGCCCTCAGAGACCAGCAGACGGTCCAGTGCTGCTTTTTGCTGCGGTTCAAGCGGCGAGGTAAGCGCAGAAAAAACCGCCCTGTCGGCAAGCGTTGCTGCTTCAGCCAGGGTGCGTTCGATGACCTCAACAGAGGGGAAAATAACCTTATTATTGTGGAGCCAGGAGAGCATTTCCTCTGCAAGTAAAAAACCTCTGTCTGTCCGCATGGCGTAGGGATAAAGGTGACGAATACAGTTTTTTTGCAGTGCCCGGTTGAATGGGGATAATTCCAGGTAGCGGTATAGTTCAGCCAGATGTTCCCAGCGGGTGACCTCTCTTGATGCGTACTCACTCCATAAATCAGACTGAAGTTTCACATGAGCCGACAGCCGGTAGACAACACCGTTGTGAGGGGACATATTTTTGTCGGGAGCAAACCCCGGTCCCCGCAAATAGTAGAGTAAAACAGCAAAGCCCAGGCGGTTAGCTGGCCTGTGGTGTTTATTAATAAGCGCGAGATCATGTTCACTCAAAAAGCACATGCGCGTCAGAAGAACGTCATCATCCGACACAACCAACAAGCGTTCTTTTTCTTCACTGCTGAGTATTTGTCTCCGTGGCATAAATGCTTCCTCTGCATATAGTTTATTTTAGTTATCGCTTTGTACTGCCCGAAACCGGTCAGTTTCGGACATCAGGCTGACAATGTATCCGAAAGTCAGGGAGATTTATTTCGTACACACGCTATAATTCGGACATCCTTTACGTACGGAAAGTTTCATATGTCACGAGTTTTTGCCTACTGTCGGGTCTCCACTATGGAACAGACCACCGAAAATCAGAGAAGAGAAATCGAGGCTGCCGGATTTACTGTCCAGCCCCAGCGACTGATTGAAGAACATATCAGCGGTTCGGTTGCAGCCGGTAAGCGGCCAGGTTTCATCCGACTGCTTGATCGCATGGAAAATGGCGACGTTCTGATTGTTACCAAGCTTGACCGTCTGGGGCGCAATGCGATGGATATCAGAAAAACTGTGGAACAACTGGCTGACTCCGACATACGGGTTCATTGTCTGGCTTTGGGTGGTGTTGACCTCACAAGTCCGGCAGGAAAGATGACTATGCAGGTTATTTCTGCCGTGGCGGAGTTTGAGCGGGATTTACTGATTGAGCGCACGCACTCCGGGATTGCACGAGCAAAAGCAGCCGGCAAGAGGTTTGGCCGTCCTTCAGCACTGAATGAAGAACAGCAACTTACTGTGATTGCACGCATTAACGCCGGGGTCAGTATTAGCGCCATTGCCCGGGAGTTTAATACTTCCCGGCAAACCATACTCCGGGTGAAGACAGGGCAGAACGAATCCTGACAGTAAAAATAAATTCGCCTTGAAAGGCAGCTTTGTGCCCAAGCGGACATTCAACACAGCTCTACATCATGTCTTGATCGTCATTAACTTGTGGCAGTTCATTATCTGGTGACAGAAAAGCTACAGCTGGAAGCACATCAGGATGATTGGTACATGCCGCCAGGTATGGCAATACTTTTACCGGATTAAAGATCCTGATGCTGATTGAGGAAGGCATCTGATACTGTGAATGCACGCCCTGTCTGAACAATCTGCGAATCAAAACTGATCCGCAGATTAACGATAAAACGCCCGGCAGGACCCACTAAACTATCTTCATACGCAGAATATTCATCCTTCCTTCAAGAGCCTTTTGCAGGGATTTCTGATGAAAGGGTGACATTTTTCGCCATTCCTGTGCTTCTTTACGCGTACGTCCGCAGCCTTCGCACCATCCGTTTTTACCACTGAACGCGCATTGATCTATACAAGGGGATTTAACTGCCATCTTTTACTCCTTCAGCGATTCAGGCCAATGAAGCCATGGAAGCTCATATAAATGCCAACCACCGCAATCAGTGCGCTGGAAAAATACGGAGCACGGCGGGCGAGGGTACTGAACCCGCTCCACTTACGGCTTATGTGACGCACGCTCAGTGCAGCGCCTGCACCGACAGTGACCAGAGTGAGCGCAAGTCCGATACTGAAACAGACGACCAGTGCCGCGCCAAGAGTGAACTGTTTAACCTGAATGCACAGCAGAAGAACGGTGATTGCAGCAGGGCAAGGAATAAGCCCGCCGGTGAGACCGAACATCAGTATCTGAAAGTTGCTGACTTCCCGGCCATCAAAGCGTCGCCGGATATCATCGGCATGGGCCCGTTCATGCGCATCCTGGTACTCTGCAGAGCCAGCTTCAAGACCGTCCAGCTCTGCATGATCGTGCTCATGAAAAGCAACCTCATATCCGTGCAAGTGGTTTCTGTGTCCCAGTTCGAGCCGCGCAGTGAAGTCGTGCGGTTCAGGAATCGTATCCTCCGAGACAAGTCGACTCTCTTTTTCCACAAAACAGAAGGTTTCGCCTGTTCCGTCATGTCGTTTTGTGGTGACGACAGTATCATCTTCTCCCCAACGGTGGCCGGACAGCACGCTTATAACCCATCGCGCCGGGCCGTCAGTTTCATCAATTGCGAGCTTCACCTTTCCGTGCCCGGTATCAATGATATGACTCTCGTCGTGCCCGTGATGATCGTCATGTTGCCCTTTATTCCAGGCGCGGGCCTCTGACCAGGTACGCCAGAACATCCAGGCGGCAGTGAGAAGAATAATGACCCCGGAAATAAGCTGGAGCCAGGGGTCGGCGGCTTCTGCCGTGAACTGGCGACTGATGTACATCCCGCCCATAGCAATGATCCAGACAACGGCCGTGTGGGATGCGGTGGCAGCAAGGCCAAGCATCACAGCCTGCTTGACGGTGCCCCGGATGGCCACAATAAATGCAGCCATCATCGTTTTAGAATGCCCCGGCTCAAGTCCGTGCAGGGCTCCCAGAAGTATGGCGCTGGGAATAAATAACAGGGCACTTGATGTCCCCTGACTCAGAAGTGCGGAAAAATCATTCATTCATTCATCCAGATGTTCGATTGCAAAAGAGAGGCAGGAGCCTTAAGATTTGACACGCATATACTGTACCCCAGTATTGTTAAGGCATACTATACCCTAGTATAGGTATCGATCAACAGGAGAGTCGCGATGGCGCATACCCAAAAAAACAATAAAAGCCTGCTTACCCGTGTACGGCGCATCAAAGGCCAGGCGGCTTCTCTGGAAGCTGCATTAGAGAATGGAGATGAGTGTCTGAAGATATTGCAGCAGGTTGCTGCTGTCCGGGGAGCCATCAACGGGTTGATGAGCGAACTGCTCGAAGGGCACATCCGCGAGCATCTGATGAATGAAGACGCTACACCTGATGAGCGGTCCGACGATTTGGAACAAATCGTTGCTGTCATTCGTTCTTATCTCAAATAAGCGTTTTTTCCAGACAGGTTACGTACCAGAACGCTATCCATAGGAATATTTATGCTCTGGCTAATATCTAAGTATGCAATAACCGCTTTTATGGTGGTGCTCATATCCGAAACGGCTAAACGCAGCGATCGACTGGGAGGCCTTATCGCGGCATTGCCGCTGGTCACCGTTCTGGTACTTGTATGGATGAAACTGGAAGGTCAGGCGCAGGAAAAAATCGCTGCCCATGCCTGGTATACGTTCTGGTACGTTGTGCCTACGCTGCCAATTTTTATCCTTTTTCCGTTTCTGTATCAGCGCATCGGCTTCTGGCTCACGTTGCTGATATCGTGTGCGATTGCTGCAGTGCTCTTTGCATTATGGGCCGTGCTGCTTAAGCGGTTTGGTATCTACCTAATGTAAAATGAGTACACTGATCATCAACTTAGGCAATTCATTAATAAAATGTCTGTTAATCGCTCAAATCTGTCTGTCATGCCTGTTTAAAAAACAGGCTTAGCGTAGGATATTTTCCGTTTTCCAAGCGGACCCCAGGTAAGGCGATGGAAAACATTGTGGAGAGCGTGCAGCGCGTTAGCTCGCTGATGGCGGAAATTTCGCTGGCCAGCAATGAGCAAAGCGTGGGGATCGATCAGGTGAACCTGGTGGTGACGCAGATGGATAATGCTACCCAGCAAAACTCGTCACTGTCGCAGGAGTCAACGGTAGCGGCGCAGTCGTTGCAGCAACAGGCAGAAAATTTGTTACGTAGCGTCAGCGTGTTTAAGCTTTCCGCAGCGGAAAGCGTATAACCATCAATGAAGCCAGTCATTCGACTGGCTTTTTTGCATCAGGTGTCATCAGAACTGTTATGAAATTACCGCCAGCTGCCAACGCATATCATTTTATCTCAAAAATTATTTTTCAGACGCTATTTTATCAGGGGAGATGAAGTGCTCAGATAAATAGCATTAGGGAACGAATGTAAAGCCGTGGTGCAATAATTATTCTTAATGGTATGTATTAACGGCTAACCTTTTGGGAAGTTTATTCCCACCTGAACCACCGGATAATTAAATGAACCCTCTCTTTACCTTTCGTAATAAGATTAATTTTTAGTTCTTCCTTGCTAAAAATTACAATGTGTCCCTTCCTTATTTATTGTTAGCATTTTTTCGCTACAAAAATAATCTATAGAGAGGGAATGATGGCAACGGTAACGAAAAGCAAACAGCTTTATACGCTGCAAAGACCAACGTGGTTTGATGCGGCGGGTCTGAATATGGGCATAGGGCATGACAGACAGCATCTGGGCATTATTCTGGCTAAAGGCCAGACTATCCGCATCCGCCAGAACAACCCGCTGGCGGGACCGGTAAATTTACGTTTGATGAATGATTACTGTGGTACGGAAATTTCCGCAGCGGTTGGCAATGCCTGGGTAACCTGCACGGCAAGCGCTGCGTCTGTTCCCTTTATCGATACGCTCTATGACAGATCTGAGCCGATTATTGAGTTTCAATATGATGATTCGGCTAAAACTTTACCCGTGTTTAACTCTGGCGATAGTGAGAGTGATTTCTTTAAACTGTGGGATAGCCAAAGCGCTGAGTTTGCGCTAATTGAATCACCTTATATTAATTTATTAGTTCCTGCTGTTGACAAACAAGCTTTAAGAACGCTCTACGAAACCAATCCCGTCGAGGAATTGTTTAAGGTTTATAACGAACTGTTTGAGTTTTATAATGACATCGCTGGCATCTCGTTTAACGCTGAAAGCACAACAGATCGTAATATACCAAGCCGATATTTTGCCAGAGCCGATAAAAACGGGGCAGGCGGCGGTTATTACAGTGTAAACTGGATAGCTGAAAGCACGGCTTCAATTGCAGGCTTTTATCTGGATTGCAATCAGTACAAGGAATTAGGCTGGGGTGGGCTGCACGAGATTGCCCATGGTTACCAGGGCCATTTTATGAATGAAAGCGTTTCTGAAGTCTGGAACAATATTTATTGTGCCTGGTACCAGCATACCAAAATGAGCGAACGACAATATAAAGAGGGCTGGCTCTATGGCCGTCAAAGCGTCATTGAGGGGCGAATTAACGACGCGATCAAAAACAATACGCCGCTAAATTCGCTGGATGTTGCCTGCCGACTCTACTTTTATATGCAGCTGATACATAAAGCCGGGATCGGGTGTTTTACCCACTTTAACCAGCGCTATCGCCAGCTGGCAAATACTGACGGTTTTATGGCTTCAAACTATATTTTGCCAGACCTGCTGTCAGAAAGTTTTATGACCGGTGAAAAGGGTGTTGACGTTACGCCTTACATGCAGCTGCTGGGCTTACCGATTACCGAAAGGCAGTGTATGATAAATCAGTTCAGCGGTAAGAGGGCCGTTTATCCGCTCAATCAGCTGGTGAGTGCAAGCCAGGTAAGTTCCGTGCAGTCGCAGCTGCGCTTGCAAAGTCCACTTACGCTGGTGGATTGCCAGCAGCTGAAGAGCACGGGGCTCAAAAGCACGATGACGCTGTCGTTTAACCTTGACGACTTTGCTCAAATCCGTGGCGAAACGCTGGCGCTGCTGGATGGCGCAACTGTCGTCCGCCAGCTGAAAATTACCAGCCAGCAGGTGACGCTCAGCGATATGCCCATCGGCGTATACGCGTTACGTCTGCCAACCGGGAAAAGTAAAAAATATACGCCGCAGATCAATTACCTGGTAGTCAAAACCGACAGCAAGCTACAACAGATAAGCTTTACACCTAAAGCGGCATCGGCCGTGATAAATCAGACGCTGACTTTTTTAGGCATCTCCAATAAGGCGTTTGGTGCCGCTACTGTGGAATACCAGAACAGCCGTATCCATGTACAGCTAACCGATGAAACGCCTCATTCTTATTTTCCGAATGAAAATTATGTTGAGATAATTATTCGCAATAAAAGCAATGCTGAGCGCTACAGGAAGTTAATCAAGGGTACGAATAACACCATGTTTTCAGACCTGATTGACTTTACGCCAGGCGATACAATCGAAATTATCCATCAGGAACCTTCGCGCTTACACGTTTCCCCCGCCAGTAATGGCATGGTCGATACCAGTAGCAAAAGCAACGTCTATGAAATTACCGCCTGGGGCCTGAGAAACAAGCGGACAAACAACGATCCGAAGAGTGACTTAGTGGCAAGAATTGATGCCGCGGCGCAGGTCGTTGCGCGCAATGTAGCGATGGTAGAGGCCGATTACGCCACCCTGAAAGACGATCTGTATCTGGCGATAATGGCTCTGGATAACCCTCAACGCGATACGTTACGCGCGCAATATTACCTTTACCTGTCGGCACATAATACGCTGTCGGACGATCCAGATGAGCCGGTAGATCCGGTTGAACCCGTAGAGCCGGAAACGCCGGATGAGCCAGTAGAACCGGAAGCGCCGGATGAACCTGTAGAGCCGGAAGCGCCATATCCTGCCTGGTCGGCGACCAAAACCTACAGCACCTACGGTGAAAAAATAACGTATAAGAGAAAGGTTTACCGCCAGAACTTCTATTCAATCAATAAAGCGCCAGATACCAATTCTGCGCCTTTTGGCGAGCCATGGGTTTATCTGAACGACTATTGACTGGCTGTTTAGCCAACGCTAAAAGCGATGTTTAAACGGAGAGGAACAGGCAAAAAAATCCCGGCTTATCGCCGGGGTTTTTCCCTGTAGCTTTACCATTCGCTGGCATAAGGATTAACGGCTGTCGACAAAGCGGCGCTGCGTTAGCCAAGCTGCTTTAAGATAGCCGCAAGCTGCTCGCGGTGTTCGGCATCAATCTCACGAGCGGCAGAATAGCCTGCGTTAAGCATAATGGTTTCATTCAGTCCTACCAGCCAGTCGTAGATATACCAGGCCGCATAGTTATTCGGCTTCAGCGACAGGCGGGTGAGGCGCTGGGTTGGCCCAAGACTCGCCGCCTGCGTTTCCGGGCGGGCAAAAATTTTCTGTCCGCGATTAATTTTGCTGTCCGGACGTTCGGCTTCGGGCAGATGTTGAAAGCCTAGCCACGCGACGAAATCACCTAGCACGCTTAGCGCACGGGAAACCTGGCGATCTGCCAGCAGCTCGGCAGGCGTATTGGCCGCATCCTGATCGGTCAGGATCTTCACCAGCGCGTCTTCAATGTTCAGGCGAATACTGGCGGTGGCCAGCTCTTCCGTCAGCATTTCCAGCGTAGGGCGCGTGACCCCTAACAGCTCCAGCAAGGCGGCCTGTTCAGGCAGCTGCACCAGCAGATTAATCCAGTAACGGTAAACCAGCTGCGCAAAGCCCGCTTCTGCCTCTTCATCCTGCGTATCCTGCGGAAGGGTCTGCAAAGCAGGCAGCGGCTCGTCGCTTAACAGATCGATGCTGATGCCAATACCAAAAGGATCTTCTTCCGTCAGCGCAAACTCTTCGCTGGCGCGTCGCTCGGCAGGATGCTGCTGCTGCATAAAAAGATGGCGCAGCGTCTCGCGCGTTGGCAGTAGCCGCTCCAGCAGTTCACCATGCACGCCGGTTCTGGCCTGTAGAGCCTTCAGCAAACTTTCCGCAATGCGCAGGCGAGCCTGCGGCTCCTCTTTTTCGGCGGCCAGATACCAGCGGCCCAGAAGGTTGTCGCTCAGCTCGCGGCGGATTTCGTTAAGCTGCTCCTGCAAACGCGCCGTTTTACCTTCGCGCTTGACTTCGGTCGTCAGCCAGCCCGCCATACGCTTGACGCCTTTATCGTCCATTGCCAGCATTGTTCCCCAGGTGTCGCCCGGATTACCTACGAAACGCTGGACGGCGGCATCGTGATTCTGACCACGGGTAATGCGCTGGTCGAAGGGCGTTAACGCCCAGATCAGTCCTGGCTTGCGTCCGTTGCGCAGCTGGGTGTTTTCGCCCTGGGTCTGTTTTACCCAGTTATCCAGCACGCGGCCCACGGTTTGCGCATCGGCACGCTGGCCGGAAGCATTACAAACCATCAGCAGATCGACATCCTGTCTTTCGGCGGCGCGGGTCAGCAGAAAAGGGCGTTTGGCAGTGGTAAATGCCAGCGCCAGTTCATGGTAAGGATCGTCCGGCAATATTGACGGCTCTTCAAAACCCGGATAATCGAGCAGATCAACCTGTTCGAACAGGCTTTCCCTCGGCGCGCTGTAAAACGGCAACAGCACTTCACGGCTAAGCAGGTTCAGCTCGCCCAGCGCCAGCGTAACCGGTTTCAGGCTGCGGCCGTTATGCTGCGGCACCACCTGAATCACCCGGTCGGATGAGGCGTTAAAATAGCGCAGGCTGCTGCTGTTCAGCACGCTCAGCCCGGCATCGTCAATGACGGTAATCGGTGCCAGCACGCGACGCACGTTAGAGAGATGATGCAGCACGTGCGCCAGCTGGCGATAAAGCGCGGAAAGCTCGCGATCTTCGTTCCACAGCAGCGAAAAAAGCCGGGCGCGATCGTCCACGCCTAAAAACGGCGCAAGCTCCACGGCCTGCGGCCAGAAATGGCTTTCCAGCGCCTTGCTGCGGCAAACCTGCGCGTTATTCAGACGCTGCCAGAGCGCCACCACGTTATGACTGTTCATGCCGTCAACGGGCTGCGGCTGACGGAACACGGCAACGTTTCTCATGCGCTCGGCGATCTGCTGCTCGTCCATTACCGGTTTGCCGCTGCGCTTTGCCCAGATATCGGCGATGACGCCGACAATTTCTTCCTCACTCATTAGCGCCAGCTGCACGGGCCACTCGTTATCCGTACGGGTTTGCTGGCCGCTAAATCGCATCACCAGCGTCGCACTCTGCTGCTGAGGATTGAGCTGGGAATAGTCGAAGGTTGCATTGCCGATCGCCAGCTCCATACGGCCTTTTTCACTGGCGGCCAGCGCGGCAATCAGCCACGCTTTGCCCGCCTGGGCCAGGCCAAAAAAGCCAACGGCGCACTCTTTGCCCGAGGCTTCAATTAGCCAGCTGGCCTTGTTGTGCTGAGACTGAAGCCTGGTGCGCAGACGGTCTGCTTCCATATCAAGGCGCGGCGCATTCTGGCGAGCGCTCTCCAGCCACAGCAGTGACCGGTCGATGCCTTTTACCACGCTCTCCAGTTTTTTGCCGAACTGTCCCGACAGCTGTTTAGGCGTCAATGCTTTCATTTCTTGTATACGCTCCCACTGTCAATCCAGTAATGGGTCAGGCCTGAGCCGCTGCTGGCCAGAGTATTAAGTTTTAACCGCAGATGCTCCAGCGGAACGCGGCTGCCATCGTCCAGCGTCGCCTCGGCAATTTCAAATCGTTCCGGTCCGAATTCACCCTCGGTTTTTGCCACTGCCAGCCTGATTTTCAGCACCTTGTCCCCGGCAACGCTGCGCGCCAGCTGTGGATCGGCAATGGACAGCGTATACAGTGGCGAAGCGGGCCAGCGATCGTTATCGAGCTGGCGGAAGCCTAAAGTTAGCGCACCGCGAACCTGAAAACGCTCGCGCGAGTCCAGCTTGAAGCGCTCGTCGTCCAGATCGATATCGGCGTACCAGACGTTTTCAGCGCTGAGCGCGCCGTTGCCGTCCAGCATGCCCAGATAGCGAATAGTAGAGTAGGGCTGGAAATCGCCCGCCTTAAACCAGAAGTTAGCCAGCCTTAAATCCAGCGACAGCAGGCACAGCATGGCACCCACTGCGGCGGTAGATTTCGGATTTTCAATACGGCCCTGTTTGTTAAAAGGATACCAGTCGTTGGTATGATAGCCATCCAGCGAAAGGATACGGCTGACCGGCAGCGGTTGGAGATGGCGGAACAGCGCCTGCACGCCAGGAAAACGCGAAGGACGACCCGTCAGCAGCAGGACGTCGCAGTCGTAAACGGCGACCACTTCCGACATCGAGCGCAGGCTTTGCGTAATATTCATGCGTGGCGACAGGAACTCGGCGTGCAGCTTGCCGAGCTTAACCACCAGCGGCACGCGTAAAATATCGAAAGCTTCCGCTTCGTTCGGCAACTCGCGCTGAATTTCACGGTTGATATACTCTAACAGCTTCTGCGTGGGTGCCTGCGCCAGCAGCTCTTCAAACCGCGCATCCACTTCGGCATTCAGCTCCAGCGGGTCGAATCTTTCGTAGGCTTCGAGGATCGCCTGGCCGACCGGAATAAAAATCTGCAGCGTAATCTGCTGGCGCAGCGTCGAGTGCCCGTCAAGCCTGCCTTCGTGGCCAAACAGCCGCGTCATCACGCCTTCCGGATTAACCATGCCCGCTTCTTTAAACGCGTGTTGCAGCGCGGGCAGCACGTAAAGCTGAATGACGTCCAGCAGGATATCGTCACCGGCCAGCTTAAAGCCCTCGCGGAACAGCAGGCGCGGCATGATTTTAACGTTGTTGCCGACGCCATCATCCAGGCGGTATTGGGTGATCGCCAGATCGGTGGTGCCGCCGCCGATGTCGATGGAGGCAATGCGCAGCGTTTTACCCACGGGTTCATCCGGCGCGCGAACGCGATCCGGACGCGCCATGCTGATAAAAAAGGCTTCGGCGCGACCGCCAAAGTTCACCTGGGTTTCGTTATAGAGATAGACCATTTGCCCGCAGGTGGCCTCGTCCCATTCCATCTGCACTTCCGGCACCGGCACGCTGCTTTTCGCTTTGTCTTTGGCGCTGGTAAAATCGTCATCGGCCGGATGCCAGCCCATGGCTTTCCAGATCAAAGCAATCGCCTCCATCATGCGACGGCGAAAAATCTCGCGCTCGGGCTTGGGCATCGCGGACGGCAACGTCAGAATAATATTGCGTAGCTGACGCGGCGCGCTGCTGTGCAACATTTTCTGGCGCTGCGTTGCGCTATTCATTTGCATCAGCGCCTGTGCCAACAGCTCGCCGAGCATAAAGGTCATTACGGAGCTGCGGCTGTACTGCGGGGAAAACACCGGCAGCCTCTCTTCCAGCGGCTGATTGTAAAGCGGCTCGCCTTCATCGTTAACCAGGTTGGTCAGCGGCGCGGCGGTAGCCAGCGGCTCCTGTGCGGCGTTGCCTGGCGTACGGCTAAAGCGCCAGCCTGGCGTATAGGCTTCTTCATCCCACAAATAGCGGCGCGGGCTGGAGATGCCGGTTGCGCCTTCGGTGCCCAGTCGCTGCAGAGCCAGATGGCTGGCCTCGCGACCGACGCGCGTAATAGATGGCCAGATAAAAGCGTCATCGCGACCGCTTTCCACCGAGAAATTTTGCTTGCCGAAAGTGGCCTGCGCAAACTCTACGCGACTTTCAAACAGTTCGTTGTAAAGGTACTGCGGCGAAGTCAGATCGCGTAGCTGTAGCTCATAGGTATGCTTCAGGCCGTGGTGATCGTCTACGTGATCTTCAACCATGATGCCGCAGGTGTGCGAGTTGCCCACGTCCAGAATCAAATCAACGGGAATAGCGGGTTCCTGTAGGGTGGCCGCGCTGATTTTCAGTTCTGGCAGCGCCAGCTGGTGGCCGAGCATGTGCAAAATGTTCAGATAATGCGCCTGGTACTCGAACTCACGGAGTGCGGTACGAATGTTTACCTGCGGACGCTGTTCGACCGTGGCGGCCTGCTGGCTAAAAACTTCCCGCAGCCAGCCGTCAATCCACGTGTGGTCGAGAAATTCGCCCAGCTCGTTGCTGCGGTAAGCCAGCGCGAAACTGACGCCGTTTTTCACGTCGCTCTCGTTCAGCGCCAGCGTTTCATCTTCGCCTTCGGCCCAGGTACGGGTTTCAAACGCCAGGCAAATACGGTGCGTTTTGCCGTTTTGATCCGGGCTATCCAGCTCGACAATCTGCACGCGCGCCCAGTTATCGGGGCCGCCAATAAAAGTGCGCGGCGGATTAAAACGTAAAAAAGGCAGCGGCAGCCAGACGCCGTTCAATAATGCCAGCGACTGCGACAGCGGAAAACTGAACTCAGGCTTGACCACTTCCGGCATGCCGCCCACGGCGATGGGCAGCAGATACTTGCCGGTTTGCGCATTAAAATTCAGGCGCAGCAGCGGGCCGTTAGCCGTCTGGCGCACAAATTTTCCGGGCAGATCGTTCTCTGGATCCGGCGTCAGGGCAAAATCGAGAAACTGAATGCCGCTGTTTTGAATCAGCGTCATCGTCGGTTTTAAATCAGCGATAGTCGCCAGCATCATTGTTTACTCTCGCGCTTCATCGTCATCGGTAATACGGTTTCGGCATCGTACTGGCCGTTACAGGCGGCGGCCGTGCCTTCGGCACCCTGAACGCAAACCAGTTCCGGCATTTTGTAACGTGACCCGTCGCTGCATTTCGCTCTGGTACGGCTGTTAATCACCAGGTTGCCGGATTTCATCAGGCCAGCATAAACATCCACGCGGCAGACGGTACCGTCGCCCTGGGTCATTTGCGCCTGGCCTTTACCATTGCGCAACTGATAGCGCAGCACGGGTGGCTTGCCGGTCAACGGCGTTTTAATGCCGACAATCACACGCCAGTTACCGTTAAGGAAACGCGTGGAGCCAATTTTCACGGCGTCAGCTGGCAGCACCAGGTCATCTTTTCCGGCCGGAACGGCAGGTTGTTCGGCAACGGCTGGCGCTGCTGCTGGCGTTTCGGTTACCGGCTCCTCGGCTGGTTTATTTGCCGTGGAAGCAGCGGCAACGGTGGCTGGCGTTACCGGAAGCTTAGTGGCCTGATGCGCCACAGAGGCTGTTTCCTGTAGCGGCGCGGCAGATGGCTTAGCCATTTCCTGCGGCGTGGATGCGGATTCTTTTACCGGTTCGGCTGGCGCCGGCGTTGGCTGCGGGTTAGTTACCGCAGCGGAAGAAGCGGGCTTCTGCTCCGGAGTAGAGAAAGAGTTTTTCATCTGCACACCAAAAACAACCAGCAGCGCGGCGGCAGGGACTATCCAGCCATAGCGCAGAAGATTGCGTTTGACAGAACTATTTTTGACCGGTGCAGGCTCTGGCTTAGCGGGTTCGGGCGTAACCTCAGCTTTAGTTTCCGGCTCGGGTTGCGGGGGCACTTCCGGCGCAACGGGCTCCGGCTCGGGCTGATAAGCCGCAATGGCAGGCGAGGCGGTTACCAGCGGCGCGGCGGCAGTCATTTTCGATAGCGTCAACGGCAGCTCTTCTTCCACCGCACGCAGGCAATCCAGCGGATCCTGCTGCGTCTTTTTATCCAGGCTAACAAATCCCCAGAAGGTCAGTACCGGCTTGCCGCCAACCAGATAAACAAAGTTCTGATCGGGGAACTGTAGCGCCTTGGCCAGCAGTGCGCCAAATCGTTTCTGACTGGTTTTCTCGGACTGCTGCGCGCGCTGGCAGATCTCCGCAACCGTCTGCTGACAGGCAATAAGATGATTTAATGCATGAGTACGGGCGCTGTCGCTGGCGGCGGCCCAGGAGGTGATTTTTCCGGAAACGGGCGAGTACCAGTCCAGGCGATCGCCAGCATCGTTGGGTTGAGGAATAGCCAGGCAGTCAGCAATCTGCTGCTGCTTGCGCAGGCGCAGCGTCTCGCGCAGCTGCAGGGCTGACAGGTAAACGGGTTGACCGTTCTCGCCCAGAGGCAGAACCGCGTCCAGGCTCCCGCTGCGTAGAAATTGTTTAGCCACTAAATCAGACCTTTTTAGTCAGGATTCAATAAGTTTTAATCCAAATTTCTATTTACTGTAGTCGAGTGGCCTTAAATCAAATGCGAAAATAAGAGGGTAAAGCGGGGTTTGCTTACGCCATGAAGCGGCAAAAAGTCAGGAACACATTAAAATCAAAGGAAAAATGGCGAAATTTCAGGCAGTGGAAAAAACTTACCTCTAATTTTCAAAATTGCGGGCCGCCAGAACTTTTGTGACTAATATCCTATTCAGGCCAAAAGGTTACGGCATACGCCGACAGGCTTTCGTCAGGCTGGGTTAATAACAGGCAGATTGCAGAAGGTCTGAGCAGAATTTACATCCTGATACACTCCTCAACGGTGATGGCCCATTTCGCTGCCAGGGTGTTCTCGCAGCTTTGCTAAACTCAGACGGTTATTGAAATCTGAGGTAGAAGAATGAAAATTAAAAGTTACGCAGCAATGGAAGCCGGCAAGGCGCTGGAACTGTATGAATATGACGCGGCTGAGCTGAGCGCGGAAGAAGTCGAAGTAACAGTGGAATACTGCGGCGTATGCCATTCCGACCTGTCGATGATCGATAACGAATGGGGTATCTCACACTATCCGACCATTGCAGGCCACGAAGTCATTGGTCGCGTATCGGCACTGGGCGAAGCGGCAAAAACCAAAGGGCTGTCGATAGGGCAGCGCGTGGGCATTGGCTGGACGGCCAAAAGCTGCCAGCACTGTGATGCCTGCATCAATGGCGAGCAGGTTAACTGTGAGCAAGGCTCTGTCCCAACCATCCTGAACAACGGTGGCTTCGCCGAGAAGCTGCGCGCCGACTGGCAATGGGTTATCCCGCTGCCGGAAAGCCTGGATGCCTCAACGGCGGGCCCGCTCCTGTGCGGCGGCATCACCGTATTTAAACCATTACTGATGAGCAACATCACGGCGACCAGCCGTGTGGGCGTTATCGGTATCGGCGGCCTGGGCCATATCGCCATCAAAATCCTGCGCGCGATGGGTGCAGAAGTAGTTGCTTTCAGCTCAACGCCGGATAAAAAACAGTCCATTCTGGAAATGGGTGCGGACGAAGTGGTTAACAGCCGCGATGCGGAAGAGCTAAAAAAGCAGGCTGGCCGTTTCGATTTGATCCTCAGCACCGTCGCGGTCGATCTGGACTGGAAACCTTACTTTGACGCGCTGGCACCAAAAGGTAAATTCCATACCGTGGGTGCCGTAATGAAGCCGTTTGAAGTATCTGCGTTTCAGCTGATTATGGGCGACAAAGCGTTGACCGGTTCTTCTACCGGATCGCCGGGCCAGCTGCGTTCGCTGCTGAAACTGGCTTCGCGCCGCGATATTGCGCCGAAAGTAGAATATTTCCCCATGTCGAAAATTAACGATGCGCTGGGTCATGTCCGCGCCGGTAAAGCTAATTACCGTGTGGTATTGAAAGCGGATTTCTGATTTATCGCTACGGAATTTTCTAAGCCCTGGCTTTTAAAGCAGGGCTTTTTTTGCAGGGAAAGCAGCCCGATCTCCCTCGCGTAATAAGTACGATATGACTAAAAAGGCGATCTTATCGATCGCCTTTTTTTCGTTAACTCTTTAGCGAACGGTTAACCCTGTTTCGCATCGGTCTCGGTAAACGCCGGTTTGTTTTTGGCCGTGGAATAGGCAACCTGTTTTACCTTATCCGGTGCAGTTGTCACCTTCACTGCCGGGATAGTCACGCGGCCAAAGCCGAGCAGGGTAGGGACGTAGCCACCCACCTGGTGCTCGCCAGCTGGTAGGTGAAGCTGCAGGCTCTGACCACGGATCAGCGCGCCCGCATCTTTACCGTCGACGGTAACGTAAACAGGGGATCCATCGTCAGTGCGGCTAATCTCGTGCGACACGTTGACCTGAGTCGGTCCAGTCGAAAAGTCTTCCGCTGAAATCTCTGCCGGGCCCTTAAATAAATTAGCGGCCGAAGCGGTGATTGACGACGTGGATGCCGGCTCGTCTTTTTTATGGGCGGCGCAGCCGGTCAGGGTTATGGCGGCCATCGCAACGGCCAGGGTGAAACGACAGATCATTATACCTCACTCTACAAGCGGCTTTTAATACGCTATTTTAGCGCCTCCAGGTCGTCAAAAACAGTCAGGTCTCATCTTAAAAATGTTTCCACGCGTTATTTCGCATGGATTGCGTAAAGGGGAGATGTTTCACGTGATTCAGTATTGTGGTGTAGCAATGCTGCACTTTAGTTACATCATACTAAATAAACTAACAATAAATATAACCTTTGACATTGGCGATAAGATTGGCCAGTCAGCAAAAAATGCACCGGCCTCTGTTTTCGCTCCCCAAAAGGAGCGGGCGGGCATCAGCCAATCGTCCGATTTCTGCCTGCCAGCGGCGCAATAAATACCTGGAGCAGGCTCATTGCTATCAGTACCAGCAATGGAGTTGACCAGTTATTAAAGTGCTCATGGAGCATGCCAAAAGCCAGCGGGCCCAGCGCGGCCAGCCCATAGCCTACGCACTGGCCCATGCCGGAAAGCTGCGAAGCCTGCCGATGATCGCCGGAACGTAAACCAAACAGCGAAAGGCAGATTACCATTGAGGCACCTGCGCCAAGCCCGGCCGTTATCAACCACAGTATGGCCAGTGCCGGAAAGCAATAGAGACCACCCAGCCCGATAAAAATAGCCAGCGAAGCCAGAAACCCGATGATGCGCTGATCGGACAGTTTTTTTAACGCGACCATACAGCTCAGGTTCGAAACCACGGCAACAATCTGATAAACAAATAGCAGCCAGCCTGCGGACAGCTGGCTAAAACCCTGTGCCTCAGCCCAGGGCGTAAACCAGGCGATAAGCGTATAGAACACCATTGACTGCAATGCCATAAACAGCGATACCTGCCAGCCCAGCGCGGAACGCCATGGCGACCGTAGTCGGGAAGCGGCATTTTTATTATTGCTCGCGCTTCGGGAATATTTTAATAGCGGTAGCCAGGCTACTAACGCCACTACAGCCGGGAGAAACCATATGCCCAGCGACAAAATCCAGCCGGTTTTCGTTGCCTGGGCCAGCGGAACGGCAACCCCTGAAGCCAGGCTAGCAGTCACGGCCATCACGCCAGCATAAAGGCCAATATAGCGTGCGGCATGTCCGGCAAAATCTCTTTTGATCAACGGCGGTAGCAATACGTTAGCCGCCGCAATACCTGCGCTCAACAACAGCGTTCCCAGCCACAGACCCGTTACGCCGCCCACACGCAGTAGCGATCCCAGCATAATCAGCCAGACGGCATACCAGAGCGTTTTCTCCAGGCCAAAGCGGTTACCAGCCCAGGCTGCGGGCGGCGCAAGCAGGGCGAACATCATAAGCGGAATAAAATTGAGCAGGCCAGCAGCGCTGGCAGACAGGTTAAACGTGGCGCGAATATCTTCCAGCACCGGCCCGATTGCCGTTAGCGGCGCGCGCAGACTGGCAGCGGTGGTGAGCAATACAAACAGGAAAAAACCAGAACGGGCAAAAAGAGAGCGTGGGTTCATAAGCATTAAATATCGCACCGGAGCAGGCGCGGCCTGCTGAAAGTGCGTTGGTTGACGTTAACGCTTACGCAACAAAGCCGGGCTTTGCTGTCTGGACGTTATGTTAACGGCGTTGGCCGCCAAAAGTAAAGGCTAACAACAAAGTCATAACAACCCAACGTAAGAGGAGCCGGTCAGGCCATTTTTTTACGTTGCGCATCATCTCCATACATGACTTACAAAATCCTGAAAAGGTCATTAATAGTCTTTTACATGTTAAATAAAAAAAATTATAGTTCTCATTCTCATTTGTATACAGCCGTTTCATAGCGCTTAAAAAGCGACCTGTGGCGGCGTTCCGCAGTGCATCACAACAGTGGCTGAACAGCGTTGCCTGTTCATAAAAAACATAAAGATCGAGGTCAGGATGTCTTTTGCACAACGTTTTAACAGGGAAAAGGGCGCTGCCCGTATCAATACTTCTTATACGGTCGTTGCCGCACTGGTCGCGCTGGCCATTCAGGTCCCGCAGGCTCACGCGGCGGATGCAGCGAAAGAACAAACGCTGACGGTTAGCGGCACCGCCGATAGTGCTGACAGTACGGCAGCAACGGATTACAGCGTGCCCGTGACTAATGCGGGAACCAAAATGTCGCTGACTTCCCGTGACATTCCTCAGTCGATAAGCATCACCAGTAAACAGCGTATGGAAGATCAGCAGCTGCAATCGCTGGGCGACGTGCTGAACAATACGACTGGCGTTATGGAAAAAGTAGCGGATATGGATCGCCGCACCTATTACTCACGCGGCTTCCTGATTGATAACTACATGGTCGACGGCATCCCGACCACCTTTCAGGGACAGTGGAACCTGGGCGATGCACAGTCAGATACGGCTCTTTATGAACGCGTGGAGGTGGTGCGTGGCGCAACCGGCCTGATGACCGGCGCGGGCAACCCATCTGCCTCCGTTAACATGGTACGCAAGCACGCCGACAGTAAAGATTTCACCGGTAACGTATCGGCAACTTACGGCAGCTGGAATAAACAGCGCTACGTCGCCGATCTCTCTGCGCCGTTAAGCGAATCCGGCAACGTGCGCGGCCGCCTCGTGGCAGGCTATCAGGATAATGACAGCTTTGTTGAGCGTTATAGCGCAGAGAAGAAATTCGTCTACGGCGTGGTTGATGCCGATTTAACGGACTCGACCACGCTTTCTGTCGGCTATGAATTTCAACAAACCAATGCCGACAGCCCAACCTGGGGCGGCCTGCCGCGCTGGTACACGGACGGCAGCGCAACCAGCTATCGTCGCGGCTTTAACACCGCGCCAGACTGGGCCTATAACGATAAAGAAAGCAAAAAGCTGTTCGTTAACCTGAAGCAGAACTTTGACAACGGCTGGCAGCTCACGCTGAACGGCACCCATAACGAAACCTTCCTCGACAGCCGCCAGCTCTATATCAGCGGCTACTTTGATAAAAACACCGGGGCTGGCGTATCGCCATACGCTGATTATCCCGTCGTCGGCGGTACGGGTTACAACACAGGCAAGCGCAAGGTCGACTCTGTTGATACATTTGCCAGCGGGCCTTATCAGCTGTTTGGTCGCCAGCATGAGTTAATGGCAGGCGTGAGCTACAGCAAACAGCAAAATACCTATTACGGTACCTTTGCCAATATCACGCCTGGAGAGCTGGGCGATTTCAATGCTTATAACGGCCAGTATCCCGAAACGGACTGGGGCGAACGCTCGCTGTCGCAGCGTGACGTTACTCGCCAGAAGTCTGCCTATCTCGCCACTCGCGTGACGCTGGCCGATCCGCTGCATCTGATCCTGGGCGCACGCTATACGCGCTGGAGTACCGATACGCTTACGGACAATATTGAAAAGAACAACATTACGCCTTATGGCGGACTCATTTACGATATCAATGAAAACTGGTCGGCCTATGCCAGCTATACCTCGGTTTTCCAGCCGCAGTCCTATCGTGACGTCAACGGTAGCTATCTGGCGCCGGTTGTCGGGAAAAACTATGAGGCTGGCCTGAAGTCAGACTGGATGAACAGCCGCCTGACCACGACGCTGGCCGTGTTCCGGATTGAACAGGATAACGTGGCGGAAAGCACGGGCCGCAGCGTTGCGGGTTCAACCGATACCGCCTACGTAGGTAAGAACGGAACGGTAAGCCGTGGCGTCGAGTTTGAAGTAAACGGCGCGCTAACCGACAACTGGCAGATGACCGTCGGCGGCACGCGTTATATTGCTGAAGACAGCGAAGGCGAAGCGGTTAACCCACAACTGCCGCGTACCCAGCTGAAGCTTTTCACCAGCTATCGTCTGCCAATGCTGCAACAGCTGACCGTGGGCGGCGGCGTCAACTGGCAAACCAAGGTTTGGGATGAGGTTGGCGCACCGGAAGGCAACGGCACCTGGCATGCAGAGCAGGGCAGCTATGCGCTGGTTAACCTGTTTGGCCGTTATCAGGTAACGAAACAGCTAACCATTCAGGGTAACCTGAATAACCTGTTCGACAAAGAATATGACACTAATATCGGCAACTATATTGTCTATGGCGAACCGCGTAATTTCTCGCTGACCGCCAGCTATAGCTTCTGATTTCGCTGGCCTGCATGAATAGCGCCTGAGGGCGCTATTCATGCAGGCTCTATACCGGTTAAAGGCTGCCGGTTCGGCGGACCAGGTAATTCTAAATAATTTCATATCGTTCACAACAAAAATAACGCTGGAAGGATTCAACTATTTAAGTATAGTTAAGTCGATTATTATAGACGGAATTGCCAGAGTTAGAGGTTTGCGGTGTAAATTACCGACTTATTTTTCTGTTTTAAAGTATCTCAATTAACAATTGTTATTCTTTCACTTCACTCTATAACTGTATTATTTCACTCTATATCTAATTGCAATCAACAAATGAGGTAATTATTTACATGAGGGTTGTCATATTTCAAGGCCAGTATGGCATTTTCAAAAAAGAAGGGCTTGATTTGTCTATGCCAGCAATACAAACCTGCCTGGGACTTTATGCTTTATCAGAGCAACATGATTATCTTGTCTGTGCACACTTTGATTCAATATTGGGTTTGCAACAAAACTTAATGGACATTAAACACGCACTAGAGCTAAAAGGCATAAGCATGAGTAGTCTCAAAGCTACTGTTTTTGGTGGGGACGGAAAGCAGAGTTATCTTCGGTGTTCCTCGCCCACTAGTCATATAGGGAATGAAATTGTTAATTTCATAACAGCACTGGGAGGGTTAGCTGAATATTCAAATGATTTTTATTCCGGAGTTTTTCCTAAAACATTTAATTTTCATTATCGGAAAGGTTGTGGGATAACAGAAGGTCAAGATCCGAGGAATTTTATGGGGTGTAGTCAACCAGCTGCGAATTTAGCAAGGAAGAGAATAGCGCTAAGACCTTCTGAATATTCTGTTTCTCATGCGAAAATGGTCGATGTCAGTCCCCTGTACTAAAAATGGTTTTTTTTATTAAGCTACGCCTTATTGCTGTCCAGTTATCCCTGTGTGTGGTTTTAATAAATCCTGTCCACTGTTAACTAAAAGAGGATAAGGATAGCTATCTGTATAAACCCTAACGTATCGATGATCAAGAAAATCCCGGCCAGCGGCCGGGACAGCTAATCAGAAATTATAAGAAACATTCACTTCATAATTACGCGGTGCGCCATAAACCACCGAATCGCTCAGCCAGGTATAATAGGTGCGATCGAAAAGGTTGTTGACGTTGGCCTGTACCGCCAGCTGCTTCGTAACCTGATAGCGTGCAAACAGATTAGCCAGCGGGTAGCTGCTTTGATACAGGCGTTTGGTTTCTCCATCTGGTGCGGTCGCGTCCTGGAACGTACGGTTTTGCCAGTTAACGCCGCCGCCCACGGTCAGCTGCTGCAGCATCGGCAGGCGATAGCGCGTAAACAGTTTCAGCTGCGTTTGCGGCATCTGGCTGTTATAACGACCCGTCGAATCCGTTGCCACAAAGCGCGTTGCCCCAAAGGTCATCTGTAAATTATCCGTGACCGCGCCGTTCAGCTCAAATTCCGCGCCTTTACTGGTCGCTCCTTTGGTGGCGACGTAAGCCTGCTCGCTGGAGTTATTGACATAATTGTCGCCGTCGCTCTCGGCTGCGTTTTCCTGCTCGATACGGAATACCGCGATAGTGGCGGTCAGACGACCATCGTCCCAGGCGGATTTCAGCCCGGTTTCATAGCTTTTACCGGTAACCGGTGCCAGATAGGCGCCGCTTTTAGTGCGGTAGGTCTGCGGCTGGAAAATGGAGGTGTAGCTGGCATAGGCTGACCAGGTATCATTAATGTCATACACCAGGCCACCGTATGGCGTGACGTTATTCTTTTTCTCGTTGCCGCTGCTGCCCATGGTGCTCCACTGGGTATAGCGTGCGCCAATAATCAGCGACAGCGGATCGGCCAGGGAGAAGCGTGCGGCGCTGTAAACTGCTTTTTGCCGGACTACATCGTCCGCATTCTGATACCAGTCACCCCATTCCGGTTCGGCTACGTCGCCGTCCCAGCTATCGTGGAAGCTGCCCATCTGGCCTTCGTCATAAGCACCATCCGAGCTATAGGTAGCATTATGCTGACGGCTGTAGCTCACGCCAGCCACCATCTCATGCTGGCGGCCAAACAGTTCAAACGGGCCGCTGGCATAGGTATCAATCGAATCCAGCTTGCGCTTGCCCCTGTCCTTGCTGCCAATACCTAAGGTACCTTCGCCCGTTTGCTCATCCGGTGCGTCTGACAGATAGAGTAATTTGTCGTTAAAGGTTTCTTCACCATGTGTACCGTTGACGCGGAACGTCCAGCCGTTATCAAAGTTGTGCGTAACGTTAGCGAACACCTTACGAGAGGTGACGTTGTAACGTGTCCAGTCTGCTGCATCACTGGTGTTACGGCTGTAGTGGGTGCGTGTGCCGTTGCTGTACCAGGTTGGCAGGCCGCCCCAGGTAGGGTTGCCGGTATTGGTTTGCTGATAGTCATAGCCCAGCGAAACCGTCGTGTTGTCGGTCAGGTCAGCGTCAATAACGCCGTACAGGAATTTCTTCGTTTTGTGGTAGCGATCCAGCCAGCTGTCCTGATCCTGATAGCCTGCTATTACCCGGCCGCGCACGTTGCCGGATTCGCTCAGCGGGCCGGAAACATCCATGACATAACGCTGCTTGTTCCAGCTGCCATAGCTGGCGGAAACGTTGCCGGTAAAATCCTTGCTGTCGGCATGCTTGCGCACCATGTTAACGGAAGCCGCCGGACTGCCCGCGCCGGTCATCAGGCCGGTGGCGCCACGGACGACCTCGATACGATCGTAAATTGCCGTATCTTCCGCTGCGTCGCCAAAGTTCCAGGCATCGCCTGCTGTCGTGGGGATATCGTCATAGGTAAAGCTGGTAATCTGAAAACCGCGGGAATAGTAAGCCGAACGTTCGCTGTCATAAGATTCCGACGCGATGCCGGTGGTGTTATCCAGCACCTCGCTGACCGACTGAAGATTCTGATCCTGCATTCGCTGCTTGCTGACCACGCTAAGCGATTGCGGCACGTCGCGCGGCGTCATCAACATTTTGGTTCCGGCCCGCGTAGTTTTAGCGCTGTAATCCTGTTGCTCGTTACCGTCGCTGGCAGTGGTCGCGTCAACCACCATATCCTGCTCGGTTGCCTTGTTGGTTTCTGCGGCAAAAGCGGGATTGAACTGAGCATGAATCGCCAGCGCCAGCAGCGAGACGGTAAATGTTTTTATCGGCGCACGCGCGCCGTTTTCCCTGCGATTAAAAGACATAAAGTTCTCGAATAGGCATTTCTTGTTATTGTCCTGAAGAGGACGCGCATTCTCGACGACCCGGCCAAAAAAGCTTATTAACAGGCAAGAGGGGATCGCAGTGAGAATGTTAATGATAAGTATTTGCTTTTAACGAGTCTCTTGCTGTATGCGCCACAAAGTGTAACAACTTGTTAATTTCTCCGGGCAATCGGCAGCACAGCGCCTTGCCGCATAGCGCATGCAGATTTACTTCGCGCATGCTAATGCGTATGATTCTCATTCTTTTTATCGGCTATGCGCCGTTTATCCATTGATGGAGTGCTGCATGAAATCTTTACGTCCGGCCGCCCTGGCGGTTGTTGTTGCTCTGGGGCTGGCTGGCTGCCAGGCACCTGCTAAAAAACCTGAAGCCCCGGTCAACACTGCCGCAGCGGCAACGCCAGACACCCAGCTCAACCAGCGTGAGTTAGGTGACGGCCTGTATGAAATGGCCTGGACGCCAAAAGCGCTCTACGTTGCCAGCGCGCAGTCTTTCAAAGACGTTAACGGCGGGGTGCTTTATCGTCTTGACCCGACCACGCTGGCGACAACTGGCGAAACCCATACCGATCTGAAGAACTTTGGCATGGCTGCCGATCCGGATGGCAAGGTGTTTTACACCACTAACTCGCTGGATGGCGGTATCTCGAAAGTGGATGCGCAGAGCGGTAAGGTGCTGGAACGCCTGAAATTTAGCGAAAAAGGCAAAGATGGTTCGCCTTATGGCGCGCGTGAGATCCTGTGGCATGAAGGGCAGCTTTACATCGGCGGCGTGGGCGAGCCTGGCGTAATCTGGGTAGTGAATGCCAACACCATGAAGCTGGTTAAAACCATTAAAAATGCAGGTAAGTGGGTAACCGGCATTATCTGGTCCCCGGTCACCGATCGCATTTATGCGGCCAACGGCGGCGGCGAAGTGCTGGTTATCAATCCGCATAATCATAAAATCGAAAAACGCTGGACGGCTGGCGACGGCAAGGAGTATCTGCTGCTGAATATGGCGGAAGATCCGGCAACAGGCCGCCTGTTTGTCACCGATAATTCCAAAGCTAAAACCACGCTGGTGTTCGATGAGCGCAGCGGAAAAGTGATTAAGCGTATTGAAGGCGATGCGCTGGGCATAAAATTCAACGCGAAGCGCAATGAAATCTACATCAGCCAGCGCGAAGCGAAGAAAGTGCTGCAGCTTGACGCCACCAGCTACGCGGTGAAAAACAGCTGGTCGTTCGCCAGTAACCCGAACAGCCTGCTGGTTTCGCCAGATGGGCAGACGCTGTACGTCACCGTTAAGCAAGCCTTTAATAAAGATGATTCCACCAAAGGCAAAGACAGCGTGGTACGTATTGCGCTGAAATAAGCACAGGGATGCCAGCAGCTTATAACGACGGCTTTTACGCCGTCGTTTTTATAGGTGAAAGTTCTATCGCCGGGAAATACTTTTCCCACGGCGTTACACCTGCGCCATGCCGCCATCGACAAACAGCTCGGTTGCGTTAATAAAGCTGGCAGCGTCGGAGGCCAGAAAAGCCACGACTTTAGCAATTTCCTGCGGTTCGCCCAGACGGCCCAGCGGCACCTGCGCGGCCAGATAGTCAAATAATCCCTGACGCTCCTCTTCGCTGGCCAGACCGCCAAGGCCTGGCGTTTTCACCGGGCCAGGGCTGACAACGTTGATCCGGATGCCGCGATCTTTCACATCAAGCGCCCACGAGCGCGCAAAGTTTCTGACCGCCGCTTTGCTGGCGCTATAAACGCTGAAGCCTGCCGTACCCTGGACGGAAGTGGTGGAAGCCGTCAGAATGACCGACGCGCCATCTTTTAACAGCGGCAGCGCTTTTTGCACCGTAAACAGCACGCCGCGCACGTTAGTACCGAATATGCGATCAAAATGCTCTTCGGTGATCGCGCCCAGCGCCTGCATATCGCCGCCGCCCGCATTGGCGAACAGAATATCAAGGCGTCCTGCGCTTTTGGCTATTTGCGCGTAAACCGTATCCAGATCGGCAAGGACAGAGGCATCGGCCCGAATACCTGTTGCCGCCGCACCAATAGCCTCAACGGCAGCATCCAGTTCCGGCTGGCGACGGCCGGTAATAAATACTTTCGCGCCCTGAGCGGCCAGTTCATGTGCCGCTGCCAGACCAATACCCGATGTGCCGCCGGTAACCAGTGCGATTTTGCCATTAAGTGAAGTCATTTTTTCTCTCCGATAGGGCCCGGCGTATCCGGGCATGAATTCACTGTAGCGGCACGCCATTTGTTGATAAATACTGTAAAATGGAAATGACTATTCACAGCCATGTATAATTAACGATACCGGAGTGGTGTATGGATCAGCTGGCAGCAATCAGAGCTTTTGCGCGCGTAGTGGAAGCAGGGAACTTTACGCGCGCGGCCGACTCGCTCTCTATGCCTAATGCGACGCTAAGTAAACTGGTGCAGGAGCTGGAAGCGCATCTGCATATCCGCCTGCTACAGCGCACGACCAGACGCGTTACGGTGACGCCAGAAGGGCAGGAATACTATGAGAAAACCGCCCGCATCCTGAAAGATCTGGAAGATATCGATACCTCTTTCAACGCCGTACGCGGTCAGCCGCACGGGCATTTGCGTATTGACGTTGGCGGATCGACCGCACGCGATGTACTGATCCCAATGCTGCCCGATTTTATGGCGCGTTATCCGGATATTCGTATCGACCTGGGCGTGTCCGATCGCAGCGTCGATTTAATCGGCGATAGCGTTGACTGCGTTATTCGCGGTGGCCCGCTTTCAGATTCTTCGTTGATTGCCCGCCAGATCGGTTTTGCGACGTTAATTACCTGTGCCACGCCACAATATCTGAAGCTTTTTGGCGTACCGGCTTACCCGCAGGAGTTAAATAATGGGCACCGGCTGGTCAGCTATCTTTCTTCGCAAAGCGGCCGGGGTTTTCCGTTTCGCTTCCAAAAAGATGGTGAAAAGCTGGAAATTAAAACTGAACATCGACTGGGCATAAACGAAAGCAATGCGCATCTGGCAGCGGCGCTGGCCGGGTTAGGCATCGTGCAAACCTTTACCTATGCCGCCAAAAGCGCGCTAAAAAAGGGCCAGCTTGTGGAAATATTAAAAGAGTGGCGGCCGGCGGCTTATCCTTTTCATCTGGTTTATCCACAAACTCGTCACGTTACGCATCGCCTGCGCGTCTTTATTGACTGGCTGGTTGAAAAGTTTCCGGCACGTGTTGCCGACGCGGATGATTAATATTTAACCATCAGGTTGCGGGCCGGGCCGAAGAATATATAAGGTGCTATCCGGCTAATCCGCAGAGGGAAGTGTTGAATAAAACTAACTGATAAAAAGCAAAGTCTGAAAATCTCCGGGGATATATAAAGAGCGATTTGAATTTTGCTCAACAATAAGCACCGCGATCCGTTTTCTGCCATCTGATAAAACGGCAGTAATACGAAATTATATCAGGTGATAGCGCGGCAATTGCTTTAGAATCGCCGGCACTCTGTCATTTGTTTAGCTGGGAAATTATGAAGGATAGTGCATTGCAACGTCGGCCTTCTGTTTGGTGGGGCGCGATGATCATTTGCGGTACCGTGGTTGGCGCAGGAATGTTTACGCTGCCGGTGGTGATGGCGGGCGCATGGTATGGCTGGTCGTTGCTGATCCTGCTGGTAAGCTGGTTTTGTATGCTGCTGTCAGGGTTGCTTTTTGCCCGGGCCAGCCAGCATTATCCGCTGGGCGCGGGTTTTGATACCATCACGCGCGACCTGCTGGGACGGGCCTGGGCAGCCATCAACGGCGTGAGCATTCTGTTTGTTCTCGGCATCCTTACCTATGCCTATATTTCTGCCAGCGGGCCGGTTTATCAAAGCTCGCTCAATCGCGCCGGTCTGCATCTTTCCGTGGCGGAAGCGAAAATCATTCTGACGCTGTGCGTGGCGGTAGTGGTCTGGCTGGGTACGAAAGGCGTAAGTCGGCTTATGACGTTTTGCGTGCTGGCAAAAATTTTGCTGCTGGTGACGCTCTTTGGCGGACTGTTGACGCAGCTGAACCTTTCCACGCTGCTGAACAGCGGCGTATCAGGGCAATCCTACTGGCCCTATACGCTTGCGGTGCTGCCGTTTTGTCTCGCTTCTTTTGGCTATCACGGCAACATCAGCGGACTGATTAGCTATTACGTCGGCGATAAAAAGCAGGTCAATCGCGCGCTGATACTGGGCACCTTTATGGCGCTGGTGATCTATCTGTTCTGGATGACCGGCACAATGGGAAATCTGCCGCGCGCTTCGTTTCCCGCCATTATTGGCGCTGGCGGCGATATCGAAGCGTTAATGTCCGCGCTACGCCACTACCTGCACGTTAGCGCGCTGGCGTTTTTGATGGATCTCTTTTCGCATTTTGCGGTGATCTGTTCTTTCCTTGGCGTAACGGCGGGGCTGTTTGATTTTATTGCGGACCGGCTGAAGATGGCCGACACGCGTGCGGGCCGTTTCAAAACCGCTTGCCTGACGTTTTTACCTGCTTTGTGCGCCTCTCTCTGGTTTCCCAACGGTTTTATCGCGGCGATCGGCTTTGCCGGACTGTTCGCCACGCTGTGGGCCGTCTTCGTTCCTGCCTTGCTGGCGTTAAAAGCGCAGCACAAATTCGCCGATCCCACCGTGCATACTGGCAGACAAAACGCCGCTATTGCGCTGGTTATGCTGTTTGGCGTGCTTAACGTCCTTGCATGGTTCCTCAGCTGGCTGGGCTGGCTACCGGTTTTTCAGGGGTAAAAGATAAAAGCCCGGTTTTCGACCGGGCTTTTAGACTGCGCTATTTGGCTTTTTGCAGTAAAACCTTAGCGCCGCCCGGCGTCGTTTTCTCCCAGAAACCAGTACCACAGCGGAATGGAAAGCAGGCCGGTAAAGACCATGGAGTAAACGGCGATCATAAAGAGCTGCGTCACCAACATTTCTGCCGACCAGTCGTGCAGAGGAATATGATATTCGTCGATAGCGCCGCCAATCATTGTTTTACACATCACCGTCAACGCAATTGCCAGAACGACAAGAACCGCCGCGATAAACTGTTTTTTCTCTTTCCGCATCACGGAAGATGTTTTCATAGCGTTAAACCCTTGCTTCATTCGCTGTGCGTGGCGCTGCCCGCGTACAACATCAATTAATAAAAAGACGAGCAGGCTAAGGCCCATCACCGGTAGCGCATAGCCGAGCAGCAGTGCCGCCAGCCCGCTGACGATTTTACCCGTCGGCGAAACGGCCTGCCAGGCTGCCAGTAGCGTTTGGGCAGAGGCCGTCACGGCGGGACGGCGCAGCCACCATAACCGATAGCCCAGCACGATCATTACACACAAACCCAGCCCGAACGCCGCCAGAATCAGCTGGTTCGGCAGGCCAAACAGCACGCCCATATGCGCATCTACGCCCCAGCGGGTCAGTTTCGCCACCAGCGGGAAAGAGGCAAACTGCACCCGGTCAACAATGCCAAAGCCATGCGGATCGACCGAAACGGCATCCACGCGAGTCGGCCAGCTGCGGTCGATCTCGCTTACCGTCCAGGCCTTACCAGCGGCTTTAGGCTGACGCAGTTCAACTTTCGCTGCGGTAATGCCGTTAGCTCTTGCCGTCTGCAATACCCGGTCCCAGTCGCCGTTCGCCGGATTCATTGCCGCTGCCGAAGTATGCGCCCCCATTGCGGACATATCCATAGCGGCATGATCTGCATGGGGATCGGGTCGTGCATCAGAAGAGGCGTTCAACGAAGTATTGACCTGCGGCGTCAGCCAGTTAAGCTCGCTGCGCATCTTATCGATATTGCTGCCTGCCCACTGCGACCATGTCAGGCCGGTTACGGAAAAGAACACCAGCCCGCCCAGCAACACCAGGCCCAGCGTAATGTGCCAGTGACGCGTAACGGCAAATTTCCCAGCCGGCTTTTTATTACGGCGAGGACGCTTTCCGGCCCACAGCGCGACGCCGCCGAGTGCGGCAACCCACAGCCACGAGGCCGCCAGCTCGCTGTAAACACGGCCTGGGTCGCCCAGCAATAGCCCACGATGCAGCTGATCCAGCCACATTCTCAGCGGCAGCACGCCGGAAGTGCCGTAGACCGTCATATCACCTTTAACCCGTAGCGTATAAGGATCGATAAACACCGAACGGGATTCAGAAGCGCCCAGCGCCGGATCGATAAACTGCACGCGCGTGGTTTCCGTTTCGCCAGCGGCGGGACGCACGGCATAGATCCTGACCCTTTCCCCCGCGTGGTGACGCGCCGCATCGATTTGCGCCGACAAGGGTTTCGCTATCCCCTCCGGTTGCGCTGTCAGGGCATCGGCATAGAGGGCATTCTCAATTTGCGGCGTCAGGACATATAGCGTCCCGGTAAGCGCGGCGACAAAAATAAAAGGAGCAATAAAAAGGCCGATATAGAAATGCAGGCGACGAACAAGATTCATTACCGCGCCCGTGACAGGGGCAGTATTTACGGCATGAGATGACATAAAATTTCCGGTCTGCTGTTAAAAATGATGGCGCTTTATGCAGGTGAGGGCCTTATTTAAGGCGAAGCAAACCCTGCGCAAAGCACATATTTATTTTCAAAGGTTATCGCTATACAACCAGGCGATGGCCAGGGAAATAAATTAACAGACGGGTGGGGCACGCGGCTGAGAAACGCCGGGAAATAACCTGACGGGCGCGACGGGAACATAGCGAACGAGCCGGGGTCGGGAAACAGTAAACAGCAGCAGAATAACGGCAAGGACAAGCCATATCAGCACCGGGAAATGCACCAGTAGCTGGCAGTAGCCGCAGGCAATATCGTCCATGGTTCCCATGCCTTCGGACATCGCCGGAGCTTGATGCATGGCGGAACGATCGCCGTCATCCGGCATGCCGTGATGCGCTGGCGCCATATTCATTCCCGGCATCACCATTTCAGCCGCGGTTCCCTCCTGGGCTATCTGCCTGTGCTCCAGCGTCCTGGATACCCAAGGCGCGATAAACAGCAGCATAATTGCCAGAAAGGCAATCAGGGCTGGTATACGGCGTTGAGACAGGCGATGCAGCGTTGGCAAAGGGGGGATTCCAGTGCAGAAAAAAGAGAGCTTAACAACTTTTATCACAAATGTTAAAAAGTTATTCGCGCCGTTTAAGCTGGAGTCATCGTAAAGCGACTAAAAACCAGAAGCTTCCGTGCTTCTTTGGCCCGCGCCGTCCATAGCGCGAGAGGTGCACTATGCCTTAGACGGTTGTGGCCGTGGGGCAAGAACAGCTTTGCCCATGCGGATCCCGCTTTTCTCAACAAAATTATAGAGAAGGGTGGAGATCAGATAGACAGGTGGAATAACCAGCAGGCAAACGATGGCAAAACGTACCAATGGCGCATAGTGGATCAGGTTCCAGTTTTGCAGCAGCAGCGCGATCGCCGGGATAACAATCAGCAAATGAAGCAGGTAAACCGAGTAAGAAACGTCGCCCAGCCAGGCGTTAAAACGGTTATTAAGCATTTTACGTGGCCACCAGATTAACGATGCCATTTTGCCGCCTTCCGGATATTTCCACAGTACCAGCGCCATGCCTAAAATCATCAGCACATCCATAGGGATTTGATACTTCATCATCCCCAGGCCAATCACAAAACTCGCCGCCGGGCCAGCCTGCGCCAGAAGGATAAAGAGCAGAGACTTTCTGCGCACGGCCTCGGCCAGCAGCATGCCGGAAATAAAGATATTGAGCTTAATCAGAATCAGCGACGGCATGCTGAACGCTTCGTAATAATTATGGAAAACAAACCTGCCGATGCAGCACAGCACCATAATAGCCAGCAGGCTTTTGCCATAACCAAAACGCGCCGTTATTAACATAATAAAGGGGAACAGCAGATAGAACTGCATCTCCAGCCCAATGCTCCAGTCAGGCAGCACGGTATTAAAAGCATAATGGGGCAGAAAACCATAAACAAAGGTCACATGATTGACAATGTTGGCTAAAGACTGGTCGGAATAGCGTGATGCTTCAGTAGCCGTTTTGGGGAAAAACTGCGAGATGATATCTCTCATTTCGCCAAACCACGGGCCTGCCGCTATAGCGACAATCAGCAAAATATAGTAAAGCGGCGCAATGCGAAAAAATCGACGTAACCAGAATTTTTTAATGGTTGTGGCGTGATCCCAGGGCTCTACATCCTGACGTTCGATATAGTTTTTTGCCATTAAATAGCCGGAAAGAAGAATAAACAAATCGACGCCAATGCCCGGTGACGAAATAAGGGGAATATGACAATCCGCCAGGATACAGATATGTCCCAGCAGAACCCAGAGTGAAGCCAGCCCTCTCAGGCCTTCCAGCTCCTTTGACCAACCGCGCGATGTTGCCATCTTAATCCTCCAGTGCAGCTTTTTGTAAACGATGTGCGGGCGGAGGGTAAAGGATTTGTAAGCGCATTAATATCGGATAACTGACTTAAGTGGAAATTATAGGAATATGCTCAATCCCTTATCAGGGCTAATGCTGTGAGATAAATCAAATTAACATACGATGCCGCATATTGATAAAAATATCATATTAATCAATATATTAATAATTGACAGCCCGGTTGTTCGGCCTGATCAATCCATCGATATGAAGCGGATCTGATGTTTTGTTGCGGGGAAAAGCTTATAAAAGCAGAAAAGCTAAAGTGACCGTTTTAGCAGAGGAGAACCGCGTATATGAAGAGGCCACTAAAAATTATGCTGGCCGTTCTGGTGATATGCATAATGGGCCTTTTTTATGGCTTGCAATATCTCAGCATGGAATTCGCTGACGGGGCTTACCTGGAAAAAATGGGTATAAAAAAACAGAAAGGTGCAATATCAATGGGGCTGCTGGATCGGCAAAGATTCCAATATAACAATATCGATGGGTATTGATGAAAGCCTGAACGCCATTCGTGTTGCGATGGTCGATAAGACAGGGCAAACGGGCTATCGATAGCGATAGCCCAGAAATCTACTTTAACTGATATGGTGTAGCGCTTCGCCCACGGCGTCAAACAGGCGATCCAGCTCGGCCGGTTCGGTGTTGAACATTGGGCCAAACTGCAGCGTATCGCCGCCAAAACGTACGTAAAAGCCGGCTTTCCACAGCGCCATACCAGCATCAAATGGCCGGATGGTGGCGTCGCCGTCGCGCGGAGCCAGCTGAATGGCGCCCACCAGCCCGCAGTTGCGAATATCAACAACGTTTGGACAATTTTGCAGGCCGTGCAGGGTGCGCTCAAAATGCGGAGCCAGCGCCGCCGACCGCTCGATCAATGATTCTTCCTCCAGCAGATTTAGCGTTGCCAGACCTGCTGCGCAGGCGACAGGATGCGCGGAATAGGTATAGCCGTGGCTGAACTCTACCGCGTGTTCCGGCAGCGACTGCGCCATAAAAGTCTGATAAATTTCGCTGCTGGCGACCACGCCACCCAGCGGGATCGCACCGTTGGTCACCTGTTTGGCAAAGTTAAGGATATCCGGCGTCACGCCAAAATAGTCCGCGCCGCTCCAGCGACCCATACGGCCAAAACCGCTAATCACTTCATCAAAAATCAGCAGGATGTTGTGCTGCGTGCATATCTCGCGCAGCCGCTGCAAATAGCCCTGCGGCGGAATAATTGCACCCGCAGATCCGGAAAGCGGCTCGACGATCAGCGCGGCAATATTCGAGGCGTCATGCAGCTCAATCAGCTTGAGCATCTCATCAGCCAGCGCGACGCCACCAGTTTCCGCCATGCCGCGCGTAAAGGCCATGCCTGGCTGTAGCGTATGCGGAATGTGGTCGACATCCATAAACTGACCAAACATCTTACGGTTTCCGCCGATACCGCCAAGACTGGTGCCCGCGATATTCACGCCGTGATAGCCACGCGCACGGCCAATCAGTTTGGTTTTGGCGGGCTGGCCTTTGATCCGCCAGTAGGCGCGGGCCATTTTGACCGCCGTGTCTGCCGATTCAGAACCGGAACCGGTAAAAAATACATGATTAAGATCGCCCGGCATTTTCTGTGCGATTTTATCTGCCAGCTGGAAAGAGAGCGGATGGCCATACTGAAAGCCCGGTGAATAATCCAGCGTGCCCAGCTGGCGAGAAACGGCGCTCTGAATGTCGCTGCGCGTATGCCCGGCACCGCAGGTCCACAGGCCGGAAAGGCTGTCAAAAATCTGCCGGCCTTTATCATCGGTCAGCCAGCGGCCTTCGGCAGCAACGATAAAGCGCGGATCGCGCTGAAAATTTCGGTTGGCGCTAAAAGGCATCCAGTGCGCTTGCAGATTCAGCTCGGCAGTATTGATTTGGGACATGATATTTCCTCCAGACGGTGTGTTAAAAGTTTGCATTCATCCGTTGGGTAAGTTAAATGCTAATTAACTAACATTTACTTGTGGAAAAACTCATCTAAATGAAAACCAAATCATTAGCGCAGGTAACGGACTTTGACCTGAAGCTGTTACGAATTTTTAAAACGGTAGCTGACTGCGGCAGCTTTTCCGCAGCGGAAAGCCTGCTGGGCATTACGCGTTCCGCTATCAGTCTGCATATGAGCGATCTGGAAAAACGGCTCGGCATGCGCTTATGCCAGCGAGGGCGATCAGGGTTTGCCTTAACCGATGAAGGACGGGAAATCCTTCGCCATAGCGAGACGCTGACGGCCGCAGTTGAAACTTTTCGTCAGCAGGTGAACCAGATGCACAAGCAGCTGCGCGGCGAATTTAACATCGGCATCATTAACAACCTGGTGACGCAGCCGATGATGAAAATCACCCATGCGCTGGAACGGCTACGTGAAAAGGGGCCGAATATTCGCCTGAACCTTAGCATGACCACCGCCACAGAAATTGAACGCGGACTGCTGGATGGACGCCTGCACGTGGGCGCTCTGCCGCTGACCTCACCGATTTCAGGTCTGGAATATCAGACGCTTTATGACGAAAAATCATATCTTTACTGCAGCAACAAGCACCCGCTTTTTGACAAGGATGGCGAACCTGATGACGACCAGCTTATCCACTACGATGCGATTGCGCCGTCTTTTCGCATGACGGCTGAAACCATCGGTATGCATCAGATGCTGCACTGCACCGCAACGGCGTCTGACCGCGAGGGCATTGCGTTTCTGATCCTCACCGGCCGCTTCGTAGGCTTTCTTCCCGATCACTATGCCAGCCAGTGGACCGAGAAAAAGATGATGAGGGCCATCGCGCCTCAGCGTTTGTTTTACAACAGCAATATCGCCGTCGTCACGCATAAGGGTCGCCGTTCTAATATCATCCTTGATCTTTTTCTGCAGGCACTTGCCGTCTGATTGCGCTTAATCCGGGCTTTTTTTTCTATGTTTAAAGCACCGTGATGTGCTGGCTGGTCAGTAACTGGTGCATTTCGTCATCCAGATCGCAATCGACTACCAGGGTACTGGCTAAAGCGAGCTCACCGATGGCGAAAGCCGAGGCAGAGTTGATCTTTTCCTGCGAAGCCATCACCACCGTTTCTGCGGCTCTTTCCGATAAGGCTCTTTTCACACAGGCCTCTTCGTAATTCCCGGTCGTGAACCCGGCGCTCTTGTGCACGCCGGTGACGCCCATAAAAAAGAGGTCGGCATTGATTCTGCGAATAGATTCGGTCATTGCAGCGCCGACCGTTACCACGGAATGCTTATAAAGCTGGCCACCAATAATAATGACGTCGACCAGAGGCAGATTAAGATGCGAAATTCCCGGCCATGGCTACAACGGTAGTGTTGTCTCCCCATCCGGGTTTTTTATACGGCTTTGCAAAAAATCGATAAACAATCGCACCTTTTTGGGAACGTGACGCGTATTAGGGTAGAGCGCATAAATGCCCTGGCGAGGAAACCGGTAATCAGGAAGAAGCTTAATCAGATCGCCTTTAGCAATATCATCCTGCACCAGCCAGGCGGGCAACAAGGCTACACCAGCGCCATTCTGGACAAACGCTAACAGCGAAGCGGCGCTATCTGCCATCAGCTCTGCCGGGTGGCTTACTTTGAAAAGGAAGTTATCGCCTGCGGGCGTCAGAATTTGCCAGCTTAAAGGCGTTGTCAGGCGACTATGGGCAATCCAGCGCGCGGACTGAAGCCGTTCCGGATCGTCTACTATCCCATCCGGGTGCCGCGCTAAAAAGCTCTTTGCAGCAACGGGAAAAATATCAAAACTGTCGATAAGTCTGGCATGGTGAGTTGAGTCGGCCAGCTGACCAAGACGAATCGCCACATCTAAACGTTCTGCTATCAGATCGTCATTTCTGGATGAGGAAATATGCTGGATACGCAGTTGTGGATGAAGGATGGCAAAAGCGGCAAGGGCGGGGACAACGACCTGAGCGCCATATTCTGGCGTAGTAGTGATACGCAGTGTACCGCTCAGGCCTGAATGATCGCCACGTACGTCATCGAACACTCTTTCTGCATCCTGAAGAAGCTGCAAACATTGCAGATAAAAGCGCTCGCCGGTATCGGTGACGGCAACTTTACGGGTGCTGCGCGTCAGTAACGATACGCCAAGCTCTTCTTCCAGCTGTTTGATATTAAAACTGACGACGGCTCTGGTCAGACCTAGCGTCTGGGCTGCGCCCGTAAAGCTCCGCGCTTTTACCACGGCCACAAACATCTCCAGCCGCTGCATATTTAACATAATTCCTTTATCCTGCTGATTATTGTCAAAATAAGTTTGACAGTATAGCGACAAAAAGGGGATTTATCGCCGGTTTTTCATTCCCTATACTGCGGCCATAATATTGTTTCTTATGGAAAAAGCATGAATTATCGAATGCGTGTTGCCACGATTTATCTGCTGGGCTTCTTTATCGATTTGGTTAACATGTTTATCGCTAACGTGGCTTATCCTGACATAAGTCACTACTTTTCTGCCTCGGTAAGCCAGCTGGCCTGGATAAGCAACGGTTACGTTTTGGGGCTGACGCTGGTAATCCCGCTCAGCAGCTGGCTGGCGAAGCGTATCGGCACGAAACGCCTGTTTATGCTTTCGCTGGTTATTTTTATTATTGCTATCATTGGCGTAAGTAGCGCTGCCTCAACAGAGCAGCTGATTAGCTGGCGGGTGATACAGGGATTGGGTGGTGGGCTGTTAATTCCGGCAGGACAGACAATGACGTATGCTCTTTATCGCAGCGACGAAAGAGCGAAGCTTTCCGCTGCGGTGATGCTGGTGGGGCTGCTGGCTCCGGCACTGTCGCCGGCTATTGGCGGCATGCTTGCCGACAGCCTTAGCTGGCGCTGGGTGTTTTTAGTCAGTCTGCCGGTGGCTTTTATCACATTACTGCTGGCGGGCCGCTGGCTAAAGCCGGATCTGCAAAACAGAGGGGCTGCACGGCTTGACCTTAGCGGGCTGGTTTCCAGCTGCTCGGCCTTGACGCTTATTTTATTGGGGCTGACCGCTTTGGGAGAAGATGCGCCAGGCAAAGCAGCGCTGTTGCTGGTGGGCGGAATAGCGCTGGCGTCATTCTATACGTACGGCGCCTTACGTAAGCCCGAGCCATTACTGAATATACGACTCATTAAAGAGCCAATGCTGCAAACGGCCATGTTGATCTACCAGTTTATTCCCGGCGTGTTTACCGGTGTAAACCTGATTACCATGCTTTATCTACAAAACCAACTGGATATGTCAGCAGCCAGTGCTGGCGCAATGATGTTTTCCTGGGCGGCAGCGGCCTTTGTTGCTATCAGCCTGACCGGAAAAAAGTTTAACAGCACAGGGCCGCGCCGGTTATTTATTAGCGGCAGCCTGGTGCAAGGGGCAGGTATAGCCTTGCTGACACAAATCGACAGCGCCAGCGACAATGTGATTGTCGGTGCTGCTTTTGTTTTGATGGGGTTCGGCAGTAGCTTATGCAGCAGCACGGCGCAGAGTTCAGCCTTTATTGCAATAAACAGCAGAGATCTGGCTGACGCCAGCGCTTTATGGAACATCAACCGCCAGCTCAGCTTTTGCTTTGGCGTAACGCTTATCGGCCTGTTGCTCAACGTGTTTTTAAATTCGGGTATTGCGCCAAAGCAGGCTTATCGACTCTGTTTTATTTTAGCGGCCGCCAGCGTGGTCATTCCCATTATGTTCAGCTTTCGCCTCGCCAGGCGCAGCGGGCGTTACGCAATCAATCAGGAGAAACGATGAATATCTATTTTCAGGAAATATTAGACGCTCACCAGCTTATCCGCCGCTGGCTGGGCGACGCCAGTACGCCTGATGCCGTTTGTGAAAATCTGCTGGCTCGCTTTAGTCCAGCTTATTCCATGGTGACGCCAGGCGGCACGCAGCTTAACCTCGCCACGCTGTGCACTTTTTTTCGTACGCAACGTGGCGCAAAAGCCGGATTAGAAATTGAGATTGAGAACATGCAGATTATTGCTGAAAGCAGCGCAGGGGCAACGGTAACTTATCAGGAAAGACAGCAGCTTCCCGGTCAGCCTGGCACACTGCGTTTCTCAACTGCTGTTTTTGAAACGGGAAGTGAAGGGCAGGTGAGATGGCGTCATCTGCATGAAACATCCGGGATATTAACTTTATAAATCATTCTTTTTGCAGCGATTCCGCGGGGATACGTGCAATAACCTTGATTTCAAAATCGAATCCAGCCAGCCAGGTAACGCCAACAGCGGTCCAGTTTGGGTAAGGGGGATGCGGGAAAATTGACTGCTTCACCTGCATGATGACGGGAAACTGGTTTTCTGGATCGGTATGAAAAGTTGTGACGTCAATCAGGTCGTCAAACGTACATCCAGCCGCGGCAAGAGTCGCACTCAGATTATCAAAAGCCAGCTGCACCTGGGCAGCAAAATCTGGCTCTGGCGTACCATCCGCGCGGCTGCCGACCTGGCCGGAAACAAACAGCATATCGCCTGAACGGATCGCGGCAGAATAGCCGTGCTCCTCATAAAGAGCATGGCGGTTAGCGGGGAAAACGGGTTTGCGTTGGGTCACAGGAGTACCTTTTTGTGTATATCGGTTAAAATTCAGGCAGCAAGGCGCTTGCAAACCATCTAATATACGTCGCGTATGTGTAATTATTATGGCATACGCGCCGTATGTCAATTGAGATACGCAGCGTATGTAAAAAGAGAGAGCTATGACTGCCAAACGCCGCGTCGAGATGATGCAAGAAAACCGTTCCAAAATGATCGCTGCAGCACGTAAATCCTTCGCTGATAAGGGATTTGCTGGGGCATCCATGGATGAACTGACCGCAAATGTAGGTCTGACACGAGGGGCGCTATATCACAGCTTCGGTGATAAGAAAGGACTGCTCGCTGCGGTCGTTGCGCAAATAGACGGCGAGATGGCACAGCGCGCGAAAGCGGCTGCGGCCACTATCGACGATGACTGGCAAAGAATGCTGGCTGAAGGCGTTGCCTATATAAAGATGGCGCTTGAACCGGAAGTGAGACGCATTGTTCTGCTTGATGGTCCGGCCTTTCTTGGCGATCCCACACAATGGCCCAGCCAGGGCAGTTGCCTCGAATCTACTCGTCAGACTTTGGAAAAGATGAGTGAACGCAACATACTTAAAGAAGTAGATGTGAAAGCCGCTGCCCATCTGTTAAATAGCGCAGCGCTAAATGCAGCATTGCTGGTAGCAGCCAGTGAGGATCCGCAACAGACGCTGCCACAGGTCATTAAAGTGTTTACGCTCCTGGCAAGCGGATTGCGTAATGAATCCTGACAAGCCTGATTTCAGAAGACGTTCAATTTCAATAATGTTCTTATGCAAGGTAGCGGCGATTCGCTTATACAAGGCAGGTTCAAAGCTTAAATGTCATCTGACTCAGATCCACTTAGCAGCAACGCATACGGCTTCCGGTTCAGGCTGCCTTTATGACAAAGGTGCGCATAATGTATATTATGTTAAATGAAATATGAATGTGCAGGAGTAGCTTTGGCACTTACCACGATCCCACTACGTTGAGCCAAATCCGCCAGGCTTAGCCCCATCCCCTGCTAACTCCTGTCGCTACGGCACCACGTAAACAAAACTCGTCCAACGCTGATCCTTGCTGTACTTTAACAAAAGCAGCCTGTTCTTCTTCCCGGCGCTAACAAAAACGATCGCGCTACGTGAAATCTGTTGCATCAGCAAGGGCTGAGCCTTGCAGAATTCACGTAGCGTTGTCTCTTCAGTATGCTGGCAACATCAGGAGCCGATATCCCGTAATGCCTTTCCTTTCATAAGGTTACGTTCAATATGCTCCAGCGTGACGTGTTTGGTTTCCGGTACCAGCCAGATGGTCAGCAGGATAAACACAAGGTTTAGCGCGCCGTAGAACCAGAACGTATTGGCGTTGCCCAGCTTTTCCAGCATGGTCAGGAACGTTGCGCCAACAATCATGTTTCCTACCCAGTTGGTAGTTGTAGACGCCGTGATGCCAAAGTCACGCCCCTTCAGCGGCTGGATTTCAGAGCACAGCAGCCATACGACCGGACCAGCAGCCATTGCAAAACCAACAATAAAGATCAGTAGCATCGCAATAGCGAAATACTTACGGAAATCGGTTTCGACCCCGAGATGCAGTAACGTGCCTAAAACGCCCATCCCAATCGCCATAACCAGGAAGCTGGTCGTCAGCATAGGTTTACGTCCCCAGCGGTCGACCAGGCCAATGGCAATTAAGGTTGCCAGCACGTTGACCAGTCCGACAATCACGGTTCCCCACATCTGCTCGCTGGTGCTGGAGAAACCGGCGATGCCAAAAATTTTCGGCGCGTAATACATGACGATGTTCATGCCGGTAAATTGCTGCATCAGCTGCAGCAACATTCCCAGCCACACCGCACGGCGAAAGTTGCTGTTGTTTCTGAACAACGACCATCCGTGTTGTTTAACCATCAGGCTTTCACGGATTTCGTCCAGCTCCTGCTTTGCCTGCTCGCTGGTATTGCGCAAACGATCGAGCACGCGCTGCGCCTCGTTAAAACGCCCGTGCGAAGCCAGCCAGCGCGGACTGTTGGGAAGAAACAGTACGCCAACAAACAGGATCCCTGCCGGAATAGCAATAACGCCGAGCATCCAGCGCCAGCTGCCGCTGTAGCTGAAGGCGGTGTCAGACAGATAAGCCACTACGATGCCGGTCGTCAGCATCAGCTGATACATAGAGATCATGGAGCCGCGAATGCGTTCCGGCGCAATTTCTGCCAGGTACAAAGGCGCGGTATAGGATGCCACGCCTACGGCCAGGCCAAGCAGAACGCGGGAGAAAATCAGCGACTCCACGTCCGGCGACAGCGCCGACCATAGCGAGCCGATAATAAACAGCGTGGCTCCGGCCAGCATACTTTTCTTGCGGCCCAGCTTTGATGACATCCAGCCCGCGGCCAGCGCACCAATGGCGGCACCAAACATCATCGAACTGACTACCCATTCCTGCTCGTGATTACTGATATGCAAATCTTTCGCTAAAAAAGGCAGCGCGCCTGCAATAACGCCGATATCAAGCCCAAACAGCAGGCCCGAAAGCGCCGCCATCATACAGACGAACCACGTAAATTTATTCCCTGAAACTTTATTGGCTTTCATGCCGTCTCTCCTCGCCCTAAGTCAACTTTCATCAAGAATTTTAACTTTATGTAAATAAGCGAGATTTCGATGCGTTACCGGTCACATTTCAGATACACCATGTTACGCGCAGCAGCGGATCATGCGGGGTCGATCACAGATAAACGTGCCCTTTTCTGCTTTATTCCTCCCTTTTCCCTTTCCAGTTGGCCCACGGGCTGTCGACAGAAGGTTCAGGTTTGGCGGGCACGGCATCGCTCAGTGATGCAATATAGAGTGCCTCGACTTCTGCACGCGCCCACGGCGTACGGCGCAAAAACTTCAGGCTGGATTTAACGCTGGGATCGCTTTTAAAACAGTTGATATTGACGCGTTTACCCATCTCATCCCAACCGTAGCGTGCGACGAGTGCGTTAATAATGGCTTCCAAAGTGACGCCATGCAGCGGATCTTTTGAACCAGGATTACTCATTCTTTTTCTCTCAGCAAAAATAATGGCGTTACCATACTGGCTGACGTACTCAGGTGCAAACCGGGAGTGTTTACGGAAAGGAATAATCTTTTACAGGCCGCTTTTTCACGGCCTGTCTCTTAAGCAAGTTTTGCTAAAGATGCCTGTAAACGCAGGCATGCCTGAGCCAGCAAATCGTCCGCTACCGCATAGGCAATCCGCAAATAGCCCGGCGCGCCAAAGGCCGAACCTTGCAGCACCGCTACCTGTGCATCCTGCAGCAGCCAGCTGGCCAGCGCCTGATCGTTCAACAATATTTCCCCCTGGGGCGTCTCGCGGCCCAACAGTTTCTGGCAATTAGCAAAGATATAAAATGCACCCTGTGGCGCGCTGGCGCTTAGTCCACTGCCGTCGGCAATCATTGCCAGTACCTTCTGACGCCGGCGATCCAGTATTTCAAGCCAGCCCTGAAGAAATTCCGCAGGCTGTTGCAAGGCGACGATTGCGGCAGCCTGGGAAATACTGCTCGGATTGGAAGTGCTTTGCGATTGCAGAATCTGCATAGCGTCAATTAGCCAGCTCGGCCCTGCCGCGTAGCCAAGACGCCAGCCGGTCATCGCATGGCTTTTCGATACCCCATTTACCGTTAGCGTGCGCTCGGCCAGCTGCGGTGCAACCTGAGCAAAAGTTCTGAACGGCGTCTGGTCATAGCGCAGCGGCTCGTAGATATCATCCGCCATAATCAGCACATTCGGATGATCGGACAGCACATCTGCCAGCGCCCGTAACTCTTGTTCGCTGTAGACCGCGCCGGTTGGATTGCCCGGCGAGTTGAGAATCACCCAGCGCGTGGCGGGCGTTAACGCCGCGGCCAGCTGTTCCGGACGCAGTTTCCAGCCGTGCCGCTCTTCGCAGGAAACCATCACCGGTTCGCCTTCCGCCAGGGTGACCATATCCGGATAGGAAACCCAGTATGGCGCGGGGATAATAACCTGCTGACCGACATCCAGCGTGGCAAGCATCGCGTTGAAAATCAGTTGTTTAGCGCCGCTTCCCGCAATAACCTGTTCCGGAGAAAAATGAAGCTGATTGTCACGCGCAAACTTGCTGATAATCGCAGCTTTGAGTTCACGCGTGCCTGCTACCGCCGTGTATTTCGTCTGCTTTTGCACAATGGCGGCGATCCCTGCATAGCTAATCGCCTCCGGGGTAGCGAAATCCAGCTCGCCCTCGCCCAGGTTAATCACTTGTTTACCTTCCGCCTCCAGTGCGCGTACCCGATCGGAAATGGCGGCGGTTGGCGAAGGCCGCACTCGCTGCATACGTCTGGCCAGTTGCTGACTATTCATAAATCCTCTTTTGTATTTATTGATTCAACCAATACAATTATTGTCCCAACAACAGCAGGAAAATTGCCGTGTTACCTACTTTTATTCTCGATGATGCTCGCGTTCCGGCGCGCTTCGGTCTGCTCGCCAGCCTGTGGGCGAACCGGCATGCACTGCCGTTATGGAGCCTGCGCCCGAGCTTTCCGGACGATTTTCCCGATAGCTATCAGCACGTGGCGCAGGCTGGCTATTGTGTAACCAGCGGCCTGTATCGCAGCGATACTTTGCAGCACGAGGTCAGCGACGTCGATCGGCTGCCGACTCGTGATGCGGTCATCGTGCTGGCGCTTGCCGATGCGGCAAGGGTTGCGCATCTGCCGGGCCCGCGGTTGTACAGCCATTCAAACAACCTTCCTTTATATTTGCAGGAAGGTGAAGCTACGCTGCTCGAGCACGATACCAGCCATCCGCTGCCCGATGGCCATGTGCTGCGAATCGGGCTAATAGCGCGTGAACACGATCAGCGCGACGCTTATCCGGCTACTCTTGATGCCTTAAACACGGCCGCGGCCAGGCTGAATTTATCGCTCGATATCCGCTTTCTTCCGCCTGGCGAGCTGTCCACAGATTTGCACGAACTCGACGAAGTACAAGGCGTGGTGCTGCCGGGCGGCGCTTCAATGGCGGCGGTTGCGGGGCAAATTGCCGTTGCGCATGCCAGCTGGCAACGTAACATCCCCGCTCTTGGCCTGTGCCTGGGTATGCAAAGCATGTGCACCGCTGCGTTACAACGTCACGCCGGGTTTGAGCAGGCAATGCTGGCGGAAGTGGCTCCGGAGGCGCCGATTCACAGCTTCATTCCCTTTGCCGATCGCCGCCATCGCTGCGGTTTGCTGCCCTTTCCTGCCGCCGCACCGTTTAACCGGATGCCCTATAACCATCGCTACCGTTTTAATCCAGCTTTGCTGCCGTTGCTGCTGGCCAGCGGCGTGCAGATCACTGCGCAAACCGAGGACATCATCGAAGGCATTTCCCTGCCCGACTGCCGTTTCTGGCAAGGTGTTCAGGGACATCCGGAACTGCTGTCGCGTCCGGATGCCCCGCACCCGCTATTTATGGCGTTTTTACAGGCGCTGCCAGGGTAACGCCGCTGCGCTTGTTGCTGGCCAGCCGTTGCATCACGCTGGTCAGTTCCGTAAGCGCCTCTTCGGTGATGGGCTGTAGCGGCGCACGTACCGTACCACCGTTGAAGCCGCGTAGCGCCATCGCCGCTTTTACCAGTTGCGGCTGACCGTGCTGACGTGCCAGCGTGCGGTAATCAAACCACAGCTGATGCAAATCGCGCGCGGTGGCGGCGTCTCCCTGCTCCAGCGCCCGATAGGTAGCAAGGATCAGTTCCGGTAAAGCGCCGCTGTTGGTGGTGCTGATGCCGTCAAAACCGGCCATCATCGGGCCGAGAAAAGCCAGATCGGAGGCGCAGAACAGCCGCAGCTTGCCGCGTAACCGATTAGCGATCTGGTCAATGGCGGTTGGATTAAGATCGCCCTGTTTAATGCCTACCACGCCCGGGATCTCCGCCAGCTTTTCCAGCAGTGCCGGTGATAGCGTGATGCCAATGCCCGGCGCGTTATAAACCAGGATGCCGGTTTTAGACAGCGGTGCCATTTCCCGGAAAAAGGCAAGGATCTGCGAGTCGGTGATTTCACTGACGAACGGTGCCGTTACCATCGGCAGGCCGCCGAGATTGCCTGCCAGCCGGGTCAGTTCCCGTGCATCACGCGGATCGGAACTGGCGCTGCACAGCATGACGGCGACGCGATCCTGCACGCGCTCCATAACCGCGTTAAACAGCTCGCGGCGTTCGGCCAGCGACATCACGGGAAATTCACCGTAGGTGCCGCCAATCAGCAAACCGTCGTAGCCAAGCCCGATCGCGCGCTCAATATTTTCGTACAGCGCCGGGAAGTCGATCTCGCCCGCTGCGGTAAACGGCGTCACGGTGATGTTGAAAATGCCGCGCAGGCGTTCACGACATTCGTTGATATCTTTCATCTGTTTTCCTTATAAAAGTGTTAAAGGGCGAGCCAGGGTACCGAGCTGGCGATAGCCAGTTTCGGTCACGACAACGGTTTCGCTGACGCCGACGGTAAATTCGCCATAGATGCGCAACGCAGGCGGAATGTGAAAGGTCATGCCCGGCTGTAGCTCGGTAGTCACGCCGCTGTAGAGGCTGAGAATGCCGCCTTCGCCCCAGTCCGGCGCAAAGGAGACGCCGATAGAGTAGCCGGTACGTTTTTTGAAGTTATCGGTGAAGCCCGCGCGATCAATGACCCGCTGACAGGCGATATGCGGTTCCGCACAGGTTGCGCCTGGACGAATCGCATCCAGCGCGGCCTGTAAGGCTTCCTGGCATACCTTCTCCATTTCCAGCGCAATCGCCGGTGGTCGGCCAATCCACGCCGAACGCATTAACGCCGCATGGTAGCGATCGTGCGAGGCGGCCATTTCCAGGAATACCGGGTCGTTATCCTGCATCACTCGCCGACGCCAGGTGCCGTGCGGCACGCCGCTGCGTGGGCCGCTGGAGACCAGCGGTTCCATGCCAACATATTCCGAACCGGCAGCAATTGCCGCGCCCATCATGGCAGAAACAAGCGCATTTTCATCGGCCCCGGTGCGGATTGCGGCCATACCGGCCCGCATACCGGCATCGACATAGCGTGCGGCGGCGGCGATCTTCTCTATTTCTGCGGCAGACTTCACGGCACGCAGTGGCTCAATAACTCCGGCGGTATCGGCAATGTTGCCAAGCTGGCTTTGCAGCGCTTCGTATACTGCAACCGGCAGGAACCAGCCGCGTTTATCCAGCCCGATACGCTTATTCAGCCAGCCGCGCTGTTGCAGCATGCCGACAAGAAAGTCGACCGGATTGTCCCCGTCCTGATAGATAGCGGCGTCGGCAATATAGGTGTTGGCGATAAAGTTAAAATATTCGAGCTGGCGAATAACAAACACCGGCTCCCCTTCGACCGGCAACAGCAGTGCCTGAAAGGTGTAATAGCCCGGCGTTTGCTGGCCGGTCAGCCAGAAAATATTTTCCGGGCCGGTGACGATCATCACATCCACGCCCGCCGCGTTGAGACGTTCACGCGTGCGATGGATGCGTCCGGCATACTCTTCCTGATGAAAGGCGGACTCGCTGCCCTGAATAACGTTATTCAGCTGTTGCATGACTAAACTCCTGGAGGAAAATGGCGCGCGCGGCATCGAAATGCACGCCCAGGCCGTGAGAATCAGTAACGAGAATTTCGCCGTGTTGATAGGTTAAGCCGCTGACCGGATCGTCGATCAGGCCGTCTGCGCCATACAGTTCGGCAAACGCAGGCCGCAGCGCACGGCACAGTTGCAGAGCCGCTGCCGTCGCGGCGTGCCCTTCATTCATCTGGCCGATCATAAAAGGAATGCCCGCCGCCTGGAGACGCTGTGCCGCCGCAAAGGTTGGCGCAATGCCGCCAAGCTTGACCAGTTTGAGATGTCCCCACAGCGCGCCGTTAGCGGTAATCAGCCGTTCAATGGCCGCCGGACTGTTGAGGCTTTCATCCAGCATAATGGGCACGCCATATTCGCTGAGCTGTGCCAGCAAACCATCGTCCGCCACCGCCAGCGGCTGCTCGACATAGCTCAGGCCAAGCTCGCGCAACAGCGGGAAAATAGAGTGAGCCTGCTGAAGTGACCACTGGCCGTTGACATCAATAGCCAGCGAAACGGTGTCGTCAAACGCGTCACGAAGCTTCTGCAAACGTGCCAGATCGGTAGCGATATCCGCTACGCCGGTACGCAGTTTCAGGTGGGTAAAGCCGCGCCTGACGTAGCCTTCCGCCTGTGCCAGCATCTCCGCTTCGCTGGCCCAGAACAGCGTCTGATTAGTACGAAATGCAGGTGCGGAAGCTGGTGCACCCAGCCAGTGCGCCAGCGTGAAACCCGCGCGCTTTGCCAATAGATCGTGCAGCGCCATATCGATCAGCATGCGCGTTGGGGCCAGCAGCGTGGAATCAACGGCATGCACGCCTGAGAGCATGGCCTGCGGCGGCAGCGACCAGTCCTGGCGCGCAAGCGTCTCCGTAACGTTATCCAGCACCTGTTCGACGCTGTAGCCATGCAGATACTGAATATTCAGCCGGACTTCGCCGATACCTTCAAAGCGGCCATCGTCCAGCTGTAGCCATAGCGTATCCAGCGCGTTAACCGCACCCGAAGCGGCGGTATACAAAGTCACCCCGTCGTAGTGCAGACTGCCGCGCCACAAAGTTGCTTTCACGCTGATTTCTCCTGCGGCAGCATCGCCAGCGCGATATCAAGATAGATGGCGGCGGCGGCGATAAACTCTTCTACCGGCACGAACTCATCCGGCTTATGCGCTACGGCCAGGCTACCGGGGCCAATGACCACGCCTTTTGCGCCCAGCGTACGGAAATGCACCAGGTCGCAACCACCCTGAAAACCAAACGGGCCGGGTTCACTCTGCCCGTGACGATGACAGGCTGCCAGGCTGTGCTGCACAATCGCTTCGCCGCTGTCGGTTTCGGTTGCGCCGCCGGTAGTCGGCTGCCAGGCGATGATCTCAGCTTCGACGCCGGATGCAGCCTGCGCATGGTCAAGCAGCTGTTGCAGCTCTGCTTTCACGACGGCTTCATCTTCCCCAGGCACCATGCGGCGATCGAGCAGCAGTTCGCAGCTGTCCGGCACCACGTTGTCGGCGTGGCCGCCGTGGATACGCGTTACCGTCAGGCTGGCGTTACCTACCAAAGCGTGACAGCGGCAGCGCACCTGTTGCTGATGCGATTGTTCAATCAGGCCCAGCAGTTTCGCCGACTGATAGATGGCATTAACGCCCAGCTCTGGCGTGCCGGAGTGCGCGGTCACGCCTTTCACTCTGACGCGCGGTCGCAGACTGCCTTTATGCGCCGAGAAAGTTGCGTTGGAAGTGGGTTCACCAATCACCGCAAAATCAATCGTAGGCGGGGCATCTTTGACGTAGAATTTAGCGCCCTCGCTGGCGACCTCTTCATCGGCGGTGAAGACGCCCATTAGCGTACCGGACCAGGCGTGACGCAGCGCCGCCAGCTGGCGTAATGCTTCGACCATCGCGACCAGCGGCCCTTTAGCATCGCACGCGCCGCGTCCGTATAGCCGCCCTTCACGCTCGGTCAGCGTAAAAGGATCGCTGCTCCAGCCGCCGCCAGCCGGTACGGTATCCAGATGGGTATTAAAGGCAAAAACGGGGCCTTGACCATTTTTCAGCACCGCAATCACGTTGGTACGTCCCGGCGCATATTCGCTGAACGAAAGATCGAAACCCGCGTCGCGCAGCCAGCCCGCCACGCATTCGGCAGCCTGGCGCTCCTGTCCCGGTGGGTTTTCAGTGTTAATAGCAACCAGCATCGCGAGATCGCGCTTCATGCGTACGCTGTCAATCGGGTAAGTCGTCATAGCTACTCCGCAATCAGTGAAGGATTTGGTCGAGAAAACGCCTGGCGCGCTCGCTGACCTGGCCGGTAAAAAAATCGTCGGCGCTGGCGCGTTCAAGGATCTCGCCCTCTTCCATAAACAAAATTTGATTGGCCGCGCGGCGTGCGAAGCCCATTTCGTGCGTCACGACCATGCTGGTCATGCCTTCAGCACTCAGCTCTGCCATGACGTCGAGGACTTCGCGGATCATTTCCGGATCGAGCGCCGAGGTCGGTTCGTCATACAGCATCAGCTCCGGCTTCATCGCCAGCGCACGAGCAATCGCCACGCGCTGCTGTTGCCCGCCGGAAAGCTCATCGGGGAAATGGTCAGCGCGATCCGGCATACGTACCTTTGCCAGCAACATTTCCGCCTGTTTACGCGCGTCGATGCGGTTCACGCCCAGCACCGTCATCGGTGCCAGCATGATGTTTTCCGCCGCGGTCAGATGAGAAAACAGCTCGTAGTTTTGAAATACCATGCCAATACGCTGACGCAGCAGAGGCGGCGGGACTTCGCCACGGCTGATATTTTGCTGCGTAAAAAACACATCTCCGCTGTCGGCGGGCGACAGAAGATTGACGCAGCGCAACAGCGTCGACTTGCCAGAGCCGGAGGGGCCAATCAGCACCACGGTTTCACCGCGCTGCACGCTGAGCGAGCAGTTTTTCAGTACCTGCTGCCGCCCAAAGCTTTTGTCGATGCCGATCATCTCCAGCAGGCGATTTTTCTTATCGTTCATGACAGGTCTCCTGCAGCTTTCCCCGGTTTCGCCAGCTTGCCCTGGCGCGAGCGGACTTTCTGAAATTTGCTGCGGCGCATTTTTGGATCCAGCGAGCGCTCCAGCCATGACTGGAAGACCATAAACAGACTGGTCAGCAGCAGGTAATAAATGCCCGCGGCACAGAGCGCTTCGAAGTAGCGAAAGCTGGCGCTGGCGGTCTGATTCGCGACCAGCAAAAGCTCCTGTACGGCAATCACCGAGACCAGCGCGCTGGACTTCAGCATGCTGATCATCTGGTTACCCATCGGCGGCAGGACGATGCGCGCCGCCTGCGGCAGCACGATTTTGCGCATGATCTGCGAATTGGTCATGCCTAACGCCATTCCCGCGGTGCGCTGCCCGCTTTTTACCGCCTGCAAACCGGAGCGCAAAATCTCGGCCATATAGGCACCTTCATTGAGTGAAAGCGCCATCACGGCACAGGTAAATGCGGAAAAGCGCAGACCGAAACCGGGCAACACGTTGTAAACAAAGATGATCTGGAACAGCACGGGCGTACCGCGAAAGAGCCACAGGTAAACGAACGCCAGTCCTTTACCGGCACGGAATGGCGCTTCCTGTAATAGCGCCAGCACCAGTCCCAGCACCACGCCGCACAACAGCGAGCACAGTGTGATAAGCAGCGTCATCCATGCGCCTTGCAGGAACTCGGGTGAGATGACGTACTGCCACATTAAATCGATCGACATAGCTTTCTCCGGTCAGCAGGTTAAAAAAGGGCAACGGAGGCCGGGAAATTCCATTTCTCAATCAGTTGCCGGTAGGTGCCGTCTTTCACCAGGCTTTGCAGCCCTTTCTCCAGCTGTGCTTTGGTTTCGCTATCGCCTTTACGTACCGCGAAGGCGATATGGGTGTCCGCTTCAAACTCTGCGCCTGCCGCTTCGAACAGGCCGGGTTTTTCACTAAACAGCGCTACGGCGCCCGGCGTGGAAAGGAATTCAGCGTCAGCACGGCCCTGTGCAACGGCGACGGCAGAATCGGTCGCCGCTGGAAAGGTCAGCACGTTGATAGCGCTCTTTTTGGCCGCGAGGCACTTCTGGTTGTCAGCACGCGCCTGGCTCTCTTCAATGCCGCCCAGCGTTACCGCTACGTTTTTGCCGCACAGAGACAGATCGCGCCCGGTAATGCCTTCCGGGTTACCCTTGCGCACAACCACGCGGCTGCCGATTTTCAGATACGGCACAAAGTCCACCTGGGAAGCGCGGGTTGGATTGACATACATTGCCGAGTTAATGATGTCGAGACGTTTACTTTGCAGCGCCGGAATCAGCCCTTTGAACTCCATCGGCATCGGAGCCGGTTGCAGGTCGATAGCTTTACTGAGCGCGGTAATCAGGTCGATATCAAACCCGGTCAGCTTGCCGTCCTTAACAAACTCAAACGGCATAAAGGTGGCGGCGGTGCCATAGGTTAGCTTGCCGGCCTCAACGCCTGCCGGAGCCGCCTCGCTGGCAAATGGCATAGCGGCAAGGGTGGAAACCACGCCCAATAAGCGAAACATGCGCAGGGAATTACTCATTATCTGGCTCTCCTGGTTTGAGTTAAATTGATTTTTTTGAATCAAAAAATACAATAATGAAAATGGAAAATTGCTTCCTTCTGGTGCATCCTGCCCGGTCACTGTGCAACTTTTGCCTGGTATCGCGGCAATCTGCAGTACGTGTTATTGTATATTTAGCTCACAATAATACTTTCAGAGAATCCTTCCCTATGCAGACTGACTCTTCTGCCAGCCGCCGCCGCATCGCGCGTCGACTGCTTGACCTTATCTTTGAAGCAAGATTCGATCCAGGTCACCATTTACGTGAACAACATCTGGCCGACGCCCTTGGCGTTTCGCGTACGCCAGTACGTGCCGGACTGCTGGAACTTACCCGGCTTGGCGCGGTAGAGGCACGGCCCAATCAGGGCTTCTTTATGCTGAAAAGCGTTGAAGAGCTGCGGCACCTTGAGATAGAGCCGCCCCAGAGCAACGATCAGACGCTGTATGAACTGCTGGTGCGCGATCGCATTGCTGGCGTACTGGCGGAATCGTTCACTCAGACAGAAATCAGCCAGCGCTACGATGTGGATCGCGGCGTGCTGACGCGTACGCTGGTAAAGCTGTCGGAAGATGGCTTAATCGCGCGTAATGCCGGGCACGGCTGGCGTTTTCAGCAGACGCTTAATTCCACGGTGGCGCTGCGCAACAGCTACGGTTTTCGGCTGATGATTGAGCCTGCGGCGCTGCTTAGCCCGCAGCTGCGCGTCGATCGCCAGCTGTTAAAGCGTCTGCGCGCGCAGCATCTGCGGTTAATTACCCATACGGATATTACTCAGGTTCCGGCGAAAGAAATTTTCGAAACCGACGCGGCATTCCATGAAGTCCTGGCCGAGGCCAGCGGCAACCTTTTCGTACTACAGGCGATTGTGCAGCAGAATCGCCTGCGCCGCCTGCTGGAGTTCGGCAGCTATCACAATAAGCGTCGTGTTAAGGAATGGTGCGAAGAGCATGTCGCCATCATTGATGCACTGCGCGAAAACGATGCGCAGCGGGCCGCAAATTTAATGACCGCGCACCTGCAATCCGCCTTCGATCAGGTGCACATCCGTAAACCCGGTGCATAGTCGGCACCGTTTTTGCACATTCAGATCCTGAAAATACAATCAGGAGAAAAGAATGGATTTGCAAATAGAAGGTCGGGTGGCGCTGGTATGCGGTGCCGGCAGCGGATTAGGTCAGGCGATGGCCGTTGCGCTGGCGCAGGAAGGATGCCGGGTGGCGGTTACCGGGCGGAACATGGAAAAACTGCTGGCAACGGTTGCGTTGATCGAAACCCAGGGCGGCGAAGCGCAGGCTTTTCAGCTGGATCTGGCCGCGCCGCAAACTTTTGATGCGGTGCTCAACGCTATTCGCCTGCACTGGGACGATGTGGATATTCTGGTGAACAACTCAGGCGGGCCGCCGCCTGCTCAGGCCCAGGGGACGGAGAGTGCCGTCTGGCAGCAGCAGTTTTCCGTGATGGTGGCGTCGCTTATTCAACTGGCCGACAAAGTATTGCCCGCTATGCGCCAGCGAGGCTGGGGACGGATTATTACGTCAACCTCCTCCGGGGTTATCGCGCCGATAGCTAACCTGGCGTTGTCTAACGCGCTGCGGATGAGCCTGCTCGGCTGGTCAAAAACGCTGGCGGCAGAGGTTGCGGCAGACGGGATCACCGTCAATGTGCTGGTGCCCGGACGCATTGCCACCGATCGCGTTAGCCAGCTGGATGCTATCAAGGCTACGCGCGAAAACAGCAGTGCCGAAGAGGTCGCGAACAAAAGCCGCCAGGCTATTCCTGCCGGACGCTACGGCGAAGCGCGAGAGTATGGCGCTACCGCAGCCTTCCTGGCTGGTCAACCTGCCAGCTATATCACCGGCAGCGTGATCCGCGTGGATGGTGGTTTGATCGGTTCTGTTTAAGTGACAAGGCGGGAAAGGTTTTATCTTTCCCGCCTGTTTTATGCACGGGCGCTTTACATCATCTGTGGTTCACGAATGGCATTGCCTTTGGCAAAACGCGCCAGGCGATAAGGCGTAACATCGGTAAACGGCTGGTGGTTGTTAACCAGCTGCGCACAGAGCATACCCGCGCCGGGGCCAATGCCAAACCCGTGCCCGCTAAAGCCCGAGGCAATAAATAAGCCGGGCAACGTCGCCATTTCATCAATGATCGGCACCAGATCCGGTGTGGTATCAATCCAGCCGCCCCACGCATGATCGACCGCAATCCCTTTCAATGCCGGAAAAGCAGTGACCAGCGTGCGCAGCGCATCATTCACGATCTGCTGCTCCGGATTGGGATCGAGCACGCGGATTTTTTCAAATGGCGAAACCGCATCAACGGACCAGCGGCCTGCCGCTTCCGGCCCGTTAAAAAAAGAGCCGTTGAGACGAATCTTTAGCTTTTTGGCGATTTTGCTGCGGTACATCGGGTAAAACTTCGCGGCGTAGCGGATGTTTTGCGGCGCCAGGTCGAGCCTGCCCAGTCCGGGAACGGCGACGGTATAGCTCCCATCCAGCCTGCGGCGTATGCAGAGTTCCGGTATGCTCAGGCAGCCTTTGATCACTTCCGGTGCGGCCGTGGTTTTAAAGGCGGTACCAAGAATGTTGGCGCTGGGCAGGTCAATACCGTACTGCTTACAGAAACGTGAACTCCACGCGCCGCCACAGCAGATTACCCGGTTTGCCCGCACGCGTCCGCGTTCGCTCCAGACGCCGGTTATTCTGCCTGCACTGATATCCAGGCCCCGTACGGCGCACTGCTGATGGATGGAAGCACCAAGTTTTTGTGCGCCGGTAGCAATGGCCGGGGCGGCCAGGCCTGGCTCCGCGCGTCCATCCGTTGGCGACCAGACGCCACCCGTCCAGCGCGTGCCGTTTCCCAGCCGCTCCTGCGCTTCTTTAGCCGAAAGCAGATGGCTGGTAAAACCCACCTGTTTTGCCTGCTTCCCCCACTTTTCCCAGCGCGCCACGTCTGCTTCGTTTTGCGAGCCGTACAAAATGCCGCTGCGGCGAAAGCCAAGATCCATGCCGATCTCACTACCCAGCTCTTCCCAGCGTTGCAGACTGCGCATGGCCAGCGGTAGCTCATAGAGATCGCGGTTTTGCTGTCTTACCCAGCCCCAGTTGCGCCCGGACTGCTCGCCGCCGATAACGCCTTTTTCAAGCAGCGCGACGGTCACCCCCTGCTTCGCCAGCTCATAAGCCACCGACGTACCGATAATGCCGCCGCCGATGATAATGACATCAACCTGTTCGGGTAACGTGGGGCTGTCGATAACGCTGTTAATTTTTATGCGCATAGAGAAAACCTTTTAAATGACAGAGTATTCAAAGATGCTGCCCGGGCGAAATATGCATGATCCACAGCACCCTGACGTCGTTATCCGTATGGTTAAAAATAGTGTGCGGCAGATGGCTTTTAAACTGAAAGCTGTCGCCGGTTGCCAGGGAGAGCGTTTCCCCCCCAACTTCCAGCGTCAGCTCGCCTTCAATCACGAGGCCGGCCTTCTCTCCCTGACCAATCAGCATCTCGTCGGAGCGAACGCCGGGCGGAATGCGGATATACATAAACTGCATATCATGATCGCCCGAAGGCGACAGCATCTCTTTGGCAATGCCACGCTTGCCCACATTAAAGTGCGGCCTTTCCTCACGCCGACGTACATAGTGCTCAGCGCCGCGCAATAAAAAGCGATCCTCTTCCAGAAAGGCCGACAGCGGCACTTTTAGCACGAGCCGGAGCTGCTCCAGCATCCGCACGGTGGGATTGGTCAGGTTGCGCTCTATCTGGCTGATAGCGCCAGCAGAAACGTTTGCCAGCAGCGCCAGCTCGGTAATGGTCAGCTTGCGCGCTTTACGCAGCGTTTTCAGGCGCGATCCGATATCCGTTTCGACGATGTCTTGCTCCGCCTTGTTTACTGCTCCTTTTTTCACAGGCTGTTCCTTTGCTATCGCGCCTGCCGTGCGGCTCACGGCATTCCCCACTTGGTTTTAATGGTCTGCAGCGTCCCGTCCTGTTTCATGGACGTTAAGGCGCTGTTAATCTCTGCCAGAAGTTTATCGTTGCCCTTTTTGACGCCGAACGCCATCGGTGAAACATGTTCCGGACGGTAGCCTTCAACGACGTGCATTCCTTTCATCCCGCCCGCCTTTTGCTGGGCCATGAGGATAGGATAATCATTCATGCCCGCTGCGATACGCCCCAGCGACAGATCGCGCGTCATATCCGCCGGACTGTCGTAAACCTTAACCTCTTTGGCGATGCCGCTCTGCATCAGGCTTTGCGTATAGTCCGTGCCTGCCATAGAGCCAACGACCTCCCCCTTGAGATCTTGCCAGGAGTGATAAGTTTTCTTGTTGTCGTCACGCACGACCAGGCCCGCGCCGAAAGCGGTTACTTCCTGCGAAAAGCCAATGCGTTTGGCACGTTCAGGGGTAGGCGTCATGCCCGCCACAATCATGTCGATCTTTCCGGCAATCACCGACTGGATGAGAGTGGCGAACGGTACGGCGGTAAAATTGACGCCCAGATGCTGACGTTTCGCGACTTCTGCCGCCACGTCAGGCATAAAGCCTTCAATTTTTCCGTTTTGTGTGTTCAGAAAAGTGGTCGGTGCGCTGGAAGGCGGCGAACCGGCCGTCAGCATCGCCGCCTGCGTTTGCGCGGCAAAAGCTGTCGTCAACATCATCGTCAGAGAGAGATTTAAAAAGAGTTTGCTACGGGCAAAGGACATAATTCACTCCTGTATCAGTCAGAAAAGGGCGAACGGTGTTTTCACTATAATGAAATTAACGCGGCAGCTGTCAATATTTAATTTTAAATCACCTCAATTTATTTATAATTGATTAACTCTCCTTTTCATTGAGCGCACAGCAATAATAAATGCTTATGCCGGTAATAACTATTCGCTATCTTTGTCGTCATGGTAATTATTGACAAGGCTTTGCCATTAAAGATATTCATTATAATGAAATTCCCCGCCCCGATCTGCGTTGCGCGGCCTGATGAGGAGCTTAAGATGGACTGGAGCAGCATTCATACCTATCTGCCCTTTTTGCTTAAAGGGGCCGAAATGACAATTGTTATCACGCTATTATCACTGGTCATCAGCACCCCGCTGGGTCTGTTATTTGCGGCGGCAAAAATGTGCCCATGGAAAATTATTTCCTGGCCCGTTGCGGTAATTATTAACATTACGCGTGGCCTGCCGATGATCGTGGTGCTTTTTTATATTTACTTTGTATTTCCTGATATTGGCATCACGCTGAGTTCTTTTCAGGCCAGCGTGACGGGTATCGCCTTCTGTTTTTCGACCTATATCGCAGAAATTTTTCGATCCGGGATTGAATCCGTCGATCGCGGCCAGCTTGAGGCAGCGCGCTCCATGGGGATGAGCTTCACTAAGGCTATGCGCCGCATCATTCTGCCGCAGGCTTTTCATGTTGCGTTGCCGCCTTACAGCAACACGCTATTGATGATGCTGAAGGATTCCGCGCTTGCCTCAACCATCGCCGTAACGGAAATGACCCGTCAGGGGCAGCTTATCGCCGCCTCTACCTTTGATAACACCACTGTGTATACCCTGGTGGCCATACTTTATCTGCTGTTGTGTATGCCACTAATGGCCCTGACCAAAAAGCTGGAAAAACGCCAGATTAAAGGAGCCTGAGATGATTGAGATCCGCGACGTACATAAAAAATTTGGGCGAGTTGAAGTGCTAAAAGGCGTCAGCTTCAGCGTTGAGCCTGGCGAAGTGGTTTGCCTGATCGGACCGTCAGGCTCTGGTAAATCGACGATTTTACGCTGCATTAATGGCCTGGAAACCTACGAAGGCGGAGAGATTGAAGTGCTGGGCCAGCGCGTGAACAATCGCCATAAAAACATTAACGATTTGCGTCGGCAGATCGGCATGGTCTTTCAGCGCTTTAACCTTTTTCCGCATCGTAGCGTGCTGGAAAACGTGATGGAAGGTGCTATCCACGTTAACGGCGAGCCGCGCAGCCAGGCTGAAAAGCGCGCCAAATCCCTGCTGGCGCTGGTCGGTCTGGCGGATAAGGTTAACGCATGGCCGGGGCAGCTCTCTGGTGGGCAGCAGCAGCGCGTGGCGATTGCGCGCACGCTGGCGTTACAGCCGAAGGCAATCCTGTTTGATGAACCTACTTCTGCCCTCGACCCGGAACTGGTTGGTGAAGTGCTTCAGGTAATGCGTAACCTGGCGGATGAAGGCATGACGATGATTGTGGTGACGCATGAGATGCAGTTTGCTCGCCAGGTTGCCGATCGCGTCTGCTTTTTACACAGTGGGCAGATAGTAGAGCAAGGCCCAGCTGAGCAGATCCTGTTGCAGCCTCGGGAGGCGCGTACTCAGGATTTCCTGCGGCGCGTGCTGGGCGATACGGATACACGATGCTGCGCACAATGCCGTGCTGCATTTTAGCACCGGGCCACTGGCGTCCTTTTGCTCCGTCAGGCTTTAGCCTGTGTAATCAATCATCTGAATAACCTGCCTTACGGACGCGTTTACACGCGGTCACACATTTACATATTTCTCTCAAACTTTTGGTTTTTTTGCCGATATCTGGAATATGGACGGGCTTATTGGCCTGTCCCTTTATTTTTTATACATCAGGTAAGTTAAAGACAGTTCCCGGCCCGCGCACCCGAATGCGTAAAGAGAGGCTGTCATCCGTACGCGGATGATAAAGCGTCCACAGCCGGAGAAATTATGCGGCCCGTCAGGGTTACTGTACAAATTCAGCTGTCGTGGCTCAGAGCGAAAAGCTGCCCGTCGTTGAATCAATGAGAGAGTGATAACTTCCTGAGGTTTCTATGTTTGGTGTGAAAAAATCGAATCTTTCTCTGCCTTTATCCAAAGGCAACGGCATCGTTAAGGATATCAATGCCATTAAACAACATGTGGCATGGATTGAATTTTTGCCTGATGGAGAGATTCTCAGCGCCAATCAGCAGTTTCTGGATGTGACGGGCTATTCGCTCAGTGAGATTCAGGGCAAGCACCATCGGATCTTCTGCGATCCGGAATATTGCCGCACGGCTGCCTACAGCAGTTTTTGGCAGACGCTGGCTACCGGCGAATCGGTGACGGGCATTTTTGAGCGCTTTAGCAAAAACCATCAGCGTTTCTATCTTAGTGCCACCTACTTCCCGGTCTGCGACGATAAAGGCAAGGTTTATAAGGTTATCAAGATCGCTACTGATATCACCGAGCGCCATCAGGAGCTGGAGAGTAAAGAAGCCGTGATTACCGCCCTGGATCGTTCGATGGCGGTTATCGAATTCACCACCGACGGTAAAATTATTACTGCAAACAATAATTTTCTGACCCATATGGGCTATGCGTTATCTGATATTGTCGGGCAGCACCATCGCATTTTCTGTTATGACACCTTCTATCGTGAAAATCCCGATTTCTGGCAGAAAATCAGCAAGGGCCAGCACTTTGTGGGCCGCTTTGAACGCAAAACCGCCAGCGGCGAACGTATCTGGCTCGAAGCCAGCTATAACCCGGTTTACGATGCCGATGGCAGAGTCTGCAAAGTCATCAAAATTGCTTCTGATATTACTGCACGCGTTGAGGCAGCCAAACGCGTAGCGGATATTGCGGTCACCACTTCGGAAGAAACGTCGCAAATTACCCATAATGCCAATGAAGTCCTGGATGAAACCGTACGCAATTCCGGGCTGGTTTCCGGTCAGGTAACCACCGCGGCGGCGATTGGCGAGCAGCTGAACGCGTCGGCAAAAAGTATCCGGGAAGTCGTTGAAACTATTAACGTCATTGCTTCACAAACCAATATCCTGGCGCTGAACGCAGCGATAGAATCAGCCCGTGCTGGCGAGGCCGGACGCGGATTTAGCGTAGTGGCGGCGGAAGTTCGCCGTCTGGCTGCCTCCACCGCCACCGCTACGCAAAAAATTACCTCTGTGGTAGAGGTCAATACGCAGTTGATTCAGCAAATGCACGAGCAGCTGGATGCGGTAAAACAGTTTGTGGTTTCCGAACAGGACAAAATTAGCGAGCTTTCGCGCAGCCTGCGGGAAATCAACAGCGGCGTGCATCAGTTTGTCAGCGTGATCCATCGGCTGGATGTCTAACAACCGGAACGGGGGAGCGCTAAGGCTCCCCTTGCCTTCCGGGCGATATAAACATCTTTAACCCTGTTAAGCCTGATATTTATTTGCCAATGCAGATGTCACCTTTGTTTATATGATTTGATGTTGTAACTATAATCGCCCGTGTTCGATAAGAAGTCGCTCTATTTTTTGCCCGGAATCAGTTTGCCCTTTCTCTTATCCCCCTCAGCTAATGCGCTTTCTGCAATTTCACAGTGATTTTAGTTAGTAGCCATCCATCATCATCGCTGGCAGGGTTTTGATATCTGATAAAAAAAGGTATCACCTATGTCCGCTTCACCAACGCTCTCTTTACCCGTCATAGATTGCGCCGGATTACGGGAAAGCAGCCCGCTGCGCCACGCTACCCTGGATAAGCTTAATGAAGCGGCGCGTGAAATCGGCTTCTTTTATTTGATTAACCACGGTATTGAACAGGGCTTGCTGGATGATGTGCAACGTGTTGCGCATCAGTTTTTCGCCTTGCCAGAGCAGGAAAAGTGGCAGGTCAGAATGGAGAATTCGCCGCATTTTCGTGGTTATAACGTTGCCGGTTCAGAAATTACCCGTAACGCACCGGATTATCGTGAGCAGTTCGATATCGGCGCAGATCGGCCACTGCTCCCCGTTGACCCTGCTCTCCCCTGGCAACGTTTACAAGGGCCTAACCAGTGGCCTGACGCGCTGCCGGAACTCAAGGTGGTGATAACTCGCTGGCAGCAGCAGATGAATCAGGTAGCGCTGACGCTATTAAGAGCATTTGCTGAATCTTTGCAATTGCCAGCCACGGCTTTCGATCCGCTATACGGCGAGCTGCCTAACGAGCATGTGAAGCTGATCCGTTATCCCGGTCAGCCAACGGAAGGTACACGCCAGGGAGTAGGTTCGCATAAAGACTCCGGTTTTCTCAGTTTCTTGTTGCAGGATAAGCAGCGTGGTCTACAGGTGGAAGTCCAGCCCAATCGCTGGGTAGATGCGCTGCCTCTGCCCGGTTCGCTGGTCGTAAATATTGGCGAACTACTGGAGCTGGCTACCAATGGTTATCTGCGCGCGACCGTGCACCGTGTGCTCTCGCCGCCGCCCGGTACTGAGCGACTTTCCATTGCCTTTTTCCTGGGGGCCGATCTCAGCGCTACGGTACCCGTTTATCCATTGCCGCCAGAACTGGCCCAGCTGGCACACGGCCCGGCGAGCGATCCGCTCAATCCTTTGCTGCGTGACGTTGGATTTAATTATCTGAAAGGACGACTACGTTCTCATCCAGACGTTGCCCGGCGTTTTTATGCCGATCTTTAATTCCATCCGAAAAAGGGAGCATTAAATGCGTAAATCTGCACTATTTTTGGCCGGGCTGTCTCTGTTGGTCTCACATTCACTGCTGGCCGCCCCGCTACGCGTTGCTGCCGATCCGGTACCTCATGCCGAAATACTCAATTATGTGAAGAAAATAGATCCGGGACTTGATTTGAACATCGTCGAGCTTACCAGCGGCGTAAATGCGAATGAACTGCTGGCGGCTGGCGATGTCGAGGCGAATTATTTTCAGCACCTGCCCTATTTGCATGACCAGGAAAAAGCGTTGCATAAAGAATTTGTCGTGGCGGCAGCTGTACACATTGAACCGCTGGGCATTTATTCTCACAAGTTCAAAACGCTGAATGACTTGCCGCAGGCAGCGACGATTGCCGTGCCCAATAATGTTACAAATCTGAGTCGGGCGCTTTGGTTACTGCAAGACCAGGGACTGATTAAGCTGAACGGCACTCGCTCCGCCGAATCTACGCTGGTCACGCCAGCCGATATCAGCAGCAACCCGAAAAAAATCAAGATTATCGAGGTGGAATCACCGCAAATTCCCCGCTCGCTTGATGATGTAGATGCAGCAGTGATCAACGGCAACTACGCGCTGGAAGCGGGACTGGAACCGGCGAAAGATGCGCTGGGTCTGGAGGTCGCACTGCATAATCCTTATGCAAACCTGCTGGTCACGACGCCTGCGCTGGCAAGAAATCCTCGTATTTTACGCCTCGCCAAAGATCTGACCTCGCCCCAAGTTGCCAGCTTCATTCGCCAGCAATACCACGGTTCGGTGATACCTGTTACGGATAAGCGACATGATTAAAATTGAAAAGCTCACTAAAAGTTACCCGGGCGCTTCGTCTCCCGCCCTGAACAACGTTTCTCTGACCATCCCTCAGGGTGAAATCTTCGGTATCCTTGGCCGTAGCGGTGCCGGGAAAAGTACGCTGCTGCGTTCACTGAATCTGCTGGAACGTCCTTCTTCAGGACATATCTGGATTGATGAGCAGGATATCACTGCGCTCGCACCCGGCCAGTTACGCCGTCAGCGCCAGCAAATGGGTATGATATTTCAGCATTTCAATCTGCTTCATTCGCGCACGGTTGCGGAGAATATTCAGCTGGCGCTGGATATTGCCGGTATCCCGGCCGCCCGGCGTCGGCTGCGGGTAGTGCAATTGCTGGAACGCGTGGGACTGGCCGACAAAGCAAACGCCTGGCCTTCACAGCTTTCCGGCGGCCAAAAACAACGTGTGGGCATTGCACGTGCGCTGGCCGCTGAACCACGTTATTTGCTATGCGATGAAGCGACCAGTGCGCTTGATCCAGAAACAACCCTCGCTATCCTGGATTTACTGGTCGAACTGCAGCAGGATTTGGCTATCACCGTAGTGGTGATTACGCACGACATGGCCGTAGTAAAAAGAGTCTGCCACGGCGCAGCGCTATTGGATAAAGGGGAACTGATTGAAAGCGGCAGTCTGGCAAACATTATGGCCAACCCTCGTTCATCCTTGCGACAGCTGCTGATTGAGGACGGTGAGACCGAGCGCATTTTTATGCAAAAATATAGCGTGGGACAGACAAAATGCGTGGCGTAGCATGGGCGAGCTTTCAGGAATTAATGGTTAACGCTACGCTTGAGACGCTTTATATGGTGTCAATAGCCGCGCTGTTTACCACATTAATTGGTTTGCCTGTTGGCGTGGCGCTGTTTGTCTGCCGCCAGCAGGGGCTTTTTCCTAACCGTGCCGTCTCTGGTGTATTAAACGTGCTGGTCAATATTGGACGAGCGTTACCCTTCGTGGTGTTACTGATTATCGCCATCCCTTTCACCCGTTTGCTCGTTGGCACTACGCTGGGTAGCACTGCCGCTATCGTGCCGGTGACGCTTGGTGCTTTTCCCTTCTTTGCCAGGATCGTTGAAAGCGCACTGGCAGAGGTTGATAACGGCCGCGTGGAGGCTGTCGTATCGATGGGCGGCACCAGCTGGCACATTATTAGCCGGGTGCTGTTGCCAGAAGCGTTACCAGCACTGCTTGCTGGCGTCACGTTGACTATTGTGATGTTGATCGGTTTCTCTGCTATGGCGGGCGTTATTGGCGGCGGCGGGCTGGGTGATTTGGCGATCCGCTATGGCTATCAGCGTTTTGATAATCAAATTATGGTAGCCACGGTTGTTGTTTTGCTGCTGCTGGTGTTTCTGGTACAAAAGTCGGGCGATATGCTGGTTCGTCGCCTGGCCCACCGTCGCTAAACGCCTCAGGCCAGCCAGCCCGTATCTGCTCCGGCTGGCCTGAATCACTCTCTTACACCAGCGCCCAAATCAGCCAGATTAGCGCAAAGCCGGTCAGGCCCATAATGGTGGTCAGCACGGTCCAGGTTTTCAGTCCGTCGGCTACCGACAAGCCAAGATAGCGCGTTACTACCCAAAAGCCTGCATCGTTAACGTGCGACAGCCCTAACGAGCCAAAACAGGCGGCCAGCGTAACTAACACGCGCTGGATGTCACCTGCTCCACCAACAGCAGAAGTAAGTAAACCGCTGGTCGTCAGAATCGCTACGGTAGCAGAACCCTGTGATGCACGCAGCGCCAGCGACAGAATAAACGCGGCCGGAACCAGCGGCAGATGGAGCGTTTCCAGCGCGGTTGCCAAAGCTTTACCCACGCCGGATTCCACCAGCACTTTACCGAACGCGCCGCCCGCTCCGGCTACCAGAATCACGCTTGCCGAGCCGGGGATCGCCCGGCCAGTCAGATCTTCCAGCTTATCCTTGCTCCAGCCGCGACGTACGCCCAGCAGCCACGCGGCCAGTCCAAGCGCAATCAGTAACGCAATTGGCGGCGTGCCGATAACCATCATGATTTTGCGCAGCACGCTCTCTTCCGCCAGCAGCGAATGCGCCAGCGTCCCCAGAACGATTAACGCGATAGGTACGATGATCAGGCCGGAAATGGTGAGCGCGCCCGGCGGTGCAGGTTCGTTCTTCTTCTCTGTGCCTTCCGGCTTCGCCATCTGTAAGCTTTCCAGCACCTCTACCGAAAGCTGGTAGCGACGCTTATTCATTACTTTCGCCACATAGTAGCCCACCACGCTGACCGGTACGGAAATCACCAGGCCCAGCAGCATCAGCCAGCCCATATCGCTATGCAGAATGCCCGCCGCCGCCGCTGGCCCCGGATGAGTAGGCAGTGCCACATGCACCGTTAACATCACGCCCGCCATCGGCAGGCCAAACTTTATCGGCGAAACGCGGGCAACTTTGGTAAAGCCATAAATCAGCGGGATCACGATAATAAAGCCGACTTCAAAAAATACCGGGATCCCGAGAATAAACGCCGCCATCGTCAGCGCCGCAACGGTACGCTTCAGGCCCAGCGTTTTGCTGAAGCGCTGGGCCAGCGACTCCGCGCCGCCGGAAGCTTCGATAACCGCGCCCAGCATAGCGCCCAGCACGATAATAATGGCGATATGGCCAAGCAGGCTGCCCATCCCGCTCATAATCACTTCCATGATTTTTTCGGACGGAATACCGGTAGCCACCGCGACCAGCAGACTGACAATCAGTAGCGCAACAAACGGATGGACTTTGGCTTTAATAACCAGCAGCAGCAAAATAACAATGCTGGCGGTCGCGATAGCTAACAGCAAAGCGGTGGACATAGTAAGCCTCGGATAGTTTTTATCTTTTTATCGGGAGGGTGCAGGTAAAGCCGGTGCCACAGCACCGGAAACAGGATCAGGCGTGTTTAGCCCAGGGTTTAAACCAGCCAAGGCCTTCCAGCGTACCGTTGCGCGGAATATATTCGCAGCCGATCCAGCCGTCGTAGCCCACTTCGTCCAGCAGGTTAAACAACCATGGATAGTTAATTTCGCCTTCATCAGGTTCGTGTCGGTCTGGCGCAGAGGCAATCTGCACATGACGATAGCGACCGACATTGTCGCGGATTAGCTGACTAAGGTTGCCGTCAACCAGCTGCGCGTGAAAAAGATCGAGCTGCGTAAAGACGTTTGGCCGATCGATTTGCTGCATCATCTCCAGCGTCTGATGCTGACTGGCATAGAGGTAGTTTGGTTTGATCTTCGGGCCAAGCGCCTCCAGCAAGATATTGATGCCGTGCGGTGCAAAACGATCTGCTGCATAGTGAATATTGCTGATAAAGGTATCCACGCAGGCCTGACGATCCATCCCTTCCTGTACCACACCGGCCATGATATGGACCTGCGGCACGTTCAGCGCCAGCGCGTATTCCAGCGCGCTATCAATATCTGCCCGTGCATCCGCTTCACGGCCCGGAATGGCGCTAACGCCCCACTCACCGGCCTGAACGTTACGCGCCGCCGTATTAAACAGCACCAGCTTAAGCTGATTATCATCCAGCAGTTGTTTCAGCTGCGTCGCGGGATAGTCATAAGGAAACAGAAACTCTACCGCTGTAAAACCGGCGCTGGCCGCAGCGGCAAAGCGCTCCAGAAAAGGCACTTCGTTAAACTGGGTAGACAAATTTGCGGCAAACTTCGGCATTATCGACTCCTTAATTCTGTAACTTCGGCATCGCTGAGGTAACGAATGGCGCGATCGCCAAGCGTAAAGATCAGACGAGCCGTTTCTTCCAGCTCTTCCGTGTTATCGGCCGCTTCCCGCAGTGATTTCCCGACGACGACCGAGCCGTGGTTAGCCAGCAAAAAGCCGCGATAGCGACCGGCCAGCTTAGCCAGATCTTCCGCCAGGCGCATATCGCCAGGTTTGTAATAAGGCACCACAGGTACATCACCGACGCGCATCACCACGTAAGGCGTGAAGGGACGAATGCAGTTCTGCGTATCCAGCCCTTGCAGACAGGAAAGCGCGGTAAGGTAGTGGCTGTGCAGATGGACTACCGCTTTACACTCAGGATCGTTCAGATAGAGCGCGCGATGAAAAGCGATCTCTTTAGAAGGTTTATCACCGGAAAGCCATTCACCTTCCGGCGTCACTTTCGACAGACGGTCACCATCCAGTTCGCCCAGACAAGAGCCGGTAGGCGTGGCAAGCAGATTGCCGTCTTCTAGCAGCAGGGAAAGGTTACCCGCCGAGCCGGTTGCATAGCCGCGTGTAAAAAATGAAGCGCCCAGCTTTACCATCTCCTGCCGTGCTTGCTGTTCAGTCATCATGAAAACTCCTGTGCACGGCGAAAAAACTGTTCGTCACCGAAGTTGCCTGACTTCAGCGCCAGCGATAACGGCTGATGGATATCGCGCACCCACGGAACGCCGGGCGAAATGGTCGGCCCAATATGAAAAGCGGTTACCTCAAGGCTTTGCGCCACCACGCCGGACGTTTCGCCGCCCGCTACGATAAAGCGCTGCCAGCCACGCGCTTTAAGTTCACGAGTAACAAGCGCGAACAACTCTTCCACCGCTGCGCTACTACGCTGTGCGCCATATTTCTGCTGAATAGCCTGTAACTGTTGCGCGTCGGCAGTGGCATAAAGCAGCGGGGCCAGCGGCTGGTCGCTGTTATCAGCCACCCAGTCGCATAGCTGCCCTGCATACGCCTGCACATTCTCCAGACAGCGCGTCACCTCCACTTCACAAGATGGTGCCAGCTGGCGATAAGCGTTAACCTGCCGGTTAGTCATTTGCGAACAGGAACCGGAGATAATGATTGCGCGATCGCCACGCGGCCGCCCTTTTGTTTCGGCATCTTCTTGCGTAGCGGATGTTGACCACTGCCGCGCCAGTCCTGTCGCCAGCCCGGAACCGCCGGTCACCAGACGCATATCGCGCAGCGCTTCGCCCTGGATGAGTAAATGCTGCTCGTTAAGCGCATCCAGCACCACGTAATTCACACCCTGACTGGCAAGCTCATTCAGTTTTGTACGGATAGCCTCCGCGCCTTGATCCTGTACCGAAGCGGCAATCAGGCCCGCTTTCCCCTGCGATTGTCGCTCCATCAGACGCAGCAGGTTGCTGTCCGTCATCGGCGTAACAGGATGGTGACGCATACCGGAATCTGACAGCAGCTGCTCGCCGACAAACAGATGGCCCAGATAAACGGTTCGGCCGTTTACCGGCAGCGCCGGACAAATAACCGTTTGCGTTTCGCCAAGCTCAGCCATCAGCGCATCGGTTACGGGGCCGATATTGCCCTGTTCCGTACTGTCAAAGGTTGAGCAATATTTAAAGTAAAAACGATCGCAGCCCTGCTCCTGTAGCCAGCGCAGCGCGGCCAGCGACAGATCGATGGCCTGATCCACCGGACAGGAGCGGGATTTCAGGCTGACCACGATTGCCTGCGCGCCCGGCGTCTCCTGCTGCTGAGGCTCGCCGTTGAACTGAATAGTCGCCAGCCCGTTTTGCACCAGAAAACTGGCGATATCGGTCGCGCCGGTGAAGTCGTCGGCGATAACACCTAAACGCGTCATGCTTGCTCCTTGCCTTCCGGCAGCGTGATACCGCTAAAAATTTTGATCACTGCGCTATCGTCTTCCCGGCCATAGCCTGCGTTGCTGGCTTCGGTAAACATATTCAGCGCGGTTGAAGCCAGCGGCAGCGGGAAATGCAGTGATTTTGCCGTTTCGCTGACCAGGTTGAGGTCTTTAACAAAAATATCGACGGCAGATTTTGGACTGTAGTCACCATCCACAACGTGCCGCATGCGGTTTTCAAACATCCATGAATTGCCTGCGGCGTTGGTGACGACGTCATACATCGTCTCCAGCGGGATACCGGCACGGGCCGCCAGCGCCATCGCTTCTGCGCCCACTGCGATATGCACGCCGGCCAGCAGCTGATGAATAATTTTTACGGTAGAACCTAACCCGATTTCGCTACCTACGCGATAGACTTTGGCGGCAACCGCATCCAGCACCGGCTGTAAACGTTCAAATGCGGCGTCGCTGCCGGAGGCCATGACCGTCATATCACCGGTAGCCGCTTTTGCCGCACCGCCGGAAACAGGCGCGTCCAGCATCAGCAGCTGGTGCTGCGCTAATTTCTGCTCAATCTGCTGCGCATCCCGGGCAGAGATAGTTGAAGACACCATCACCACCGTGCCCGGCTTCAGTTTCGCGGCCAGGCCGTTATCGCCGAACAGAATTGCGTTCACCTGAGCGGCATTCACCACCAGCAGCAGCACGGCTTCAAGGTTACCGACAAAGCTGTCGGCAGAAGTCTGCGCATCACGTGCGCCAGCCTGACGCAGCGTTTCCAGCGCGGCGGGATTGAGATCCACTCCCCAGGTATTCAAACCTGCACGAATGCACGACGTCGCCGCGCCCATACCCATAGAACCTAAACCAATCACACAAACGTTTGAAAGTGGCACGCTGGCCTCCGGTGTTAAATTAAGTGATTATTTGTTCGATGTTGTTAATCTTGCCAGTCTGGCTACTGAATAAATGTGCCACACATCACAAAAATGATTCTGCGTGTGATAGCGAACAAATTTTCACATCCGCACCAGTCCTGAAACGGCACGCGTTTCGCCACGCTACGCACGCTTTTTTTATTCGCCTGCTGCTGCATTTCCATTACAATGTGAAAAATTGATAAATTTCACAGGAGTGATTGTGATCCCGGTCGAACGACATCAACAGATCCTGGCGCTGGTTGCCGAGCGCGGCGTAGTGAGCTTTAGTGAACTGACGGAACGGCTCGGCGTTTCCCATATGACCATTCGCCGTGATGTACAGAAACTGGAAGAACAAGGCGCGCTTCTTTCCGTCTCAGGGGGCGTACGCTCTGCTGAAAGGCTGGCATCGGAACCTTCGCATCTGACCAAAACTGCCCTGTACAATGCGGAAAAGAATGCGATTGGCCGTTATGCCGCACAGCAGATCCCGCGCAACAGCTGTATCTATATTGATGCAGGAACAACGACGCTGGCGCTGGCGCGTGAGCTGGTTGACAGAGAAGATCTGCTGGTGGTGACCAATGACTTTATGGTGGCTAATCTGCTGATGGAATCCAGCGGCTGCCGAATTATTCATACCGGCGGTACGGTCTGCCGTGAGAATCGCTCCTGCGTAGGTGAAAATGCCGCACGCAGCCTGCGCAATCTGGCGATCGACATCGCCTTTATCTCCGCCTCCTGCTGGGGGCCGCGCGGGCTTTTTACGCCGGACGAAGATAAAGTGACGGTGAAACAAACAGTCTGTGAGGTAAGCAGCAAACGCGTGCTGCTTAGTGACAGCTCCAAATTCAATAAAATTGCTACCTTTCTGGCGCTGCCGCTGAACTGCTTTGACAGCATTATCACCGATAGCCAGCTTGGTAAGGCGGCCCAGGAAGCGCTGGGCGATGGAAGCTGGACGCTGGTCCTTGCGCCCTGAAGGGCCGCCCTGGCACCCTCAAAAGAAGCGGTTTACTCTCTTAGCGGACGATGCCCCTTCTTTTTTGTAAGAAGCGGTCTATTTCCTTTGCTAACTCTAAGGTATTTGCAGGCATCTGGCAGGGTCTGTCATGTGTAAAAAAACCTTTTTGCTGACCGCTTCCTGCAATCAAAACATTCGCGGCAAATCGTGAGCAATTATTAGTGAAAATCTTAAATTTATTTACCGGTGCAAATTCATTAATATATTGCTCCATGCTGATAATATTCAGACCGCCGATATAAACCACATTTGACATTTTTATTGTATCATCCCAGCCGGTCGATTCCCTGTATATTATATCCACCAGCTGTTCATGGCATAAATCACCATAATATACCACCCCATCGCCATATGCCGAAACAATACTCCAGGTATCTCTCTCGCAAAATATTATTGCACTATGCCTTGCTTTACAATAACTTAACAGGGCGACGTTTTTTCCTGACGAAGACATTTTATTTATCACCTCCGTAATGCGCTCACAGGTATTACTGTCAGGGCGTATCCTGTGCTTATGATGGAAAAATGAAGAAACATAGCATCGCAAACCGCGTAATGCTTTATGTTTCTTAATGTCATCCGGCGTTTTATTATGCTTTAATGTATAAGAATTCTTTTTCAAATCTATTTCCCGCTGCGTGTGTCGCTTAAATATAAAAAAGGACGTTTGATATTATTCGACTCAGGTGGAAACAGGTTGATTAGCATCAAGCTTCAGTGCGTTGCCCCACAGAGGCAACGCTCCCCGCGCAATAGTCTATGATTTCATCAAAAGCTTGCATCGCCGGAAAGGCCGCGCGGTGCCTCACGCTGTGATAAACGAGGCTATGGAATGGGATCAACATTTAGCAAAACCTGGGGCGCGGAGTACGTGGCCGCCGACACGGTCCGTTTTCGTTTATGGGCAACGGGACAACAAAGCGTAAAGCTACGGCTCGCTGGCCACGATCGCGAGATGACCCGGGATGAAGACGGCTGGTTCACAGCAGAAATAAGCGGCATTGCGCCGGGCACCGAGTATAACTTTGTGCTTCCTGACGGCATGGTGATACCCGATCCGGCCTCGCGTGGCCAGAAAGCGGATGTTAATGGCCCCTCGTTAGTCATTAACCCGGAAAGTTATAGCTGGCAGCACCCGTGGCAAGGTCGCGCGTGGGAAGAGTCCGTCGTTTATGAAATGCATATCGGCACCTTCACGCCGGAAGGCACTTTTAAGGCTGCCATTGAGAAATTACCTTATCTGGCCGGGCTTGGCGTTACGATGCTGGAAGTGCTGCCCGTCTCGCAGTTTGGTGGCAATCGTGGCTGGGGTTACGATGGCGTGCTGCTTTACGCACCGCATTCCGTCTACGGCACGCCGGATGACTTTAAAGCCTTTATTGACGCCGCGCACGGTCATGGCCTGTCGGTGGTGCTGGATATCGTGCTCAACCACTTCGGACCGGAAGGCAACTATCTGCCGCTGCTGTCGCCCGACTTTTTCCATAAGGAGCGCGTCACGCCCTGGGGAGCGGGTATCGCTTACGATGTCGCAGCGGCCCGCCAATATATTGTGGAAGCCCCGCTCTACTGGCTAAAAGAGTTCAACCTGGACGGCCTGCGCTTTGACGCTATCGATCAGATTGAAGATATTTCAGCAAAACACGCGCTGATTGAAATCGCCGAGCGCATCCGCAGCGAAATTACCGACCGACCAGCGCACCTGACCACCGAAGACAGCCGCAACGTCATTTTCCTGCATCCGCGTAAGGAAGATGGTTCTGCGCCGCTGTTTACCGGCGAATGGAATGATGATTTTCATAACGCTATACACGTTTTCGCGACTGGCGAAACGCATGCCTACTATCAGGATTTTGCCAGAGAGCCGGAAAAACTGATTGCCCGTATCCTGACGGAAGGTTTTGCTTATCAGGGCGAAGTCTCGGCGCAGTCCGGCGAAAAACGCGGCGTAGCCAGCGCGGGCCAGCCGCCGGTCGCCTTCGTCGATTTTATCCAGAATCACGATCAGGTCGGTAACCGCGCGCAGGGGGAAAGGCTGATTCACCTCGCCGGTGCCGAACGTACCAGAGTGTTGCTGGCCACGCTGCTGTGCTCGCCGCATATTCCGCTGCTGTTTATGGGCGAAGAGTATGGCGAAACCAACCCTTTCCTGTTCTTCACTGACTTCCATGGCGATCTTGCCAGAGCGGTACGCGAAGGCCGGGCCAGAGAGTTTCAGGGTCATGCGGGACATGAAGATGAAAGCGTGCCCGATCCGAACGCGGAAAACACTTTTCGTCTCTCAAAGCTGGACTGGAACAAACTGCAAAGCGAAGAAGGCAAAGCCTGGCTGGCCTTCAGTAAAAGCCTGTTGACGCTGCGCCAGCAACATATCGTTCCGCTGCTGGCAAACGCTGGCGGCCACAGCGGTAAGGTAATTAATACCGCGCCGGGCTTCTTCGCCGTCAGCTGGACTTTCCCCGATGGTACGCTTTCTCTTGCGCTGAATATCGGTGAAAAAACGCAGCCGCAGCCTGAATTGCCGGGCGAGACTCTGTTCAGCTGGCCGCAGGAAGCTAAAGAGCTGGTGCAAAATTCCATTATTGTTCGTCTTGCCACGAGAGAGCCAAAGTGAATATTCCCGCAGCGACCTACCGCATTCAGTTTCGTAACGGTATGACCTTTGATCGTGCCGCCGCGCTGGTGCCTTATCTTAAGGCGCTTGGCATCAGTCATCTTTATGCTTCACCCATCTTTACGGCGCTTTCCGGCTCCACGCACGGGTACGATGTCACCGACGCCAACGAGATCGACCCCGCCATCGGTGGCCGTCAGGGCTTTGAGCGCATGGTAAAAGCCCTGAAGGACGCCGGGCTGGGCCTGATTTTAGATATTGTGCCAAACCATATGGCTTCTTCGCTGGAAAACGCCTGGTGGCGCGACGTGGTTGAGTATGGTGAAAAAAGCCGTTACGCCCGTTACTTTGATATCGACTGGTCGCGCCGCCTGACGCTGCCGTTCCTTGGCGATGACTTTGCCACCGAGCTGGAAAATGGTGCGATCACCGTTCGGCCCGATCCGCAAACCGGCAAACCGGCGCTGGCCTATTACGAAACGTTTTATCCGCTGACGCCCGACAGCTGGCAGGGTCGTGAAGAAGAAGTGCTTCAGCTGACCGACAGCGCAAAAATAGCGGAATTACATGAGCAGCAGCCCTATCAGCTGATGAGCTGGCGTGACGCGCCGCGCGATCTTTCTTATCGCCGCTTTTTTGAAATAACCGGGCTGGCTGGCGTGCGGGTTGAAGACGAAACCGTGTTCAACGATGCGCATCGTCTGGCGCTAGAGCTGGTGCATTCCGGGGCGGTTGACGGGCTGCGTCTCGATCACGTCGACGGCCTTGCCGATCCCAAAGGGTATCTGGAGCGTTTACGTCAGGCCGTGGGCCCAAATTGCTACCTTACGGTCGAAAAAATTCTGGCCAAAGATGAGCAGCTGCCGGCGGACTGGCCCGTTTCCGGCACCACCGGCTACGAGTTTATCGCCACCCTGGCGGAAGCGCTGGTGGATGGCGACAAAATCCGGACGCTGCGCAAAACCTATGAAGAGATTCTGGGCAAGCCGGTAGATGTCGATGCCGAACTGCGCGCGGCCAAAATGTTGATGGCGACACGCAATTTTGCCGGAGAGGCAAACAGGCTATTACAGCTGGCGCTTTCCATTGCCCGTCGCGATAACGAAAGCACGGATGAAAAAGCCTTGCTCTCAGCGCTGCGTGAGCTGCTGGTGGCCTTCCCTGTTTATCGTACCTATGGTACAGCCGAAGGGTTACCGGCGGCCGATGCCGATCTTCTGCTGAAAGTCGTGGAAAAAGTACAGACGGCCGATCGTGAAACGCTGGGCTTCCTGACGCGCGTGCTGGCTGGCGAAGTTTCAGCGGCGGCACAGCAGGAAGCCGCCGTTTTCCGTACGCGCTTCCAGCAGCTGACCGGGCCGCTGATGGCAAAATCGGTCGAAGACACGCTGTTCTTCCGTTTGCATCTTGCGCTGGCGCTGAACGAAGTAGGTGCCGAACCCATGCCGGATACCTTTTCGCTGGCACGCTTCCATGCGGAAATGCAAACGCGACTGGAACGGCAGCCGGATGGGCTTTCCGGCACCACCACCCACGATACCAAGCGCGGCGAAGATGCCCGCGCACGGCTTTATACGCTGACCGAAGCGCCGGAGAAGTGGGCTGAACACGTTAACCGCTGGCGGCAGATGAATCACGTTAAGGTGATGAAGCTGACGGACGGCCCGGCGCCTAAACCGGCGGTAGAATGGATGCTGTATCAGGCGCTGGCTGGCGTCTGGCCACCTCAGCTTCAGCCCGATGACGCCGCAGGATTAAAAGCGCTGGAGGAGCGATTCCTGGGCTTTGTCGAGAAAGCGCTACGCGAAGCGAAGCTGCGTACAGACTGGGCAGACAGCAACGAAATTTACGAGAATGCCGTGCTGGACTATGTGCGTCACCTGCTCTCGCCGGAAAATAAGGCTTTTCTGCTGGATTTCACATCGGCGCTACAGCCGTTTATTCACGCGGGCCTGGTTAACAGCCTTGCCCAGACAGCCATAAAGCTGACGGCGCCTGGCGTGCCGGATATTTATCAGGGAAGCGAAACGCTGGATTTCAGCCTGGTCGATCCTGACAACCGTCGCGAACCCGATTTCGCCGCGCTGGAGAAGTTGCTGCAAGATACCGCATCCGTAGACTTCAGCCGCGAAGAGCACTGGCTGGATGGCCGTTTGAAGCAGCATCTTATTGCCAGCGTGCTGCCTTTACGTCATCAGCAGCCGGAACTGTTTCGCAAAGGCGCTTATCTGCCGCTGACGGTAAGCGGCATCCGAGCTAAGAATGTGGTGGCGTATGCGCGAACGGGTGATGATGCCGCGTTAATCGTTATTACGCCAAGGCTTGTGCTGGATTTAATGCAGCAAGGCCACTGGAAGGATACCGACATCGCGTTACCGTCACAGCTTGCCCATCGCCGCTATTACAATGTTCTCAGCGGCGAAGAGCTGGCGCTGGAAAGCAGCATTAATCTAAACGGTCTCGACTGCCGCTCGCCGCTGATTTTGCTTAGTCGTTAACTCAGATGCCGGTCTTTGCAGACCGGCGTCATTTTACCGCACGTCCGACCCCGCTTTTTGCCTTTCAACATAGCGAAGTGATTTAACAATACTGCCCTCTGTAGTTATTGCTGGCATCCGTGCGCAGAGAGTGAAAGCACTATTTTTGGTAAGTTATGTAACAATCAACCCGCCAGCCACCCGTCATTTGTAACTAAATTAACTTAAATATGACATTTTTTAGTTTTGTAACTAAAAACAGGTGCCATTCGGCATAACAATATTTTAATATTTACAACCACTTTTTAACTAATGTCAAATTCCGACTTGTGACCTGCCATGAATAAATCAAAAAAGCTTCTTACATCGCTTTCGCTGTCAACTTTACTGATTTCTTCAGCGATCCACGCTGAAACTACACCAGAGAAAACCGACGTCCTGCTGATCGGCGGCGGCATCATGAGCGCCTCGCTGGGTACGATGCTGGAAGACGTGCAGCCAGACTGGAAACAGATCATGGTGGAAAAACTGGATGCCGTGGCGCTTGAGTCTTCCAACGGCTGGAACAACGCCGGTACTGGCCACTCCGCCAACATGGAACTGAACTATACGCCTGAGCGCGCCGACGGGACTATCGACGTCAGCAAAGCGCTGGAAATCAACGAAGCCTTTATGATTTCCCGCCAGTTCTGGACTTCTCAGGTGAAAAGCGGCGTGCTGAACAACCCGCACTCTTTCATTAACTCGACGCCACACATGAGCTTTGTCTGGGGCGACGACAACGTTAACTATCTCAGCAAGCGCTACGCCGCGCTGCAAAAAACCACCCTGTTCCAGGGCATGAAATTCTCTACCGATCAGGATCAGATCAAGCAGTGGGCACCGCTGATTATCGAAGGCCGCGATCCTAAGCAGAAAGTTGCCGCGACCTGGACGCCAGTCGGCACCGACGTAAACTACGGTGAAATCACTCGTCAGCTGACCGCCAGCCTGCAGAAAAACAGCAACTTTAAGCTGGAAACGTCGTCAGAAGTAACCGATTTCAAACGTAACGGCGACAACTCCTGGCACGTCACGATCAAAGACGTGAAAAACGGCAGCGAGCGCGCTATCGACGCGAAATATGTCTTTATCGGCGCTGGCGGTGGCGCGCTGAAGCTGTTACAGAAAACCGGTATTCCGGAAGCAGACAACTATGCGGGCTTCCCGGTTGGCGGTTCGTTCCTGGTCACTGAAAACCCGGCCATTACCAGCCGTCACCTGGAAAAAGTTTACGGTCAGGCTTCCGTAGGCGCGCCGCCAATGTCCGTACCGCATCTGGATGCGCGTAACCTGGACGGTAAGCGTGTAGTGCTGTTTGGGCCGTTCGCGACCTTCTCTACCAAATTCCTGAAAAACGGTTCGCTGTTCGATCTGCTGGGCACCACTACCACCAGCAACTTTATGCCGATGACGCACGTTGGCCTGGATAACTTTGACCTGGTGAAATACCTGATCGGTCAGGTTATGCTGAGCGACGACGACCGTTTCGCTTCGCTGAAAGAGTACTATCCGGACGCGAAGAAAGAAGACTGGAAGCTGATTCAGGCAGGTCAACGCGTACAGATTATCAAGAAGGACGCGGATAAAGGCGGCGTGCTGAAGCTGGGAACGGAAATCGTTACCGACCAGCAGAAAACCGTTGCGGCCCTGCTTGGCGCCTCGCCGGGTGCTTCTACCGCGGCCCCTATCGCTATTAACGTGATGAAGAAGCTGTTCCCGGAGCAGTTTAACTCACCTGAGTGGCAGGAAAAGATCCATAAAGTTGTGCCGACTTACGGCCAGACGCTGAACGGCAACACCGCGCTGACGCAGAAAGTCTGGGATGACACGGCAGAAACCTTACAGCTGACCAAACCACCGGTCATCAACATGCCTGCTCAGGAACCTGCACAGTCAACCATTACTGGCCAGGCGGAGAAAACCCCGGCCAAACACGATATGGCGCTGTAAGCTTCGCTTTATACGTGAGAAAGCTAAAAATAAAGGGCGGCTGGTGGCCGCCCTTTTTCTTTTGCACCCGCGCCTGAAACGATCCCCCTGTATAGAAAACGTTCCGCCCAACAACGCGGTTACCTCTGTTCTCTTAGCGTAGCGTCCCCGACGTTTCCGTTGCCTCTGCATGCTCCAGCACAATCGGAATGCTTTTATAGGCCGGGATCCCGCTTTCGGTGTCAAAGCTGTCCAGCGGCACCATCACGTTAGCTTCCGGATAGTAGGCGGCGACCGAACCCGGTGCCATGTCGTACACCACTATCGTCAGGTTATCCAGCCGTCGCGAAGTTTTGTTGCCGTCCGGATCGAGCGCAACCATATTTACCTTATCCCCCACGCGCAGCTGACGGCTTTCCGCCTCTTCAGCAGAGATAAACAGAACATCTCGCCTGCCGGTTACCCCACGATAGCGATCGTTTAAACCATAGAGCGTCGTGTTGTACTGGTCGTGGCTGCGCAGCGTGGTCAGCACCAGATCGTGGCATTTCAGCGAGCGAGGATCTTCATTGATGCCCTGCATCACCTTAAACTCCGCCCGTCCGGATGGCGTCAGCCATTTACGTTCGGACGCCGCGTTATAAAGCCTAAAACCACCCGGTTGCAGGATCTTGCGATTAAAGTCCTTAAACGCCGGAAATACTGCTTCAATGGCTTCGCGAATAAAACTGTAATCGCCGATCATTCTGTCCCAGTTCACCTTAGTGTCAGGCAGCGTTGCCTTCGCCAGCCCGGCCACGATAGCGGGTTCTGACTTCAGCCACGGCGAGGCGGGTTTCAGCGATCCGCGGGAAGCATGCACCATTGACATAGAATCTTCGACGGTGACGCTTTGTTCGCCAGAAGCCTGTCGGTCAATTTCGGTACGGCCAAGCACCGGCAGCAGATAGTTGTGTTTACCCAGCAGCAGATGTGAACGGTTCAGCTTGGTCGCCATATGCACGACCAGGTCGAGCTTGCGCATCGCTGCGAACGTCTGCTGCGGATCGGAGATAGCCTCCGCCAGGTTACCGCCGAGGCAAAGCAGCGCTTTCGAACGACCGTCGCGAATCGCCTGAATCGCCTGCACGGCACCGTGACCATGGTGCTGTGGCGGCTTAAAGCCGAAGACCTTCTCAAGGCTGTCCAGCAGCGTCTGCGGCGGAATTTCAGTAATGCCGACGGTACGATCGCCCTGCACGTTAGAATGACCGCGCAACGGGCAAATTCCGGCGCCTTTTTTCCCGATATTGCCGCGCATCAGCAGCAGGTTAGCAATCTGCTGAACGTTTTGCGTGCCGTACTGATGCTGCGTAATCCCCATGCCGTAGCAGATAATGGTTCTCTCAGAAGCGGCATAGAGGCGCGCAATTTTTTGAATTTCTTCAAACGACATCCCGGAAACTTTGAAGATATGCTGCCAGTCGGTGCTCTCCAGATCGGCTTTTAGCGTTTCAAAGTCCTGCGTGTGCTCATTGATAAACGCTTCATCCAGCACGCCAGGCTGACCGGCTGCCAGTGCTTTATCGTGCATGCTAAGCAGGCATTTCATAACGCCTTTCAGCATCGCCGCATCGCCGCCTACCCGCACTTTATAGTAGGTGGAAGCCAGCTCGGTGGAGCTGAGCGAAAGCATTTCAACCGGGCTTTGCGGCGAGGTGAAACGTTCCAGACCGCGCTCGCGCAGCGGATTAATTGCGACGATAGTTGCGCCACGCTTAGAGACTTCCCGTAGCGTGCCCAGCATCCTTGGATGGTTGGTACCGGGATTGTGGCCAATGCAGATAACCAGATCGCAATGGTCAAAATCTTCCAGCTCAATGGTACCTTTACCGATGCCGATTGACTGCGGCAGGCCCACGCTGGTCGGCTCGTGGCACATGTTGGAACAGTCCGGGAAGTTATTGGTGCCGTATTCGCGCGCAAAGAGCTGCCACAGAAAGGCCGCTTCGTTGGAAGCCCTGCCAGAGGTATAAAACTCCACGCTGTCCGGATCGTCATAGCTTTGCAGCTTTTCGCCTATTTCACGAAAGGCGGTTTCCCATTCGATGGGCTGATAAGTGTCGGTTGCCGCATCATATTTCATGGGATGCGTCAGGCGGCCTTCGCCTTCCAGCTCAAAAGCGTTGCGGTGCCACAGTTCACTGACGGTATGGGCAGAGAAAAATTCGGGCGTGGTGCGCTTGCTGGTGGCTTCCCAGGAGACGGCCTTCGCGCCATTTTCACAAAATTCGAAAGAGGAGCCGTGGCGAGGATCGGGCCATGCACAGCCCGGACAGTCAAACCCCTGCGGCTGGTTAACTTTAAAAAGCGCAATGACATCCTGCTTCACCGACATCTGGCCACGCAGCGCGTCGGCAACGGCTTTCAGTGCACCCCAGCCGCCGGCTGAACCGCCATAGGGCGCAATACCGATTGTTTTATTTTCCTGTTTCATACCACTCCGCGTCACATTTGCTTAATCCAGCTTTTAGCTTAGAACAGGCTCCGGCGGTTGCGCGGTAACAAATGTAAGGCAATCTGTTTGTCGACAACTTACGAAGGACTCGCACTGTTTTCCTGTGCCAGTATTTGTTGCTGTCTGAGCAAATAGAACGCGGTCAGCGCATCCAGACGCTCTGCTATCTGTTGCAGCTGGGCCAGGGATCCTGCCTGTTGTAACAGCTGCTCCGGCAGCGGCCCGGCGCTTTCCAGTTCACGACGCAAAGTCCAGGAGATGCTTTTCAGTTCTGAAATGGTGAGATAACTTCCCTTTCGCTGTTCTGCGGCCAGAAGCTGCGCATCCAGCTCATCCAGCCTGGCGAGAACCCGGCCGTAACCTGCCGTAGAAGGCAGGCTGGCCGCTCTCTCCTGTAACAATTGTCGCCACCGCTGGCTGGCTTCATTATTTGGCCAGATCAGCGCCGGGCGCAGAGCAAGCGCATTGTCCTGTAGCCCCTTCACGGGTTTATGCATTAGCGTAACGGTCAGCAACGTTATCGCTACGCCGCTGGCCGCACCGGCAAGAGACCAGCCCAGGGCGTCACGACGCCGTCGAGGCTTGCTGACATCCTCTTTTACCGCTGACTGTTCAGGTTGCACGGCTGGCGCGGCTTCCGCCGCAGGCCGCTGCCCTCGAATTTGCAGAAAGTAGTGAATGTTGCGCAAAGCATGGCGACAGCGGGCGTTGGCTTTCTCTGCCTGTGCCTGAAGCTGCGCAATATCCTGGGCAATCAACTTCAGTTCGTCGCCTGCAACCTCGCTTTCCAGCGTGTAAATACGGGTAACGACATGGCTGTTAAACCACTCCAGCAGCAAGACACGCATGTCATCACCCGCAGGCCAGCAGCTTCTGCCGTCCGGCTCACTCCAGGCCCAGACCAGCAGAGATAAAGCCTGGGCCAGCCCTTGCCAGCCATGCTGCTGTAAATTAATCAGGCAAAACCAGCAGCCGCTTTGCAGGTCAAACCCGTAGTGGCGAAGATGCTGCTGGTACGTTTTTTCCAGCGCCTGCCAGTCTTTTTCGCCAGACGGGAGCCGATCCGGCGTATTCATTACCTCGCTTAGCGCCAGAAAAGCTCTGCTCCTGCGCGGATCGTTGCCGTTGATCCTTAACGTCTTTTTATTGAAAAGCTCATTCATCCTTGCCCCTTTTTGCACGCTTATTCAGGACCAGCCGCTGCCCGGAAACCGTTGCGCGAAGATGCAGGTCATCATCGCCTGCACTGAGCACCCGATCGGTGAGTAACGGCAACAGTTCTCTCGCCAGCACCGCATCAATGTCGCGCGCTCCGCTCTGCTGAACGTGGCAACGATCGGCCACATAGCTGATGACGCTACGGCTATAGCTCAGCGAGCGATGGCGGCGGGCACCGGCGAAGCGCTGGCAAAGTTTGCCCAGCTTAAGCTCGATAATCCGCTTCAGCGTTTCACCCTGTAATGGCAGGCAGGGAAGCAAAGTGAGTCGGCCCATCAGCGCAGGACGAAACACGCGTTCAAACTCAGGGCGAATAAGTCTGGTGAGCGCCACGCTATCCTGGTTATCCGATGCGGCCATCAGCAGCTCGCTTCCCAGGTTGCTGGTTAAAATAATCAGCGTGTTGCGGAAATTTATTTTTTGCCCTTCGCTGTCTTCAATCATGCCCTTATCAAAAATCTGATAAAACAGTTCCATGACGTCCGGATGGGCCTTTTCCGCTTCGTCGAGCAGCACCACACTATAAGGCTGACGGCGCACCGCCTCGGTCAGTAAGCCTCCCTGGCCGTAGCCCACGTAACCCGGAGGCGATCCTTTGAGTCCTGCGACCGAATGCGCTTCCTGATATTCAGACATATTTATGGCGATCATATTGCTCCTGCCGCCATACAGCAGATCGGCCAGCGCCAGCGCCGTTTCTGTTTTCCCCACGCCTGACGGCCCGGTAAGCATAAATACGCCACAAGGTTTTTCCGGGTCGCCCAAATCGGCTTTACTAATACGGATCTGCTGCACGATGGACTCGATAACGTGCGATTGCCCGATAACGCGCTGTTCAAGCTGCGCCGTCAGGCAGTCGAGCTGTTGCGACGCTTTGCCGAGCATATTTTTGGCCGGGATCCCTGTCCAGCCGGTTATGATCTCCGCCACGCAAGGCGGATCGACCCGTTCGTACACCAGCGTGCTGTCCTGATGCATTGCCGTCAGCTGCTGGCGCAGGCTGCGTTTTTCTGTTTGATCTTCACAGGCGAGGATCTGCCTGACCAGCTCGTGCTGGTTTTGCCAGACGGGTGCCAGCGCGGCCAGATCTTGCCTTATTTGCGCCTCGTGTTCTGCAAGCTCATCAAGCCGCGTCGCGCTTTGCGGCTCGTCGGCGATACTCTGACGTTCCAGCGCGATGTTATGCAGCAGGGTATTAAGATTTTCAATTTCCGGCGGTTGATGGCACTGCGATAGCGACACTCTGGCGCAGGCCGTATCCAGCAGGCTTATAGCCTTGTCGGGAAGCTGCCTTCCGGTGATATAACGCTGCGACAGCTCTACCGCCGCGACAATAGCGCTGTCCGGTATCGGTACGCCGTGATGCTGGCTGATGCGGCCCGCCAGAGAACGCAACATGGTGATGGCCGTTGGCGTATCCGGCTCTTCAACCTGAATACGCTGAAAACGCCGCGCCAGCGCGGCATCTTTTTCAAAGTACTTTTTATATTCAGCCCACGTGGTGGCCCCAATCAGACGAATTTCGCCACGCGCCAGCGCCGGTTTTAACAGGTTGGCCGCATCATTCTGTCCAGCCTGCCCGCCCGCACCAATCAGCATGTGGGCTTCATCGACAAATAAAATAACCGGTGAAGCATAAGCCCTTACTTCTTTCAGTACGGCCTGCAGGCGCTTTTCAAATTCGCCCTTCACGCTGGCACCCGCCTGCAGTAACGTTAAGTCCAGCGCCAGTACCGCCATATTTTGCAGCCGTGGCGGCACATTGCCGCTAACGATAAGCTGGGCGAGGCCTTCTACCAGCGCGGTTTTACCGACGCCAGGATCGCCAACCAGTACCGGGTTATTCTGCCGACGACGCAACAGCACATCGGTCATCTGGCGAATTTCATATTCGCGCCCCGATACCGGATCGAGCTTTCCTTCACGCGCGCGCTCGGTAAGGTTGTGGGTATATTTTTTTAACGCCGTATTCTCCTGAGATGCATTGACGGCAATCTGACCGACGCCGGTGCTTTTCGCGGCGGCAGAGAGCAGCTCGTCGGCCAGCTCAGCATCGCATTGCAGGGCCGTGCTCATAGCCTGCGCCTGTGCAAAGGCATGATCGGATCTGTGGGCCAGCAGGCAGGCAATAAAAGCGGAGGCGGCAAGCCGCTCGTGCTGCCAGACAACGCTGGCATGCAGCCAGGCCATTTCCAGATAGTTAACTAATGAGAGCGAAAAAACCGGCCCGCTGGTGTTACCACGACGCTGCTGTTGCAGCGTAAGCTGCAGCGCGTCAACCAGCCGATCGCCGCGCAGTCCGGCTTTAAGGCAAAGCTCCTCGACCAGCACAGGCTGCGCCGCAAGGGTGCTAAGCAACAGATGTTCAATGCCGACCTCATGGTGGTTATGGCTAACGGCCAGGCTGACCGCAGCATCCAGACACTGGCGGCCATCGCTGGTAAGTAATTCGACAATTTTCTTCAGATAGTGACTCATGGTGTTTCCTGGCGAACAGAGGAGAAAGAGTGCTGGTGACAAGCTGCAATGGTCACCGGCAAAGCGGATAAATCTTCTTTTTGGTTTTCATCATCAAAAGTTTCTTGAGCAAGATCGTACCGATCGGTGACGTTGTCACGTAAAGCCTGCGCCGTTTCCTGCCATTGCTGCCAGAGATCTAATACTTCATCCAGCGGCCCGGCCTGGTAGCGCACCAGCACGGTATGAATGTTTTGCGCCCGTAAAAAATCGGCCTGCTCAGGAAAGTCGTCGGCACTGTAGCTATGCTGCCCATTGGCGATAGCGTTTAAAAATTCCGGCCATGCGCCGTCGCCTTTATAGTGATAAGCAAGCTGAAAGCCGGGGAATTTGATAGTTTGCGTGACCCGCTGACAATGGCCGGGACGCCAGAGAAAAGTCGCCCGGTCGCTGAAATTCATACTGTCCAGCGACCATTGTCGATCGCCGCAAAAGAGCGTCAGCATGGTGCCTGTCGGCATCAGACGTGCGCCGCCGGGAATAGTCGCCGGCAGGCTTTGTAACGTCAGTTCGGCCGAGCGGGCCTCCAGCGTCGCCTTTTCTTCTTTTAACACTTGCTGTTGTTCCCGCAGCCGCGACAGCCTTGCATCCAGCTGGAGAGACTGACGTTCAGGCAGCGCCAGCAGATCATCGGGTCGTAGCATTTCGTTGACTAACAGTAAAAACGAGGGGGTTAGCGGTACCTGCTGTTCTGCATAAGTCCCGCTTGTCACCCCGCGACTGTCGGCTACCAGCACCTCTTTCGCCGGGCCACGCATAAAGGCTGACAGGTAAAGCCGGGAACGGTCTTGCAGCTCATCGTACGACAAGCGCGACTTCAGCTTATCGAGCGGCCAAAGCACGGTTTTTTCCCACTGCTGCTGTAGCCAACAGCCGGTTTGCTGCATGGCATGCGCCACCAGCAGCCGCTCTTCCAGTGCATACAGAAGCCAGAACCTGTCGGTAGCCGGGTCAGCAATCAGAAGCTCTTTGCGCAGGCTGTTTTGCGGCAGGCGAAGCGCCCGCAATGGGTTTTCGGCCTTGTCTGTAGCACTCTGGAAAAGTCCTGCCGTCAGCAGTGTGTTTGCAGGCGCACCCAGCGCAGCAGACACGGCAAGCTGAGCGCTTTTGCGCCAGGCATGCCAGGCCTCCACTTGCGCAATGGAAATCCCTGGACTGGCTTGCGGTCCGGCGATCTTTTGACGCAGCTCGCTCTCCAGCAGGCTTTTCTGCCGCAGCCATTTTTGCAATTTCGCCGTGGTCTGCACCTTACTCAGCCGACGAAGCTGCCTCAGCCAGGGCGCGGCCTCCTGCGCGCTGATATCGCTAAGCTGCTGTTCTGCAAGGGTAACAAAGCGCAGCGCTGGCCCTTTTTCATCACCAATCGCCAGCAGGATATCTGTCCATTGCCCGGCGCTATAAAAAGGGATTGCCTGTCGGGACAGCTCAACCATAAATTTCTGCCAGGCCGCCTGTCTCAGCGCGTTATAGTGCTGTTCAAACTTGTCCAGCGCGGGAAGCCGTTCACCCGCCGCCATGCGGATTTGCTCCAGCCAGGCCTGCAGCTGCTGGCGTCCCTGCACTGTCCAGCTACTTTCAATAACTATCGCATTCGTAGTTGCGGGTAAAAAATCCGCCAGCCGAATAGCCGGTAGCTCAGCGACGGGAGCAAGCAGCCACTGCCATTGCGGATCGCGGTTAACCAACAGCTGCAACAGCTGACGCAGATGCTGAAGCTGCGCGGCGCCCTGCGGCCCGTTCAGTAAAGCACGCTGTACAATAAGGCTATGTGTGGGTGAGAGCGGACCAGAGCTTGCAAACATCGTCAGCGAAGGTAAAACCGGCGCAAGAGAAGCCAGCGGAGCGTTGTTACGCATCGCTTGTTTGCTGGCTATCGCCTCAGCCAGCGCGATAATCAGCTTGCGCTGTTGTTCGGCACTGGCTTTGTCAAACAAGGACGTGTACTGCTCTGTCGCTTCGTTAATATCAATGGGCCGTACAGCAGCGGCAGCCACAAGCTTTTCTGCAAGACGTTGCTGATGGTGGCTGAGCACCATACGGAACGGCAAATAGCGGAAACGATCGGCACTGGTCTCGATGCGCAAAAGTCGGCTAACGTCATCCGTCAGGCTGTTGCTGTCGCCAGTAATCAGCTGTAGCGTACTGCCAGCGCTGGCCAGTAACAGTGTCAGCACCAAAGCGGTAGCGGCCAGGCCTCCCCAGCGGGCATAGCGTCGGTAGTAACCGCTGTATACCGGCTCCCGCTGCTGGCTTAATTCAGGTATCAGCGTCAGCAGTTCATCCATAAAGTAACCGCGCAGGCGGTTTGGGCCGTCCGGCAGCGTGGCGGTAAACCAGATCCCTGCCAGCTGTCCTGACGCTGAGAAGGAGTCCGTGGCGCAAAGCGTGGCGACATAACGCTGCACGGGCTGCTGCAGGCGCATCATTTCCTCAGGAAACGCCAGCAGATCGGGCAGGCTTTCATCGGCAACCTGCCCCGACAAGTGACCGAGACGCGCTCTGTCCAGCCCCTCTTTAAGCGGCAGAAACAGCGAATCCAGCAGGCCCGGGTCTTTCTCGTCTGGCAGCGGTGACTGCCGCCAGTGGCGTCCCAACGCCTGCTGTTGCTGTAGCGTAGAGAGTTTTTTTACCCATGAGCTAAAACCAGCAAGCCCATCGCAACCGGTCACGATCACATAAACCGGCAGTCTCCTTTGTAACTTTTTCAATAGCGGTGCCAGCTGCATCCGTACCAGCTGGGCCAGCCTTTCCGGCTGCGGCTCGCCGCAGAACAGCTCCCCGGCGGAAACCGTCACGACGATACCGGCGGGCGTAGGTGCCGAACGAAGCCAGTCCACCAGGCGCGGCCAGCTGGTCGCTAACGGATTGCCAGCAATCAGAAAGCGGCTGGATAGCTCCAGAAAAGCCGCGTGACGAAAGTGCCACCATCGCACCGTGCGCGTGGGCAGCACGTTGTTTTCGAGGTTGTCCAGACACTGCGCCATGCCGGCGTGGGTCATCAGCGTTGATTTACCGCTGGCGGAGCCGGTTAATATCAGCCAGGGAAGCTTTTTTTTCTTATAAACCCGCTTTACCAGGTGCAGGCCTTTCTTCCACTGCCCAAACAGCAGGTGCTCCGTGCGGGTAAACGCGTGCCGGGGCAGTAGCTTACCGAGCAATTTTTTTTCATTAACAACCGTTAGCGCTGCTCGAATTAAAAAGAACAGGCAAAGGATCACAATAAAGAAAAGCCAGAGTAGCGCTGCTTTAAGCAGGCCCTTTCCAGACCAGAGCGCAAAATAAAAGCAAAGAGAAAAAAGCAGGCACAGAAAAAAAGCCCACGCTAATAAACAGAGTGCTTTTTTCAAAAGATCAGACTCCCTTCAACAGATATAAGCCTGACATCACCATTATCAGGTAAATAAAAATAACGCTGCCCGCGAGAACGGGCTTGTTCAGAAAAAAAGCATAACGCGTCAGGCGTGACTCACCTTCGCTGGCGGTAACATTTATCAGTCGGGTTGCGCCGGCGTCTTGCCACTCCTCAGGAAAACAGTCACGCTCTGCCGCAATGCGCTGTTGCAACAGGTTTTTATCTTGCCAGGCATAGATGCCTTTAAACCCCAGCAACAGGCAAAAAAGATAAACCTGGCGCAGCGGCCAGTTTTTTTTATTGATTTTTTCAAGGCGGGAAAAAAACTCACTGCCGCCAATGGCCGTATCAAATAATCGCGTTTGCAGAAGATTCCTTCGCCAGCTGTCAATCCATTCTGGCGATGACTGCAATACCAGCTCATCAAACCAAACCACCACGGCAAAACAGGCACTGCGGCAATCACCCTGAGCAAAATATTGCTCAGCCGCAGCCATGGAGCGGGAAATATCCGTCATTATCTGCTGCTGGAAAAGAGTGAATTCAGGGTGTTTTTCCGGCGCTAATTTAAAACTTACGCCCGTTTTAAAAACCGGCAAATAACAGTTCAGTAACGATTTCATTCGCCCTCCATACAGACAAGCTGTACCAGCAAATCATCAGGCATATCGGGGGAGTAAAAGGCAATGCTGCGGTTCGTTTCGACCTGCTGCCAGAGTTCGCCATCGCGCCGGATAAAATAGCAGGCGGTATCGTTACGGTTTGGCACGCCATGAGGGATTTCCGCGCAGCGCGTAATCGGAATACCCGGTAGCGCATGCTGGATGAGATCGTCAATGGCTTCTCGTGCAGCAAGCTTGAAATTGCCCGTCTGGCTGAATCGTTTATCATCAAAAGCAATCTGCGAGGATCGCAGCATCAGCAAAATTTGGCCTTTTTTACCTGCTGCGACCTCTTCCAGCGTGCTGCTGTAAATGCCTTTTTCGTGACCCAGCCTGATATAAGTGTTGTTTTCCAGTACCAGATCGTTGATCAGCGCAAGCAACGTCTGCCGCACGCGGCTGAAGCTATGACAAAGCTGATAGTGATCGTAGCGCAGCGCTGCGCGCTCTTCTCCCCGCCATTCTCCCAGGCAGGAGCAGCTGTCGCTGAAAGAAGAGAGATCGCCCGTCAGCTGGCAAAGCAGGTTGTAGATTTGCCACGGATGAACCTGCTGCGCCTCAATATAGTTTTTTAATATCGGCAGCGCCCGGTTCAGTGAACGGATGGCGAGCAGCTGGATTAGCTGATTACTGCTTTCACGGCGGCTATTGAGATGCGCGGTGCGCTTATACTCCTCCAGCTTTTTGGTGCGGGCGCTAATTTCAAAATAGAGTGAATCGATCAGATAGGCGAGCGTGGGCGATCCGCGTAGCGTAACGGCCGGGGCCGAAAAGTCGGGATCGCAAATCACTTTTTCACCGTCGTGGCTGAGACGGATCAGCGGCAGATATTCGCAGTCCACCGCGCTCTCTTTTTCCGCATCCGTCAGCAGCTGCACGTTATAGCTCAGCCGGGTAACTGCCGCGTCAGGCGCGTGATCGTAAACATCCTTCATCATCGTGGCTTCGCCACCGCTCAGCCAGCGCGTACCGGCACGTTCGCCCTCCTTTCCCGGCAGGGTTACGTTGCGATGCACGGGATCAAAACGCTTCAGGGCCAGCCAGAAGGTCAGCGGCCGATCGCGATGTTGCCACAGGTCGCGGAAGTCCCTTTTTGCTATCTGACAGTTGCCCGGATACTGTAGATAATCGCCGCCAGGCATCAAAAACCGAAGATTATCAACGCTCAGGACGGCGTCTTCCAGCGCCACGCTATTTATAGCCACCTCGATAATCCCCACGTTATAGGGTCGGGCCAGCTGGTTGTAGCGGGCGTGCAGCCAGGCATTATGCAGGTCTAAGGACTGAAAATGCTGTGGCTGTAAATAAAGGCCTGAGTGCCAGTAAATTTGCTGCTGTTCCGGATACATTACTGCTCCTTGCCGTGGCCCGCCGGGCTGATTATTTCATTACGCAGAATGCTGCGGCTGCCCAACGTGACAGAAACGGTAAGCGGCAAGAGTTCGGCATGCTTCACTTGTTGCCACCAGCCCGTGGTGTAAATGCGCTCGGGAAGAGTAAAAGTGACGGCGTGCTGCCTGTCGGGAAACGGGTAATAGCCTGCGATCAGCGCAATATGTCGGGCGTTCATTACCCTGTCGATATGCAAGGTGGCGGTCTGGCCCGGCATCATGACGTAGCGGTCAATGTTCAGCAGAGCCTCACCGGCATCGGAGCCCATAAACAGCCCTTTCAGCGTGGCGGGGTTTTCCAGTACCTTATGTAAGGCTGGTTCATCTGCTGCTTGCAGAACCAGAACGGTACAGCTGGTGGCCAGCTCGTTAACCTTATTTAAATCGGGGCGAGCGTTTAGCTTTATCGTAATAGCACTGCTGGCAAAAACGGCGTCTGCGACCGGCGGCGTAGGCTCCGGCTTACTGGCACAGCCGGACAGCGCCAGCAGCAGTAAAAGGTTCAGCGGGAAGTTAATGCTCATTCTTTTTCCGGCCCGGTTAAAACGTTATGAATAGTTTGCAGCGTGCTGTCGTCCCGCAGCATCTCCTCTAACCATTCGGTCAGCGTCATATTTGCCCAGCGCGCCGCCCGCTCCATCAAAAAAGGAACGGGACTGGAAGGCTCCGTCTGGCGAAAAAAATGGGCGATGGTTAACATTTGTGTGATAGCAAGATCGCGAGACATTTTCTGGCTGGCAACGCTCCCGGCCAGCGGTACCGCGCGATTCTCTTCACCGCTGGCAGCCAGTACGTTCTGCTGCATGATGTCGTCAATGTCAATGTCAGCGTCATCGGTAACGGGGGCAACATGCTTATAGAGTCGTCCCGTCAGCGCCTGTAACTCTTCAAGGATCTGGCACATGTGCGGCATGGCGGCGTGTTCCAGCCTGCCGACATGCTGATAACTGGCGATAAAATGGTGCAGCCCATCATCAAGCTGGTGAAGATCTGCATCCAGCGCGGCAATCCTTTCCGGCGAAAGCTGGCTTACCCACCGCTGGTAATTCTCCATCGTATAATCATCATCCTCCTCCTCGTCACTTGCCTCTTTCAGCGTCATCAGATGCTCGTGGGCCAGGACCTTCTGCCAGTACTCGAGCGAGCTTTCTGGCTTTTCCAGCAGTGGTCTGGTGACCAGCATTTGCGCCAGCTGCCGGTCCAGCCGACTGAAAATAGCGTGGCGTATCGCCATGTTATCCTCGCTGTTTTCCGGCCAGCCGCTCTCCCAGTAGCCTTCGATAAAACGCGCTAAAAAGTAAAAGCCGCGCGCCGCACCGGCAATCCCGTTTTGTTGCGCCAGCCCTTCTACCAGCCAGCAGGCCACCTGCATATCTTTGCTGCTGTCGCGCAACACTTGGCTGCTGAGCCTGATAACTTTTGGCCAGTCCGCCTTACGCAAGGTGGTGCTCCACTCATCCTGCGGTAAATAATCGGGATCGCTTTCGCGCGCCTGGCGAATGTCTTCGTATACCTGCTCGTATTCAACATTTATCCCTGCCGGCGCACTGCCCGAAACGGGGGCCAACAGTAAATCCAAATCGTTATTCATTAGCGGTCCATCAGGAGATCAGTACGGTTGGGCAGCCAGCGACAATGGTGCCGCCGTGCGCACAGCTATCGCCCATGCGGGCTGCGGGTTTGCCACCGATAAGCACCTTAGCGCTTCCGGCAACAACGCTATCGGGCGGCCCAACGCAAACCGCGGCCGATCCCATACCCGCTGCCGGTACACCGCCTATCAGCACGGTCGGCGACGCCGGGGCGAGAATGGGCCCGCCGACGTGCGGAATGGGCGGGACGCCTGGCGTCATCATGGGGCAAACGTGCATATCGCCGACTCTGGCTGCAGGAAGTCCCATTACGCCACCTCCATGTTATAGCCACGGGAAAAAAGCAGTTTTGCTCCTGCAACCGGTGGATTATCTGCGGCAAGTGAAACGCTGAGTAGTTTGACTGCGGTGCACAACATTAGCGGCGCAAGGTGCTTTTCGGCATAGACCGGTTCGCATTCCGGTGGCGTCAGGCTACCGTCCATCCAGAACAGCGCCAGGCCGATGGCACCCAGAGGCGTCGCAAAACCTAACGATTCAGCCTGCTCAAAAATATGACGGCGAGCAGCATCATTGCGCTCCTTCAGCCAGCCGCGAATAGCGTTGACGCAGGTCTGCTCTTCGCTATCTGCGCCATCCACAATAATGGGCAAGACTTTTTCGAGCAGCTCCTGGACAGGCACATTCTCAACCCAGTATGCCAGCGCATCTTCCCAGCGCCGGGCCGAAAGCAGCACGGCAATGTTTCCTTTAAAACCGGCTGAGTGCTCAAGGAGAGCAAGCCCTCCGGGTGATATCATCGTCATCACGCTCTCCTTAACCAATCATGACCACGCCGCCTTTGACCTGAGTCATGCCGCTTCCTTTCACCGTGACCATAGCTCCGCCAAGCTCCGCCGTGCCTTTGCCTTCAATTTTGAGTACGGTGCCGCTCAGCGTAATGCCCGCGGGCGTAATAGATATCTTGTTACTGCCGACTTTTAACTCGATGGACTGCGTTGATTCAATCACGCAGCTTTTGTCTGCTTTAACGGTGCTGCCGCCGCCGCTAACGTTCAGACTATGATTGCCGCCGCTCAGGCTCTCTTTCTGGTTGCCTTTCACCTCCAGGCTGTAGTCCCCCTTATCCAGCTTCAGGACCATCTTTCCTTGCTTGATCTCGGTCGAGAGATTCCCCTGTTCGAGCGTCAGCTGATGGTTTCCCTGACATAGCGTCAGGCTTTCATCACCCTTGCTGATCTCCGTAGTACGGCCCGCACCGATAGTGTTTTTGACCTCGTTAGCGATTTCTGCGATCAGATCGTTTTTGATCTTTAACAGCAGATCTTTTTGCGAAACGATCAGCAGCTTTTCCTCACCTTTGCTGTCATCAAAGCGCAACTGATGTCCCTCTTCTGCATTGCCGTCCAGGGAACTACGTGAGATGAAGCCGGCCTGGTTTTTCTCCTGCGGTAGCGCCAGAGGCGGCTGGTTTTTGCCGTTGTAAACCGTGCCGGTCACCACCGGGTAATCCGGATTACCGTGTATAAAACCGATCAGCACTTCGCTGCCGATGCGCGGAATAAACAATGCCCCAAAGCCGCTGCCGCTCCAGGGCTGAGATACGCGAACCCAGCAGGAGCTGCTGTCGTCATAGTTGTTATCAGCGTCCCAGGGAAACTGGATTTTGATGCGGCCATATTTATCGGTATGAATCTCTTCTGCCGCCGGGCCCACCACGGTCGCGGTAAGCACGCCAGCGATTTGCGGCACGGGCGTCTGGCAAGGTGGACGCCAGGTCAGCGAGCTGTCAAAAACCGTGGCGTGGCAGTGCAGTCTTTGGGTCTGGTTTTCCAGATTATTGCTGATCGACAGCCAAAGGCTGCTGATGTTGAATTCGCCGTTGACAGAGGGATGTCCGACCGGGGAGATTTTTTCACCGCAGCTCAGCCACCAGGCCTGAAGCTGGACTTCGCTGTGCTGGGTTTGCGCCTCAAGCTGTTCCATCTTCAAACGTGCGGCGGCCTGCAGCTCATTGCGTTTGCTCAAACCATGGGCATCAATAAAGCTGACGCCGTCAACGCCGTTTTTATTGCCCTGGCATTCGCCCTCTACCGCTTTTGCCTGCTCGACATTAAAAGATTTGTACTGTACACAAGCCGCCGTTAGCGACATTGCGCCTTTCCAGCTAAGGATACCGCCGTTATTCTCGCTCCCTGCGAGTTGATGCCAGGGCAATGCGGCGATGGCCGCGGCGTGATGGCCGGAGGGATGATCGACCAGAATTAAGGTATGTTGGCTAGCCGTATGGCTGAAGAAGTAATAGATCCCTTCCGATTCCAGTAAGCGGCTGATAAAAGCAAAATCGGATTCACGATATTGAATACAATATTCACGGGGCTGATAGCTTGCCTGCAGGCGTAGCTCAATATTTTTAATATTATTGCGGCGCAATATCTGGCAAACCAGGTCGGGCACGCTGATATGCTGAAACACGGCCAGATTACAGCCATGCTGCAGCAATGCTAAATGCGGCTGTAGCGTTGCGCTATACAAACAGGCCGCCTCATCATCGGTAACCATCGCCAGATCGGTAAGCACACCATGCAGATAGCGGGACTGGTTGCCTTCGCCAATCTGACAAGCCAGTTCAGTGCCTAAAAGCGCTTTAGTCTCTTCCAGCGACAAGGCGGAATAAAAATTGATTCGCCACTGATAAGGCGTTGCAAGCCGCTCTTCTCCTTCCGCAGAGAGAATGACCAGTGACTGTGCCTTAGCGCTGCAAAAGCGCAGAAAACGATCTTTTGCCATTAATGACATTTTTGCTCCTTTTCCTGCCAGGCAGGTAAGCGAATACGGTGATAGCCTGCGCCGGGCTGGCCCAGGCAGAGATCCCGTCCGAGTTGTCCGTTTCCCGGCCCGATGCTGTTTTGCCTTCCACCTTCAATCAGCACGTCGATAATAATTTTCAGTCCCGGACCGACGTAGTCCCGGATGCTCTGCCACAGACTGTTGTAGCGGTCACCTTCCGGTAAAAACCTGTCCGCATCGCGTAGCGGTCCCAGCGTGACGGTGAAGCTGGCCGCCATATCCAGACACACCCTGCCGATCATCGGGGCCTGCCCCAGCGTTTGCTCAGGACGGCCCAGGCAGCAGCACTGCTCTGGCGACATTTCTTGCCAGCCACCGGTAAAAGGCGTCACGCTGACCGGCACGGCATAACGCGTGCTTAGCCAGTTTTCCAGATGAACCAGCGAACGCAGCGGATTAGCAAAAAAACCGGCAAAGGCCTCCTGCTGAAGCGTTGGCGCAGACTGCATAACGCCAGCCAGCCCGCGGATCGCTTCGCTTAACGGCAGCCGATCGCTGTTTTCGTAGCTCGCGCAAAAGTGATATTTCAGCCAGGCCTGATAACGCAGCTGGTACAGGCGGTTATTGAACATATCTAGGAAGGCTTTAGCCGCCGTGTCGCCGTAGCGGTAATAACGTCCGATCAGCCATTCGGTATAAACCGCAGGCAATGCACCCAGCGCGCCAGTCAGTCCGTGAACCTGCACTTCAACCTGCCACAGACCATCCGCTGTTTTCGTTATTGCGCCTGTTTCACCTTCCGGCGCATCCAGCGACAGCGGCGACGTAAACCAGAGGCGGCTTTTTAGTGCCGCCAGGCGTTGCGAACCTGCACGGGGAGAAAGCTGGCGTAACATCAGGCGCACCTGCTGGCAAAAGTGGTGCTTACTTAAGACCTGGCTTAAATCCACGAAAGCCTCCCTGCACGTACGGGCCAGCAGCGCCGGAAATCTTCATGATGTTCGATAGTGGTAATGACTTTAGAAAAGCTATTGACCGGCGCGTAGAGAGCCAGGAAATGCTCAATAAAACGGCAAAACAGGAAATATCCCAGCTCATCCGCTGCCGCTCGGTAGAAAGTAACTTCGATTTCAATCCCACGGGCCAGCGATCGCGGATCGTGACTGATTAGCCGAGCCATGACCGGCGTAACTTCTATCTGCTTAATCAGGTCAATGAGCCGATCGTTATCGGGATTGGCACCGGCGCTGTAGAGCGACAGCGTTTCTTTCAGCACCGCTACGCCGTTTGGGCCGCTGATCAGCATATGGTTGAGTGATAAATGTGAAATTAACCGCCAGCGCGAAGCCTGCTTTAACGGCCGGGGAACAGAAAGCGTAGGCCGGGTTAAGGCGACAATTTTAACTGCCGCCACCGGCAGCTCAGCATCAAAATCGCCCTGCGGATGTCCATTTTTCATGCTGGCGGGAATATCCTGGTCATAACAGGTTAATTCCAGCCCGATTAAATCGCTTTGCGGCGCAAGCGGACGCTCGCTGCGGTCGGAAAAGGCGATAAACATTGCCGAAGCTTCGCCTCTGTTCGTCAACGTCTGACGCTGGATGCTTTGCCAGAAAATGTCTGGTTCCCTGTCGCTGGCAGAACGATCCAGGCCATATAACGGTGCGATGCGTCGAGGCAGACTTTCATTGCCCTCTTTATGCATGGCGGAAACGTTATCGATTGACCACACGGCAACTTTATCGGCACAGCGTACATCGGGAATAACGGGATATTCAGCATTCTGTAGATGCGGAATAATCGGTTCAGCACGCAAGGAGAAAAGGTTGACGGCTGGGGTACAGTGCAGGCGGAAAAAGGTTTTATCGATAGCGGGCGCAATGTTTTCTGGCTTGTGGCGCATCGCGTCCTGGCGAAAGCGAAATGACAGCGTTATCGTTTCCTGACCGCCGGCAGAGAAACCAGAGGGTAACCTGAAATCCAGAAAATGAAATTTTTGCGGATATAAAAAATAGTCCTGCAATAATGTATAAACCGGTGAAATGCCCGGATCGGCTTCAAGAATACCCTCGCCTTTTTGAAAACCCACGGGCTGAATATCCGCCGCGCCCAGTGGAAAATAACGCTCGGCACACAGCAAAGAAAAATGCTCTACGCCATCGCACAGCAGACTATAAAGAAGGCTGACGGCCATATTGCCGCCATGCAAAAAAAGACGAAAAGAGGATGCGTTAAAAGTTGCGCCGGGCCAGACTTTAAGACGCAGCGTCAGATGCCACTGCATAGTATGGGTATCATACTGTAACGCCGCCGCTTCGGTCGTTAGCGGTTGCAGCATAACGGGATATAACGTTTTAAAACGACAGGTGTGGCCGCTCGTATCACGTGAATACAACGGAGTTCCGGCGGCTAGCTCGCTACCGGTTTTCAGACCGCTGGTTTTGCTGTCCGCGTTCATTTGCACAATACAGACAGACGGCCAGGGACGAAGAAACTGCGGAGCCAGGGCGGTTAAAAGCGCTTCCGTTACCTCCGGCATATCCTCATCCAGCTTCTGCTGAATTTGCGCGGTCACTAACGCAAAAGATTCAATGATGCGTTCAACGTGAGGATCTTCAGAATAGCCGCCGGACAAACCAAGCCTGCGCGCAATCTTCGGAAAATGGCTGGCAAAGCGTTCACCATATTTGCGCAGATAGCTCAGTTCGTTTTGATAATACGAAAGCAGTTTTTTCGCCAGCATCTTTCTTCCTGTTATGCACGTATTGAAAAGTTGCCGAGCAGCTCGTCCCACTCAAGAGGTAAGTAAACGCCGTCACCATTCATTTCTGCAGTAATAATAAAAACGCTACAGCCCTGGTTTTCATCTCCCTGAGTTACGGAAATATTTTTAAACCTTGGTTCAAAAAGCCGTAGCGTTTTAAGCAGACGGGCCTGCATTATTGCAACACGTTCTGTTTTTGACAGGCCATCAGGGAAAATATCGCTAATACCATAATTAATGACTGAACGGCACACTTCAGGCAAATCATTGACGTGATAATCACGCGGGCGGCTCGATAAAAGCATCAGAATTTCTTCTGCTAAATCCAGCTTTGGACCGGATTCATGCGTACTCTGATTTTTAGGATCGTTATCCGCCAGCATACTTAACAACATAGAATGCCTTTTGTGCTCTCAGCCGTTAATTATAATGAAGTATTCGCTACGCGGTCCCAGCCTACAGGTCCCTGCTTGCCAATCTTACCGTCTGATTTTGCCATATTGGTTTCATATTTAATGGTGCCGTAGGCAAAAACCAGTGACTCAGAACCTGTTCTTCCCGTATTTCCCACGTCAATGTTGTGAGAGCATATAACACAATTTTCAATGGTAATACGCATGCTTTCACTGCGTTTCTCATTGATTACCTCGGTGTGTACAAATACGATCTTTTTAATATTTGTACCTTTAGGGACACTGGTAAAAAAGGAAGTAGATGTCGCATCAATCCCTTTACTGATGCTAATTGGCGAAAAATAAGGGTTACTCCCCTTCATTTGACCACTGGCCGTCTCAATATTAGATTCATTCATTGACTGAATGCTGAAGTTTTCAATAACAATCCACTCTTTGTAATCCTTATCGCTACAAGATCCTTTAATACCGTCAACCTGCATAAATAAATGATTAACTTCTGACATCGCATTTTCCTTTTAAAGATTATTAACTACCTGCGGACAGGGATACGGATACTACCTGATTAAAACAGTTTAACCGCCAGCGGAAGCAGGCAACTCTGCAACCAGACGAAGAGACATGCCCAAACCTTCCAGCTGGAAATGGGGACGCAGATAAGCGATTGCTCGATAAGTTCCCGGACTGCCAGGCACTTCAACCACGTCTATTCTGGCTTCGCGTAATGGATGGCTGGCTTTAATATTCATACCAACATTGTCAGAACCAACAACATACTGGTTTATCCAGGTTTGTAAAAATTGCTGACATTCCGTTCGGGACATAAAGCTCCCCACTTTGTCCCTTACTATTGCTTTTAAGTAATGGGCAAAGCGTGAAGTGGTTAAAATATACTGAAGCTGGCTTGAAAGACGCGCATTAGCGTTTGCCAGATCGGAATCATATTTGCGCGGTTTGTTAGCCGACTGTACGGCAAAGAAAGCAGCGTAATCGGTTCCTTTGCAGTAAACCAACGGAATGAAACCTAACTCCGCCAGCTCTTTTTCCCGGCGGTCGGAAATAGCGACCTCCGTCGGACAGTGGGTAATTTTTTCTCCGGTACGGGAAACATAATTATAAACCGGCATGGACTTCACCAGGCCACCGCCTTCTACGCCGCGAATCGCCGCTGACCAGCCATACTCTTCAAAGGCGCAAACAATGCGGCCCGCCAGTTCGTAGGCGGCATTTACCCAAAGATAGCTGGCTCCCTGACTCTCTTCATCAATGCGCTCCTCAAAACAAAACGTTTCAACCGGCGTAGTTTTAGCCCCGTAAGGCAGTCGTCCGATAACACGAGGCAGCGTAAGTCCGACGTAGCGAGCATCATCGCTTTGCCGGAAAGAACGCCAGCGAATATAGTCCGAAGTATCAAACATTTTGCCAAGATCGCGCGGACGAGGCATCTCCTGGAAGGAGTTCATGCCAAACATGCCACTGGAAACCGCCGTCAGAAAAGGAGCATGGGCGGCTGCCGCCACGTGTGAAATTTGCTCCAGCAGATAGAGATCCTCCGGCATGGCATCAAATTCAAAATCACCGACAAAGGCCGAATAAGGTTCGCCGCCAAAGGTACCGTACTCGCTTTCGTAAATACTTTTAAATAAAACGGACTGGTCGAAATCTGAAGCCGTTTTGAAATCCTTAAGTAGCTCCTTTTTTGAACAGTTAAATAAGCGGATACGCGTATTTTCCGTTACGCTGGTTTGTACCAGCTTATGTAATCCACGCCAGGAAGACTCCAGTTTTTGGAACGCGCTATTCTGCATAATCTTGCTGATCTGCGCCGACAATATGTCATCAATGGCTGCAATACGGCTTTCAATGCTGCCAACCAGATCGTTACTGACAATCACGGCGCCTGAAGCAACTTCCGTCAAAAAGCTATCAAGCTGCGTTTTCAATTTATCGCGGTCAGCTTCACGGCGAACGGCCTGGGTACGGTCGATAATTTGATCGAGATAATCGGCATTGCCCGCAGCAGCGGCGCTTTCCTGCATTTCCTGAACGCTCATTACTCTTGTCCTTCTTTATTATCCAGGTTTTCCGGTTGCTCTGCCGCCCGGCTCGCCAACAATTCCGCCAGCTGTTCCTTCAGGCGATCGTTGCTGGCCGTACGGTTGCGTAAATCGCTTAATTGCTCACGCAGCGCCAGTAATTTCCTGAGAGGTTCAACCTGCATGGCAACGCTTTCCGGAGAGAAGTCTTCCATTGAATTAATATTAAGCGCGACGGCGAGCTTGCCTTCCTGGTCATTAAGTTCATTATCCACCAGCATTTCCAGACTTAACGTCATGCCAGCCATCACCTCGTCAAAATTATCTTTATCAATATGAACAAATCGCCGGTCACGCAGCGGTGTTTCATCCTGCGAAAACTCGCCAACGACACCAATCACCAGCGGCAGCTCTTTTTGCGATTGCGCGCCGCCAGTTTCTACGTCATAGGTGATTTGCACTCGCGGAGGCCGTGCTTTTCCCAGTTTATGTTGGGTGTTATCCATTTTCTTTTTTCCAGATATGAGTTGATGGCAAATGTCTGGCCGGATAATTGCTAATGCCGCGCGAGAATCTGTGCAACACTGAATCCCGAAGCACAGAAACGACAATATTTTTTATTGTCTGCTTTAATCTCCGGCCTCTGGCTTTCCAGCCAGCTGAAACGCAGTTGTATTACTGCCTGGGTGATATCTATTGTGGTATTAGCTTCTTTGAAAAGAGGATTAATGTCTATAATTTTAATCTTTATCTTTATAATTAAAATGAAGTTTTTATTTTCTGATATTTTCAACACAACTTAAGATAGCGATTATATTTAATTAAAAAATTAAACACACATACTTATAAAAATAAAAATAACTTCAGCCCGATCGTCACAGCATAACTTAAAATATTAAAGCCTTTTCTTTATTATCTTTTAACCACATCAGTGAAAATTTAATTAATATTTTTTCCTGCACGGACATTATCGCAAAGCTTGCCCTCTTTGTGGCGCTGCGTTGTAAATCAAAAGTAAATGACGTATAACACTCACCACCGAGGGGTGTCCTTTAACGGGCTGAGATGGCGCAAGCCGAACCCTTTGAACCTGATCTGGGTCATGCCAGCGAAGGGACGGACTGGTCTCCACACCGCCAGACAACGCCTGTTCCCGCGCCTGCCCGGATCTCCATGTTTAAGGAGGTTCCGTGGATTTATACCAACGATTACGCCAGCAGGCTGGTGCTCACTGGCAGCACTATGTCGCTCATCCTTTCCTCCGTCAGCTGGCTGACGGCACGCTTCCCGCCACCGCGTTTCGCTGCTATCTGTCTCAGGATTATCTGTTTCTCATCCACTTTGCGCGCGCTTATGCTTTGCTGGCCAGTAAATGCCATTCGCTACCCGAACTGCGTGCTGCCAGCCGTTCTCTTAATGCCATTATTAGCGAGCTGCCCTTACACGTAAGCTATTGTGCGAGCTGGGGAATTCCTGAGGAAGAAATGGCGCAGGAAACCGAAGCGCCGGAAACGCTTAACTACACCCGTTATGTGCTTGATATCGGCCATTCTGGTGATGCGCTTGAGCTGCTTACCGCGCTGCTACCCTGCGTGGCGGGCTATGCAGAGATCGGCGCTGGTTTACTGAACGATAAAAAAACCGTCCTTATTGATAATCCTTATGCGCCATGGATTAAGAATTATGGCGACGTCGAGTATCTGAACGGCGTACAGGCCTCGCTGGCGCTGTTTGAGAAACTGGCCGTTGAGCGTGGAGGGGAAAGCCGCTTTCCGGCACTGGCAGAGATTTTTACCACGGCAACCCGTCTGGAAGCGGCGTTCTGGCAAATGGGCCTGAACGCCTGCGCTTCGCCGGAGCAGTCATGACGCCCGGCATCATCGTAAACGACCTTAGCCTGGCCTTTGCAGGGAAAACCGTCTTTAGCAATCTGAATTTTACTGTCGCTGGCGGAAGTTTCGTGTCGCTGCTGGGTGCCAGCGGCGTGGGAAAAACCAGTCTGCTGCGGGTAATAGCCGGACTCACCGCGCCAACAGCCGGAACGGTCATGGGTAGCGACGGTCAGCCCATTGTTAAACGCATTGCCTGGATGGGGCAAAAAGATCTGCTCTATCCATGGCTGAACATTATCGATAACGTGACCGTGGGCGCACGTCTGCGCGGTGAAAAAGCCGATCGGCAATGGGCAGAGCATTTGCTGGAGCGCGTAGGCCTGGCAAACCTTCACCACGCCCGACCCGCGACGCTTTCCGGCGGAATGCGCCAACGGGCCGCGATCGCCCGCACGCTGTATGAGCGCAGGCCAGTTGTGCTGATGGATGAGCCTTTTTCCTCACTGGATGCCATTACCCGGGCTGCCGTTCAGGAGCTGGCTGTCGAGCTTCTCGCGCAGCATACCGTTCTGCTAATTACGCACGATCCTGCCGAAGCTTGTCGACTCAGCCATCGCCTGCTGGTGCTTTCCACCTCCGGCCTTAACGAGGTACCGCTGAGCGCCGACGAACTCCCCCGTTCACTTGATAATCCTGCTTTATTACAAAGCCAGGCCGCGCTTATGCAGCAGTTAACAGAGACGACCAGATGAAAGCCTCATTGCGTCGCACCCTGACGGTATTCGTCGGCTTGATAACCCTGTGGTGGCTGATCACGCTCGGCACTATTCCCGCTTTTTTACTGCCTTCGCCAGCCTCCGTGGCCCGGGCGCTATGGATTAATCGGGACTATCTGGCTTATCACACCATGACTACCGCAGCGGAGATCGCCTGCGGCATGGCAGTGGGCGTCGCCCTTGGTTCTCTGCTGGCGTTATTAATGATCTTCTCGCCTCGTCTGCAGCGCTGGCTGATGCCGCTGGTGTTAACCAGCCAGGCCATCCCTGTCTTTGCGCTCGCGCCGCTGTTGGTACTCTGGTTCGGTTTTGATATGAGCGCCAAAGTAGTAATGGCCGTGCTGGTGATTTTTTTTCCGGTCACCTCTGCCTTTTTTGACGGCTTGCGGCGGGTCAGCCAGGACTACCTCGATCTGGCCAGCACCATGGGCGCTTCCCGCTGGGCGATACTGCGCCATGTCCGACTCATGGCGGCACTACCCGCTTTCGGTTCCGGCTTGCGCATGGCCGCGGCGGTAGCGCCGATTGGTGCCATTATTGGCGAATGGGTAGGTTCCGCGCAGGGGCTGGGTTTTGTGATGCTGAATGCCAATGCTCGTATGCAAAGCGATCTCTGCTTTGCGGCGCTGCTGATTTTGATTGTGATGACGCTTTCGCTTTGGGCGGCAACGGATGCTTTACTGCGGCGGCTGATTGACTGGACGCCCGAACATAATTAAACGCTAAGGGAAACAATGATGAAAAAAATCGTTCTGTCTTTACTATTGCCCGGTTTCGCGTGCATCGCTCAGGCAAACGCGTCGGAAAAACTCACGCTAATGCTCGACTGGTACGTTAATCCCGACCATGCACCGATTATGGTCGCACAGCAAATCGGAGCTTTTAAAGCTCAGGGGCTGGATATTGATATTATACCGCCTTCGGATCCAGCCTTGCCGCCCCGGTTGGTAGTAGCGCATAAGGCCGATCTTGCCGTTACCTATCAGCCGCAGCTGCATTTTTTTGCCGACCAGGGGCTGGGGCTGGTACGAGTAGCAACATTAATAAACTCACCGCTTAATACGTTGATGACGCTGGATAAAAATGTTCACTCACTGGCAGATCTTAAAGGAAAATCCGTGGGTTACTCCGTAAGCGGCATTGAACAAGCTACGCTCGCCACTATGCTTGAGCACGAGCACCTGAAAGCAGACGACGTAAAGCTGGTGAACGTAAATTTCCAGCTAACCAGCGCGCTGCTGACGGGCAAAGTCGATGCGGTAATTGGCGGCTACCGCAATATAGAAGCACTGGAGGTAAAGTTACAGGGTCACGAACCGCATGTGTTTAACGTAGAAGATTACGGTGTGCCGGCCTACGACGAGCTGATTATCGTTGCAAGGCGTGATGAGGTCGCAAGACCCGCGATCAAAAAGTTTCTGGCAGCTTTAAAGCAAGGTAGGGACTATTTGCAGGCGCATCCGCAGGAGAGCTGGCTGGCTTTTGCCAAAGCGCACCCTGAACTTGATACCGAGCTAAACAGACAGGCATGGGTGAAAACACTACCGCTGTTTGCCCGCGATCCGGCCCGTCTGGATCGGCAGCGCTATCAGCACTATGAGCAGTTTCTGTTTACCAACAGGCTGATCAAGAAAATCACGCCGGTTGATGACTATACGGCTGAAATTCAGTGAGTATTTGCACTGACTTTACTGTTGATTTGAAAATACGCTGGACAACCCTGCAAACTCTTCTGGTAAGGTATGCAACAATTAGCACATATTCTGGAAACCTCGATGCTGTCAACAATCATCTATCGTAGCCATATCTCTGATGAAGTCCCTCTGAAGACGCTGGCGAAGCTGGCAGTTGAGGCCAATAAAGTCAACGAATCGCACAACGTTACCGGTATTTTGCTGTTTAACGGCACGCACTTCTTTCAGCTACTGGAAGGACCAGAAGACGCCGTGCTCGCAATCTATGAAGGTATTTGCCGCGATCCGCGCCATCATAACCTGGTTGAACTCATGCGCGATTACGCTCCGGCCCGCCGCTTCGGTAACGTAGGCATGGAGCTTTTCGATCTGCGCGAGTATGACCAGGCGAAAGTGCTACAGGCCGTGCTGGATAAAGGAACTTCAAAATACCAGCTAACTTATGATGACCGGGCTCTGCAATTTTTACGCGTTTTCGCTGAAGCGACGGAAAGGGAAAATTATTTTGAAATCCCGCCTGGTGATGCCTGGGAGTTTATCGCCGAAAGCAGCAAAAAGAGCCTGAAAGAAGCCGTTGCGGCCACGGATGATTACAGCTTCGTCTTTCAGCCTATTATCGACCCGCTCTCTCGTCAGGTAGTATCACTGGAAGCCGTGATGCAGCCTGCCAGCGGCGTTTCATCGTCTGAGTATCTGGCGCAACTTCCGCGTGAAGAACGCTATGAAGTCGATCTTAAGTCGAAGAAACTGGCTTTCGCGCTGGCGAAAAAATTGGGCATTGATGGCCTGACGCTGTCAATCAATCTGCTGCCGATGTCGCTGGTAGTAGTGCCAGAAGCGGTCGATTTCCTGCTGCAGGAGATCCACGCTAACGGTCTGGTACCGGAACAAATTGTGGTTGAAGTAACGGAAAATGGCGCAATTGCCCGCGCCGACGAGTTTGCCGCCGCCATCAGGAAACTAAAAGCCTCCGGTATTAGCCTCGCCATTGACGACTTTGGCGCTGGCTCTGCTGGCCTGCTGCTGCTGGCGCAGTTTCAGCCGGACAAAATTAAAATTGACCGCAATATCATCCATGATGTGCATAAAAGCGGCCCGAAGCAGGCTATCGTCCAGGCTATTCTTAAGTGCTGCTCTTCCCTGCAAATTACCGTGATTGCCGAAGGCGTAACGAAACCGGAAGAGTGGATGTGGCTGGAGTCAGCAGGCGTCTGTCACTTCCAGGGGGCATTATTTGCCGCACCGGAGCTGAACGGTATTCCTGCGGTCGCCTGGCCTGAAAAGGTTGAAGCCTGGTAGAGTATGAAGTCGGTATTCCAGAAGATGCCAACGGGCGGCAGCATCAGGCCGCCCATTGGCTGTGTAGCTAATGACAGATCTGCTGCAGATCTTGCTCGGACAGGCCGGTTAATTCTCTCACCGCAGCGATTTCGAAGCCCTTAGCCAGCATGTTGCGGGCAATTTTCGCGCTGGCTTCGCGCTCGCCAAGCTGGACGCCTTGTTCGCGTCCTTTCTCTATGCCCTGAACCATGCCCTGAGCCATGCCTTCCGCCATGCCTTTTTTCAGGCCCTGTTCCCGGCCTATCTGCTCCAGTCTTTTTGCCATTGTCATCAGTTCATCCTTATGCTGCGGCATTTGCCGTGCCAGTTCGTGAATAAAGCCTTTCACATTCGGCGTTTCCCCCGCCTGAAGCATATAGTTTATCAGTGCGGTTAACTGTTGTCCGGTAATAAATTCCGACAATAATAGCGTGATCAGGCGATCTTTTAACTCCTGCATATCACGCTGTCGAATGTGCTTTTGCAAATATGTCAGCACGGCCATAGTGCGATGCTTCATGATTTCATCATCAGAGATAGTCGTGATATCGACAAGAGGAAAAGCGCCACCGTACAGTCGGGCGGCCAGCTCGGGTTCGCTAAACAGATCCAGCCAGTTCAGGCTATAAGGATAAGGGCTTTTCCCCCCCTGATAAAACAGTACGGGCACTACCAGCGGTAAAAAGTCATGCCCGCTATCCAGATGGCGTTGCATTGCGGCAACAGAATAACGCATCAGGCGAAAAGCCATTAACTTATCCGGCTTGCTTTGATGCTCAATCAGAACGTAAATATAGCCATCGCCTTTCGTCGTACGTAACGAATAGAGCACATCGCTATAGTAAGGCCGCAAATCCTCCTCAATGAAGCTGCCTGACTCCAGCTTTAACGTATTGAGGTCGCAGATTTTCAGCACGTCAGGCTGAAGATGTAATTCAAGAAAATCTCGCGCGGTTTGCGGGTGCGAAAGAAACGTTTTAAACACCGCGTCGTGCGGCGTAGGGGTACTGGTTTTCATCGTGGGCCTTCCTGTGCCTTGGTTATTATCAACGACCAGATGCTGACACAGAAAAGAGCGGCGATCAATGAATTTTACTTATACATCAACACGTTAAATGAACAGGTTATTGCACAGAACGGCCGTTCCCCTTTGCGTGACGAGAGCAAATAGTGCGCGTAAAGAGGCGTCGAACGTCATAAAACTGATCCAGGTAATGCCGCCAGCATATTTCCTGGCTGAAATGCCCTACGCCACCGTACGGTCATGCTCTAATAGCGCCAGAATACGACTGCGTAATGCAATAAGCAGGGCGTCATCGCGGCGACGTGGGTAAGCCGAATTGACGGTAATAATATCCAGCACGCGTGCCGGGCGTGGACTAAAGACCACCACGCGGTTCGCCATTATCAGCGCTTCCTCGACGTCGTGCGTCACCATTAGCGTGGTGAAACGTTTTTCCTGCCATAAATCGACAATTTCCTGCTGCATGCGCAGGCGCGTTAATGAATCCAGCTTACCCAGCGGCTCATCAAGTATCAGCAGGCGCGGATGGTTAATTAAGGCCCGAGCCAGCGCAGCGCGCTGCGCCATACCGCCGGAGAGCTGATGCGGCCATGCACGAGCAAACTCGCGCAGCCCAACACGGTCGAGCATGGCATGAATTTGCCCTTCTGCCGCTTTTTTGCTTTCGCCACGAATTTGTAATCCCAGCCCCACATTGTCGTAAACCGTACGCCACGGATAAAGCGTCGGATCCTGGAAAACCACCACGCGTGAAGGATGCGGCGCGGTTATAGCCTGGCCTTCTTCGACCAGCGCGCCGGTTGCCGGTTGCTCCAGGCCTGCCAGCAAGCGCAGTAGCGTGGATTTACCGCAGCCGGATGGCCCCAGCAATGCGACAAATTCACCCGCCTCCACCTGCAAATTAATATTTTCCAGTACGGCAAGTTCACTGCCTTCTAAAGTGAAATGGTGACTGACATTTTCAATGGCAATATTGACGCCAACGTCTTTACTCATGGTTTTATCCTCCTTAAAACCTGCAATTTATACTCATAAATAACACGCAGCGATAAAAGGAAATATGCGAATAGCGGCAACCAATTTCGCTAAAAGACATAAGTAAATACTGCATGAACTCATACGCATTTGTTATTTGGCCGTATGAAGCCTCTTTGCGATAGTGCCATAAAATTCGGGCAGGGAGACAAGCATGGCCAGTGAAGTTCTGTTATTACGCCGTTCTGGCGCCGCGCGTCGTATTGCGCCTGCGCTGTGGGGAGCAATATTTTTCTGGTGGGCGCTGGTCGCGCTAATGGTTATTGTACCGGATAAGCCGCAAGGTTTTGCCGCACCACGCTTTGTACAGCAAACCCACGAGCTTTTTGCTGGCCTGGCTACGCTGCTTAGCGTACTGGCACTGGGTTCCAGCCTGACGCCAAATCTGGCCGTGTGGCAGCCGCTAAAACGCAGCGGGCGTTGGCTAATTGCGCTGGCGATATTGATCGGTCTTTGGGAATACGTTACCGCCAAGCTGGCGCTGCTGCCTGCTCCCTTCTTTGCTCCACCTCGCGCGCTGATAGAAGCTTACGCGACCGACTGGCCGCGGCTGCTGGATAGCGTACTTAATTCTCTTCGCCTGCTGGCGTTCGGTTTTCTGTTTGGCAGCCTGGCGGGATTTATCACCGGTGTGGCGATTGGCTGGTCGCGCGGTTTAGGTTACTGGGTTCATCCGGTCCTGCGGTTTCTTGGCCCGGTGCCCTCTACCGCACTGCTACCGCTGTCGCTCTATTTCTTCCCTTCGAGCTTTTCCGCCGCAATATTTCTGATTGCGCTGGCAACCTGGTTTCCGGTAACGGTATTGACCTGGTCAGGCGTGTCCAGCGTGGATAATCGCTATTACGACGTGGCGAGAACGCTGGGCGCAAATTCACTGTTTCTGGTTCTGCGCGTGGCCGTTCCCGCTTCGCTACCGCATCTGTTTGTCGGGCTGTTTATGGGACTGGGTGCCTCCTTCTCCGTGCTGGTTGCGGCAGAGATGATGGGCGTGAAGTCCGGGCTTGGCTGGTATTTGCAGTGGGCGCAAGGTTGGGCAGCTTACGCCAATATGTATGCCGCATTGATTGTCATGGCCGTGCTGTTCTCGTCGCTGATTACGCTGCTGTTTATTTTGCGTGACCGTACGCTCGCCTGGCAGCGCAACGCGGTGAAATGGTAATTCCCTTTCTTGTGGGCAGACCGCCCGCCTTTTTTAGAGGTATCGCTTATGGCCGCATCTATCTATGGCTCGATTGCTGAACTGATCGGCCAGACGCCGCTGTTACGCCTGTCGCGCTTTAGCCAGCAACAACATCTTAAGGCTGACTTAATCGGCAAGCTTGAGTTGTTTAATCCTAACCACAGCGTGAAAGACCGAATTGCGCTGGCCATGATTGAACAGGCTGAACGCGATGGCCTGCTTAAGCCTGGCGATATTATTGCCGAAACCACCAGTGGCAATACCGGTATTGGCGTGGCGGCATTTGCGGCGGCCAAAGGCTACCGTTTTCGCGTTTATATCAACGATTTTGTCAGCATTGAACGCAGCAAAATCATTCAGGCTTACGGTGCCGAAGTCGTACCTTTCAGCACCGTGCCGGGCTTTGCCGAGTTCTATGAGGCCAGCGATGGCGACTTTGTTGCCGGCACGCGCTGGCTGGTCGCCCAGGTAACAGAGGCCGAACCGCACGTTCATTTTTTGCAGCAGCTACAAAACCCGGCAAACCCACGGATACACGAACTGACCACCGGGCCAGAAATCTGGCGTGATACCGACGGTGAACTGGATATTTTTGTCGCGTCCGTCGGTACTGGCGGCACGCTTTCCGGCACCGGCCGCTATCTGAAAGCGCAAAATCCGGCGATCCACGTTGTGGCAGTGGAACCAGGAGTTGATTCGCAGCCGAGCGAGCGGCAGCCGGAGCCGCTGGAAATAACCGGCGTCCACGCCTTCAGCAATCAGCCGCCAGAACGCGTTCCGCCTAATCTGGATGCGCAGATCTGTGATGAAGTTATTGCAGTGGAAACCTGGCAGGCTTATCAGGCCGCACGGCAGTTTGCGCTGGCGGAAGGCGTGCTGGTTGGCGACTCTTCCGGAGCGGTGCTCTGGGCTGGGCAACAGCTGGCGGCAAGACCAGAAAATCACGGTAAGCGGATTGTTTTGCTGCTGGCCGATGGCGGCGCAAACTACCTTTCCACCGATCTGTTTAACCATCAGCAGCCTGTGGAACAGCTGAAAAATGCCACCGCTGTGCAAACCTCAGCAGCTTTTATAACCCTTTCCTGATGATTAGTCTGGCGCGTCCATGCGCCAGGCCTTCCATTACTGCCTGACTGAACAGCTGTTATACCAGCACATCCGCAGTAATGCCTTTGGCAAACAGCAGCGGGTCGGTTTCCGGGCGCAGCACGTTAATGGCTTTCAGGTCATGTGCGTAAATATCAATCTCTTTTACAAAAGCTTCGCCCACCGAATAGTGGCCATGCGTATGCGTTTTCAACACGCTGGCTATCTCCTGTGGATTTGTATTGAGCGCTTTACTGTTAAATTCCTGGCCGATCGCGTCAGGATGCTGAGCAGCAAAGGCGTGCGCCTGCAAAATAGCGTGGGTAATGGCCGCCGCTACTTCCGGCCTGTCGCGAATTAAGCTGCCGCGTGCGCCAATAACGCAGCAGCTAAGGTGCGCGTAGGTATCGGAAAGATTAGTAGCAACCTCACGATAGCCCGGCTGCTGCGTCAATCGCCACATCACCGGATCCGACCCGCTCGCTGCCTGTATTTCTCCTTTTTTTAGCACCATCGGCAGTAAATCCTGCGGAAAAACGCGCCAGCTAACATCACTATTGGGATCGAGGCCGTGCCGTTTTAATAACAGCGAAAAAAAGTTCTTATCTGCGCCAGCCATATCGGTGACGCCAATTGTTTTACCTTTCAGCGCCTCCAGCGTAGCGGGGCCGTTATCAAGCGTTACCAGCCGCATACAGCCGCCGTGCGTGCCGGCGGTAAGCTTCACGTCAAATCCCTGCTCCAGCGCCTTGAGCCAGCGTAGCGCCATGCCAACCGCCGCTTCCGCTTTGCCGGTGGCGATAGCCTCCAGCAGTAATTCGGTGGAATTGCCAAAATTCACAAACTCCACGTCAAGATTGTGCGCTTTAAAAAACTGATGTTGGTCAGCTACGATAACGGGCGCGAGGCAAATAGCGTTCAGGTTAACCGCAAGCCGCACTTTTGTTGGCTGCGCCAAAGCCCATTTTCCCGCCCCGCCCTGTACTAAAGCGCGCGGCATCGTCATATCCGGCATCGCATTTGCAAACAGAGCCGGAGAAAATGCGCCTGTCGCCAGAGCGGCGGCAGAATAATGAAGAAACCGACGACGTGATAAACCTGAATATAGAGTCACACTACCCCCTGAAATAAATATTCTTTTTAAAAAAATAAGGAATGAGGCGAAAGCTGAGTAATAGTAATTAACACGGTAACCGGTCGGTAAACTATGCCGATTTCGTCTGAAGATATCTGCTTTATTGCTTTTACATTAGAGGGCCAACAATGAAAAATCATGGCAGTCAAAAACGTGCTGGCGCGTAGTTATCGCGCATTAACTGGAGAAAGAATATGGCGCTTACGCTATTTCTGGATGAGCTTTTGCCTGCTGTTAGTCAGGCGCTGGCGGAAAATGCGGCAGAGGTCGACCGGCTGGGCAAATTTCCCTGGCGCAATTTTGCTCTGTTGCATCAGCACGGCTTGTTAAGCCGCGCCCTGCCCGTTGCCGCCAGCGGCTTTGGAAGCAGTCTGGCTGAATGCCGCGCTATTATCAGCGCTATCGCGCAAAGCGAGCCGTCCACCGCGCTGATTCTGGTCATGCAGTATCTTAACTCACGCCGTCTTGACAAGAATTCTGGCTGGCCTACCGCCGTTTATGAGCGTGTCGCACGAAGCGTGCGGGAGGATGGCGCGCTGATTAATGCTTTACGCGTGGAGCCAGAGCTTGGTACGCCAGCACGCGGCGGCCTGCCAAAAACCATAGCGCGTAGAGAAGTTGACGGCTGGCGCATCAGCGGCGAAAAAATTTACTCTACCGGCAGCGTTGGCCTGAGCTGGTTTCTGGTCTGGGCACGCAGCGACGATGCCGATCCGCTGGTGGGTAGCTATCTGGTACCCGCTTCCGCCCCTGGCATCCGCATTGTTGAGGAATGGGATCATCTTGGTATGCGCGCCACCTGTAGCCATCGTGTAGTGCTGGAGGATGTCTGGGTCCCTCGGGAAAATGCCGTCAAGGTAAGCCCATGGAGTGAGCCACGCCCGACGCCCGATGATGAAGATATTTTGTGGACAAACGTGCTTCTTGCGGCGCTCTACGATGCTATTGCACGTGCGGCCCAGCGCTGGTTAATTACCTTTTTACAACAGCGTACGCCTGCAAACCTGGGACAACCGCTGGCGACCTTGCCGCGCTTTCAGGAACTGGTCGGCCAGATCGAGACGCTGCTGTTCACCAGCCAGACAATGCTGGATGGAGCGCAAGCTGGCCTGATTTCCGCAGAAGACGCCCCAAAGTTAAAGCAGGTTGTAACGAACAATGCTATTCGCAGCGTTGAGCTAATGGTGAAGCATATTGGTAATCACGCGTTAACGCGTGCGAACCCGCTCGAACGACACTTACGCAATGTATTGTGCGGCCGCATTCATACGCCGCAGGATGACGCTGTTTTCACGGGTGCCGGGAAAAAGGCGTTGGCCGCACATTACGACAATGAATTAAGGTATTCCATAACTGCATCATCTGCCCTCGCTCCGGATGGGTTGCCCACCAGCGCGCTAAAACAGCCATAGCATTTTTAAATTAAGCGGCTCGCCATAATCACAAAGGCATACAGAGCAATAGCAATAATGCTGATACAGGTACCGCAGGAAATTGCACGCGCCGAACGGCCGCTACCGAGATAATGCGTCTCCAGCACGATAATATTGGCGGCGGGCGGCAAAAGGCAGAACAGATAAAGCGTTGCTGCGTTATCGGTAATCAGTGACTGATGGCAAAGCCGGGCCAGTAATAACAGCAGCGAAATCAGTAAAAACAGGACGCCGCTACGCTGGATAAAAGGCGCTACTTCCAGACGAAAATCAGCGGCGTTGATTTTACTTTTCGCCAGCCAGATACCCAGGATCGCCATGCCTAAAAAACTCATCAGAAATTTAGCCGCTGCATACATCTCATCGCAGGCTTGCGCAATCTGCTGACTAAACGGAATAAGCAGGATACCGGCCAGTAGCGCCAGCACGGGCGGCGTGCGCACAATTTTACTCAGGTTGAAGCCGTTTCCGGAAAGCAGGCCTGCCCCGACCGAATTGCCAACAATAGAACTGCCAACATAGGCGGCGACCACAATTAAAGCGGCGCCGTTACCAAACAGCGCACTGGCCACAGGCAGCCCAAGCCAGCCAATATTCAGGTAACTGAAACAGAGATTCATTACCGGATCATTTGTCATTCGTCGCCCAATATATAGCATAATCAGCATGCTTATTGCCGTAGCGATAATAACGGTTCCCATAGCATTAAAATGCGTGGCGATATTAAAAACGATAACAAAAGGGATAATAACCTTGGTTAACCACCATGAAGCTACCGTCTTAATATCCAGCGTCGTTTTGCCGATAAACCAGCCCATGATTAAATAGAGAAGCGGGAAGAAAATAGTCACTGCTTTTCCTTAAGATTATTTTTATGACCGAGGCTATGCCCTTTGATGCTGGACCGTTCAACCAGGTATGCAAAGGATAAGTTTGACTCTGCATCAGATAGCAGCAGTCAGCGATCGGGCCAGCGATAACCAGAGTAAAAACCTGTGAAAAACCGACCAGTCCACGGGCATTTCTTATATATCATTAATGTAAAATAAATGTAAACACCCTATCAGGCAACATCTTCAGCCGCATAGAAATATCAAAACTTCTACAAATGTAATCAAATGCGATATTTTCCCCTTCTCGCCTTTCAAATGTGACTGAAGTTTTCTTCGGGCCGAATTAGCAGTAAAAGCTAAAAGCCCGGGCGCAAAAAGGTATTTTATTACCTCGTGGTTGTTACTTTTATTTAACAACTGATGATAATTATCAACAAGCGAACCGGCCAGCTGCGGCAGCCGGGACAGTTTCTGTTCATGAGGAGTGAAACGATGAAAGCACTGGTTCAGGATGTTTTATCTATATTTTCACCTAAGTCGATCGAGCCGGTACTGGTTCGTTCCGGGCTGTCTCATCGTGAAAAAGCCTCAATCCAGCCTGTCGGTATTATGTCTGTCAGCTGGGCGACTTCGCTCGAAGAGCTACACGATGCGCTGGTACAAAAGGCACTTGCCGCAGGTGCCGTCGGCTATCACATCACTAACGTGGAATCTCATAAGCCAGGCAACGATGAGCAGTCAGTACTCGCTGCCACCGCCACACTTTATAATATTAATGACAGTCTGGCTTATGATGACTGGCCGCTTTAATCATTCCGAACATTGTCATCTTTAATTGCCCAGGCATTGCCCATTTTTAAAGGCACGCCAGCAAGGAATTTTGATTTTCTATGCCGTTGCCAAACGCAGCGGCACGTTTACCTCTGACAAAGCTTCAGGAAAAACGATTTTATCTGCATAAAGCTGTTGTTGCTTTGCCCCCTTCAGCCATACAAAAAGCAGATCCCTCGCCATTGTGGCTGACAATCCTCTAAGTTACTTTTTTAATTACCTTTTTCGCACAAGGTTTACTGGAATGCAGATATAGCTCTTTCATTAATCCTGATAGCATCCTTATTATCAAAGCCTGTCTCAGGATCAAAACTATGACTAAACATATTCCACAACTAACGGCCTATCTGCGTGAAGTTCGTCACCATCTGCACCGTTTTCCTGAACTTTCTAATCAGGAATTTGCCACTACGGCTTATCTTCGTGAACAGCTGGCGCGAGAAGATATTGCCATCCTGGATCTACAGTTGGCTACTGGCCTGGTCGCGGAAATTACCGGCGGTAAACCCGGTCCACTGGTGGTGCTGCGCGCCGATATCGATGCCCTTCCTATTGAAGAACAGTCCGGCGTGGCGTTTAGTTCGCAAAATCCAGGCGTCATGCACGCCTGCGGCCATGATTTTCATGCATCGGCCGCGTTGGGTGCGGCAATTTTTCTTCAGCGGCAGCGCGCAGAACTGGCAGGACGAGTACGTATTCTGTTTCAGCCTGCCGAAGAAAATGGCAACGGCGCGCCAGCGGTACTGGCAAGCGGCGCGTTACAGAATGCCAGCGTCATATTCGGTCTGCATAACGACCCGGGTTTACCCGTTGGCGTAGTCGGCAGTAAAGCAGGCGCGTTAACGGCAGGCGTCGATCGCTTTGCTATTCGTATTAAAGGCACCGGCACTCACGCCGCGCGTCCTCATGAAGGTAACGATCCTATTATCATTGCCGGACAGCTTATCGCTTCACTGCAAACGCTTATTGCGCGTAATCTGCCCTCCGATCAAAACGCGGTGGTATCCATAACTCAGGTTCATAGCGGCACAACCTGGAACGTCATTCCCGAGGAAGCCTGGCTGGAAGGCACTGTGCGTACCTTTAATGCGGCAAGCCGGGATCTTCTGGAAAAACGACTGCGCCAGCTACTGGACGGCCTGGCCATCTCCTTTAACGCCTCTGTGACGCTCGACTGGCAGGCCGGGCCACCTTCCGTATATAACGATGAACGCTGGGCCGCTTTTGCTCTTGAGCAGGCCAGCGCCAGCGGGCTGGAAGCGCGAACGGTAGAGGCCAGCCCAATCGGGGAAGATTTTGCCTTTTACCAACAGCAGGTTCCCGGCGCTTTTATCATGGTTGGCTCTGGCGGCCCGTGGCCTTTGCATCATCCCCAGTTCCGCGTTGACGATGAGGCGCTGTTACCTGCGGCTCTCTATCTAGCAAACCTGGCGCTGGCAGCGAGTACAAAGCTGGCATCTGCGGCATAAAAAACGATCTGATAAAGCTTGCAAATGGCGCAGAGAAATCCGCGCCATTTATCTGTACAGGTGCCCCCCAACGCAGGCCGTTAATCGATCCAGTTAAGATCGCTTATCATCCGCTCTACCTGCTTCCTTTCTTCTCCGCTTATCGTCCGCAGGGGAAACGGCAGTGAAGGCGAAGAGATGGTGCCCATAAGCTCTGCCATGGTGGCGATCGTTCTGAGGCTACCGTGACGACGGAAGAAATCCCATAGTGGACTAAGGGCAGCATCATGCTCAAGCATTGCTTCTTTATCCCCCGACAGGGCCGTTTTTGCCAGCGCCAGAGAAAAATGAGGGAAAAGCCCACCGAGCACGGAATACCAGCCTTCACAGCCAGCAAGCAATCCATGCAACGCCTGGGTATCGCCGCTGATTCCCAGGCTTACGCCTTCAGGCAGGTTATCTTTCAGTTTTGTGATTCTTGCTGCGGCTTCGGAAGGAACCGGCGAGAGCGCGCCGAGTTTGATTGCCCCCGTGCCCGGAAGATGGGATAAGGCGATTAGCAGCTCGTCGGTAAATTGAAAGCCAGTGGTGATGGCATTGTCATAAATACAGAGAGGCACCGACAGCTCGCGCATTATACGCTCATAGAGATCGTAAACTTCCTCGCTGTTTAACCGCTGGTAAGAGACCGGTGCGAGAAGAACCGCGCTAACGCCAGCCTTCTGAGCATCCTCTGCCAGCTTTAGCACCTCTTCGCTCCGTACTGCGCCAATGCTGGTCATCACCGGAATGCCTGCGGCGGTCTGTACCGCCAGTTGCGTTGTGCGGTAACGCTGTTGACGCGTCAGATAAGCGTAGCTTCCCGTTGAACCCAGCGCGCCAATGGAATCAACACCTGCATCGACCAGGCGGTCAAGGAGTGTAATAAACGATTTTTCATCAACTTCTCCATTTATCATGGGCGTAAGAGGAAAAGCGCTAAGACCTTTAAACATGATTATTCCTTTAGCAGAACAGCGTAACAGGTGAATTTAACGGGCAAATTTGCGTGAGCCTGCCACGCACAAAATGACGCCAAATGTGGTTGCTACCGTTAACGAACCGACGGTTTCGTGCAAAAACAGTGCAGAAAATGCCAGGCCTGAAAACGGCTGTAATAGCTGCAACTGGCTAACGGTCGCGATCCCGCCTTTCGCCAGTGCTTTGTACCAGAAAATAAAGCCAATCAGCATGCTGAAAAGTGAAACGTAGCCGAGCGCTATCCAGGCGGGAAGACCGACATTATTCAATGCTGGCGGTAAGGTAATGAAAGAGGCGATCAGCATAAGAGGCAGCGAACCAACCAACGCCCAGCCGATTACCGGCCATCCGCCCAGTTCCCGCGACAGCCTGGCGCCTTCTGCATAACCAAGGCCGCAGACCGCTACGGCTGTCAGCATCAATATATCTCCCGTAAAAGATAACGACACATTTTGCGTCAGCGCAAATCCGACGACCAACAGGCTACCTGTACAGGAAAAAATCCAGAATGCCACAGGCAGCCTTTCACCTCCTCTTATTACGCCAAAAATGGCCGTTATCAGCGGGAGAAGCCCTAAATAAACCATAGAATGCGCAGATGTCTCATGCTGTAGTGCCATTGCACTAAGCAACGGGAAGCCAATGATTACGCCAAAGGAGACAATACTCAGTGAAAAAATCTGCGAGGTCGCAGGACGCTTTTCCCGTAAGCCGATAACCAGAAACAATGCTAACACCCCCGCAATGGAGGCCCTGGTAAAGGTTAAAAAAAATGGGTCGATAGCCCGCACGGCCACGCGCGTAGCCGGTAAAGAGCCGCTGAAGATGACAACGCCGAACAGACCGTTTAACCAACAAGATAACGGCGTTGACGTGGTGAGTTTCTTGCCAGCTACCATAAGCTTCTCCCGAACAGAATAAGTGAACGTCTTTGTCTTGACCGCTCGCATCATAAACGGCAGGATTTATGACAATCAAAATATTGTCATGGATACATTTTGAAAGCGCGATATAAAACTATTGTCGACAGGTATGCCGATGCGATTCGTGACGGTAGCCTTTTACCCGGCACGCGTTTGCCGACCCATCGTGCCCTTTCCGCTGAAAATCACATTTCGCTGGCAACGGCCACGCGTGTTTACGCTGAACTTGAATCAATGGGTTTGACCAGTGGGGAAACCGGTCGCGGTACATTTGTCAGGGAAATTTCGCTGCTGCCTGGACTGGGGATCGATCAGGTTGTCATCTCCGCGGATATTGTTGATCTCAATTTTAATTATCCGGCTCTGCCGCAACAGGCTGATATGCTGCGTGAGGCGCTGCGTCATTTAAGCACCTCCGGCGATATCGAATCGCTGCTACGCTATCAGCCGCATGCAGGAAAACTGAGCGAGCGTGAGGCAATAGCCTCCTGGCTTTCCGGCATGGGATTTACACCATCTGCAGAAAATGTATTGATCGTAAATGGCGCACAGCATGGCCTTGCGATAACAGTGATGGGGCTTCTTAAACCAGGAGATGTTATTGCCGTTGATGCCTTGACCTATCCTGGCTTTAAGGCGTTGGCAGATTTATATCGGCTAGAGCTGGCTCCCGTACCCGTTACGCCATCAGGACCAGATTTTGAGGCACTGCGGCAGCTTTGTCAGTGCAGACACGTGCGCGCAATTTACACTATGCCAACGCTGCATAATCCACTCGGCTGGGTACTTAATAATACCCAGCGGCACAAGCTGGTAAAGATTGCCAGGCGGCACGACCTTCTAATTATTGAGGATGCTGCTTACGCTTACCAGGTTCGCAACGCACCTTCGCCGCTGGCTTTTATCGCGCCAGAAAGAACGGTTTACGTAACCGGCTTCGCCAAAAATATTGCGACGGGTCTCAGGGTTGGTGCGGTTGTCTCCCCAGCGCCCTTCCGGCAATCACTGGAGCGTGCGATCAGGGCAACTACCTGGAATACACCTTCTGTAATGACGTCAATTGTATGCGGCTGGCTACAGGATGGCACAGTTAAAAGGCTGGAAGGACTTAAACGTCGGGAGGCGCGCCGGCGTCAGGCTGTAGCACGAGAGCTATTAAGCCCGCTCAAGTTTATAAGCCATCCCGGAGCCTGGTTCCTCTGGCTTCCTTTACCAGACGAAATAAGAGCCGAAAATATCGTCCGTAAACTGGCAGAGAAAGGCATCTCGGTCTCTACGGCTGAACCGTTTTGCACTACGCAAAATGTCCCTCATGCAATACGGCTTGCGCTGGGCTCGGTGAGTACGGAGAAGCTGCGGCTCGCGTTGATAAAAATCAGGGAAGTTATTGAATACGAGCAGGATCTTTATTGATAATAGAGATAATAATGATATTCATTATCGTTTAGTTGCGGTTTAGATAGCGTTGCCTATTGTTACCATCCGTTAACAACGATAACTTTAAAACGGAAAATAATAGTGAATATCAACGCAATAACCCTGGCGCTTCTTTCAACCTTTACCGCCTCTGCTTTCGCCCAGGATGATATGGTGGTTACAGCCAGCGGCTATGAACAAAAGCTTACTCATGCGCCTGCTTCCGTTTCCGTCATTAATGACAAAGAGCTGCAGGAGAAAAATTATACTGACCTGGGTCAGGCATTAAGCGGTGTAGAAGGTGTTGACGTGCGTGGCGGAACCGGTAAAACCGGCGGGCTGGATATCAGTATTCGCGGTATGCCAGGTAGCTATACGCTAATTCTGATTGACGGCGTGCGCCAGAATGCCAGTGCAGACGCCACGCCAAACGGATTTGATACGTTAAATACGGCCATGATGCCGCCGCTATCGGCTATTGACCATATAGAAGTTATTCGCGGCCCCATGTCTACGCTTTATGGCTCAGATGCGATGGGCGGCGTAATTAATATCATTACCAGAAAAAATACGAACGCCTGGCACGGCGGTTTGAATCTCTCTCATTCCGTGCAGGAACACAGCAAATGGGGCGATAGCTCTACGCTTGGCTTTAATACCAGCGGACCGTTAATCGATAAAAAGCTGAGTCTGGCTTTGCGGGGCAATATTCAGCATACGCAGGGTTCCAGCGTTACCAGTCTTAGCGATAGCGGCAGCAATACGCGCATACCCTATCCGACCAGAACGGAGAATTACACTCTTGGCGGTCGTCTTAACTACCAAACCAGCGAACAAAATACGTTATGGATTGACGGTGAAGTTTCTCGTCAAACCTATGACAACAGAAATGGCCAGCTTGGGCCAGTTGGCACCAGCGGCGGTGGCTATCGCAATGAACTTCGCTATCAGCGCAACAAAGTAGTTATAGGTCATGATACCGATTTAACTTTTGGTCGCTGGAGCTCCAGCCTGTCATGGGCAGAAACGGAAAATAAAGGCCGTATTCTGACGCCTCGTACTCTATCAAGCGCTAATCAGAACCTGAGCGGTAAAGATCGTATATTGAAAAATACGAATACGATTCTGGATACCAGTCTGGTCACGCCGCTGAACGAAGATCATCTGTTGCAGGTTGGCGGACAATACTGGGACGCGCGGTTAAAAGACGGCGTCGTTCTGGCCAACAGCGGTGAAACCTTTCAGCAGCAAACCTGGGCGCTATTTGCCGAGGACGACTGGCAGCTGCTGGATCCGCTATCGTTAACCTGGGGCGCGCGTTATGAAAAACATGATAGCTTCAGCGGTCATATCAGCCCGCGCGCTTACCTGGTATGGAGTATTAACGACGACTGGACGATGAAAGGCGGCGTGAGTACCGGCTATAAAACGCCTTCGCTCAGTCAGTTACATAACGGCGTCAGCGGCGTTGCAGGCAACGGTTTGGTTACCACTATTGGTAATCCAGACCTTAAACCGGAAACGAGCGTCAATTATGAAACAGGTCTCTACTATGATAATCGTGACGGCGTTAAGGCGAACGTTACTGGTTTTATCAATGATTATCGTAATGCGATTGAATCAGAGGCAATTGATGATTCAACAAATTCTTATCGCAATGTTGGTAAAGCGATTACGCAGGGGATTGAGCTGGCGACTTCACTGCCGCTGGCGGCCAATGTCGCCCTTAATCTGAATTACACCTATACCGATAGCAAACAGCGCGGCGGCGATAACCCGGGAGCGCCATTAACTAACACTGCGCGTCAAATGGCTAATGCTCGCCTGAACTGGAACATGACGCAAGATTTGAGTAGCTGGATGGCAGTGGAATACCATGGTAAAACCCCAAGGTATACCACCAGCTATAATACTTTGAGCGCAATTGAAAAAGTTGTGGCAGACGAGCGCGGCACTTATCTCAAAGCATGGACGGTTGTTAACATGGGCGCATCGTTGAAACTCACGTCACAGCTGACGCTTAACGGCACCATTAATAATGTACTGGACAAAGACTTTTCTAAAGTATCGCTGTACCGCGCGGGTAGTAGTTCGATTTACGCTGGCGATTATTTTCAGACGCTTGCGTCTACCACAGGATATATAACGCCCGGGCGGAATTACTGGCTGTCGCTGAATTACACATTCTGATATGAGTCATCATAGGTTTTTACCTATTTTGTGAAGCTTTTAAAGCTTTTCAGCCTGATTTTTCCATAAAATCCCTCTGTCCTTAATTATTGCCTGGATGGCAAGGAAAATACGTATGGAAACAGAGGGAACTCATCACGGAAGTCAGATCGTCACGCCGCATGATTCTGTGTTTAAACAATTTTTGACGCACCCGGAAACTGCCCGCGATTTTTTGCAGATACACCTGCCGCCAAAGCTACAGGCTATTTGCGATCTCACCACGCTTAAACTGGAGTCGGGCAGTTTTGTTGAAGAAAGTTTGCGGCCCTATTACAGCGACGTGCTTTACAGCCTGAAAACGTCGGAGGGAGACGGCTTTATTCACGTGCTGATTGAGCATCAGTCCTCGCCGGATGAACATATGGCCTTCCGACTTTTGCGTTATGCGATAGCGTCAATGCAGCGCCATATAGACGCCGGATATAAAAAACTACCGCTGGTCATTCCAATTCTGTTTTATGCCGGTAAGCGAAGTCCGTACCCCTATTCTACCTGCTGGCTGGATAGCTTCGTCAATCCGGCTCTGGCCGAAGAGCTTTACGCAGGGCCTTTCCTTCTGGTAGACGTCTCCGTTATTCCCGATGATGAGATTATGCATCATCGCAGTATGGCGGCACTGACGCTGTTACAAAAACATATTTACCAGCGCGATATGACCAAATTTGTGGATAGGCTTGCGATAATATTAAACGCCGGGCAGTTAACGAGACAGCAAATGCTTTCATTGTTAGAATACCTGGTGCTTATGGGAGAAACCCCAAATGCATACGCCTTTGTCAACAGACTGGCACAGCAGGTGCCAAAGCATAAGGAGGAACTGATGACTATTGCACAACAGCTTGAGCGTAGAGGGATGGAAACAGGCTTAGCAAAAGGTATTCAGCAAGGGATGGAAAAAGGCATCGAAAAAGGCATTGAACAAGGGCTGGTCAAAGGCCATATCGAAGGTCGTCTGGACGTGGCTCGTAGCCTGTTAAAAATGGGTATCTCACGCGAAACCGTGCTGGAAGCTACCCGCCTGACGGAAGAAGAGCTGGCACAGATTCACCATTAATTGCCCCGCCTGCCTCCGGGAAACCGGGGGCAAAAAAGAAATCGCAATAAAAACCCAAATTATTTTTTTACGGGACCGAAACTTTTGCCACGCATTCGGCGAACTTCTCATTGAACGAATAAAATTACTGTACTCGTCGCCTAATGGAGAAATGAATGCGTATGAAAAAAAATCTGAAAACTTTGGCTGCTGCAACTCTTCTGGCTCTCAGTCTGCCCGCCACCAGCGCCTTCGCTGCGCTTCAGATCGGCGAAAAAGCGCCCGACTTCCAGCTTTCAGCCGCGCTGGCCGGAAAAGCGACCACTTTTTCACTACAGCAGGCGTTACAGAAAGGTCCGGTAGTACTTTATTTCTTCCCGGCGGCATTTAGCGCAGGCTGTACGCTGGAAGCACACGATTTTGCCGAAGCTACCGATGAATTTAAAAAACAAGGCGCGACCGTGATCGGCGTAACGGCTGGCAATACCGATCAGATTGCTAAATTCTCGCAGCTTGAATGTCGTGATAAGTTTACCGTCGCGGCCGATCCGGGTGCCAAAGTCGCTGCCGAATATAAAAACACGCTGCAAATGAAAGGGAAAACTTATTCTGACCGCACCTCCTATGTAATTGCGCCAGACGGCAAAATTCTTCTTAGCTATACCGATAAAAATCCGGATGCCCACATTCAAAAAGCAATGGACGCGGTAAAAAAATATCGCCAGGCCAATCCGGCTTGATTTGAATCCGTCAGGCTTATAATGCTGACCGCCTCGCCGGTCGGCATTTTCCGCAATCTTTTTAATCAGGCAGGTTTATTATGTTGACTGCTATTGCTGCCGCTTTTCTGGGCGGTATCATTCTTAACCTGATGCCGTGTGTATTTCCGGTTATTTCACTTAAGGCGCTGAGTCTGATCCGCCATCATGATAAAACTGCCCATGCCCGCGCTGAAGGCCTGGCGTTTCTGTTTGGGGTAGTGGTAACAATGGTTGTGCTGGCAGGCGCGCTGCTGCTTGCCCGAGCTGGCGGCACGTCGGTCGGCTGGGGGTTCCAGCTACAGTCGCCGTTGGTTATTGCTTTGCTGATCCTGGTGATGCTCGCGTCGGCACTGAATCTGCTGGGCCTCTTCGAATTTGGCCTTTTTGCCCAGCGAATCGGCGGCGTGGGCAGTCAACGAGACGGCCTGGTCGGTTCTGCGTTGACCGGCGCTTTAGCCATCATCGTTGCCACGCCGTGCAGCGCGCCATTTATGGCCAGCGCCATCGGTTATGCGCTTACCCAACCGCCTGCCATCAGCCTGGTAATCTTTATTTCTCTGGCGTTAGGGTTTGCGGCACCTTTTACCCTGATTGCTTTTTTCCCGATTCTGGCACGCGTACTGCCTGCGCCCGGAGCCTGGATGAACACGCTGAAACATGGTCTGGCGTTCCCGATGCTCGGTGCGGTTGGCTGGCTGATTTGGGTGCTTGAGCGTCAGGCAGGTTCAACTGCGCTGGCGGCCATTCTGGCCTGCTGCCTGCTGTTAAGTTTTTCCGCATGGCTGTATGGCATGGCGCAAAAACGCCGTATGATGGGCAAACGCCACCTGGCTTTACATGTTGCTACCATAGCTTTTCTGCTGCCGGTACTGGTACCGCTGGCAAACCTTAAAGCTACCTCCGGTTCACCGGAAACAGCAGAAGCTGTAACGGCCGCGGCGGCGGTCGCCTGGACCCCGCAAAACGTGGATGCCATTAAAGGCCAGGGTAAACCGATTCTGGTGAATTTTACCGCATCGTGGTGCATTACCTGTCAGGTCAACGATCGTACTTCCCTGTCAACACAGGCGGTTAAGGCGGCGATGGCGCGTACCAACACCATTTATATGGTAGCGGATTCCACCAAATATAATCCTGATGTCGAGCAGGCACTGAGCGATTTCGGCCGTGGTGGCCTGCCGTTATATGTGGTTTACCCGGCTAACGGCGGCAAGCCAACGGTACTGCCGCAGGTTTTAACACCACAAATCGTTATTGCCGCGCTCGATCGCGCAACCGGAAAAAAAACGTGAACAGACAACGTGACTCTCTTTGCCATGCTTTACACAGATAATGACCGGCGCTGAAGCAAACGAACGCTGGCCCGCGCTGATGGCCCGTGCGCAGGCTGGCGATCGACAAGCTTATAACCAGCTTCTGAAAGCGATGGTGCCAGCCATTCGGGCTTTTGCGCGTAAAAAAATCAGTGATGAAGCGCTGATCGATGACGTCGTGCAGGAGACGCTACTGGCAATTCATCGCGTGCGGCATACCTACGATCCCCAGCGTCCGATGCTGCCGTGGGTAGCAGCCATTACTTCTGCCAGGGCAATTGATGCTTTACGGCAGCGCGGTCGAAACCAGGAAGTTCAGGACGACTTTGCGCTGAATTTGCATCCTGCCAGAAACGACGATTCAGATAGCCAGGCTGAAATAACAGGTTACCTGGAAAGTTTACCGGCGCGCCAGCGCGAGATTGTGGAAACAGTTCACCTGCGCGAGCAAAGTCTGGCGCAGGCGGCAGCGGAAACTAACCTGTCCGTTGCCGCCGTTAAATCCCTTTTGCATCGTGCGATGCTTAACCTTCGTAAATATGGAAGCGGTAATCATGAGAAATCATGACCAGTTTATAGACCGGCTCAGCGCATCCGCGCAGCCGGTAAAGCGTCTCTGGCCAACGACCTGGCGCGTTATTGCGTGGGTGGCGGCCGTGCTGCCGAGCGGCATGCTAAGCAGTTGGGCTCTCCATGGCCGGTTCACCGACTGGTCCCAGCCGGGCGCCTTGTCCGCGCTGGTTACGCTCCTGCTGGCTTTTATTATTGGCAGCGGTGCTATTGCCGCTGCGTTTACTTTAAGCATAGCGGGCCGCCAGCCTGCCAGCCTGAAATGGTCTTTATGGCTGTCGCTGGCCTGGCTGATACTCAACCTGAATAATATGTCATTTACCAGCTCGCCTGCGGGTTCGCATCAGTTCGGCGAAGGCATTCACTGCTACCTGTTTATGCTTTCCGCTGGCTTACCGATGGTGGTGATTTCTCTTATCGGCCTGCGGCGCTCGCGCTCACTCTGGCCTGCAAAAAGTTTGGCGCTGGCAGGATGTGGCATAGCCTTTATGTCTTCTATGCTGCTTTCGTTATGCCACGACACACATCTTCATCTGCTCGATTTTGCCATGCACCTGGCGGCGGGCGTAACCCTGATTGTGGTTACCATACTGGCAGGGCGTCGCTGGATTCGGCTTTAAACAACCTTTATAAAAAGGCGAGCGGCACGATGCGCTCGCCGGTTCGCTTGTTACCGATGGCTGTCTCTGCTTTTACCTGCATGAATCATTCACAGGATTTTTCTGACGGTAAAATAAGCACGCCTGTTTCGTTAAATTTCCAAATAAATCCGAAAAAAATAATTTTTCCTTCCCTTCCGTTATAATTACGCTACAGGAAAAAAGAGGGGGATGCCCAAATGACTAAGGACCCAATTTTTGAACGTAAAAAAAACCGCGCGATAGAGATCATGGCGGGAAAAGGCATGTGGCGCAGCAATTACGCCCCGCCGTGCCATGTGTTCTTATGGAAAATGGGCATCCACGTTCCACCGCCGCCTTTTTCTCATTTCTGGACGAACTTTTTCAGCTTTGCCGCTATCTATACGCCATTCTGGGGCGCGGTAATGTGGTTTATTTTCTGGAAATCCCAGGGTGAAAGCGCTATTTACGCTCTGGTAACAGCAGGGATTGCCGGTTTTGTTTTTGGCATCGCGATGGCCGCTTTCCAGCGCTGGCGGAAAAAAGCCAACGACCTTCCGGAATGGGAGCAGCTGTAATATAACCGCGCATAAAGTTGATTGCGGAAGTTTTTGCCGTAAGCACGGTATAGCACTCAACAACTCCCTGAAATGGCCGCGCCTGCGGCCATTTGCCAACATATAGCACTACCCTGAAATTGAGTATCCTCTTCCGCCTTAAAACACTCCGTCACGGTAATTCCATGGGCAGCAGAGCCTTCGGAATATCATGCGTAGCAATATCATTTTATTACGACAATTTTTTTAACCTGTTGACATAGCAGAGAGTTTTAGAGAACATTGAATTTTACTCAATCATGAGTATTCGTTGTGACAACTCATTCCGCAGCCCACCTTTCCCGTAGCGATCTGGCTGATTTAAATGCCTTTCGCGCGGTTGAGCGTCAGCGCAGCTTTACTAAAGCGGCCGTAGAGCTTGGCATTACCACTTCTGCCCTTAGCCATGCCATACGTAATCTTGAAACGCGCCTTGGCGTCAGGCTATTGAACAGGACCAGCCGCACCGTTTCACCGACGGAAGCGGGAGCAAGCCTGGCCTTGCGGCTGAATATTGGTTTCAGAGAAATCAGTGAAGCGCTGGATAACGTTAACCACTTACGCGTTCGCCCAGCCGGCCGCCTGCGTCTTAACGTACAAAGGGATGGCGCAAGCCTGATTATTGCGCGTCATTTACCTGAATTTTTACGGCGCTATCCTGAAATGGAGGTCGACATTAGCGTCAGCGACCACATGACCGATAGCGTAACGGAAGGCTTTGACGCAGATATTCGTTCTGGCAGTAACATGCCGGGAAATATGGTGGCGATTAAGCTGGAGAAAGCATGGAGAAGAGTTGCAGTCGCTTCGCCCCGCTATCTTTATTACCACTCGCAGCCTGAACAACCAGAAGATTTGAGAACCCACGCCTGTATTCGGCTACGCACGGGCCAGGGCATTATTCGTAAATGGCACTTCAGCAAAGACGGCGAGCGCCGGATTATTGATGTACCGGGACAGATCTGCGTCAATGACGCGACGCTGGCGATAGCGCTGGCTCTTGCCGGAACGGGTATCGCATGGTGTCTTGAACAACAAGTTTCTCAGCATCTGGCCGAAGGAAGCTTGCGTACCGTTCTTTCCGACTGGTCGCCGGTTGAACCTGCCCTGTATTTGTACTATCCCGGAAACCGGGCAATGCCACAGGGACTAAGCGAATTAATCGAGCTGCTGCGTGAAGAAACAGATACCGGGGAAAGACATTTACAGCAGCTTTGCAGTAAAACGCTGCCTTTCCCCGTTTTTTCCGGCTCTTTTTAATCAGCCGTTTTAATTGCTACGCCACGATAAAAGGTAGGTTCAACCTGCAAAGGGCTGGCGATTAGACCCTGCTGGTGATAAAAATCGGCCGTAGCCTGCTGCTGGGCTATCGTTTCCCGATCAATAGCCTGCCAGTGCGATTTTCTGCGGCCAAAGGCAAGTTTGACCGCCTGCTGAGGGAAACCGATAATCTTTGCCAGTACCAGGGAATAAGCATCGGGACTGGCATAGGCCTGCCGCTCTGCCCGAGCGAGTCGATTAACATAATCCTGCAGGGCTTGCCGTTTTTTATCATCGCCCAGCGCGCTATCGGTAGCGGCCAGAAAGCTGTTGCCCGATATCAGCCCTCGTCCATTTATCAGCACGCGCCCCGTGCCGGAAGTTTCCGCCAGCGCGGTATAAGGATCCCAGGTTGCCCAGGCATCGATTGCGCCACTTGCTAAAGCAATTTTCGCATCGCCGGGCGTTAAATAGCGAAAATGAACCCGATCCGCTTTAACCCCTGCCTGCTCCAGCGCCTTCAAAGCAATAAAATGCCCAATCGAACCGCGACCGGTGCCAACACTTTTGCCTTTTAAATCGCCAGCGGTTTTTAACGGAGAGTCTTTATTCACTACTATCGCGGTACCAACCGGATCGGATTTATCTACGGCAATGGCTTTTACCCGGGAACCCGCTGCGATTGAAAACAGTAGCGGTGCATCACCTATAATACCCGCATCGACGGCACCCGCATTGAGCGCTTCCGCCAGCGGCGCGGCGGCAGGAAATTCGGTCCACTCAATACGGTAAGGTAAATTATTCAGTAGCCCTGCAGCCTCCAGCTGGGCATGCATATTGCCTTTTTGATCGGCGATTTTTAACACTACAAGATCATCCGCCTGCACCACCCAGCTTGCCGCCAACAGCACCAATACCGCTCTTATCACAATCTATTCCCCTGAATAATGATTCAACTCTACGCGCGCTATTTCATCCGGCATGCTGAATTAAAAGTAAATTACGAGCCAAGCCTGCCTGGACAGCTTCTTTTACAAACCACATACAAAATCCCGTAAAAACATTATCTTATTATTTTAAGGAATGTTAAGCGGATTAATTATGCTGATAACTGCTTACCATATCTAAATAACGTTTTACCGGACGGAAACGCTTACTCTTTATCCCTCTTTTTTTAGCCAATTAATTGCCCAAAGAGCCGTTTTTTGGAAGAATGCCCAACAATAAGAGAGTCCGCAGCTGTTTTGTCCATATGGCGTCATCAACCTTGCTAACAAACCCTGGTACTTACGCTTTAACTAGGTATTTATATTTATAATCAATAACTTATCAGGTAAGCTAACTTACCAAAAGCATGGTCGTTATTTTGACCATCACAACCTGACGCCCAACCATCTTATCCACAGAAAATGGGGATTACCTGTGTATAAAAAAGTATAAATCTGCCGATGCGTACTTACCGTTGCGCTGAAACGCACTAATTTTATGGTAGATTTTGTCAGAAAGGCACGCGGGTCGAGTAAGCGAAGCGAAAAAATGGGCGTAGCAAGGGGCTGGAAGAAAATAGTGACCATGCCAGCGTTGACAGGCATCGATACGTAAGGGTTTTGTTATGCCATTTAGCACGCAATTTTTGATTAAACAGCTGGCGAACAATCCTTGTTGCGAGACTAAAGGTTTGTTGTATTACACTATGCCGCGCTGGTAGAAAAATACCGTTTAGTGAACAAGGATTTTAATTAAAGGAGCTGTGGATGCAGTCAGGAAGAACAATGAACGGTTGGTTACTGGCAGTAATTTGCTCGCTGGGTCTGGCCAGCTGTTCACATAAGCAGGAGCCCGAGATAAGGCATCAGCTGGTGCCGGTAGTAAAGAAACCGATAACAGAACCCATAGTTACGGAACCCATGCGGGGGATCTGGCTGGCTACGGTATCCAGACTCGACTGGCCGCCGCAGGCCTCACTTCAGGCATCATCAGAAACCGAGCGAATTCGTCTGCAAAAGGAATCTTTGATAAAGGCACTGGATGAGCTGAAGGAGAGCGGAATTAACACTCTGTTCTTTCAGGTGAAGCCGGATGGCACGGCATTGTGGCACTCCGCTATTTTGCCCTGGTCAGATATGCTGACGGGCGTTATCGGCGCAGATCCCGGTTATGATCCTTTAGCTTTTGTGCTGCAAGAGGCGCACCGCCGTGGAATTAAGGTACATGCATGGCTTAATCCTTACCGGGTTTCGATGAATACAAAGCCAGAAACAGTCAGGGCGCTGCACGCTACCCTTTCCTCATCGCCAGCCAGCGTGTTTGTGCTACATCCTGACTGGATACGCACGGCCAGCGATCGCTTTGTTCTCGACCCGGGATTGCCTGAAGTACGCGACTGGATTACGAACGTTGTCACCGAGCTGGTGAATAATTACGATATTGATGGCGTGCAGTTTGATGATTATTTCTATTACGAAACGCCCGACTCCCCGCTAAAAGATAACGCTACCTGGCGACAATATGGCAGCGGATTCGCCGACAAGGCCAGCTGGCGAAGAAATAACACGCTATTACTGGTCAAACAAATTTCTGCCGCAATTAAAAAATTAAAACCGAATATTGAATTTGGTATCAGCCCGGCAGGCGTCTGGCGTAATAAGGGTGAGGATCCGCTTGGCTCTGCTACCCGAGGTGGCACAGCTTATGATGCGTCTTACGCCGATACACGTCAGTGGGTAAAGCTGGGGCTGCTGGATTATATCGCCCCCCAGCTTTACTGGCCGGTCGCCAGGAAAATTGTTCGCTATGACGTGCTGGCCCACTGGTGGGCAGATGTGGTGAAAAATACCGATACCAAATTATATATCGGTATCGCCCTGTATAAGATTGGTATGCCTTCAGCCGCTGAACCGGACTGGAGGATTGCAGGTGGCGTACCTGAACTGCAGAGGCAACTGGACATTAACGATGCCTTGCCAGAAGTGAAAGGTACCATTCTTTTTCGCCAGGGCTTTCTGAATCAGCCGCAAACGGCCGAAGCAGTACACTATCTTCAGAACCGCTGGCGCCCGAAAAAATAGTTCCCTTTCAGGCTCTTAACCGGGCCTGTCTCCCCTTCCCTTTCGGTCAGAGGTCACCAGAATTTTCCTGCTGAACCATAAAATAACTGTTGCCGAAATTCAGGATGTTATTTTAATTTATCGTATGTTGTAACTATTATTGTTTATAGAAACAGGAAACCGAAAGCCTTTGCGGTTTCCTGTTTTATAGCGTGAGTCGACTAGCGCCAGCCCAGTTCTGGTGCGACGTGCTTCAAAATTGCTTCCAGAACATGCGCGCAGTAATCCACGCCAAGCTGGTTAGGTATGGTCAACAGCAGCGTATCTGCTTCGGCAATGGCTTCATCTTTTGCCAGCTGCTCAATCAGCCTGGACGGTTCCGCCGCATAGCTGCGCCCAAAAATCGCGCGCGTCTTTTCGTCCAGATAACCAATCTGATCGCCACCCTGCCCGCTACCGCCAAACCATGCGCGATCCTGCTCGTTAACCAGAGCAAAAATGCTGCGGCTGACCGAAACCCGCGGCTGATGCTGATGCCCTGCCTCTTGCCAGGCCGCACGATAAGCGCGGATCTGCTTTGCCTGCTGAATATGGAAAGGCTCGCCGGTTTCATCATCTTTCAGCGTGGAGCTTTGCAGATTCATCCCCAGCTTCGCCGCCCAAACGGCCGTGGCGTCAGAACCCGATCCCCACCAGATGCGCTCGCGCAATCCCTGAGAAAAAGGCTCTGGCCTTAATAAACCCGGCGGGTTAGGAAACATTGGCTGCGGATTCGGCTTTGCAAAACCTTCACCACGCAGCACTTCCAGCAACGCTTCGGTATGCCGCCGGCCCATGTCCGCGTCGCTCTCGCCTTCTTGCGGGTTATAGCCAAAATAGCGCCAGCCCTCAATCACCTGCTCAGGTGAACCTCGACTGATGCCTAACTGCAGTCGCCCACCGCTAATCAGGTCGGCTACGCTCGCCTCTTCCGCCATATAAAGCGGGTTCTCATAGCGCATATCGATAACGCCAGTGCCGATTTCAATTTTGCTGGTGCGAGCAGCGACCGCCGCTAATAGCGGGAAAGGCGCGCTAAGCTGTCGGGCAAAGTGGTGTATGCGAAAATAAGCGCCATCCGCGCCCAGTTCTTCCGCCGCAACGGCCAGTTCAATTGATTGCAGCAGCGCGTCTGCCGCCGAACGCGTGGCTGACTGGGCGGAAGGCGTCCAGTGTCCGAAAGAGAGAAAACCAATTTTTTTCATTATTAAAACTCCGAGGGTTCGCCCGGCAGCGGTTCAGAAAGCGGCATACCTTCCGCACCCGCATAAAAGATAACCATCTCCGCCGCCTGCTCTGTGGTATAGCCGCGATGGATATCGCCTGTGGATTCGTTTAGCGCTTCGCCAGCGCTGACGAGATGCTTCCTGCCCGTTTCTCGATCCTCAACGGTCAGCTCGCCAGAAAGAAGATAAGCGATATTAGGCATCGGATGCGAGTGCCACGGTAAGAAAGAATGTGGCGGTATGGTCATTTTCATTAGCGTCAGCTGCGGCTTTCCTTCGGGATACGCCTCGTAGGGCGTCCCGTTCCAGGCCTCGCTGGTTTGCAGCAGCATTGAAGATTCAATCTCTTGCCTGGATTTATTGTGTTCCGACACGTTACCTCCTTTATATAAGACTGCAAAACAGTATAGGTTCTGCCGCAGTAAGTTGACGAGATTACGCCTTCTTCCATGACGAATTCATCGTCAGCTGCCAGGCTGTTGTTACTATTTTGTATCAGTACGACACAATTTCAGACAACCCGGAGTCATGATGAAAGGAACTTTACCTCTGCTGGCGCTGCTGCTGTGCGGCTGCGGCGCACATAATTCCCCTTCCAAAGTTACCGCGCCTGGCGCACCCACCTCTACGCAAAAGCAATTGCTGGATACCGGCGCGGCAGCGCTACAATCCCGGCCGCCCATTGACGCCATTAATGCTTATCTGGATGGTTTTCACTTTTACAATGGCGATCATAATGGCCAGATGGAAGCGCACCACTACGTGACTATTTTAAACGATGATGTGATGCAGGCGGTTATTTATGATGGCAATACCCGTGATGCAAAACTTATGGGCGTTGAATATATCATCAGCGAAAGGCTGTTTAAGACGCTGCCGCCGGAAGAGAAAAAGTACTGGCACAGTCATCAGTATGAGGTGAAATCAGGCACGCTGATAGCGCCCGGCCTGCCGCCGGTTGCGGAGAAAGCGCTGATGAAGCGTATCGTTAATACCTACGGCAAAACCTGGCATACATGGCATACGGATCGCGACAAAACGCTGCCGCTTGGCATTCCGGCGCTGATGATGGGCTTTACCGCCGATGGGCAGATGGATCCGCGTTTGCTAACCGATCGCGATAAGCGCTTTGATGTGGATAGCAAAAAAATTCGGGAATCGCGCAAAGATATTATTGCGCATCCGGTGGCCGCCGGTGCCAATGCCTGGGAAAAAGGTGACACCGTACAGTTAAAAAGCGTTAAAGGCGGGGGCGATATTGCACACGGAGAGACGCGTTTTACCACTTCGGAGCAGACTCGCAGCGGCAAACTCTGAATGATACGCTGGCCATTAGAAATAGTGGCCAGCGCTGAGGATTATTAAAGAGATCCACCCGCCATTAAAGTTTCTTCCCGGCATGCTGATAAAGTTTATCTCTGGCCAGGTTTTTCATTTTTACTTCACACATAATATCGAAATCGCGAAAAGACAAAGCCCAGTCGTTCAGCGTGTCGTTAAAATAGTAATCAGAATGCGCGCGCAGTTTGGTCCGCGCTACGCTTAATTCATGTTGATCGGGAAATCCCGTCTCAGGAATAATACCTTCCTGCGAGACGGAATAGTGTAATACCGGGCGAACGCCGCGCCAGGAAGCGATGATTTGCGCAATGCGCGGATCGTCCGGCTTGATAAACTCATTCTCTTTTACCCAATGGTGATGAATATCCAGCACTATCGGACAGAGATCTTTTGCCTGTAAAACATCATCCAGCGAACAGGATATTTCATCGTTTTCCACCGTCAGCATATTTTTAGCCTGCGGGCTAAGCTGCTGGAAAGCGGCTTTAAAACCTTCAAAGCCCCCTTTGCCATTCATATGGATATTGATTTTGAAATCCTGAAAATGCTTACCGTACCCCATCAGGCTGGCGCACAAGGCGTGGTATTCCACATCTTCAATAGCGCGCTCCACCACCAGCGGATTATCGGACGCCAGCACGGAATATTGGCCGGGATGGAAAGAGAGTCTGATAGCATTATCCCTGGCAAAGTCGCCACACTTTTTAAACAGCGGATACAGATCCGGCAAAAACGCTTCATACAGTTCCCCGGCTTCCGGGACCGTATATAAAGGCAGCAGATCGCTCCCCAGACGCATCATTCTCAACGCCTCCGGCTGCTGTTGCAGCGCTTCCAGCGTCAGATAAAGATGGTTTAAATTATTATGCGAAATCTCGCTGATAAGCCTGAGCCGCTCTTCTTTATTCAGGCTCAAAAATCGGGTGCGCGTGGTGGCTCTGAATGGAAAAGGCTGTTTAGCATCAGCGTTAAAAAATTTACAAGCAAAGCCCAGTTTCATGATTTCTCCTGTTGATACACCAGTATTGAGTGTAACAACTCACGGAGAATTTGCGGGCCGAAGCCCGCCGGACGCGCGGTTTTTCGCCAGTCTTCACCGCCTCCGGCGTCTTTATCAGCTGCTTAGTAATAGCAAGGGCTGCTCGAACAGGCGGACCGTTTGGCGCATGATTGCTTCACCGAGCCGTCAGGAATGATTTTACAACGTGTCCCTGTTTCGAGCTGCCCTTGATGTCTTACGCCAGGCCCACAGTAACTTTCAACGTCGCCCTCAATGCGCAGGCATCTGCGCTGGCATATTTAATACTTTCCGTTTTCCAGCCACGGCTTCCGGTTTCACAACCGATGCCGCATTGCCCCAGCTGTTACGCAGATATGTCGCCGCGGCTGCTACCTGCTCGTCCGACAGCTTCCACGCAAACGCCGGCATCGCGCCGCTGGTCGGGTTACCCTCGGTCACCGCGCCGCGCCCGCCCTGCAGGATGGTAGAAATGATTGAAGAGGCATCTTCCGCCTGCAACCCAGGGTTTCCGGCAAGGCTGGCGGCCAGATTCGGAATACCTTTTCCGTCGCTGTTATGACATGCCGCACAGTTGGCAGAGTAGACGTTCGCACCCATCTTCATTTGCGCATCGTCAGCCGCCAGCGGCTGAGGTTTTTGCGTCCCTGCATCTGGCTGCGACTTCAGGTAAACCGCAATCGCCTGCAGATCTTCCCTCGTCAAATGCTGCGTCGAATTGGTTACCGCCTCTGCCATGGGCCCGGAAGCGACAGCGACATGGTTGCTGCCCAGCTTAAGGTAATCGGTAATCTGATCGACACTCCAGCCGCCAATGCCGGTATACCTGTTGGACGTAATATCCGGCGCGTGCCACTCTGACAGATTACTGCCCTGTAGCCAGGCATCACGGTCGCCGCCAAGCAGGTTTTTCGGCGTATGGCAGGCACCGCAGTGTTCCAGTCCTTCGACCAGATAAGCGCCGCGATTCCACTGTGCCGAACGGCCCGCATCAGGCTTAAAGCCGCTGTTCTTATAAAACAGCAGGTTCCAGCCCATCATTGCCAGACGAATATTATATGGAAAGCCCAGATCGGTTTCCGGCACCGCATAGTGAACCGGCTTAACAGAACGCATATACATCCACAGATCGTGCATGTCCCGGTCGCTGACCTTTACATAGGCGTTATAAGGCATAGCAGGATAAAGATTCTCGCCTTCTTTGCCCTTCCCGTGGCGCACGGCGCGATAGAAATCACGCTCGGTCCAGTTGCCGATCCCCGTTTCCTTATCCGGCGTAATGTTACTGGCGAAAATGCCGCCAAAAGGCGTACTGATTGCGTAGCCTCCGGCAAACGCATCTTTACTTTCCGGTGCGGTATGGCAGGCAACACAGTCACCAGCAATAGCGATATACTTCCCACGCGCCACTGCGTCAGCATCGGCCGCGCCCGGCGGCTGGCTGGTCAACGTCTGGTTATCTGCCACATCATCCGCACTGGCGTCCCCGTTCTGCCACAGCAGGCCGGACGCCACGGCAGCGGCGATAAACGCCACGCCGCCCAGCATTGTTGTCTTTTTCATCTCACACCTTTACCAGCGGGCCTGGATTTTTCAAATACTGTTCAATAATCGCTTTTGCCGTCCACAGGCTTAGCGCGCCTATGGTGCCCGTCGGGTTGTAGCCCGCGTTGTTCGGGAACGAGGAAGCACCCAGCACAAACAGATTGTGCATGTCCCAGCTCTGCTGGTAGCGATTCAGTACGCTGGTTTTCGGATCGGTGCCCATGACCGCGCCGCCGATGGTATGGTCGCTGGCGAAGTTATACGGCGAATAGTTGCCGGAGGCGGAATTGGTGCCGATCACCGTTTTGGCGCCCATCGCTTTACCCAGCTCCACGCTTTTCTCTTCGATAAACTTCGCGGAACGGCGGTCGTTCTCGTTGTAATCGAAGGTCACGCGCAGCAGCGGATTACCGTTGTCATCAACGTATTCCGGATCCAGGTCCAGGTAGTAATCTTCATGAGAAAAACTGGTTCCCTGGCCAAAAATGAAGGTGCCGTTCTGGAAAGCATGCGTATAGACTTTTTTCCACTCTTTACCCCAGCGCGGCGTACCTGGCGGCAGCACGTCGGCGTTACCGATCGGACGAGCCCCGCGTGCTACTACCAGAATGCCCGCGCCGCCGATAAAGCCCATACCGCTATGGTCAAAGTTGTCGCCGTTGAAATCGTCAACCTGCTGAGAAAGCGCACCGGCACCGATATACTGATTCAGATACTCATTTTCAAAAAACAGACTTGCACCAGAAACGGTCTGGAAACTGTAGGCACGTCCTACCACGCCGGTTTTGCTCACCGGATCGTAAGGCTTGCCGATTTTAGAAAGCAGCAGCAGGCGCACGTTCTGCATCTGGAAAGCGGACAGCACCACAATACCGGCTGGCTGCTCCCACTCTTTTTTATTACGATCGATATAGGTTACGCCCGTTACCGTTTTGCCATCTTCCGCTTTGTTGACGCGTACGACCGCAGAATCGGTCAGCACGGTAAAGTTTTCACGCTGCATCAGCGCCGGGATGACGCAGGCGTTCGGGCTGGATTTGGAAAAGTTGCCGCAGCCGTAATAAAGGCAGTAGCCACAATAGGTACAGGGCCCCATCCGCACGCCAAGCGGATTGACGTAGGCGCGGGAAGCCTGCCCGGCCGGTACCATAAAAGGATGCTGGCCGAGGGATTTAGCCGCGTCGCGGAAAATATCCGTCAGGCGCATGCTTTCCAGCGGCGGCAGCGGGTAATCACTGCTGCGATTGCCTTCAAACGGGTTACCGTCCGGCACGATCTCGCCGTTCAGCTTGCCCGCTTTTCCGGAAACGCCGGCGATTTTTTCAAAACGATCGTAAAAAGGTTCCAGCTCGTCATAGGTGACGCCCCAGTCCTGCAGGATTAACCCTTCGGCAATCTGTTGTTTACCGTAGCGCTCGACGGTCTGGCTATAGGGCTGAAAGTCCCATGGCGTAAAGCGCCATGCCATACCTGCCCAGTGCGTACCGGAGCCGCCAACGTTGTAACCCAGCTCGTTCAGGTTCCAGTCGCGGGTCGGTAGCGCTTGCTGAGTACGATTATTACGGAAAGTAGTGGTTTCTACGGCAGGCGGCAGTAGCATGCTGCGACGAGTATCCCAGCGCAGTTCATCTGTATCTACAGATGGTGGGAAATCGGTCGCGGTTTCAAACCACGGGCCGCGCTCAATGGCTACCACATTTAATCCGGCGCGGGTCAGCTCTTCAGCGATCAAAGAGCCGCACCAGCCCAGGCCGACGATAACAACATCAGCTTTTGGACGTACATTATTCATTTATTAACTCTTAATTCAGAGGGTGTTATCAATCAGGCTGGTGGGAATAATATTCAGCTTCTTGCCTTTCTTGCTCAGCATGTCGCGGAAATCATAGCGCGCGCCGGGAAAGCCGATCATCTTCCAGCTGGTCATCTCTTTATTTCCGCCGTAAATCGGATCGGAAAGAAAACCTTCCCGAACGTTTTGCAGCAGCAGTTCAAAAAAGACTTTAGTATCCACCTCTTTTCCCATATCGAACTTGTCCGCTTCCATCGCGTGCAGAACGGTTTCCTGCATATCCGGCGCAAGATCGATAAAGTTTTTGCCGTACTGCTTTTGCGTTGCGCTATCCAGAGCGGCAAGCCCCTGACGATAACGTTCCGCAGGCGTCAGCGGTGACTGCGTCCCCTGTTCCGGCGTTCCTTTGACAAAGCGCCCAAGCCGATAAAGCGCGGCGGCACGACCGTAATCACCGGCCAGCTGCCTGTCGATAAAGGTAGCGCAGCCCGCATCCTTTCCGCTCAGGCTGCTTTCGTCTGCAGGAATAAAGCGTTCAGCAATAGCGCCCACGGTAGCGAACTCGTGCGGAGTAAAGTATTGCAGGCCGCCCTGTTTTGGCGGGGTTGGCGGAGTATGAACTTTGCCCGGCTGCCACGGTTGGCCGCCGCTAATCACCTCGGCCTGTGCGCGAGGTATAGATGAGGCTACGCCCAGCGCAACCACTGAGGTAAGGAACTCTCTTCTTTTCATAAATTCCCTGCGGATAAGTTGATCACATTGCGATATCGTTTTTAGAATAATTTTTTTTGATAATTGCTTAATGTAATTATCAAATCAGAGGCTTTTTGTTTACACGACAAGAATGTATTTAATAAATAATTAACATCGGCGGCAGGATAATTTTTTGCAGCAGCCCAGAAAAGGATTGCGTTGATGGTTTTACATCATATTAAGATGAGCGTCTTATTTTTCAGCAAAGCGTCGTTTTCTTCACCGTAATAGCGCAAAGAACCGCGCCCTGCCTGCATTCCGTCCGGTACGTTAGTGACAATAAACGGAGTCTGCTTCCGGTTTTTTCCAGCTTGCCAGAAGCGTCAGGCTGCGCATACTATGCCGCCGTCCGCAGCGTGCGGACAGGAACCGCTGATGGGTGGACGATGAAGAAGTTAACATTACAGATGCTGGCCGAGCTGGCGGGCGTTGGCGTTGCCACCGTCGATCGGGTACTCAACGATCGTGGCGGCGTATCGCCTGCTACCACGCGCAAAGTTTTACAAGCCGCGCGTGAGGCTGGCCTGAAGCGGCTATTACCGGAAGAGTATCGCCAGCCCTGGCAAATTGAGGTCTTTCTCAGCGGCAATCCCTCTTTTTTCTTCGATACGCTGGCCAGCGATTTCTCTACGGTAGCAAGCCAGCTGGGCTATCAGCGCCTGACGCTACACCGTACCTATATCGCAGAATCACAGCCTGAAAGGCTGGCGCAGCGTATGATGGACGCCTGTGAAAACCGCGACGGCCTGATTGTTTTTGGGCACGATTATCCGGCGATCCACGATGCGCTGGCCTGTTGCCGAGCCAAAGGCGTGCCGGTAATCACGTTAGCAACCGATATTCCGCAGGCGCAGCGCCTTTGTCATGTTGGTATCGATCAGTATCAGGCAGGCAGAACCGCAGGTTTGCTGATGAGTAAATCGCTGCACGACGCCGGAGAAGTCATTATGCTTAGCGGCCGTATTGATTATCGCGCCCATCGCCAGCGTATTGAAGGCTTTCGCCAGGCTATGGCGCAACGCGCGCCGCAAATTCAGTTGAAAGAAGTGCTTTCCGGCCACGATCGGCGCGAAGTCATTCGCGTTTTGTTTGAACAGGCATTGCGTAAAACGCAAAACGTAGTGGGTATTTATAATACGGGGGTCGGCAATAGCGAAATTAAAGCTTTGCTACAACGTCATAATTTACGCAGCACGGTTATTACGCACGAACTTTATTCCGTCACCCGGCAGATGCTTCAGGCCGATATGGTTTCTTATACCCTTGATCAGAATGCGCCTGCGCATGCAAGACTGGCGCTGGATTTATTACTTCGTCATCTTGAAGTGGGTTATCAGCCCGATCTTTATCAGGATGGTAATGTCGCTTTTAAAATTATTACCGCTGAAAATATGGGTACATTTTCTGCAATGTAAAATAAACTGTTGTAACAATATAAAAAGCCCACCTTTACCAGGAATAGTCTTAAAAAAGTAACAGAGCTTTTAAATCAGCCGGTTATTATATAAATTCGGGAATAATCTGACCGTAAAAAACTGGAGGAACGCCCTTGCAAGACGGTCTGCTCATCAGCGTTGGCGAACGCGTTCGCCTCTATCGTAAACGTAAACAGCTGAGCCAGGTTGCTCTCAGCGAACGCAGCGGCATTGATCGAACCTACCTCAGCGATATTGAAAACGGCAAACGGAATATCAGCCTGCTGACGCTAAATAATCTGGCTAATGCGCTGGATGTCCCGATTGAAATGTTAGTTTCTCGTCCGCCTGTGGTGTTTTAACGGCCAGCTTTGTTCTGCGGAAATTCTTATTTTTTCTCCTTTACGGCCTTTCATTCTTTAACGCATTCTTCTCCTTCCCTGCGTAACGCCAAACTTTATCTATACTTTTCAGTCAGCAGCCTGATTAATCGATTCAGGCTACGTCTTTCCATATATAACAAGGGACGTTGAGTGAAAAATAAAACCTACCATTCCCCCGTGCGCAAAGAAGGTTTTGCTGGTCTGGGCGACTATGCCGCCATCGGTGAAGGACGATCTGTTGCCTTAATTGCGCCAGACGGTTCTATTGACTGGTGGTGTGCGCCTAACCTTGATTCGCCACCGCTTTTCGATCGTATTCTGGATCCCGGGATCGGTGGCTTTTTTCAGCTGGAACCTGAGGACGACTACAGCGTTAAGCGTCATTATCGCGAAGACAGTAACGTGCTGGAAACGGTTTTTACTACCGAAACCGGCTCGGTGCGGCTCACTGAATCGCTGAACAGTTCGGCGGCCGGGCGTCTGCCCTGGAGCGAGCTGGCACGTCGCATTGACGGCATTGATGGCAAAGTTAAGCTGAAGCTGCATCTTAAGCTTGGTACCGTAGCGGAAACCCGTTCGCCATGGGCAGCAGATACGAATCAGGGTACGGTTTTTCATATTGGCGATCTGATGACCATGCTGCGTACCAGCGAGGACGTTAAGATTACCCATCGTTCCGATGAAGCTATCAGCGGCCGGTTAACCACCTCGCCCGGTTCACATTCGATGGTGGCGCTGCTGGCAAGCGAGAAAGAGCCGCTGGCCGTGCCTAATCTGGCCGACATCGACGACAGGATTGAAACCAGCCATGCCGCTTGGCGCGACTGGGTTGGTCACCTCTCTTACAAAGGTCTTTTTACGCCGCATGTAAAACGTTCCGCCCTGTCACTCAAGTTCCTCTGGTATTCACCAACCGGCGCGCTGGCTGCGGCGGCAACCACCTCACTGCCCGAAGGTATTGGCGGCGAAAAAAATTACGACTACCGCTATGCCTGGGTACGCGACGCCTGCCTGATTATTAAATCCTTCGTCTATCTTGGCGCACTGGAGGATTGTAAAGCCGCCTTCTCGTGGCTGACCCACACCATTATTCGCCACGGCGTCAAACTGCGCGCCTGCTACACGCTCGAAGGTGACGTAGTGCCGGAAGAGACTTATTTGCCGCTGCGTGGCTATGAGGATTCGCTGCCCGTACGCGTGGGTAATAATGCGCGCGATCAGGTTCAGCTCAGTATGTACGGCGACATGCTCGCCACCGCGCTCCTGTTTATCGAAGCGGGTCACGTGCTGGATATCGCCACCTCGCGCATGCTTGGCGAGCTGGCAAACTGCTGCGCCGACAGCTGGCGCCAGAAGGATTCCGGCATCTGGGAACTGCCGGAAGAGCAGCACTATACCCATTCGAAAATGGCCTGCTGGCTGGCGCTGGATCGGGCCGTAGCGATGGCCGATGGCAAACATATCGAACCGACCTGGGTTGATCGCTGGCAGCGCGAGCGCGATCGAATCCGCGACTGGATTGAAGACCACTGCTGGTCCGAAGAGCGCCAGGCCTATCTGTTTTATGTCGGCAGTGACGACCGGCTGGATGCCTCGCTGGCGCTGGTGCACCACTACGGTAATACCGTAAACCCTAAACGCCTGCTGGCAACCTATGACGCCATTCATCGCGAGCTGGGCCACAATAGCGCCATGCTCTATCGCTACAGCGGCGTAGAGCAGGAGGAAAGTACTTTTGTCGCCTGCTCGTTCTGGCTGGTGGAAGCCTGGGCCTCAATGGGCGAAACCAAAAAGGCCGAAGCGGCGATGAATGAAATTCTGGAAGGCATCTGCGATCGCGGCAACGTCGAAATCTTCAATGAAATGTTTGATACGCGTACGGGCAGCTGGCGCGGTAATTTGCCGCAGGGGCTGAGCCATCTTGCGCTGGTCTGCGCGGCGCAGGCTTTGACTGTCGCTAACGAATAAGGAGGTTCTGTGAGCAATAAACCATTAAACCTGACGCCGGACGAACGGGCCGAACTCGTTCTGCAGGCGATGACCACCGAGGAAAAATTCGCCTGGCTTTCGGGACCGATGGCGATCCCTCTGGGCGATGAGCCGCTGCCGGAAGGCGCTATCGGTTCAGCCGCTTACTACCCTGCTATTCCCCATCTGGGCATCCCCGCGATGCAGCAGTCGGACGCCAGCCTTGGCGTTTCGGCGCTGGGCAACATACGTCCCGGCGATAATGCGACCGCGCTGGCTTCCGGACTGCTGCTGGCCGCAACCTTTAACCCGCAAATGGCTGAAGAGACCGGGAAGCTGGTTGGACGCGAAGCCTTTGCTAAAGGTTTTAACGTACAGCTTGCCGGTGGCGCGAACCTGATCCGGGAACCGCGCGGCGGCAGAAACTTTGAATATCTTTCCGAAGATCCCTTGCTGACCGGCATCATGGCCGGGCACTCCGTACGCGGTATCCAGTCTGAGCACGTGGTATCGACCGTTAAGCACTTCGCGGTCAACGCGCAGGAAACCGGCCGCGTGGTGGTCAGTTCAGATCTCAGCGAGGCGGCAATGCGTGAGTCCGACCTGCTGGCGTTTGAAATCGCCCTGGAGATTGGCCAGGCTGGCGCAGTGATGCCGGGATATAACCTGGTGAACGGCACGTGGGCGTCGGAAAACGACTTTCTGCTGAATAAAGTACTGAAAGGCGACTGGGGCTATCAGGGCTGGGTAATGTCCGACTGGGGCGCTACGCACTCGGCGGCCAAAGCCGCGCTGGCGGGACTGGACGTACAGTCGGGCGCCAATCTGGATAAGCAAGTCTGGTTTGATAAACCGCTGCGCGAGGCGGTGGCATCCGGAGAAGTGCCTCAGGCCCGCATTGATGATATGGTGCGGCGCATCTTACGCAGCCTGTTTGTCGTGGGCGCAATCGACTATCCCGCCAGACCGGGCGGAGATATTGATTATATGGCACATCGGCTGCAGGCACAGCGCGAAGCGGAACAGGGTATTGTACTGCTGAAAAACGCCCGGGCACTGCCGCTGCCCAAAGGTGCCAAACGGCTACTGGTGGTGGGAGCCCACGCTGACGCTGGCGTACTGGCCGGAGGCGGCTCCTCTTCCGTGACGCCTGTAGGTAGCCTCCGTTTGCCTGGCGTTGATTTTATGGGGATTGCTACCGATAAAATTTATCATCCTTCGTCCCCTCTGCACGCAATCCGCGCGGAATCAGGCTCGGCAGAGGTCGACTACGCCAGTGGCGAAGACGTCAGAAAAGTGACCGAGCTGGCACAAAAAGCCGATGCGGTTATTTTCTTTGCCGAAGAGTGGCGTTCCGAAGCGCTTGACGCTGAGGGGCTGGCATTAAGCGACGAGCAAAACCAGCTGATTAGCAAGCTGGCCGCCGTTAATAAAAACACGGTCGTCGTTCTGGAAACCGGCGGCCCGGTAACGATGCCGTGGCTTGACGAAGTGGCGGCGGTACTGGCCGCCTGGTATCCCGGCTCTGGCGGTGCTGAAGCGATTGCTGGCGTGCTGTTTGGGCGCGTCAATCCATCAGGCCGCCTGCCGGTAAGCTTCCCCGCCAGCGAACAGCAGCTGCCCAATCCTGAACAGCTGGATCCTGCTACGACCACCTCAATGCCTGGCGTGCCGGTTAAAGGCGATATCGTGCATATCAATTACGATATTGAAGGCTCGGACGTGGGCTATCGCTGGTATTCGCGCACTCAGCAAACACCCCTGTTCCCATTCGGCTTTGGTCTGAGCTATACCACTTTTGACTGGCGCGATCTCAAGGTGACGCGGAATGCAGCAGCAATCGAAGCGTCGCTCACCGTTACCAATTCCGGCGAGCGTGCCGGTGCCGATGTAGTACAGCTTTATATTCAGCCAAAAAACAAAGCGTATGTGCCGCGACTGGTCGCTTTTGCGCGTACGGAGCTGGCTCCGGGCGAAAGTCGCGTGGTAACGCTAACGCTGGAGCCAAAAGTGATTGCCTGTTGGGATACGACGCAATCCGCCTGGCGAATTGTCCAGGGCGACTATGACATCGTTGCCGGCCGCCATGCGGAAGATGTTCGCCTGCAGGCTGACCTGACGCTGGCGGCGCAGCAGTTCTGTTATTGAGCCGCCCTGAAAACACCTTCTGACGCCGAAGCGTGTCTTTGATCCCTCCCGTCAATATTGTGATAAATATTGACGGGCTTAACCCCATGCCGTCAGGCAGCCTATGGTCGCCCTTCATAACCGTCCCGATAAACAGACGCCATTGCCTCCGTCAGGATTTTACGTTCCAGCGCTGGCTTATCCGCGCTGTAGACCTGCTGCAGGAATCGATGCTTGACCGTTTCCTCCGGGAATTTTTCCGGGTCGAGATAGCTGGCTACCTTCTCTTCCATTTGTGCCCTCGATAAACCCGCGGCACGATCTTTTACCCCCTGATCGTAGACGGTTTGCAGGCATGGACGCATCTGGCGAATGCTGTCAGCCAGCAGCAGACGGGTATGGGGATCGAAGTTAGCTTCAGAGAGCTGATGCGCGACGTGGACCGCGTGCCGATCGACGCTGCTTTGTGGGGCACAGGCGTTTAAAAACAGCACCAGCAGACAGAGCCATAAATAGGGTAAAATCATTTTCATTATTCCTTCCTTGTTTAATTATTCCTTGTTTTTCAGCGAACCGATTTAAATAAATACCCTCGCTGAGTCTTATTATTTCATCTGTTTCACACGCCTGGCCTGCTGATTTTGGTTGAAATGTGAGCTCTCTCGATAATTTTATTTACCCTGGTCCTGTTTGCTGAAGGTAAGCCGCTGCTTTTATCCATGAGCTGAAAATAGCAACGGCAACGGTCCGCATAACATTTTCAGCTAAGTTTATGCCTTTTACTCGCTAAGCCAATGCGTAACGATTTGCTATGTTGCCCTGACTGATTTTATTTACGGGGAAAACCATGAAAAATTATCTTGTTAGCGGCGTTGCCGCTTTGGTACTTGCGGCTATTGCTCAACCGGCACTGGCAGAAACTCAGCCGGAGACCGTCAATATTGGCTATCAAAAGGCCAATATTTTTGCCCTGCTGAAATATCGCGGCACGCTGGACAGCGAATTTAAAAAACAGGGAATCAGCGTGCGCTGGGTAGAATTTCCCGCCGGGCCGCAAATGCTGGAAGGATTAAACGTGGGCAGTATCGATCTGGCCGCTACGGGTGACGCGCCACCCGCGTTTGCTCAGGCCGCACAGGCCGACCTGGTTTATCTGGGGCATTCGCCTGCCAATCCACAAACGGAAGCTATTGTGGTGCCGCAGAATTCAACAATTAACACCGTGGCCGATCTGAAAGGCAAACGCGTGGCGTTAAATAAGGGTTCAGACGTTAATTACCTGCTGATCGCCGCGCTGGAAAAAGCGGGATTAAGCTATAAAGATATCAAGCCGGTCTACCTGCCGCCAGCCGACGCCCGTGCGGCCTTTCAGCGCGGCGCGGTCGATGCCTGGGTTATCTGGGATCCCTATTATGCCGAAGTTGAAACCAATGCTAAGGCCCGGCTGGTAAAAAATGCTGAAGGTTTGGTGCCACACTACACCTTCTACCTTGCCAGTCGTAAATTTGCGGAAGCACACCCGCAAACGGCGGAAAAAGTATTAACCGAGTTGGGCACGTTGAGCGACTGGGCCAATAAAAATCCGCAGGAAACGGCAAAAATCTTGTCCGCCTCTACGGGCCTGCCGCAGCCTATCTGGCAGCGAGCGATTGCCAGAATGCCCTTTGGCGCAGAAAGAATGACGCCGGAAGTGTTTAAAGAGCAGCAGGCGCTGGCCGATAAGTTCACGCAAATCGGGCTGCTGCCGGTAAAAATAAACGTTAACAGCGCCACCTGGTCGCTGGATAAAAAATAAACTCGTTTACCATTTCAAGACCAGCCGATAGCGTCAGTACTGACTACCCTGGCATAAACTCCAGGTGACAGTGTCACTTATAGCGTTCGCTTTCTGGTTCCGACCTGCATCATGGACGATGCAAATGACTGTTCACAGGCTATCGCCCCAGGACAAGAATTCACGCCAGCACGCCCGGGGATCAACAGCAATAGCAGCGGGCGGCGCAAGGCCACCCGTGATGTTTTTTGCGGCACTGCGTGCCGTTATTTAACTTCAGCGAGTTCCGGCGCTTGTACCGCATAGCGGTTAGCTTTAAACGGAATGCCTAAGCGAGCACGCAGCGTTTTTTCGTCTGACGGTTGCCAGTAGCCGCGTTCCGCCAGCACGGGCAGCACGTAGCGCGTAAAGTCGTTAAATGCCTCAACCAGTACCGGCCCGCTGATGATAAAGCCGCTCGCGCCGCCCTGTTCTACCCAGGTGATCAGCGCGTCGGCAACCTGTTCCGGCGTACCAAAAAATTCACCGCGCGGTAACGTGGTTTCATAAGCAATCTGGCGCAGCGTCAGGTTGCCTTCCCGCGCGCGGCGCTTGATGCTGTCGGTAGTGGAACGGAACGTATTTTGCCCCAGCTCACCGATTTCCGGAAACGGTCCATCAGGATCGTACTGGCTAAAGTCGTGGTGATCGAAGAAACGGCCTAAATAGGCCAGCACGTCATCCAGCGAGAGCAGCGACAGCAGATGCTGATATTTCGTTTCGGCCTCTTCTGGCGTCTTGCCGATTATCGGACTGATGCCCGGGAAAATAGCCGCCGGATCGCGGCCGTTGCTGGCTGCGCGCAGCTTGCGTGCGTAGGTTTGCGCTTCTGCCAGCACCCGCGCGTTGGTAAAGACCGCATCGGCGGATCTCCCGGCCAGCTCAATTCCTGTATCGGAGGCGCCCGCCTGAAAAATAACCGGCTGGCCCTGTGGTGAACGCTGAATATTTAGCGGACCATCGACCGAGAAAAATTTGCCGTGATGGTTGAGCTTATGCAGTTTGGCAGCATCAAAGAACACGCCGCTGTCGCGATCGCGGACAAAAGCATCATCCTCCCATGAATCCCACAGGCCCTGCACCACGTTGATATACTCTTCGGCGATTTCATAACGCAGCGAATGCGCAGGATGAACCTTGCCAAAGTTTTTTGCCGAACCTTCCAGCGGCGAGGTCACCACGTTCCAGCCCGCACGACCGCCGCTGATATTGTCCAGGGTTGCCAGTTGACGGGCAACGGTAAAGGGATCGCTGTAAGAGGTCGAGATGGTTCCGGCCAGCCCTATCTGCTGCGTCACCGAGGCCAGCGCCGACAGCAGCGCGATCGGCTCAAAACGGTTAAGAAAATGGGGCAGCGATTTTTCATTGATATGCAGACCGTCGGCGACAAAAACAAAATCGAAACCGGCCGCTTCTGCACGCTGTGCTAAATCGGTAAAGTAGCGAAAATTGACGCTGGCATCGGCTGGCGCGCTGGCGTGACGCCAGGAATTCATATGGCCGCCCGCGCCTTGCAGCATCAGGCCAAACTTAATGGATTTGCTCATTCGATCTCCTTATTGCTGGCCTGCCAGCAGAGTAATGGAACGCAGACGCCGATCGGGATTATTTAGCGGCGTATGCAGAATAAATTCATCCACGTTCAGGCTTTGATGCAGCGCGGCCAGCTTCTGGTGAACCGTTTCGGCGGTGCCGTGCAGCACGTTCAGCGCCTGTTTTTCGATGCGGTAATCGACCGCACCCGCCTGACGCACAAAGGCCTGCGCCTGCGCTTCGCTGCCGACGGTAACATGTCTGTCGCCAAGGATGACGCGGTAGTTGTGCTGCTCGGCCAGCAGCGAGGCGGCCTCCTGTTGCGTATCCGCCGCCACCGCCGCCAGGCTAATCAGCGCCTTGCCCTTGCCATACTCCTGAAAGGTCAGCACCGCTTCGCGCATCGTCTGTTCATCAGCGTTGATAAAACCGGCGTACACAAAATTCCAGCCCAGCTGCGCGGCCAGCCTGGCGCTTTCCGGGCTGGCACCCAGTAAAAAACGCTGCGGCTGATGGGACGGCACCGGAAGCGCTCTGGCCACTTCGCCAGCAGACGGAGACGCGGCGGCGTTCAGATAGTCGGTTAATTCCGCCAGCTGCGAGACGAAGTCTTTTTTCCCGGCCAGCGCACCCTGTAAGGCTTTAGTCGACAGCGGTAATCCGCCCGGCGCTTTGCCGACGCCCAGGTCAACACGGTCATCAGCCAGCGACGCCAGCAGATGAAAGTTTTCCGCCACCTTATACGGGCTGTAATGTTGCAGCATCACGCCGCCGGAGCCGATGCGCAGACGGCTGGTATGCGCCAGTAGCCAGGCTATCAGCACTTCCGGCGAGCTGCCCGCCAGACGCTCGTTGTCGTGATGTTCTGAAACCCACAGCCGCCGATAGCCAAGCCGTTCCGCCTCGCGGGCAAAAGCCAGCGTGGCCGCCAGTGCGGCCTGCGGCGTTTGTCCTTCCGCGACCGGACTTTGGTCTAAAAGACTTAATTGATAAGGCATAATAAATTCCCTCTGGATGCTTACAGCGAGAATTTCATATAAAAACGGCAGGGCTAAATATTAAATACAGCTTTGCATTTGCATTATTTAATATTAGAAAGAAAATTATCGCTCCTTTTAATCTCGCCATAATCAATTGTTATTTCCCGCTATCTTTATTTGTTTTTGTTGTTTTACTTCAATTCCGCCATCCGCAATAGTGCACAAAAAACACATCGCAGGGAAAAAGGATGAATAGCAACCGCTTAACCACGCTGGCATTTTTGCTGGGCCTTAGCCTGAGCGCGCAGGCCGCGCCGGGTATCGACTTGATTGCCAATGAAAAACCTGTTCATGCCCCGTTAAATCCGCAGGCGGCTTCCCTGATCCCGGCTGATTATAAATTTGTGACGCCCGGCACGCTGACGGTGGCTACGGCGGTATTAGGCAGCGCGCCGCCGTTTGGCCTGTTTGCCCGCGATAATAAAACGGTGATTGGTAGCGAAGCGGATATTGCTCGCCTGGTAGCGGATGGACTGGGATTAAAAGTGAAAATTGTTCCGGCCGCCTGGGAAGACTGGCCGCTTGGCGTGACCTCCGGAAAATATGACGCGGCTATTTATAATATTACCGTGACTAAAGATCGCAAAGCGCGCTATGACTTTGCCACCTATCGTAAAGATAACATCGGTTTTTACGTTAAAAGCACCAGCAAAATTACCAAAATAGATTCCGCACCGGATATTGCCGGGAAGCGCATTATTGTTGGCTCCGGCACTAACCAGGAAGCGATTTTACTGGAGTGGGATAAAGAAAACCGCGCTAAAGGCCTCGCCGCCGTGCAGCCTCTTTATGTCACCGACGATGCTGCCGCCACGCTGGCTCTTCAGTCCGGACGTGCCGACGCCGCCTTCGTTCCTAACCCAACCGGCGCCTATAAAGCCAAACTCACCGGCCGAACCAAACTGGTAGGCGTGGTGGCGGGCGGCTGGCCAAAAACCGCTAACGTCGCCGTGACGCTGAAGAAGGACGGCGGCCTGGTGCAGGCCGTGCAGGCTTCGCTGAACAGCGCTATCGCCAACGGCAGCTATGCCCAGGTGCTGGAACGCTGGGGCGAGAGCGTCGATAAAATTGATCGTTCAGAAATCAACCCGCCGGGCCTCGGCGACTGATTTCGGGAGCAGCAGATGATTGAAGATACCTTTATCCATACCACACCGACCGACCCGCTCATTGAGCCGATTATTGATGGCTTATTCCAGGAATATCGTGACCGCTATGGCGACTATTTTGGCGAGCAGGAAGAGGAACCGCTGGATCTCTATGCGCCACCGCATGGCGCTTTTATCGTACTGTTGCGCCATGAAACCCCCATTGCGATGGGTGCCTTCAAGCGTTACAACGTCACTACTGCCGAACTGAAACGTATCTGGACGCACCGCAGCATGCGCCGTCAGGGCCTTGCGCAAAGAGTGCTGGCGGAACTTGAGCGGCTGGCCACGCTGCAAGGTTATGAATCGGTATTTCTGACTACCGGCTTTCGCCAGCCGGAAGCGGTCAGGCTTTATCTGTCGCACGGCTACCAGCCGCAGTTTGACACCAGTGTCGATCCAGAACGCTATTCACAACCGCCTTTCGATGGTCGCTTACCTTTTACCAAAACGCTGCTCAGGCAGCCGGTTAAACGCAGCGCGTAAGGAAAAGCGATGAGAAATCCCGATTATGATGCAGGCCGCGCTGAACCTCACGTCCACGCCGAGCACGCTACCTTAAGAGTTGTTCCGGCACGCTATCCGTGGCGACTGGTGGGCGCGCTGTTTGCGCTGTTTATCATTGCCGGAATTGTGCAGTCAGTTGCCACCAATCCGCGCTGGGAATGGAACGTATTCGCCCGGTGGTTTTTCGATCCGGCTATTTTAAGCGGGCTAGGCAAAACGCTGCTGCTAACGCTTTTTGGCACGCTGTTTGGTTCGGTTCTTGGCACCGGGCTGGCGCTGGCACGGCTCTCCAAATCCTGGCTATTAAAGACGCTGGCCTGGGCCTATATCTGGCTGTTTCGCTCACTGCCGCTGCTGCTGGTTCTGATTATTCTGTATAACTTCTCTTACCTGTACGACAGCCTGTCGCTGGGTATTCCTTTTACTTCTCTGGTGTTCTTTACCCACAGTACTACCGACCTGCTGGATCAGTTTTCGGTTGCCGTACTGGGGCTGTCGCTGGTTCAGGCGGCCTATACCGCGGAGATTATTCGCGGTGGTATCGCCGGCGTCGATCCAGGCCAGCATGAAGCGGCTGCCGCGCTGGGATTGCCACCGCATCGTCGTACTTTCCGCATTATTCTTCCCCAGGCGTTGCGTGCGATCTTGCCGACCGGCTTTAACGAGGTGATTAGCCTGGCTAAAGGCACTTCAATTGTTTACGTGCTGTCGATGCCGGAGCTGTTTTACACCGTTCAGGTTATCTATAACCGTACGCAGCAGGTTATTCCACTGCTGATGGTCGCCAGCATCTGGTATCTGCTGATCACCACCGTGTTATCCGTGCTGCAACACTATGTCGAACGCTATTTTTCGCGCGGCGTAGTGCGGCAGGTTCGCCCCGCTCGCTTTCCGTTTTTTCGCCGCGCGGTGCCCAACGCTGAAGGAGAATCGTGATGTCAGAAGCGCTTGAGTTATATCCACGTACCGCATCGGCACAGGCCAGCGTGGGAAAAATTGAGATCGCCAATATCAGCAAGCGTTACGGCGCGTTTACCGCGCTGGACGACGTTAGCCTGACTATCGAACCCGGCACGGTAACGGTGATCCTCGGCCCTTCCGGCTCCGGTAAGTCAACGTTACTGCGCACCATTAATCATCTGGAGCGCGTCGATGAAGGCTTTATTCAAATTGATGGCGACTACGTCGGCTACCGTCGTAAAGGCAACAAACTGTATGAGTTAAAAGAGCGGGCGATTCTGAAACAGCGCATTCAGGTTGGCTACGTGTTTCAGAATTTCAACCTGTTCCCGCATATGACCGTGCTGGATAACATTATTGAAGCCCCCATTGTTCACGGGCTGCTGACGCGGCGTGAGGCTATCAACAGAGCTTTTGAGCTGCTGGATACCGTTGGTCTGCGTGAAAAAGCGCACGCGTGGCCGCGCCAGCTCTCCGGCGGCCAGCAGCAGCGTATCGCTATTGCCCGCGCGCTGGCGCTAAACCCTAAAGTCATGCTGTTTGATGAGCCAACTTCCGCGCTGGATCCGGAGCTGGTTGGCGAGGTGCTGGAAGTGATTAAAAAACTGGCCAGCTCCGGCGTCACGCTGGTGGTGGTCACGCATGAAATCGGCTTTGCCAGACAGGTTGCCGACCGCGTGGTGTTTATGGTCGACGGCAAAATTGTTGAAAGCGGTAGCGCCGATCGGGTGCTGAATCGCCCTGGTCACCAACGTACAAAACGCTTTCTGGAACGCGTCCTGTAGGAGGAAAAGATGGATTTTGAGCAGCAGTTAATTGCCTGGCGGCGGGAACTCCATCAGCATCCGGAGCTGTCCGACAGGGAATTTGCCACGACGGCCCGGATCCGCCAATGGCTACAGCAGGAAAACGTTCGCGAAATCGATTTTGGTCTGAAAACGGGCGTAGTGGCAGAAATGGGTTCAGGTGAACCGCTGATCGCGCTGCGTGCCGATATTGACGCGCTCCCTGTCGAGGAAGCCGTTTCCTCATCGTTTAAATCGGTCAATACCGGTGTGATGCATGCCTGCGGCCACGATTTACATACTTCCGTTATGCTGGGCGCGGCACGCCTGTTGAAGGCCAAAGAGCAATCGCTACCGGGCCGCGTGCGTATTCTGTTTCAGCCCGCCGAAGAGATTTTTACCGGGGCTAAACAGGTGCTGGCCGCTGGCGCATTAAAAGGCGTGCAGGCCATTTTCGGTATGCATAACGCACCCGATACGCCGCTCGGTACGCTGCGCACGCGCGGCGGCGCTTTTTATGCCAACGTAGACCGCTTTACCATTCAGGTTACCGGAAAAGGCGCGCACGCGGCTCGTCCGCAGGAAGGCATTGATACTATCGTCACTGCCAGCGCCATCGTTACCGCACTGCAAACCCTGCCCAGCCGTACCTACAGCTCGCTGGAATCAGTAGTGGTCAGCGTTACGCGCATCAGCGGCGGCAATACCTGGAACGTGCTGCCGCAGTCCGTTGAGCTGGAAGGCACGGTACGCACCCACAATGATGCTATTCGCCAGCATATTCAGCCACAGATGCGCCAGCTTATTGCAGGCGTGGCCGCCTCAATGGGCGCAGAAGCGGAGCTTATCTGGCAGGCTGGCCCGCCCGTGCTAAACAATACGCCGGAATGGGCAGAATTTTGCCTGCAGGCGGCGGTAGAAAGCGGCTACCACGTTGAGCCCATCGGACCGCAAATGGGTGGCGAAGATTTTGCCTTCTATTTGCAGCAGATCCCGGGTGCTTTCGTCAGTATCGGCAGCGCCAGTCACTATGGCCTGCATCATCCGGGCTTTGCGCCAGATGAAGCCATCCTTGCGCCTGCCGCTCATTATTTCAGTAGGTTAGCCGTGCGCGCGCTGGAAAAAGTTTCTGCTTCCGAGCGACAGCCTGTCACGGTTTAGCGCTCTTTATCATCGGCAACACAAGGAATTAATCATGGCCGACGCTTTTTTCTCACGCCGTTCCTTTCTGCAAAAAACAGGGCTAATCATGGCGGGCACGGTGCTCGCTCCAGCCTTTTCGCTCCGGGCGGCCGAGGGCGACAAATTAACAACCGTCAAGCTTGCCTGGGGACAAACCGCCGTTTGCCAGGCGCCCATTTCCGTAGCGCTGAAACAGGGCTTCTTTAAAAAATATGGCCTGAACGTCGAACCGGTGAATTTTAGCGGGCCAACCGATGCGCTATTGCAGGCCATTGCGACCGGCCAGGCAGATGGCGGCATCGGCATGGCGCTGCGCTGGCTTAAGCCGCTGGAACAAGGCTTCGATGTCGATCTGACCGTTGGCACTCATGGCGGCTGTATGCGGCTGCTGGCCCCCTCTTCAGCCGGTATCAACAGCGTGCAAGACCTGGTGGGAAAAAGCGTGGCGGTCACCGATCAGGCCAGCCCGATCCGCAATTTCTTTGCTATTAAGCTGGCAAAGTTGGGTATCGATCCTGATAAGCAGGTGAACTGGCTACAGTATCCCGCCGACCTGTTTGGCGAAGCGCTGCGTAAAGGCGAAGTTCAGGCGCTGGCAACGGACGATCCGCAAGGCTGGCTGACCAAGCATCGTGACGGTCTGATTGAAGTGGATAATAACCTCAGCGATGAATACCGTCAGATGACCTGCTGCGTGCTTGGCCTGCGTGGATCGCTGGTGCGCGATAATCCTGAAGTAGCCCGGGCCATTACTCAGGCGATTGTGGATGCCCAGCAGTGGACGGCCGATAACCCGGCGGAAACGGCGAAGATCTTTGCGCCTTTCGTGCCGGGCCAGGTGCCGATTGCCGATATCACCGCCATGCTTCGCGAACACACGCATCAGCACCATTCCACCGGCGAGCAGCTGCGTAAAGAAATTGCCATCTACGTTGACGAGCTGAAAACCATCAACGTTATCCGCCCGGACACCAATGCCCGCCTGTTTGCCCAACACTATGTACCGGACCTGCTGCCTTCATCACATTCACAACATCATGCTATGGGCTAACGACTTTAAAGCCGTTAGCGCTAAAAAACGAACGCGTTTAACTGCGGTGCAGCTCCGCAACGGACATAGTGAAAATCAGGGTCTCTACGCCCTGATTGGCATAATGGTGCGCCGTGTCCGTTCTGGCGACCGCCGAGCAACCCGCTTTAATTGTTAGTGTAGCGTTTTGGGTTTGCAGGCTTAGCGTGCCCTTTTCCACATGCAGCAGTTCCAGCGTTCCTGCCGGATGTCCCGGCGAGGCAAAAAGTTCACCGGGATACATTTCCCAGCGCCACAGCTCGATCATATCCGGTCCGCTGGTTCCGGCCAGCAGCCGCGCCGATCCGCCTTTTTCGCCTTGCCATAGTGTCGGTATCTCTTCGCTGGCAATCAGCCATGCAGAAGGTGAATCGGTCACGTTAACGATATCTGCTACCGACAAACCAAGTGCAGCCGCAATTTTACACAGAATGGCGATGCTGGGATTTGCCGTGCCCTTTTCTGTCTCCACCAGCATCCCCTTACTGACCCCCGCCCGGCGGGCAAGCTCGTCCAGCGAAAGCTTTTGCGCTTTACGATGGGTTTTAATGCTGCGGGAAACGGCGGCGCTAACGCTGTGCAGATCGGCCCCCGCCTCGGTCGTTTTATTGACTTTTTTGGTCATTGGTCACTACTATAGTATAAATTAGTCACTAAAGGATTATGGAATGTTTACAGTTACGCCGTCAATCGATCCCGCTGTCGCCGAACTGGCTCCCGGGTTTCGTGCCTTAAGTATTGTGGCAGAAGCCGCGCCGGTCTCTCGTCCGCAAGTGGCCGCCGAGTTTCTCGCGCTTGCCTGCGGTGCGGTTACTGCCGATAGCATTCCCTGGGCCGAAGCCCATCTGGCAGACTGGTCATCAACCTTTAAAAAGTTTGGTGCTAAGCCAAAACGCACCCCCTGTTCCGCCGAAGCGTTGCGTAAGCGCGTGCAGCGCGACGGTACGCTGGCGGCTATCGATCCCGTTGTCGATCTCTACAACGCCATTAGTCTTCGCTATGCGATTCCGGTTAGTGGTGAAAACTTTGCCGCCTATATCGGCCAGCCACGGCTGCTTCTTGCCAACGGCAGCGAACCGTTTGATACCCAGAAAGAGGGAAATATTGTCTGTGAATCGCCCGAACCTGGCGAAGTTATCTGGCGCGACGATCGAGGCGTGACCTGCCGTCGCTGGAACTGGCGTCAGGGTATCAGAACCCGGCTGGATGCCAACGCGCAACGGATGTGGTTTATTCTGGAAAGCCTGCCGTCGATGCCGTTGGAAGCGTTGCAGGAAGCGGGTAACGAACTGATTCGCGGTCTGGAATTGATGATGCCTGGCGTCAAAACGACAAAAAACCTGCTCGGTTTTGGCGTGCCTTAATGTAAGTTAAGCCTCGCAATTCACACAAAAGAAGCGAACGCGATGAACCGTACCGAACGTTTATTGACCCTGATTCAACTCCTGCGCAACCATCGCTATCCGGTCACGGCAGCCTTTCTGGCGGAAAAGCTGGACGTTAACGTTCGAACGCTTTATCGCGATATCGCCAGCCTGAAACAGCAAGGTGCCTGTATTGAAGGGGAAGCAGGCATGGGCTATGTGCTGTGTGAAGATTACCTGCTGCCGCCGCTGATGTTTACCCGTACGGAGATCGAAGCGCTGATGCTTGGCCTTCACTGGGTACAAAAGCGTAGCGATATGGAATTAACGGCGGCGGCCAGCGCTGCGCTGGCAAAAATCCATAGCGTTATTCCTGCCTCGCTAAAACCTGCCATTGAGAATCAGGCGTTGCTGGTCGGCCCCGCAGAACGCTTCTTTCCGCAAACGCATCTGGCCGAACTGCGTCGGGCTATCCGCCAGTGCAATAAAGTTGAAATAGCCTATGAAAATCTCCAGGGAGATTGCTCCACCCGCATTATCTGGCCCATCGCGCTGGGTTATTTCGATACCGTGCGCCTGCTGGCGGCCTGGTGCGAACGTCGTCAGCAGCTGCGGCATTTTCGTACTGACCGCATCCGCCAGCTGTCGATATTACCGGAGCGCTATCCCCGTCAGCATCATGAACTGCTGATGGCATGGAAAAAGCAGCAGCAAATAACCACCTGACGTGAGAAAGGCGTAAGGCTACTGACAGAAACTGTCACTCGATAATTTTATAGTGCAGACAATTACTTAACCCCGAAAGGAAAAAAGATGATTTCTGCCACTATGACCATCCTGTACGTTGCTAATCCCGTTAAAAGCGCACGCTTTTATGCCGACCTTTTTCATCTTCAGCACGAAGAAGCTTTTCCCACCTTTTGTCAGATAACCCTGCCAGGCGGCTTTCAGTTGGGACTGTGGTCAAAATACACCGCCGAGCCGCTGGCTCCGCAGAGGCAGGAAAGTTCTGGCGAGCTGTTTATTACGGCAGGCAGTAGACAAGAGGTTGATGACACTTTTATCGAATGGGGAAACAAGCTGGTTACGATGATTCAAAAGCCGGTTGCGCTGGATTTTGGCTATACCTTTGTGGCTATCGATCCCGATGGGCAGCGGATTCGGGTTTGTTGTCTGGAATAAAAGTGCGTTAAAGATAACGCGGGCAGGATAAAAAAGGCCGGTTTCCCGGCCTTTCTTTAAAATAATCAGTTATTGACCGGGATCACCGCGCCTTTATATTTGGTGCGGATCCAGTCCTGAATCTGTTTAGAGTGCAGCACGGTTACCAGCGCTTTAATATCCGGCTTGTTCTCATCGCCGCGATGCACGGTAATGATGTTGGCATACGGGTTGTTCTCACCGCTCTCTACTGCGATAGGATCTTTTACCGGATCCAGACCCGCATCAATGGCGTAGTTAGCGTTAATCACCACCGCGTCGCCTTCGTCGTTGTTATACATCTGCGGCAGCAGAGCGCCTTCGACGTTCGCCAGGAACTTCAGGTGTTTCGGGTTTTCAACGATATCGCTGATACGCGCGTCAACTTTGCTTACGCCAGGCTTTAGCTTGATCACGCCTGCTTTCTCAAAGATAGAGAGGATACGGCCTTCTTCAGCTACCGCGTCGCGCATAATGACCTTGCCGTTTTGCGGCAGGTCTTTCAGCGACTTGTATTTCTTAGAGTAGATACCGATTGGCTCGATGTGGATAGCGCCCGCGCTGACAAAGTCATAGCTCTTGTCGTCGGCGTGATCTTTCAGCACGCTATTAAGATACGGCACGTGCTGGAAATAGTTGGCGTCGATATCGTGGCTGGCCAGCGCGGTATTTGGCAGAATGTAGTCCTGGAAAGGTTTAATCTCCAGATCGATGCCCTGCTTAGCCAGAATCGGCTTCGCCTGCTCCAGAATTTCCGCGTGCGGCACGTTAGATGCGCCAACGGTCAGGGTATCAGCCCATGCGCTCAGGCTCAGTGCGCCCAGCGTTGCCGCAGCCAGCAGCGTCAGTGTTTTTTTCATTATTTAATCCTTCAAGTGTTAGCGTTTATCGAGCCGTGTTGTGATGAAATCGCCCAGAAACTGAATAATAAAAACGATGACCAGGATCATAACCGTCGCCACCAGCGTAACGTCGCTGTGGTTACGCTGGAAACCTTCCAGATAAGCCAGGTTCCCCAGACCGCCTGCACCAATAACGCCAGCCATTGCGCTGTAGCTGACCAGCGCGATCAGGGTTACCGTAATACCGGAAACCAGCGCCGGAGAAGATTCCGGCAGCAGAACGCGGAAAATCAGCGTGCTGAGCCGTGCGCCCATCGAGCGAGAGGCCTCAATAACGCCTTTATCCACTTCACGCAGCCCAATTTCCACCAGACGCGCATAAAATGGCGCCGCGCCAACAATCAGCGCCGGGAGCGCCGCGTTCGCACCCAGGATGGTGCCGATCAGCGTTTTGGTGAACGGAATCAGTAATACGATCAGGATAATAAAAGGAATAGAGCGGAAAACGTTTACCAGCACCGAGATCACGGAATAGACCGCGCGGTTCTGAAACAGTCCACCGCGCGCGGTCAGGAACAGCGCCAGGCCAAAAATAATCCCCAGCACAAAAGTTGCCACGCCGGACCACGCGGTCATGTACAGGGTTTCGCAGGTTGCGTCCCAAAGCTGGTCCAGCTTCAGGTGTGGAAAAAGAGTCTCAATCATGAACCACCTCGGTCGTAATGGCGTGGGCGTGTAAATCGGCCAGGATAGCTGTCAGCCTGTCGCCGCTGGCGGCAACCTGTAACCACAGCTCGCCAAAGGTGCCGTTGGTGGTTTGCGTCATCTTGCCGTGCAGGATATTAAACGGCAGTCCGTACTTAAGCGTCAGCGCGCCAACAATCGGCTGCTGCGTGTTCTGACCCACAAAGGTCAGCTTCAGCACGCTGCCCGCCGCACGGTCGATCAGCTCAGGATTGAAAGGCGTATCGGCGTTGCTGTATTCCGTCGTCTGCTTAACAAACTGGCGGGTGATCGGCTGCTGCGGATGGGTAAATACCGACAGCACTTCGCCCTCTTCCACAATTTTGCCCGCTTCCATTACCGCCACGCGATGACAAATTTTGCGCACCACGTGCATCTCGTGCGTGATCAGCACAATAGTCAGCTGCAGCTTGCGGTTGATATCCAGCAGCAGATCGAGGATAGCGTCGGTCGTTTGCGGATCCAGCGCTGACGTTGCTTCATCGCACAGCAGAACTTCCGGGTTATTCGCCAGCGCGCGAGCGATGCCGACGCGCTGCTTCTGTCCGCCGCTGAGCTGAGCAGGATAAGCGTTTTCTTTACCTTTCAGGCCAACCAGCTCAATCAGTTCCTGCACCCGCGTTTTAATTGCGGCTTTTGGCGCACCTGCAATCTGTAGCGAAAACGCGATGTTTTCGCTGACGGTACGCGACCAGAGCAGGTTAAAGTGCTGAAACACCATGCTGATCTTTAACCGCGCCTGACGCAGAGCTTCGCCTTTGGCCTGCGCGATATCTTTATTGGCAATGACCACGCTGCCGGAGGTCGGTTTTTCTAAGCCGTTCAGCAGGCGAATAAGCGTGCTTTTGCCCGCGCCGCTGTAGCCAATAATGCCGTAGATCTGACCTTGCGCCACCTGCAGGTTGACGTTATCAACCGCCGTCACAGGGCCAGTAGCGGCATCAAAGGTTTTGGAAACATTACGCAAGACTATCATTTGTCGCCTGTTTTTTCCCGTGTTGTTCAGCCTTTAGCTGAGTAATAAACTGACTATTTTTTAATATATTATTGGTGAAGCGTATAATACGTGATGCGGGTTAGCCCGTCCCGGATTGTGCAAGATTCAAATCTCATGACATATAACCAAAAGGAATTGATTAGAAGTCTCCTGCCAAAAGTGGCGCTAACCGACGCGCAATGTTACCAGTAAATCGTTTGCTTTGTAGGTTATTGCCATCCGGACGGCTATCAGTTGGGCAGAAATGCGTCATAAGTGGCTTAAATGCCGAAAAAACCGCCACGGAAATGCTCAGGGTGCTGACTTACAGGCAATGGCGCTATGAAGATAATCTTTGTAGTGCAGACGGCGCGGCTGAACAAATGGCGTTCGGCCATAAATGCTCATCTTGACTGCATCCACGCCCGCCACCATTCACTCTCTATCAACGGCCTTTAACGTACCGTAAGATTTTGAGACAATAATCTTTACAGAATATATTATTGATTTTTAGCTATTTTTTTTCAAAAACCCGACTATTTACCGCCACGTAACTTTGCAAATCTTTTCACGCTATATCCTTGATTTACCTGTAACTCATTAAATAAGACGCTATGCAAAAAAATTCATGGTTTTCGTGGCCATCCGTTACCGGGGTTGTGGTCGGCCTGTTTGGGCTGGCCTTTCTGATCCTCGGCGGCTGGCTGGCGGCGCTGGGCGGCACGCCCTGGTATATAGTTTTTGGCGCCGGTTTCTTCCTGAGCGGCATTTTTATGGTTAAACGCCGCCCTGCTGGCCTGTGGCTTTATCTGATTTCCTTCCTTATCTGCGTAGCCTGGTCACTGTATGAAGTCGGTATGGACGGCTGGAAGCTGATGCCGCGCCTGTTTGCGCTTGCCGTGCTGGGCGTCTGGTGCAGTATGCCGTGGATTGTTCGTCCGGTTATGCATGGACAACGCCGTGCCGCAACCCTCGCCGGCATTGTTTATTTGCTCGCCATCGTTGGCATTTTCTGGTCTGGCTGGCACGTTACCGCCACTCGTTTTGTGCACCACGAAGCCGTACCGCAAGCAACCGGCACAGCAACAGCGGATACCAGTAACGACTGGCTGCACTATGGCCGTACGACCGAAGGCCAGCGCTTTTCGCCGCTAACGCAGCTTACGCCCGCCAATGTCAGCAAGCTTCAGCCCGCCTGGCAGTTCCATACCGGCGACACCATGCGTAAAGGTGAAGACAAAGCGGGCCGTGAGTTCAGCTTTGAAGTCACGCCGATTAAGGTAAACAACACTCTCTTTATCTGTACGCCGCACCGTGAAGTGATAGCGCTTGACGCCACCACCGGCAAACAGCGCTGGAAGTTCGATCCTAAAGTCGATACTTCGGCTAATGAATACCTCGCCTGTCGTGGCGTGGCCTACAGCAAGGCGATAGATGACGCCACCTGTCCGGAAAAAATCATCACCACCACCAGCAATGCGCGGATGGTGGCGCTGAATGCGCAGACCGGTGAGCCTTGTGCTTCCTTTGGCGATAAGGGCTACGTGAGCCTGACCGATCATATGGGCCAGGTGCCACCGGGCTTCCACTTTATTACCTCGCAGCCGATGGTGATGGATGGCCGAATTGTGCTGGGCGGCTGGATTTATGATAATCAAACCACCGGCGAGCCGTCCGGCGTGGTGCGGGCTTATGACGTAAAGAGCGGCCAACTTTCCTGGGCATGGGATTTAGGCAGGACGCCGCAAAACGCACCGCTGAAGCCGGGCGAAGAGTACACGCACGGCACGCCAAACGGCTGGGGCACCTATACGGCTGATGAAAAGCTGGGGCTGATCTACATTCCGCTGGGCAACGCAACGCCGGACTATTACGGTGGCAAACGTCGTCCGTTTGACGAGAAGTACTCCACTTCGCTGGTGGCGCTGGATATCCACACCGGCCAGGAGCGCTGGCATTTCCAGACCGTGCACCATGACGTATGGGACTTTGATTTACCGATTGGCCCGACGCTGGTAGACCTGCCGGGTAAAAACGGCGAAACCGTGCCGGCGCTGGTGCAGACCACTAAAATGGGTCAGCTGTTCCTGCTGGATCGCCGCACCGGAAAACCACTGGCGCAGGTTAATGAGAAACCAGTTCCGACTTCGCCTTCCCTGCCCGGCGAGCACCTTTCCCCCACCCAGCCAGACTCTGTGGGCATGCCGAACCTTTCGCCGCCGAACCTGAAAGATACCGATATGTGGGGTGCCACGCCAGTCGATCAGCTGGTGTGCCGTATTCAGTTTCATCGCTATCGCTATCAGGGGCAGTATACGCCGCCAGCCGAAGGTACCTCTATCGCCTATCCCGCTTTTGACGGCGTGATGGACTGGTATGGCGCATCGGTAGATCCAGAGCGTCACCTGCTGATTGCCAATACCAGCTACATTCCTTTCCTTATGGAGATGATGACGCACGATAAGGCTATCAAACAGGGGTTAATGAAGCAGTGGGCTGGCTGGGCCAGCGGGCAGTCCTATCCAAAACCTAAAGAGTTTGCTGTCGGCCCGCAGTATGGCACCGGCTGGGCTGCGGTAGTCAAACCCTGGCTGACCGCTCTGGGCGCGCCTTGTAGCGCACCGCCGTGGGGCAAGCTGGTGGCTATCGATCTTAACAGCCGTAAAATCGCCTGGGAAAGACCAGCGGGCACCACACGGAATATGAATATCTTCGGCACGCATACCAACGCCCCGCTGCCGACCGGTATCTTTATGATGGGTGGCAATATTATTACCCGTAGCGGCCTGATCTTTATGGGCGCAACGGCGGATAATTACCTGCGCGCCTTTGACGAAGCAACCGGCAAGGAGCTGTGGAAAGCGAAGCTTCCTGCGGGTGGCCAGGCAACGCCAATTACCTATACTGGCGAAGATGGCCGTCAGTATGTGGTCATTGCTGCGGGTGGTCACGGTGGCCTTGGCACCACCTCGGGCGATGCGCTGGTCGCCTATGCGCTCCCGAAAAGCTGATTATTAATCAGGGTGAAGCTTGCCGATGGAGAGCTTAGCTTCGCAGGCTGACCGCGCATGTTGTCTTAGGTCAGCCTGTAATAAACCTGAAATGCAGTAGTAGCTAAAACCTCACTTTTTACGTGAGGTTTTAGTTTTCAAAGGGGGATAAAGCAGAATTGCTCATAAACCGCACAACAAATTTTTGCAGCTAATGCCAAACGCTACCGCTAGTAAGTTTGGCGGACGACATAAGCTATACGAAACCTACTGCGCAGGCAGGCAGGCAGGCAGGCAGGCAGGCAGGCAGGCAGGCAGGATGTTGTAGCGGCTCTGGCAAAAAGACAAGATGACTGGCTGCTATAGCCTGCTTTTTCAGGTATAGCCTGGCTGTTACTCAACGTGATGCTGGTCATTGTCGTCAAGCGGTGTCTTGCGCGTGTGCCTGAGCATTTCGACATGACGGGCGAAGTCTTCATGCACCTCGGCGCTTTGCAGGTTTACCGAGGCGGCACCATCTTCATCAATCAGTATCCGCTCGCCATCATCTTTCGCTTCCTGCATATCGTTCCGCGACATTACGTTCAACAACCTCTCCGGGCTGGCAAACAGGCTGGCGATCATTTTCAGCATTCTGTGCTCCTTGTTTCAGGGCCTGATAGTTGCCCATATTTCCTCGCGCTCTGCTCTGCGCACTTAATAGCATGCGAAGTATAGCGTAACCTGGCGAAAACGAAGCGGCGGAGGCCGGGCGCTAACCCAAGAGCTGCCCGGGTAAAGTGCGTTCAGGAGAAAGAGTAAAGCAGGCTACAGCGTCGGTCATACAGAAAGAATTAAGCATGCAACGGAGCAAGTCATGCAAAAAAATTAAGTATGTAGCAGAGTGAGTTATGCAAAAAATTAAGCATGTAACAGAGTAAGTGATGCATAAACAATGAAACATGCAACAGAGTAAGTGATGCATAAACAGTGAAACATGTGACAAAGCAAGCCATGCAGGAAGAGCGAAGCATGCAACAGAGCGAATTCTGTAGGAAGAGTGAGTCGAATCGAAGAAGTAAGCCGGATAGCAAATGTGAACGAGCAGACGAATCAGGGCAGGAAAGTGTGGCAGAAAACGTTGAGGGAAACCTCTTAACCGTCATCGCGTGAGAGTCACGCGATGACGGTGAGCCTGCCCGCTGGCAGGCGCTTTACTCTTTAGCTGCGATGGCTCTTCTCGCCACCTTTTTTACCGGCTTCAGACGCTTTTTCACGGTCATTTTTGAAATTACCGCTACCGCTGCTCTGTCCGCCTTTTTTACCAGCTTCTGACGCCTTTTCACGATCTTCAGAAAAATTACCCGAATTTGAATTACCACGATGCTGAGTCATACATATGTCCTCTTCGTGTTAAATAAACCCACTGATTTCTTTTAAAATAAATCCCACAGGGAGTTAAATATCAGTGAACGTCTTGCGTATTTAAATCTAGCAGTCGCGCTTATAAATGCAAGGAAACGGCAGAAGAAATATAAGAAAAAATTATCCCCACCCAACCCATTGATAAGTATTACATTAGTAGAATCCAATCACATAGAGACTATTTTATTAATACAGGCAAACTCTAATTTGTTGCTTTATATATTAGCTGAATAACTATTTGCTTAAATAAAGATTAAGGAGAGCAAGCGCTGCCGCTTCGTTATAAACCCTTGCCGCTTCGTCATTTTTTTATTTCCTGCGTTTTTTAGGCAGTTCAGGCAGCGTAATTCAGGCCATAGAAATGTTTTCAGAAATTTCCTGAAACTGATAAAAACCTCACAAACAGCTGGACTTGATTAACGTCTTCTTACACTATCTTCGCCATACCGCATGCTGGCCTCAGGCCAGACGAACAACGACTTTTGCTCTTTTTCACCGGCTTTGCCGGCTTGCTCCAGGGAATAGCGACGCTGACCTCGGCATTTATTGCTTTGAGGCCAGTCCCTTAACTGTGCAGAAGCTGGTGAAGCATGGATAAAGAGCGCTTTTTTACCCTGATGGGCAAATGGCCTAAAATCCGGTTTACAGACCTTTGTCTGATTCCTTCTGGAAATACTGGTAAACCCTACCCCGAACTCTACGTGCGCGATAGCGCCGATCCCCCCTGCTGGCTTTTTGTAGGCTCCGTGCCTGTCGAGGAGAGTGAAGCGGCGCTTGCCCGTTACAGCGTCTGGCTAGCAGAATTTCAGCGAAATTATGGGTTTCCGTCACGCGAGCTACAGGAAACTGAGATTTTTCTGCCTGAAGAATGGCTTAGCCTGGAGCCCAGGAAAACGGCGGGATTGGTTACCTGAAGCGCATTTTGCCCTATACCCGCCAGGGATATCAGAAAAATTTATCTATACTTTTTGCGTACGCTGAACTCATCAAGACCAAGTGGGGGGATTTGAGTGAATAAGGAACTGGTAAATGCAGCCGAAAAGCTCGGCGAACTATTGCGAGAAAAAAACGTTTGCGTTGCCGCAGCCGAGTCCTGTACTTCTGGCCTGGTCAGCTCCGCTTTAGGGGCGGCAGGCGACAGCAGCAGCTATTTCACCAGCGGATTCGTAACCTACACGAACAGCGCCAAGCACCGCATTCTGCACGTTAGCGAGAAAACACTACGGGTCCATACAGCAGTCAGCGAGGCCACCGCTCGGGAAATGGCGACGGGGGCAAAAGAGGTATCAGGTGAGGCCGTCAGTATAGCGGTGACCGGCTATGCCGGCCCTGACGGCGGCGAAGACGGCACGCCGGCCGGTACCGTCTGGTTTGGCTGGGGCTTGCCTGACGCGAAAGTTTACAGCTTGCAGCGCCATTTTACCGGCGACTGTGAAGAGGTCGTCAACCAGGCCGCCCTTTTTGCTTTAGAGCATCTCACAGAACTGCTGGGCGGCAATAATTGCCAGTAACAGAAAATGTTTTCACAGATGACAAGGCGGCTATGTTCCAGACTGTTACCCAAAATTAAGGCGAACCCGAAGGTTCGCCTTTTAGCTTTAAGCAAAAACCGATGACGGCCTTAAACCGCCCTCTTATGCCCCGTTCAAGGATCGCCGATCTCTTTCACTGCCACTTCGGTATGCTTGCCTTTGTGTTTCACATAACCGCTGACGCGAATCAAATCTTTGGCATCATATTTTTTCCCGCCCCAGGCGGTATCGGGGATCACCAGGTTAATCTTTCCTGATTTATCCTGGAAGGCATAGGTATTACCCGCCACCTTCTTAATGACGTTACCTTCCAGCGTCACCCACGACCCATCTTTTAGCGCATGGATCTGTTTAATCTGGCTCTCGTTAGTATCTTCAGAACCTTTATAACCCGCATCCTGCTTGTGCGGCGGCGGCGGCGTCTCTCCCGCTTTAAAACCACCTTTATCTTCTGCCATTACGTTCAGGCTCAGGGCAAGCAGTGCGGCCAGCGTAAGCACTTTTTTCATCGTAACTCCTTTCTACATGACAATCCGATTAAACCTTTCATGAGATAAGCCTGGCAGAAAGCAGCCAATTTTCTGGTAATAAATGAAAAAAATTGAAATTAATCAGGTTTTATCAACCGGATAGCGTGCTCCAGAACCTTCTGTTCATCGCGATCCGCATCGGTACGATCGTGGCGTGTTCTGACCAGCAGCTCCGCCAGCACGTCCCGGCTGGTGTTATAGCCGCTTTCCGACAGCACGATAGCCGCATCGCCAATTACCCGACAGACTTCGTCATAATACTCTTCACTTAATACGTCACGTTTCATAGCGCCTCGCTGAATTTTACCTTCGTGGTTCCCTTAGCAGAAGAAAACCAATCAAAAGTATTGCGCCGGTGAAGCAATGCCGCCATCTGCCAGCCTGACTGCGCCTGCATGGTGTGAGGCAGATCACATCTTCAGCTGGCGATAGCGGAGGCCGTTATTTAAATAACGGCTTCACAACCATAAAACTCAGCGATTATAGAAAGGGAAAGCGCCGAAAAGTAAGCCCCCGGCCAGCAGAGCCATACTGACCAGAATCCCCCATTTGATGGCAAAGCGCTGGTGATCGCCAATATCCACTTTTGCCAGCCCTACCAGCAGGTAGACCGAGGGCACCAGCGGACTGAGCAGGTGAAAAGGCTGGCCGATAATCGAAGCGCGGGCAATTTCTTCTGCCGAGATACCATAGTTTGCCGCCGTCTGGGCAATAACCGGCAGAATGCCAAAATAGAAGGCATCGTTAGACATAAAAAAGGTAAAAGGCAGGCTAACCAGCGCGGTAAATACGGCCAGATAAGGGCCGAAACTGTGAGGGATAATCGCCAGCAGGCTTTTCGCCATCGCATCCACCATGCCGGTCCCGGACAGAATGCCCGTAAAAATACCGGCGGCAAAAATCAGCGATGTTACCGCCAGTACGTTGCCCGCATGCGTATTGATGCGCGCTTTCTGCTGCTCCAGCGACGGATAGTTCAGCATTACCGCTATCGCAAAAGCGAGCATAAACAGAATCTGAATTGGCATCAGCCCAATGACTAACAGCACCAGCAGTACCGTTGTCAAAATAAAGTTAGGCCAGAACATTTTTGGCCGCCGGTTGGCTGCGCACTCTTGCGCATCGCCCAGTCCCAGCGCAATATTTTCCAGATGCTGGCTATCAAGCTTGATCACGCTCAGCCGTTTGCGCTCGCGCAGACCAAACAGTACTGCCATACCCACCAGCGTCATGCAGCCAAGAAACATGGCTGGCAGCATGGGAATAAAAATATCCAGCGCATCGATCCGCAACGCGGCAGCCGCGCGCGCCGTTGGCCCGCCCCACGGCGACAGATTCATAATGCCGCTGGCCAGATTCACCAGGCAAGTCATCGCCAGCACGTTCATCCCCAGCTTGCGGTACAACGGTAAAAAAGCCGCCACGGCAATCATATAGGTAGTGGAACTGTCGCCGTCCAGTGAAACCAGCAGCGTCAGGATTGCCGTTCCCACCAGTACCTTAAGCGGATCGCCACGCACAATTTTCAGGATAAAACGTACCAGAGGATCGAACAGGCCGGCATCAATCATCAGACCAAAATAGAGGATAGAAAAAGTCAGCATCACTCCCGTCGGCGCCAGCGCTTTTACGCCATTCAGCATCATTTCCCCGAGACCGTGATAAAAACCTGCCGCCAGCGCAAACACCGTCGGCACGATGATCAACGCAATCAGCGCCGACATACGTTTGGTCATAATCAGGTACATAAAGCAGGTTACCATCGCAAAACCCAGTATGGTCAGCACATTACTTCCCCTCTTGCGGATGCTCATAAAATCTGCCGACCTGGTTACCATCAATAAAAGTTATCGGTCAGACGTAATAAGATGTAAAAACAAACAGCTTCTGTTACTTCCTTATCAGGTAACGCCTTGTTTTAAGGCTCTACCCTGTAAAACCTGATAATAATCTGTAATAAAATTTCATCATTTTTTTAACAAAGAAGGGTGATGTGGATCGGCTTTCTACGTCGCCAGAGCCCGTTATTGTGATAAGGATCAACAGCGACCTCGTTAACCCCGTAACGCCCTCCCAGCTCATCCGTGTTAAACCCCCTCTGCGACGGCGCCATCGTTACTTAAATCCCTGATAATACGTAATACGCAATATATTCTTCTGCTCAACACGCCGTCTGGCTAAATCTTTGCCGCAATATGCCGATAGACAAGGCATCAAATCCCCTTTTAAGGTTCTTAAGATGTCGTTAAAAAGATCATCACTGCTGGTGCTCTCATTCCTGTTTGTGATTTTTTTCGCCAGCATGATTGCCAACGTCTGGCTGCTGACGCGCAGCAATACGTCGCTTGATGCGGTGAATAAAGAGATTCGTGTTGTGCTTTCCATCATCGACCCTATCAACCACAGCCGAACGCTGCGCGTGCGTTTGATGGAATATATGAAAACGATGGAAAACAGCGGCAACCTGCAGTCTGAACAGACTATGAGCGGGCTAAACGAGGTGCTGGGCAAAGCGGATAAAGCTTTCCAGGCTTATCTGGCCGCGCCAAAACTGGCTGACGAGGCTGGCCTGGCTGATGAGTACCGCACCACTTATGAAGCCTATCGCCATCAGGGTATCGATCCGATGATGGACGCCGCCAGGGCAAACGATCAGCAACGCTTTAAGGCGCAGATTCCTGTTGTGATTAGTCTCGACAGGCAGTATGAAATCGTGCTCGACAAGGTGCTGGCGCTGCATGAGCAGTATGCAAAACGCCTGAACAGCGAAGCGCAAGAGCATTTTACCTTCGGTATTGGTCTGATTATCGCGTTTGGCGTGCTGTTTCTGGTGGTCATCGCGGGCGTGCTGCTGTTCCTGAAACGCTATGTGCTTAGCCCGCTCGACAGCGCCAAAACGCACTGCAGCCAGATTGCCCAAGGCATTCTGGATACGCCGGTGCCGGTGCAGGCCTCCTCCCGCAGTGAAATTCAGGATCTGATGTGCACTATGGAGCAGATGCGCCGTTCGCTGACCGACATTATTAGCCAGGTACGTAACTCTACACTGACCGTGGCCCATGCTTCGCAGGAGATTGCGGCAGGTAACGTTGATCTCGCATCCCGTACCGAACAGCAGGCGGCCGCGCTAACGCAAACCGCTGCCAGTATGGAAGAGCTGGGCGCAACGGTTAAGCAGAACACTGAAAACGTCTTTGAAGCCAGCCGCCTGACCAGCGAAGCGGTGAAAAATGCCAAAACCGGTGAACAGGTCGCGGAACAGGTTATCGTCACCATGGGGCTGATTAACAACAGCTCGAAGAAGATCGAAGACATTACCGGCGTGATCAACAGCATCGCTTTCCAGACCAATATCCTGGCGCTGAACGCGGCGGTAGAAGCGGCGCGCGCGGGCGAACAGGGACGCGGCTTTGCTGTCGTTGCTGGTGAAGTTCGCAACCTGGCGCAGCGCAGCGCCGTGGCGGCCAAAGAGATCGAAAACCTGATTGCCGAATCGGTCATTAATATCAAAGCGGGTTCGCAACAGGTCAGCCGGACGGGCGAAGCCATTGGCGCAATTATCGCCTCTGTTAGCCAGGTTGACGTACTGATGGAACATATCTCTACGGCCTCTGACGAGCAGAGTCGCGGTATCAGCCAGATTGAACAGGCTGTCACCGAGATGGACAGTGTGACCCAGCAAAACTCGGCGCTGGTGCAGGAGTCGGCAGCGGCTTCCGCCTCGCTGGAAGAGCAGGTTCATCACCTTAACCATTCGGTTTCCACTTTCCGCCTTGCCGACGCTTAATTTTACCTGCCCCGGCAGAGCATCGCCGGGTACTGACTATAACAACAGGCTCCGCTCGTCACGGGCCATCTATTTTAAGAGACCACCATGGCTAAACTGTCTGATTTCTGGAACGCTCTGATTCCGAAAAGAATCAATCCACTGGCTGCCCGACCAGTCAGTAAAACCTATGACTGCCGCGAGCTGCCAACCTCTTTTGGCAAGCTGGGCGCGGGTGCGGGAAAAGGCCTGATGATGGTCTTTGTCCCGCCTGAAGCCAACTTCGCCAAAGTGAATGATGCCTGGCAAAAGCTGAGCGCGCCCGGCCGTACCGTTATGGCTATTTCCTCTACCGGCGCGCTTTGTGCGCAGAAAGGCCGCTCCGCCTACTGCGCTACCAATGGCCCGCAGGGAAGCTGGCTGTGGCTGCCGGAACAGATCGTCGCCCGTCATGAGGTGCATATCATTGACCTGCAGGCCCCGCGCGGCGCGGGCGTCAGCCAGCGTATTGCCGGGATCCGCGCTCAGCTCGACCGCCTGCAGGTCAGTATGCCACTTTCCGCAGAGCAGACGTTTGCCATGATTTATTGCGATGGTCTTTCCTCTTCAGAAGGCTTTTTAATGCAGGCCTGGTATGACAGCGGGCGCTTCCCTTGCCTGGCCATTGGCGGTTCAGCCGGTGGACGCACCGATTTCCAGGATACCTGGATGGCGACGGGTAACCAGCTGCTGCAAAACAAAGCGGTCATCGTTTTCTGCCAGATGGCGAAAGGGAAATCCTTTGCACCCTTTAAAAGCCAGAACTTCCAGCCCACTTCGCAAAGCTGGCTGGTGGCGGAAGCCGATCCGGTCGCACGTACGGTAAACTCTTTGTTTGACGCTAAGGGCCGCCAGCAGCCGGTCACTAAAGTTCTGGCAGAATACCTGCGTTGCCAGCCGGAACAGCTGGAGCAAAAGCTCAAGGGCAAAACTTTTGGCGTGAAGGTCGCGGACGAATATTTTATCCGTTCTGTTGCCAAAATCGATGCGGATAGCCTGTCGTTCTTCTGTGACCTGGAGTTCGGCGATCGCCTTTACCTGCTGGAAGCGGGCGATTTTGTTGCCGCCACGCGTAAAGACTGGGATAAGTTTGTGGCGAAACAAGGGAAACCTGTGGGTCTGCTGCTCAATGACTGTCTGCTGCGCCGACTGAACAACCCGGAAAGCCTGCCTGCGGCGGAACTGTTCGACGGCGTACCGGCTGCCGGTTTCTCCAGCTTTGGCGAAATTTTTGGCGTGCCGATCAACCAGACGCTTTCCGCCCTCGCCTTCTTCGACCATGACGTTAAGGCTATGAGCCGCTTTCCTATTGAGTATGCGGACTACGCGGGGCATTACGCCCAGCGCTCTCTGCGCCGTTGGGAAGCATTACATACGCTACAAACAGAAGTTATTGATAAGGTTATCGACTATCAGCAGGAGATCAGTCCGGTTATTAAAACCTTCCCGCTGCTGGAAAAAGCTACCAGCCGTCAGAGCGAAGCGCTGGATATGGCCGGGATCAATATTGGTGAAATTGGCGATGCGGCTACGGTGACGCTACAGGCGCAGGACGAGCTGGGCTGGGAAATTGGCGAGCTGGAGAAGATCTCGCACGGCATTACGCAGATCACCAGCGGTATCAGCACCATTGCCGACCAGACTAACCTGCTGGCGCTGAACGCAGCGGTAGAAGCGGCACGCGCCGGTTCAGCCGGACGCGGCTTTGCCGTGGTGGCGGAAGAAGTTCGTCGCCTGGCCCGCTCGTCGAAAGAGCAGGCTGACGCCACCCGTGCCAGCATCAACGAAACGGTCGCCACCATCGCACGGATTAAAAAAACGGCGTCTAAAACCGTTGCGACTACCGAAGATATGGCGCAAAAAAGCCTTTCCGCTCGCGGCCAGATTGCAACCCTCAGCGAGCAAAACAGCGCCGAACGTAACGGCATGGCAGAGAATATCGATCGGTTAAAGAACGCCGCCGACGGTATGGATGCGATGCACAAAGCTGTCGCGCAGCTGACGGTTCTTCAGGAGCTGGTTCGTTCTTGATGCGTTAAGGATGAGGCTACGCCACTCTTTGGCTAAATCCTCAACAGATCTTGCCCCGGTTTAGACAATTCGCATAGAATGAGTATGTACGGCAAAGTGCCGTACATACTTTGAGTCATCTCTATACCACGGGGTACATAAAATGCCTGCTTTGGCTAAAAAAGAGCGTCTTGAACTGCGGCTATCTGCTGATTCTAAAGCCAGCATAGAGACTGCGGCCAGCCTTCGGCGCGTTACTGTTTCGCAATTCGTTGCAGAGTCAGCGATTGAGCGTGCGGAAACCGTTATTCAAGAGAACAGTCGGATTAAGCTCACGGAAGAATCATGGAATAAGGTTATGCATGCAATTGATAGCATGCCGGCACCTAATGAACGTTTTCAACGTGCAGTTGAACGCATGGATGAGGAATCAACCTGGAAATGGAACGACAACTAAAACGCGGCATTTTTCCTTATAACACGGCGGCCCATTATAACACTGACAATTTCAGCTGTGGTCATCCTGAACTGGATACCTTTTTGCAAACTGGTCTGGCGCGACAGCAAAATAATAATATGCTGCGTGCTCAGGTCATTCTGTCTGACGATCCCATTCCCGAAATCATGGGGTATTACACTCTGTCCAGTGGGTCTTATGAAAAGTCGGGTATGAGCGGAACGCGTCAGCGCCAGGTACCTTACCAAAATACGCCCTGCATCCTTTTAGGTCGGCTTGCTGTTGACCGGCGGCTTCAGGGTAAAGGGATGGGGGCAATTTTAGTCGCGCATGCCGCAAAAACAGCCTATGTGGCGGCTCAGGCTATCGGTGTTTATTCTCTTTTTGCTGAAGCTAAGGATGAAAATGCCGGCGCTTTTTATGCAAAGCTTGGCTTTATCAAAATCGCTACGACTGACTCACGCCTGATGTATTTCTATCCCACTAATACACTTTCCGATCTGGCATCACGATTCCCTTTCTGACTCCAGCGCATGTTGGCCAAAATTAAATGATGTTTATTTGGCCAGGTAATGTCTGAGCTATGCCTGAACTATATTAACCTGCCAATCTTCGCTTACCCCGCATTTTTATACTTTTTTTATATTCCCTCCTTTTATTTTTACAACATCTTTGCAGCCCGATTTTTACACTCGCCGGATGGTTTCTAATAATGAGGTGAACCGTGAGTGCTGAAGTAATCATCGGCGTCCTGCTGGTAGTAACGCTGCTGGCCTATCTGATTTATGCCCTGATTTATGCGGAGGCCTTCTGATGGCGGCTTCCGCATTTTTACTGGTGGCCAGTTATCTGCTGCTGCTGTTGCTGCTGGCCTGGCCGCTGGGACGGCTTATCGCCCGGCTGGTGGACGTCAGGCCGCTGCCGCTGCTGGGCCGTATTGAAGCCGCTATCTGGCGCATAGCTGGCCTGCGCGGTGAGATGCGCTGGCAAACTTATCTGCTGGCTGTTCTGCTGTTTAACGCGCTGGGTTTTCTGCTGCTGCTGGCTATTTTGCTTTTTCAGGGGAACCTTCCGCTCAATCCACAGCATTTTCCCGGTCTGAAGTGGGACCTGGCTCTGAATACCGCCGTTTCGTTTATCACTAACACCGACTGGCAGGCCTATGCGGGTGAGTCGACGCTAAGTTATTTCAGCCAGATGGCCGGACTTACGGTACAAAACTTCTTTTCGGCCGCCAGCGGCATTGCCGTTGCTTTTGCGTTGATGCGCGCCTTCTCGCGCCAGTCGGCCACTACGCTGGGCAATGCCTGGCAAGATTTGGTGCGCATTACGCTGTGGCTGCTGTTGCCGCTTTCGCTGCTGTTTGCGCTACTGCTTATTCAGCAAGGCGTTATCCAGAATTTTTCTGCCTATCTTTCCTTCACCAGCATTGAAGGCGCGCGCCAGCAGTTGCCTATGGGGCCGGTGGCTTCGCAGGAGGCGATTAAACTGCTGGGCACTAACGGCGGCGGCTTCTTTAACGCTAACTCTGCTCATCCTTTTGAAAACCCGACGGACATTAGCAACATTATGCAGATGCTGGCGATTCTGCTGATCCCTACCGCGCTCTGCTTTGCCTTTGGCAGAGTGGTGAAGGATATACGCCAGGGCAAGGCGATCCTCGCGGCCATGACCATTATTTTTGTTGTTTGCGCCGCCGCCATCTTCTGGGCCGAAAGCCAGGGCAATACGGCGCTGGCCCAGGCTGGCGCGGTAAATATCAACATGGAAGGGAAAGAGAGCCGCTTTGGCATTCTTGCCAGCGCTTTTTATGCCGTTGTGACCACGGCGGCCTCCTGCGGTGCGGTTAACGCCATGCACGATTCACTGACCGCGCTGGGCGGCCTGCTGCCGATGTGGCTGATGCAGACTGGCGAAGTGGTGTTTGGCGGCGTTGGCTCCGGCCTTTACGGCATGCTGCTGTTTGTCCTGCTGGCGGTATTTATTGCCGGACTAATGATTGGCCGTACGCCGGAGTATCTGGGCAAAAAGATCGACGTCCGCGAAATGAAAATGACGGCGCTGGCGATCCTGGTCACGCCCGCCCTGGTGCTGTGCGGCAGCGCGCTAGCGATGATGACCACTGAGGGGCGTGCGGGCATGCTCAACCCCGGCGCGCACGGCTTCAGCGAAGTGCTCTACGCCCTTTCCTCTGCCGCCAACAACAACGGCAGCGCCTTTGGTGGGTTGTCTGCCAACACACCGTTCTGGAACCTGCTGCTGGCGTTCTGCATGCTGGCCGGCCGTTTTCTGGTGATTGTTCCCGTGATGGCGCTGGCCGGCTCGCTGGCCGCGAAAAAACATCAGCCCGTGGGCGCCGGTACGCTGCCCACGCACGGCCCGCTGTTTATCGGGCTATTGGTTGGCACCGTGCTTTTAACGGGCGCGCTGACTTTTATTCCCGCGCTGGCTTCAGGCCCGATTGCGGATCACCTGCTGAATACGGAGATTGTTCGATGAGTCGTCAACCAAAGGCGCTGCCTGAACCTGCGATGCTGCGCCGGGCGCTGTTTGATGCGCTGCGTAAGCTCGACCCGCGCGCGCAGTGGCGAAATCCGGTGATGTTTATCGTCTGGATCGGTAGCGTATTGACCACGCTGCTGGCCGTGGCTATGGCCTGCGGCATGGCTGGCGACGCCGTTTTCACCGCCGCCGTCAGCGTATGGCTCTGGTTTACCGTGTTGTTTGCCTGCTTTGCCGAAGCGCTGGCGGAAGGCCGCAGTAAAGCGCAGGCCAGCAGCCTGAAGAGCGTGCAAAAAACCTCGTTTGCCCGTCGCTTAAAGGAGGGCCGCCATGACGCCCCTTCTGAACAGGTTGCCGCCAGCGATCTGCGTAAAGGTGACATCGTGCTGGCCAGCGCGGGCGAAATTATTCCCTGCGACGGCGAGGTTATAGAAGGTGGCGCATCCGTTGATGAAAGCGCGATCACCGGCGAATCGGCTCCCGTGATACGCGAGTCCGGCGGCGATTTTGCTTCGGTGACGGGGGGCACGCGCATTCTCTCCGACTGGCTGGTCATTCGCTGCACCGCTAACCCCGGCGAAACTTTTCTGGACCGCATGATCGCGATGGTCGAAGGAGCCAACCGCCGTAAAACGCCTAACGAAATCGCGCTGACTATTTTGCTGATTGCGCTGACGGTGGTCTTTCTGCTGGCAACGGCAACGCTATGGCCTTTTTCCGGCTGGAGCGGAACGCCGGTCAACGTCACGGTGCTGATTGCGCTGCTGGTTTGCCTGATCCCTACCACTATCGGCGGCCTGCTGTCGGCTATCGGCGTGGCCGGAATGAGCCGCATGCTCGGCGCTAACGTTATCGCTACCAGCGGTCGCGCGGTGGAAGCGGCAGGCGATGTGGATATTCTGCTGCTGGACAAGACCGGCACCATTACGTTGGGCAATCGCCAGGCCTCCGACTTCTTTCCCGCGTCAGGCGTGGAAGAGCGACAGCTGGCCGATGCGGCCCAGCTGGCCTCGCTGGCGGATGAAACGCCGGAAGGCCGCAGTATCGTCATCCTGGCGAAACAGCGCTTTGCGCTGCGTGAACGCAACCTGGAGCAGCTACAGGCTACTTTTATCCCCTTTACGGCTCAAACGCGTATGAGCGGTATTAACCTGCCGGAGCGCAGCATTCGTAAAGGATCGGCGGACGCTATTCGCCGCCACGTTACCGCTAACGACGCCTCCTTTCCGGCAGAAATTGACGAGCTGGTTGAGCGCGTTGCCAGCCAGGGCGGTACGCCGCTGGTGGTGGCGGAAAATTGCCGCGTGCTGGGCGTTATTGCTCTGCGGGATATTGTTAAAGGTGGCATTCGGGAGCGCTTTGCCGAACTGCGCAAAATGGGTATCCGTACCGTGATGATCACGGGCGATAATCCGCTGACCGCAGCCGCTATCGCCGCCGAAGCAGGCGTGGATGATTTCCTGGCCGAGGCCACGCCGGAAGCAAAGCTGGCGCTAATCCGCCAGTATCAGGCCGAAGGTCGGCTGGTCGCGATGACCGGCGACGGCACCAACGATGCCCCGGCGCTGGCGCAGGCGGACGTGGCGGTAGCGATGAACTCCGGTACCCAGGCCGCCAGGGAAGCGGGCAACATGGTCGATCTGGACTCCAGTCCGACCAAACTTATCGAAGTGGTGCATATCGGCAAACAGATGCTGATGACGCGCGGTTCGCTGACGACCTTCAGCCTTGCCAACGACGTAGCAAAATACTTTGCCATTATTCCGGCGGCGTTTACCGCCAGCTATCCGCAGTTCGCGGCGCTGAACGTGATGCATCTGCACTCGCCCTCCTCGGCTATCCTGAGCGCGGTGATCTTTAACGCGCTGATCATTATCTTCCTGATCCCGCTGGCGCTTAAAGGCGTCAGCTATAAACCGCTTAGCGCCGCCGCGCTACTGCGCCGTAACCTGGCAATTTACGGTCTGGGTGGTCTGGTGGTGCCGTTTGTCGGCATTAAACTTATCGATCTGCTGCTACAGCTATAAGGAGTTCTCCATGACGCAATTACGTCCTGCATTGATGGTTATGCTGTTGCTGGTGCTGCTGACTGGCGGACTCTATCCGCTGCTTACCACCCAGCTGGGGCAGTGGTTTTTTCCGTATCAGGCTGGCGGCTCTTTGCTGGAGCAGCACGGCATTCGCGGCTCGAGCCTGCTCGGCCAGGCCTTCAGCGAAGCGAAATATTTTCACGGCCGCCCTTCTGTTACCGCCGATAGCCCGTATAATCCGCTGGCAAGCGGCGGCAGTAATTTATCCGTCGGCAATCCGGCGCTGAACAGAATGATTGCCGAACGCATCGCCCACGCCCGCCAGGAGAATCCGGATGCCGTTGGTCGCGTACCGGCCGACCTCGTGACCGCTTCCGCCAGCGGGCTGGATAACGGTATCTCGCCTGAAGCGGCTCGCTGGCAGGCGGCGCGCGTGGCGCAGAGCCGTCAGCTGACGCCAGAGACACTTAACGGCCTGATCGCCGCCCATACCCACTATCCTTTGTTCAGCTTCAGCGGCCAGCCTTTTGTCAACGTAGCCGAGCTGAATCTGGCGCTGGATACGCTCCAGGCAAAATAAGGAACCGGCATGGCTGATTCGCTCCGCCCCAATCCCGACAGGCTATTGCTACAGACCGAGCGCCAGCGCGGCAGGCTAAAAATTTTCTTTGGCGCCTGCGCTGGCGTAGGGAAAACCTGGGCAATGTTACAGGAAGCGCAGCGTCTGCGAGCGCAACAGCTGGACGTGTTAATCGGCGTAGTGGAAACCCATGGCCGCCAGGAAACGGCGGCGTTGCTTCAGGGTCTGCCCCACCTGCCCGCCCGGCAGCGCCTGTACCGTGACCGCGTGCTGGAAGAGTTTGACCTTGATGCTGCGCTGGCTCGCCATCCTGCGGTGATGCTGATGGACGAACTGGCGCACAGCAACGCGCCCGGTTCTCGTCATCCCAAACGCTGGCAGGATGTGGAAGAGCTACTGGCCGCCGGGATTGACGTGCTGACTACCGTTAATGTTCAGCACCTGGAAAGCCTCAACGATGTGGTCAACGGCGTAACCGGCATTCAGGTACGAGAAACCTTGCCCGATCCGGTTTTTGATGCGGCGGATGAAGTTATCCTGGTCGATTTACCGCCGGACGATCTGCTGCTGCGTCTTAAGCAGGGCAAAGTCTATAGCGGCGAACGCGCCGACAAGGCCGCCGAAAATTTCTTTCGCAAAGGCAATCTTATCGCCCTGCGCGAGCTGGCTTTGCGGCGTACTGCCGAACGGGTAGATAACCAGATGCAGGCCTGGCGCGATGAGCGCGTGCAGGACAAAGTGTGGCATACGCGAGATGCCATTTTACTCTGCGTCAGCCATAGCCAGGGCAATGAAAAGCTGGTGCGTACGGCGGCGCGACTTGCCGCGAAGTTGGGCAGCGAATGGCATGCGGTTTGCGTTGAAACCCCTGGCTGGCGGCGTTCGAGACACCAGCGCAGCAACGCGCTTGATGCGCTGAAGCTGGCCCGCCAGCTCGGTGCGGAAAGCGCCGTGCTGGCCGATACCTCTGCGGACAAGGCGATAACGCGTTACGCACGCGAGCATAATCTTGGCAAAGTCGTTATCGGGCGCGGCGGCACACGCTGGTTCGAACTTTCGCTGGCCGAACGGCTGGCGTCCCGCGCGCCCGAGCTGGATTTGATTGTCGTTGCGCCCGGCGAGAAAACGGTCGAGT
>Ga0153980_1000025_pt1 | contig 202137 bp, 181 predicted proteins | sample TSGA064MetaG_FD_104722 | JGI IMG/M metagenome (GOLD analysis project Ga0153980, IMG submission 104722) | Attine ant fungus gardens microbial communities from Georgia, USA - TSGA064 MetaG | ecosystem: Host-associated > Fungi > Mycelium > Unclassified | place: USA: Georgia, Magnolia Springs... | reverse complement strand
GGGTGCTGCATCGCTACGTTCATATACGTACACCACTTCTTGCGCTGTATCACTGAAGGTGCCTGAAGCATTATCTGGGGTTTCTACCACATACCAACCTGGGATCTCTTTGGCTTCGCTTGTGTATGGTAACCCTACTTTCCCGCTTAATACAGTTGGGTCTGACAACTGATTCCCTTCGGAATCTTGGTATTTCACTGTCACATCGGCTGCATCGCTACGTTCATATACGTACACCACTTCTTGCACTGTATCACTGAATATGCCTGAAGCATTATCTGGGGTTTCTACCACATACCAGCCAGGGATCTCTTTGGCTTCGCTTGTATATGGCAATCCTACTTTTCCGCTTAATACCGTTGGATCTGTCAACTGATTCCCTTCGGAATCTTGATACTTCACCGTGACGGGTGCTGCATCGCTACGTTCATATACGTACACCACTTCTTGCGCTGCGTCACTGAATGTACCGGAAGCATTATCTGGAGTTTCTACCACATACCAACCTGGGATCTCTTTGGCTTCGCTTGTATATGGTAACCCTACTTTTCCGCTTAATACCGTTGGATCTGCTAACTGATTTCCTTCGGAATCTTGATACTTCACCGTAACGGGTGCTGCATCGCTGCGTTCATATACGTATACGACTTCTTGTGCTGTATCACTGAAGGTACCCGTCGGATTACCTTGAACTTCTTTTATAGTATACCCGTCTAATTCTAACTTATACTCTGGCGTTGTTGCATCAAAAAATTCACCAATATTACCGCTAATTTTTTGAGAATGTTTCAATTCATTCCCTTCAGTATCAATATAACTCACCGTAACATCTGCAGCGGCTTCTTGATGATTGATCGAAAATTGGTGCAAATAGGTTCCTGAAGAAATGGCGTAAAAACTATATCCATCTGGTTGAGCATAGGATCCGGCAGGATTATTCAGTCGTGCGTTATACTCCATTGTTTCGATACTTTCAAATTCACTTTGAGTAACCCCAGATACAGTAATCCCATCTTCTGTAATACTTAATCTTGAGGAGGGTACCTGTACACCATTCAAATCAAAGTACGTCTGACTAGTACTATTCGATTTTGTAAAAGGAGGCTGATATCCATCAAAATTTGTTAAACGATTAGGCATAATGGAAAATGGAACAAAAAATGATTGATTATCGGGATCGTAATTTAACTCTTTTGCAGATAATGAAGTAATCGCATCATTTCTTCCTGTGTTTTGGCCATAAGCAGCTAAGTTTGATAATTTGGGAAACTCATTTATCACAGTAAAATCTGTCACGCCACAGAACTGTATTCTTAATTCTGTTAGATTTGGTAATGCAACCAGAGGTGCAATTGTCGTAATATTCATATTGGACTCGAAACTTAGCGACTCTAGTCCTTTCATATTAACTATTTTTGAAAATACAGCATCGGTTACATTTGCGGAACTAAGATTTAATCTAGTTAAATTGGCACCAAAGTTTGGTACATTATCATCCGTTACATTAGCACCCATCAAATATACATAAACTAAGTTATTTAACGAAGTGAGAACGGAAAAGTCAGTAACCTGATTTTTGCCGCTCATATAAAATGATGATAGATTTGTTGCATATTCCAAGCCTGTCAAATCAGCAATAGCGGAATCTGCAGCGTAGATATAGAGAGTCTGAAGTTTGCTCATCTGTTCCTTCGTGATTTCGGACACATCTATACCTAAAGATTTAGCAACTACGGATTGTAGTGCTGGATCCGGAAGCCAAGCTGCAAAATCTTCTTGATCATTATTTACTGCAACCTCAGATGGATTTGTAGAACTTTGACTTGTCGTCTCATTTTCAACTTGGCTATTCCCCTGATCTTCGCCAGAATACTTTGCGTTGTTAGAAGAGCTTTGCGTTGTTGTTTCTTCCGTGGATTCATTATTATCTTCTGTCGAAGTATCAGAAGATTCACTTTGCGTTGTTGAAGAATCCAGCGTTGTACTCGAATTACTCATATTTTCAGATTCTTCATTAGTTGCTTGTGCTACACTTTCTTGTTGCTCATCTGATCGAACATTCACAATGGGAACAAAAAAAGAAGGTACTATTAAACTTGCCAAAGATATGTAGGAAAAAATTTTCTTTTTCATCTGCCAACTCCATCGTGGTATTTTTTTAACCACCTATTTTTATATCTCATCTATTGTAGTAATAATGTATTCTATAGTAAATACTTTTCAAGCAAGGACAGAGTTCCTTCAACCAAAAATAATCATTATTTTTATAAGATACTTGGTATTATGTAATAATAGTTCCTCTTTGTTTTTTAACAACCCAGAACAAAGTTTAAAGAATGAAAGTTTCTATCTTTGTTAAATGATAGTTAGTGAAAGTCTTCCCGACGTGGACCAAACGTCGAAGAGAGGCCCAGATTCATGATAAGATAGATCATTTCTGCATTACCTTTGACCAATTCTGCTTTTCCCGTGTCATAGTTGGTAAGTGCATAGGATTCAATAAGCACGTTTAGCTTCTCGCAATTTTTCACGTCTGTCCTCTATCGTTCGGTTAGAAATTTTATTACGTCTTCATAGGATTCCATCCCTGACTTCAAAATATATTATAAAAGACTACTTTTCCTTGATTCTTTTTCCAGATCACTTTATTTTAAAAATTAGTGAATGGCTAGTTACATCATTCAATTTATATCCACATAATTCTTTATTGTAGTATGGATAATCTTGTTCTACTATTTTTAACACTTCTTCGTCTGTAAAATCAAAATCTTCTATGGTGATAATGAGTTCTCGTAATAATACTAACTTAGAATATATTCCCATAATTATTGGAATATCAATCCAAAAATTCGCGGACGTTAATGCTTCTATCAATTCTTTTAATTTTTGAACTTGATTTTCAATATAATTTTTTATCAACGGATGTGCTTTAAATGAACAATATTTTGTATATCAATAGACACAAAACGAAAGCTACTTGCTTCAATTGTCATAAAAAAAGAGGGTCCAGAAACTAGTCATTTTCTGAACACTCTTCTTATCAGTTCCATAATGAATATTCTATCTATTCAAAGACTAATTTTGCTCAACATATCCGACCATCCAGAATGATTTATACATCATCTAAAAGAAAGGTCAACAATGTATACTCTGATGTCCTTTAAATGGAGATACTTTCTGACCTAATTATTTGAGCTGCTGAAAGAGCTATGAAATGAGGAATCAAAAAAGGATCAAAAACTTAAAAGTTTCTGACCCCTTCCATTATGAATTAAATCAATTTCAAAATTCGCTGGTAATAACTCTTGCTACGGCTGATAGTAGAATTCAAAATTATTTTAGATATTTCTAAAGTCTTGAAAATTCTCTAGTTTTCTATCTTTTAACATGTATAGCTCATCGCAAATATTTGCTACGGAAGCGTCATGTGTCACCATTACAAAGCTCGTATTATTCCATTCAATTCTTTGAAATATATCTAATACCATTAATTCTGTCTCTGAGTCTAGTGAACCAGTTGGTTCATCTGCCAAAATAAGTTTTGGATCAGTAATCAGTGCTCGAGCAATTCCTACTCTTTGTTTTTCACCGCCAGATAAATAGCTAGGGTTCTCAGATAGTAAGTGTGAAATATCTAAGCGCTTTGACATAACATGAACTTTTTTCTCTACATTTTTTTTCTCCACACCTAAATATTTTAGTGGTAAAGCAATATTTTCAAAAACATTCTTACTTTCAATCATCGGATTATCTTGAAATATAAAACCAATATTCCTCAAACGATTGAAGCTTCGCTCATTCGCGCTCATATTGCTTAAATTCTTTCCATCAAAAATGATAGCTCCTGTTTCTACTTTGATCAATCCTGCAATTAGTTTTAACAATGTTGTTTTGCCACTGCCGCTTTTTCCCATGATTGCGACTTTTTGGCCTTCATTTAAAGTTAAGTTAAGATTTTCGAAAAGTTCTTTTTTATTCCTACCATCTTTTATTTGAAGTGCAACGTTTTGAATACTAATCATTTGTAATTCTCCATTTCTTAAGAATTATGGTTACTGAGAGATAAAATAGTAAAAATAGTAATAACGCCAGGCATAGTAATGATATCAGAAAACTACTGGTAACTCCCCCTAAGTAATTGGTTATAATCACACTTATAATTACAACACTTGATAAAAGTAATACTTTTTCTCCAAGGAAGTACTGGCGAATTTCTTTTTTTGTAGCACCTAAAAACAAATGTAAATGGTAAACCTTTTTATCACGAAACATTTCTAAGTAAGAAAATACTATCGTTACCGCTATTAATACAACAATTGAAAAATAAGCAACTAGTTTTAGTAACCTATTGTTTTTAGTGATCGTATAGAGAATAGAAGATAGATGAAATCCTGATTCTCCTATCAAATCAATTGTACCAACTTGGTAAGGCTGAGAAAGATCATTTACGAATTTATACATTTGTTCTTGCGATAAAGAATCAGGTACCTGATAGTATCCATTAATTCCGTTTAAAAAATGTTTTTGAAAAAATGAAAAATCTTCTTTATTTAGTTGTTGGGGAGCCTTTTCTATGAAAGGAAGCATAATACGATCATCTAATACATAATCATCATACTCATTAAAAACAATTCTTTCCCCTTTTTCAACAAAACCGATTACTTTGGCTTCGAAATTTTTAAATAAATAAGAAATTTGAATTTTGTCTCCAACAGAAAAGTATTCTGAATAATTGTCTCCTAATATCACCGAAATTTTATTGTCATTGTATTGATAATCTTCTTGTGAGAACAAATTTCCTTGTGATAACCTAAGGTTAAAACGTTGAAGCACCTTATTGTTTATTTGCAGTGATTTATATGGAATTTCATCACTACTCATGTTATCAATAACATTAACAATATGTTCATAGCTATCAATAAACTGAGTATCCAAATTGTTTTCCTCCAAATAGTTTATACCTTGGCTTCCAATCACTTGGTATTCTCCTATTTTACTTTCCAATAATTCGTTATACAGGGACGAGAGGTAATTTACACTCTGAAGATTTTTTAAAAAGTTCTCTTCGTCTTCTCCAATTAGAGTATCCACTAACTTGAACGTTTTAGTATCTCCTGTGGAGATTCTTTTCTCTTCATTACTATTTTCTTGAGACATAACATTTGAAACCGAAAGCGTTAGAAATGAAAACAACAAAAACAAACTGTATAAAAATAACAAATATTTTTTTCGTTTAACAGATTCAAAAATCTCGGACAGATAATTATTAAATTTCATCAAGCTTCCTCCAATTTCTCAAGAAAAGAAGAATAAATAGGGTTGCTGCACTACATATGATAAGAAACTGAGAAGATATATAATTAGTTGTAAATGAATGTATCGAATCATAAATATATTTTTTAAACGGAAAATATAGAATAGTTAAAACCAGAACACTCTCAACCAACCATACAGCTAATAACTGTTCTATCTCTTCTATAAGAACCGTATTTCTAGATATCCCTATAATTTTTTTCAAATAATTTGTAGATTGAGATAAAGTAAGATAGAAAAATATACAAATTCCTACCCCTAACAAGCAGAGTATTTGAAAAGAATAGCGCAACAAATTATTATTGCTTTCTGTATTTTTCGCATTATATATTTTGGTATCATCGGAATACGTAATGGCGGATATATCATTGATCAAATGTTTTTTTACTTTTTCCATCGCTGATTCATTTGAGTTAATTTGATAAACCCCTTGAGTTTGAGTTCCCACCAATGAATCAATATTAATTAAAGCCGTTTTGTTTAAATTTTTTGAATATGCTCCGTCTAATACGCCAATGATTTCGTAATTTTTTCCTTCAATATTTACATTGTTTTTATTTTTAGAAGCCAATTCTTTTCCAACAATCGCTCTGTTCTTCCCATCATAGAAATCTTCTTTAACAAAGTTTCTCCCCTCAGAAAGTGGCAGATACCAGTCGTAGTTAGTATAAATTGCTTTATAGTAAAAATTGCTTTCTAAATTTTTCACAACAAGCATTTTCTTTTGATCACCTAACAAATTTCCCCATGTTTCGGAAGCTAGATTATTATTAACAATAAGACGTACTGACTCTCTAGACGTAAAATTATTGGAAACAAAGTCTAAATTACTTTGATAATAAAAATAAAAAAAGGAAAAAGCATTTATGAGTGTTGCAATCAGAAAAATTAGATTTGTTACGAAAAAAAGTGTTCTTTTCAAAAAATTCCCTCTTTTCTCTTTCCTAATGTTAGCATAACCTTTGGCGCTTATTGAATTAATCGGCCTAAATAAATATACCCAACTTCAAGAGTTGGGTATCCTAATTCGAACATTAGATTTTTTTAGCAATCAGCTTCCCCAGTAAGTATAAGTTACTAGATCTCGAACCCCTGTTGCTTCAGCATATGAATAAGCTTGCCCGTATTTTCTTCCCGAATCTACACGTACATCTTTAAGTATAGGGGCTTTTAGCTGCACACGAGAATAGTGGTAAACATTACGCCAGTAAGTCTCAGCCCATCCAGTTTTTTGTCGGGTAGTAACATTCTTGTTCCCACTATTATGATAGAAATCTTTTGCTCTTGCTGAAACTAAAGAGTTTGCATTTGTTGGTTTGTTTCCAAACTCCCCTTCTCCTTCTATCCAGCTACCAGAAAACTCAGACGTAGCTTCTGACGCTACAGCGGAATTGGGTTGATACGTAAAAATACCTAATGATACAACACCAACTAAAAATAATCCTTTGATACTTTTTTTAGCAACACTAATCATTTCCATTACTTCCTCCTTGCACATTATATTTTATTCACTATTTCATAATAAAACGATATCATGTAACAACATTAAAAGTAAATAACAAAATCTAAATAAGATTATTCAATAATTTTATAAAACATACTATTTATGAAACGATTCGGTTTAAAAATAGCATTATATATAAATTCAGCTAAATTCTATAGTTTCTTTCAGTGCTTAACTTTATGATATGTCTAACCGCTGAAATTATGGTATCTTGAGCAAAAAATGTTTTCAGGATTTCTACTTTTTTATCTGTCATATTTGTAGACAGTAAGAACATTTTTTCTAAAAAAGAAAAATCCCTTCTGTTTGCAACAGAAGGAATAAAGTAGTATTAGATTTCTTACCAAACTCTGTAACTCCATGTATAATAATAAGTGTCAAACCAAAGTCCTCTTTTGATACTGGTAGTAGTTCTCCCTGATTCTGAAACACCATTAGTGAACCAAATACTTCTCCAAGTTAGGACGGTTCCCCCTCCCCAAACGTCCATTTTTTCTCTGACCTTACCTCAAGAAATCCCCATTCTTCACCCTTCATCCTCCCAAGACAGCTCATCTAAGATCCTAATCAACTTTTGGACCTCTTGATTCAACAACGCACTCTTTAGATAGGCATATTGAATATAAAAAATTTCCTTATCTTCAGGGACCAGCGGTATTTTCACTAAGCCTTCCATTTCTTGAAACACAGGAAATTCCGTCATCAAGGTAATGCCGATATTGGAACTGACCAGCTGGCCAATCGTCTGGACGTCTGAAAAATAAAAGGGGACTTCTGGCTTCTTCTTTGATTTCTCACTTAAATTCTGAAAGGCGCGCATATGGGTATAGCCTTTTTCCAATAGGATAAAGGGATATTCGGCAGCTTCTTCGAATGAGATTTCCTTTTTTTCTGCCAATGGGTTTTCTTTTGACACAAAAATAAAAAACTCTTGTTGGTGCAGCAACTTCACCTGCAGATTCGGGTGGACGAGGGGATTGACACTGCCCAGCAAGCTAAAATCGATTTTTCCCGATAATAGTTTTGAAAGCAATTCATTGGATCCCCCAGATACCAAGTGAAATTTCGAAATAAAGCGGATGATCTCTTTTTCATCTAAGAGTTTTGAAAAAACTTTGGAACGAATGATTGGCGGCAAACCGATATGGGTCCGGTTGTTTTTAGCATGGTCGATGGCTCGGTCCAAGGTCACAAATTCATCTAAGATATATTGCGCATGAGCCTTCAAAATTTCCCCTTCAGTGGTCAATGAGATGGAGCGATGCGAGGCTTCTCGCACGATCAAATCACAGCCATAATGCTCTTCCAAGCGTTTGACAGCGTAGCTGACGGTTGGTTGACTGACAGCAAATTTATGCGCCACTTGGGTAAAAGAAAGCATATCTGCCAAAGCGTTAAAGTATTCTAAATCTCGTATATTCATCGTCTGATTCCTCCCTTAACCGGTTTAAACCAGCAGCGGTTTTGTTATAAATAATTTTTATTATACCACCGATAGTTGACTATAATTCTGTCCGAGGATTAAAGTAGCTAATGGAAATGAACGAGTACTCAAAATATATCTATTGGAGGAACATAATGAAAGCACATGACATTTTAAATAACCCATTTTTAAACAAAGGAACCGCGTTTACACAAGAAGAACGAAAAGAACTAGGATTGATCGGTTTATTGCCCCCTCACGTGCAAACGATCGAAGAACAAGCAGAACAAGCCTATTTGCAATATGTCACCAAAGAATCAGACATTGAAAAACGTCACTTTTTAATGGAGATCTTTAATACCAATCGGACATTGTTCTACTATTTGTTCAACCAACATATCGTTGAATTCAATCCGATTGTCTACGATCCAACGATTGCTGATACCATTGAAAATTACAGCCGCCTATTCGTTGATCCTCAATATGCAGCATACTTAGATATCAATCATCCAGAAAACATCGAAGAAACGTTGAAAAATGCCGCTGGCGATCGGGACATTCGCTTGATCGTAGCCACTGACGCTGAAGGAATTCTTGGGATTGGTGACTGGGGTGTCCAAGGTGTCGATATTTCTGTCGGTAAATTGATGATTTATACCGCAGCTGCTGGGATCGACCCTGCTTCTGTTTTACCAATCGTGATCGATGCCGGTACCAACCGTAAAGAATTGTTAGAGGATCATTTATATCTAGGCAATCGTCAAGAACGTGTCTACGGTGATGCCTACTACCAATTCATCGATCAATTTGTTCAAACGGCAGAATCATTGTTCCCTAAACTTTACTTGCATTGGGAAGACTTTGGCCGTTCAAATGCTGCAACGATTCTGGACAAATACAAACATACAATTCCAACTTTTAACGATGACATCCAAGGAACAGGAATCGTTGTACTGGGCGGTATCTTCGGCGCATTAGATATTACAGGTGAAAAATTAACGGATCAAGTCTACTTATGTTATGGCGGTGGTTCCGCTGGTGCCGGGATTTCCAGCCGTGTCCATGCCGAAATGGTCAGCGAAGGTCTTTCAGAAGAAGAAGCCTACAATCATTTCTTTATGGTTGACAAACAAGGGCTTTTGTTCGATGATATGTCCGATTTGACTCCTGCACAAAAACCATTTGCCAAAAAACGGGCTGACTTTGCCAATGCTGGCGATATGACGCAATTGATCAATGTCATTAAAGTCGCAAAACCAACGATTTTGGTCGGTACTTCAACCAATGCCGGTGCCTTTACCAAAGAAGTTGTGGAAGCGATGTGTGAAAACACTGCTCGTCCAGTGATTTTCCCTATCTCGAATCCAACCAAAAAATTAGAAGCAACGGCTGAACAAGTAATCGAATGGTCTGATGGAAAAGCCTTTGTGGCAACCGGTGTCCCTTCAGGAACGATCCAATACAAAGGGGTCGAATACCAAATCGGCCAAGCAAACAATGCCTTGATCTATCCTGGTCTTGGGTTGGGTATGTTAGCTTCAGAAGCCTCTCTCTTGACCGACGAAATGATTGGTGCCGCTGCTCACTCATTAAGTGGTTTGGTTGATTTGAGCCAACCCGGTGCACCTGTTCTTCCACCATTTGAATACGTTGCGGACGTTTCCATCAAAGTGGCTGAAGCAGTTGCCAACAAAGCCAAAGAACAAGGGTTAGCCCAAGCGCAAGAAACCGATATGGCAAAAGCTGTCCAAAATCTTAAATGGTATCCAACATACTAGGAAGGTCTGAAAAATGAATAAATTAAAAACGATGACGATTTCGGGAATTAGTCTTCCCTTGTATCTCTTTTTCATGGTTGTCATATTCACTGCGATTGCCTTAGACAAGTTGCCATTAAATATGGTTGGGATCACCATATTACTGGTTGCCTTAGGACACCTGCTGTATTTCATTGGGGAAAAACTCCCGATCATGAATTCTTATCTGGGCGGTGGGTCAGTTTTTACCCTGCTTGGTGCCACCCTTTTAGCCTCCTTCCATCTCGTACCCACGAAAGTCATTGACGCGGTCAGTGACTTCATGGGGGGCGGTTTTGGCTTTCTTGATTTCTATATTGCCGCTTTGATTTGCGGCTCAATTTTAGGTATGAACCGCAATTTGTTGGTGAAAGCTTCTACGAAATTCATTCCTGTTGCTTTGATCACCATGGTAGTAGGCTTTTTCTCCGTCGGCCTTGTCGGTATGCTGCTAGGCAATGGATTCGCTGATTCGGTGATGTATGTGTCTCTACCAATGATGTCTGGCGGTATGGGCGCGGGAATCACCCCACTTTCACAAATTTATGCCGATGGCTTGGCAAACGGCAATCAAGCCGCTATCTTTTCTCAATTAGCGCCAGCAGTTACTTTCGGAAATATTCTTGCCATTATTGGTGCTTTATTTATCGCAAAGGCCTTTGCTAAAACCAAATACAATGGCCATGGTACCCTGATCAATGCCACCAAAGAAGAATTAGAAAAACCAAAAATAACGCTTGATGCCCAACAAATCGGGGTCGGGATGCTCTTTTCCTTCTCACTGTTGGTCGTTGGTGCGATTTTAAGCGACTTTTTCCCTAAAATTCACGAGTATGCCTTTATGATCGTGATTGTCTTTATTCTAAAAGCCTTGAACATTGTCCCTAAGAAACTCGAAGATTCTGTGGTGATGTTCAACAATGTTGTAATGACGAATTTGACCCACGCGGTCTTGGCGGGGATTGGTTTGGCATTGATTGATCTGTCAACATTGGCCTCTGCCTTTACTTGGCAATTTGTCGTGCTTTGCCTAACCAGTGTCGTATCTATGGGGGCTGCCAGCTGGTTCTTCGGGATGGTATTGGGGATGTATCCCGTTGAAACCGCAATTGGCGCCGGTATGATCAACAACTCGATGGGGGGAACAGGTAATATCGCTGTATTGTCTGCCTCTGATAGAATGGAAATGATTGCTTTTGCCCAAATGGCCAACCGTTTATGCGGTGCGATCGTGCTGATTCTAGGTGGAATCTTGATCCGTTTCTTCTATTCTTGATCTAAAACTAAAAACAAATGCTGCTACGCATGATGCATAGCAGCACTTTTTTGCATTCCTCAAACGAATTCGTCCAATTGGTTGCACGAATCGAACAAAGATTCAGCCATTTCCTCATAAAAGAGCCAAAAAGAGCAGCGCCTCCGCACTGCCCTTGCTTTACTACTTCATTCAGGGGTTACAGCTTCTTAAACAAGGTTGGGGCTTGATCAGGAGACCAAGTGGTGTCCCCGTAATTTGAGTGGGTGTTAATCACGACATAATTGCTGCCTTTATGGCTCACGATTTCACCACTTGTATACACTTCTGGTGCCGAGAATGTACCTAGTTTCCACACACGGTATTCTGACTCCCCGCCTCCAGGTGTTTCCGTTTCTTCTTTGGCATTGGTTTTCACGCTCAGCTGGTTACTGAAAGCGGATTGTTCCCCCGTTTTGCTGATTGCTTTGACTTGGTAATTGTAGGTTGTATCCGCTGCTAGATTCGTGTCTTCATAGGTTGTTCCTGTGGCTGTAGCGATTTTGACGCCATTGCGGTAAACGTCATATCCAGCGATCCCATTTGTATGAGTCGATGCTTGCCACATTAAGGACACGCTGCTGTCTGTCACGTTCATTTGGTGCAGGTTGCCTGGTGTCGAAGGTGTTTCGACTTGATTATCTGCTGAGGTAATCACTTTCACTGCAGCACTTTTTTCTGAAACTAACGCAGTAAAGCCAACTGCTTCTACTTGATAGCTATAGGTTGTGTTGGCTTTTAATTGTGTGTCGGTAAAAGTTGGCTCAGTCGTCGTTGCCACTAAGGCACCATCGCGATACACGTTGTATTCTTTCGCATCGGCTTGACCGTTCCATGCTAAAGCCACCGTGCTGCTAGTCACTCGTTCTGAGCGGACATTTGCTGGTGCTGCTGGTTTTTCGGGAATGACTGTTGAACCAGAAACGTTAACGTCGATCACGTTATAAAAGGCATTTGGCGTATCTGCAACATCCCAGACCGCTAAAATGACATGGTAACCGAGACGATTTTCTGGAATGGTAATGGTATGGCTTGGGCTATTGCTGGCAGCCGAACCATCGTGATTCACAGTAGCGATCAATTCCAAGCTATCTCTTGAAAGTGGCGCGTTTTGATCCCAACCTGGTTTCGTGATATAGTAATGCCATTTTGTGGTCTTGTGAGGCGCTGTATAATGCCAATTGACCCGCAATGGTCCTTGATTGATGTCTTGTTTGGTCCAACGATTGGTTCCTTGTTCATCAAGAACAAAGTCCCCGATTTGTCCGAGTCCACCATCTGCTGAAGCGATACGACCATCTACTGGTCCTGCTTCTGGAAAGCCTTTTTTCGTTTCCAATGATTGTGGGTTTGAAATGACATTGCCATATTTTTCAAACGCAGCGCTCCACCCTAACGTATTGCGATCCAAAGACCCTTGATAGCCCCGACTGACAGGTGATTCCACATAACCATGAGCAAATACTTGTTTCCCCGTGAAGAACAAGGTCCCTCCAAGTAAGATTGCCACCCCGACCGACCATTTTACCAATGCGTTTTTCATACTCTGCCTCCTAAAATTTTTTATCATCGAATAAACCAAACTTATCCGTTTATTCATTGATTCCGATTCAGTGAAAAGCAAACTCTCCATTTAAAAATAGTTTATTTATATATGTATAATAAATGACCTAATCATTATAAGATTATAATGACTAGTTTTCCGTCCTTTCAGTGAGAAATACAAAAAAACTTGAAACGATTCTCCTAATCACTTAAGAGGATTCGTTCCAAGTTTCTTTCTTTATAGACGATCTTTTTCAGGAAAAAACAGCCGCTTATTTCCCGTTTTCTTTCACATAGTCAGAGGATTGCGCGCCTGCTTGGCGACCAAAGACCATAATGTCGGCTACAGCATTGCCGCCGATTCGATTTTGTCCGTGGATACCGCCGGTCACTTCACCTGCTGCATACAAGCCAGTGATTGGTGTGCCATCTTCTTTCAACACTTGGGTCTTCGTATTGATCTTGACGCCGCCCATTGTATGGTGGATCCCAGGTGCGATTTGAATCGCATAGAATGGTCCTTCCGTCAAATCATAGTCCATCGCCGTTTCACGACCGAAATCTTTGTCGGCTTTGTCTGCCACTGCTTGGTTCCATGTATCTAAAGTTTTCTTCAAGGTTGCTGGATCAACATCAATTTTTTCAGCTAACGCTTCGATGGTGTCAGCTTCTACCACTACACCTTGTTCTTTATAGTAATCGACTTGTTTGGCTCTACCTGATAACGCATTGTCAAAAATCAAGTAGGCATAGCTTTCTGGCAGATCCGTAATGGCAGCTGAAACATTGTCGCGGGTTTCTAATTCATTGTAGAAACGTTCCCCTTGTTGGTTCACCAAAATGGCGCCTTCTCCACGAACGGTTTCACTGATCAACATCCCTGTATCTTGAACCACTGTTGGATGGACTTGGATTTGATCCATATCAACCGTTGCGCCGCCTAATTCTTCGATCATCTTGATGCCATCGCCTGTACTTCCTTCAGAAGTCGTGCTGACATAGCCTTTCAGATCTGGACGGTATTTTTCGATCAGTTCTTTGTTGGAGCCAAAACCACCAGTAGTAACAACCACTGCATCACCAGCGATTTCTTTTTCTTCGCCATTGATTTTCACGTTGACGCCAGTGACTTTGCCGTCTGTTTCATTGATTTTTGTCACATCAGCATTTACAAACAAAGGAATTTCTTGCTCATGAATGTTTCTTAACAGGCCATCCACCAAATACGTACCGACTGCTGAACCGTCGTGAGGGCGATGGATCCGTTTCACACTGGCACCGCCACTGTAACTGATATTGTCTAAAGTGATCCCCATTGAATCCAACCAATCAATCGCTGAAGCAGAGTTGTCTACTAAATAATGCAGCAATTCTTGATCGTTGGTTCCTTTACCACCTTTAAGGGTATCTTCAAAAAATTGTTCATTGGAATCTTCAATGCCTTGGGCTTCTTGGAATTTGGTTTCTGATGCGTTCATTCCGCCAGAAGATTTCAAGGTATTTCCGCCTGCGATCGGCATTTTTTCTAAAATAACTGGATTCATTCCAGCATCTTTAGCCGACAAGGCTGCTGCCATCCCTGCACCGCCAGCACCAACGATGACGATATCATATTGATCTTTTAACTCTGCTGGATCGGTATACTCTTGTTGGGAAGCACCTGAAGTGACTTCACTTTCTGAAGAAGAGCTTGCCGCACTGCTGCTGGCTTTTGTTCCGCCATCGGCACCACATGCACTAAGCAACAATAATGAGGCTGCCCCAATCACCCATTTTGACCATCCACTTTTTTTCATTTGTTTCCCTCCGTTTTTCTTGCTCTTTTCTCCTCACTGATCCCCGTCATATATGATGAGAAAAAAAGCATTTTTCTTGCGAACCCCGCTCAACTTGTTACTTTATTAACAATGGTAAACATCTTGCGATCGGACTATTTTTCTATTCGATAGCGATAAAAACATTGTTTAAGCAACATTTCAACAGCGTTCTATTTTATTTAACCATTGTAACAAAAAAAGAAACTAAGTGTCTCGTAATAATTTGTGTATATTTTAACTATTGATTCTCATTATTTCCTAATTTTTTTGAAAAAAGATATTATATTTTCCTCACTACTTTCTGCTATTGAAAGCTATCACAAAAGACATGCCCATAGAATGACCGTTAAGCTCGCGGGTAAAAAGATATGGCCGCGATTGTTCTTTCACTGTTCTTTTCCCTTTGTCCTGCGCCTTCTTTTGTATAATAAAAGAAAAAGCAGAAATGGAGTGGCAAATGGAAAAATTGACCCGGATGTTCGAGCGAGTGATCAGTATCTGTATTGATAGCATGTTAGCGATCTTAGTCGTTGTCGTCTTGATTTTTATGGGAAAAGCGATTTTTATGATCAGCACGACGCTCTTTCCTTTAAGCGAAGCGCCCCACCTGTCCTTTTTGATTGAAGAAATTGCCACGTTATTCATTTTATTAGAAATCATTTTGATGTTGCTGCGGTATATGAAGGACGGACACCATATTCCCGTCCGTTACTTGATTTTGATCAGTATCACTGCGATTTTGCGCGAGTTATTATTGACGCAAGGCATGGCGAACGATGCCCTATTTTTTGCTTTAGCGATCTTTGTTTTGGTACTCGTCTTACTAGTCCTGCAAAAAATCAATGCCTTCCAGCATGCCCAAGAAAAAGACCACTGAAACCACCCCATCGGATCAGTTGGTTTCAGTGGCTTTTTCGGGATCAGTTAGAGGAATACCAATATAAAAGGTGGTTCCTTTAGGCGTACTCGTAACATCGATCAACCAGTCGTTTTTTTCCACGATTGAAGAGACAGTAAAGAGTCCTAGACCAGTACCGCCAGTGGCACTCTTGGTCGTGAAGAAGCGGGTAAAGATTTTTTCTTGGATTGCTTCTGGTATGCCGGGACCGTTGTCGGCAATTTCGATCAAAGCAAATTCCTGTTGCGCTGGGAATGCTTGCTTACGAAACGGAAAGGTGGCGGTTGTTGTCGAAGTGCGACTCAATCGAATGCTGCAATCGGCATTTGCTTGGTACACATTCATCAACAAATTGTAAATGATCACTTGCAGATCGATTTTCTCGTAGACGGCATATCCCGCTTCTTGGATATCATACGTAAGGGAAAAGGCTTTTGGCAATAGCGAGCGCATAGTATCGATGGCTTCTGTCAAGGTAGTAGCAATCGACTGCACAGTTTTATCGGCACTTTCGAGTTTCGAAAAACGCAGCACATTGCTGGCTAACTCTTTGCCTTTTTCCGCCGCTTTGCAGACTTCTTGCAAGTCCTCCACTAAGACTTCATCGTGTTGGTTTTCCTCGATCAATAATTGCAGATGACCAATCATGGGCGTCAAAAAGTTGTTTAGGTCATGGACGATTGAGGTCGTTAGCAAGCCAATGGTTTCCAGTTTTGATTCTTGCAAAATGTTTTTTTCGATTTCGTGCTTTTCTTTTAGTAGCCGTTGTCGTTCTTTCAATGCTTGGTTTTCGACATAGGCTTGATTGCGTTTCATGTAGTTTTTGATCAGGACGGTCAATAAAATCATAATGACAAACAACAAACCCAGTAGGCCGATCAAAATCAAGTTATCTTGTAAAAAGAGACCGCTTTGCTCCAAAAAATCGGCATTGCTAGCGACGATCAGCCGACTGTCGCCGATGGTGATCCATTGATAAGCAGCCAATTTCAGCACTTTTTGCAGTGTTTCTTCGTTCCACCAATAAGAATAATAGACGGAGGTGCCTTTTTCATTGTCGATTTGTTCTTGCTCCAAGCGCTCAAGATCGGTGAAATCCAGCTCTGGAAACTCTTTTTTGCGGCTCTCAACGATGGAAAAACCAATTTGTTCGTCCGATGGGTGCATAACGATCCGCATCTCGGCGTTTTTGACCATCGTATAGCCGGAGACATTGCGATCGGTGGTAAATTCATGATGATACATGCGCTGTAGATTCAAAGGCATCACAAGAACCGCTTCTTTGTCGTCAAGGGTTAGGGACTGATACACATTTAGATAGGCCTCTTTACCATCGAAATAGACTTGCCCATTTTGTACCTGCCGTCCCGCCAATACTTTGTCTAAGGATGGGTCTTTAAATAACAGCTCCTGCATCGTTGGATCTTGTGGTTTATTGATAGACGTTGCGGTATTTTGAGTGATGACTTGACCTTGTTGGTCGATCAAAAACAATCCGACCATGGCATTGTTCGCGGAATTGATCACTGGTAACGTTAAGGGCCGCTGCAAGTCAGCCAAGGCGGCTCCTTCGAGGTGGTCATCGGCATAATTGGCAAGAGCCATGTGGTACGATTCGATACTACGGCTGATCAGCTTGATCGCCGCTTGGTTGACCGTTTCTAACTGCCGCAACCCGACGGTTTCAGCTTGTCTTTGTGCGCTTTTATAACTTGTAAAGGTAAAAATAAGTCCAATCAATGTAATGAATAAGGTAGCGACCACGCTTAAATACAGCCAAAACTTTGATGGCGGTTTCATTGTAAACCCCTTTCATATTTACTATAATACTATTGATACAGGAGGCGGATATTTTGCGAGATGAAAAAATTTTAATCGTTGATGATGACCCTGCTATTCGGCGGCTGATTTGGAAATCTTTACAGTCGACAGGCATTTTGATCTACCAGACTGATTCCGTTGAAAAAACGATTGCGATCAACTCTCGTGTCAGCTTTGATCTTTTTTTACTGGATATCAGTTTGGAGCATGAAAATGACGGCTATCATTTGGCACAACTGATTCGGGAAGAAAACCCCACGGTGCCGATCGTTTTTTTGAGCGGAAAAAGTGACGAAAAAGACATGATCAACGGCTATGAGATCGGCGCCGATCACTACATTACGAAGCCTTTTTCACCGGCACTCTTAAAAGCACAAATCGTTTCGATTCTAGATCGCCGCAACGTGCTGCGAGAAAAAGGGATCGCTAAACCGGAAGGAGATCTGTGCAGCGGCATGTTTCGTTTTGACCAAAAACGCTATCAGTTTTTCAAAAATGATCAGCCCATCAAGTTGTCTTCAAAAGAAATCATGCTGATGCGCTTTTTCATGGAAAATCCGGATCAAGTGTTCTCGAAAGAACAGATTTACAGCAATGTTTGGCAAGATGGCCAATTCGATGCCAATACCGTGATGGTTTTTATCAATCATCTGCGAAACAAAATTGAAGATGAGCCGAAGCAAGCCCGTTTTTTGAAAACCGTTTGGGGGATCGGCTATACCTTTTTACCAGAAGGAGACGCCTTCTAGCTGCAAGAAATAAAGGGCCAAGGCTAAAAGATCCGCCGAGCCGCCGGGACTCAAATGGCGTGCAATCAATACTTGATCATAGGTCGTTAATTCACGAAGCAAGTCTGTATCCGACAGATTGGCTTGGTGAATTTTTTGCATCTCCTGCTGCACGGTCTTCATCGCCTCGTAGCCGCCTCGGTGGACGAGGTTGCTGTCTTCGGTTTCACTCATTAGATAGACCAACCCGCGCAACAAGGAAACGGAGGTTTTTTGTGGTTGCTGCCGCAAGTACTCCAGCAGTTTTTTGACCGTTGGATACCCAGCTGCAGCTTCTCCACGAATCCCCATCGTGCCGTAGGTCAAATAATTTTTTTCTCCGTAAGACAACTGGTCTTTGTGGGCGATTTGCTGCAAGTCTTGCTTGACCAAATGCTGGCAGATATCAGCGGCAAGCTGCAGGATCTGATTGGTATCTTCAGCCGTCAGCTCCGCCTTGCCATTTTGTTGATAATAGACTCCTGTTGCCCCCAACAAAATCGCAAAGGAAAAATTCGCCCCTTTGTGGGTATTGATGCCTTTGGTTGCCTGAAGCATCGCTTCTTCTGCTTCTTGACCGATGCCTCGTAACTGGTCAAACAGCTGGATCAGGGCACCTGTATGGGCGAAACCGGCTTGGCTATAGCGCTGAAAAAACGGCGCCAAACAAGTGATACTATTGATAAAGGTAAACACATTCATGTCCTGATGCGCACCGGATGAGCAAGGATCTACTAAACCAGGCTTGGGAGCTAACACTACCTCATAATGCAGCGCATTGACTGCATAGTTGCTGGCGGTAAAAAGACGGGAATCAGTCAATTTTTCTTCGCTCCATTTCAGCAAGAATAAATTGCAGGGAATGATCCAAATGTTCATGGGTCAACAACGTGATCTGTTCCGTGTCATTGGTTCTCATGCCGCGATAAATCAGCCAATGTTCCGCCAATGCCGCATCCCTTCTTCTAGAAGAGCGAATCGCAATGTCGCGGAAATACACGAGGTACGCTTGCAGATCCAGCACGATACTTTTTAACCGCAGCATCTGGCTTTTTTCGTAAATAAACGCATTGAAGTCAGAAAAGTTTTTCAAGACCCCATCCACATCATCCTCACGATTCAGCTGTTCGCCATGTTCTAACAAGCAGCGCATCTCCCGGAAATCTTCCTCACTCATCAAGGCCATTGCTTTGATAGTCGCCAACGTATCCAATGATTTACGGATATCATAAATCTCATAGGCATCTTTGATACTGATCCCTTTTACAACGATGCCGATTTTTGGCACATGCTCCACGAGTTTTTCAGCCACCAGCTGAGTCATGGCGTAACGAATTGGGGTCCGGCTGATGTTTAACGTATCGGAAAATTCTTTCTCATTGATGCGAGAGCCTGCGGGAATGTCTCCTAAAATGATGGTTTTTTTGAACGCTTCATAGATCAAATCTTTTAATGGTTTATTTTTGGTCAGATCCAGATTTTTATTTACTGCATCAATAATTGGATTCATGATTTACTCCTATCATACTAAAAACAAATGAGATTTTTGGGAAAAAATAGATATATCGATAAACAAGGAAAACTACCGAGCAAAATGGCAGCCTGCTCGATAGTTTCTGTATGAAATTACTGTGGAATATAAAACGGCATGTGGCCTAATAGTACGATCGTAACGACGAAGATCACGAAAATTCCCAGTGCGTATTTCGCCGCTTCTTTTTGCCATTGCCCCATATCTAAGCCCGTCAAGCGCAATAGCAAGTAGATGAAGGCAACCAATGGACTTAACAAGTGGAATGCTTGGCCCATTAAGGACGCCAAGGCCATCTGCATATTGGTGAAGCCATACGAGCGACCTGCTTCTGCTAAGACCGGCAGGACCCCAAAGTAAAACCCGTCATTGGAAATAAAGAAGGTTCCTGGTGCGGAAATCAGGGCGATAACTAACCCCCAGAAACCGGCCAATTGTTTAGGGATGATTTGCGTGAAGCTATTCGCCAAAGCCGTTGCCATCCCTGAGCCTTGGAACAAGCCCATGAAGACGCCCGCTGCAAAAACTAAAATTACGACTTGCACAGCGTCGCCGCCGTTGGCACCGATCCGTGACGATTGATCTTTCAAAATTGGGTAGTTGACCATCAATGCGATACAAGTACCTACAAGGAATAACAAGATTGGTGGTAAAGCGATACTAGAAATAAAGGAGCTTGCTACTAACCAGCCAATCAAGACGATCGTTAAGATACCATTGAAGACAAAGTTTTTCGGACGACGGATCGCTAATGTATCAGGATCAGTCACAGTCGTCATTTCTAAAATCTCATCGTTCGTCAGTTCCGTAACCCCTAAACGTTTCCGTTCTTGGATCCCCATTCTGCGAGCTACGAAGAAAATCACATATAACAGAGACAAAATCATTCCTGGCAACAAATAAGAAAGAATATCCGCATCAACTTCCAACACCGCCATTGCCCGAGCAGTCGGTCCGCCCCATGGCAATAAGTTCATGATGGTGTTTTGCAAAATGATCAAGACACCAAGGTTCATCATTTTCATATTCAGCTTCTTGTAGATGGGAATAAACGCAGAACAGCAGATCAAGGTAGTGGTCGTTCCATCACCGTTCAAAGAGACTGCAGCGGCAACGACTGCCGTTGCCATCAAGACTTTCATCGGATCGCCTTTGGCAAAATAAATCATTTTTTTCGTTATTGGATCAAATAAACCGGCATCCAACATAATGGAAAAGTACAAAATCGCAAACAGCAACATGATCCCTGTGTTGGCTGTAGTGGAGATTCCCTCAAGAACAAAATCTCCGATGTTGCCTTTTTCGGAAACACCGGCAACCATCGCAACGAGGGTAAATAGTAATGGGATAATTACTAAGGATGTAAAGGGTGACATTTTTTTCTTCATGATGACAAACATGAAGACAATAATCATGGCATAGGACAAAATTGTTAAGAACATTTTCTTCTTCCTTTCATGCATCGAAATGTGTAAGCGTTATCAAAAAACATTTTTAAAAAAATTACAGGCCCGTAATTTATTAGTGACAAGCGCCACTAGTTTGTGAAAATTTTTCTTTTCTTAAAGGAAATAATGTTATTGAATGCTTTACACGTCTAAGAATAAACAATCAAGAATTAGAAAAAAAGACCCGTTTACAAAAAGAACAGCAAAAAAACAATTTCTCTTTTCAAATCTTATTTTTCGTTTAAAAAGTTCTTAACAGAATATTAACGCAAGAAAAACCTTGATAAAACAACGTTTATATCGGTTTTTCACTCTTTCCTCAAAAAAGGAACACTGAAAAAACAATTTTGAGCTGAAATAATTCTCGCTGATTGAACAGGAGTTTCTATAATGAAAGAGAACGAATCATTGAGAAAGGAGAAGCCCATGAATCTTATTAAAAGATTGTTCAAAAAAACGCATGATGAACCAGATGCGCCTGTCAGTCCTCCTCTGAAGCCAAGGGAAATGATAGCGGATCCACCCGCATCTGTTTGGCAAGAAATGTCGAGCTATCAGCCGGCGCCAGTAGAAGACTATCCACTAGTCAGTCTGATAGCCGCCGCACTAGGTGCCGAGTGTTACCCTAAAAGTCAGTTTGTCATTCGTAGAATTGAGAAACGCAATCCTGAATTTAAGCGAGTCACCCTGATAGCCGCCAGTATTGCCGCCGGAGAGCTGCCTGATTCTCAGTTCACAATCAAAAAAATAGCCAAAAAAAATGAAAACAAGTGAGGGAAAAACATGTTACGTAAATTTAAAATAGCAATCGATGGGCAAGAATATCTTGTCGAAATGGAAGAAATCGGTGCGCCGCAAACTACCGCTCCTGCCCCAGCAGTGCCAACACCGGCTCCCGCAGCGGTACCTGCTCAACCAGAGCCAGTCAGCACACCAGAACCAGAAGCCGCACCACAGCCAGCGCCAGCTACGCTCCCTGCTGACGGCGAGCCGATTCATTCTCCGATGCCGGGAACGATTTTACGTCTCTTGGTCAATGTAGGTGATACTGTACAAGAAAATCAGTCATTGATGATTTTAGAAGCCATGAAGATGGAAAATGAGATCGTGGCACCAAAAGCCGGAACCGTGGTTGCCATTGCAGTCAATGCGGGCGATATGGTCAACCCAGGAGAACTGCTGATTACGATCGGCTAATTTATTGAAAAGGAAGTGACGTAGTGGAAACGTTAATTGAAGGTGTAGTCGGGTTAGGATCAGAGCCGGGACGGATCGTTATGATGTTCATCGGTGGTCTATTGATGTATTTGGGGATCAAGAAAGAATATGAACCAACCTTGTTAGTCCCTATGGGATTGGGCACGTTGTTAGTGAACTTCCCGAACTCAGGTGTGTTAAGTGCTGGTGGAGAAGCTGGCCCGTTCCAAGTATTGTTTGATATGGGGATCTCAACTGAATTGTTCCCTTTACTTTTGTTTATCGGGATTGGCGCCATGATCGACTTCGGTCCATTGCTGCAAAATCCATTTCTTCTGTTGTTTGGCGCTGCTGCACAATTCGGGATCTTCTTTACGATCATCGTTGCCGTGCTGCTTGGCTTTGATTTAAACGACGCGGCTTCCATCGGGATCATCGGTGCCGCTGACGGACCAACGTCGATTTTTGTCGCAAATACGCTGAACTCGAAATATATGGGTGCGATCATGGTGGCAGCTTATTCTTACATGGCGCTAGTACCGATCATTCAACCGGTAGCCATCAAAGCAGTGACGACCAAGCATGAACGAAAAATCCGTATGACGTATCGTGCCGGAGAAGTTTCGCAAACGGCAAAAATTTTGTTCCCAATCGTGATCTCGATCGTAGCAGGGTTGATTGCTCCTGTTTCATTGCCATTGGTCGGATTTTTGATGTTCGGAAATCTCTTGCGGGAATGTGGTGTATTGGATCGTTTGTCCATCACTGCTCAAAACGAACTGGTGAATATCATCAGTATCCTCCTAGGTTTATCAATTTCTGTGAAAATGCAATATGAAGAATTTTTACAAGTCGATACATTGATGGTTATTGGTTTAGGGCTGGTTGCCTTCATTATGGACTCCGTCGGCGGCGTGTTGTTTGCGAAAGTGCTGAACTTGTTCCGTAAAGAAAAAATCAACCCAATGATCGGTGCAGCTGGTATCTCTGCGTTTCCAATGTCTAGCCGGGTCATCCAAAAAATGGCGACAGATGAAGATCCGCAAAACTTTATCTTAATGCATGCAGCCGGTGCCAACGTTTCAGGACAGATTGCTTCGGTCATCGCCGGTGGCTTACTGCTAGCACTGATTGCTTAGGTCACTAGAAAGGAGAGGAAAATTATGAGTCAAGATTTACTGACTTCATTTGAATTGTTGTTATTCGGTTGGGGCGGCGTCTTTGTCGTGATCCTGATCATCTACTTCGCATCCTTGCTTTTGTCGAAGCTCTTTCCAGTAAAAAAATAAAGAAGGCATTGTATGTATACCTTAAAAAGAATCTGGCTGCAAAAAGATCCGGAAGTCTTTTTGCAATGGCAAAAATTGATCACTCATGCTGGCTTAGCCGTCGGTGAAGAAGTAGCCTATACCGTGGGCATTTTTGACCAGCAAACCTTGATTGCTACTGCTTCTTGCTATGCCAATATCATCAAGTATGTGGTGGTCTGTGAAAAAAAACGCTCCGAACAGCTGTTAACGCAATTGATTTCGCACCTGAGCGATCATATCAAAGACGAGGGCTATACCAAGTCCTTCGTCTATACAGCACCGAAAAATCGTCTGTTTTTTGAATCTCTCGGGTTTCGTGAAGTGCTGGCTGCGCAAGACATCTTGTTCATGGAACAAGGCGTTCCTTCTTATGAAAGCTATGCCCAACAACTGCAACGGCAGCGAATCGGACAAAACAACGGCGCAATCGTGATGAACGCCAATCCTTTTACCAAGGGACATTTGTACTTAGTTGAAACAGCTGCGAGTCAAAAAGAGCATGTTTATGTGTTCGTTTTGTCAGAAGACCGCTCACAATTTTCTGCCAGTGAACGGCTGCAGATGGTGACGGAGGGCGTGGCTCACCTGCCAAATGTAACGGTACTGCCAACCAACAACTATCTCGTCTCTTCGGCGGTCTTTCCCAGTTATTTCTTGAAAGAGCAAGCACCTGAGGCGATCGCCAAAAAACAAGCCGCCTTTGATGCGACCCTCTTCAAAGAAAAAATTGCTCCGCTGTTGGCGATCACTACGCGTTTTGTGGGCTCAGAGCCTTACTCACCCGTGACCCAACTCTACAATGAGGCAATGGCTGCCGTTTTTTCTCCCGAGCTTAAACTGATCGTGATTGACCGTCTGAAGATCAACCAATCAACCGTTTCGGCTACTAAAGTTCGGAAAGCGATTGCAGAAAGAGATTTACCTTCCTTGCAGCAATTTTTGCCAGAAACAACGTTCTCATTTTTAATGCAGCATAACTATATTTAGAGGTGATAATAAGTGGAAATCAAAAAAAGTGCGGTTGCTGGCTCTGTTGAATCCAGTGATATCTTGATCGCGATCGAGCCTAACACAACCCAAACCATCGAGCTGACCCTCGATAGCAGTGTCGAAAAACAATTCGGCAAACAAATTCGCGCCGTCATCCTTGAGACACTGAACCATCTAGGCGTGACCCAGGCCAAAATCACCGCCACCGATAAAGGCGCATTGGACTGTACCATCAAAGCCCGAACTCTGACCGCCGTTCATCGGGCAGCCGAACAAGAACAGTATGCTTGGAAGGAGATCGACACATGGAACGTTTAAGAAGAACGATGATGTTTGTACCAGGAGCTAACGCTGCCATGCTACGAGATGCACCATTGTATGGCGCCGATTCCGTCATGTTTGATTTAGAAGATGCAGTCTCCTTGAATGAAAAAGACTCCGCTCGGACACTGGTGCATTTTGCCTTAAAAACCTTTGACTATTCTGCCATCGAAACCGTCGTACGCATCAACGGCCTCGACACGGTGGGTGCCCTTGATATCGAAGCGATGGTCCTAGCGGGGGTCAACGTCATTCGTCTACCGAAAACCGAAACCGCCCAAGACATCATTGACGTTGCCACTGTGATCACACAAGTAGAAGAAGACAATGATCTACCGGTAGGAACCACCAAAATGATGGCTGCCATCGAGTCGGCCGAAGGCGTTTTAAATGCCCGAGACATCGCCACAGCTTCCGAGCGCTTGATCGGGATCGCTTTAGGGGCAGAAGATTATGTCACCAATATGAAGACTCGTCGCTACCCAGATGGGCAAGAATTGTTGTTTGCCCGCAGTATGATCTTGCATGCAGCTAGAGCTGCGGGAATCGCCGCCATCGATACTGTCTTTTCTGATATCAATGATACAGATGGCTTTATCGCTGAAACGACCCGCATCAAACAGCTTGGTTTTGACGGAAAATCAGTGATCAATCCACGGCAGATTCCCCTAGTCAATGGGATCTATGCGCCTTCAAAAGCCGAGATCCAGCAGGCCAAAGAAGTGATCTGGGCCATTCGCGAAGCCGAAAGCAAAGGCTCTGGTGTGATCTCCTTGAATGGCAAAATGGTCGATAAACCAATCGTTGAGCGAGCGGAACGCGTGATCGCCCTTGCCAAAGCAGCGAAATTGATTACCGAGGAGGAAGTGTAATTATGGTGTTAAACAAAGCAGGAAAAGACATCCCTGAATGCTATGCCACCCAATACGGGGTCTTTGAAAATGAAACAGCCAATATCCATGCCTACAAAGAAGCGAGTCGCAAGATCGAGCCAGTCCTGCCAGGCAAAAGCAAGGTCTTGGGCAGTATTCGTGAAGCCATTGAAAAAACAGGGTTAACGGACGGCATGACGATCTCCTTCCACCATCATTTTCGCGAAGGGGATTTTATCATGAATCTCGTTTTGGACGAGATCGCAAAAATGGGTATCAAGAATCTTGCGATTGCCCCTAGTTCCATCGCGAATGTCCATGAACCATTGATCGGACATATCAAATCTGGCGTCGTGACCAATATCACCTCCAGCGGACTGCGGGACAAAGTCGGTGCCGCAATCTCCGAAGGCATTATGGATGCTCCAGTCATTATCCGTTCTCATGGCGGTCGGGCTCGTGCGATTGCCGCCGGCGATATCCACATCGATGTCGCCTTCTTAGGGGCGCCTAGCTCAGATGCGTATGGCAATGCCAATGGTACCGTCGGAAAAGCAACTTGCGGCTCATTGGGCTATGCGATGGTCGATGCAAAATACGCCGACCAAGTCGTGATCATCACCGACACCCTTGTGCCGTTTCCAAATACCCCAATCAGCATTCCCCAAACGGATGTCGATTATGTCGTGGAAGTCGACGCCATCGGTGATCCTGCAGGGATCGCAAAAGGTGCGACCCGCTTTACCAAAAATCCAAAGGAATTGCTGATTGCTGAGTATGCAGCCAAGGTCATCACGAGCTCGCCTTACTACCAACAAGGCTTCTCCTTCCAAACCGGAACAGGCGGTGCCGCATTAGCCGTTTCTCGTTTTTTACGCGAAGCGATGATCAAAGATGAGATCAAAGCCAGCTTTGCCCTCGGCGGCATTACCAATGCCATGGTGGAACTGTTAGAAGAAGGATTAGTGGAAAAACTGATCGATGTCCAAGACTTTGATCATCCTTCCGCGCAATCGCTAGGGAAAAACGCCAATCATTACGAGATCGATGCCAATATGTATGCCTCACCGTTAAGCAAAGGGGCGTTTATCAATCAATTGGATACCGCCATTCTTTCCGCACTGGAAGTCGACACGGATTTCAACATCAATGTCATCACCGGTTCTGACGGTGTGATCCGCGGTGCCTCTGGCGGCCACTCAGATACCAGTATGGCGTGCAAAATGAGCTTAGTGATCGCTCCTCTTGTGCGGGGACGGATCCCAACGATCGTCGATACCGTCAACACGATCGTCACGCCAGGCGCCAGTATTGATGTCGTCGTTACGGAAATCGGGATCGCCATCAACCCTGCTCGCGAAGACCTGATCAGCCATTTTGAAGCATTGGATATTCCCCAACACACCATTGAAGAGCTAAAAGAAAAAGCCTACAGCATTGTCGGTCAACCCGAACCAATCAAGTACGGGGAAAAAACCGTCGCTTTGATCGAATACCGCGATGGCACGATCATTGATGTGGTCAAAAATGTCTGATGCCCTATTTTCAGGAAACCCTGTGACGCTAACCGATATGCTGCAGGCGCGAGAAAATAGAAGCTCCCTTCAACGGGAGCTTCTCGCTGCGGATGAAAAAGCAGCATTGCTTGTTGCCACCATGAATATTCCCGGTCCCGTGAAAAATTCTGTCCCATTGACCGCCGTTTTTGAAGAATTCATTACGGAAATCGAAGAGGCCGTCAAGGAACTGACTCCACTGGCAAACCTCTACCGTAGTTTGGAAACTGGACCGGAATATTATCTCGTACTGCCCACAGATCCTTATGAACTAAAACGAATGATGGTTCAGATTGAGACCCATCATCCTTATGGTCGATTGGTGGATCTGGATGTCTTAGCCAAAAACCAAGACCAGCTTTTATCTATCAGCCGTACCGAAATCGGACTGCCGGCAAGAAGCTGCTACGTCTGTGAACAAGATGCCAAAGTTTGTGGCCGTTCTAGAACTCATAGCGTAGCAGACATGCAGCAGCAGATCCGTAAAATCATTCAGGAAAGAGTGAAAGAATGAAAAAAATCCAATTTACCGAAACCGTCTTGCGGGACGGCCAACAAAGTCTGATCGCCACGCGAATGCCTACCAGCGATATGCTACCGATTTTAAAAACCATGGATCAAGCAGGCTATCATGCCCTTGAAATGTGGGGCGGCGCGACCTTCGATGCTTGTCTGCGTTTTTTAAATGAAGACCCATGGGAAAGATTGCGGGCGATCCGCAAAGAAGTGAAAAAGACCAAATTGCAAATGCTCTTACGGGGACAAAATCTCTTAGGTTACAAAAACTATGCCGATGACGTCGTTACTGACTTTGTGACCAAATCGGTTGAAAACGGCATCGACATTCTTCGTTTGTTTGATGCCTTAAATGATGTCCGCAATTTAGAAACCGCCATCCGCGCCACAAAAGCAGCCGGTGGACACTGTCAAACGGCAATCTCTTATACTACTAGCCAGATCCATACCGTGGATTACTTCGTTGACCTTGCCAACAAAATGGCAAACCTCGGCGCCGATTCCATCTGTATCAAAGATATGGCCGGCGTTTTGACGCCGCAAACCGGCTATGAGCTGGTCAGCCGAATCAAAGATGCCGTCGATCTGCCGCTAGAAGTCCATACCCATGCCACCAGCGGCATCGCTGAGATGACTTACTTGAAAGTTGCGGAAGCCGGTGCAGACATCATTGATACCGCCATCTCCTCTTTTGCTGGCGGCACCAGTCAGCCAGCAACCGAATCTGTGGCAATCGCCTTAGAAGATTGCGGCTTTACTACGGGACTTGATCTGCAAAAAGTCGCTGAGATTGCGGAACACTTCAATCCCGTTCGTGATCGTTTCCGCGAAGAAGGACTACTCAACCCGAAAGTCAAAGATATCGAACCTAAAACCTTGATCTATCAAGTACCTGGTGGCATGTTGTCAAACCTACTCAGCCAATTGACGGAACAAGGATTGCAAGACAAGTATGAAGAAGTTCTAGCAGAAGTACCAAAAGTCAGAGCGGACTTGGGCTATCCGCCACTAGTGACCCCATTGTCGCAAATGGTCGGTACCCAAGCCTTGATGAATGTGATTTCAGGAGAACGTTACAAACTTGTCCCAAGTGAGATCAAAGATTACGTCAAAGGACTTTACGGTCAATCGCCAGCACCCATCAAAGACGAAATAAAAGAAATAATCATCGGAGATGCCGAAGTGATCACCGTTAGACCAGCTGATCTACTGGCGCCACAACTGCCAGCCTTCCGGGAAGAAATCGCTGAGTATGCCAAAAGCGAAGAAGACGTGCTGATGTACGCCCTCTTCCCTCAACAAGCCCAAGACTTTTTAGGCCGACGAGAAGATCCCTTTTATGATGTCCCCGTACAGACCGTGTCTGTGAAGATTGCGGTGGATTAGCAACAAAGCCAGAAACAGAGAAAACGACTGAAAGTGCCCCTCACAAATTCGCTTGCTTGAGCAGATTTGTGAGGGTTGTTATCATTTACAGGCTGTTTCTTCGTTTTTACTAATTAGCAGCGCAAAAATACATGCGCCACAGCCACTCCACCAATAAGCTTGCATTAATCGCTTCTCGCTCACGTATTTTGGGCAGCTGAGAAGCCAGGATTGTACTTCCGCTCCATCCATTCTATAATCAGCTAAAAGAAGGGGTTTAAAGGAGGAGTTATCCATGCAACGATACATCGCTTTATTAAGAGGCATCAATGTCGGTGGAAAGAACAAAATTTCTATGAAAGAATTGAAAGCCGGTTTTGAAGAATTGGGGTTTAGCAATGTGGTCACTTATTTGAATAGCGGCAATGTGATTTTTTCCAGTAAAGGGGATGATCCACAAGCCCTTGCCGAAACGATTAAAGCAATGGTCAAACGCGATTTTTCCTTTGATATCGCTATTTATATCATTCGCCAAACAGAGCTGCAGGAACGCTTGACCCATATACCTGACTGGTCAGGAACGGAAGATAAAACCATCTATGACAACCTGATCTTTTTGATGCCTTCGCTGACCTACGAGAAGTTATCTGAAAAACTCGGGGCTCCGAATGCCGAGCTTGAACAGGTATTTCCTTACAAAGACGTCGTCTTCTGGTCTTACCTCCGCAAAGACTATCAAAAAACCAATTGGTGGAAAAAAACAGCCAGTACCAGCGTCGGCAAACAGATTACGATTCGAACCATCAATACCGTACGGAAGATTGCGGAGCTGTGAGCGCTCTTTAGTCGAGCCTTGCGTAATATTAAAAACGAAAAATCGATAAGAATAAACAATTATATAGGACTTTTAGTTCTAAACTACTTAGTCTATATGGAAAAACTAAATATTTCTGCCGAACAAAAAAAGAAGATATCCTACTGGTGAGAGGAGTCGGCCAAAGCCAACCCACACCTAGTAAGAATATCTTAATAGACCATACTAGAGAAGTTACTAAGCGAATCAAATAAAGAGGGGAGGTTCCACAAATAACATTTATGAAAACTCAATGTATATGTGCATCCGTTATTGATAAACGCTTTGCATCTATAAAAAACGATTAATTTTCACTTAATTTTTTATTGCTCATGAGTCGATTAATATGAACCGTTAAATAGGCAACTTCCTCTTTCGTCACTTTACTTTCATTCAATATCTCGATATAGTCCTTTACAGTAAAAGAGACCGTTAGCGCCTTAGGGTAAAGCTGTGCAATTTGCTCGAAAAGTCCGGAATCATTCTCGGTGATCATTTTCCCTTCATAGTAACGCTCCGCAAAAAATTTCAAATGCGTAATAAATCTTTGATAGTGGACATCTTCCCGATCAAAATCCATTTTGAGCTCGTATTTTACAATGTCTGAAATCCCTCCAACTAGTTTGGCATACTCCATACCTTTACTTGTAGCAGAGGCGACATTTTGCGCATTTATGATATGAAATGCAATATTCGCTGCTTCTTCTTGGGGAAGTACTTGTCCTAATTCTTTTTTTAGAAGCCTGAGGGCATACTTCCCTACAGAGAATTCGATTGGATAATAATTTTTAATTTCCCAAAAAACGCGATTTAGAATATTTAAACCATTCCTATGTCGCTCAATAGAAAAATTAAGATGATCACTCAGTGTGAAAAAAAGGCTCGTATTCAGATTTGCATTCAGTAATTCTTCAGCATGTTTAATAATTTTTTGAGTAATATCGAAGTAAATAGCTGGTATTGAATCAAATAAACGCAAGTATTCTTGTATTTGTCGGTTGTCAACTGGAATAAAGACGCGATTGATATCTTCATCATCAACTGTTTGACCAATCTTTCGGCTGTAACCAATACCTTTACCGAAAAAAACATACTCTTTCTGATCCTTATCAGCAGCTAAGATAGTATTAGGATTAAGTATTTTTTTTATAATCATCCTTCATTCTCCTAATCTAATTTTTGGCCATTACTCTCAATCACTTGCTTGTACCAATAAAAAGAATCTTTCTTAAGCCGCTTTAGCGTCCCGTTCCCTAAATCATCCTGATCTACGTAGATGTATCCGTACCTCTTGCTCATTTGCGAAGTCGATACACTGATAAGGTCAATAGGTGCCCAACTCGTATACCCAAACAAATCGACGCCTGCTTCAACCGCATCCATTATTTCTTTGATATGTTGCTTCATATAATTAATCCGGTAATTATCGTGAATTTTCCCATCTGATGTAACTTCATCCTTGGCACCCATCCCGTTTTCTACAATGATTAATGGAATGTTGTAGCGGTCCTGAAGTTCTAATAAAGAAATTTTCAGTCCAACTGGATCTATCTGCCACCCCCACTCGGTAGAAGGCAAATATGGATTTTTAACACCCATGATCGTATTGCCAGAAGTCTGCTCCAAGGTTGGATCAGAGGATTCTGTCCGAGACATGTAATAGCTGAAGGCTAAATAATCTGCTGTATTTTCTTTTAACAGTTGATCGTCTTCTTTCCCTTTCTTGATTTCTATTCCTTTATTCTGTAACCGTTGCTTATATAAGGGGGGATATTCACCAAAAATCTGAATGTCAGCATGTGCATAATTGTCCAAATTACTTTGTAAGGAAAGTAAAACATCCTCTGGTTTACACGTATTTGGATAAGTAGTCAATTTGGTTAACATACAGCCCATCTTGCTTTCTGGAATCAGTTGGTGACACCGCTTAGTTGCGATAGCAGCTGCTACATATTGATGGTGGAGTGCTTGATATATCGCTTCTTCTAATGAATACTCTTTACACTTATCTTCGACGATACCAGCAGTAGTAAAAGGATGACGACCAACACTATCAATTTCATTAAAAGTCAACCAATACTTCACATACTTACCAAATGCCGTAAAGCAGACCTCTGCATAATTGACAAAAAGATCTATTAATTTGCGATCTACCCAGCCATTATACTTTTCAGATAAAGCAAGAGGCATTTCATAGTGAGAAAGTGTAACTATTGGTTCAATATTATGTTTTTTTAATTCTTTAAAGATGTTTTTATAGTACTCAATACCCGCACTATTTGGTTCAAGCTCTTCCCCATTTGGAAAGATCCGTGTCCAAGCTATAGATATTCTCAAAGCTTTGAAGCCCATTTCAGCAAATAATTGAATATCTTCTTTGTATCTATGATAAAAATCGATCCCTCTACGTTTAGGGTACCATTGAATTTCCGAATCTTCTTTGGCTTGTTGAATCATTTCACTAGTAACAGTATTATGAGCTTTGTAATCTTTTACATCAACGTTCGGTTTATACGTTGCTACATCAGCTACGGACATCCCTTTATTATCTAAATTCCAAGCACCTTCCACCTGGTTTGCCGCAATAGCACCGCCCCACAAAAAATTTTTACGCAATGACATTCTCTCCTACTCCTTCTATGATAAATAGTTCTTCCTCTATATTGACTTGTTTGTTACTGGAAATTTTGAGTGTGACATTTTTGGGCGCTGTAATTATGATCATCGTTGTAAGATCAAATCCAGCTTTTTTTATCGCTTCATGGTCAAATCTAATCATTAAATCTCCTTTTCTTACCGTCTGACCTTCTTTCACATAGCTTTCGAAATACTTACCATCCAAATTCACGGTATCTAATCCTATATGAAAAAGAATCTCTGTACCATCACTTGTTTGCATACCTAGTGCATGTTTCGTGTTATAAACCATTTTAATAGTACCATCGATTGGTGCATAAAGTTCCCCTTTAGTGGGTATAATTGCTACGCCTTCTCCCAACATTTTATTTGAAAAGACATCGTCGTTGACTTGTGACAAAGGTAAAACAACTCCTTCGACCGGCGCATTGAACACTAGTTCAGTGGATTCAACTGTTTCCGAATTTTTGTCACTAATCGGCTCTTTCCATAAAACTAAAACGGCTACAAATGAGGATATGAAAGACACTACTAGCCCAATGACTGCAAATAGCAAATTGTTTGGCAATGTCTCCGATATAAACATTGATAAACTTGCAATTCCTGGTCCTACAGCAACATATGCCTCAACTCCTAAAATCCCCAATGTTGCGCCACCAATCAAACTGCCGAACATAACACCATATAAGACACGTTTATGCAAAATAGTTACACCATATAATGCAGGTTCAGTGATTCCAAATAAAGCAGAAATTCCTGCTGAAACAGCTGTTGCTTTTAATCCTCTATCTTTTGCCCGAATGGTGACTGCAAAACAAGCGCCTGCTTCCGATATATTATGGGCCAATGAAGCCGCATTATAGATAATTTCTTTGCCCGTTTCACCTAACGAAGTAATCACATAGGGAATCATTGCTTTGTGCATTCCTGTTATTACCATGAAGGGCAAGAATGCAGCTAAAAGAGAGACTGCTATCCAGCCAAATCGAGCAAAAATATTCATGATAACACTTGCAAATGCTTGCCCGAAGGTAAAACCAATTGGCCCGAGTATTAATAAGGTGAGTGGTACCACTATCAATAAAGACATCATAGGAACAAAAAAACTTCTGATTACTTTAGGACTGATTCTAGTAAAGAATTTCTCTAGATATGAGTAACTAATGACACATAAAATCGCTGGAAATACTTGATATGCATAATTGATATTTTGAATAGGAATTCCAGCAAGTGCTGTCCCTTCTGTAATCAAAGTGCTTAGTCCTGGGATTAGCAATCCTCCTACTGCAGAAACTGCTACCAAGCTATTAACTTTTAATTTGTTCGCTGTCGTTATAGCGACTAACAACGGTAAAAAGTATAATGGTGCGTCACCAACAAAGGTTAAAATTTGATAGGTAGGCGTTGCTTTATCTAATAATCCAATCAAATTTAACAGCATTAGCAATGATTTTAAGATACCTCCCCCAGCAATTGCAGGAATTAACGGCTGAAAAATACTAATAACAAAATCTAAGATTACGGATTGCCAACTTCTAGTGTTCTTTACTCTATTGTTTTTGTCTTGTTCGACTCCTGAAAGCATTTTTTCAACTTCACGATATACCTCAACAACGGCACTCCCAATTATTACTTGTGTTTGTGCGGCTTGAGTAACCCCTAATACACCGGGTATTTTTTTTATTCCTTCACTATCTACTTTGCTATCATCAATCAATGTAAATCTCAACCGTGTGGAACAGTGTTCCAAATGAGAAACATTCGTTGCACCACCAACTTTTTCCAACACTTCTTTCGCGATTTTCTTTTCTTCCATTTTTTTCGCCTCCGTTTTTTAACAAAAAAACCGAACTGACCCATCCCTCTTTTAAGAGCTGAGTCAATTCGGTTATGCCTACTATTATGTAGTAACACGCCTACTATTTTGTTAGACCTAGTATAGGACATTTCAAAGAAAGCGTCAACATTTTTTTGTTTAATATATCCATTTAGATTCAAAAAAAATTTAACTGGATGAATATTAACATCTTTCCTTTCCTAAGTTCTTTTGGCAAATCCTTCTAATAAGCCATATTTACCTAATTTTTCTGCATACGCCCTACAACCCTTTTATTCGAATCGTCTTTTTCGCTTGATGGATTTCAATAAAAAGAGCCAGCAGAAACGTGAAAGTTACGATCCAAATTGAATATTTTTTTAAAGCAAGACTGACAAAGGCTAGTAAACAAGCACCAATGACAAATGAGAGCACGACGATCGTATAGTTATGGGCATTGCGTTTTTGAAGCGACGTTTTATTCCGTGAGGTCAGATACAGATACCATTCATTTAGCATTTTCCGATAATTGCCTGAGGTCATCATGATCGTATAAGGATTTCCTTCGATTTGCGTTCCAGTAAACGTCAGCATCAGCAAGCCACTGCCAAAAGCAAGCAGACCAATTTTAAAAAGGTGCAAGTTTTGAGACAACAATGGAATGATCAAGCTCGATAAAATAACAGGTAGCATGGTGTAACTGCGCCAATAATGACTGAAATTGCTGCGCTTTAGAAGAATACCTAATAAAAATCCTACCGTAAACAAAACGATCGATACGATCTTAGGCAGCATTTGCTGCCAATTATATTGGGATAAATTCGAAGCCATCAAAATAATGTTCCCCGTCTGGGTAGCAACTAATCCATGAAAGTAATTGTGAGAATAGACATCTAATGCCCCGCCTGAAAAAGCCATTAAAATCGCAAACAGACGACTGTTATTCGAGACAGAGACAACTTTATAAAATTTTTTTTGCATAGTAGATTCCTCAATCGCTTGATAATTTTGCTAATAACGTTCCTTTTAGACACTTTTCTTCTATCAACACATTCAAAAATCATTGACCTTTGAATGAAGTTTTTTTCAATAGTAAGTACAACAGAATGAACATCTCCTCTTACTTTAATGCAAAGAAAATAAATAGCAAGTAAAGAAGCCCAACAAAGCAAACTTCGTTGAGCTTTCCATACCCGAGATTCGAAAAGAAACCTTTCGCTATCTTTTCATCCAGAAACCAATAGTTCAAACGTACCTGATTCTTATATGCTACTGTTTTGCATGGCGGGCAGGTCATCCTTATTAAGTTTATTTAGATAAGGAATCATCATTAAGACACCCGCAACAAACGCGATACCTTCTGTAATCGTCATTGACCAAATCAATCCATCCAATCCATAGAAATGATGAAGCACTAAAACGATTGGAATAAAGAATGTTCCTTGAATCGTGGACATCACTCCGGTCTGAGCACCTAGTCCAGATGCCTGAAAGATGCCCGTGAATAAACCAGAGAAACCATTAAAGATCGAAGAAACCAACTGTGCCCCTAAAATCGTTAAGCCAACTTGGATCACACGAGGATCACTTGTAAATAACCCCAGCACAGGCACTCGCAACCAATATACAATCAATGCAAAAAGGATGGAGATCCCACCTATCCACAAAGATACTTCTTTCAGTGCTTCTTTCACTCGTTTCGTGTTATGGGCAGAGAAACTGTAGGCAAATAACGGTATGACGCCCAAAAATAGACCCATTGTTAAAAATTCCGGTAGTTGCGTGATTCGAACAGCGATACCAAAGCTAGCCACAACATTGTCCCCATATTCAGCAGAAAAATTGTTCAATAATAATGTGGTGACGATCATGAAAGCTGATTTAAACAGCTCGGATATTCCTATTTTGTAAACTTCTAGCTGATCTTTGATTGAAAGTTTCATGCTCTTTAAAAAGCCCTTCAATGTCTCACTTTTCGTTTCTAGGAACCAGACATAATACGTTGTTGAAGCGATATTCGCAATCACCAGTGATAGCCCTGCACCGATCACATGTAGGTTAAAGACGAGAATCAATAATGCATCAAGTAGGATACTCACTGCAACACTGACAAACATGCCATACATTGATTCTTTTGATGCCCCTTCTGAACGCACCAACTGTTCCAAAGCAAAATTTAAAATGAACGATGCTCCACCAACAAACAAAATCAGTGAATATTGTTTTGTATACAAAAATGTCTGACCACCTGCTCCTAGTAAATGAATAAACGGATCCATGAAAATTACTGCGACAATCCCTATGATCACACCGAGCAGGATGCTCGAGTAAAACGCATAGCCGGCAACTTTCTTGCCCTTTTGAGTGTCTCCATTTCCTAGTAGTCGTGTGATATAGCTTCCTCCACCAACACCTAGCATGTTCCCAACGGCCATCAACAAAATCGTAATGGGCATCGCCAAGGTAATCGCCGACATCATATTGGTATCATGGATCAATCCAATAAAATAAGCATTAATCAAATTATAGATCGTCGTGGTTGAAATACCAACCATCATCGGGATCGATAAATGGGCAATTGCCTTTCGCACCGGACTTTCGCTTAAGTAGTAAATATTGGATTCATTCATTGTGACTTCTTCCATGATGATTCCCCCTTTAATTAGATAGTTAAATGTTAGAATTCTAACTTTAAGGCAATAAGCAGTGATTGACTGCCTATTGCTCATAGACTTTGATCGATTTTTCTTAACAAACGAGTCAGTTCTTCGACTTCTGCTGCATTCAGTGCTTGGACCAGTTCTTTTTCTGCCGCATAAAAAGCTTCATTGGTTTGATCAATCAACGCTTTTCCTTTGGGCAAAACGTATATATTTTTTTGCCGCTCATTATTTTTTGGGATGCGGCGTTCGATATACCCTTTTTTTTCTAACCCTTGAAGCATACTTGTGATACTAGCATCACGACGTTGAAACACTTGGGCCAAATCCTTCTGAATCAATCCCTTGTCTTCATTTTGTGCGATATACGCAATCATTCTTCCTTGCTGCTGACTGATATCCAGGTCTTTTATACGCAGTTCCATCGATTCCCGTGACTTATTCATAATGGAACGCATCAAATTCGAAACGATCAGTTCCTCCAAAACGACTCCCCCTTCGCCAAATGTTAGATATCTAACTATTCGAAAAGAATATACACCGGTTAAAAAGGAAAGTCAATAAAAAGATTCGCTACCTAATAATTAGATACCTAATTTTTTTCATTAGGGTTCCCCCTTGCTAGCCACCAGTGCCTTGTATGAAAGTAAACCGCCCCGTACGTGTCAGGCCTACTTGCTTTGATAAAGTGATAGGAATAGCCTTACACACATCTCTTCTAGCCAGTTTGAACAATCGTTTAATCATTATTGTTGCCAACTAGTTGCTTGATAGCAGCCTTAAAAGTTGCCTCAGAATGGTTCATCTTTCTACGGTCATAACGCCCCTACTAAAAAGGGTCACGTATATAGTCAAAAAATAGGACGTAAGAGGTTCAAGCTCTCGAGCTTCTTTCATTGCAAAAATCTTCTCTCTATGGTTTAATGGTTTAAACTTTTAAACCATATAGGAGAGACAATTATGATAGATTATGCCAATCTGCAACAAGATTTTTCTGAATTAAGTGATTTTTTAATCGCGCTAGGTGACAAAAAAAGACAAGCTATCATCATTCGGTTGCTAGAAGCGGAAAATTGTGCTGGCTTACAGGTCACTTCCTTATTAGAGGCCACCAATTTATCTAGACCCGCCATTTCACATCATTTGAAAATCTTGAAAGAAGCCAAAATCGTGAATTTCAGACAAGAAGGAACAAAAAATTATTACTATCTCGATCACGAGCAAACAGAAATAAAGAAACTCCAATCTTTTTTGACGAAAGTCATTCACATTATGAACGAGAGGGACCAATCATGAAGAAAGTATTAGTTGTTGAAACAAACATTCAAAAATATGCTGGCACGAACGAAGCTACCGGACTTTGGTTAGGAGAAACTGCCGAGTTTCTAGATGAAGTCTGCCAACAAGGGATTGACGTTGATTTCGTAAGTCCATTAGGAGGCTTTGTTCCTCTAGATCCAAGAAGCATGAAATATATAGATCAAGCCATTATGAACATTTATCTGGAAGAAAATTTCATTCAGAACGGCTTAATTCACACGAAAAAACCCGCAGAGATAAATCCGAACGATTACCATGCGATTTACTTTACTGGAGGGCATGGTGTCATGTGGGATTTTCCTGATAATAAAGAGCTGCAAGAACTCGCTTTAGCCATTTATGAAAATAATGGGTATATTTTATCTGTTTGCCACGGAATCGCTGGTTTACTAAATATAAAAGATAGAGAAGGAAGCTTTTTGATTTCTGGGAAAAAAATCACCGGATTTACGAAAACAGAAGAATTTCTCGCCGGGAAAATGAACAAAGTTCCTTTCTTTAATCAAACCGCCGCAGAAGAAAGAAACGCTCAATTCAAAAAAAGACGCTTTTATAAAGCATTTGCCCTAAAAGATGGGCGGATCATCACTGGCCAAAATCCTTTTTCTGTACGTGCTGTAGCAAAACTATATCTTGAGGAGGTACAGTCATGCAAACAATTTTAGGAAGCAATGGACAAATCGGCTATGAACTAGCAAAAGAACTATACAAAAATTACACAAATGAGCTTCGGCTAGTTAGCCGGAAGCCTCAAAGAATCAATCCTACAGACCAGCTCGTTTCCGCAGACTTGATGGACTTTTCGCAAACGAAGAAAGCGATTGAACATAGTGAGATTGTTTACTTCACTGTTGGGTTACCGATGGACGCTGAGCTGTGGGAAACCAATTTTATGAAAATCACAGAAAATGTCATTCGCGCTTGCCAAGAAGCACAGAGCAAACTGGTTTTTTTTGATAATACTTATATGTATCCAAAGGATCGTACACCCCAAAAGGAAGACACGCCATTTTCTCCAGCAGGCAGGAAGTCCCTCGTACGCTCTAAAATGGCTCAATTGGTTTTATCCGAGATGGAAAGTGGCCGTTTAGATGCGGTGATTTGTCGAGCCCCAGAGTTTTATGGACCAGGCAAGACCCAGAGCATTACCAATACACTCGTCTTAAACAATATAGTCCACAATGCTCCCGTCAAAATACCTGTCAATAAGGACACTTTACGCACACTTATATGGACACCTGATGCTAGCCGAGCCATGGCCCTTATCGGAAATACGCCTAGTGCCTATGGCCAAACTTGGCATTTGCCCTGTGATACACCTCATAGTTTCCAAGACATGATCGATCTCGCCGAAAAAATTGAAGACAAGCCATTGAGATACCGCGTCATTCCTTTGTGGCAATTTAAACTTGCTACGCTATTCAGTAAAAACGCGCGCGAACTAAGTGAGTTATTACCTAGATACACGGTGGATAATCTTTTTGTCTCTGATAAATTCAAAAAGGCATTCCCTCATTTTAAGATCACAACGTTTGAAGAAGGCATTAGGCAGGTACTTGTTGAGAATAAGGCAGGATGACTGGGGATGTTCTTTCGCTGTGTATTCAACAAATAACCCCTCCGGATCCAGCGAAACTTAAGCAATCTGCTAGTGTCAATCAACGAAAAGAAGACCACAAAGAACATTATTTAGTTCTTATTTAAAAAAAGCCAAATAGAAGCGAAGAAAACAAATTGTGCTTTCTTCGCTTTTTTTCAATACATTGATTCTTTACCTTCCTCATTGTCCATCTGTTTCTCAAACCGTTTAGAACGCTAGAACAAAATCATCGATTTTTCGTTGATAATAAGCAATTTTCTTCGCATCGATCGCTAATTTTGCTTTGTCTTTCTCACTTAACCCCTTTAAATACCGAATAAAATAGCTTTTCAATACAGAGAATTCAAAATAAGAAAGCTTTACTTGTTTCGCTTGAATCAATAAAAACCTTTATGAATCATCCCGCTATTTAAATAAGTTTCTAACAAATCATTTCCTGAGACGACATTCCCTTGTTCATCTTCAACCTCACCAAGATCCACTTGGCTTTTATCCAATCGAAAAACAGATGCAATGGCAGCGCCGGCTCCTTCTCCGATCACTTTTAGCTGTTTTACGATATAAACATTTTCCATCAAATAATGTGCGCCTCCTTTCATTTCCTGTTCCCGTAAATTCTATATCTCGGTCGTGAATTTAGGCCGTATTGCCCAAGGATAAGCATTGAAAATTTATTTTCACTCTTTTAGAGCCTGATCTTGCTAGCAATAGGTATTCTACACAGTATTATCTTCTTCAGTACCTTCCAACACTTCCAGCCCAATGTTGGCATCGTACTTTCCTGCTACAAAAAAGATGTAATCGTAGCGACCAACTTGTTGTGCTCGAACTTGCTTTTTATCCCGGCACTTTTGGAATAGCCATTCTGGGACGGACATCATATAATTTTCGAGTTCTGACTTTGCTAGTTGTCGATACATTTTAGGATTTTCCTGTTCAATTAATGGGAACTCTTCCTTCTTCATAGTCAACTTCTTTAAAAGATTGTCAATTTCTTTTGAATTATTCTTGTAGATACTCTCCGGAATAATCATTCTGCTCTGAATAACTCGGAAAAGGTCACGGACTTCTTTTGCAGACTTGTCATCATTTTCAGTTGCTGACAACCATCGCAGCATATTCACAATCTGCTGGTAATAATCCGTATCTCTCATCTGTTCTGTCGTATAGGTTTCTTTGATCAAACGCATCTTCTTTGTTTCACTGTAAATACCAGAACCAGCTTCACGCAAGGCTGCCTTTGATAGCGCAAATATCTGACGATGGACAACAGCTTGCGAACTAGCACTAATGCCGCTCGTTGCATGAGCCCCACCGTCAAACACATAAACATTCGGTTCATCATGATTACGTAAGGGGCGTTTACGGTAACAGCGCCCCATTCTTTGAAACAAGCCATTTAACTCAGAAAGTTCAGTGATCAGCAGATCAAAATCAAGATCCAAAGAGGCTTCCACTACTTGGGTCGCTACCCAAATTCCTTCTTCTTTTGATCCGGCAAACTCTTGAATTTTTTGCTCCTTGTCTTGACGATCTTTTCGAATAAATTGACTATGAATCAAATGAATATTCTCATTTTCCATAAATTGAGACAATTGTTGGTATATCTGCTTGGCTTTACGAACTGTATTACAGATCACTAATAGTTTTCCTGCGGTATAAAGTTCTGCTATTGCCTCTGCCGAAAGGCCTTCTTCTACAATTTGTACATTATGGCGTTCCAATAACTGTTCATCGAGAAAGCAAGGCGGATTCTTCGGTACACTTAACCCCTTTTTTTCAAACAAATCTAACAAATAGGGCGGCAGGGTCGCTGTCATTACAAGAAATTTCCCACCGAAATCTTGGATCTCTTTTAATCCTTTAATTAGATAGGCCAGTAGATCTGGGGAATACATTTGTATTTCATCGATGACCACTTTGGAATAAGCAAACGTTGCTAATTTTTGTTCAAAGCCGGCATAATGGTAAACGAAATCAAACGTTTGATCCAATGTTGTGATGGTTAACGGCAATGACCAGCCTCGGATTTCAGTGAGATAGTTATCTAATTTGTCTAATTCGATGTCTTCGTTTTTTTCCTTTTCTGCAAGCAAAACGGCAAGACTGTCAGAATGCAAAATCCCGACTTGCTTTTGGTAATCCTCTTCTTTTTCATCCGCAATACCACTTCGAATACGTTCGTAGATCGCATTGATCGCTGTGCGTAACGGCAAAGTGAAGAATCCTTTATTGTCACCAATCCACAGCAATCCCGCTTCCGTTTTCCCTAACCCTGTTTGTCCAATTAAAACGAGATTCTCGTCTTGATGCCTTTGAACATAGTGTTGCATCTCATTCCAATCAAGTGTCGGATTTTCCGCTTTTTTCCGCCATGCTTCTCTTACTTTAGGCATGTTTTTCGTTAAAAAGTTTGCGGGATATTCAATTGCATAATTCCCACTCGCAGCGTAGTCGATCCGATTCAGCAGACCTTTTAGCATAACATATTCTTCAAAAGCTTTTTCCTGACTGCCCAGTTTATGCCCTAGAGAGTAATAACGCGCTGTAGGACATTCGAACTCCGGTGGTTTGACTACACCTAGCGCCTTAAAAGGGAACGTTTCCGCAGGTAGTTTTAACGCTTTGATTTCGGTTTTATATTGCTCTGTGTCAATATCAGCGAGATTTCTTTCGTGATGCAAAGCGACTGCATACGTTAATGCTTTGATCTCTTTGACTTCGTATTGCTCTTCTAGTTCATCAAACGGTAATAATGCCGCACTCAATAGCCCGTGGGGAATCTCTCCTGCTTTCTTTCGTACGCCTTGTCTGATTTTTTCTTGAAAGAGATGATTCATTTTTCCTAAATCATGGTACTGGCATGCTATATGAAGAAGATCCCAATTTACTGGGATCTCGGGGTAATACATTTTTAGTTGATGGTATCTTTTTAGTAACTCTTTGGTGTGTGCTACAATCGTTTCTCCTGTTGATTTTGCCAAAAATTGATCCGTCATTTATTCACCTACATTAAAAAGACCGCGTCTTCTTCTTCATCCATCCATATTTTTGTTCGTCTTGGAAGCACAAATATACTTGTATAAAGGACCTCTTTGCGTTCAATCCAATTCCGCTTGAATTTCGGTTTGCTTTTTGTGCCAAAATTGTAGAGCTCATACACCTTCGGTAAAGTAAAACGTGTACCTGATAATCCGGTGCCTTCTGCATCGATTACGACCGTTTCATCCTCGATCATTTCTATTGGAAGATACGCATGCCATTGGTCTCGAATCACTTTATCTTTCGCCAATTTCTGCTCGGTGATCTCTACGATCGAAACCTTTTCAAAATTTGCTAAATCTTCTCGACGACCCAAAGAAGGAAACTCAGCAGGATATTTTAAAAACTGATAGATTTCCTCAATCTTTTCTTGATCATTCGGCACGATATGTAGGACTAAGTGTACATCTACCAACAATTCAGTGTAGCCAATCCCTCGACTAACACCAAACTCATTGACTTTTAGTTGATGACGCGCTTTATCAAACTTCATGCCATTTTTAAATTCATATCTCGTAAATAGGTCGTTGGTTTTGGAAAAATAATTCCCCTGAATACTTATATCCATCGGTTCATAGTGTTGATACCCGCACAAATTATGCACCATGCCGATGACCGTTGATAGTGGCGGTAATGGATAGGTTTCACGCAGCTGAAAACTGGTCGGGCGACGATAGTTGACCATGTCTTGATGGATGGTAAGTTTAATCCCCTTCATAGTACTCTGCTACTTTCTGCTGCAAGCTTTCAAAAACTTGTGGGATTTTTTGACCATGTAAAACCGCCTGAATTTCTGCTGTGTTTTCAAATGCATCCTTCACGACCCCAACAAGGGTTTGCTGCCGAAGCTCATCCGTTAAAACACCCTCAATCTTTTCAACATCCACGCGATTTTGTTTAACATCTACCACATTTTCAAAAAGAGGATTTTTACGGTCATAGACGCCACCGACAACAAATAGCGGCTGTAAATTTTCACGACGACCGCGAATGTCACGGTATAAATACTGAATCGTTTCCAATAACTTTTGAACACGACGACTTCTTTCTTCCTTCGGTAAGGCAATATCTGAATTGCGATCGATACCGATTTCGTCTAAATCAACAGTGACTGTATAACGATAGAAAGAGCGATGAATTTCTGATTGCGCAATTGAATTCATGGCTTTCTCATTGCCATTTTCTCGCAAACGCTTTGCTAACCCCATATTCGTTAGAAAATCTGTATCGCCTTTGTATGTTTCAAGCGAGATTGCATTAGACAAGCGTACTTTCGCAGAACGTGTCAAGGCGTTGTCGCCTTTTACAGTCTTCATATACCCGAATAAATCCACTTCGGGGTAGCGATCAATCGTTGCTTTTTGATCAAACTGGATGACCTGCTTGGTTCCACTACCTTCTGCACTGAGGGAGGCAAGAGGCTCACCTAATTGTTCAATGATATTATAACGAAGCGCTTGTCGAGAAATATACGTATACTGCTCGCCTTTGCCACGGGTGATTTTTTTCAGTGTTGCCACGTTCCCTAACGATTCCCCATAGTTCGCACTTTCTGCTAAAAAGATCATTGTGATTGTTAAGCCTTTACTCATTGTCATTTCCTCCTTCAATTTTCGCGTAGTCTCCAATCATCCCTGCAACGAAAGTATGTCCGATGGTTTCAAATCCTTCTTCATCCTTAAACATTGCTGACGTGAAATACTTAGGAACTTGTTTATTTAAATATAAATAGCTATTTAGCAATAGGTCCATAAATCCTTTTTTATCGCCGATACTTATTGCCTTCAATAATCTTTGTGCAATTGACTCAGCTTTTTTCTTATTCGCGTACTCTTTTTTCAAGAAGAATCCATCGCGACGAATTCTTTGTAACTCTTCATCTTTTAATTCTTTCATTTGAATCAGCTCCTTTAAAAAGTTTTGGTTGATCGCAATCAATTTTATGATGTGATCTGTTTTCATATAGACTTGCCCACCGGTTGCCTGTGTTCGTAATATTTGATTGATCAATGAAAACAAATTCGTGTTATTCATTAAACGAGTGATCGTCTCTTTATAAACACTTTGATATTCACCGTTTAGAACAAAGCCCAAATTGAATAGTTTTGCCAGCTTGTCTTTTGATTGTTCTATCGTCTTTAAAATATGCTTTGGCAAAAGATTAAAATAATAACGCTCATTTTCATAGCGCACAACTTGAATGTCTTGCAATTCCCGGCGGTGTTGCTGATTCATCGAATCTTGTAACGTTCGAATCAATGCCGCATACGTATCATCAGCCTTCACTTCCGATTTATTTACACTTAATACATTTAAACGGATATTTGTATTGACATCCAACAACGTTCTTACCGAGTGATTATCGTTGACGAAGATCCCTTGATTGTAGACATAGGTAAAGCCAGCTGGGATACAGGTGTACAACAAGCGGCACACAGGACACATAAATAAATCATTCGTGAATCCCCAGGCATTGCTTTGCTTTCGATTGGCATCATAACCAGCCTGATTAATAAAGCTGTAGGAGATCTCGCCTTTTTTGATTGGCTGACCACAATTCGTGCAGGATAACTTATCCTTCTGATGATCCTCTTCTAAATAAGAGAGCATGGATTCAACAAAATACTCATGATATTTTTCGAAAAAATCTCCTTTGCTTTCTTGCCGATTTAAAAAAGAAACATCATTATAGCCATTGTTGATGACTGCGTAGATTTGGATCTTAGCCGCCAGATAGCGTTGCAGCTCTTCTTGATGATAGTAGGCAAAGATTTCAGCTAGTAGGTCGTAACACTTTTTTACTCGCTCAATCACTTGCGCTTTGTCTTGTGTCATCTCGCCTTTTTTTAGTTTGTCAATTTTCGCCTGTTTTATTAGCGAAACAATATCTGTAGGCGAATCAATCAACGGATAAACAGCAAGATAACTGTTGCTTTCCCCATAACGCTTTAAGTTTGTCAGGTACTTTTGCAATCGTTGGTATGCTTTTTCATCAAAATGAGCAAACTGTTCTTGTTGCTGACGCAGCATCTCATCTTCATACGCCAGTACTTTCGTTAAAGATGACAGCTTTTGGTATTGTTCCGCAAAATAGCCAAAATATCTCTCTTCAAAATTTCTTAGCGCTTCGGTTGGCACTTCAACACTTTGAGGATTGATCCTAACGTGCTCTTCCCCAAGAATATTCACTAAACCACAGATCGCCGCATTCTCCATCCATGAGTTCAAGCGAAATTCTATTCGATCATCCTTCATGAGACTATCCATTTCTTTCACCACCTTGTTTTATCTGATTCAAATAACCGAAATATAGTCCGGTTTTGGCGCCTAAACCGACATCCCGTATCACGTTTAAGAGATACGGCTCCCCAGTCAACTCAATAGTGCCAATGGCACCTTGATAAAATTTCTCATACGCCTTCGTGACCGTTTTCTTCATGTTTAATGGTTTAATTTTCAAGTGATCGATGTCATACTTGATTCCGTTGCCCATTTCAGGAACCAAGCGATTGACTAAGTTTTGCTTTAAGACTGCTTCATAGTTTTCATCGCTGAAAGCTAAAAACCAATCTTTTCTAGTCTCTCGATTATGATCCCTCGCTAGTATGGGGGATACCGCTTGAAAGACGACTTGTTTCTCAGTAATTGGTTCCTGATAGATCGAGGAGACGGACTTGACCATTATCTTTGAATCACCCGCAAAAGGTACCGCTTTCATCTCTTTCAAAAAAATAAAGGCGTTATAAACTGCCATTGCCAAATCCGCTTTAGGTGTGGAAAATAAATAGGTGATGGTGGAGGTGTTAAGACGTATTTTTTCTTTTTCAAATGTTGCCCCTTTAAAGATAATCGCCTGAGAAAACAATTTCTCTTTATTTTGCTGATAAAGTGTTTGGTAAATTTCTGGAGACGCATTTTCTAGACCGCGTTTTAATAAAGATAAAAAGATCGACTGATACTTGATGGGAATTTCAACTTCATCTCTTGGTGATTGAACTTCTAAATTGATTCTGAAACGCATGTTTGTCCCTCCATTTTTTTAGATTTTGATGCATTACCTTCCTAGATATTGTAGCAGGTTTATAGCATTTCCTGCAATATTTATCATTATTCCTGCTAACTCTACCCTATATTTTGTTAAAAATGAATTTTTAACATCCGTATTTTGCGTGTTCAACAGAAGTGCGTCAATATCCTCTTCCAAAATACCATTAGCAATCATTCGGCTTTTATATTGCTCCAACTTATTTGAAAATGTATTTCCGTCTAGATGTTGGTCTGCTTTACCGCTTCCTGTTACCACTTGAACAAAGCCACTTGTTTTTTCAATAGTAATATTCGCTTGCCCTTCATTGGTTTGCTTATTTGCATCAACAGCATTTGTATCGGGGAGTTCGATTTTGTTTATAATCTCTTTTAAGGCTTCCCTCTCCCCTTTAAATCGCATCCAAAATTCAACATTTTGCTTTACACCGTTATTTCCTTTAAGGTATCTGTCTCTCCTTTGTAGTTTCTTTGTAAGTATGTAGATGTAGCTGACGAGCGCTAAAACCATAATTGTCTTGCCAATAAATAACCACAGTAGTTGATTTGTCATTTTAATGGTTGCTCCTTTCGCAGCACACTTATCAAATTTTATTCTATAATCTTAAAATAAACTATTTATCTTTATGTTTCAAGATAAATTACCTAAGTATTAGTATTTTTCCAAAAAAATGATATTATAAATATAGCGAGCAATTTAAAAGAAATGGAATGTAAATAAGTATTAGTACTTTATCACTGAAACAAAATCTAAAATATTGGAAAAGAGATCGTCTTGCTTAAAACTAGCAAGACGATCTTTTTTATTTTCTGATTATCTCGTCTTAAATGCGAGCATACAAAAAGTGCCTCATCCTCTTGAAGTCTTTAACTCTCCTTAAGGACCAAACAGGACGCACAACCTCTTTATTTTGTGTCAACTTATCTAAATAGATCCTCATATTCTTAGATTCACTATAAATATCTGTTTGTCTTCAGTTTATTTCCCATTAAACACGTCAGCAGACATGTATCTAATGCCTTGCTCTTAACCGATTTTGTATCCTCTTTTATGTGTTCCGGTTTATAGTCCATTATTTTAGATTCAGACAGATAACGTGAGCAAAGGAACACTCGCAAGAGAGCGATTTACATTCCACTATTTTAGATTTGAACGCTGTACTGACAAATAAGTTGCTGCAGTTAAGCAAATTTACATTCCACTATTTTTGATTTGAACGGGAACAATTCCCCCAAATACACCAACAGTTCCTGGATTTACATTCCACTCTTTTAGATTTGAACAGCTTAGTAGCTTTGAGATCAACCTCGCTTGAACTATTTACATTCCACTCTTTTAGATTTGAACCGCCGGCCCTGCAGCCTTTTGCTTAAAAGAGCTCAATTTACATTCCACTCTTTTAGATTTGAACTCCATATTCTTTCTCATATACAGTGCCATTCTCGGATTTACATTCCACTCTTTTAGATTTGAACTAAATTTGCTGCTGACGAGGTAGTACGGTTATAAGTATTTACATTCCACTCTTTTAGATTTGAACCCCGTATCTACTAGACATTGAAATAATAGGCTTCATAGGCCTCTTTCTGTCGATGTCTAAAATTAGAAGTGTTTGATCTCCTTAAATAACATTATATATCAAAAAAAGCTTATATTCTAAGTGCTTTTCATCATCTGTCGTAACTAGGTATAATCAAAGGAATTCAACATCGACAGATTTTCTGTGTGAAGATTCCCTTTCTCTTTAGCTTATAACTTCGTATTCTCTCTATCTTTGTATATTCCGTATAATTGCTCTAAATAATCTTTAAATTGATGAACAATACTCTTCAATTCAAGTCCTTTTGCATACTCTCTATCTCGAATATAATTTTTCCAAGAGACATCATTCATTTCTCTACTTGTAATTATTTCATCAACAGTAAAGAACCAATCCTCAAACAATTCGTCGTCAATAGGTAATTCTTTATGACGAACTTGCCAAGTAGTTACAAAAGCTTCATAAAATTCGGCTAAATTAGGCTTCTTTTGATCATTTAAAATCAAATGAATATCATAAAAATCTTTCATTCTAGAATTTTTTATCCCTAGATTTAATATGGTTTCTGCCTTTTCAGCAAATATAGTCGCAATTGGATAGGCATATAACGTGATTGCCTTATGCTCACCTTTTTTCTCATTGAAAAGTAGCGGTATATCTATCATTTCTGCTTTAGGTGTCACCGCATCCCCTACACCTATATCAAAATCAAACTGGATTACCGTTTTTTCTTCTAAAAAAATCATCTTCAGCTTCGCGCGAAACCCATCATAGATACGTTCTTGCTGAGTTTCAGTGAGATTGATTAGTTCAAATTGTACGCCATCTTCCAGCTCAATACTAATAATCCTCTCAAGTATTTTAGTAAGGATTTCTTTTTCTGCAACGATTCCCTTTAACAATGTATCTAAGTCTTTTGTCGTTCTTTGCTCTACTTTAAACATCGCACCAAGCAAAAAACCGCCTTTGATAACAAAATTATCTTTATACGCACTTTCTTGTAACCTTAATAAAAATCGTTCCGTTGCATATCTCACTCGATACTCTTCGAAGCTGATTTCGGAGCTCTGATTCTTTATTAAGTCTTTTAGTCTAGTTGACTTCATCCTTCAAGCGCCCTTCTTAATCTAATTTCAACTCCCACAAATACTTGTCTAATACCTTTAATACGCCTTGTTTCTGTGCGACTCTTCTTAATCGCTTACTATCTCGAGGATGTAGATCATAGTACTTTTTAAGCGCTTCATATTTTACTTCTTCTTCTGTAGTAGAACTTGATGCGAGTACATCAGCTATCGTTTTCTCGGCAGAGGTCACTCGAACAGGATTGTTATTCATTGTTTTTTTCAGAACAATTTGGGCACTATCTATAGGGGCATTTCTTGTCAATAAAATAGGATCATTTTCAGGATAACTGATAATAAGCGATTTATTATTATTGTATAGTCCATCATAAATTTTCATGTAACGGTTCTCGTTTTTTTCTATTTGAGAAAGTTTGTAGTCCTTTGGCATACTCATAATCGTGCGGCGGGGAATTACATCACTCAAATCTAACATATATAAAGCTGTTTCATGAGAAATAACCGCTCTAGAATATTGTGACTGGAATAGAAATGGTGCATCTAAAGTTTTGTGAGGAAATATATACATCCCACTTGATATTTTTTTTAATTGATACTTATTGATAAACTTATCTAAATAATAATTACTAATACCAGCTTCATTCATAAATTTTCTTACTATGTTGCCTTTATATTTCTCAGCTTGAACAAGAAACAAAAACTCTTTTGATTTTATATCTGGCAAAGTAGAATCCAACAAATAGTCATTTAGTTTATTGGTGAAAAAAGGTTCCTTCAAAAAATTAATGACTTGAGATAATTGGCCGAAATTAAGCGCATTAATCATTTCATTAATCATCATTTTTTGCTCTTCTATTGTTTTACTACGCATATCTTCTAAAAAACGATTTAAGTCAGAATACATTACAAAACCTCCTCCCACACCTATTTTACCATTTAACCTATCAGAAAAGAATCTTTACAAGTTAATTTACATAAAAATATAACTAAAAAACAATATTTTCAATAATTTAACTTTATTTGACAGTGTAATCTCAGGTTAAAATTATAAATAGTCTATGATGGAATTGTTTTATGAACTTTGCAATGGGGAAAGAGAAATTGGCTTGGTATTTGCCTTCAACTACAGTTACTTATTTATTTAAGCAGTTCCCAAAAACTCAATAGAAATAACTGGTTTAAAAATAATTGAAGCATAGGTAGTCACTATTGTTTGTTTTAGATCAGAATCAGCCATTGTATTCCAGTAGTTTAGATGTGAACCAGACGGGGTAAAGGCGAGGAAGTCGGCGATGGTTAATTTACATTCCACTATTTTAGATTTGAACTGATCCCTACTGGAGAAGTTTGACGTTTATTATCTCATTTACATTCCACTCTTTTAGATTTGAACAGGTCAACTGAACAGTTCAGGTCGTAGCGCAATGTCATTTACATTCCACTCTTTTAGATTTGAACGGATTTGAGTTGGTGTCATCTGCTCACCTCTTAAAAATTTACATTCCACTCTTTTAGATTTGAACACTCACAGCCGGAACCATGTCCGCAAATAGAATTTCATTTACATTCCACTCTTTTAGATTTGAACGAGTACGCTACCCAAATTGACAAGGTTGTTTCCGGATTTACATTCCACTATTTTAGATTTGAACTTGCTACGCATCTTTTCGCACTGTTCTTTTACGCCATTTACATTCCACTATTTTAGATTTGAACCCGCATCTACTAGACATTGAAATAATAGGCTTCATAGGCCTCTTTCTGTCGATGTCCAAAATTAGAAGTGTTTGATCTCCTTAAATAACATTATATATCAAGATAACCTTATATTCTAAGTACTTTTCGACATCTGTCGTAACTAAGGAAAATTAAGTTATTCGACATCGACAGATGAAAAGATCTAAAAGCTATTCTATACTATCGATGCGACTCTTCTCATTTGGTATTTTCCCTTATTAATATTTTGATAGTCAAGATTATGTTGATTAATGGGTAAAAAAGCTGAGTTAATCCAAAAGAGTTATTGTTGCGATTGCTGTTTTCAATATGATTAAATGCTTTTTTGTTGTTTCAACTTCTACTCTCATAGAATCTTCAAAAATATTTATTACTGTACCTCTAATATTTTCTAATTTATCGTTTAAAAATAGAATGTCTACTTGTGAGCCTAATAATACTTTCACTTCTAAATACCTCTTATTTCCTTTCAAAAATCACATTTTTAGATGGCATATTACCATGTCTTATAAACTCGAATATGATCCAGAACTTCCTCTGTCGTGCTTACTTGCTTGACATAAACTGCATACCCACTTACCCATTCATAACCATTTCGAACATTTAAAGTCTTATAGCGCTTATTATAATAGTCCCCAACTGCTGCCCCTGTAGCAATTTTATGCTTTCTATAAGCTGCAGATAGAACATCCACTCTGTAAGCACGTGTGCGATTAAAAACTGGTACAGGATCTTCAACAGTATATTTATATACAGATCCAACTTCTTCTGTCGAGTAACCATATTCTTCTAAAATCGAGCTAATTGTTTCTAAGTCTTCAACTTTTTCTAAAACTACCGTTTCGTTGTCAATAGTAGCAACCTTTGTTTCTGAAGCTTCAACATTTTTAGAAAACAATACGCCCAAAGACACAATTACTCCCAATAAAAACAAATATTTCTTCATGCACAACACTCCTAACTATTGCTAATTTTGATTGATTTGATTCCACTTATCTTTCGCACTAGTAAAAACATTTTTTACAACTTCCATATCTTCGCTAGAAACTATTTTTCCTGTTGTTTCGTCTATAACGTTAAAATTCGAATCCATGTGTACCGTTTCGCTGATGTTTCCGCTTGTTGTCCATGTCACTTGAAAATCATTGTCATTTCCATCGTAATCAACTAATACGCCATTTTCATAATCTGTAGCTGTAATAGGAAGACTAGCTGGCACTTCGAATATATTTTCGGTACTAAGTTCAACAACAGAATACCCAATACCATTTTCATTGGTAGTATACGTTCTCCCAGTTTTTTCCCATGTAGAAACTTGGGAATACAAATCAGAGAGTTTATTCTTTTGAACTGTAGCAAATCCTGTAGCCCCTCCAATCAATACCACAAAAAACAAAATAACCACAACAACCATTTTTTTTGATCGCTTCATATTTTTCATATATACTCCTTTCTTTCGAATTTCTCACCAGAACATTTAATATTTTGAAAAGTTTAAATATTATTGAAATTATACCGAATCAATATATTTATATCAAATAAATTTATCGAACAAGCAAGTGGACTAAAAATCCGTCCATTTTCTTGTTCGTGTTAAGGATAAAGAACGACCGTCAATCGCTGGATCACGAGTGACCACAAATAACCTGTGAACAACCGTTGGCAGCACCATGTCGCCTTTTCTACTCTTTAAATATCATAACTGCTAGTATGATAGACTAAATACCGGTAACTGGCCCGCAATGGGTTGCTACTGTGATTGAAGAACGAATTTCGTGGATTATCGGCCTACTTCTGGTAGGTCTAGTACTTTTGCTAGTTGATCGCTGGTTAGACGATTAGCCGATAATCAAAGCAGTTGCCTTCTAGCCTCACCGCGGAGTCAAAACAGCGCAAAAAAAACCTCCTATTCGCAGTAGGAGTTTTTTTTGGTGCAACAGTGATTTTAAACTAATTTCGTTTCGCACACTCATTTTTACACAGACCAATTCAAAAGTCATACTCGATACAATAGCCTTTTTACCTTATCTTCTCTTTAAAATTAGAAAATAATGGAGTCTCACTTATGGCAGAACCAATAATGAACCCACAAGTATTAGTGAAAATATCACCAAAATCAAAAATCCCTAAAGCAAAAACATATTGGCTAATTTCTACAAGCAAAATAACCAAAATAAATAGGAGTAAATTTTTCTTATTAAATTTAAATAAAAAACCACTAGGTATAAACATAACAATATTAAGCAATACCACAGCACTCAGTAAATCTTGAATGAACATAAGAGGATTCCATTCAATTCCTTGTATTCCAATATTTTTGAAAAAAAGTAAATAAATTAATAACAAATAATAAATAATATAAAAAATATATATTGCCCATTTGGGAAAAAAACCAGAAATAAAACTTTGAACAAATAAATACAAATAAAAAGTAATAAGCAGTATCTGTATCAACGGAATAATAAAATCAACAGATCCACTAGTAGGGAAAAAACTCATCGAAAAAGGATACAAAAATTCCATAAAAAACCATCTAGATACAAAAAAAGAAACTATAAGTATAAAAAAATGAATTAAAATTAATTTTATGCTTTTCATAAATCCTCCAATATATTATTATATAAATGTACTAACAACATTATTATAACATATTGGAGGATAAGTCATGGAGAAATATATGAAAAAGGTAGCTTACTCATTGCTTGTGTTAAGCTTTCTAATTCCCGTTGTTGCACACGCAGCCACCGATATTACTTACAAAGGATATGGTATTTGGTCTTGGTCATCTGTAAGTGATTGGTCAGTAAGCTCAACAAAAAAATACAAAGTAACACATAAACAAACAAGAACAACTGCAACCTCGAGTACATCAATGACAGTATATATTAAGAAAAAAGAATTCGTGGGTTCTAGCACTGCAGCTTCGTCTAGTTTTAAAGGCTCAACAAATGGTTCTTTTTCAGCTAATCTAGGCAAAGGAACATACTATTTAAGATTTGAAGCTCCCAAAGCATTAAAATTTGATATTAGTGGTAGCGTAACTCACTAAACAAAAAAACGAGCAAAGTTCTGCTCGTTTTTTCGTTTTAGAGCGTTCGAAACCTCAAACGCTTTAAAAGAGCATAAGGGAAATCTGTGCCCATATCCATGGGATCCCCGCAGTACTGGGCGATTCGTCTAGGACTGCCAAAAACATTTTTGACGACACCTTGCCGCCAGTCTGCCACAAATTTGCCACTAGCTGACGGTAAGGAGTTTTCTGAAACGTTTAAATACAGCTTAACTCGTGTGTATACTAAAGACAAAAACAAGGTGGTGACAACCCTAATGATAACCGATAGACACCCCAAACAAATGCTGACAATAAAGGAATTAGCTGAGTTATTCGGAATAAACAGACAAGCTATGAGGAAACATGTTGACATTCTTGAGACAACCTACCTTGCCAAAAATATCCACGGATATAAGGTTTATATCCCCTTCCACACTACCTTTGATACCTTAGTTAACTATAATCAGATACATAATTAATCAAAACGTATGATCGACTTTCGTTTCAGTGCGGATCTTCACAACCATCACGAGCCCTATTTTAAATATAGACTATTGAGAATTTCATTGGTAATACAAACATAGTTACTCCCATGATACAATTAGTAAAAAGGAGACCTATATGGATAAAACTATTGGTGTTTTTAGTGTGATCATTTCAAATGATCGTGTTTTGTTGGTAAAACGAAGAGATCTTCCCCTATGGGATTTACCAGGAGGAAGACTTGAGGAGGGGGAATCTATTTTCGATTGTTCAATTAGAGAAACTCGAGAAGAGACCGGATACAATGTAAAAGTTGAGAAAACTATTGGTTCTTACATCAATAATGAACGAAATGATACTCAAATACTTTTACTAAGCAACATAGTATCAGGCTGTCCCATCACTGAAGGACCTGAAACGAAACAACTGAAATTTTTTCCTTTAAACAGGCTGCCCTTGAATATGATTCCTGCCAGAAGACGCCAGATTAGCGATGCGAAAAAAGGAAAAGAGAATATTGAGATTGCTCTAAAAGAAAACGCAATCATTCAATTTGTTCGTAAAATTTTGGCTTTATAATTTAGGAAACGGATGAATCGATGAATCAGAATTGATTCTTCGGTTCCATTTTTCATTTCAGGCAGTAAAAAACATATCGTTCTCTAGTATGATTAAATCACGACAAAATAAACAACTGAGAGGACGATATGTTATATAAGTGATTCTATCAAAAAAGTGCTGCAATTAATAGACGAACCTTATTAATTACTAAGGTTTTGAGCTTGGTGATCTAAAACTAAAAATACGTGCATTAAACAATTAACATCATCATCTTGAATATCTTGTCATTAATAATATTAATCAAACATTTTAAGCAAGTGCTCAGCAACTTACTATGATCAGTTTCAGACATCTTCATTTTATTCCACTATTTTAGATTTGAACCCTTATCACAATCAACCTCAAAAGTCGTCATATCCTCATTTACATTCCACTATTTTAGATTTGAATTTTTGTCCCACAAAACCGAGAACGTATCTTTATTATATTTACATTCCACTTTTTTAGATTTGAACGAAAGATGCAGCTTCTGATGCAGCTTCTGATGCAGCTCCTGTACTTATATTTACATTCCACTCTTTTAGATTTGAACAAGACATCGTGCCAAAACGTGACGGCAACTATCCGAAATTTACATTCCACTCTTTTAGATTTGAACAGCAAAAAATAAAGGTGCAAACAATGTCTATCTGTAATTTACATTCCACTATTTTAGATTTGAACCCCCGCATCTACTACACGTTGAAATAATAGGCTTTATAAGCCTCTTTCTGTCGATGTCCAAAATTAGGAGTGATTCATCCTCTTAGATAACATTATATATCAAAAAAAGCTTATGTTCTAAGTACTTTTCGTTATCTGTCGTAACTAGGAAAAATCTGGGTTATTCGACATCGACAGAGAACGTCTATAAAAAGTTTTAGAACCGAACCTGGGCTGCTTTTCTCCCTGCACTTGTTTTAATGTCTTTTTATACTTTTATGAAAATCTGAATTTTTCTTAGGTCATTTGTTAACCGAATCTTTTTTGATTATCACACAAAAAGCTAGTCAGGGACTGTTCCTAACTAGCTGTAACTGCTTTTTCATCTTCCTGTGTGTACCATTACCTAAGCTAACCGTTAAAGCTAGTTTCATCTTATAAAATCTTCGTAAAAAAGAGTTTCTCTTGACTACTATCTTCTTACTTTTAACTGATTTTAAGCTTCCCTGCAATCAGCCCCACTAGAAGCAATAAACTGCCGGAAAGAACAAACACCCACCGTACATCAAAAACATCTGCCACCTGTCCCATCAACAAGGTGAATAAAGCAAAAACACCGGAATTTAAGATGCCTGAGGCAGCGTAGATGGCAACCAATCGATCGGCTGCTACTTTTTGTTGGATTAATGAGGCTTGTGGGATATTTTTGATCTGGGAAAAAAGCCCGATTAAAACGGATAATCCTAGAATCAAAAAGCGGTCGCCTGATAGGGCAACGGCAACAGTGATCAGTCCGCCTAAAATAGCGGCCATTACAATCGCTGTTCGTTTGTTTTTATCAAACCGCTCGGAAAATCGCATCACCACAGCACTTCCTAGCAACGCGCCAACAAAATAAGTGGCGTTGATATAGCCCCACCAAGCATCAGGTGCCTGCATCACTTCTCGGACGAATACTAACACAATCGCGGATACCCAGGCTGTATTGGCGATACTTTCCAGCATGTCCATGCCAACGATCACCCGAACCAGAGGATCTTTCATAATCCAGCGCCAACCAATAAACAACTGGTGTCCTAATGGCTGCTTTTCGTTTTTTTCTCGAGTCGTTCTAGGCAAAAACGCTAATACTATCGAGGCACTTAGAAACAAAAAGCTGTCTAATAAAACCAACTGATGAACAGAAAAGACCCGCAGCAAGGAGGTTCCGATCGCCCAGCTGCCGATGTTGACTGTTTGAAGCATCGAATTGAAGATTCCATTGGCTTTGACGAGGCGATGCTTTTCCACATATTTCGGGATCAAGGCACGACTAATTGGTTCTGAACAGCCGTCCAAAAACGAAATCAATGCGACAAGGCAATATAAAACCAATAGATTCATCGTTTCAGCTTTCAGATAGAGATACGCGGTCATAAAAAAGAGTAAGGCTGTTTTGCACATCTGGCTGACCTTCAGCACTTGTTCTAAGCGAAAATAACTCGTGATGACCGGTGAGAGAAAGCCGGAAATGACACCACCTCCTGTTACTAGCACTGGGACAAGCGCCGCTGCCAAAGCAGAGTCCGTCCAGCTAAAAATAGAACTGATAATTGCCACAATATAAATGGTATCCCCAACATTCGCCACTGTTTGGCCAATGATCAATTGGGTAAATCCCTGATTCTTCTTCATTTGTTTTCCACCTTTACTTAGAAATAACGATTGCTCGTTTTTCTAGTTATTGATCGCCATTTGCTAAGTAAAGGATTTTATTTTGTCTGATTCATTGTTCGGGCCCCCTCTATCTGGTGTTGCCTAGCTGTCTAATAGTTCTACTATACCAGATTGACGGGCAAAATTATCTTATGTACACTATAATCACATTGATCTAGGAGGCGCCTATGAATAATTTAGGAACCACGTATCGTAAAATCAGAAAAAGCCGTGGCATCACGCAAGCGCAAGTTTGTAAAGACCTGCTTTCAAGAACCACCTTGTCTAAATTTGAGAATGAAAAATTAACGCCCTCCGTTACCCTTTTTATCGAACTTTTAGCGCGAATCGATTGCGGTTTTGATGAATTTTTCTACATCGCCCAAGGATACCGTTTAAATGAAAAACAACAAATCTTGCATCAGTTTTTCTCTTTGTTTTCCAACCAAGATCCAAAAGCATTGCTTGCTTTGAAAGAGCAATGTTTACTTTTCCAAAAAACATCCGTCAGTAAAACCATTGACTTATTGTTGTATGTAATCGACTCTCTCACAGCGCTCTCAACGAATGCAGAAAAAGAAATTCCTTGCCTGCCCAAAGTTCTTTTGACGGTTCCCTGGGATGAGCTTCAGACCTATTCCAATTGGACTCTTGATGATATCAAATTGATCAATTGTCTTTTATACCTCTTTCCAGTTGAAACCTCCCACGCCATTGCCCGCCAATTGATCCAACAGCTAAAAAAATACGAAGCACTAGAGAATACTGTGCCTTTACAGTGTGCGATTCATTTGAATGTCGCCTTGCTTTATCTGCAAGAACAGCAATACCAAGAGGCGAAAGAAGCCGCGGATCAAGCCCTGCTATTGGCAAAAAAGAGCAAGCGCTATGATTACTATTCGTTAGCCACTGCTCGAAAAAGTTTTGCGATCAAAAATACGGATTTGTTTGCGCAAGCAAGATAGATGGCATCGTTATTTGAAGATAAATGGACGTGTGAGTTGATTGAGAAGGAAGGACGACAGTTTTTGAGTTGATGGCAGGTCGTCGGATGACTTACATTAACCAAATTTTCATAACCGTTCTCCAATGATCACTACGTCATTAAATCTATCTAATACCAACTGGTCGTAATGATGTAAGGACAGTAAAACTATTTTATCGTCAATCTTAAGCAAATAGTCCAGCACAACTTCCTCCATTACTTTGTCCAAAGCAGAAAAAGGCTCATCCATAATTAAAAATGACGCGTCTTTATACAAAGCTCTGGCAATTGAGACCATTTGCTTTTGACCACCACTAAGGGAGCTGATTTCTTTCGAGAAAAAATCATCCTGCTCATTAATAAACAATTTTTTTATCTTACGTAGTTTCTCTTCATTCACATCGCTAGAAAAGCCTGTAATGTTGTCGATTACACTGCCGTTGTATAGTTTTATGTTTTGAGTCACCGCACTGATTTGAGAAAAATAGCCTTCTTTTTTCAAATGTTGGATGTTTTTACCATTAATCAAAATTTCTCCACGATATTTATTATTAGCCAGCATCAAAGCAGCATATATCGTTGACTTTCCGCTACCGTTTTTCCCTATCATTGCATAAGTATTTCCTTTCTCCAAAATAAAACTGTTTGGTCCAATTTCTCGCTTGTTTTCCATAAGAAAAGTTACACTTTTCATTTCTACTTTATCTATAACAGAATGGAAGTCCTCTCGCTTTTGTGAATCTTCTGATTGCAAAAACTCCATCATTTCTTGTCGAATTTCCTTTGAAGAGTATATATCTGCTAGTGTATTGGAAAACCAGAAAATAGGTGTTGTAATTGTACCAGCAGCTTGTGTGATAGCAATCAATTCCGCAAAAGATAAGCTCTTTTGTGTAATGAGAATAGCACCAATGACATACATACCAATTTGTAATAGCCAAGCAAACGAATCATTTGAGACAGTTACGATTGACTTTTCTTTTTTTAATACAAACATTTTTTTTGCACTCTGTTCACTCGAAGAAGCAAACCGTTTTTCCAAAAAATTATCTAGAAAAAATACTTTTCTAATTATGTAGTGATCAAAGATATCTAGCAAAACGTCTGAGTTATTTCCCAAACTATCATTGTATTTCTTTTGAGAAGGGGATATCTTGTTTGACATTTTTTTCGAGACGAGTAACGAACAAACAGCAATAAGAATCAGATAGCACAGAATAATTTTGTTTAAAGAGAAAATAAGAATCGCACCAAAGCTAAATGACAAACCAAAATATATTAAACTAATCAATGAAGGAATATAATTATCCACGATTAAAGGGATATCATTACTAAATACCTTGATTAGTTTTGAAACCTTTAATTCTTCTGTCACATGTTTAGCAGCTTTGCTGTAAAACAATTGATTTAACTCGTTTTGTGAACGAGAATAAAATTTAATTGAAAAATATTGAGAAAACCAATTAACTAGACACAAAAGAATCAATACACTCAGATTTATTGTTGTCAATCTAACCAGATCTAAAGCGTACTTACCTTCTGCGACAGACATATTGTATTGAATTAATTTTGATAAAATAGGACTATACGCTGAGTAACATACTAAAAAGAATATCGATAAGAAACCCAAATATTTATTTTTTTTCAATAAAAGTCTAAACATTATTTACCTCCAATACGTATCTTTGATACTGATCTTTCAAAATTTGTTCAAGAGAATCACCAGTACGCTCATAGACACCTTTCTTTCTCCGAAAAAAACTATTTTTCACTTTATGAATCAATTTAGCTACAAAATAACTTATCTATTCACCCTTTCATTTTTTGAAAAAGCATATTACACTTTCTTTAGATAAATTAATTTTGTACAGAGTACTCACTTTTTAAGGAGGTTGTTTATGAGATGGGATGCAGGAAGTATTTACAAAAAGATACGAAAGAGTAAAGGGTTAAGTCAAAACGAGGTTTGTGGCACCAGCATTTCTAGAACAACCTTGTCAAAATTCGAAAATAATAAACTTTCACCTTCCTATGACACGATGGTCTATCTGTTGTTGCAAATTGATATGAGTGAAGAAGAGTTTCAATTTGTATGTAATGACTTCAGCTATGATTTAAGGGATGAAATTATTACTCTTTTCTTTAGACAAACGTCGAACTTAGAGACTGCTCAACTTTCCATGTTACTTGAAAAAGGAAATAGATATTTGAAAACAGCAGACGATATTTTTATAAGAAACTTGATGAAAATCATTCAAAGTCTCACTTTACTGACTAATGACCAGATTGAGCAAATCGATTGTTTACCAAAAATCATCATAAGTGATGTCTGGTCTAAATTGTCAAAAATGGATGAATGGTACTATAGCGAACTTCGTCTAATTAATAGCTTTATGTATTACTTTCCGATAGAAACCGTCCTTTCGTTTCTTCCAAAACTACTTGAAACAGTTGAAAAATATGAAAAATTTACCCCTATGATTACAATTAGACTATCTATTCTATTAAATGTAGGATTACTTTTGATTCAGAACAACCATAAAGAAGCTGCAATTCCTCTACTCAAAGAAGCAATCGATCTAGGAAAAGAAGCGAAACGATATGACTATTTGTCGATTGCCAAAGTACGTTATGCTATCTGCATAGATGATTACAAAATAGCTTGTGAAGGTTTTCTCTTATTGGAAATGACCGGAGAAAACGATATTTTAGAGCATGTGAAAAAAGAATGGGCAGTTTTCTCTTCTTAATTAAATGCTTACCTATTTCCTTTTATGTACCGATGGACAAAAGACTGAACTAAGCAGAAACCAAAAAGCTATAACAACATTGGTATTCACTTTTTTCCGCCAACTGAAAGAAATTAGCGAAAAAGAGTAAACTCACAAAAAATGTGAATTTACTCCAAATCGATATACGGCTCTTCTTTTATGGAATCAAATTTTCTAACGATGAGCTAGTAGTTTCTCGCATATAGCTTCTCCCTACTTCACCGATCCCAACATCCCAGCCACAAAATACTTTTGTAGTGAGAAGAAGACCACCATTGTTGGCAGAGTTGCGATCACGATTGCTAACATCATTAAGCCATAATCTGGATTATTGGCGGCGCCGATGGCAGAAATCATCAGGGGAAAGGTTTGCTTTTCTGGTGATTGAAGGGTGATCAACGGCCACAGGTAGCTGTTCCAACTATTGATGAAGGTAATGATAGCAGCGGCCGCATAAGTTGTTTTCATGGTTGGCATGTATATTCGGAAAAACAAGCCTAGTTCCGACAGGCCATCCATTCGCCCTGCTTCAAGCAGTGATTTGGAAAACATTTTTGTGTTTTGTCTGAAAAAGAAGATCAGAAATGCGGTCGATAATGTTGGCAAAATGACTGAAGCTACTGTATCGAGTCCGATAAAAGGAATCGTCGTTGAAAAGCTGCCGAACATTCGAAACAGTGGGATCATGGTGGCGGCAAAAGGCAACATCATCGACAAGAGCAAGATATTAAAAAGCATATTTTTTAATCGGCTTTGATAGATTTCAAATCCGTAGCCGGCCAACGAAGCGATCGTCACGGATAATATTGTCTGTAACAACGCAATCCTTGCACTATTAAAGAACACTTGTTTCAAGTCATAGGTTGAGACTAGGTTACGCCAGTTTTCTAGCAAATGGGTACTTGGCAATAGTTTGCCTTGCATGATATTTACGGTAGGGTTGGTGATACTCACTAACATGAAATAAAAGGGAAAGGCAAACAGAATGGTAAAAACACCTAAAAACACATATGTGCCTACTTTTTTCATTTGTCCTCTCCTCCGATCTTAAATTGGATCATGGAAAAGAAGATGACCATGACGACAATGGCATAGGAAACTGCAGAGGCGTAGCCAAAATCTGGTGTATAGCGAAAAGAAAGATTATAAATATATTGGGAAATCGTTGATGTGGCGTTTCCTGGTCCCCCTTGGGTCAAATTCATCGGTTCATCAAATAACTGTAGTGTGCCAATCGTTGATGTCACGGCTGAAAACAAAATGACTGGCTTCAGCAAAGGGACGGTGATTTTAAAAAATTGTTTCGTTGGAGAAGCGCCATCGATCCTAGCAGCTTCATAAATTGCTGGGTCAATGTTTTGCAAAGCCGATAAAAAGAAAATCATATTGTAGCCGGTCCAGCGCCAAGTGATGGCTAAAATGATAATGACTTTTGCCCAAAAGGGACTGGAGAAAAAGGCGATCGGCTCAGAGACAATCGACAGTCTCACTAAAAGGGCATTCACCACACCATTTGTTGCAAACAGTGATTTAAAGACCATGGAGTATGCGACTAATGAAGTCACTGCTGGTAAAAAAATAATCGTCCGAAACAGGCCTTTCAGCTTTAGGGTTTTCTGATTGAGCTGGACGGAAAAGAACATGGCCAACAAGACCATGACAGGCACTTGAAAGCCCAAAAAGATCAAGGTATTTTTCGTGGCTGTCAAAAAGGTTTGATCCGAAAACAGCCGCCGATAATTTGCGAGTCCGCTAAAGGTCAGCCCGATGCCACTTCCTGATTGCAAGGATAATAGAAACGCTTGGATCATTGGATAAAAAGAGAAAAAGAAGATTAAGAGTGTCGGGATAGCAATAAATAGCCACCCCGTGATCACTCCTTTTTTATAAAATAATTTATTTTTCATCGTACATGCCCCTCAGTCCGTGTTAATTCAATTGATTGTCAGCAATCATTTGCGTATTTTTTAAGACTTCATCCAAATCTGCTCCATTGACATAGTCCAAAAAGCCTTGATTCATGATGTCTTCCAACGCATAAGTGTTTTTCCCAAAGTTTACCGAAGGAATTTCATTTGCCCAGTTCATGAAATCTTGATAAATAGCCTGATCATCGAAGAAAGGATCTGGTGCATGATACGCATCTCCTTGTGAAGCGGGAGCGTAAGAACCGATTGCTCCGACGGTTTGAATCAGCTCTTCGTAAAAGGCGATATTTTTGCCGAATACGTCAGCAATATAGCTCAGGGCTTCTTCTTTCCCATCGATATCTAACACATAAATTGACGAACCTCCGAGATTGGTCGCATTGACAGAACCTTCGATCGATTCTTGCTTTGGTACTGGAACGACTGCCCAATCGCCACTTTGGCTTTCTTCTGCTTTCACCGATGGCGTGATCCAGTTTCCTTGTAAAACGCCCGCTACTTCGCCGCTGTTAAAACCTGCCAGCATTTGGTCCCAGCCATTGTGCGTTGTCATTACTCCTGAATCAAGCAGCATTTTCAAATCTTCAAGCCCTTGTCTCAAAGAAGGATTGCCGTCAATAAACGGCGTTTCACCATCCTCTGCGGTATACCAATAACCACTGGAATGCATCATCATTCGCAAATGTCCTAGATCATTCATATCGATGGACAGCAATGGTTTGCCAGTTGCTTCTTTCACACGGATCCCCAATTCATTAAAGGTTTGCCAAGTGATATTGGTGAAATCTGACAGCTCCAAGCCCGCTTCTTCAATGATCGATTTTCGCAAGTAAACGCCTGCTACCCCTGAATCAAACGGCATCCCATACTGCTCGCCATCGATCGAAGACACCTCGATTTTGTAATCCATAAACTCGTCAACATTTATATACTCAGTCAATGGAACAAAATACTCTGGAAACACTTCTAAAAAATTACGGGCGCGAAAATCTTCAATCAAGACGATATTAGGCAATCCTTGGGTACTGCCTGAACTAAAGATGGTATTCATTTTTTGTACGCTGTCTTGTTGGGAAATCTCAGTGACATTGATTTTGAAATCAGGATTTTCTTCTTGATGATACGATTCCGCCAACTCAAAGGCTGCGATATTGAATTTTGGGTCCCACGCCCAAATGGTGATTTCCTCTGCGCCGTTTTGTTCGCCCCCCTCACGCTCTGGCGTATCGCTGTTATTCCCACAAGCAGCTAAGCCTCCTAGTCCTATCATTGCCATACATAAAGCTATTTTTTTCATTGTCATGCTCCTTCCACTTCTTTTTGATAGTTCATCTGAAAATCAAAGGCAAATGCCTGATTTTGCAATAAATACTTCCGTAAAATACCGGGACCGCAACTGGCGCTTCCTAGTCCTTGCACCCCATAGTCAATATTGACGGCAACTGCATCGCTGGTTTCTAATTGATTGGTATGGGTCGCTTGTTCCAAATTGTTCTGGGTGTAGTGATGCACACTAAAATTCAGCGATTTGCTGGAAATAGTCAGTCCCGCTCCAGAAGGCTTAGACAAACGGAAGAATTTGGTCTTCATGCGGTTGCCATTTTCTTGCGGCCGCACATACGGCGTGTGCATCTCTGGAACGGTTCTTTCCCACCAATCGAAAAACCCGCTTTGGCAACTATCAGGATAGGTTTCATGCGGCCCAAGTCCCAACCACTGCACGTTCTGATGTTCTTTATCAATCATCAGCTGCACACCGATTCGCGGCAGGGTTTTCGGTCCGTTTCCAAACGGGGTTCCTTGGACTGCTACACGGATATCGCCTGCCAATGAAAGACGATACGTAAATAACAATTCAATTCCCCAGTCGAGGGAAATAGGCATGCTGTTGCGGCGAATCTCAACTTTTATTTCATCAGGGCGCTGTTCATAGGTAAACGCGAGCACACGCTCCTTTAAGTGGCGAATGCGAAACGCTTCCCATTCCTTGGCGATGCTTGCCGAACCAAACTCTTCACTGCCTAACAAGTCGTTGTCAGTCGGTGCCCGCCAAAAGTTCATTTCGAGCGGTTCAGTAAGCAAGGCTTGCCCTTCGATGAGCCACTGGCTCAAGGTACCTGTTTTCTTATGAAAAATATAGGTCTGCTCAGCCAAAGTAATCCTCAGATCATCGGCCGTTTCTGAACAGTGAAAGGCATCCGCTTTAGGTATTTGTACGCTTTTTACTGGTTGATCAATGACGGCTTGTTCCCAAGCAACTGCGTGTTCTAGAGAAAAATCTGGCGCACTTTCTTCAAAGAAAAACAGCGTGACCACTGCCTGTGCTCTTCCCGCTAAGCTCAGCGTAGCTTCTTCTGGCAGGGAAATGGTCGTTTCTTCCTGAGGCAGGAGGTCGATTCTTGGCAGATCTTGTAAGAAAATCACCTGATCGTCTTCCTTGATTTGCAGGACTGGCTGTAAAGACGCTAAATTTCGAAAATCGAAACGGTTAGTGATGTGACAGGCCTGTTCTGAGAGCTGGAAGGTGATTTTGACAGGCTGAATCACTTTCTTATACTCGAACAATGCTGGCGATGGCGTACGATCTGGAAATAGCAATCCATCAATCACAAAGTTGTCATCATGGATTTCTTCTGCGAAATCACCGCCATACTTGTAGTACGTTTCACCAGAAACGCGGTCTATACTCTTGATGCCATGATCGATCCATTCCCAAATAAAGCTGCCTTGCAACCGAGGATAGCGATAAAACAATTCCAGATAATCACTCAATCCACCGGGACCATTGCCCATCGCATGACCATATTCACATAAAATATGCGGTTGTGTTAACGAACGTTCCCCTTGTTCTGCCATTTCGCCAACAGATGTATACATAGTCGAAACGACATCAGATGCTTGGCACGCTTGCCATTCTCCCAAGACTTTCAAGTGCCGTGCTTCTCCTTCATAGTGAACCAGACGACTGGGATCTAATTCCTTGATCAGCTGCGCCATCTTCAAATGATTTTCCCCATAGCCAGACTCATTTCCTAACGACCAGAAAATGATCGAAGGATGATTTCTATTTTTTTCGACCATTCTTTTTGCTCGGTCTAAATACGTCGGCAACCATACCTCACTACTACTCAGTTCATTGATCCTTTGGGTGATATCCATCCCATGGGTTTCAATGTCTGCTTCGTCAATGACGTACAGCCCATAACGATCACACAGGTGATAAAACTTTGTGTCTGCTGGGTAATGAGAACACCGTACAGCATTGATATTGAATGCTTTCATCATCTGCACATCTTGTTCCATCGTCTCAACCGTCAGACTTCTGCCAGACTCACAATGCCACTCATGGCGATTGACACCCTTCAGAACCACCCGTTTTCCATTGATTTGGAAAATACCGTCGGCTATGGAAATCTGTCTAAAGCCGACTTGGAGTGGAATGACCTCCAACAGTTCCTCGCCTTGATACTGTTTCACCAACAGATGGTATAGATATGGTTCTTCTGCGTTCCAAGGAATTATCCCTTCAATGGTTGCGGAAATCGTCCAATCCGCTTTTGCTCCTCTTTGGGTTTTCTCAGCTTTCTTTAAAACGGTTACATTTTCTTGATCTAGCAATTCGATTTCTATCGTTCGTTCTAACTGCTCTGGCATTGCTTGTTGAAAGAAAAGCGAAACTGTCAAGGACCCATCTTTATATTGTTTGCATAAATCTGCTTTAATCGTTACATTTTGGATCGACTGCGGCTTACGGGAAAACAAGTAGACTTCTCTAAAAATTCCGCCAAGCCACCACATATCTTGATCCTCGACATAGCTCATCGCGCTCCATTGCTTCACCTTTACACTAAGCACATTTTTGCCCTTTTGAAGATATGGCGTGATGTCAAATTCCGAGACCAAGCGACTGCCAGTACTGTAACCGACATACTGATCATTGACATGCACTTCAAACACCGATTCCACACCTTCAAAGTGAAGCACATGCTCAAGATCAATGTCCTCCACAATAAATGCTTTTCGATAAAAGGCGGTTGGGTTCTCCATCGCAACAAATGGCGGATCAATTGGAAAAGGATACTGAACATTCGTATAAATCGGTTTTCCATGCCCTTGAAACTGCCAATGAGCAGGTACCTCAATTTTTTGTTCATACACAACTTGATTTTCTGCCTCACCCAAATAAAAATCCCACAGACCATTTAATGACTGATACCCAAAAGATGCTTTGGGATCTCCTTGCATAGCTGCTGCGACCGTTTCATAACTAAAAAAACTGGTTCGAGGCGACAAGCGGTTTTCATGTAGTATTGCTGGCTTGAATATTTTTTCTTTGAACATAGCTTCCTCCTGATGTGTTTCGTCCTGTCTGTAACAACCAAGTGACTTCTCCTCTATATGGTCCCCTCTTTAAAGATGGCAATTACATAGAGATAAATTTGTTTCTGCTTTCCAAGTCCTCCCTCCTTTCATTTCCTATGTAAGTTACTAAATGTATTGATGTTTAACAGAAAATCCAAAACAATTATGCGTTTAACGCATAATATGCCGTAGCACAAAATTACTCACCTAAAATAAGGATGAGGTGATTTTTATGTATCATAGAATTCGTGACTTACGCGAAGATAAAGACTTGAATCAAGAACAACTTGCTAAACTACTGAATATCAGCCAAACAACTTACTCCCGCTATGAGTCAGGAAAATTAGACATTCCTACCCAATCTCTGATTAAACTTGCAGATTTTTATTCTACTAGCGTCGATTACTTGCTTAATTTAACAGACCATCAAAAGCCTTATCCTCGTAACTAACAACATAATATGCGTAAAACGCATAAAAGTCAATATGCGATAAAAGCATAATTTAGAATAGTATCGAGGTGACGTGAATGTTTCAACGAATCCGCGATTTGCGGGAAGACAACGATTTAACCCAAAACCAGATTGCTACTCTTTTAAGTATTTCACAGTCAACGTATTCTCGGTATGAGAACGGTGAGTTAGAGATTCCTATTCAAACGTTGATAAAGTTAGCAAATTATTATAATACTAGTATTGATTATTTGGTAAATATGACTGAGGTTAGGACTTCTTATAAAGCCAGTGAGCACTGATACCGAAATTTCATTGTAATAACTCTTTTAAATTATTATAAGAGACGAGTAGACGCTCATTAGGCCCGTTTTCTCTCTCCGATTTTCCGTTTGTATTAAAAAAAGGCACTCTACCAAAAATAGGAATGCCTTTTTCGCTGACATAATAAGGTTTGTAACGTTTTGAGAACTGTGAAGCTTTACGAGCTTTCTTAAGACCTGGTTCAATCGAGCTTTATTTCAATTAATTTCAAAACACTTAAATAGCAACATTTTTTATATCTTAGGATTAAAAAAATTTCACTGACTTTCAACTTATTTGAAAGTAATGGTGTCAATTAATTGCGAGCCGAAATAATACATTTTTTTCAAGACAAGTCAGTTTTCTTAACTTCATTGTACACCATTTCAATCTCATTTTTTGTTCGAAAATCTCCCGGAAAGAAAGAGTTTGATTCCATAACCGGAATTTTCATTCTAATCTGAACTTCTTCGTCAAAATGGTACTGTATAAAATTACTAATATCAACACCAGCAATCTCGTCTCCATCTATAGAGTCAATATACATAATATCAGATAAAATTGCAACCTTGTTAGAACTTTCCCCATGAAGATTAATATGCATCTTTCCCACTACACCTGAAGTATGATGAACTGAACCAACATTCACAACCATTGAAATTTTTATATTCCCAAGAGATTTAGCAGCCATATCCTTATTTAAGATTAATTCACGTATAAAATCATTTGGACATTTGCCATTGGTAGTACAAAACATCGATAATACTTATTTTATAAAATTCATTGGCTTTATTGTCATCTCTATATCAATAACTCGTCCTGATTTTATTTTATTATCAATTACAATATATTTGAAAAGATTGGACACTTCGCAATAAGCTGAGCCATACCAAGCTCCTGTATCATTATTACATGCTGTACACAAACTATAGCTGCCGTATCCTTTTTGCAACTGTTTATATGGAATCTTACTTCTTCTCAAAATTGGTTCATCTTTTCCTAAAATATCTTCCAACTTATGAACTCTCACATTGTACTTTTTCCCTGAACATCTAGGTGGGACATGCTCAAAAGTTAAATCTGATTCTATTCCACAAATACAACAATAACCTACTTTAGTTGTCTTATTTCTACTCATGTATTTTACCTCTGTAATCATTCAATGATTTCTAGACTTGGTAGTTCTTTTATCAGATTAACTGTTTGAACTGAAACGTTAATGACTGAAAGCAACAAATTAAAAATATATCTTGAATCATTAGAATACCCGTTTGGATCATCTATAATCCCAGATTTACTATCTTTTTTAATTTTATATTGATCAATTAACCACTCTATTGCAGGGCGGCCATTTATCATATATTCATATGCTTCTTCGGGTATATTTCTAATCTCTATATCTTCATTGAAAACAATTACGTCTAGCTGACTGCGCTTAGGATGCTTCATTTTTTTTACTTTATATGATGGATTTTCTGTACGATAAAAAATTTCCACTTCAGAATAAGGTTTCACCGTTTCATAATTCAGATGTAATTTGGCTAGTTTTTTGCCCACCATAGCAAATTGCTGCTTGTTTTTTACAATAGGTATTTTGGGATAGTTCTTTTTGAGGTCGTTTATATATTTTTTTCTATATTGATCCGAGTGTAATATACCATACACATAATAAATAAGATCTTCCTTCGGTAATCCAAGTTTCTTTATGAAGGCTTCATTGATATTGTCAAATCCATTTTGTTCAAACAATTGATCAGTATGTTCTTGATGATAATTTTCAAAGAAAAGGCGGCCATTCTCCATAACTTTAAAATCCGGTAAAGAATCAATCATTAAAGCTGAAAAATCTCTGGTAATTCCAGTACCTGTCACATCAATCATCTTATTGTTTTCATTAATTACATTATTGAATTTCCCTGGTCTTTCAATAAGATTAGGGTCATAATAAACCCATTTTTTTACAAATGGTCTATAGCAACAGGACTTAACATTGCTCGGATTAAACTCCAATTTCTTTCCTTTTTTAAAATATTGTTTGAGATTATGCGACCACTTAATATAGCTTCCTTCAGTATTAATCTCTTTCATTCTCTGAGCTTCAGATAATCCTTCCAAACGTTCGACTTCTTTATTATAGTTAAGGATCATTTTTTTCATATTATCTAATACCGTATTCTTATTAAAAGAATATGCCCATGAATCTCGACTAGTTATAATTCCCATCATTTTTGAGTTAAAGATGTCTCCATCCATAGCAAAAAAATCATTATAACTTTCATCTCTTTGATTAATCCAATCATTATTTTTATCTGGTATAATCTCTTCCCAATCTATCGACTCGATTGAAACAAGCTTTGAAATTTCTTGTAATTTTTGTTCCCTAGATAGGTAATCACCAATATCCTTATAGTAAATATGATGTTCTTTATCAGAATTTTTGACTAGTAGAGTTATCGCAATGGGTGTTCGACTACCCGAGCCAAATATTTTTCCTCCTTCTTTTCTGGATGCTTCACCAGAAGTCGTTCTTTGATCTCCTCGAAGATTAAAAACATAAATATGATTAAACTCTTGGAATACGCTTGCCCTAAAACCGTCTGCACTCCTGCTATCAATAAAGCCAGCATTACTAACAAAAGCAACAATACCAGACTCATTAATTCTATTTGTAGACCATCTAAACGCTTTGATATATGAATCATACAAACTCCTTTTTAAGTCGGCTTTTGATAATGCAACATAGCTCTTGGATATCGTCTCATCTAGCTTTTGATACGACTGATTTTGATTTTCATCATTTTCGTTCATCTGTCCAATAGAATATGGTGGGTTGCCAATTATCACAGTAATCGGTAAATTTTTTTGCTTCTTTAATCTAGTATCGTTGCGCCCAAAGTAACTATCATCCAATGTATTTTCTTGTTCAGTCGACTCGAATGTATCGGTAAGAACTATGCCGTCAAACGGGACATAATTCTCTGACCCTACCAAAGTATTGTATGTTTCCTCAATATTAATAGCCGCAATATAGTAACTCAACAGCACGATCTCATTTGCATGTAATTCCTTCGTATATTTTCTAAACATATCTTCTTTAGAAATCAATCCAGATTGAAGTAGTCTAGCAATAAATGTCCCCGTACCAGTGAATGGATCTAAAACATTAACACCTTTATCTGAGATAGACTTCCCAAAATGTTTTTTTAGCGCGGCTTCCACTGAATGAATAATAAAATCTACAACTTCCGTAGGTGTAAAAACTATTCCCAATTTTTCTGTTGTTCGAGGAAAACCAACTTTAAAAAATTTATCATATAATTGTACAATAATATCTTGTTTTGCTTTTAAATTATCTATCCCATCAGCGCGAACGCGAACACTTTCATAGAATCCTTCTAACTCTTCTTGTTCTCTAGCTAAACCTAGTGATTCTAAAACTACTATCATTCCATCCATAGCTTGAGATACTGGATTATTTCTTGCAAAACTTTCTTGATCAAATAATGCATCAAAAACAGGTTTTGTAATCATATGCTGAGCTATCATTTCAACAGCGTCTGCCTGAGAAATTGTTTCATTAATATTATGTCTCAATCCGGATAAAAAGCTGTCAAATTCCTTATAAGCATAACTATCTTTATCTTTTAGCATAGCATTAATGCGTGTAATATGCTGTTGTGCAATTTTAGCAACATCTTTAGACCAATCTTCCCAATATCGAACATTCCCGACTTTCTTAACAATCTTCCCATAGATTGCCTTTTCCAAGTCTGTTAATTCATCTTCTGATAATAACTCTAACTGTTCAGGATCTTCTTCAACAATAAAACCATCAGACCCTTCTTCAGGTGCATCTCCAACCCCAATAACTTGGATTTTTGCTGGCTTCTTCTTATTCAACTCTAACTTATTGATTGTTGCATCAAATCGTTCATCAAGAGAACGCAAAGCATTTAAAACTTCCCAAACAACACGATATTTTTCATTATTATCCAGAACAGTATTTTCATCTTTTCCCTCTGGAATACCTATTGGTAAAATCACATATCCGTATTCTTTTCCTTGGGATTTTCTCATCACTCGTCCGACTGCCTGTGCAATATCAATTTTAGACTTTCGAGGTTTTAAAAACATTACTGCATCTAAATCAGGTACATCCACACCTTCAGTTAAAAAACGTGCATTTGAGAGTATTCTGCAAGTATTCTCAGGTACATCCGATTTTAACCAATTAATTTTTTCATTTTTTTGCAAAGCATTCATTGTTCCGTCAGCATGATCTATTTCTACTCCATAAGGAACAGTTTGATCTTGTGAAGCATTAATATATAAATCAACCACTTCTTTAAACATATCTTTAATCATCATAGACTCTTTGATAGTTCCAGTGAATGCTATAGCTCGCTTCATTGGTTTACCTTCAAGAACATCAGAATTGGATTTTCTCTTAATTAACCCATTCCAACACCCGATAATTTTTGTAACATCATCAAAACGTAATTCACCACTATTATCTGCAAGAGCTGACTGAAATCTTCTGGCTACCATTGATTCATCAACTGCTAATACCATTACTTTATAATCTGTCAGAATACCTTTATTAACAGCTTCACCAAATCCCAAACGATAAAACTCTTTACCAAACAACGATTCATCATCCATATCAGCAATCATTACTGACATCTCTTCTGCTTTTTGTTTTGCTGATTCCCCATATACACGCGGTGTTGCAGTTTGATACAAACGTTTCTTCGCTTTTATATTATTGTCACTATGCACCTTAGTAAATGCCGTGGCCTCTCCACCGAGCTCTGTTTTGCCAGTAGTACGATGGGCTTCGTCACAAATTACTAAATCAAATTCATAGAAGCCATTTTTCTGAGCTTCAATAAGCACATCAATTGATTGATAGGTAGAAAATACTGTAAGGATTTGTGATTTTTGTTCATCAATTTCTTCTTGATATTCCAAAAGTTTTTCAAAACTAGTCGTTGCTGGAAATCCTAAATCAGCAGCGGCTATATCTTCTAATTCACTCTCTCCTTTTGTTTTCTTGTTTACTTTACGATCTGAGCAGACCGCAATAGTATCCATCTCAAAATTGATATCACCTGTCCAACCTCGAAGTGTCTGCGATAACAATTGAATTGATGGCACTAAATATAATACTCGAAAAATATCACCTTTCTTCTTAGTAAGTTCTTCTGCAATAACCATAGACGTATAAGTTTTCCCCGTCCCTGGTGCCATAATCAATTTCCCACGATCAGCAGATTCAAATCCTTCAATCACTGCTTTTATCGCTGGAATTTGATGAGATCTAGGTGCTTTTTTGTCGTGTAACTTAACTTCTTCAGGCGTAGTAAAAGAAAACTCAGACCAGTCAATCTTACTATTTTGCAACTCAGTTAATCCTATACGCGTAACCGGCTTACTACGTTCGCTTAAAGCTGCTTCTGCATTACTAGACCAGTTGTCAGTTGAGGAAAATACAACTCCTTCTGAATACTGCCGTTTTCCTACTTCATTTAAAAAAGAATCAATATCTTTTTTATCAATTTTTTTATCCTTAGGGTAGTACTTACACTGGATTGCTACTAATTTTCCAGTATTGCGCACACGTGCAACTAAATCCACACCGGTATCTTTGCGTGAGATACGATATTGTTCAGGTACTTCATTGAGCATCCAAACTGCATCATATCTATGTGCATACATCGGCTCATTAGTTAAATAGATTTTCGATAACAACTCAAAAAGTGTTCCTCTATCACGCTGTGCGTGTTGTTCTAAATCAATTTCCTCCATTAAAGATACAAAACTCTTTTGCTGAATAGATTCCATGCAACCGTCCTCCTAAATTGCTTATACATATGATTATAACTGATATTTTAAAATTTCATAGAATTGAAAAAAAGACCTTCTTTTGAGGAAAATTCATATGCAACTAGAATATTTTTATAAAATCTCTAAACCAAGTATAGCAGAATAGAACACCGAAAAAAAAACAGTTTTAAAACAAAAAACACAAAAGAAGCTACTTCATTTTGAGGTGGCTTCTTTAGCTAACTATTTATAAATAGCGTATAACAAATAAATTGAATTTAAAAAAAAAGACACTCTCCAATAAAAAGGAAAGTGTCCAAATACGTTGATTTATTAACGCTTAGAGAACTGTAAAGCTTTACGTACTTTTTTAAGACTTGGTTAGCCCAACCAATTTTTCAAACAGCTTTATAATACTTTAATAGCAACGATTTCGAGATATTAAACTACGAAAAATTTTATTGACTTTCAAATTATTTGAAAGCAATAGTGTCAATTACTTGCGAGCCGATTCGATACTATTGAATACATACGCGTAAAGTATTGTGTGGGAATAAAGAGCCACTATAAATTGATATGAGAAAGCCTATTTACAGCGTTTATTAGAATGTAACCCGGACAAATCAAATAGTTTCTTGCCAAAAAAATTCTTAGCAGAGTTCATTTTTTGTTTATCACGTAAAATTATCTAATCGCTAAAGAAAAATTATAAAACAAGTGTTGGAGTTCAATTTCCCCAAACGGAGAATAATAATCTGCCTTATAGATGCAGTATTGAGAATCTTTTTCTTCGACAATTGACATTTCATGATTAATTGCTTTACTCAGCTCAGCGTTTTGAATCACATTTATCTTTTCAACATTCTGTTTGATATCAATATTTCGGACAATAAATCCCAACATAAGATTTTTCCCATATCCAGATGAATATTTCGCATCAGGCGCAACAAATCTTGCAACCCCTTGTCTTACATACTCTTTATTTAGGTGAGAATAACCATCCAACCTTTTGCACTCTATGGTGTAGTATTTTTCATGAAAAGTTAAAGTATCTTCACTAGTGACTTTTATGTCTAACCTAGCATTTGTTGTATGAGTAATGTCATTATAATTTTTTGATACTTCTGCATCAAAAGCCAACTTAATATCAACGTAACCAAGTTTTTCTCGAACGTCATAAGAATTCAAATAGCCAAAAACAAGTTTATTTTTTATCTGATCCTCGTGATTAGGAAGATAGTCTTTTCGAGATATGCTTTCAGTATTCATCAGATCACAACATCCAATGACGAGCTCTCTCATTTTTATAAAAGTATCTTTTTTCAAAATATCATTTAACTTACTTAAACCAAAGCCGCTCAAAACTACTCCCCCTCACCGGTCAAAATTCTATCTATTACTTCTGCCAGATCTCTTTTAGCCATTGCTGGATGCCAATTTTTGAATAAATCTTTTTTTAAAATGTAAAAAGACGTATCCTCAAAAACTATAGAGTCTCTTATTGTGAAAAAGGAATCCGTATGTGATTTAATAGCAAACTTTGATATCATTTCTTTTTCAAGATTATTTTTTTCCGTAAACCGAATATAATTATCCTTTGAGTTCTCATTGATGTTCAATTCAAAAACTACAAACTGATTGCACAATTTTTTTGAAATATTAATTTCTATTCCGTATCCATAATCTGCATAAGAATTTATGAAGTATTTTTCAAATTCTTTCGCATATTTAATAAGTTGTGAATCATTTACCTTTCGATTTCCTAGCTGATTTTTCTCCTTACGAATCATTGGTATTTGAATATTTATCATGTAATCTACAAAAAAATTATCCTTTAAATCAAAGCTGTTCAATATCACTTCATCTAACTCTTTTTCTAAGCTAATGATTTCGTTAGTCTTAAAAACATTATCAGGATTCAAATACATATCTTGTATTCTATCCACAAGATTTGCAACTTCATTTATAGATGCTTCATTCTTTAGAAAAGGAAATTTAAGCACTTCTTCAAAAAAAGCTTGCTCTCTTTCGATTCCTACAGAAGAGCCTAATGTAGTGTTAATATATGCGCTTAATGAAGAATTAAATATTCCCGTTATAGCTTTTAAAAACGTTTTATCATTCTCATTACCCTTAATTGCTCTAATTGATTCCTGAAAAAGGAAACTTTCTTCAGAATACGCAGACTTAAGTTCAAATGTTTTCATATCTAACCCTTTTTTCACTAAACAGTAGGGGCCCTCGTAGATTTTTGGATTTCTAATTCTATGAACACTATTATGCTTGAAGAGTTCCGACTTCTCTAAATTGACAAAAAATTTACCCATTCCATTTTTAGAGTCTAATAATGGTCTATTAATAAATGGAGTTGAGTCTATCCCCTCCCCCATTTGAATTCCAGTACCAAAGATAATATTTTTATCATCTCGTTCATAATTTTTTTCTTCAATAACATCTAAAATTGTTTTAAAACTATTTTTCAATCTAAAACAAATGTCCAAATCCCAACTAGTCCCATATAACAAAACTTTCCAAGCCCAATCATTTTTATATAGAAGTTCTTGCTTAATAAATTTTATATCATTTTTCTCAATAGCAAGAATGTCGAATAGCTCAAAATAGATATTGGGTTTCAAAGAAATATGTGTAAACTCACTTACTAATGTTTCATCCAGTTTTTCTGTTGCCTTTTGGTAAGTTAGAATAACAGCTGGAGCATTAGCGTTTTTAAATATTTCTTTCCTTAATGGTGATAAATCTAAAACCTCTTTTAGTAAATTTTCTGTAAGAAGAAATGTCCTCAACTCTTTGAAGCTATCTCCATGATTATAAAGCAATTTAGAAGGTAATACCAAACTACATATACTGTCTTCTTTAAGATAATCCGAGAGTTTAAAAATAAAATCTTTACTTATTTCATCAGTTTTCCCTTTTATTTTCCCCCATGGTGGATTTCCCAAAATAAAATCAAAATGGATATCCGAGAGTTTACTTTCTAACTCTTCATTAAAAAAATCTGAGATAAATAGGTTTGTATTTAGTAAATTAGGCAATTTAAAATTTTCCAAGGTTTTTGGATTTTTATAATCTAATATTGTTAAATATAAAGAAAAAATACTTACATCTATGGCCTCACCACTCAAATCTACTCCATAAATATTGTTTTGTAGTTCGCTAACTAAAATATCGTCAATTGATTCAAAATTTTGAGCCTTCAAACGATTTTCAACTAATTTCCTATAAGACTTAACTAGAAAAATACCTGAACCACAAGAGGGATCAAAGACTTTACAAGTGTCATTGTAAATTAATTTTTCTTCTACAGTTTTCGAAAGAATATAGTCTACTAAATAACTAGGTGTATAAAAAGATTTGCTTTTTTGTTGCCCTTCATTTCCTAATAAGATTTCATATATGTTACTAATTAATTCTACTGAAATAATATTAAAATCATACATTGGAAATAAACTCAATTGTCCATCTTCTAATACTAATTTTCCAGAAATAAAGTCATTAAGCATTTCAAAAACTTTAGGCTTTAAAGCATCTGACTCTTCTTCATTTCCAAGTTCAAAAAGGTTTCCATTAAATTTATTTTTAAGATATCTAAACAATCTATATAACTCATCTTTATTTTTTAAAATCCGCAAAAATTCATTTTGACTATTCTTTATATCAGAATCGAAATTTTCATAACCTAAATTAACTCCCCTATCAATTAAATAGCGAATAAAAATAATTCTTAAAACTAGTTTAGTAGCGAATGGCACTTTAAAATCATACTTAAGCTTATTAGTCAGAACTTCAATATTTTGCAATAAGGAATTATCTAATTGATTGCCAGATAATTCCTTTTTATATTCATTCAAAAAAAATTCGTTATTCAAATTCCAATATGAGAATGCTATTGAATCAATATCATTTATAGTTTTTCTTTCAAGTTTTTCTAACTCCTTAGTAGACGTTATTATTTTTTTCCCGTTGTATACATAAACTGTATCTTCTCTTAAAACAAAAACAAATGGAACTTGCGCATTCCATATAGTTTTGAAGTCTATATTTTGTTTCTCTGAAAAAAATAAGATAAAAGGAGCACCATCTACAATATAAAAAGCACTTGGCTTGATTATTGATAATACTTTATTCCAATGGAAATCCAATTCCTTATTATCAACTAAACTTTCGTATTCAAAAAAATTTTTGGAGTCCGAATATCCTAATGCTTCCGTAACTATATTTAACTTCCCTACATCTCTGTATGTCAATTGTAGCGACTCCCTTCTTTCAAAATTAGTTACCCAGATTATCTCTTATATAAGCTTAATTATCAAACATTTTATCGAATGTTTGTTTGCTCTTTTCGATTTATCTTTATAGAAAATTATTTTGTCAGCTACTCAGATGTATCTTTCATCTATTTCTCAAACCATTCATAAAGCTCATCACTAGACTTCTCCGAATACAACTTCATCAAAGCTGGACGCATTGCTTGAAAAATCTCAATTAATTCTTTTCCTCCAGAAAGAGGTGAAAAAACTTTTCCCGTCAAATTTAACGATAGATTCGAAATGATTCTCGCTGTCTCAGTTTCATTGTCAAGAATATTCACTAATTTACCTATTAAATATTCTTCTGAAAATTTAATTTTTCCTCTTCTTTCTAAATTGCTGATCGAATCTTCGACCAATCCAATAACCTTTTCCTCTTCACCATACTTAACTTCATGGCTCATTTCAACATAGTCCATCACTTCTTGAAAGATAAATGCCAGTGCTTCACCTTTTTCTTTATCGGATAAATCTTTCAATTTCTCTGATCCATCAATCTGCTGCGTAACGATCTTGCTGATATAGCGATCTAAAATACTTGGAGAAAGATCCGCAAAATAATTGTCAATAAACTCTTCCTTTGGATAACCAACTTCATTTTCCCAGGCAGGATTTTTAAACTCCCCAGTGTAAAACTCTTCTTTGATTGCTTTCACAACTTCTGGACGTTCTTGCACAATCCAGTTCTGTCCTTTTAACTGCAAATAGTCCGCAATATATTCTTCAACGTCGCCAAAGTAAAACCAGCCCACCGGTTTCCCACTAATACTAGACAATTGGTTAATGACGCTTTCAGAGGCCAATGCATAGCCTTGAACATACGAGCTGATTGTTGGTTTCTTTATCCCCAAGCGATTGCCCAACTCTGTAAAGGACAGATTCATGCTCTCTTTGATTTCTTTGATTCGTTGTCCTACCTTCACTTTATCAGGTTGTAATAAACCAAACATAGCCTACTTCCTCCTTGTCATTTTTACCTATTATATCACTCGTATAAAATTTCGTATATATTTTTTGCTAAATCTCTTGACTTCGTATAAACAAACGTATAAAACGCGGTTTACAGATGGCCGTCTATATTTTTTTAAACAAATCGTATAAATTATCGTATATATAAAAAGGGAGAGCTATTATGCCAATTAAAATCAACGAGCTCACTTTATCAAAAGAAAAAACTCGAAAAAGAGTACCCAGTCGTCAATGTTACTTGCTGGCAAAAAGATGTCGAAATTCTGGATTGGAACTATGAATATATCCTACCAAAACTGCACGACGAAAGAATCAGTGTCAAAGTCAAATCCAAACATCCTGTGATTCCTCTTGAAGAGCATAATCAACATGGGCTAGCCATGGTTACATTTACCAACTTAGAAATGGCATTTTGAAGACGTTCAAATAGTCAATTTGTCAGCTACGGCTTATCGGCCACGGCAGATACGGCAACATTAATTCCAAAAAAATAAGGTAACACTGCACAAAACTAATTCCCCCTGCGGGTTTGATTGGGAGGTTAGGACAGCAACGGCGGGGCAGCGCCCACAGAGCCGTTTAAGACCGGCAATAAATCCATGGGCGAAAAGACTGCTTTGCAGGACTCCCCCTTAACTTGATTTATAGAGCAACATCAGTCGAAAAGTGATGGTTCTTCTTTGACAACTGAATACATATCAAGGAGTGATAATTTTCGAAAACTTATAATCAGAAAAGCATTTATACTCCCACGCACCTTAAAATTTATGATTATGAAGCAACCATTACTCCTAAACAAAAAGCATACAAAATTGAAACCAACCCAAAACGAAAAAAGAAATAGCTTGGCTTTATGAAGAAGAAAATACGATTACAGACTTTACAGGACTATGTATTATTTCTGACTATCTTCTTTTATCTGATCGCAAATCAGAAACTTATGCCATCAAATTAAAAACGTTGATTTCACTACTTCCCAGATTACGATTGGCAAAGCCTTAGATAAATTTGGCAATGAGAAAAGCACAAAAGGAAATAGGACGACAATTTCCCATATTCCAATGAGCTAAAGCAATTACTTCAACAGTGGAAAGTTCAACCAAAAAAGAACTAGCTCAATTTGAAATCATGCAATGTGAAGAACAGCTGATCTTCACCTTCTTTGATGATAAAGGGGATATCAATCAGCGTCTTCATATAGATTATTTGAACTACCGCATGAAATCCATTGAGCGACGACATAAACACCTTTGCGACCACACACAAGTTACAACATACTGGGGCAACTTTAGCCAAACAATCTGGTGTAGCTCTTGAATAGGTTTATGAGGCGTTGACTCACAGCGATATCAACATCGCAAATTGTCTCAAAAAGAGTCAGATCGGAATGGTATCAACTCAAAAAAGACGCTTCGCAAAGTGAATTGCGAAACGCCTGAAAGTACTGATATGAAGCTGTTTTTAACGTTTTGAAAACTGTGAAGCTTTACGAGCTTTCTTAAGACCTGGTTTTTTACGTTCAACCATACGTGCGTCACGAGTAAGTAAGCCAGCACGTTTAAGAGCTAAACGGAAATCCCTTTATATCAACGTTTATAACGGTTTTCCTCACCCTGCTTTCCCCTTTAAAATATAACCTTAATTTCTACATTTTACCCATAAATCTCAAAATACAGACCCAAAAACAAAACGGTTTTTAGCCTTATTTATCAAGGGTTTAGATAACATTACAAAAATAAAATAGACCCAATTTATTAAAATATGAACAATTTTTCTAATTACTATAGAATAATATCTATATATTATAATCGCTACCTTACAAAAAAAGACTATTAAAAAATTAATAGCCTTAGAAAGATTACTTATTTACTATCTATTAAATCCAAGTTAAGATAAAAATGATTTATCCCCTTTATTTCTCATAGCCAAATAAATTTAATTTTCCTGATAAATACTCACCTAAGTATATGTCATTAATACGATTAAAACCTTGTTTTGCAACTTCTTCTTGAAGCCATTCATCATTTTTTTTAATTAGCTCTAAAACATCTAAATTAGCTTGACCATCAACAATGATTGGGTATCTAATGTTCTCATCCCCAAATTCTATTAAAGTCAATTGACCATTTTGTTCCAAAACGGCTCTTTTAATATTTTCTACTTCATAAATACCATTCGCTCTAAGTTTAAACATTAATTCATTAGCAGAGATTCCGTTTTTCAAACAAACATTAACATTCACTTTCCCATTCTGAATTAGCGTAATCGGACGACCATCTACGATAACTTTTATATAGCGATTGTGTTCTTTAGCAAATTTAACTACTAAAACTAGTAATGTCCAAATAATTAAGACTAAAACAAATTGCAATACCGTGATAGAATCATTGTAAATAACTCCACCAATTATTCCACCTAGAACATAGTTTTGGACTTGGTCCATAGCTGATGACGGTGCTAAATTACCTTTACCCATTAAATTAATTTGAAGAATCAAGCAAAGAATACCTAAAGCAAATTTTATAATAATAGGGCTATATAGCTGCATATCTTGTCCTCCTTATTTTGTGTATACAATATTATCATTTATTAGATATGTTTCAGTAAGAGTATAAGAATTTTGGTCAGCATTTAACCCTACTTTATAAAACTTGTTATTCATTTTTACTATAATCCCATCTGAGAACTGAGTTGCATTAACATAAATTTCATTAGAATTCTGGTTTTCCTGCTTTGCCAGTTCTTTTATGAAGTTAACCATTTGTGAAGACTGAGAATGTTTGGTCTGATTCATCTGGTAATCTGAATATTGAACACCCAACGCAAATAATAAAGTTAAGGAAAAAATAATACTCAAATCCCTATACTTAGTATTAATTCTATGTCTTAGATAAAGTGAAAAAACTAATATTAAAAGTACTAAAGAACCAAAAATTAGAAAGTATTTTACATAATCATTTAGGTTTGACTGGTTTTCTAAAAATTCTATTCCATAGAAATTCATTTTCCCCTCCATAACAACTCTTTATACGCTATAGAATAATCGTATAAAGCTATTTTTTGAGTAAATTCTTAAATGTATTATACTAAAGCATCTCTTTAAATCAAAATAAAAAAATCATGAGCAATTAATTATCCCATGATTATCTTGAATTTGCTTACAAGTCTCTTCTGCATACTTGTCAAATTTTCTTAATCTACTATCTTTCAAAACTCCTCTAAAGATTATAAAAGAAGAAAGATAGTCCCAATGGTACTTGAGTAAATATCTAGCACAAATTCTTACTATTTCTCTGTGATTGTAGTTTATAATGATTGAACTAGATTTACAATCATTCTCATATTCCTTAATGTATTCATCGCATATATTGTATATAACATTAGTCATAAATTTAAAGGAATAAACTTTCATCTTTGTATTGGCGTGTTTGGCTAATCTGATTGATGCTTTTAACCTATAGACATCATCTAATGTAATTTTATCTTTAGATGCAATATTAAATAATTCTTTTCTCCAACCAGACTTAGTATCTAAGCTATCTCGTAGATTGTTTTTGGATACAAATTGTGTACTTAAGCCACCTATAAATCCACTAATTAAATATATGATTACTTCATTATCCATTATTTTACCTCCTCATATAAAAAATCTCGTAAGTTACTTCAGAGTAATAAGGTATTTCATAGCTATCTTTAGATATAACCTGATGAATCTATCAGACTTATTTTTTACGTTGTTGTAAGGATACTTTATACATACTATTAAGAAAAAAATTGATATTCAACTAAGTATTTCTACACTTAAAGAGAAAGCTCATTGAATATACTTACTCTCTAAGTGTAATTTCTATTTTTAAACTCATTTTCCCCTTTAAATTTTAAAAATATCATTTTTTAAATTTAAAGAGGAAATAATTATTTAGATAATAGGTCTCTAATTTGCTCTAAATAATCTTCTACTGACTCTTTTGCTTCTTCTTCCTCTTCTACTTTTTGGCTTGTTGAAACTTCTTTTAGTCTATTTACAAGCTTAACAATCATAAACAACACAAATGCTGTAATAATAAATGTTACTATAGCACTAATCACAGCCCCAAAATCAAATTTAACACCATTTATAGGAACGACAAGACCTCCAAAAGCATCATCAGCACTTTTTGTGTCCATAAAAGTAACAAAAACCAAACTAATTAATGGTGTGATTAGTCCTTCCACTACTTTGTTCACAATAGCAGTAAATGCACTACCCATTACTACACCAATAGCTAAATCTAGCACACTTCCTCGCATTAAAAATTCTTTAAATTCTTTAATCATTTTTATCCTCCAATAAATTTTTAATAAATAGACACCATATATATTACATTTTTTCAAAGAAAACAATTATTTTCTTTCTGCTAAAAACAGTGCATTTAAAACAATGATAATTCACAAAGTATCTTCTTTAGAATCATTTATAGCATGTCTCACCGCTAATCTAATGATTCCATACAAAGAAATCCCAATAAGAATATAGCAAGCCAAGCCGGCAAGAAACATTATGCTAGTCTCCTTCAGTATTTAAGAATTAGTTAACAGATAAGTTGGTTGACGATTAGATAATGAAGATTAATGTGGAAAAGTAATTTGTCAATTATGTTTATCCTTAACGTAAATAATTGTTTTTACCCCTGAATCACTAATTGTATATTTTGTTGCAATCCGATTATCATATTTCAACTTAGCCATTACTTCTATCATACATTTTCCAACCGCCTTAGCATCATTTTTATTTAAGTTTTCAGCTTTAATTGTAAGGCTTTCTAGGCTCATTTCTTTGTCCTCTTCCTCACATAATGTTTTGTATAAATCCATAAAGTATATCCCTCCAATCATTGTTATTTCAGATTAGCTAATAGTTGTTTTTCTTCTCTTATTTTCAAATAAAGACAAACTCCTTATGGAAATAAAAAAATTAAAATAGTTATCCAAGCATGAAAAACTAACATGACACCTATCAATTCTGGAATAATGTTGAAAAAACAGTTAGAATGTTTAAATAACCAATTCGTATTTAATGTGTACTTATCTGCAAAGATAAGTTTCGCTGTCCAATACTTACCCAGAATTTGTATTACTCTAATTAATATAAAAAATGATAGTCCTATCATTAAAGTCCCTAGAACTCCGATACTATCTAATTGAACTTTTTTATAAATTACTTCAAACAAGGTACAAAAATAAAATAATGTGTGAAATATCGCAAATAATTTTGAAACGATTTTTCCATACTCTTTACCACCAGATGTGAGTAATTTATTGTTCCTTTCTTTTCGAAATGAGCAATACTATTACTCAAGACAAGGTAATAGAGGTAACTGCCGTATACAGTGATACACTCCTAAAAATTTTATCCTTCCAAAAATAATTTCTTGAAAATTACAAAGAAAGCCCTTTTTCAGCAAGGACTTTCTCTTTAGTGAATTTTGTTAAGGTGTTGACTCTAAGTTCCAAGTTAAAACTGTAGCATAAGAACCACTTTTTGCATTATCTGGAATTGTAAGCTGATTACTTTCGCCACTTGCGTAATCAAAGGTAAAATCATTTCGGTCTTTTGTATATGCTTCAGCAGAATTTGCTTGCAACACACTTGCCTCATCACCATTTAATGTGGTCGTTGAAGCGGCAATTGCTAACTCCGAATCAATTGTTGGTGTTACTTTCAATTTAAAACCACCAGTTTTAAACTTAGTATCTTTAAAACTTACGGTTACACGCCAACCTTCACCTAAACCAGTTTTATCACTAACTGTCATTTTTTGTGCTTCTGGTAAATCTACAGTTTTACTTGTGCCATCGTATGAAATTCTTCCATAGCTAAATGTTGGAACTTCTGTAAGTAATAGTTCTCCTCCGAGTCTTAGTTTAACAAGACTTTCCATTCCCTCACCTTCTTCAGCATAAACTGAAGATGTTCCTACTATACTAACCAGTAATAGACACGCACTCATTAAAATACTTTTTTTAAACATATTAATTTCTCCTTTTCCACTATTATTTACTCTGGTGAAGATTCAATATCCCAATTCACAGTCATTGTCATATTTTCTGATTGTAATCCAGCAGGCAAATTAATCTTCTTAGTTTTGATATTTGGAAATTTAAAATCCGTTACATTATTCTTTGATTTTTCTGCTAAATATGAAAGTTGAGCAGAATTCGGAGTAGACCTAGTTACATCCACTATTAGATTTTTTTCTCCATTAAAGTTTATTGTTGAATCTTTAGAAATGTACCAGTATTGGCTCCTAGGAATTGCTGAACTATAACTATCATAAGATATTTCAATTGAAGCATCTTTTAATAACTCTTGCGGAACATCAGTGATTGATGCATATACTTTAGCACTTTCATTAGATGGTGTGCCGTCAAACCAAGAAATATTTTTATCCCCTAAATTAGCACCAGTTAATGTATAAGAAGTTGCATCTCCATTATATATTACTGTTCCAAAATCAAAATTAGGAACTTCAGTTAATCTAATCCCCTTCGACAAAGTGACATCTGCTGAACTTTCAACCTCATTAGCCTTCACTTCTTGGCTTGCTATACTAGTAACAGCTGTTACTCCTAGTAACGAGGCTACTAGCAATATTTTTTTATTTTTCTTCATGTTTTCCTCTCCTTTTTCTATTTTGGTAGTAAATAATTATAATAATTAGACAAACTAAAATAACTATCAGACAAATCAATATAACTAACCACGACATAGGGTGAGCTATATCTCCATTTTTGATAATAAATGTATAGGAATATGTTTCTTTTTTTTCATTATTTACTAGCGATGTGACTTCATAAATATATTCCCCATCATCTAATTTATCGCTAAGTTTTTGTTCCCTATCGAGTAAACTTGATGGTGCAAAATCAAGTTTTTGCTCATCTTCAATAATTATTCTTTCTTTATCATTGTTTTTCATTTTCAAAGTTGTATTAATTACTGTATTTTTCTCGATAATAGGTGCTTCATTTTTAAGTGTGTAATGGATAGATGGTTTCTTTCCGTTACTTACTGAAAAATTCTTTGGAATATCAATAATCGATGTGTTTATTTTATCTTTTTTTGTGCTTCCCCATAATCTTATTGCTATAGTTCTAGTGAATTGATTAGTAATGCCTGATTCTTCCTTCTTTATTTCTGGAACAATTTGAATTGCTCCTAAAATATAGCCTTCAAATTGACTATTATCTGGCGATAGTTTGAAAGAGATTTTTTTTGTTTCCCCTGGTTCAACTGAAAACGAAGTAGGTAACTCAAGATAATTGGTTAATCTCTTATTTTTATCAACCTTCTCTGATAGATTTTCATTTGAATAATCAATAATGCCGTTACTATTTGTCGCAGCATCAAAACCAAGAACAGAGAAACTTTTCTTATTATCACTAATGTTTTCAATTGAAAATGATAATTTAAATGGCTGATTATCAGTCAATTCTATGTCATAAAAGCTTTTTGTATCGGTTTTCTGATTTTCTGGAAGTAAGGGTACTACTGAATAATCACTTCCCTCAGCAAATACTTGTTTATTATCAAATACGAATGTAAGCAAGCTAAAAACAAATATAAAAGTAAATAAAATTTTATGATTTTTTTTCAAAATTGTTCTTTCATCCTCCTTATTGCCTTTCTAAGAACTATAAAAAATACTGCAATACTCAGTATGAAAAGTCCTGTAGAAACTAAGCTGTTATGACTCTTTTCATTTAATTTCGGAATAAACGTATTTTTTTCATAGTCGTTTTGTGGAATCAGTTCAAACGTTATTAAGCTGTTTTTTTCTTGAACCATTTTGCCACCTCTTTCACCCACTTACTTGGGTAGATATTATCCATATCAAGTAAAAGAACTTCTAGTAATTATTTATGTTTCATTTTCTTTCGAATTACCCATATTAATGCACCCATAAGTACGATAAATAAAACAACTATATACAAAAGATAATCTTTAACAGAGCTTTTCTTCTCATCTACAGAAGTTTCATTTAATTTTTCAGCTTCTTCTGTTTTAATCTCAAACTCTTTACTAAATGTCCATTTATTTCCTTCATCATCTTTCAAATCGATATTGTACACATATTTTCCAGACTCAAACTGTCCATTCCATTCTGTCATTAAACTAAACTTTGAGTTTGGGGCAAATGACAAATGTTCTTTTGTTTGTTCAAGAATTGGTTGTTTATCGCCTTGCTTTGTTATAGCTATTTCTGCTTTTACTTTTGAGATAATAGTTGGTGTGCTATTTCTTAATTCAAACTTGATATTATTTCTTAAATTTTCTTGTGAAACTAGTACTTCTCCTCCGTATAACTCAGGAACAATAGCTGTGGTTGACTCTGCAATCTGAATGGCTAATGTTCGTGTAAAGAGATTATTCACAGCTTCATTGTCTTCCTCAGCTATTGGTTCAACTGTAATGCCTCCCAAAGCTATTCCTTCGAAAGGAGCTTCTGGAATGTTTAGTTCTAAAGAAACTTCTTTTTCACTATTTGCAGGAACTTCTACTACGGACTCATTTAATGTTATACAATCTTTTAATGATAGTTTCATTGACTCATCTTTCTCAAAATCAGAGATAGAGTAATCGATAATCCCATTTTGATTGGTGGTTGCTGTATTAACATATAACTTGTATTTTACATTCTCATTAGAATTATTCTTAATTTTCACTTGAAGAGTTTGCTGTTGTTTTGGTGTGACAATTAAGTCAAAATAACTAGGAACATCTGGGTTCTGATTTTCTGGCAATACAGGTATAACAGAAAAGTCATTACTGTCAGCCAATGCTAATTGCCCAAAGCCTAAACCTGTGAACGCCAAAATAAGAACCAGTATAATCTTCTTTATTAATTCTTTCATTAAGTCTCTCCTTTGTAATAAAAAGCCTCCTAATAGGAGGCTCGTCTATTCTTAAACTTTATTTAGTCCCAGGACCTTCAGCTAAGTTCCATACAATTGTTGTTGTATAAGTGTTTTCTAATTGTCTATCTGGAACATCTAATGTTGCATTTAAACTCACTTTTGTATCATACTCGGTTGTTTTGATATCAGCATCTGCAACTGTTGCAATTGTTTGTGGGTCCGAGTTTAAAATTGTTTCAGAGCCTGCTGTTGCTACTCCTGCATTGGATTCAATTTTTGGTTTAACATTTAAATTCATTCCATCAAAGTTTTTATCCTTTAATTTAGCTGTTAACGTCCAACCTTTACTACTTGAACCACGTAAATCTTCAATAGTAACACTTGATTTATCTTTTTCTGTCGCTGTCGAACCACCTTTTGCTATTGTTACATCTTCGAATGTGATATTTGATGTTTTAGAAATTGTAATTCCACCTGAGTTAACTTTTACTTGTGCTGTTGTTTCCTCTTCTTTTGCTGTTGTTTCCTCTGCTTGTGCTGATTGACCTAAACCTAATACTCCAATTGTTGCTAAACCTACTACTACTAAACTAATTTTTTTCATTCTTATTTTCTCCATTTCTTTTATTATTAATATATATTCCAAGTATCCCTACTAGTAGAATTAGTATTCCTATAATTGAGATAGATGAATTAATAAGCTCATTTGTTTTTGGTAATCTACTTTTTTCTTTTGACTCTTTAGACTTTTCTGTATCTTTTTGTTTTTCTAAATTAACGTTATCATCCTTTTCATTAGAACTTTCGGATTCTATTGTACCGTCACGTATAATTCTTACGGTCACATTACTCTCTATCTCTTCTGCAGATACAGATGAGCTGATGATAAACATTGAAAGACAAAAACCTAAAGTTAAAAGTACGCTTATAAAAATTTTTTTCATCATACTAAGGTCCCTCCACAAGATTCCAAGTAATCGTTGATGTATACTGCTTACTTGATAAATTATTTTTTGGAGGTACTTTTAATAAAATGCCTGTGTCTTTTGTCCATTGACCAGATACTTCCACATTTAATGGTTCGGTCGGATTACTCTGTTTTGCTTGAGAGTAAATTTCTGTAGCACCTTGATTCAAATATTTGTCTTGCAAACTATCATCTCTAAAAATTAAATAGGGCGATAATTCTTCTGATTGGCTTACTTGTGCTGTTAGTCGCCAGTTTCCTTGTTTCCCTTCACCACGATTATCCGAAATTTTAAGACCTAAATCACCAGAATACATCCGTTGAATAACCTGTTCACTTTTTGATTTAGCGAACTCTTTGAACGTTAAAGTTTTGGGAACACTGTAAGTTAATGTTCCATCTCCAATAGTAAATGTGACTTCGTATTCATATTGAACCTTTTTACCAGTGGTTAATGTTTCTTCAACGATAATCTTTCCCTTTTGTTGACCTGAAGCTTTAGTATTGGGATACTGAGAAAATTCTTTTACACTAATGTTTGGATATCCCTTTAAATCGATGTAATCACTTATATGTTCGTCTAAATATTCTTCAGTTGAATAGATTGGTATCGAAGCGTTTTTAGTATCTAAATGGTTTAGATGAAGAGTTTTGTATCCTTCTTTTGTAATTTCATAATAAATTGATTGTTTTCCTAAACTTTCTAATTTCTGAACCTCATCACGCATAACCCACTTATTGTCACCCCAAGAAGTTAAAACATCATATTGTAAAACATTCCCATAGGAGATTGTATTTTTATTACTTAAGCTATTCCATTTACTCATTGCTGTCTTGGATGTATCACTTCCAAGCAATTCAAAAGTAATGTAAGGATTATTAGTAACTCCATTCAGAATCTGGGAATCTTTATAAAGCTTTGCCGTAATGTAAGTTCGTGAAGCGACATAGTCGTTAATCCAACTTTCTGATTGCCCACCATTTCCAAGCGTTGCAACAATATTTGGGTTATCTTCTGTTAGTAAACTTAAAGAAAATGCTGTAGAACCAGTATATATGACATTGTTTGAACCTATAGTATTTCCCCACATTACGTTTACTGGAACATCCAGAGATAACGTTTTACTTTGGTCTTTTTTATAAGTGATTAAAACTTTTGCTGTTTTATCTCCTACTGTATCTGTTGAAACAGTATTTTGAACAGATACTGTATAGTCATCCTTGGCTAAAGTCTGATTTCCTAATTTAACATCAGTTACTAAATCATAGGGTGAAACTTTACTAAAGTCCGAACCCAAGTTTAACGTTTGTTTATACGGATTAGCTGTAATTTTCAAATCATCTTTAACTGTGAAAGAGACTTCATAATCATAATAAACATAGTTTCCATTTACTAGTTTTTCCCTTACTTGAATAGTTCCGGTTGTATTACCAGCTTTTGAATTATCTGGATATACAGAAAATTTCATCACTTCAACTGACATATAACTTCCATTAGTTAAGAATTCTTTGTTTTTTAATTTATCATTTAGTGACTCTTGTGTATCAGAAGTTAATATCTCAAAATTTTTATCGTTTTCTAAGTGATTAAAATGAAGGACTTGGTATCCGTTATTTGTTATTTGATAAAAAATTTCATTTTGACCATCTTTTACATCGTTATATTCATCTGTATTTACCATATGACGAATTCGTGCCATAGAACTCCTATCGTTCATAGTTACATTAGAATACGCTCGTAGGATATCACCTTGATTCACTTTTTGAGGAGATGGAAATTTTGTAACAGTATCACGCACTGAATCTTTCCCTTTAGCTGAATGAACTAAATACCTATTAGAATCGGTTAAATAGTTTGAACTTCCCATTGAGTATAATGATGCATTTAACGCTTCTCGACTTTGTCCCCAATCTATAATCAATCCACTTGGTATACTCCCTGATTCATCGTGAGCATTACCTATGTTACTTTCTATTGTTAGAATTTCATTACTATTAGTTAAAGTCAACGTTGAAGCAGTTCTAAATGGTTTGACCCCTGAGTCATTTGCTTCTTTTGTTCCAAAGATAATGCTGTCTCCCCAACCAGATGGAGATGGAGTTGCTTCTATCTCTACCGAACTGTTAATATTGCTAATAACGACAGGCAGTTGTTCCATCCAATCCATCCAACCTGCTCCTGGAAGTGCCCCGAATTTCGTTGAGCTATAGTAGTTAAATTGCAAATCATAGTTTACTTCTACTTTAAAGCCTGTATCGTATCCTTTTTTCACTCGTGTAACAACAATCTTCCACTCGCTATTCGAATTTTGAATAGCCTTTGCAGAAATAGAAGGTGAAGCAGTTGTCGCTTTTACATTTTTGGGATTAACACGTCCATACCATGACTCAGATGACCCTGTATTATTAACCCAATCAAAAAATCTATGATAAATCGAATTTTTAGATAAACTGAACTCAATTGTGTCACCAACATTACCGCCTAGTTTGTTTTCACTATTTATTTGAATTTCCTTTCCATATTCACTGGGTATATCCGTGTTTAACAAATAGTTTCGTTGAGCTTCAACTGTAGTACTGCCAGGAGTCCATGCTCTTGTACCAATATCGCCACGTGACGGAGGGTTAAAATCTAATGCTCTTTGTGATAGACTATAATTTTCTTGAATACTTTCTTCAGATGTGATTTCATTGCCATCTTCTTCTGTGGTAGACTCACTTGAAGAAGACTCCACACTTGTTAGTTCATCCGAATCATTCTCTGTTTCCTTTGTTTTTTTTGCAGTTTCTTCTATAGATGATTCTTTTGTTCTCTCTATTTCTGTACTATTCTCTTTCTCATCTAATGTATCGGTAGTTTCAACTGTAGAAGAATCTAACGTTTCTGCAATTACTGATAAACTACTTCCAATTGATGAAAAGATAGTGATTAGAATTAATCCTATAAGTAACCACCTATTTTTGTGTAATTGTTTCATTTTTACCTCCATATCTTTTTTCAGAACGCATTAACCATCCATCGGTAAAACTATCTACAAAAATTTTATTTCTAGGATAGTAGCTTCTAAATATATTCTCTATATCTTTTTCATTTGTATTCATTCCTGCTACAATATTAAAGTTTAGAATTGATTCTTTTTGTTCAATTTCCACAAGATATTCAACTACATCTATCCAATACTCATCTATAAAACCTTCCATACATTCCCCATCTTCATTTAGATGATAATCTAGAACATAAACTTCCTCTTGTTGAAAAATTTCAACAAAATTTTCCGATATACTTATAGATGCTGCAAAATATTTTTTAATAGTTTCGTGATTCATGTTCATCGGTAATACACATGTCCTTTTGAATTTTCTTCCCCCAGAAGTAAACCCAATGGCACATAAAGATTCTTTTCGTGGGAATTTCAGAACAGAACTAGTCATACTAATATCTCCTATGGTAAAATGTAAATTAAACAAATATATAATTTACAATTAAAATAACAAAAAAAATAGACCTAATTCCATTAAAAGCTTACAAAATCAACCTAAAACAACGTTATATTGGTTTGTCAATAAAACATTAGAATAAGTGACACCTCATCAATTCCACTTTTAATAATAACATCTTTTGAAAGAAGTGATTATCTTTATGTCGACAAAAAAAGCACTTCTAAGAGAGTCTTGTTAATAGAGAATACAAAAATAAATTATTTAATAAAAACAGGAGGATATATATTGAGTATTATTGGCTATGCACGAGTAAGTACCATACATCAACAATTAGATTCTCAATTGAATGCATTGAAAAAATATGGATGCACAAAAATATACACTGAGTTTGATAGTGGCAGAAATACACATCGGAAGGAATTAGCTCGTGCTTTAAAGGCTTTAGAACCTGGTGATACATTCGTCATATTTAAATTAGACCGTTTATCTCGTGGTACAAAACATCTTCTAGGGCTAATGGAAGAGTTTAGCGAGCGAAACATCAATTTTATTAGTATTCAAAATAATATTGACACAAGTACTTCTATGGGTAAATTCTTCTTTACAATTATGAGTGCTTTTGCTGAGATGGAAGCAGAACTTATTCGAGAACGTGTACTTTCTGGACTTGATGCTGCAAGAGCAAACGGAAAAACATTAGGTAGACCTATAGAAAATAAGTACATTGATGAAGTTATTGATGATTACTTGAATTCATCACTATCTGTCGTAGAAATCGCTCAAAAATATAAGCTTTCACGACCAACTATTTATAAGTATTTGGAGAGAAAAAAAATACCTAAACGACAATAACTAATCGTTTAGGTATTTTTCATCTTTCAATAATCTCTTTACTTATTACTTGATTTAAATAATGACCTAACTCTTCCCAAGAATCTTGGTCAAATACATCTTTAAAATAAAAAAATTTACTCTTATCATACCCATAGGTATCAGAAATAATGATATCTGCTTTGGAATAATCATTCGTAACTTTAATAACTTCATCGTTGTAATTGTGCTTAATAGCATTTTCAACTATTGATTTATATTCCGGTCTATGAAAAAACTCTACATATACTGTTTGCTGTGCTGGCAGTAATAAAGTTAAATATCCAGTAATTATTTGAGTAAAACTATATTTAATTTTGTTGAAAGAGGGAAATTTTCTATAGGTATTCAATCCTTTATCAAGACAATTTTCCACAAAACATTCAATCTGTCCTAAAATTGGTGGCACCTTATATAATGGCATGAATTTAAACAGTCCTAAATAATGAATAACTACTAGTCGATTGCATAGGCTATACAATAATAAAAAATAGGAAGTCTGTGGCAAATTGTAGCGTTCTATTATCATATCAAGTACTTTTATACAGTCATTTACAATGGAATTTTTCTTCAACGAATATAGGTATTTTCCTAAATCAATTTTTTCATTTTCTGTTCGAATCTCTTGAGTAAAATAATTTGTCAAAAATGTTAGGTGAATTAATTCATCATGCAATTGCACATCACTTTCAACAACCTCTTCTTTTAAATACTTAAGATATAAATTAATTTCTTTCTCTTTATTAATCGCATCCCCTAATGCTATAACTTCACTATTCAGCTCAGACATCTTACACCCATTTTTTAAGGCTAATTCATAAACAGCTAAAATATAATTTACTCTATTCTTACCTATTGGGGACAGCTTTTCATACCTTTCTGATTTTATATAAGATTGAGTAGTGAGCACTTCTTTTTCAGTAATCGTTTTAAATAACCAATGATTTCCTTTAGATGCAACTGATATTGCTAAATAATGTAGTATTCTTATAACCGATTCATTCCCAGTTAAGTGAACGAGCGTCTCATTTTTTTTAGTTATCTGGATACCCAAATCCATAAATTGCAGAAAAATTTTCAGTTTTCCAAATAGTTTATACGCATATGATTCACTATAAGATAAGTCATTTGCCATATTTAAAACACTAAATACTCGTTTTTCTAAAGCAAACAATAAAACCTGAAACAAACTCGATTCAGATAAATACTTTTCTCTAAAATTATTTGTTAGCTTCACATATTCACTGTCTTCTATATTTGTAGAAAAGTGAATTGTTTCTTTTTCCATAGTTATTGTAAAAGAAAAATTTATAGGGTCTGATAGTATTTCTTCAGATAAACTTGACACAACTTCTCTGATTTTACGCTTAGAAATATTCAATTGCTCTTCTAATTCAGAAAATGGTACAGTTTTAGTTTCTAGTGTTTTTAATATGTGTAGTTTTTGTAACTGTGACTTTGTTAGAAAAAAATCAGCTAATTCCGTTGGTAACATTATCATTCGCTCCCTTATTATAAATACTATCAGTAGCCATTTAGCATAGTAATGAAAAAAGCATCTTATTTTATTGAACCTAAATAACAATAAGCTATCATAAAAATAGAATATCAGAAAATAATTTAATATCAAACAGATAGTTTTATGCTATTATAAAAAAAAACATTTCAAGGAGATATTTATGAACAACAACGATTTAAACGAAATCACTGAATTTTTAACCTGGACTTCAAAAAAAATTAAACTCCATAATCAGAGAAACAGTGCTCAAAATCGAACTTTATACAGAGGTCAGGTATATGAATGTGAACTTGGAGTTGGAATTGGCAGTGAGCAGAGAAAGAAGCGTCCTGTGGTCATTATCCAAAATAATGGTCGAAATAATACTTCTCCAAATACAATTGTTGTGCCTATAACCCATACACCAAATAATCTTCCTATTTCTAATAAATATGATAATTCAGGAACTCTTATTTTAGACGGTTATTGCATGTATAGCAATATTGTAACAGTTAGTAAAGCACGTCTTGGAAATAGAATATGTAAATTAACTAACTCAGAAATGAAAAATTTGGAAGAAGAAATCATAAAATCACAAGGTATGGTGCAAAAATTCAATGCATTGAAAAATGTTATAGATGACAAAGACAGACATATTAAATTGCTAAAAGAAAGTATTACTAAGAAAGATGAAGAAATTAACAGATTAAAACAAGAAGTTGGTACACTTAAATCCATGTCTACAACATAATTTTTCTCATCTACTTGCCCTAGATAATATTCTATGCTATTATTGTATTACAAATCAGATACTTACGTGTGAGGTATCTTTACGGAATAAGTTTTTCATCAAGAAGCCACGAGTGGGCTTCTTTTACTTTATATTCACAATATGGTGTCTATCTTCCGAAAAAAAATCTATTTTTTTATAATACTTTCTAATAGGTTTATTTCGTTATTCATATATCTTAAATTTTTATCTCGAAATCATTGTCAAAACTCACTTGAAAATTGACACTTAAAAAAGTCAATAAAATCAAGGGTTTTCTACTTGTTGACAAAATTAATAGATTGATGTTATATCAACGTTTTAAAGTACTGTTTTTTAAAAAACACCTCTCAGAATCAACGAAAAAATTTTTGTGGGTAATTCTACGCTTAAATGAATCTGAGAGGTGTTTTTTGCATAGATTTTTTCTAAAAGCAACGATAAAGTTTGATATATCAATGGTTATCACTAATTTCAAATGTCTAAAAATTAGTAAGAATATTTTATGAGAGTTACGTATTTTAATTTGTTGGAATTAAAGTCCACAGAAGCCATCCTAGCCTTCATCTTTTTCAAAAACATCTTAGCAAATCACAGAATCGTTTTTATGCTGCTTAAAATTCGTTTTAAGCGATTTTAAATTTTTATGTATAAAATTTATCGAAAATATTTTTAAGAGCTCTAAGGATTAAAAACAGACCGTTTAAAATTAAAAATACGTTATTTAAACACTTGAACAATGTATATAAAAAAATATACCATTATTCTTATGGAGACGTTTCATACTATTCACTCGAGACAAAAAACAATACTTAATTATCACTACTTTGTTATATTTAAAATTCTAGGCAACAAATTATAGCTATTTTACTGAACCTATTCACATATTCTATTAAATAAGCAAGTTAGAGACATGCTTATTTCCAATAACAAAAAGTGCGTATCAGAAGTAGCATTTTCATTCAAATCCTCCTAGAAAAAAGGCAAAAATCTTAAGGTAGGTAAATATGAGCCTAGAGATTTTTATAAAAAATGCGTATCAAAAGTGTATTTTTCATTCATTTTCTTCTAGAAAAAGGGGAGATATTTTAAGGTAGGTAAATATGACCCTCCATAAGATATTATATCTAGTATCATATTTGCCTACCCTCAAATAACCCTTGAATTTACTATCCTTTTATCATCAATTTATTACTTTCAATACGCACTTTTTATACTTCATTTATTACTTATAGAATATTACCTTAGAAGAATATTGCTCTGTTACTCCTTATTTTCTCTATTAAGTAAGCAAGATACAATCTTGCTTATACTAGAAAACAAATGCTGATACATCAACGTTTTATAGCTATTTTTATCACACAATTATCAAGTGTAAATAAGTTTTTGCGTAAAGATATGTGTGAAAACAGGTAGATTACCCTAGATTTTATTGACTTTTTTTAACCTCATCGTTTTGAAGATTAAGTATAATAAAATTTTTTACACGATTTTTAGAAAAAACATTCAAATTTATCAGGAAAAAAGGGGCAAAATTAAGTGTAGCGTTTTATAACAATAGAATAGAATATATATATATATTATTATAAAACGTTTTGGTCAATAAAGGCTAGATTTTATGGGGACTTTCTTTATGTATCATATTAGTTTTCATGTAAATAATCTATTGACAATAAGGAATTGTCTGATAATACTTAACTAAAAAATAGAAAAAACAGGTACTAATTCCTACCTGTTTCATTAATACCTATTCTCTTCTAAATAATATTACTTTCGGTGAATACTTCTCAACAACACCTAAATCTCTGTATAAATCCTTGGTTAATCGTTCTCTACTAATATCATATTTATTATAAATATCAGCTCTAATTTTCTCATACCTTTTTTTGGTATCCATCACTTTCATTCTTCTATTCTTAGCTAATTTAGAAATAAGCTCTGATTCAAAAACGTAGCCTTTAGTTTCCAATTCTCTTACAAGCATTTTTACAGCTGCTTTTTCTAATGCAATACTTGACTTAGGTAAATTCTTATTCTGTTTACTCATGGTTATTAACCCTTTTTCTTCTAAAGGAGTGTATGCCTGTGGAAAGTCACGCTTAGCTTTTTCTTCCCCGAACAATCTATAAATCAATTCATAACCTAGTCCAGAAATCGTTACTCTATTTTGAACCATTTTTTTAGCTATCGCTTGGGCATTTTGAATATCTATAGTTGGAATATAAACATTACTAGTTCTAATTTGTTCTGAATCATTTTTTTGTTTATCTATCAAATCATCAAATATATCTTTAGGAATTTTTTTAGTTTCAACTTTGTGAATCAGTTCCGTGACAGTGACAACATTTAAAATATTCCACATTTTCCCTTCAGAAATATTATACCCTAAGTTATCTTTAACTAGTTTTGTGTAAGACTTTATTGATAGGAAATTCATGTACTTCACTTCCCTTGTCTGTTTATCAATATAAGTGTAATCAAATATTAAATCTAACAGAATGCTAATTTCTTTTCTATATCTACTCAGATATGTATTCAATTCAGGAAAATTTAAAATTAATGTATTTTTTTCTAATGCTTTTTGAAGTTCCAAAGCATTAAGTCTTGCTTCACCTATTTCACTACTCCAAGAAATGGTGCTACTAGTGATATTGATTAAAATTTCAACAATTTTCGTATATGATTTGATTCCTAATAGTTTTCCAACAACCCTAATAATATCTCCCTGAAAAGGAGAAGTTTTACTAAAGCATTTGTATAAATAAGTATCGTATTCTTTGTTCAAGAAAACACTTGCACTAGGACTTTCCTCTTCATGAAAAATATCCATAAAGGGGTTCCCTTCAGGTAATTCTAATAATTCCTGCATATCTAAAGATTTAAAATAATTTCCTGCAACAATAGCATCAGGAAAATCTCCTGCAAAATTATCCCCTAATTTTTCTTTTACTATGTCATACTTACCTTTTTTCAGTAGTTCATAATTTGGAAAAGACTCCTCGATTATTTCACTACTTCCGGTTTCTACAACCTCAGAGACTTCTGTACTTCCTGTCTGTAATAGTGCAACAGTATCTAAACGATTATTCCAATCAATCACTTCATATCCATTATTACTTCCAAAGAACATTCGACTTGTTTGTCCAACTGAACTGTCTGCTTGAGGATATAATTTAAATAATTCTTGATAAATTTGTTCAATTTCTTTATTAGAAGTAACCACTACATCTAATCGAAAAACCACACGAAATTTATCTACGTTAGAATTTTTATCACTAAACGTTTTATATATAAAACAAGCATATTCCTGCATCAACGAATCAGATTCCAAGTCTTCCAATGTATACAAATTATTTTCATCTTTATTATCAAAATCGAGCATTATTAATTCTTGACCAATAATCTCTGTATACTTAGACAACTTAGGCTCTTTTAATTCAGCTAAAACAACAGTTTTACCGTCCACAGCGAGTTCTTCTGCAAATTCCTGCATAGAAATATCTACTAATGTATTCATTATAGTGTTAGATATTTTGCGGATGGTTATTGGATTGGGTTTTTCTTTATTCGGAATATTACTTAGATAACACTTCATATTCACTGTCCTCCAGCATTAGCAGTCTTCCATATTTCATCACAATCACTTTCTCTAATAAAATCGTTTTTTCTTCTGTCAATCCACGTTTTCCTTTCCTGAAATTGTGTAAATTTTGGTTATGGACATTAATAGCTTTAGAGAACACAGTCATTTTTACTCCATAGATTTTATCTAAAACATCCAACCAAGTTTTTACTTTTTCTTGTTTTTCAATTAATTCTTCTTTCGTTAGTTTTTTTGAAGTCATATAGTTATCCCCCATAAATTATTTTATTAATCATTTCAAGGTCCGGACTATATCATCATTCTTTAACTGAAGTCAAGAATGGATATCATTTTCGGACAATAAAAAATAATTGGTGTATTTTAATCAAAAAGCCATCCTGTTTAACACACCATATTTCTATACTTTCTTAGAAAGAATAAACTGTCTAAAAAAGCTGATATAACAATGTTTATTTAAATTTGAAATATATCTGCATACTAAAAAACACCTCTCAGACAAAAATAAGTGGATAATTCCCCATAAAAATTTTTTCGTGGCGTTTGAGAGGTGTTTTTTGAAAATTAGTGCTTTAAACCGTTGATTTAATAACAATCTATTAATTTTGTCAACGCATAGAAAAGTATTGATTTTATTGACTTTTTTCAAGGTCATTTTTTAAGTGTGTTTTCATGAAATATCTGAGATAATATATTTAATAAAAATCACCAGTAACCTATACTACTAAAAGGAGATAGTTCGTTGAAAAATATTTATACTTGCACGAAACCCAATAAAATTTTAGAAAACAAAAAAAGAATCCTACGACAGAAAAACAGTAGAATTTTAAAAGAGTTATTACATTGCTTTCAACAACACCAAAAATATATCTATACTAAATATCATCTCACATTTAAACATGAATATGGACACGTGAAAGAGGCATTAGAACTAGGATTTACATTTACCTTAATTGCTTTATTTGATAAATATAACAAAAAACACCATCTATTCTATTTAAAAGATGGGAAGATAAAATATGGATATATAGATGTAAATAAAGTAGATAATCCTCCTAGAGGAATTTCTTACTTCTATTCAAACTATGCTACAAACTCAGATTGGAAAAAAGTCAGTATCGGAGGCTTTGTTTCTGATATGTTACTCACTGAAAAAAGTTACTCTGAAAGTAAAAATTCGTTTGGAGATACTTTAGAATCTAAATTACACCCTATGAACTCTGACTACCACATTCTTAAACGTCTTTCACAGAATGAAAACTATTATAAAGAATTAAATAAGTCTTTCAAATCCATACACAACTATCTTTATTCAAGTATTATTGAAGAAATCCCTAAATCAAAACTACCTTTAGATAAATATAGAGCATTAATCAAAGCTTCGAATATATAAAAATTCCTACTTGAATCAACAAATTCAAAATAAAACTTCCATGTAAGATTAATTGCCAATATAATGATGGATAACCAAATACTCCAGTAGTTACAATAATCAAATACAAACTGCTTACTAAAAGTAACAAGAAAACAACCCATATAAATCCAAACTTAGAATCATAAGCTGATAATAAACAAGACATACTTACTAAAAATGCAACTCCCATACAACATATAATAAATGAGACAAGTGAAAGATTTACAATCACTGAATTTTCTTGCTTAAAATATCCTTCCTTAAAAATATATATTAAACTTGATAAAAATAACATTAAACCACTATACTCAAACCACACAGGTCTTCTTACTTCCCATCCCATTTCCTCTCCTCCAAATAATTAATTACCTTTATGATACCATCAGTTTTTTATGATGTGGAGGAAATCAATCGTGTGCATTTGTCAACATTGATATATCAATGTTCGTCTATAATTAAAGTCTATTTCCGAAAAAAACACTTTTCAAACAAAAATAAGTGGGTAATTCCCCACAAAAATTTTTTCGTGGCGTTTGAGAGGTGTTTTTTTTAAATTAGTGCTTTAAAACGTTGATATAACAACAATCTATTAATTTCGTCAATATATAGAAAAGTATTGATTTTATTGACTTTTTGAAAGCTCAATTTTTAAGTCTATTTTGTTATAAATATATAGTAAATAAAACACTTTTTTTATCATTCACTTCATAAACTAAAAACCAATTTCTTTCTTTGACATAGACCTGGATGAGAATCATTCAACAAGTGGTCATTGTATGCTACATTTAACATTGATAGCTGCAATGTCTATCACTTATTTATAGCAATTTTGCGACATATAGAAAGATTGTAATTAATACGAAAAAAAGTTCGTCAGTATAAAGTTATTTCAAAACCATTTAAAAATTTCTGGGTAATTTTTTATGTTTAAGAACACGCTTACTCTTTTTTTGTGATAGCGATTTGGAAACGAGGCTCAAATATATCTGTAGAGTTTGGGTTAAGGTTAGTTAAAGAAACATCAAATCTATCTGAAAAATAATAGGCATTTAGCTCTGTCTGATGATTAAAGCCTATACTTTCAATCTTCTTTTTCTCATGATAAGAATCATATAAAGAAAGTTCTAATATCAGCATTACTTCATACTGAGTCAACATAATATTCGAATATTTTTCGAGGAATTTTATTTGTTGTTCAATTGAATACAGCCTCTCACTTTTAGTTAGTTCTAATATACTGATAAGAATGTCTATCTTATCAGTATTTAAAGATTGTTTTTTCAATACATTCAAAACTTTCACTTCATCTCGATTATCTTGAAATAGGTTGTATATGAAAGTAACTGATAACGGAGCTACTGTTAAGAATAAAGAAGCATACAGATATGAGTTAGTTGATTCGTATTTACTAATCATGTCAGAAAAAATATGATAAATGTCAGAGTATTTGTTAGAATTAGAAAAAGACATAATAAAGCTAATGAGCTTAAACTCTATCTCTAGAAAATAATTGTTAAAAAGTAAGAGTATAGGTGTGAGAATTGTCACTATTTCTATCTCCAATTTTGATTGCTTTTTTACAATAGAAGTAGCGTAATTAAGCAGTATTAAAAGATACAGCAGAATAGAGACTAAACTAAAGAAAGAAAATCCAGAATGTCCTACAGTCAGCTCATTAATTACAAGATATATAATAACTAACGTAGAATACATAAGCGGAAATAATGTATTCAATAAAAGCAGATGAACAATCAGCATAATGTTCAAAGACTTTTTTATGTTTTTATCAAATTGAGATTTCATTCTTTTCACTACATAAACGATTTTTTTCATAATTAATATCTCCTATATTTTTAATACAATAATATTTTATCATATTATACTTAAAACAATTTATTGCGAACATGTATAATAAGAGTAAAATAAGATAGGAACAATGTATTGTAAAGATATTAAATTGATACTTTATAATGGATAATGTATAATTTTTTTAGATAATAATACTGATTGGGGAAATTATGAAACTAAACTTATCTGACCAGCTACCGCATTTAATAAGTGAAAAAAATATCAGTTGCGATATTCTAACAATTGATGAAGCTAAAAATATACTTGAAAACACTAATTTTTACTATAAAATTACTTGTTACAAGAGAAACTTTAGAAAAGACAGGCAAAATAAGTACATTGATTTAGACTTTTTCCACTTATATGACTTGTCAGTTATAGACATGCGGATGAGACATCTTTTAAACAAATTATGTTTAGATATAGAGCATAGTTTAAAAAAAGATTTAATTAAGGACATAACAAATAGTACTGAGGATGGCTATGCTATCGTAAATGAATTCGATTCATATGAGAGAAACAAATTTAATTTGAAACAGCAAAACTTACGTCAAATCCATGGTTCAAATTACAGAAACGTAATTTATAAGTCTATTTTAAAAAGAACAATTTACAATGTATCTGACCCTAATGATTATGATTATCAGATATCAAGAAAGTACTTCAATAGTACTAGTGTTCCAATATGGGTTTTAATAGAAAAACTTAGTTTTGGACAACTAATCGATTTCATAAAGTTTTATGTTGATACACAGAAAAATAATTATGCATATTATAAAACAGCTGAGGAACTACTAATAATGATAAAACGTATTAGAAATGCTTCTTCTCATAATCGTCCTATATTAATGAATATTGCAAATAAGAACCACTCGGGTAGTCTTGTTGTTTCTTCTAATGTGAAAGGATTTATTACAAAATATCAAATTAACAAAAACAGCAGTAGAAGGGAAATTTCCCTATACAATAACTTATTGGAACACACTAAGATTCATGATATCTTTTGTCTGATAATACTATATAAAGAATATATTGAAAGTGAGCAAATGATTTTTGCTAGGAGAAAAGAAATTAAAACCTTTATTAATCGTGCGAAACTCAATAAAAATTACTATGCGAAACATAATAAAATGAGGAATATTTTTTTGTTTTTATCTAAATCACTAAATACCATTTAAAATCCTTCCCAAAGTAACTTTATTATGCTATGATAAATACACAAAGGAAAGGTGTCGGTTATAGCCCATAGACACTGCGTACTAAGGAGCAAAAGAAATTTTGTGAATTAGGCGTTATGGCATAATTAAAAAAGTTTACTAGAGATTGTTGTTGTTAATTTCTAGTAAGCTTTTTTATTTTTTAAAAGTTTTCATCAAAAATCAATTTAAAATTATTTCTACCATAGTAATTTCATGCTTTATTAGATACTTAAAAAATCTTTAATTCTACGTCTGTCCTGCATTTATTCATGGTACTCTCGTTTGGATTTTTATTTTTTGTTAAAAAATATATGTTTATGAAAGGAATAATTTTAAGTTTTAGTCAACTAATTTAATATTTATTGAAATCTATTTATATTCTTCATTTAAAATGGTACAAATGATATTTAGAATTATTCTAAAAGTTCAAAAAATGAATTCGTATTAGAATTTTAGTTACAAAAAGGGAATTAAGATATGTAATTACTTCTGAAAATATTACTTAAATACTTGAAATTAAATTCGTATATGTGTATGCTAATAATATAAGCTAATTAATTAGCTAACAAAATTTAAAAGACGTGATGTAGGAATCACGCCTTTAGGGAATTAGGACAAGCCTCCTACGCATTTAAAAACGTAGTGCAACTCTTCATTTCCAATACAAAAAATATTATATTAGAATGATTTGCACGTTTTCCAGACTAAGCAAATCAATCCAGCTTAGATACTCATCTTGTTTGAGTATCTTTTTTCATATTCAGCTGTGCAAGTTCTCGCTCGTGAGATTGAGTAGTTCTCAAAGTTTCCATCGCGTATGCTCTTTCTCTTTTCTCTGAAATTTCGGTTAAGAACCAGAGAATCAAATAAACAATCATCGCCAAAATATAAGGTAATGATGCACAGAGCACCACTTGCCAAATTGAACAATTGTTTATCATAGAGAGAACGACAGAACTTATTGAGCTTAATGCTTTTCCTGCACCGCTGAACACACTCGTGAACTTTTTCTCCACTATAGTGTTCCTTTAAATTTTTAGTAGAAAGGAATTCGCTGTAATGATACTGTTTTAGTAACTGATTCATAGGCGATTACCCCCTTCAGAATTGACTTAAGTGACATGACAACATGTATTGGTCAATGAAGAGAGTTCCTACTTTTAAACGCCTTATCTTATAATTCCTAACTTTTATTTTATATGTAAATTTTAAATAAAGCAACAAAAGCCCATAATAATTATTTAAGAAATAAATACTTTGCTAAATATTTTTTGTTTAGGTTTTTCATACAAACACAAATTCCATATAATAAAAAGACATGTTTTTACTCATGTCTCTTCCATTAATTCTCTATTGATTTTTTCCATATGTCTATTCCAAAGAATACTCACTAAACTATCTGAATAAACCAATTGTTCTTGTTCCTTCTCTGTTAATCTCTCAAATTCAACATAAAGTTCATTTGACAAGCCATTTATAACTGCCTTAGGTATTGTCACATTTGCATTTAGAAAAGTTCGCTTTACCCTGTTTTGAACATACTTCTTTATTGCTAACCTATTCATTTTCTTTATCCACGCTTAATTCCATTGATTGCTCTCCATCTTCATCAATTCTAAATCTGAATAGAGTATTATTTAGCTTTCCTACGGCTTGAATATTTTCATCCAAAAATAATTTATCTGTTTGTTCTTCATATTTTTTCTTATCATCAATGATTCTTTGATTCCACTCATCTATCTTATCTTTCAATTCTTCTTGTTCACTTTCAGATACACTATACGTTCTCAAATAGTCAATTTCAGGGCTATATGTTGCTAAATTTAGAAATTCTGGAAATATATACATTGTTTTTCTGCTATCAAAATTTCCCCTAGCAAAGTAATCTTCTTCTAATCGTTTAGAAATCTGGGTTTCAATAGGCATGGCATTAATGATTTCAATAGGTCTTGGAACATGGCTTCTCACTTTCGTTACTAAGTATGCAAAATCTTCAGCAGATAACTCTTGTGTAACAAGACTCGATACATATTCACTGACAGTTGTATATCCACCATGGAAATTTTGAGGATTATCAAAATACCAATCATTATTTAGATTTATGCTTTCAAAACTATTTTCTTTTGCAAATTTTGAATCATTAGAGTTATATAAATCATGCTTTAATGCATAGCCTTTAGGAAATACTAAAAGATATATTGTTTCATTCGCTACTTCATCTTTTAATAGGTTTTCAAACCTTTCAGGGTCATACGGAAATTGTCCTGCTCCTGTTTCTATAAATTTATCTATCCTGTATTGGGCTACTTCTTTTAAATCAAACTGATATTGTAATCCAGATGAGTCGTTTCCTAATTCAGTAAATTTTTCATTTTTCGTATTGAAAACAAAATATTCTAGTTTTTCATCTTTATTAGTGCTGATATGACTCCCTAACTCAAAATTAAACGTTAACATACCTGACTCATCCGATTCTGGATTATCATTCATGTGAAAAGGTTCTAGCTTTTTAGCATCATCTATCGTATATTCTCTATTCAGTTCATATTGATAAACACTAAAGCTGGCTATTAGAATAATCCCAACAATACTCCCTAGTAATAAACCTAGTTTCTTTTTTTTCATTGATATCACCTCTATTCTTCAGCCTCTACTTTCCAAATTTTGACACAACAATAACAAATCCCACTACCAATATAAAGAATAATAACAAATGATTCATAAAAAAATTAAAGAGCAAAATCAAAATACCAATGACTATCGCCAAAACGATTAAAATACTGGCTAGTTTTACTAGGCACCCTTCTTTTTCTGGTTCCGGTTCTACTACATCTTGAATGATTATTTTTATCCCATCTTTTAAAGCCACAAAATCAGTCCTTTTAATTAATTTGTATAAGGTAATAAATCAACGGTTTTGACATAACAAAATAAGACCATCACATCAACTTTCAAAATGTTGATACAATCGTCTTTTTTATGTATTTAATTTTTTTATGCAGTATCGGTAAAAACCGTTGATTTATTGCCGGTGAAATCTTGCTTCCCTCTAATAATGTTACCCTTAGTGTGAGAATTTATCAAGTCTCATTTTCTTGAAAGACCTTCTTTTTTTGCTATATTGTAGATAGTTTTTTCAGATACACCGCATTTTTTTGCAATTTCTTTTAAAGATAGTTGATTATTCTTATATAAAAAAATAATTTTCTTACGCTTGCTTTCTTTTATTGGTGGTCTACCCAAGGTCTTGTCAGTATTTGCTAAGGCTTCCTTTGTTCTGATGCTAATATTTTCAGCTTCAAATTCTGCTATCCCAGCTAAGACAGTATAAAATAAGCGTCCACTTGCTGTCCTGGTGTCGATAGATTCTTGTATACTTTTCAGATAAATCTCCTTCTCATTCAGTTCAGACATCAAGTTTACTAATTGCCGTGATGACCTGCTTAATCTTGCCAAATTGTAAATAAGTAAAGTGTCACCTTTTTTTAAACATTTCAAAGCTTTATCAAGCTCTGTCCGATGTTCCTTTCTTCCACTAATCTGTTCAGAAAAAATACAGTCTGGTTCATATTTTTCTAATGCCTTTCGTTGTACCTCTAGTCCTAAGTCTTGTGTATTCTTACTTGTTCTGACATATGCAATTGTTTTTGTCATAAAAAGCTCCTCCTTTCCTTCATATTAGTTTAACGATTTGTTTGTAATATTAAAAATACCCCGACTTATAAGAGAAGTCAGGGAAAATATACACATAGATGATTTAGAATTATTCTCGTCAAGATACTTATATTATTACATCTTCATTGATAATTGTCGAGTAAATCACTTGTCACTTTACTTTTCTATTATTATGCTTTAAATACAATAAAAATCATTGATTTAACAATATTTATACAAAAATTAGACACGCTATAAATTTGTAAAAACAGGGTTACTTGATATAATTTAATATGACTATAAAATAACGCATAGAGGAGGTCATTTCATGACAAACGGAACAAGTCAAGGACTATTTGTAGTCGTTGCAATCGTAATATTCGGTATTTTCACATTAACAAGTTACTTACTTTTCAAAGACAATTTAAAACCAACACTAGCAAATATCTTTACGGATGGACTTGAACAAGCCGATTCGTATTTATCAGGAGTTATAAAAGAAAAATATTTAACTTGGCGAGTATTTGATAACGAAATAAACGTAACAGGACTATCAGAAATAGCATATAAAAACGGTGTAGTTAGACCCCAATTCAAAACAATTATTTTACCTGAAACTGTGAATGGTGAGGATTTGAAAGTATTAAATTTTAATAACAATGGTCATAAAGGTTTTATTGGTGTTGAGAAGATTGTAGGTAATTCTAGTTTACAGGGAGTTGCACCTTTGGCTACAGGCGAAGAAAGTATTAAAGAGCTTGATTTATCCAAAACAAAAGTTGAAAGCGTGTTTCAGTATTTCACGAAAGATTCTCACCTTAAAAAAGTGGCATTTGGCAAACATATGAAGAAATTATCTTATGGAATGTTTCAAGGAAAATATTTGGAAGAAATTACTTTTACAAATACTACAGATTTTGAATACATCGACAGTATGGCTTTTTATGGAATGAACACAAACATTACATTAAATGCTCCAAAAGAGCTTAAAATTCAATTATCGAAATTTGAAAATAAATTTAAAACTATCAATTATTTTTAGAAATTTTTTATTGCTTAATAAGCACAAGAGATTTCATGTGTTGATATAGCTAATAGAAAAAAGCTCAATCATAGAATTGAGCTTTTTCTAATTCCATTTATTTAAGAATTCTAATGATTCTTTTACTGCTTGTTTTGATGCTGATGTATCCATTTTAAGTTGATATCCATGTCCTACTTTTTCTTTTGAGTCAAAAAATAACGTTTGAACAGAAACCTGTTTTTGTCTTAATTCATTAGCATAATTTTCTGCTTGTTCTGTGAAGGTATTCGTATTGCCATCCGTTATAAAAATCGGTGGAAAATCCCCACTTACATAGTTATTTAGGTTTAGTAATTCTCCTAATTTCTTATCAGTTTTCCAATTTTTCTCTCCTGTTAACCCCCATCCCATTTTAGTTAAAAGATAGTTAGTGAAGCTATTACCATCAAAAGTTTGAAATTCAGACAAATCATACACTGCACTATAAAGTAATAGACTGTTGAATTTAATAGTTCCAACTGGCGTAACTTTCAGAGACTCTGCATAGTCCTTATCACAATAAGCAGTTAATAATTGTAATGCTAAAAAACCTCCTGCAGATGAACCTGATAAATTGATATTATTGATATCTAAGGAGTACTTATCCGCATTTTCTTTGATATATTTAATAGCGTCGTTAATCTGTTTTACTTGGTCAAATACAGTAACATTAGGGACTAAGTCATAATTGATACTAATAAAGGCATATTGATTATCAGATATTGTAGGTCCAAAATACTTAGCCATCTCTTTTTCCCCCTTAAAAAAACCTCCACCATGAATGAATAGGACAGCTGGTACTTTTCCATTTGATTTCTTTGGAGAATAGATATCCAAGGAGCTATTTGAATAGTTTTGAGAGTATATAATATTCTTTTCTACTCTAGTATTTCTGTCTATAGAAGAATAATTGTCTGGCTTAGTTAGATTGGCTTCGATTGGTACTATATCTGCAATCTTAAAAAGTGGTTTAGGTGTAAAGGATAAAGTAATTCCTAGTATTAAAATACTTAATATAATTACTACAGGAATACCTATAATAAATATTTTAGTTGTCTTTTTCATAACACTCTCCTAAAAATGTAAATACTTACTTATTTTGAATAATTCTGATAATTGTAAAACGATTGAAAATCCCTTAAAATTTTCATGAAAGGTGGTGTAATTATGGATAAAATTAAAGATTTTTTTACTGTTAAGCGTGTAATTGCTATTGTTGTCTCTATCTTAGTTATTGTTTTTGCATTCCAAAATATGAATCCTGTGACAATTAATTTTATTTTCTTTTCAGTAAAATGTCCATTACTATTTCTCATCTTAATACTTTTTGCTCTAGGAACCTTCTTAGGATGGATGGTAAAACAGAAAGATATTAAGAAAACTATTGAATCAGTGAAAGAAGATTTAAAATAATAGTTTGATTTGACCAATCTACTGATTGGTCTTTTTTTGTCAACAAATAGAGATATGTCGTTCAAATTTTTATCCCTAGAAAATGGATGGTATAATGAAGGGGTAACGTAGGAGTTAGATACTTTTATATTGGGATACTTTTCAATGGATAGTTTTGAGAATTAATTAATTTTCACCATTGTATTTTCCCCTTCATGAACCCTACATTTGTTTACATCATATCCCTACATAAACCCTTCTTCAACCCTAAAAAAGAGGTTTTTTAGAATTATCAGATGATAACAAAATGAGAACTTTCGTGAGAACTTTTTGAAAACTATGTCATTTTTGAGGTGAATTCAGAGAAATTGCAATGGAAACCTCCGTGAATTTTCCAAAACAGCTGCCTAATCAAAAAATGGAAAAATTTCTCCCTGAAAACCACTATCCAATTATGGATAAAAATGAGAGGGATACTTATGAATGTAGGGCTTTTAATGGATAGTTACGAGAATGGATACTTTTAAAAATAAAATAGACAAAACTATAGGAGGGAGTGAACATGGACACACTTTTTGTAAACAATCGGGCAATTGATTCTGAGGAATTAGTAGACATCATTACCCAATCAAATGGAATATACGAGAAAACATTGATTAAGCTGTTACAGTGCAATCGCATCAGCCTAGAGGCACGACTAAAGACCTTAAAAAAGAATAAAATAATATCTAAAGGAAAAGTAAATAAACATTTTTATTATGTTAGTAACTATGACTTGAAACATATGAAGGATTTAGACTTGCAGGCAATGGTCGTTCAATATTTGGTTTCAATTGGCTTATATACCAATAAAATTCAAGTGATTGATTCATTAAATAGAAACAAACAGCTCTATCTTTCAGTATTTGCTTCAGGCAAATATAACTTTAAGAATGATGAAGCTATAAAAAAACTTGCAAACATGCGAGTAAATCAATTAACTTCTGAAGAAAATAGAAAGTATTTTAGTCAGTTTATCATCAACGAACTAACTAAATTGCCAATTAGAGTAGCTTCTTTTTCAGATATGCTACAAGAACGCTATTATACAACTTCTTTAGATACTATTGATGTTCTTTCAATTCCTACTAAAGAATTTGTTCCTGCCATACAATCTAACTTAGCAGATGTATCGTTTAGAAATCTAGAAAATAATAGTACGCTCATTAGAAATGATATTTTGATTTATCTGAATGACTCTAATAAACTTTGTTACTTTACGAAAGAAAAGAATCAATATAAACTACAAGTAATCCATTCTGTGGTTGACTTCTTCTATTATTTAACCCTGCACAAGAATTCTAAAGATGCCATTTATCTCTCTAATGATAAAACAGAGTATGATAATGCAGATAACTTGTATTTTCAAAGTTATTTGAATAAGGAAAAGTATAATACTGTTCAATTAAAAAAAGACAAACAAAAAGCACAATCATAATCGATTGTGCTTTCATTATATCAAAATTCAATACCTAGGGTACCTGTATCAAAGCTATCCACGCATTCTAGCAACTCATATCGATTGGTTTGCTTATTTTTTCTGATAACACATACTATATCGTATCTGTTTACTTTTTTTCTATCTCTTTGAAACTTTCTCAGGTCTAATAAGGATAGAGGAATGTGATTATCACTATTTAACTGTTTACAACCGATTCCTAAAATAAGTCTATTCGTCCTAAGCATTTTATCGTATACAAGGTCTAAGCATCTTCCACCAGACTCTAACTTTGCATTTGTTGTAAATAATAAGTGTATACTTGAAATAACTGATAACTTTAAAAGAGTAGTGCCATCTCTTTTTATCATTACTTTATCCCAGTTTACTCTATTATCCATCAAATCTTTACCGAAATTCTTATTACCGTTTAAGTACTCTATACCGCATAAATGAGCGAAATCATTATTATTAATATTCAAGACAAATTTTTGTATAACTTTGTTATCAAAATAATACATTGTGTGGGTATAATTAAATACATTCTCTTTAAGAAATTTATATCCAGTTAAAGCATATTTCATATTTTGCTTAATTTGAACATCTTTTTTCTCAGAAAAATTAACATAATTTTTTAAATTAGCCATTATTTTCTCCTAATAAAAAAACTAGATAGGATTAACCTATCTAGTTATAATTCTAATTTGCTAGGTTTTTCCGTTGCTCACCAACCACGTTAGTCCCTACGCCTAACTTTATTTTTGAGTTTTTCCGTTGCTCACCAACCATGTTAGTCCCTACGCCTAACTTTATTTTTGAGTTTTACATGCCTAGCCACATGATAGACAGGATATAATTTGTATACCTTCTATACTTCATATTATACATATATCAGGGTAACCTGTCAATTATTGTTTGTGTATAATCTAAGCCAAACAAATTTCCTTTATCAATAATCCATTTACTAAAAGATATTTTTGAGCATTTGGAATAATGCTACTATTTTCTATTAAACTTTTGTTATCTCTATAATAACTATACAAATAGTTATTTATTTCATCAGAAACATAATTTACAAGGTCAATATTCATCATATCAAATCTCTTACCATCAAAGAATACTTTTGCGAAACGATTATCAGAAAATCCATTGCTTAATAAGCCGTCAAGCAAAATATAGCCTTCAAATTCATTAGTTTTTAGAAATGCTTCAACTTCTTGTATATAAGAAATAGGGTGGACGAATGAGTGTCCTACCAATACATATTCAAAATCCATAGAAGTCTTTAAAAAATTATAGTTTCTCATACTATCCACCTCTTCCTTATTACTTATTTTCCTAAAGCATTAAATGATTGTTCTAGCAAGCCACATACTGCTATAATAATACCTTTAGCTTCAGCATCAGTTGCAATAACTCTTGTTAAAAAACCTTGCTGGTTTGTGTGAAATAATCCATGCCTATTTTGATTAAAATATGAATAACATTTTTCTAACCACAATTTATCAACAACACTAACTTGGAAGGAATTTGCATTCACAAGAAATTGACCAGGATTATTATTATCGGGTATAAAAATATTGACTTTATTACTTCTAAATCCACTATTATCGACTACAATTGAATTGTTCAGAAGAATCTCTTTTATTCTAAATTCCAAAACCTTTAAAATTGAAAAAGTCCAAGAAGAATAGTCAGACAAAGTAATATTTGTTTCTTGTAAAGTAAGTGAATCTGAAATAAAAGATTTCATTACTTGATTAGTTGCATTATAGTAGTTTGGTATTCTATTTGCAATAAATTTATCTACTTTACTACCTAAATTAACTTCTTTTGAATCTTTCTTTACAATAACTTTAGTTGATTTTGAACTTAAAGGCAAGACAAACGTTCGTGTAGCAACGTATAAATCCATCATATATCCTTGGAACCTTAGCTTACCATTAGTAGGATAGAAGGTAATAGTAGCTTTATCGCCAAAGTTTGTTTCATATTTATTTACTATCCCATTAAAACCTTTGTCCTCAACACTAACCAATTTAACGTTATCTTGTTCTCCCAAATATTTAATTAACTCTAGGTATTCTTCCTTAGATATATTCTCACAAAAATTTGCACTGACACTTTCAGTATAATTTGCTGATTTACAGATTAATTCCCTTAATTTATCCCCTTTAGATTTTTCAACTTCACTTCCCAAAGAGACAATATTTACAGTATTGTTCATTTTGTAATAAACATCTACCTTAAATAGTGCATTTTCATCATCTGTTAATTCATATCTTGTTTGATTATTACTTTGGTTAATTAATGTCACACTTTCAACAGTATAACATTTTTTTATAACGTTTTCGAGTTTTTCTCTACTAATGTAAATTGTGCTATTCCCAGCCATCTAACTCTCCCACTCCCACTTCAAAAAAATATTTATTTCCGTTCTTATCAATAATCTGAAATAAAAACATTTCATTTTCATATACGAAACATGTTTTAATCGAATTAATATCTTTAATTAAGTTACCTTCTTTTTTCCATTTACTTTTGATAAAACTATATAAAACAGATGAACTATATAATTTGTTATTATGCCATATGTTAATATCCACTTTGTTTTTTACACTCTTAATATTAGCTAGTATAAAATCCTTCTCATCAACAATGTTTTCTACTTCATGAGCACTCTCGATTATTTTTTGATTTGCAGCTTCTCTTGCTAATTCATCTGCTAAATCATTTAATACATCTCCAGAATGCCCCTTTACTTTCCTAAATTCTACATCGATGCTTTGTTTTAATTTATCGAATTCCGTAACGTAGTCTATTGATATTGGTTTTTTTGCTCGCCACTCTTTTACAGCCCAAGACTCAATACCCTGATAATCATAATATATAATTAGTTTCTTTTTATTGTTCTCTACAGCCCACTTCATTGCTTCAATACATCCTATAACTTCACCTGCTATTTGATGACTATCTAAATATTCAATTTTATTTCCAGCAATAAGTAACTCATCAATAACTTTATTTTTGTTTAGAAGAACTACTCCAGAACCATACTGTCTTTTCCGATTATTATAAGACCCATCCACATATGCACTAATAACTTCTGTATCATCAAAATCTTTCACAACAACCCTATTTACACCAATGTATTCTAAAGCTTCTTCTTCAGATTTAAACGACTTATATTTAGCATTTGATACACCTTTCACTTGTGCTTCTGCCTCTGCCCAAGTATTGTATATACCAGGTTTTTTTCCAATTTTAACAGCATAATATTTAGTCAAAAATCATCCCTCCATTCTCCTAATAATATTATACTACTTAATATAATAAATGATTACTTTTTTATTTACACATAAAATATGTCATTTATTATTATCTTCTTTTGTCTCTTTATAGCACATATAGAATAATACCTACTAATTATTGAAAGGGTCAAAATCTTCTAGCTTTGCTTTTATATCTTCTTCTTCAATTCCTGCATATCGTAAAGTTACCGCTTGGCTACTATGATTTAAAATCTTCATCAGAGTAACAATATCACCTTTATTTTGCTTTAAAAAGAAGTAGGAAAATGTTTTTCTAAGTGTATGCGTGCCAATATAGTCTAAACCTAGATTATCTGCAATTTTCTGTAGGATTTTATAATATTGATGACTGGCTAGATGTCTACTAATATCTGACGGACTTGGAAATAACCACTCAGATTCAGCCTCGTGTTCTGTATTAAGATAATCAATAATATTCGATGTTAACGATTTTAGATGCACAGTTCTTTTTTTACCGGTTTTTATTTCAATAATTTCTGTTTGTGTCTTATTTTTAACATCAGATACCTTTAAATTCAGAATATCTGAAATGCGTAATCCAGTTTTTATTCCAATAGCCATAATCAAATAATCTCTTTTTCCGTGCTTTCCCTTCTTTAATTCTTTTCCAAATTGAATTAGCGTTTCCTTATTTTTTATTGGTTTGACATTAATCATTTTTTGTCCCATAAAATACCTCCCTAAGATGCACTATTTATGGATACTTTTCTATCGAAATAGACTATAAGTATCCATCTCCCTATAAACCAAAAATGAAACATTGATAGAATAGGATTCGTGATGGATACTAATTATAAAAGTATCCCTATTAAGGTCCGTTATAGCATCATATTATGGGGGTTGCAAATTTGTAGAACATTGAAAAAGGACTTCAAAATTTAGAAGTCCTTTTCTATTATTTTAATTTGAACAAACTTTGTGCTTCAGCAGGATTCCATGAAGAGTCACCATAGTTATAATGCGTAACTAAAGAAATATAATTCTTACCTTTATATGATACTACTTCGTCTTTCGCATATAGTTCAGGATTAGTGAAGGTTCCTACTTTAAATTCTCTATATTCTCCTGGTTCGGTAGTTTCTCCAGCCTTTGTTTTAATAGTTAACTGATTACTTAAATCAGATGTTTGTCCGTCTTTACTCACTGCTTTGACAGTATATTTATACTCTGTATCACTTGCTAAACCTTTATCTTCATACATTGTTTTTTCCGTGCTAGTAATCAAAGTACCGTTTCTATAAATTTGATATTCTTTAATGCCTGAGGTATGTGAAGACTTATTCCACATTAGTGAAACTGAATTTTCGGTTTCCCCCATTGAATGTAGTCCACTTGGTGCTGTTGGTTTTTCTTGTGCAGATTCATCTAAAGTTTTAACATTCAAAATATCACTTTTTTCTGAAACTTGTCCACTTGCAGAAACTGCTTCGACTTCATATTTATATTCTGTTGATGCTACTAAGTTAGAGTCATTAAATTGATTTCCATTTACTGTTGCTACTTTATTACCATTACGGTATACATTATATTTTTCTGCTGTAGTTTGAGAGTCCCAGCTTAATAAAACCGTATTTTTTGTAACATTCGTTGTTTTTACATTTGTAGGTTTTGTTGGTAATGTTGGAATACCTGTATTATTAACATTAACGTCAATTACATTATAAAAGGCATTTGCAGTATCATCTACATCCCATACTGCCAATACTACATGATAACCAAAACGATTTTCTGGGATATTAATTGTATGGCTTAAGTTGTTTGATGCAGTTGAACCATCATGATTAATAGTGCCAATTAATTCTAATTCATCACGATTCAATGGAGCGTTTTGGTTCCAGCCCGGTTTAGTCATGTAGTAATGCCACTTAGTTGTCTTATGCGGAGCTGTATATTTCCATGTAAAAGTATTTGACCCAGTAGTGATTTCTGTTTTCTTCCATCTGTCGCTTGTTTGATTATCTAAAACAAAATCACCAATTTGCCCTAAACCACCGTTAGCAGAAGCAATACGACCATCTGCAGGGCCTTGTTCTGGAAAGCCCTTAGGTGCTTCTAAAGATTGCGGATTAGTAATTACATTCCCATAAAGATTCATTGCTTCAGTCCAACCTAAAGTACCCATATCAAGCTTTCCTTGATATCCTCGTGCAGGTGGTGTTTCTACATATCCATGTGCAAATGCAGTATCTGCATTAATTAACATTGACACCCCTAAGATACTAGAAGCAATAAATAAGCTTCCAAACAGTTTTTTCTTCATAAAACTTTCCTCCTATTCCTTAGTCACTGTTATTTTATAACATACTGGAATAGACCTTTCAAATTTATGAATATTGTGAATCAATTTGCATATTTGATTTTTTAAACCACAGAAAAACTATATATGAAAGTTTTATACATGTGAAAAAAATTACTTTTATTTTCTTTTTCATAAAATTACCCAATATATGATAAATCTTTAACGGATAAAATTGTTATGGATATCCATACCTAACTTGAGATATAATTGCTGCAAATTTTATGAAAGGAAGTAACTAAAATGGCAAAAATAGAAAAATATATTAAGAAAAATGGAGATAAAGCTTATAAGTTTAGAATATTTCTCGGCTTAGATTACAAAGGAAAACAAAAGTATATCAAAAAGTCTGGATTCTCTACAAAAAAACAAGCATTGGAAAAATTAGCAGAAATAGAAGGGAAAATTGAGTCTGAGCAAAAATATATTCAAGTATCATTTCATGATATGTATAAAGACTGGTTAATTGATTATAAAGATTCTGTCCGATTGGTTACATACAATAGAACAATTGACTTATTTCGAATAAAAATATTGCCTTTTTTTGGCAAAAAATATGTTGATGAGATAACTACTGAATACTGTCAGCAAATACTCAATAGGTGGGCAAAGGAATACTATAAATATAAAGCTTTGAAGGGATATACCCAACAAATTCTTGATTTAGCAATCAAAAAAAATTTAATCCAAAAAAATCCAATGAAGCTATGTACGATGCCAAAGATAAATAAATCTCTATTAAGTGTTGCCAATACTGTCGAATTAACTAGTAGTAATACTGAAAATTACTATGATAAAAACGAATTAAACATTTTTTTAAATACCGTAAAGCAGAATTATGATTTCATGTGGTTTACAGCCTTTCGATTATTAGCTTTCACGGGAATGCGAAAAGGGGAGTTAATGGCTTTAAGATGGTCTGATATACGTTCTGACAGTGTTATCGTAAATAAATCAATGACTATGATTAAACGTATTTCCTATGTATCAGATACCAAAAACGAAAAAAGCAACAGAGTTATAAGCATTGACCCCACTACTCATTCTATTCTAATGAGCTGGAAAGAAAAACAGCAGACACGCTATGCTGAAGTAAAAGATAATCACTTAGTATTTACAAGAGATATTCCTTTAAAAAAAGAGAGAGACCAACCATTTGACCCAGATTACCTTAATAGATGTATGAAAACAGTAGCTAAAGAAAATAAAGAAATAAGAGAGATTACAATTCACGGATTTAGACATACTCATTGTTCTCTACTCTTCGAAGCAGGGGCAACGCTAAAAGAAGTTCAAGACCGCCTAGGGCATGCTAATAGCGATATAACTTTGAAGATTTACACTCACGTCACAACTGAAGCTAAAAGAGAAACAGCAAATAAACTAGCATTATATTTAGACAGTTAAGAAATTCGAATTTTTGAAGAAGTTAGTTCATATGAATTAGCTTCTTCTTTAGTTTCAACAAAAAATCGATTTTCCGTTCACCTATTAAAGGTTTACTACGCTTTCTAAATCAACGTAAGACACCTAAAACACAATGTTTTACGTCCCAAAATCAAATTCCATTATTGTATAACAAATTTATGCAGTCACATTACCTAACGTTACCATAAAAATAGTGAATATTAGAATTAAATAAGATTTAAAATAACATGATTACCAAAAATAAAAAGCAGTAATTTTAAGAAAAGGGTCTGTAAAATAGACCCAATTTTCAAGAAATTTACCTAAAAAAAGACACCATCCAAATGGATGATGCCTTGAAATCCTTGATATAATAAGGATTAACGTTTTGAGAATTGGCTTGCTTTTCTTGCCTTTTTTAACCCTGGTTTTTTACGTTCAACCATACGTGCGTCACGAGTAAGTAAGCCAGCACGTTTAAGAGCTAAACGGAAATCAGGATCAACTTGTAACAATGCGCGTGCGATACCGTGACGGATTGCACCTGATTGTCCAGCGTATCCACCACCATTTACGTTTACAAAAACATCGTATGAACCTTTAGTTTCTGTAACGCCGAATGGTTGGTTGATTACTTCACGCAAGTCTGCGTGTGGGATGTATTCTTCAACATCTTTTTTGTTAACAGTAATTTTACCAGTACCTGGTACTAAACGTACGCGGGCTACTGCATTTTTACGACGGCCAGTGCCGATATATTGAGCTTGTGCCAATGAAATTCCCTCCTATTAGATTAAGTTTGTGATGTCCAATACTTCTGGTTGTTGTGCAGCATGTGGGTGTTCAGCGCCAGCATAAACATGAAGTTTCATTCCTTGTTTACGGCCTAAAGTGTTTTTAGGAAGCATGCCTTTTACAGAAGTTTCGATCAAACGACGAGAATTTTTAGCACGTAATTCTCCAGCAGAGACTGATTTCAATCCTCCTGGGAAGTTTGAGTGACGGTAATAAATTTTATCGCTTGCTTTGTTACCTGTTAATTTGATTTTTTCTGCATTAATGACGATTACGAAATCGCCTGTATCCACATGAGGTGTGAATGTTGGTTTATTTTTACCACGTAAGACAGATGCTACTACTGCTGAAAGACGACCCATAGGAACATCTGTTGCATCTACTACGTACCATTTACGTTCTACTTCGCCTGGTTTGGCCATATATGTTGTACGCACAATTTTTTCCTCCAATTCAATTTCACGAATGTTTGACATACACTTGAGTTTCCGGGGCTCTTGTGGGGCAAACAATACCATATAACATAATACCTTCTATAAAGCCTAATGTCAACGTAATTCCGCCTCTTTTTGAAAATTTTCTCCATTCGTTTTCTGCCATTTTCTCTGAAAAACGAAACTTGTTGTTGCAGACTTCTAAAACTGAATACCATAATGAATATTATGTATAAACTTTCATTAAGAAAGTGAGCATCTCTTCTTTTCCTCAATCACCGATAATAGTATAAAAACCTGATAATCGGCAATTTTATGTATAAATATTTAATTTTTCCCTTGATTTATTATTTTTATTCTGATAAGATAGCTTCAATCACTTGAAAACACGCGGAAAAGGAGTTAATAAGTATGAAAGAAAAAGTAATATTGGCCTATTCTGGAGGATTAGATACCTCCGTTTCAATTAAATGGTTAACGGACCAAGGATATGATGTGGTGGCTTGCTGCCTAGACATCGGTGAAGGTCGCGACACCCAATCCATTAAAGACAAAGCTTTGGCAGTTGGCGCGATTGAATCTTATGCCATCGATGCCCGCGAAGAATTCGCCCAAGATTTTGCTTTGATCGCTTTACAAGGCAATACTTTTTATGAAAATTCTTATCCTCTTGTTTCCGCTTTGTCTCGTCCATTGATCGCCAAGAAATTGGTGGAGTTGGCATTAGCGACTGGCGCAACAACCGTCGCCCACGGCTGTACTGGTAAAGGCAACGACCAAGTTCGGTTTGAAGTAGCGATCGCCGCTTTAGCGCCTCACTTGAAAGTCATCGCACCGGTTCGGGAATGGAAATGGTCCCGAGAAGAAGAGATTGCCTATGCGGCTGAAAAAGGGGTACCGATTCCCGCTGATTTGGACAATCCGTATTCTATCGATCAAAACTTGTGGGGACGTGCCTGTGAGTGTGGCGTCTTAGAAGATCCTTGGGCAACGCCGCCAAAAGGGGCCTACGCTATCACGCAAGAATTAGAAGATACTCCTGACGTACCAACGATCGTTGAGATCACCTTTGATCAAGGGGTACCGACGGCCATTGATGGCGAAACGATGAATCTAGCAGAATTGATCATGAAACTGAACCGGGTGGCTGGCGAGCATGGCGTTGGTCGGATCGACCATATCGAAAATCGTCTGGTGGGAATCAAATCACGGGAAGTTTATGAATGTCCAGGAGCGATCGCTTTGATGACGGCTCATAAAGAATTGGAAGATTTGGTCTTTGTACGGGAATTGGCGCATTTCAAACCAATCATCGAGCAGCAATTAGCGCAAGTCATCTATGATGGTCTTTGGTTCAATCCATTGACGGAAGCCTTGATTACCTTCCTGAAAAGCACGCAAGTCTACGTCAACGGGATCGTGCGTTTGAAATTGTTCAAAGGCAACGTCATCTGTGAAGGACGGAAATCAGAAAATAGTTTGTACGATGAAAACTTAGCAACGTATACTTCTGCAGATACCTTTGATCAGCATGCGGCCATCGGCTTCATCAAATTATGGGGACTGCCAAGCAAAGTGCACGCTGAGATCCAAGCACAACAGCAACTAACAGAAACATTGATTTAAGTATGCACGGCTGAAGCTGCCGCTTCAGCCGTAATCTTTTTTTGAGGTGAGAATATGGCAAAATTATGGGGCGGACGTTTCGATGGGAAAAATGAAGCATGGATCGATGCTTTTGGGGCTTCCATCACGTTTGATCAAAAGTTAGCAAAGCAAGACATTCTTGGCAGTTTGGCCCATGTCAAAATGCTGGTCCATACGGGCATCATCAGTCAACCCGATGGCGAAGCGATCATTGGCGGCTTGACCACGATTCAGCAGCAAGTAGCCGCTGGCGAATTGACCTTCACGATTGAAAATGAGGACATCCATTTAAACATCGAGACATTCTTGCATGAATTGATTGGACCAGTGGCAGGCAAATTGCATACTGCCCGTAGTCGTAATGACCAAGTGGCGACCGATATGCATTTGTATTTGAAAGAAGTCGTGCAAGAGGTGATCACTTTGATCGCTGAATTGCGAGAAGCGCTGGTTTTACAAGCCGAAGCCAACATCTACACCATCATGCCTGGTTATACCCATCTGCAGCATGCACAGCCGATTTCTTTTGCCCATCACCTCTTAGCCTATTACAGTATGCTGACGCGTGACCAAGAGCGTTTCAGTGAGAGTTTGAGCCGCATCGATGTGATGCCTTTAGGCAGTGCCGCTTTAGCAGGAACTACCTTCCCTATCGATCGTGCTTTCACCGCTCAAGAGTTAGGGTTCAGCAATATTTACAGCAACAGCCTAGATGCGGTCAGTGATCGTGATTTTATCTTGGAATTTTTAAGCAACGCCTCTTTATTGATGATGCATCTGTCTCGTTTTTGTGAAGAGCTGATTCTTTGGTGCAGCCACGAGTACCAATTTGTGGAACTGACCGATACCTTCTCCACCGGCAGCTCCATCATGCCTCAAAAGAAAAACCCTGACATGGCGGAGCTGATCCGTGGAAAAACAGGACGTGTCTATGGGAACCTCTTTGGTCTTTTGACGGTCATGAAGGGCTTGCCGCTGGCGTACAACAAAGATTTCCAAGAAGACAAAGAAGGCATGTTTGACAGTGCCGAAACCCTCACGAAAAGCTTGCAGATCATGATGGGCATGATCGCAACGATGAAGGTCAATCAAGCACGGATGCAAGAATCCACTGAAAAGGATTTTTCCAACGCAACAGAATTAGCAGATTACTTAGCTGGCAAAGGCGTGCCTTTCAGACAAGCCCATGAGATCGTCGGCAAGCTCGTCAGTGAGTGTTTGAGCAAAGGCATCTATCTGCAAGATGTTTCCTTGGAAGACTACCAAGCGATCCATCCTGCCATCGACAGCGATATTTTTGAAAAACTTGACTCCTATACCGCCGTCAAAAATCGCCATTCTTATGGCGGCACCGGTTTTGATCAAGTGGCACAGCAAATTGAAGCCGCCAAAGGGTTATTGGCAGGCCATTAAAAAAACCAGCGAAGAAAATTCTTCGCTGGTTTTTTGTTGATTAATGACGTACGCGAGATTTCGCTGGATCGATCAATGGCGCTTCGCCTAAGTGCGCTTGGATCATCCAAATACGTTTTTCGATGGCTGTTTTGAAGCCGATGAAGATATCTTGAGTTGGATCGTCGCCTTCTTCACCAGATACTTCGATCCCTTTTTGGTATAAGTCCGCTAAGTAACGGTAGCCTTCCACCAATGTAGCTAAGCGTTCTGGAATCGTGCGGTCCCAGTTGCCGACTTCATCAGGGATTTGAGTGTGTTCTGCCATTTCACGCAAAGTTGAATATGGTGAACCGTCTAATGTAATCAAGCGTTCAGAAACTTCATCCAATTGCTCATTTAGATCATCCATGAATTCGTCCATCATTGGATGCAATGTCAAAAAGCCAGGTCCACGCATGTACCAGTGTGTTTGGTGAACGACCATAGCCATTTGGCTTAAATCAGCAACAAGTTGGTTTAATACTTCTTTTGTTTGTTCAAATTTCATAACGATTCCTCCTCTAAATTATCTATTTTAAGGATAATACGAAACAATTAAAAAGTACAACAAAATCATCTATTTGAGAAAATTTCTCACTCTCTTACGTATTTCTTTATGAGGGGGTACGAAAAATGACGATTTTCGTGTTTTTTTTAGGCGCTTTACTCGGCTTCTTTTGGCTTTTGCTCTTACAAACCCTGTTTTGGAATCTACCAAAAAGTGATTCTCGTTCTCACTACCAGAAAGTGAACAAAGTTTCGGATAACCATTGGTTTTTTCTCCTTCCTACAAGACGGCTTTCACCCCCGCTTTATTGGGTCTTCGCTTGCATATGCTATGGCGGACTTTGCGGGGTTGCCTTTCATGCTTCAGAAAGCTTCCTGGCTTTTGTCTGGCTGACCAGTGCCTTTTTACTCAGCTTGACCGACTTGATAGACTATAGCGTCTACCCGCAACTACTGTACCCCGCCCACCTACTGCTAGCGCTGGCACAGCTTAGAAGCGGCGCTTCTTTTCAATGGCTGTCTTTAGGCTTGCTGGTTCCACTGGTCTTTTTTGTCTGGCAGGAAAAAATGGGCGGCGGCGATCTCTTAGTGCTGGCAGGCTGGAGCATTTGGCTAACGCCGTTGACACTTTTGGCCCTCTTACTAGTAGCCAGCAGTCTCGGGCTTCTCGCTTTTTTTAGCTATCAAAGCATCTGGAAGAAACGATTGGCGCAGTTGCCCTTCGTCCCCTTCTTGAGTCTGGGTTTGCTGATTGTTCGTTTTCTAGCGTTTCATACTTTTGACGCTTTTTTTCTTTGAAGTGAAGAAAAACAAGGCAGGAAAAAGCGGGACAAGTTGGCCTCATCCCGCTTTCTCTTTCTGCTCTGTTGCTTCCCCAGCCTATGATAACGGCGTCCGTTTTTTGCGCTCAAGGTAGATGCCTACTGCGATCACTACTAACAACAGTCCCAAGACGACCCAACCAGCGGTCGTGGTGTCATTGGTTTTCGGTAAGTTGTCAGTTCCCGGCTTCGTTGTTTTGCCTTCTTTGACACGGTTGTTGAATACCATGTCTGCCGTTTGTTCCGCTTCAGCCACTAATTTTCCTGCTTGCTCTTTGACGGTGACCGTTACTTGATAGGTGGTTTCATCATAGATGATCGTTGCATCGTTGCCAGCTTTTTCACGAATCGTGTAACGATGTTCCCCAGCATCGTCATACGTCATTGCATCAAAAGTAATCGTTCCATTTGCGTCATTGCGTTGGGTTTTCAGAACCTTTCCAGCTTCATCCACTAATTCAAATGCGAATTCGTTGGCTTGCAGGTCTCTACCCGTCAAGACTTTCTTCGCACTTAGTACGACACTGCCAGTTTTTGGTTGGTAGCTGTTTTCAAAGACTTGATCGCCTTCGTATTCCGCCACTGCGGTCAACTGTCCCGCTTCATCGGTGACCGTTACGACTATTGCCAGTTCTTTCGTATCGTAGGTGATGGTACCGTCAGTTCCTGCTTTCTCACGAATGGTGTAGTGGTACTCACCTGTTTCATCATAGGCGAGAGCGTCAAAGTAGATTTGGCCGGTTGCATCATTGGCTTTTGTTTGAAGTACAGTTCCATCTTCATCGACTAGTTCAAAATCGAATTCGTTTGCTTGTAACGTACGACCAGTTAAGGTTTTCTCGGCACTTAGAACGACACTGCCAGCTTGTGGTTGGTAGCTGTTTTCAAAGACTTGGTTGCCTTCGTATTCCGCAACTGCGGTCAACTGTCCGGCTTCATCAGTGACGGTCACAACTACCGCTAGTTCTTTTGCATCGTAGGTGATGGTGCCATCGTTTCCTGCTTTCTCACGAATGGTGTAGCGGTATTCGCCTGCTTCATCATATGCGAGAGCGTCAAAGTAAATCTTGCCAGTGGTATCATTGGCTTTTGTTTGAAGTACAGTTCCGTCTTCATCGACTAGTTCAAAAGCGAATTCATTTGCTTGTAGTGTACGACCAGTTAAGACTTTCTCGGCACTTAGTACGATACTACCAGCTTTTGGTTGATAGCTATTTTCAAAGACTTGGTTGCCTTCGTATTCGGCAACTGCGGTCAACTGTCCGGCTTCATCAGTGACGGTTACAACTACCGCCAGTTCTTTTGCATCGTAAGTGATGGTGCCATCAGTTCCTGCTTGCTCACGGATGGTATAACGGTATTCGCCTGCTTCATCATATGCGAGAGCATCAAAGTAGATTTGGCCGGTTGCGTCGTTGGCTTTTGTTTGAAGTACAGTTCCATCTTCATCGACTAGTTCAAAATCGAATTCATTTGCTTGTAGTGTACGGCCGGTTAAGACTTTCTCGGCACTTAGCACGACACTGCCGGCTTTTGGCGTATAGTCGTTTTCAAAGATCGCATTGCCATCATACGTTGCTTTTGCCACTAGTTGCCCGTCTTCATCGGTGACTTTCACGACAACGCTAATTTCTTTCGTGTCATAGGTAATGGTACTATCTGCGCCAGCTTTTTCCCGAATCGTATAACGGTATTCGCCGACTTCGCCATATGTCAATTCATCGAAATAGATTTGACCATTTACGTCATTGGTTTTCGTCTGTAACACGTTGCCTGCTTCACCGACTAGCTCAAAGGCAAATTCGTTGGCTTCCAGCGTGCGGCCGGTCAATACTTTTTCAGCATTCAGCACCACTCCGCCAGCTTTTGGCGTATAGTCGTTTTCAAAGACTTGGTTGCCTTCATATTCCGCCACTGCGGTCAATTGTCCGTCTTCATCCGTGACGGTCACGACTACCGCTAGTTCTTTCGTATCGTAAGTGATGGTACCGTCAGTTCCTGCCTTCTCACGAATGGTGTAGTGGTACTCACCTGCTTCCTCGTAAGGGAGCGCGTCAAAGTAGATCTTGCCAGTTGCATCATTGGCTTTTGTTTGAAGTACAGTTCCATCTTCATCGATTAGTTCAAAATCGAATTCATTTGCTTGTAAGGTACGGCCGGTTAAGACTTTCTCGGCACTTAGTACGACACTGCCGGCCTTTGGTTGATAGCTGTTTTCAAAGACTTGGTTACCTTCATATTCCGCCACTGCGGTCAACTGTCCGTCTTCATCGGTGACGGTCACGACTACCGCTAGTTCTTTCGTATCGTAAGTGATGGTGCCGTCAGTTCCTGCTTTCTCACGGATGGTATAGCGGTATTCACCTGCTTTATCGTAAGGAAGAGCGTCAAAGTAAATCTTGCCAGTTGCATCATTGGCTTTTGTTTGAAGTACAGTTCCTGCTTCATTGACTAATTCGAAGTCAAATTCTTCTGCTTTCAAATCACGACCAATCAGTACTTTCTCAGCACTCAAAACGACACTACCGGCTTTTGGCGTATAGTCATTTTCAAAGACTTGATTGCCTTCATAGACTGCTTTCGCAATCAACTGGCTGTCTTCTTCAATGACAGTCACAGTTACCTTTAGTTCCTTGTCAGTATAGGTGATGGTTGGATCGTTGCCGGCTTTTTCCCGAATCGTATAGTGGTACTCGCCAGGCTCGTTGTAAGTGATGGCGTCAAAGGCAACTTGACCGTTGTCTTCATTGGTTTGCGTTAAAATCACAGAGCCAGCTTCATCCACCAGGTGGAAAGTAAATTCGCCGTCTTTCAACTCGCGTCCATCAAGCATTTTCTGAACATTCAAGGCAAGGGTTGTTTCTTTGATTTCTCGCTTATTGGCTAGTTCAAAAACATAATTGACTTGCTCATCAGAAATAGTGAAGGTGTACTGAGTCGCATCTCGCTCGTATCCTTCTGGTGCGGTGATTTCTTGGATCATGTAATCGCCGTAACGCAGATTGTCGATCCGTTCAATGGCGTTGCCGTTTTCCATGATCTGATTGTTTTTCACCACCAGATTCGACAAGATGACTTCATAGGTGTTTTGCGCATTTTTGCGGCTTAATTGGAAAACTGCTTCTTCATCGATCCCTCGTTCTTTGGTGCCATCGGCATCGTATTTCACGATCGTTAAGGAGCCGTTTGTCCCAGAAGAGGTTCCGCTACCGTCTGTCGATTTGATGGTAACTTCTTTGGTCACTGTGTGAATTTCAATCTCACTACCCGTCAAATTGACACTATTGGCCACCCGTTCATTGTTCAAAATCCCGGGATCAAGCTGTGTTTGATAAACGATAAAGTACGGTTTATCAATCATTTCTTCAAAAGCGATCACTAACGATTGCGTCCCTGCGACCACATCCGAGGTGATTTTCGGATTGTCTTCGTTGGTGAAGGTAACTTTTTCCCCTTTTTCCCACGTGCCATTGTTTAAGACTGCTTCATACACCTCTACGATCACGTTATCGTCGGCATCGCGTAAAAAGGTGTGCTGATTGTAGTTGATGGTATCGGTCACTACCGCATTGTGGATTTTGCGACTGTCAGCGTTGATCATGATTTCCCAATCGAGCAACCGATTGTTCTCGGCATTCTGGCTGCCGTTTTTCATCAACCAGTCCGTTTTCGCAGACTTGTCGACTTGCCCATCGGCAGTCAACGTTGTGTCATTGTCCGTCAATGTAATAGTATTTTTGTAGGTAAATACTTCTTCAGATGCTTCCGTTGCCAAGAAGACCGCCAGTGTTTCTGACGTTTCTTTCAGCAAGGTGATCGTAACTTTCTTCGTGTCAGGGTCATAAGTGTAACTGTAATCCTCGTTTAGCACCAATTGCTCTTTCAGTGCTCTGACTTGTGTCGTATATCCAGTTACCGTGACCGTGTAAAGCGCCAAGTCTTTCAAAGTTTGACCTTCTTGCAACTGGTCCGTGATGATTGCATCTTTATTGATTTTTTCTTTGTACGTATTGAATAGCCCCATCCAATAGACTTGATCGCTTGAAGCAGTCTGCTCATTAAAAATAGTTCCTAGATTCCGGCCTAATACAGCGGTAATCGCTTTGGCGACATCTTCCCCTTCACCAATGAATAGGCCGTATTTCAAAGCATTTTTTAACCAGTTGGTATCCATCCAAGTATTGGATTCAGAAGCTTCCGTGAACGTATTGCCAGCTTCGTCTTTATAATGGACAAACGCTGCATTACTAAAACGGCTGCTAGAACTTCCTAATGCGATCTGCTGTGAAACATCGAAGCTGGTTTTGAAATTAACAGTGATCGTTGCCGAGATCGTTTGGTACGCCCCTTGCAGCTTGATGCGAAAACCAGTCTCAAGTTCCTTCGTTGAGCCATCGGCTAGCGTTTTCGTTTCTGTGATCAGCTCTAGCGTATAGTCGGTATTGAGCGCTAAAGGCTCGGTCACCCCGCTGGCTGTCACGACTAGCGTATCCGCCAATAAAGCTAAAGCACTGCTGTTTGCGCCAGAGATCAATTGATAGCGGTCTTCTATAATCAGGTCGCTAACTTTTTGCTGATTGGTATTGGCTTCAATTTTCCATGCGACAGTCTTCGCCTCATAATCTTTAGTGCCAGCGGTTTTCACGACACCGATCGTTTTGGTTGGTGTCACTGTCCCGCTGCCCGTCAACGAGGTATTTTGATTGTCGCGGATCGAAGCGTAATTGTATATACGGGTATCGGCTAAAACCGATTCATACAACTGGGTGTCGTATTGGATCTTGTAGTAGCCAGCTTTGGCAAACGTGATGCCAAAGCGGACGATTTCCCCCTCTTTGTCCAGCTGGTATGACCCATCAAAGGACCAGTCTCCTGAAGGGACTTGGTTGCCATCTTTGTCTGTGATCACCAAAGTTTCTGGAACAAAAAAGTGCAAGGCTTTTTCAGGATCTGTTCCCGAGTAGGTCTGATCCAAAACTCTGGCTTGATCTTTGTCCAATGTAACGGAAATTTCCCAAGATGCTCGTTTCGTTTCTGGATCGTAGCCTTTAAATCGTTTGTATTCTGATTGTTCATCATAGGTAACCGTTGCTTCTGCGGTTTTTTCTGTAAAATCGCTACCGTTGATTGTTGCCGTGTTTTTGAAAGAAGAAGCCGTTGGATCGGTGACTGCACTATTGATCACTATACGAACTGGTTGATTAACCGTTTGATTGAAGGTAAACGTATTGTTAACACTGTTAAACGTATATAAGCCATCGGTACGAATCCATTCATCGGTGGATTCATCGTACAAGTAGCCTGTCGAGGTACTATAAGCTAATCCTTGTGGCATCTTATCGGTGATCACAACATCATGCAATTCACGACTGGCTTGGTTAAAAATAATTTCCCAAACCACTGAACCGCTGGAAGTCACGTTACCCGTCTTAATGATATCGACCTCATAAATAGGTAATGTAATGATGATCTCATGGCCATCTTCATCGTAAATCCCGGTAGGAATGGTCACTTCTTCAGTAACGGTGCTTACACTTAATTCAGTGATCAGATCAATAGTCCCTGAGCGGTTGGAAAGTGTTTGTGCCGCCTCATTAAAAGTAACGGTCAATGTACCATCGAGTGCTAAGGTAAAGCTTCCGATCGATTGTCCGCCGGAACGGGTCAATTCACCACTGACGGTGTTATGAATGGCAAAATAATTCGGCAATTGATACGTATAATAATCACCAGCGCGAATTTCTTCCGTATCTGCTAATGACCAGTCAAAATGAATTTTGATATTGTCATTATACATCGGTGGATTTTCGGCTGTGAAGGGTTGATCGTTTAAGTCAGTGATTCGGACATTGTCAAAAAGCTGAACGCCCCGTTCGTTTAGGTTGGCACTAAGATTTTCAGCGGTAGTAGAAGCTTCCGTTTCCGTCTCTGTCTCAGTATCTGGTGCTCGGGGTTGAATGCTGTTTTGATTCAGTGTCGAGGATGCTTGGGTTGCTTGACTTTCACTAGGGACGGTTGCTTGTTCTTCTTCTACTTGACTCGTTGCTGACTGAACTGCTCCCGCTGTCGATGAATCCGTAGGTGCTTTTTCCGTATCGATCGTTCCGGTCACAGGTTCAGTACTTTCTAATGTTTCGTTCGTTCTTTCGGTACTTTCGGTTGCATTGATTGCTTCTGCTAGAATGATCGTTGGTTCACAAAAAATGGAACCAAGCAAGACTAGCAAACATATATAGATAGAAAGTTGTTTTTTCATAATTGTTCATTCCTTTTTATAAATTTTTTTCAATTGATCTCGGAAGTGCTCTGCGCATAACATTGTTCAACAGTGAGCAATATATCCCAATAAACAACTGCTTTTTGCCTCCTCACTAAGGTTCAATCATTTTGGTCTTTGCTACTTGTATCAAACGTATTACTACTATTCCACACTTCTATTTTCCCAAAATTTTGGGGTGGGATGTATTCAAAAAAAATACAACACGCAATTTTTTTGAATACATGTAAAAACGTGATACTATTTACTTAAAAGGGGGCTCGACGGGCATCATGTTACGGAAATTGTTATCATCTACAACACAAAAAAAACTACAGCTGATTGAGTATTTATTAGACGATCAGGGAACGAGTCTTCACGATTTGGCAGTGAAATTTTCCATTTCAATGTCTGCAGCGAAAACCTATATCGCGGAAATCGACAATGAATTTTCGTTTCTGGACTTAAAATTTGACGATTATTCAGCTGTTCGCCTACACTTGCATCCTTTCGCTACTCGACTAGACGTATACAGCCATTTTTTAAATCGCTCGTCTGCGTTTCAATTGTTAGAACTACTCTTCTCATCAAGTTTCACTAGTTATGACATGCTGGCACTAGAATTAAATTTAAGCAAGTCATCGATCATTCGTTTGATCAAGAGGATCAATTTGGTTCTGGCACCGTATGATTTCTTCATCGCAACCAAGCCCATCCAGTTAAAAGGAAATGAACACAACATTCGGCAATTTTTTCTGATTTTTTTCTTAGAGAAGTACCAGTATGAATTTGTGGATGCCAACATTAACCAAGAACAGGATTTCTTGAAGATCGCCCGTATCATGGCAGCTGCGACGCCCCTAAAACTTTATTTTTCCGACATCAAAAAAATTGCTTTTGTAATCTACATCAACACGAAGCGCGATCGCCTATACGCTTCTAATCCCAATGGGAACCACATCGAATATTTCTTAGAGAAAATCGATTTGAGCGAATTTACTGGCTACAGTCGGGCTTATGTCGAGAAAATGGTCGGTTATGTCACGTCCCACATTGGTCAAGACCCTGATGTCTTTCGTAAGACCAAACAAGAGTTTTATCAAATGACCAAACGTATATTTAAAAAATACAACTACCATGAAGCCAATTTTGAAGAGAAGCTCGACGCCGTGGTCTTTTCTTATTTTCTTGGGATCAACTTGCAGGTTCCTTACTGCATCTTGGATGATCGCTTTGCTCGTTTTGTTGATAATTGTGATTTAGTCCAACAGACAGTCAATCGCGACATCGTTCAGCTTTTGACCCATTCGAATTTGCCAATCATTCGACCAAGTACGATCAATTACCTGATTTATATTTTCCATATATCTTTCCCCAATTTTTCCAAAGAAATCATCGACGCAAACGCTGACTTTCGCTTAGCTTTGTTTTATGATACGAATAGTTACCATACGGAATTTATCCAAACGAAAATCCAACAGTTTATTCCGTATCAGCTAACGATCACGATCTTAAATCCTCTAGACTCGTTTTCTCTGACCAAACTGGACGAGACTTATGATTTGATCATCGGCAATCTGACTCCCTCCTGCAGAAAAAACTTGTTTCATTATGCAGACATCAACCTGACTTCGAATGACTTGGCGTTTATCGCTCGGCAGGTTCAGGAAAAGGGGATTCGGATGCTGCAAGAAAAGAATGCGCAATAAAAAAATACCCTCGAAAAGCCGCAATTTAGCGATTTTCGAGGGTGTTTCCATTATTTGTTTGCTGTTTAGTTTTGTTCACTACGCCATGGCTGGATATTTTGCTGGCGATACAAAGCTGCTTTCCCAATTGCATTGAAGAGGGTCATTTTTTGCGTAACCACTGCTTTGGCTGCCTCAATGCATTCTGGGTAAATAGCATTTGGATCCCATAATTCTGTTTCAGCTAAAATTTGACGGCATTTTTTGTAAAAGGCGTATTTATAATCAGAGGAGATATTTACTTTTTGGATACCGATTGCCACTGCCTGAGCGATTTCTTCATCGGGATTGGCCGATCCGCCATGCAATACCAATGGGATATCGACACGATTTTTGATTTCTTGCAAGACATCCATTTTTAATTCCGGTTTGATATCTTTCGGATAAATACCATGGGCAGTTCCAATCGCAACTGCTAGTGTATCAATGCCTGTCTTCTCAATGAATTCTTGTGCATCTTCTGGACGAGTATAAATCACTTCGGAGACGCCCCCTTCAACGGAGGTTCCGGTATTGCCGATCGTTCCTAGCTCGCCCTCGACAGATACCCCAATCGGATGGCAAATCTCGGTAATCTGTTTTGTTAGAGCAATATTTTCTTCAAAAGGCAGCAATGACCCATCGATCATCACCGAGCTGAATCCACAATGGATGGCCCGCATGATACTTGCCAAACTGTCGCCATGATCCATATGGATCACGATCGGCACAGAACTGTTTTTCGCTCTGGAAACTGCATAGTGGAAAAATTCATCCTTTGTAAAGGCCAATTCTGTTGGGTGGACCGCAATGATGGCTGGTGCATCGTTTTCTTCCGCTGCTTCGATAACGACGAGTAAAAAGTTACTGTCTGCGACGTTAAAGGCACCAACGGCAAATTGATTTTCTTTGGCAACGGTCAGTAATTGTTTCATATTGATCAACATATAAGTGTGCTCCATTCTTTTTTAAAGTGATTTGTTTTTTGATCCAGATAATTCGATATACTCTTTGACGACTGCTTTTCCTGCTTCGATGGTTTGGTGGATCAGGGTCGGATAATCGCTTTCCGGACAAGCATCCAGCTGTTGGTGCAGGGCATTTCTTTGGGCTTTCATAAAATCAGCCCCTACATTGATTTTATTGATTCCTAATGCCACGGAACGTAAGATATTCTCTCTACCGGCTCCCGAGCCGCCATGCAAAACCAGCGGTAGGTCAGTGGCTTCTTTGATTGTTTGAACGATGTCAAAGCGAAATGCCGGGCGGTACCCTGCTGGATAATCCCCATGACTGGAGCCGTAAGAAAGAGCGAGACAGTCGACCCCGGTTGCTCGAATAAAATGGATGGCTTCCTCTGGATCGGTATACATCCCATCGCTAGTATACTGATCCCCAGCCACTGCTCCCATGTCCCCAACCTCTGCTTCGACACTGGCATTATAGGCTTGCGCAAATTGCACGATCTCTTTGGTGATGGCGATGTTTTTTTCTAAAGGATGCATAGAGGCATCCATCATGACGCTTGAGAACCCTTCATGGAGACATTGTTTGACGAAGGCGATATCCTGTCCATGATCCAGATTGATGGCAACCTCCACATTGACATTTTCCGCCATCCGAATGATCGGCTGGGTTAAGTAACGATGATCCAGATGGGTTTTTAAATGGTCTTGCAACAAATCCACGATGATGGGTGCATGAGATTCTGCAGCGGCATCGATCACTGCTTTAGCGGTTTCTAGGTTAAAACAATTGATAGCCATAACCGCATAGTTTTCTCGATTGGCTTTTTGCAGCATCTCTTTCATTGATACATACATCTTCTTCGCTCCTTTTCTTAAGAAATTTCAATCGACGAAAAGTCAATGTCTTCTTCCTCTTCCACGATGGGCGTTTCAACGGGTGCCTTTTTCAATGCAAAGAGCAAAACACCGGTGATGGCAGAACCAATCAAGAGTGCGATGGTAAATTTCAGTGGATCCGTCATGGCAGGAATGATGAAGACCCCTCCAGATGGTACCGGTGAACCGACGCCCCAAACCATGCTTAGACCACCGCCGACGGCTGCTCCGGCCGTACAGGAAAAAATGACGCGAAACGGATCGACGGCAGCGATCGGGATCACCCCTTCTGTGATCATGCAAAGACCCATTGGAAAAGCGATCTTGATGTTGTCTTCTTCTTCCGTAGAATATTTGGGTCGGCGTAAGAGACGAGAGAGGACCCAAGAGATCGTAACACCAAAGGGCGGCACCATTGAGGCTAAAATTTTCACGGCTTCGGGTTCTTGAATGCCTTCCAATAATAGCCCATCAGCAAATAGCGAGGCGACTTTGTTGACGGGTCCGCCAAAATCAAAGGCAGCCATGCCACCGACAATCGCGCCAAATAAGAAATTCCCCGAGCCTTGCAGATTCGTTAAGAAGGTAGTCAACGCGTCAGTGGCCCACACGATCGGTACACCGATGACGAAGAACATCAAAGCACCGACGATCAGTGTCGACAAAACTGGAACGATCATCATTGGCATCAGACCTTGTGCCCAACGTGGTACTTTAAGGTTTTTTACTAAGAATAAGACCAGATAACCTGCGAGATAGCCTCCTAACATTCCCCCTAAAAAGCCTGCGCCAATCGCATTGGCAATCAGTCCCATAAAAAGACCAGGAGCGATTCCTGGACGATCGGCAATGGAATAGGCGATCGCGGCAGCGATCACTGGCGCCAGCAGCCCCATCCCTAAAACGCCCAGCGAGACCAGTGCATCCGGGATCGTATAGGCAGCATCGTAATTTTCAATGACTGTGCCGTTGGTAAGATTTCCGATCGCAATCAAAAGCCCGGCTGTTACAACGACCGGCAGCATATACGAGATGGCGGTTAAGGCATGTTTTTTCAACTGCAGCTGTTTCATCATTTGTTTCATCCCCCTTTAAATTTGCATTGTCAGAACATTCATTGATTCATCCCTGATTTAATTTTTCTTCAATCGTTTCAAGCAAACGCTTAGGCGCTTTGATCACCATACTAGTTGGAATTTCTACTATTCGCTTGCCTTCAAAGCGGTCTCTGCCGCCGATTTTGATATCTGCCGCAATAATGACAACATCAGCTGCATTAATATCTGCTTCTGTCAATTCACTTTCTGTCCCGATGGTTCCTTGAGTTTCGATATGGACTTCATGACCAAGTTCTTTCGCAGCTGTTTCAATTTTTTGCTTAGCAATATACGTATGAGCGATTCCTGAAGTACAAGCAGCTACACCAACGATTTTCATCTCTTCTCCCCCTTTCTTAGTTTTCTGCCATTGGATCTTTAGCAAGCAAGGCCATCATTTGATCCTTTGTCCCTGACGCAACGAGACGATCAATAAACGATTCATCCGCTAGTAGCATCGCTACCTTTTGCAGCAGCTTGATATGCATCGTATTGGCATCGGTATTTTTGACTGCAAACAAGATAATTACTTGAACGGGCGCTTCATCGATGGACTCCCATTCAAGCGGACGCTTGGTTTTTCCGATCACTAAGGAAGTCTTTTTCACACTGTCTGACTTTCCATGTGGGATTGCTAAGCCATGTCCGATACCGGTCATTCCTTCCATTTCTCGGGCAAAGACATCTTGGGTGAACCCTGCTAAATCGGTAATTACCTGGTTTTCATATAAAAGTTCAGACAGTTCAGTGATCGCCTCTTCTTTTGAATTCGCTTCCATTTCCATCTTGATAAGATTGGGATTGATTACATCTGCGATACTGAACGCTTGGATCGTTTGGCTTTCGTTTTTCATCTTTACATCTCTCCTAATAGTTGTTTGACTCGCTTCTCATCCTGTTTGGTAAATACCGAATTGACTAAAATCGTTGGCACCTTCGTTTCTACTGGCAAATTAATGGTGGTTAAGATCAGATCGATATCCTGGTAGTCTTTCGCATGCTTTCGATACATCCGAGCGGAAAGCACATCCACGATATCCAATTCAGGAAAGGCCCGTTGGACTTTGACTTTCAGCAGTTCAGAGGTTCCTACGCCGCTACTGCACATGATTAAGACTCGCTGTCTGCGCCGTCGAATGACTTTAAATTTCACAAAATACAGCACCAAGAAACCAATCTCGTCTTCCGATATGGGATTCGTTCCATAGGTTCGCTCCACTTCCTTGCTGACTTGTGCCACTTGCTCAAAAATCCTTGGGTACTCTAGTTGAATGTCATTTAGCAGACCGTTTTTCACGATAATTTTATTCTTTAGCCGATAGAGCATCGGCTGGATATGGCAAAGTAGATCGGTCTTGTCTGTTTGCTGGTTCAATTTAATACCCAGTGCTTTTTCCATCTGCTTAGTAAAAAACTCCGTGATTTCGCTGGCTTCTTTTGTCAGATTGGTCATTGCCAAGGGTTTGTTTTCTACTCTGGAAGACACTAGATACTGGTAGAGATAAAATACCTCACTTTCTGGCAGCTCCGTCACGAGATAGGCATTGATTCTTTCAATCACTTGTTGGGCAATTTGATAAAACTCTTGGTGCTGTTCAATCAAATGCTGTTCTTCCTCATCTAAACCCTCAATTATCTCTTCACGGTCAATTTCTCCTTCCCTCATTCGTAAAATCAGAATATACAGATGCGAGAAAATATTCATGTTGTAAGGATACGCAATACTATTCGCGAGTTTTCGCTCAATGAATTCAAGAATTGAGGTAATAAAGTTGATATCAAAGGCATTGATGGGATATTTTTGCGTGACCATTTCTTCATTCCACACATGGGTTTTCGTAAAGAGATCATTGACACAGCGACGGATATTTTTTTCGGTACCAATCACTGCAATTCTCTTATCGGATCGGATCAACTGGAGTTCAAAGTACTGAAAATATTCCGCAAGACGATTGATATCACTACTTATCACTGCTTCACTCAAATAGTAATGAGCGAACAACTCTTTGATCATTAAACGCTTTGGTGATTTAAACAATACATGCAGGGCAATCGCATGACGTCGCTCAAGCGGCTCATCATGTTGATCCGTTTCTTGATTTTCAATCGTGCCTCTTAGATACGCTTCATAATCCAAACAAAATCCTTTGCCGATTTCAGACCGAATGATTTCTGAACCAGCAGCCTCATTGATCCGCTTGATCGTCCGATAAATGGTTTTTGTTGAAACCTTAGCAGCTGTGGCTAGTTCATTAGCGGTCAAATTCATCCCCTGTATCATAAATTGCTCAATCAAACGTGTTTCTCTCTTGCTCAGCTTCATACTGTCTCCCTCCGTATCTTTACTATAGCCTTCTTTGGCTCGAGTATTTCTTAATCGATGTCCACTGATTTGGACAATTCAAAAATAACGCTTTCATTAATCGTCCCAAATGCCCCCTTTTCTAAGATGAAAGAAGGGCGCATTCTTTTTCGTGACATCTCCTTTTGCTAAACAAAAAAAGCTTGCCATTCCGAAGAATGACAAGCTTTTCCTTCACACTGAGTCAATCAGGTGCTGGGCATTGATTAGTTTTGGCTGTTCAATGCGTCTTCAGCAGCCATTTGTGCTTCGATGTCTGAGATGCTGTAGACATTTTCGCTGGCAACTGTTACTTCTTTTGGTTCCATTTCACGGTAACGAGGCATACCAGTACCAGCTGGGATGATCTTACCGATGATAACATTTTCTTTCAATCCAAGAAGTGGATCTTTCTTGCCGCGGATCGCTGCATCGGTCAACACACGAGTGGTTTCTTGGAAGGACGCAGCAGACAAGAAGCTGTTGGTTTCCAAGGATGCTTTCGTGATCCCTAATAGGACTGGACGGCTAGTTGCAGGAACGCCGCCGGCTACCAATGTGTCGTAGTTGCGGTCTTTAAAGTCGGCGATATCCAACAATGTTCCTGGCAAGATGCCTGAATCACCTGGATCCATGACGCGGACTTTACGCAGCATTTGACGAACCATTACTTCGATATGTTTGTCGCCGATTTCTACCCCTTGCATACGGTAAACGCGTTGAACTTCCCGTAATAGGTAGTTTTCAACAGACAAGACATCGCGAACTTGTAACAGTTGTTTTGGATCGATCGATCCTTCTGTCAATGGTGCACCACGATGGATAAAGTCGCCTTCTGCTACTTTCATCCGGGCAGTATAAGGAACGGTATACGTACGCGTATCGGTTTCCCCTTTGATGGTCACTTCTTTGGTCCGAGTTGAAGGGTCTTCTGAGATATCGATGACTTCTCCGGTAACTTCGGTAATGACCGCTTGTCCTTTCGGATTACGGGCTTCAAAGATTTCTTGGACACGAGGGAGACCTTGTGTGATATCGTCTCCGGCAACCCCGCCGGTATGGAAGGTACGCATGGTCAACTGAGTACCAGGTTCACCGATTGATTGGGCAGCGATGGTACCGACTGCTTCCCCAACTTCAACTTCAGAACCAGTGGCTAAGTTGCGACCATAACAATGCTTACATACACCATGTTTGGTGTTACATGTAAAGACAGAGCGAATCGATACTGTTTCGATGCCAGCATCCACCGTTGCTTTGGCTAGGTCTTCGGTGATCAATTGGTTGACCCCAAGAATCACTTCGCCAGTTTCAGGATGGATGATTGATTTACGAGTGTAACGACCAACTAAGCGTTCTTCTAAGGATTCGATGATTTCGTTTCCTTCGCGAATTGCTTGAATATCTAAACCACGGTCAGTGCCACAATCGTCTTCACGGATGATGACATCTTGGGCAACGTCAACGAGACGACGTGTCAAGTAACCGGAATCGGCTGTTTTCAAGGCGGTATCGGTCATCCCTTTACGGGCACCATGGGTCGAGATAAACATTTCTAAGACAGATAGACCTTCACGGAAGTTTGAGATGATCGGCAATTCCATGATACGTCCGTTAGGCGCGGCCATCAATCCACGCATCCCAGCAAGCTGAGTAAAGTTGGAGATGTTACCACGGGCACCGGAATCAGACATCATGAAGATTGGGTTTTTCGCTTCCAATGATTCCATCAGTTTTAACTGAATTTCATCTTTGGCTGCATTCCAAACACCAATAACTCGTTCATAACGCTCGTCATCGGTAATTAACCCACGACGGAATTGTTTCGTGATCGTTTCTACTTGTTTGTGGGCATTGTCGATGATGTCATGTTTTTCGTGCAAGTTCATGATATCAGCGATACCAACGGTGATACCCGCCATTGTTGAATGGCTGTATCCTAAGTCTTTCATGCGGTCAAGCATGCGTGACGTTTCAGTGATGCGGAAACGTTTGAAGACTTCTGAAATGATGTTTCCTAAGTTTTTCTTCTTGAATGGGCCAACAAGCTCTTGTTCTTTGATGAAGGCAGGCACATCTGTACCAGCTTCAATAAAGTACTTGTCTGGTGTTTGAACCGTCAAGTTGTAGTCTGTCGGTTCGTTCAAGAATGGGAATTCTGGGGGCATGATCGAGTTGAAGATCACTTTACCCACTGTTGTTACCATCAAACGTTGTTTTTGTTCAGACGTGAATGGTTTGTCCCCTAAAGTGTTTGGATTGATGGCGATCCGTGTGTGTAAATGCACGTAGCCATTGCGCCATGCCGTAACTGCTTCGTCCATGTCACGGAAGATCATGCCTTCCCCTTCACGGCCTTCTTCTTCCATCGTCAAGTAGTAGTTCCCTAGGACCATATCCTGAGATGGTGTTACAACTGGTTTTCCGTCTTTTGGATTCAAAATGTTTTGGGCTGCTAACATCAGCATACGTGCTTCTGCTTGCGCTTCTTCGTTCAATGGTACGTGAACGGCCATTTGGTCTCCATCGAAATCGGCATTGTAGGCTTCACAAACAAGTGGGTGCAAACGAATGGCACGCCCTTCAACTAAGACTGGTTCAAATGCTTGGATACCTAATCTGTGAAGCGTAGGTGCCCGGTTCAATAGCACTGGATGTTCTTTGATGACATCTTCTAAAACATCCCAAACTTCGTCTTCTTGACGTTCGATTTTGCGTTTGGCATTTTTGATGTTTGACGCGATTTCACGAGAAACAAGCTCCCGCATCACGAATGGTTTGAACAATTCGATCGCCATTTCTTTTGGCAGACCACATTGGTACATTTTCAGGAATGGACCAACGACGATAACTGAACGACCTGAGTAGTCGACCCGTTTTCCTAGCAAGTTTTGACGGAAACGACCTTGTTTCCCTTTCAACATGTGAGAAAGAGATTTCAATGGGCGGTTCCCTGGACCTGCGACTGGACGGCCGCGACGACCGTTATCGATCAAGGCATCAACTGCTTCTTGCAGCATCCGTTTTTCATTTTGAACGATGATGTTTGGTGCATTCAAGTCTAACAAGCGTTTCAAACGGTTGTTACGGTTGATTACACGACGATACAAGTCGTTCAAGTCACTTGTGGCAAAACGTCCACCTTCTAATTGCACCATTGGACGCAAATCAGGCGGGATAACTGGGATAACGTCCATGACCATCCAGCTTGGTTTGTTTCCTGAAGCACGGAATGCTTCTAAGATATCCAAACGGCGGATCGCACGGGTCCGTTTTTGACCAGTCGCGTTTTTCAATTCTTCTTTTAATTCAGCAACTTCGCCTTCAAGATCAACGCCATCTAATAATTGTTTGATGGCTTCGGCACCCATCGCTGCTGAAAATTCTTGACCGTATTGGTCACGTTTTTCACGGTATTCCCGTTCAGTCAATAGTTGTTTTTTCTCAAGGCTGGTGTTTCCTGGTTCAATCACTACGTATGAAGCAAAGTAGATGATTTCTTCCAATGCACGTGGGCTCATGTCTAAGACAAGACCCATCCGTGAAGGAATGCCTTTGAAGTACCAAATGTGTGATACTGGTGCTGCTAATTCAATGTGTCCCATGCGTTCACGACGCACTTTTGAACGTGTTACTTCCACGCCGCAACGGTCACAAACGATGCCTTTATAGCGGATCCGTTTGTATTTGCCGCAAGCACATTCCCAGTCTTTGGTTGGACCGAAAATACGCTCGTCAAACAACCCTTCGCGTTCAGGTTTTAACGTACGGTAGTTAATGGTTTCTGGTTTTTTTACTTCACCATAAGACCAGCTTCTGATTTTTTCAGGAGAAGCCAAACCGATTTGCATACTTTCGAATTTATTTACATCGATCAAAAAAGGTTCCCTCCATTTCATTTCATGGACATATCCGATAGAACGGGGGCTATTTCCGCTAGTGGCGGAAATAGCGAGGGCCGTCTATTATTGCAAGCGATCTTCTGCTGTCTCGATTTGTTGGTTCAACGCGTCGGCGGCATTTTTAGCTTCTGTTTGTGCTTTTTGTTCTAATTCGCGGGCTGTTTGTTGCTCCGCAAATTTTGTTAAGGCATCAACGGTGATCAAATCATCATCGTCATCATCCATATCACGCAGTTCGATCTCTGCATCATCGATATCTAGGACACGCATGTCTAGACCCAGTGATTGCAATTCTTTTACTAATACGCGGAATGATTCTGGTACACCTGGTTTTGGAATTGGTTCCCCTTTGACGATCGCTTCGTATGTTTTCACACGACCAACCACGTCATCTGATTTGTAGGTCAAGATTTCTTGCAAGGTGTAAGCAGCACCGTATGCTTCCAGTGCCCAAACTTCCATCTCTCCGAAACGTTGTCCACCAAATTGGGCTTTTCCTCCCAATGGTTGTTGAGTAACCAATGAGTAAGGTCCAATGGAACGGGCATGCAATTTATCATCGACCATGTGGGCCAATTTGATCATGTACATGACACCAACGGAGATGCGGCCATCAAATGGTTCGCCGGTACGTCCGTCGTAAAGCACTGTTTTGGCATCGCTGGCCATTCCTGCTTCAGCAACGGTTGCCCAAACATCTTCATCGCTGGCACCATCAAAGACTGGTGTTGCCACGTGAATGCCTAATTGACGCGCAGCCATTCCTAAGTGTAACTCTAATACTTGTCCAATGTTCATCCGAGAAGGTACCCCTAATGGGTTCAGCATGATATCGACTGGTGTGCCATCTGGTAAGAAAGGCATGTCTTCTTCTGGCATAATGCGAGAAACGACCCCTTTGTTTCCGTGACGTCCGGCCATTTTATCCCCTTCATGGATTTTCCGTTTTTGAACGATATAAACGCGAACGAGCATGTTCACACCTGGTGACAATTCATCGCCAGCTTCGCGGGTAAAGATTTTAACATCGTGGACGATTCCGCCGCCGCCGTGAGGCACGCGTAGAGAAGTGTCACGCACTTCGCGGGCTTTTTCACCAAAGATTGCGTGCAACAAACGCTCTTCTGCTGAAAGTTCCGTTACCCCTTTTGGAGTGACTTTCCCAACAAGCAGATCGCCATCTTTGACTTCCGCACCAATGCGGATAATCCCCATTTCGTCTAGGTCTTTCAACGCGTCTTCCCCAACGTTCGGGATTTCGCGAGTGATTTCTTCAGGTCCTAATTTTGTGTCGCGGGCTTCTGATTCATATTCTTCAATATGGACAGAAGTGTAAACATCATCTTTCACCAAACGACGGCTCATGATGATGGCATCTTCATAGTTGTACCCTTCCCAAGTCATGAATGCGACTAAGACGTTTTGTCCTAATGCCATTTCACCTTGTTCCATAGATGGGCCATCTGCTAAGATATCGCCTTTTTCCACTTTTTCACCAAGTGCCACTAATGGACGTTGGTTGTAGCTGGTTCCTGAGTTTGAACGACGGAATTTGGTAACAGAATAAACGTCTAATGCGCCATTGTCACGACGAACGCGCACTTCGGCTGCATCCACGTATTCTACGATTCCATCATGTTTACATAACAAAGCAGCTCCTGAGTCATGTGCTGATTTGTATTCCATACCAGTACCAACCCAAGGTGCTTTCGGATTGATCAATGGTACAGCTTGCCGCTGCATGTTGGCACCCATCAAGGCACGGTTGGAGTCATCGTTTTCCAAGAAAGGAATACATGCGGTTGCGACTGCGACTACTTGTTTTGGTGATACGTCCATGTAGTCGACTTTATCGATCGATACTTCCAAGTTTTCAGAAGTAGCACGCGCCATAACAACGTCGTTTACGAAAGAGCCGTCTTCATTTAACAAGCTGTTTGCTTGGGCCACAACGTAGTGGTCTTCGGTATCGGCAGTCAAGTAATCGATCTTGTCTGTAACACGGCCTGTTTCACGGTCAACGCGACGGTATGGTGTTTCAATGAAGCCATACTTGTTGACTTTGGCATAAGAGGCCAAGCTGTTGATCAACCCGATGTTTGGTCCCTCAGGCGTTTCGATTGGACACATACGGCCATAGTGAGAATAGTGAACGTCTCGGACTTCATAGCCGGCACGGTCACGGGTCAAACCACCAGGTCCTAAGGCAGATAGACGACGTTTATGGGTCAACTCACCCAGTGGGTTTGTTTGGTCCATGAACTGTGACAACTGAGAAGAACCAAAGAATTCTTTGATACTTGCGACAACTGGACGAATATTGATCAATTGTTGCGGTGTCAAGGTTTCGGTGTCTTGGATCGACATCCGTTCACGAACGACACGTTCCATCCGAGCAAGCCCGATCCGGAATTGGTTTTGCAATAATTCACCAACAGAACGAATCCGACGGTTTCCTAAGTGGTCGATGTCATCGACATTGCCGATGCCTTCCATCAAGTTGAAGAAGTAGCTCATTGAAGCAATGATGTCCGCTGGACGAACGGTACGTGTAGCAGTATCTGGATAGCCATTACCGATCACGTTGACTTCTTGTTCTGGATCTTTTGGTGAAAAGACTTTGATGACTTGGACGGTCATTGGTTCGGTCACGACCCCATCTTCTGATGGATAGTACGTTACGCTGTTTAGGCCATTATCGATAAATGCGCCTAATGTTTCCATGACTTGGTGAGTCAAAACAGTGCCTTTTTCAACAATGATCTCGCCTGTTTCAGGGTCAACCAAGGTTTCTGCTAAGGTCAAGTTCAATAGACGTGTTTTCAAGTCTAATTTTTTGTTTACTTTGTAACGACCAACATTTGCTAAGTCGTAACGTTTTGGATCGAAGAAACGTGCGTTCAGCAAGCTGCGTGAGCTGTCTGCTGTTTTTGGCTCGCCTGGACGAAGACGTTCGTAAACATCTTTCAATCCTTCTTCAGTACGAGAATCGCTTGCGTTTTTATGCAAGTCTTTTTCGATCGTGTTGCGCAATGATTCACTGTCGCCGAAAATTTCAAAGATCGTGTCATCAGAACCAAACCCTAGGGCACGGACTAAGACCGTCAAAGGAATTTTACGGGTACGGTCAATCCGTACGTAAGAGATATCTTTGGCATCAGTTTCCATTTCTAACCACGCACCGCGGTTAGGGATAACCGTTGAACCAAAGCCTTCTTTGCCGTTTTTATCGACTTTGCCATGGAAATATACACCTGGAGAGCGGACCAACTGAGAAACGATAACCCGTTCTGCCCCGTTGATGATAAAGGTTCCTTGTTCAGTCATTAATGGGAAATCACCAAAGAATACTTCTTGGGATTTGATTTCCCCAGTTTCACGGTTCGTCAAACGCAAAGTAACATGTAATGGTGCCGAATAGTTTGCATCATGGGCACGTGCTTCTTCTACTGTATACTTTGGTTCTTTCAATTCATAATCCACAAATTCTAGGGACAAGTTACCGTTGAATCCTTCGATTGGCAAAATATCTTCAAACATTTCTCTTAGGCCCTCATCTAGGAACCATTGGTAAGAGTCGGTTTGAATTTCAATCAAATTCGGTAATTCTAATACTTCACTGATCCGTGCGAAACTTCTACGTTCGCGATGCTTTCCGTATTTTACTACGTGTCCAGCCAAGCTCTTCACCTCTTCATAAAGTCTTTCAAAAAGGCTATCCGATTATTTACAAAACTGTAACAAATATTAAATATAGGTTACAGAAAGCATTTTTTGCGGCTTTTAGGCAAAAAAAAACCAAAAATAGAACGGATGCATTGGGCATTTTCTACTTTTGTTTCCTTATTCCTAAGCCGAAACGGACAATATTTCGTTTCTGCTTTTTTCGTTCAGATAGTTTTTGCAACTCCTTATTATACAGATGAAGCACTTTTCTGTCAAGCTTTCATTGGAAGTTACAATGCTTTTCTGACGCACCCATTTCCTAAGATTTTCTAAAGAAAAAAACAGGCTGGTGGGGACTGTTTTTCGTAAGAAACTACTTTGCTTTTTGCCGATTTCTTGCTATGCTAACGAAAACGTTACACGTGAAACATTAGGAAGGATATCCTTATGACGACAAAAGAAAAAATACTGACCTTATTACAAAAAGAAGATACTGTGCTATCTGGAGAGAAACTGGCCCAAGCCTTGTCGATCTCTCGCACAGCAGTCTGGAAAGCCATTAAAGAACTCGAGAAAGAAGGCTATCATTTCGAACACTTGGCCAACGGCTATCGCTTTGTCTCGGATGATCGCTACGATCAAGCAGCACTTGCAGCCGCCTTGCCGATGATCCCCACGATTCAAATCAAGGATGCTGTTGAGTCTACTATGAAAGAAGCCAAGATCGCCGCTTTGGACAGTGGACTGGCAACCCCCGCCCTTTTTTTGACCGAAACACAAACAGGCGGTCACGGCCGCTTCGAACGTCCGTTTTTCTCACCGAAAAAACAAGGGATCTATATGAGCTTGCTTTTAAAACCAAACCAAGCGTTTCAAGAATTGCCACAATATACCGTTTTGGCGGCGGTGGCAGTTGCCGAAGCCATCGACGCCCTTCTAATGAAGGAAACGGCCATTAAGTGGGTCAACGATCTGTACTTAGATGGAAAAAAAATCTGCGGTATTTTGTCTGAAGCAACCAGTGACTTTGAAACAGGCCGCATTACTTCGGTTGTGATCGGTATCGGCATCAGTTTTTCAATTCCACAACAGCAGTTTCCTGCAGAGATTCGGGAAAAAGCGACCTCACTCTTTCCTGGTGAAGAGTATCCGACCTTTTCTCGAGTCGCGTTGATCCAAGAAATTTGGCGTCGGTTCTTCCAATTGTTGGCGCAGCTGCCTGACATGGATTATATGGCCCGCTATCGGCAGAAATCCTTTGTTTTGGGCCGCACTGTTCAATTTACGCAACAAGGTGTGACCTATGAAGGGATTGCTAAAGACATCACCAACACCGGTGAATTAGTGGTGGACACAGCAACGGAGCGCAAGGTGCTTTCTTCTGGAGAAATCAGTTTGGAACGGTATTGAGGCTGCTTTCGTAGGTAACCAGTCACAGCAAGCGTAAACACAAACACTCCATAAACAGACCTGCTTATTCCGAGGGGTCAAATAAAAAGCAACCTAGGCAGCTCCCAAACAAACTTTTCTGCTACGATCAATTCCGCAGAGAAAGCGAGCCTCATCTTTTCATAATAAGTATCATGCTCGTTCTTTTATCATATCTTTTCTACAGTTTTTATGCGCTATTTCATTCCCCACATAAAAAAGATCGACCTGCTCTTTCAAGAGCAGGTCGATCTTTTTTTTAAAGCAATTGCCACAACAGACAGAAAAGCAAGCCTAAGGCGTAGCTGCTGTTGAATAAAATCATGTTCTTAATCGAATAGCCGAAACTACGTGGGTGGGGCAGACTGGCTTGATGCTCTTTCAAATTTTGGTGGATTTTCGGCAGTGTCAGAAACACGAGCAAAATCGGCCATTGGAAGAGACCAAACAAGAGGCCCAATAAAATAGCGGCGTAGGAAGCTAGCATCATTCCTTGAAACAGACGGATACCTGCTTCGCGACCGATGTAGTACACCAGCGTGTAGCGGTGATTTTCGATATCGGCTTCCAGATCCCGTAAGTTATTGGCTAACATGATGTCAGCAATCGTGAAAATCAACGGCAAGGATGCCAACACGATGGCGCACACGGCCCAGAGGTTCCCTACTAAGCCAAAGGTTCCGTTCGCAAAATCCAGTGCCAGATAAAACACTTTTTGATCAATGGTATTGATATAGATCGTGATGGCAAAAATCCCTAATCCCATCGTTACGCCGCTGAACACCTCACCTAAAGGCATCCGCGATAATGGAATGGGGCCAAAGGTATAAAAGACCCCGATAAAACAAACCACCAGCCCCATCACTAGTAGCAGCCAGCCGGTAACAAAGGTCAAGTAAAGACCGATCAGTAAGGTTCCTGCCAACATCGCAAAAATCAGATTGCGAACAGTAGCTTCTGAGATGTTTTCTCGCCCGATCACATTGTGCTGGTATTTGTAGGTTTCTGATTTGGCTTTTTTGAAATCCATATAATTGTTGATAGACGTCGTCGTCAAATCAAAAAGCAGCATCCCCAGAAAAAAGATTGCGGTATTCAACGGGTGAAATTCATGAAAATACACCAACGAGAACAATACACCCATAATGAAGGGGAAGACACTGGCCACTTTGGTACGGATCTCCACTACTTCTAAAAACACTGAAAGAGACATCTTTCACTCCTCCTATTCTAAATCCGCACGATCACCCATCGTGTAGCCTGATTCCTCTGAAAGTTCAAAGGTATCTTTGATACCGTCGGTTACATACACTTTGTCTTCTTTTGTGATAAAGATCGCATCGGTACCCTTTTCGGTATGCTGTTCGATATAGGCTAAGCCTTCCTTGACCCCTTTATCAAATGCCACCGTAGTTAACCCATCGCCATCGATGGATTTGTCGGTGATGACAGTTACACTTGCCACATCGCTGTCGTAAGGATAGCCAGTCTCAGAATCGAAAATATGATGGTACGTTTTGCCGTCTACTTCTAAATAACGTTCGTAGATCCCTGAAGTAACCACTGTTTTATTGGTTTCTTTGATACTACCGATAATCGAGCCGCGAGATTTGTTCGGGTCTTGGATTCCGACATTCCATGGCTCATCTGTGCCGCGGTTACTATGACCTAACACATAGACATTCCCGCCCAAATCGACGATCGCGGAAGTCACGCCATTGTCCTTCAACACTTTGACGACTTCGTCCGTGATATAGCCTTTAGCGATCGCCCCAAGGTCAAGGATCATGTCCTTGTCTTTTAAATAAACGGTTTGATCTTCATCGTTAAACTCGACTTGTTCATAATTGATATGTTTCAATGCTTCATCGATCTCAGATTGCTCTGGCTTGCGGGCATCATCAAAGCCGATCCGCCATAATTGAGTGATGGCACCGATGGCCATATTAAAGCCGCCTTCTGATTTCACACTGTAATCGTAAGCTTCTTTTAACAAATAATAGATGTCATCCGAAACCTTTACCGGCTTGATACCAGCTTGCGCATTGATCTCATCGATCTCTGACCCTGCTTGGTTGATGGTGATTTTATCGCCTAACTCTCTGATGCGGTCAAAGGCCGGCTTCATGGCGTCCTCTTTGCCTTCATCATAAATGCGAATCCGAGTATAAGTGCCTAATAAAAATTCTTCTTGAAAATATGGTTCTTCTCGCAGCGTCGTTGCTTCCTGATCACTGCCACAAGCTGCCAACATTGTGCCTAAAAAAACAAACATCAGAAAAAACGTTACTTTCTTTTTCATGATTTTCCTCTTTTCTATTGTCTTCAACCTTCATATAATAGCCTTTTTTTGGCAGAATGAAAAGGGGCATTCCGTGATTCCGCAACGTATTTTAGGAATCCTTAATCGAACTTTTTCTTCTTTGTAAAAAACAGTTCTTTTAAAAAAACCTTCCCACCAGATTGCTTCCTTTTGCACGAACTTGCTTTTGTGACCTTGCTGCCCACGAAAAAAAGACAGCACTCAAAGCGAATGCTGCCCTCTTCATTCAAAAAAGTTGTGATTATTCAGTAACGAAGTTATCCACTTCGATTGTTGTTTGGTCGCCTTTTTCAGCGGCATTCAACAATTGTTGTGCATAGATAACAAAGCTGTGGAAGCTGTGGGTTGCACCAGAAACTACATCCATGTCTGCCACAGAACCATCTTCAGCATTGACTGCAGAAACAAAAGCTTCATTGAAGTTTGGAATGAATTTTTCTGGACTTGTACCAGATTTAGCTTCCATATTTTCGTTGTATGATGCATCATCTTTTTTCGACTCGCCTGCTTCGTTTAGGTAGTCGTAGTTTGATTCAGAGATTTTTCCATCAGCCACAGTCATTGAGAAGACTACGCGGTAACCATTTGAGTAGTTCTTTTCTTCTAATGTATAGGTTCCGTCTTGCAAGTCGGCACCATTGTCGATTTCAATGGTTTCCGTGTTGCCTGCTTGCGCCGCTTGAATCAATTGTTGTGCATAGTTTTGGAAGGAATCAAAGGAATGAGTCGCGCCAGAAACTACTTCGATTGAAGAAGGGCTTTGTGCGGCAACTAACTCTTCATTGAATTTAGGAATAAACTCTTCTGGGCTGATACCTGCTTTTTCTTTCATCGTTTCATTGTATTCAGTGTTTTCTGTTTTTGATTCGCCATCCGCATTGACGTTGTCATATTTTGATTCAACAATTTTGCCGTCTTTGACTGTGATCTCAAAGGTAACACGGTAGTCGTTTTTGTAGTTCTTTTCTTCTAAACGATATGTCCCATCTTGCATTGGCTCGCCTGCAACAACGGTTGCTTCCGTGCTTTCTGTTGATGCTGAATCGCTTGCAGAAGTTTGTGATGTACTTTCACTAGTTGACGAAGAAGCTGTATTGTTGTTGTCCGCTCCGCAACCCCCTAACAATATTGCTGCGAATGAAAATACCGCCATACCTACAATCAATTTCTTTGCTTTCATAATTATCCACCTTTTACTTGTTTATTTTCCCCACAAAAAAGTTTGTGATACATCTAACATTGTAAAGTAAATTTACGATATGTCAACCGCTTCCTTTCCGCTTTTTCTCGAAAAAATGACTTATTTTTTGATTTTCGCAAGTTTTCACGAATTTCAGGAAATATGCGTTTTTTTCATCAGAATCGTTAGACAAATGAACCATTTGTCTATATAATAGGAACGATTGTGTAATTATTATCATAGATTATTTTTATTAAGGAGAGATTTGCAATGGCAAAGAAAAACATTGTCGTTGTCGGTGCCGGTTATGCAGGCGTTTCTGCTACGAAGTACATGGCAAAGAAATTGAAAAAAGACAATGATGTTGAGATAACATTGATCGACCGTCACTCTTATCATACGATGATGACTGAACTGCATGAAGTCGCTGGAGGACGTGTAGAACCTACCGCAATTCAATATGACTTGCAGCGCTTGTTCTCACGCAAGAAAAATGTTCGTTTAGTAACCGATACAGTAACTGGGATCGATAAAGAAAATAAAACTGTCCAAACAAAATTAGGTAGCTATTCATTTGACTACTTGATCTTAGGGATGGGTGGCGAACCGAATGACTTCGGTACACCTGGCGTTAAAGAAAACGGCTTTACTTTATGGTCATTTGACGATGCTGTCCGCATTCGCGAACACATTGAAAAAACTGTCGCAAAAGCAGCGATCGAACCAGATGCAGCATTACGCAAAGCAATGTTGACCTTTGTCGTTTGTGGTTCTGGATTTACCGGGATCGAAATGATCGGTGAACTGATCGATTGGAAAGATCGTTTAGCTTCCGATTATAAATTGGACCCAAGTGAAATCAGCTTGAAAGTCGTTGAAGCAATGCCAACGATCTTAAACATGCTTGATCGTAACGATGCAGCGAAAGCAGAACGTTACTTGAAGAAAAACAATGTTGATCTTGTCTTGAATGCACCAATCGTTGAAGTGGCACCTGACCACATCAAACTAAAAGATGGTTCAACGATCCCAACCCACACATTGATCTGGACTGCTGGTGTCAAAGGAACTAGCGATGCTGCTGATTTCGGTTTAGAAACTGCTCGTGGGTTCCGTCTAGTTGCCAATGAGTATATGGAAGCAAAAGGCTACGAAGACAAAAACATCTATATTATTGGTGACTTGGTTTACTTCGAGGAATTCCCGAACACACCAACACCACAAATCGTGCAAGCAGCTGAACAAACTGGGCACACTGCAGCAACGAACATCGTTTCAGCCATCAAAGGCGGCGAAAAACATAAATTCAAAGGAAACTACCAAGGATTTATGGTTTCCATCGGTGCCAAATGGGGCGTGGCGAACTTATTCAATAAGATTCACCTGAGCGGTTTCTTAGCGATCATTATGAAACACATCGTTAACTTGAAATACTTCTTTGATATTCGTTCTGGTTACTACATGTTCCAATACTTGATGCATGAAATCTTCCACATCAAAGATGACCGGACAGTCGCTCGTGGTCACACGTCTCGTTACGGTAACGTCTTGTGGAGTGTTCCGCTTCGTATTTTCTATGGTCTTGTCTGGTTCGTTGAAGCCTTCAAGAAAATTTTAGGTACGAACGGGGAAGTCTTCAAACCGGGTACTTGGTTCGGTGAAGGTTCTTGGTTCCAAGGCAACAGCGTATTCCCTTGGACTTGGGAATATCAAACAGTCGCTGATGCAGCCAGTGGTGCTAGTGAAGCAGCCGATGCAGCAAGTGCCGCTAGTGGTGCCGGTGAAGCAGCCGATGCAGCGACACAAGCCGCACACTTCGGTTTGAGCTATGCTTACGGTGAGCAACCAATGATCGTGATTGAAAAATCACCTGACTGGTTCACAAAAGTTATGCAATTTATTATGCCAAACAACGACGTTGCCATGTTCTTCCAAAAATTCATGGTCTTCTTTGAAATTGCTTTAGCTCTTGCATTGATGGCTGGTCTCTTCACTTGGTTAGTAAACGCAACGACTATCGTTTTGGTGTTGACTTTCTGTATGTCTGGTATGTTCTACTGGGTAAACATCTGGTTCATTCCAGTTGCATTTGCCTTGATGAACGGTTCAGGACGCGCAGTCGGTTTAGACCGTTGGGTAATCCCATGGTTGCAACGTACCCTTGGAAAATGGTGGTACGGTACCCCTCGCTCCTTATATGGCAATAAATAAGCCAGCAAAATAGAATACCTGTACGACTTCATGAGACTAAGACATTCTGATTTTCAATCAGTGTCTTGGTCTCTTTCCAAGTACAGAACTTTTTCTTGATCGTCCTTGCACAGAAATCGGTGGATTATTGAGGATTCAGCTAGTAGAATCTTGTCTTCTTATGCTAGAATGAGACACATCACATGAAAGAACAGGAGTCTTTTTTGATGAAACTAAAAGAATTTATCCGCGATGCCCATTTAAAACCATGGGATGGCGTCATCATACTTGTTTTGATCCTCAGCTCTTTTTTACCGCTTTTTATTTTTGGCCAGACGCAAACGGCGGACAAAGAAGCCGTCTTACGGGTCGATGGGACAGAAATCAAACGTTTTGACTTAGTTGAAGGTCAAAAAGCATACACCTATCTTTATGAAGATGAAGACGGAGATACCAATTTACTGGAGATCGAAGGCGATCGGATCCGAATCAAGGAAGCTGATTGCGGCGACCAGATTTGTGTCCGCCGTGGCTGGGCCAGTAAAAATGGGGAAACCATCGTCTGTCTACCTCATAAATTGGTGATCGAAATCCAAGCCGCAGATGGGAGTGAGACCGACGATCTAATTTATTGATCGTTTGCTTATGAGTCGATTACAACGAATAATTTTCATCTCACTGCTGGTCGCCCAAGGGGTCGTGATTGGTTTAGTTGAAAATATGATCCCTTATCCATTTGCCTTTGCGCCTGGTGCGAAACTAGGTTTGGCAAATTTAATTACCATTATTGCTTTGTTCACCATGCCGAAAAAAGACAGTTTTCTCTTGATTTGGCTAAGACTGATTTTAACGACGTTACTAGGAGGAACGGTTTCGACCTTCTTATATAGTATGAGCGGTTCCTTACTGAGCTACTTTGGGATGTCTTTGGTGAAACAGTTGGGGCCTAAGCGTGTCAGTATCATCGGCATTAGTGCGGCTGGCGGTTTCTTGCACAACGTCGGACAGTTGATCACCGCCTCATGGATCGCTCAATCCTGGAGCGTGATGCTCTACTTGCCGGTCCTGTCTTTCTTTGGGATCTTGTCCGGGATCGCTATCGGGATCGCCGCCAACTACTTGCTGCGTCGTGTTGAAACACTGCGCCGTTTTCAAATTGATTATGAACGCCAGACCAAAGTCAAATGGCGCTCGGATTCAGAATAAAGGAGTTAATTATGAAACTTCATTCCATGTGGCAAGAGTATCCAGCACTGCAAGCTGACTTATCTGCCTCCTTGCAATTGATGGAAAAATCATTAAAACTAAAAAACAAAGAGGTCGAACAAGCGATCCTGTCCATGATCCATTCAGGTGGGAAACTGCTGCGTCCTGCTTACCAGCTGCTCTTTTCTGCTTATGGCAGTGACAAAGATCGCGAGAAAGCCGTCGCATTGGCGGCTTCGATCGAGATGCTCCACACTGCCTCGCTGATCCACGACGATATCGTCGATCATGCGGACACCCGCCGCAAGCTGCCGACCATTCGTTCCGAATTTGGCAACGATGTCGCTGTCTATGCTGGTGATTACCTCTTCGTCTGCTGCTTTAAATTGATGGCGGATTATGCCAGCTCCATGAAAAGCTTGCAGATGAATTCCCGCAGTATGGAAAAAATTCTGGCCGGCGAATTAGGGCAAATGAGCAAACGATATGATTTGTCCGTCACTGTCGAGGATTACTTAGAAAACATTCGTGGCAAAACCGCTGAATTGTTTGCTTTAAGCTGCTTTATTGGGGCTTACGAAAGCGGCACTTCCTTGCGCTTTGCCAATCAAGCCCGTGAGATCGGCGAAGCCATTGGCCTTGCCTTTCAAATCATGGATGACGTCTTGGATTACAGCCAAGACGCGACTGCCTTAGGAAAACCAGTATTGGAAGATGTTCGGCAAGGCGTCTATTCTTTGCCGCTGTTGATGGCATTGAAAAATGACCGCCAACAACTGTTGCCACTGCTGGAAAAACAAGGCACAATGACTGAGGCGGATACCCATGAAGTCTATCGGATCGTCCAAGAAAGCGCCGGGATTGACGAAGCCAAGAAACTCGCTGCCGACTACACGAAAAAAGCTTTGCAGGCGATCCAGAAATTGCCTGAGACCAAAGATGAAACCAAAACATATCTTTATCAGATCACTGCTCAGATCCTTGGGCGTCAGAACTGATCAAGGATCTAGCATAAACCCAGCAGCTGGGATCATCCTGAAATAAGCCCCCAAGGGTAGATTTCTGATCTACTTTTGGGGACTTTTTAGTTGATAGCTAGAATTTTATACGCAAAAAAAGCCTCAACGGACAAATCATCTGTCCGTTGAGGCTTTTTTTCTTTTAACGCATCGTCACAAATTCTTCTGATCCCGTCGGATGAATGGCAACGGTTTGATCAAAGTCTGCTTTCGTAGCACCCATTTTGATGGCTACAGCGAAGCCTTGCAGCATTTCATCGACACCGATCCCGATGCCGTGCAGACCGATGATTTTTTCTTCTTCTCCTAAGCACACCAATTTCATCTCACACTTTTGGCGATACTCATTTAAAGCAAAGTACATCGGTGTAAAGCGCGAACGATACACCTTTATCTGCTCTTGGCCGTATTTTTCCAAGGCTGCTTCTTCGGATAAACCAATCGTGGCAATCGGTGGATGCGTAAAGATGACCGTCGGTACTAAATTATAATCCAAGTACGCATCGCTTTGACCGTTGAACAAGCGTTCAGACAAGCGTCGACCGGCGGCGATCGCAACCGGGGTCAAATCCAATTTTCCGATGACATCGCCCACCGCAAAAATCGAGTCAGCTGTGGTATTTTGATATTTGTCCACAATGATAAACCCTTTTTCATCCAATTGGACATCGGTGTTTTCCAGACCTAACTTATCCGTATTCGGCACACGACCACCAGCAAAAAGGACGCAATCGCCGGTCAAAGTTTCGCCATTTTCAAAGTGAACGATATACTCGTCACCTTCTTTAATGATACGAGAGGCCACGTAGCCTGCATAAGTTTCGATTCCTGATTCTTGGTACATCTCCACGAGATTATCCGCAAGCATCTTGTCAAAGGTTCGTAATGGCCGCTCTTTGCGGTACGCCCAAGCCACTTGGCTGCCCAGCTGTTGGCTGACACCGCTGATTTCGGCTGCGATATAGCCTGCCCCTAAGACGACCATACGCTTTGGTGCTTCTCGCAACGCAAAAAAACCATTCGAGTCAATGGCGTACTCACCGCCGGGAATATTCATCGCGCTAGGTTTTCCACCGGTGGCAATCAAAATATTTGCTGCATGGTAGTTTTCCCCATTGACGGTAACCGTATGGTTATCCACAAACTGTGCATAACCGTGGATAACTTCTACATTGTTGCTGTCTAAGCCTTTTTGATAGGCCGTGTGTAAAAAATCAATGTATTTTTCACGGTTATCCACAAGCTCAGTGAAATTAAATTTATCCACATGTGGATAAATGCCGTAGCTAGTTGCGTCCCGTTTGATCATTTCTAACATCTCACTAGCTTGCCACATGACTTTTTTCGGTACACAACCGACATTGACACAGGTGCCGCCTAATTCATTGCCTTCGATCAATAATACTTTGGCGCCGTGCATCCCTGCCCGATTGGCTGAGGCGATTCCGCCGCTGCCGCCACCAATTACTATGTAGTCGTATGTTTCCATATTTGTTGTTTCCTCCTTAAGATTGTCTATGTTCTCATCGATCCTTTTTGGCTGGATTGATTCAACAAAAAAAGCCGAGAGAAACTCTCGACCTTATTTTTTCTTCCGAATCATGTCTCCGACTTCCACCGGTTCTTTGACCGGCATCGTCAGCAGCATCATAGGATTTGGTGCACGATCGATGGATTCACCGTCTTCATTATACATGACTTCGACGGTTTGGTGAAAGTGATGGAATCCGGGACCGTAAAATTCGATTTCATCGCCGACGGAAAAGTGGTTCCGTTGCCGAATCGTAGCTGTTTTCGTTGCCGGATCATACGCCATGACTTCCCCAATAAATTTGTATTGCGGAATTTTCCGACGTGGACCAAACAACTGCTCATTTTCACTTGGGGTATCGTAGTAAAAGCCTGACGCAAGCTCGCGCTGCGCAACTTTCCACAATTCATCGATCCATTCTTGTTTGCAGACATAGTTCTCTGGATCGGCCATGTAACTGTCCACGGCTGCTTTATAAACGTTCGCCACAGTTGAAACATAGTGGATCGATTTCATGCGGCCTTCGATTTTGAAACTATCAACGCCGTTTTCAATCAGATCAGGGATATGTTCGATCATCGACATATCCACGGCACTCATGGAGAATTCTTCTTCCACTGTCCCATTCTTAGTCAAACTGTTTCGTTCCGTTGCAAACGGCATGTCAAACAGATCATATTTCCAGCGGCAAGATTGCGAACAGCCGCCGCGATTGGCGTCTCGCATCGACATATGATTGGACAAAGTACAACGGCCAGAATAAGAAATACACATGGCACCATGAATAAAGGCTTCGATCTCCACGCTGGTATTTTTGCGGATCTCAGCGACTTCCTCCATCGACACTTCTCGGGCGAGGACGACCCGTTCTAGGCCTTCTTCCCGCCAAAATTCCAATGTTTCATAGTTCGTGGCACTGGCTTGGGTGGACAAATGGATCGGTAGACCCGGCGCTTCTGTTGCGCAGATCTGGATCAATGCGGGATCAGAAACGATCACGGCCGAAATACCGACATCTCGCAATTCCCGAAAGAATTCCCCTGCACCTTCTTGATTGCCCTCATGGGTCACCATGTTGGCTGCTACATAGACTTTTGCGTTGTGGGCTTTGGCAAAAGCCACCCCTTCCGCCATTTCTTCATAGGTAAAGTTTCCCGCGCGACTCCGTAGGCCATAGGCATTGCCGCCGATATAGACAGCGTCAGCGCCATAGTGGATCGCTGTTTTTAATTTTTCTAACGTACCAGCTGGTGCTAACACTTCTGGTCGTTTCAATGCTTGTTTAACGGTCATTTGTTCTTGCTCCTTACTTGATATCGTCAGGATCGATGGCATAAAATCCAGTGTCTAACCCACGTTCTGCCGGATGAAGTTGGGCAACTTGTTCACTGAGCACAGCAGCTTGCTCTGCTTGCCACTCCCCACTTTCTACAAGGGTCTTGGCTTGGGCAAACAGTTTAGCAATTGCCACAAAGGCTGCCCCTCGTGTATAGATTCCGTCCAACTTCCAGGTTTGAAAGCCTGTTGCGGCTAATTCCGCCAGCTGCAGCATCAAATTAATGTCGTTATTGGCAAAAATGTGCGTACCGTGGCTATCTTCATAAATGGAATAGTGGGTTTCTTCTTTTTTCGGTTCGGATAAAAACAACCCACGATCGTGGTTCTTTTCTTCCGATTGTTGGGTATAGTTATAATAATTTTGTAAAAGCGGACGCTTCGATTGGTGAATGCAGGTCGCACCATAAACCAATACTTCCACAGGAATATTTAGTTGCGGGGCCATGATTTTCATTTCCTCGAAAGGAACTTCTCGCGCTAAAACGGCTGCCCTTGCCCCTTTTTGTCCCCAAAAATTGATTTGACGAGCACTCGTTACTAAGGTTTCCCCTGCATAGATAAATGGCAAGGCACATTCTGGATTTTGCTTCATGCGGTAAATAATCCCAGGATCTCCGAGAGCGATTTGATCGGCTTGATTGGTCTTCAGAAATGCTAGGTATTCTGGAATCAGCTTCATTTTTTCTGGGTGCATGATGCCATTGACCGCGATCGTCACTTTCTTTCCAGCTTCGTGGGCCATGTCGATCAGTCTGATTTGCTCTTCACGAGAAAAAGAGGTCGGTAGGCGCAGCCCGAATGTCTCTTCTCCAAAAAACAATGTATCAACATAAGGGATGAGCTGCTGTGCTTGCTCGATCGATTCCACCGTGGCGATAATCTCAACCATAATACTCCTCCTTTTTTCAACTCATTCATAGTATCACACAGAAGGGTTCTTTCCAAGAGGTCTCGTTACTCTTTTTTTCACGAATAGCACTTGGATCATTAATCAACCGTTGTCATAAAGCTATTTAGAAGGATATTTTTTTGTGAATCATCAATCATAATCAGTGGAGACTTCTTGATCACTACTAGACATAACAAGACAAAAAAGCGGCGTTCCTATGGATGCCGATTGCTCGACCATAGAAACGCCGCTGCCGTTATTGGCTCGACTTAAACTTGTTGCAAGACACGTGCTTGTCCCTCTTTGACATTGAGGGTGATCGATCCTTTGGAAGCACCGATCGTCACTTTGTCACCTAAATGAATTTGTCCTGATAGGAGTGCTTCACTTAAACGGTCTTCGACTTCTTTTTGCAAGGCCCGACGAATCGGCCGTGCCCCATATTCTGGATCAAAACCAGCTTTACCGATCACATCAATGGCAGATGGCGTGATCTTCAATTGGATGTCTTGGTTGCCTAATCGTTTGATGATCGCTTTGCTCATGATCTTCACGATCTCGTGGATCTCCCCTTCACCTAAGGATTGGAAGACCACTGTTTCATCCACACGGTTCAAGAACTCTGGACGGAAGGCTTTTTTCAGCTCTTCTAAGATCCGTTTTTGCATCGCTTGGTGATCTTTCGTTAAATCAGTGACATTGAAACCAACGCTTTTTTCTTCGCGGATTTGTTGGGCACCGATATTAGAGGTCATGATCAAAATCGTGTTGCGGAAATCGACTTTCCGACCTTTGGCATCCGTCAAATGGCCATCATCCAGCACTTGCAAGAGGATATTGAAGACATCGGGATGGGCTTTTTCCACCTCGTCCAATAAGATGACGGAGTAAGGTTTTGAACGGATTTTTTCCGTCAATTGCCCACCTTCATCATAGCCGACATAGCCTGGCGGTGAACCGATCAAACGGCTCGTGCTGTATTTTTCCATAAATTCGGACATATCGACACGAACCAAGGCATCTTCACTGCCAAACATCGCTTCTGCTAAGGCTTTGGCAAGCTCGGTTTTCCCGACACCGGTCGGCCCTAAGAACATGAAGGAACCGATTGGGCGGTTGGGGTCTTTCAATCCACTGCGGGCGCGGCGGATCGAACGAGCGACTGCTTTGACCGCTTCTTCTTGGCCAACTACCCGTTGATGCAAGATCTTTTCAAGATCCAACAAGCGTTCGCTTTCTTTTTTCTCCATCTGCTGCAGAGGTACGCCGGTCCATTGGGAAACGACCGTGGCAACATCTTCTGCAGTAACACTATCGGCATAGCCTGAGGCTTCTTTGACTTCCATAAACGCTACTTCCGTCAGCTGTTGGGTCAATTTCTTTTCCTTGATCCGTAGACGAGCTGCTGCTTCAAAATCTTGCTGGCGAATGGCGGCTTCTTTTTCTTCGATCAAGTTAGCGATCTCGTTTTGCAGATCTGCCAATTCTGAACTTTCATCGGTTTTGTCTAAACGCACTTTGGCAGCTGATTCATCCATCAAATCGATGGCTTTATCTGGTAATTGGCGCGAATTGATGTAACGCACGGACAATTGCACAGCGGCGTGTAACGCATCATCAGAAATTTCCACCCCATGATGTTCTTCATAACGAGGACGCAACCCCCGTAAAATTTCTTCCGCTTCTTCTGGTGTTGGTTCGTCGACTTGCACCCGGGCAAAACGGCGTTCTAACGCAGAATCTTTTTCAATGTATTTTTGGTACTCATCTAGCGTTGTGGCACCGATGGTTTGCAATTCTCCACGGGCTAAGGCTGGTTTCAGAATATTCGAGGCATCAATCGCCCCTTCTGCTCCGCCGGCCCCAATCAGTGTATGCAATTCATCAATGAATAAGATGATTTGACCATCTTGATAGATCTCATCAATGATTTTTTTCATTCGGTCTTCAAATTCCCCACGGTATTTCGTTCCGGCAACTAAAGCCCCCATGTCCAGCATCATCAAACGTTTGTTTTGCATGTCTTCTGGGACTTCCCCATTGATGATTTTTTGGGCTAAGCCTTCGGCGATCGCGGTTTTCCCAACACCAGGTTCCCCCACGAGAACAGGGTTGTTTTTGGTCCGACGGCTAAGGATCTGGATCAGGCGTTTGACTTCTTTGGCACGCCCGACAACAGGATCTAGGCGTTTTTCACGGGCTAATTTGGTCAAATCACGGGCTAAGGAATCCAAGGTCGGTGTTCCTTGCTGCGCTTTGGCTTGGGCTGGACGACGACGACCAGCACTTCCGTTGGTTTTGCTTTCATTGAAGCCCATTTTTTTCTTCAAAAGCTGACGCATTTTCGCGAGACTCAAGCCGAGATTCAGCATGATTCGTGAAGCCAAAATGTCTTCGTCTCTTAATAAGCCTAATAATAGATGTTCAGTACCAATTTGTGGTGCCCCTAAGCGTTTGGCTTCATCCCCTGCATAAGCAAATGTATGTTTTGCTCGTGGCGAATACGCGAGATAGGCGTTTTCTGGGTATTGACGAACGGTGCCGTACCCTGTTAAATGTTCGATTTCTTCACGAATATCATTTTCTGTGATATTCATTTCCCGCAAGGTTTTGCCGGCAATCCCGTTTTGTTCAATGACCAATGCCAATAGAATGTGTTCAGAACCTACTGCTTGGTGCTTAAAGTATTTTGCTTCTTCTTGGGCGATAGCCAAAACGGCTTTCGCGCGTTGGGTGAATAATTCATCCATCTCTTTCACTTCCTGTCTTCGTAACTTAATCGTTCTAGAATTGCATGGAGCAAATCAGCTCGTGTTCTATTTTCATAAGGAGAACGTCCTAGAACTGCTTTCGCGATGACGGTCAACAATAAATTGCCTTCTCGCTTGGACAGGATTCCTTCCTCATAAAGTTTCTGGATTATTGCATATGCATCTTTTTCCGAGATGGTTTCATCGAATAATTGATTCATTTCTTTTAAGTAGTGGTGGCTGTCAGTAATTTTGACTTTCTCGATCCGAATATAGCCGCCCCCGCCGCGTTTGCTTTCAACCGCATAGCCTCTTTGAACGGTAAAGCGGGTATTGATCACGTAATTTATTTGTGAGGGCACGCAGTTGAACAAATTTGCCATTTCTGCGCGACGAATCTCAATGGTTTCACTGTCTTCAAGAATTTTCTTCAAATATGCTTCAATCAAATCGGAAGTATTGTGATGACTCAATTCATTCCCTCCCTTGACTAATTCTGACCTTCATTATACCCAATTTTTGAATCCTTGGAAAGATGTACGCTTGCACAAATGGCCGGACTAAAGGAAATTTTAAAGACACCGGTGCCTCACTATTAGGTTTAGAAACAAAAACAAGCAGCTGGACGGGGAACAAAAAGAGAATTCTTTGGTCCCCGAAGGCTGCTTGGTTAAAGTATTTGGTTTTAGCTAGTTTCTAATCACTTTCTGAGCTACTTTCACTCGTAGCGCTTGAATCAGAGGAATCATCTGAACTACTGCTTGGCGTCGATGAGGACGAATCATCTGGTTCAGGTCCTCTAGAGATCGTGACCGTTACAGTAGAGCCAACTTCGACGGAGGTTCCAGCACCTGGAGAGACACGGACAACATGTCCAGCTGGTACCGAGTCATTATAGCCGTCCTCTTCCTCAAAAGTTGAGTCCAATCCCGCTTCATTCAAGTCTGCTTCTGCATCGGCTTGGCTTTTCCCAACAATTCTTGGTACATTGACCATTTCCTGCCCACTGCTGACCGTCAAAGTGATGGTCGTTTGGGAAGTCACCACCGTTTCACCTGTTGCGGGTGCTTGGGCGATGATCGTGCCTGATGGTTGACTGCTAGATTGATAGATCACTTCGATCTGTGATCGGTCGACACCACGAGAAGTCAATGCTGCTCTTGCATCTGCCTCTGTCATGCCGTAATAATTATCCATTGCGAAGCTATCTGGTCCGGAGCTGACCTTAAAGGTGATTTCGTCTTCTGCTGGGGAAACTTCCCGCCCTGCTGCTGGTGATTGACTGATAATATCCCCTTCATCGACATCATCTGACGACTCTAGCTCTTCTTTGATTCTGTCTTCATCAAAGCCCAAATCGATCAACTCTTTTTTGACATCATCAAAGGAACGACCTTCATAGTCATCAAGGGTGATTTTCTTCGTTCCACTACTGATGTAGAGAGTCACGACGGAATTCTTTTTGACTTCATTGCCTTCTGGGGGATCGGTTTTGACGACATTGCCTGCTTCGACTTCATCATCTTCGATTTCTTCCACCTCGTCTGCGACTTTCAAACCGGCGGCTTCCAGTTCGGCCCGAGCGGCGGCTTCTGTCTGACCACTGACTTCAGGAATTGCCACATCTCCCCGACCACCGCCGAATAGGAAGTAACTGCCTATCCCTAGCAGTGCGATCACCATAATGATTGGCAGCAGTAGCCAGCGTTTGCGTTTTTTCTTTTTCGGCTGGGCCGCTTCTTCAGCTTGATCCGCTGCCGTTTCTGCCACGGGTTCTTCCACTGGCGGCGTTTCGACTTGGGCTGCTTCCACAGGGGTCAGCACTCTCGTTTCATCCATCAGGGCATGAGGTTCCCATCTCGGTTCATTGAGCCGTTCAGGAGACAACACGGTATCGAGATCCGCCCGCATTTCATCGGCGGTCTTGTAACGATCCGCCGGTTCTTTGGCGGTCGCCTTCAACACGACGTTTTCCAACGATTGCGGAACATTTTTGTCATAGATCCTAATCGACGGGATCTCATCTTGGAAGTGTTTCAAGGCGATCGTTACGGCTGATTCGCCATCAAAGGGTACTTTGCCGGTTAAAATTTCATAGAGAATGATCCCAATCGCATAAATATCTGATTGATTGGTGGCCATACTGCCTCGTGCTTGTTCTGGTGAAAGATAATGCACCGAGCCTAGCATCGAGTTGGTTTGGGTGATCGACGTTTCTGATAGAGCGATCGCGATCCCAAAATCGGTGATTTTCACCACGCCGTCTTCATTGATCAGCACATTCTGGGGCTTTAGGTCCCGGTGAATGATACGGTGCTGATGGGCCAATGCCACCGCTGATAAGATTTGTTGGATGATATCAACGATCTGCAAATAAGGTACGGGATAGTGCGTTTGGATATAGCGCTTGAGATCCATTCCTTTGACATATTCCATCACCAAAAACTGCATGCCGTCTTCTTCACCGACATCATAAACGGTTACGATGTTGGGATGAACCAGCTCAGTCGCCGCCAAGGCTTCTCGTTGAAAGCGCCGAATCGCACTTTGGTCGTTTTGGAAGTCAAAACGAAGCACTTTGATTGCCACTTCACGGTCTAAGATCAAGTCATGCGCCAAAAACACATTTGCCATTCCGCCGCTGCCGATATTGCCGATGATTTTGTATCGGCCGTTTATCTTCTTCCCAATTTCGATCATGGGCGCTCTCCTCCAACTTTAATCAATAATACCGTGATATTGTCGACACCGCCGCGTTCGTTGGCTTGATCGATCAATGATTGCACTGCTTCTTCCAGCTCAGGGGTTTCTTGGATCGTTGCTGTGATCTCTTCATCTGAGACCATGTTGGTCAATCCATCTGAACACAGCAGCAAATAATCCCCGTCTGCAATAAAGTGGATCGCCACATCGACTTCGACTTCGCTTGGCATACCGATCGAGCGGGTCAAAACGTTTTTGCGAGGATGATTCAAGGCCATTTCTGCCGTGATTTGTCCTGACTTCACCAATTCATTGACCAGTGAATGGTCCTCTGTGATTTGGGTCAGCACTTGATTGCGTAAAAGATAGGCACGGCTGTCCCCGACATTGGCGATCGTAAACTGGTCGCCTAATAAGGCCACAGCAATGATCGTGGTGCCCATGCCGCTAAGTTCTTCTTGTTCTTGTCCTTTTTGGAAAATCACTTGGCTTTCCGCTTGGATTTTTTGGATCAGCCATTGGGCAGTTTTTTCACTATCTGTCAGTTCTGTCTGTTCCCAAGCGGTGCCGATCTCACTGACTGCTTGACGGCTAGCGACATCTCCGGCCCGGTGGCCCCCCATGCCATCGGCAAGCAAGGCCAATGTCACATTGGCTTTATTTACATAGGTTGCTGCAAAATCTTGGTTTGTGTTGCGACGTTTGCCGACATCTGTTTGAAAACGAATCTCCAATTTCTTTCACCTCGTTACTTTTTGCGTAGACAACTGATAAAAAAGCCATCTGTCATAAAATCTTGCGGATAGATCGTCAACATATCCTCTTGAACAGCTTCAGCTGCCAGCGGTCCTACCGCAAGAGGCATTTGCTCAAATTCAGGATGGTCAGCGAGAAACGCTGCCACGACTTGTTGATTTTCTTCCGCTAGAATCGTACATGTGCTGTAGACCATTATACCCGATTTTTTCAAGGTTGGGGCGGCACTTTCCAAAATCTCTCGCTGAATCTGCGGCAAGCGTTGGAAATCGGCTTCCGTCTTGCTGTATTTGATGTCTGGCTTACGGCGCATCAATCCTAGTCCAGAACAAGGGGCATCCACTAAGATGCGATCAAATTGTTCGGGTGCAAAGGTTTGAGCCGTCTCCCGCGCATCCATCACGCGGGTTTCCACAACTGCTTCTACGCCTAAACGTTGGGCATTTTGCTGAATCAGCTTAACCTTATGGGCATGGATATCCAGTGCTGTCACTTTGCCGCCCTCTGCGGCAGACAAGAAGGCAGCGATATGGGTCGTTTTGCCTCCTGGTGCGGCGCAGGCATCCAATACTTGATGGTCCCGAGCTACTTGTAAAACGGGGGCAACCAGCATCGAACTTTCATCTTGGATCGTCAGTAAGCCTTCTTTGTAGAGGGAAGAGCCCGCCATAAAGCCTTTGTCAGCCACAACCCCATAGGGGGAAAGCTCACTTGGCCGTGCGTCGATGCCTTCTTCTTGCAGCCGCTCGATCGCTGCTGCTTGCGAGATGCGCTGCAGATCGATACGACCACTGGCATGATTGGGTTCAAATAGGGCATAGCCCAGCTCACTGGTTTCTTCGATCCCAATTTGTTTGACTAGTTTCTTCGTTAGCCACAGGGGCAAACTGATTTCCGTTGCTAGACGTTCCATTGGGTCTTTGATCAATGCCAAGTCTGGCACTCCTTGTCGTTGGATCGTGCGCAGCACCCCATTGACGAATTTACCGGTTCCCGGATTGCCTTTGGCTTTCGCGATATCCACGGCTTCATGAATGATGGCATGGGCGGGTACTTTATCGAGATACAGCATCTGATACAAGGAAAGCCGCAGCAGCGTTTTGACCCATGGATCGACTTTGCGGGCATTTTTAATAAACCGGTCCAAATAATAATCCAATAAAAGCTGACGACTGATGGTGCCGTACACCAATTCAGTCAATAAGCGACTGTCTTTGTCATTTAAACGCCCTTGATTCATCAATTCCCGTAGTAGTAGATTGGAATAAGCGCCACCTTTTTCGATTCGTAACAACGCTTCTAGGGCCACAAAGCGCACTGTATATTGTATGTCTCCAAGATTACGCTTCATAGGTACCTACCTGATCCCCTTTTTGAATCTGTTGTCCACTGCCGTTTAAGAATGCGGCAATGTCTTGTCGGCCTTTTCCAGCTGGCTGCAATTCATCGATTGCCAATACCGTGCCTTCACCACAAGCGATCAACAACGTTTTTTTCGTCCGTTCAATGATCGTTCCTGGCGGGGCTGTCGTCGTTTGCTCCAACGGTGTTACTTGCCAAAGCTTCCAGCGGTTGCCGTTTTGTGTCGTAAAAGCGATCGGCCATGGCCGCATGCCTCGGACTTGGGCATCGATTTGCACCGCCGTTTTCTGCCAGTCGATGGCTTCTTGTTCACGGCTGATATTTGGTGAAAAGGTGACTTTTGCTTCTTCTTGCGGGACAGGCTGCAGCTCTCCCGACAAGATTTTCGGCACAGTTTCCAGCAGCAAGTCTTTGCCTAATAGGCTCAACTTATCAAACATCGTCCCCACATCATCTTGTGCCGTGATCGGCAAACGAGCTTGAGCAAAAATACCACCAGCATCCATTTTTTTGATCATTTCCATGATGGTTACACCCGTTTCTTGCTCCCCTTCCATGATGGCATAATGCACAGGTGCTCCGCCTCGGTATTTCGGCAGTAGGGACGCATGAACGTTGATAGCGCCATACTTCGGTACTTCTAGTAAAGCACTAGGTAAAAATTGGCCGAAAGCTGCCGTGATCAGCAGATCAGGTGCTAAAGCTTGAATCTGCTCCATTTCTGGTGACCCACTGATTTTTTCTGGTTGTAAAACCAACAAGCCATGCTTCAACGCCGCTTCTTTGACGGGGGTCGGAGTAATGATTTTTTTGCGACCGACGGGACGATCCGGCTGGGTCACGACTGCTGCCACTTCATAACCGGCTTCAAGCAAGCCTTCTAAAATTGGGACGGAAAACGCCGGGGTACCCATAAAGACGATTTTAGTCATTTTCATGTTCCTCCATATACTTTTCTAAGTCTTCTTCAGGAATGCGTTCGACGAGCTTGTCGACAAACAGCACGCCATTTAAATGATCGATCTCATGCTGCATCGCCCGCGCCAAGTAACCGAATGCTTCCACTTCCATTTCTTCTCCTTCTCGATCGAAATAGCGGACAGTGATCTCGTCTGCTCGTTTGACGGTCCCGAAGGTGTGAGGAATACTCAAGCAGCCTTCCACATCCAGGGATTCACCAGAAGAAGCGATGATCTCAGGGTTGATCATTTCAAAGCGATCGTCTTCTTCGACTTCCACGATCGCCACTTGCAGGTTTTTGCCGACTTGCGGTGCGGCAATACCGATCCCATCGTGGGCAACCATCGTTTCATAAAGGTCGTCTAGTAGCTGAACGAGCTCATCGGTAATTACTTTGACGGGTTTTGCTTGCCGACGAAGACGTTCATCGGGGGTAATAATAATAGGATAACGCATATTTTCTCCTCTAAATAAAATTCAACGGCTCTTGGTCAATCGACACGTACAATCCTTTGCGCTGATCGATTTGACTTTGATCCAACAGACGGGTCAACAAAGCAGGTAGCTGCGGTTCATTTTTGTATTTAATGATCAATTGGTAGTAATAACGGTTTTTCACCCGCAAAATCGCACTTGGTGCCGGCCCCAACAAAATACTTTGCGGTGACAGCTCCTGCTGCAGATCCCGCGCGATCGCAAACATCTTCTGAGCGGCGACTTGCTCTTCGGGATGGCTGCAGGTGATTTTGACGGTGAAATAATACGGTGGATAACCGCTTTGGTGCCGCATCCACATCTCTTTTTGATAGAAATCTTCGTAGTCTTGCGACTGCGCCAACTGGATGGCGTAGTGCTCAGGGTTGAATGTTTGGATCACCACTTCGCCGGTTTTTTCTGCCCGACCTGCCCGACCACTGACCTGAGTCAGCAGCTGGAACGTCCGTTCACTCGAACGAAAATCTGGCAAATTCAAGGCGGTATCGGCATTCAAGACCCCTACCAGTGTGATATCAGGAAAATCCAAGCCTTTGGCGATCATTTGAGTCCCTAACAAAATATCCGCTTTTTTCTCCCCAAATAAGGTCAAGATTTTTTCGTGGGCGCCTTTTTTGCGGGTGGTATCGACATCCATCCGTAAGACCCGCGCTTCGGGAAACAGTTCCTTCAACTCTTCTTCCACTTTTTGCGTGCCCGTTCCGTAATAACGAATCTTGTCTGCATTGCAGTTGGGGCAACGATGGGGGATGTGTTCTTCATGTCCGCAATAATGACAGCGCATCGTTTTGGTATCCATATGCAGCGTCAAGGAGATGTCGCAGTTTGGACAAGGCAAAACATACCCGCAATCGCGGCACATCACGAAGGAAGAGTAGCCGCGCCGATTCAGCAGCAAGACGATCTGTTCTTTACGGGCCAAACGGTCTGTGATTTTTTCCTGTAACGGACGAGAAAAAGTTTGATACTTTTTATTGGCAAATTCGGTACGCATATCCACGACTTCGATCTGCGGTAATTGCGCACTGGTTTTTGCTCGTTGATTCAATTTCAATAAGCGGTAGACTTCTTTTTGGGCCCGAGCACGAGATTCTAATGATGGCGTCGCACTGCCTAACACCACTGGACAGTGATGGTACTGACTGCGCCAAATCGCTAAATCTCTCGCATGGTAACGAGGGGCTTCCTCTTGCTTGTAGGAAGCTTCGTGCTCCTCATCGACGATGATGACCCCGATGTTTTTCAACGGAGCAAAAATCGCCGAGCGGGCGCCAACCACCACCTGCGCCCCCCCACGTTCGATCTTACGCCATTCATCGTATTTTTCACCTTGGGACAAGCCGCTGTGTAAAACAGCCACTGCGTCGCCGAGACGGCTTTTAAAGCGTTCGACCATTTGCGGGGTCAAAGCGATCTCCGGTACGAGCATGATCGCGGTTTTGCCTTGTTTCAGCAATTGGGCGATCGCTTGTAGGTAGACTTCTGTTTTTCCACTGCCGGTGATCCCTTCCAGTAAAAAGGTCTGCGCCTCTTGGTTATCCGCACAAGCAGTGATTTGCGAAACTGCAGCTGCCTGTTCTTCATTTAATTCAAGGGGGACCGTTTTTTGAAATTGACGGTCTTTGTAAGGATCACGGTAGGCTTCAACTTCCGTAAAGGTCAGCCAGCCAGCTTCTTGCGCTTGGTTCAAAGCCGCGATGGAAATCCCTTGTTCGGTAAAAAAGGAAACCGGCAAGCGGGCTTCCTCTGTCAAAATCTGTAAGATTTCCAGCTTGCGTTTGGCCCCTTTGCGCAGCTGTTGCTGGACGGCGGGGATTTCTGCTGGCTCGATCTTGCGTTCAATGTAACGGGTCATTTTCGCTTTGTTTTTATTTTTCACGAGATACTGCAATTCAACTACTGCGGCTTCCCGCAAAGGCTTCAACTGCGGCAGCAGCCCTGCATTTTCGGCGTCTTGCCAACTGAGGATGCCGTTTTCGGGAAAATATTCTTTGATGGGATGATTTCCTTCCAGCAAAACGATCTGCTTTTGGTACTCGGCTTTCATCACACTAGGCAGCATCGTCTGCAAGCAAGTAATCTTAAAGGCAAAGGTCGTTTCCTTCATGTAGTCGGCTAATTGGAGAAGTTCTTCATTGACGACAGGCGACAAATCCAACAAACGAACGATTGGTTTTAAGGTCTGTTGCGGTTCGGCAACTTCTGAAAGGCCGACGACGAACCCTTGGATATGGCGGTCGCCTTTGCCAAATGGCACTTCGACCCGCATTCCTGTCTCAATGGCGGCTTGTAATTCTGATGGGATCAGATAAGTAAAAGGCTGATCGGTCTGCATCGTGGGAACATCCACGATCACTTCTGCTATGTACGCCATTTCTTCTCCTCCTTTTAGGTTCTATTTTACTAAATGGGTGGGGGTTTGTCTGTACCCCTTACAAAAATTTAACCATCACCATTCAAAAGAAAAAGCCAGAACACAGGCGTGCTCTAGCTTGCTTTTGTCTATAGCTTTTGTTCGTCGCGGATACGCGCTTCTAATTCTTTTTGTTCTTGGTCTTTTTGCGCTTTGCGCTCTTCTTGTTCCATTTTCAAGCGGGCCCGTTTGATTTCTGGATGCGGATCATTAACGACTAATTCCGCTTCGATTTCTTCAAGTGCTTGACCCACACTTTTCACTGAATCAAAGTTTTCTAGTGTTGCTTGCGCACCGGCATCAAGTTCATGCGCCCGTTTACTTGCTAAGATCACTAATGAATATTTTGAATTGACACGATCCAACAAAGAATCGATTGAAGGTTTTAACATCATATTTCTTACAGCTCCTCTAACATTTTGATATAGGTTCCGATTACTCGGTCAACGCGAAAATGTTCACTCGAAATAATTTCGCGAATTCGTTGGACTGCCTTAGGTACTTCATCATTGACAACGGCATAATCATACAAAGCCATCATTTCGATTTCTTCACGGGCGACACGCATCCGTTCATCGATCACTTCGGCAGAGTCGGTTCCTCTTCCTGTAATACGAGAGCGTAATTCTGCCAGATCAGGTGGCGTCAGAAAAATAAACACACCATCGGGAACTTTGTCTTTTACTTGTTTTGCCCCTTGCACTTCGATCTCTAAAAACACATCTTTTCCTTGATCCAATGTTTGTTGGACATAAGATAATGGGGTGCCATAATAATTGCCGACATATTCGGCGTATTCCAGCATTTCACCGGCTTCGATCAAGGCTTCAAATTCTTCACGCGTGCGGAAATAGTAATCGACCCCTTCCACTTCCCCCTCGCGTTTTTGACGAGTGGTCATTGAAACGGAATATTGAAAATCGTTGTCGTCACTCTCAAAAATTGCTTTGCGCACGGTCCCTTTCCCTACTCCGGAAGGTCCTGATAAAACTATAAGTAATCCTCGCTCTGACATAATGACGTCCTTTCACTGACATTTGCTTAACGTCTATTTTGCACTTTTTTTCAGCAACTTTCAAGAACTACTTTATTATAATGGGAATTTCATGAAATTGCTAGTCTACACTTCGGCTGCTTTCTTAAAAGCCCATGTTGCTTAAGGTATTGATGACCCCTGCTAATTCGTCTTTAGCGGTGATCGCTTTTTCGGTAGGATCCGTCACTTCTTGACAATCGATACGCACGATGTACCGACGATTTAAAGAAACAGCTACGCCATCAACTAATAGATGAAGAAAATCCGGCTCGATGGCTACGCAGGCATCTTCCCATGCAGAGAAATTCTCTTTGTCAGAGGGTATACTGCGTTTGATGACATTTTTTCCGCTCAGTTCGTGAAAGGTGATATCGTAATATTTCATTGGTTCATTCCTCCTACTCGATGTTTTGAACTTGTTCTCTGATTTTTTCAATGATCGTCTTCATTTGGACGACACTGTTTTTGATTTGGATCGGACTCGATTTTGAGCCGATCGTATTGACTTCCCGGTTCATCTCTTGGATCAAGAAATCCAGCTCTCGACCTATTGGTGTCTCAGCTGCCATCAGCTCCGTCATCGTCGTTAAATGGATACTTAAACGATCCAGTTCTTCGTGAATATCGCCGCGTTCCAATAAAATCGCCAACTCTGTCAGTAAACGATCGCGCTCGACTTCTTCCCCTAGATAGGCAGTCAGTTTCTTTTCAAAGCGTTCTTGGTAGTCCGCCTCATAGAGGGTCACGAATTGTTTGAGTTCTGTCAGTTTTTCCTGTAGCTGTCGCTGATTTTCTTGTAAGATCTGCAGAATGCCTTGCCCTTCCACCCAGCGGCTTTGGTCGATCGCTGCCAGCGCTTGATCTAATGCTTCCATCACGCCATCAGCTAAGGTGCTTTCTTCTGGCTCTTGATCAGAGATCGTTAGAAAAGCTTCATGGAGCAGGAATTGTTCCAGCAATGCTGCTTTGGGCAGCTCTGCTAGGTCAAAACGGTCTTTGGCTTCGGTATCGATTTCCTGCATGAAACGTTCCAGCAGGTCCCATTGGATCTCGATCTGTTTCGTATTTGCGGTTTTTTCTTTTAAAGTCACATACAATTCGATTCGTCCTCGCTGGAGGGTCTGCTTGATCGACTGCCGTAAAGCACCTTCTAGAGGATTCAATTGTTTGGGCATTCGCAGCTGCAGGTCCAAAAAGCGCTGATTGACACTTTTGATTTCAATTTCGATCTGCACATCTGGCGTTTCTGCACTGCCTTTGCCAAAACCAGTCATACTTTTCATTTGATCACTCCTCACCCTTTTGCTTTCTTACATGGAAAGCAGGGCTTTTTTAAGTTCTGCAAATTCTTCATTGGATAAGGTCACGCCTTTGCCCATCTTCTCGTGCTCTGGGCCCCAATCTCTCAGATCAAATTTTGGCGGACGCCCATTCCAGCTCACCAAATTCAATTCTTTGCGCCAGCCTCTTTGATTTTCCGAAAGCACGGCGATCTCTTCAACGATTTCATACGAAAATTTATCCATTTTCTGCTCCTTTCAAAAGATAGTGACTATACGCTGCCATTAAAGCAGTCAGCGGGTAACGCCGACGAATCTGCTGAAGGGCGGGCAGATTCAATTGCTGCGTCCGATAAAAAAAGAAAAAGCGGTTTTGCTCGGACAAGACAAAAAAACGGTCGCGATAATAGCTCAGCCACTCGGTGATCGACCAGGCATCGGCTTCTTCCACTGCCTTTAGCGCAATTTTTTCAGCTAAAGCCGTTAGCATCGTTTCCTGCTCATAAATCACCGTAGGCGCTAGATACAATACTTTCGCGGTACACTCTATCAGTATACGCCCCCACTGCTCAAATGGCACATCCTGTTGATAGAATTTACGCATTTTTTTCCAAAATTCTTTTTTCTTTAGTTCCTGATAAAGCAACGGGTCTGTCTGGCGTAGCTCTTTCAAAAAGCCCCGCCATAACGGCTGAAAATCAACCGTCTTTTCAAAGGTATACCAATGGCCTTGGTATTTGCCGAACACTTTCAAGGTTTCCAAATAGCCTAAGGTCATATTATCCAGCGAACGCTGGGCATCAAAAACCAAAAAGCTGCCTAAGGACCAAGGAGACCCCAACGAAAGCTGCGCAGTTTCTTCCGTCAAAACCGTCCTTTTATTGATGCCAGGTCCTTGGACATCCACGGTGATACATTCCGTTGCCCCTTGCTGGAGAGCGACATCGATGGGCAGGTTATTGCGATAGCCGCCATCGATATAATAAGCATCATTAATTTTTTGCGCCTGCATCGCTGGATAAAATGAGGCGGATGCCAACAACCAATGCAGATTTTCCTCAACTGCGGATGGATCAAAGGCATAGATCGTCTCCTTGAAGTCGGGCAGACGAGTCGTACAGATCAGCAAATGACAAGCAGTTTGGCTGAATTTTTCTTGATCAAAGGTCTTTTGCAAAAGCTTTGCCAAGGGTTCGGTACTGGCGCCGTTGCTTTTGACCGCTTCGCGGACCAGCGAGTTGGCTTGATTCATCAAATCCCGCAGCGTTTGGGCTCGTACCGAAGCAAGCGGATAGTGCAATACTTGCTCGCTGGAGATATTTGCCCATAAATCGACGGCCGCTTCCACATCGTTCATTAAAATCAAGGCGCCATTCAACGCACCAACGGAAGTTCCCGTGATCCATTCAAAGGTGATGCCCCGTTCTTGCAGCGCTTGCCAAACCCCGATTTGATACGCCCCATGAGCACCGCCACCGCCTAAAACCAGCGCCGTCTGATAAGCTAGCGCTTTTTGATACCCTTGAGGGACCACCTGATACCCTTGCTGGATAAACCACTCAGCCAAGGGGGTCCGATGAGGGAGCTGCCACAAGACGGCTGCTACAAAACGACTGCGGGCAAAGCTTTCTGTCACGGCTAGCAGTTGTTTCCAAGTAAAATCGGCGGCTGCTTCCACCAGCAGATTGGTGATAGTCAGTGTCTTTTGGTCAAAATCAAACTGCCCGGCAAGGTAAAAGCGGCCATAACGGCTGTCGATCTGCCAGCCCTGCTGCGCCATGTCGGCAAGAAAGGCTCGTCGCGCTTTTGAGTGCGACTCAAAAAAGGAAAAGACCAGTCGGCTTTCTTGAAACCCTGCCCTTTGTGCAAGAAAATCGATCGAAGTCAGTTTTTTCACTTTCATCAAGACGCCTCCTTAAGCAAAAAAGAATAGACGAATGACACGCCGGCTGCCGTACCACTCGAGCTATTCTTTTGATTAAAATGTTCGTTGTGCCATGTTGAATGCTGCCAACATCTCATCCGTGGCTTCATCGACTGGCGTCACAGATTCCAAATCACCTTGGATCACACGACGGGTGACACCGCCCATTTCGCCACAGGTGATCAGCGTGATCATTTTGCGGCCTTCTACTTCGTCAAGCAAATAGACATCGGTCGGATCGACCCGCACAGAAGAAGTCGCGGTATACGTGTAAATATTTTCCAGATCGGTCACATAGATAGCCGCCCCGATGGCGACATCATCCAATGGTGTAAACAAAAGATCTGGCGATTGGGCGCGATGGCTAGCTAACGCGTAATTGCCTTCCCCCATTTTTTGGGTGGGACTTAACGTACCAGCACCATACAGCAAGGCCTCGTTGGCCAAGCCTTTAAAAATCGGCAGATTGATCCCAACACTAGGAACCGCCACGCCGCCGATCACTGGCAAAGCTTTGTTGCTCAGCTGCGCCCGTAAGACTGCTTCTGAACTTGCCGGCTCCACGGCATCAAAATCAAAGGTCGCTTCCGCTTCCATGTTTTTTTCCACATCACTACGATCAATGGTGCCGACTGCGTAAGCTTCACCCGTTTGTTTAATAAAATAATTTTTGATTTGATTATTAAAAATCAAGGCTAAACCAATCAATAACAGCAAAAGCAAAAAGAGATTGCTCAGCCAATTAGAAAGTCTACTTTTCTTTTTTCTCATAGGTTCTCGTCTCCATTAGTTTCTTCTTTTATCATACCAAAATCCTCATAAAGACGCCAATTTTGGCCATTTTTTTTACGAAAAGACAAGATTTGCCTTTTTTTGTCGAAAAAGGGAACTTAAAAATTGTTTTTTCTGTTATTTTGTAATATAACTTTAAACGAAAAGATACAAGCAATTTTCAGCGCTTTGTTGTAGAATGAACTTAGTAGATAGGAGGGATCGATCGGCATGTCTAACACGATTTACGTACATATTGATACAACCAGCAATGCCGTCTTGACCCGCGGGCTTGCCCCCCAAGATTTTAACAAGAGCATTGTCCATCAGCCCAAGAATTTGCTCTTGCTTGATCCTTCCAGTGATTTCGGCGAATTCGACGGTCATACGGGCTTAAAAGTCATCCGTGGAATGGAAGATGTCCAACTGTTTTTTCAGCAGATCAACAAAGGTCGTATTGCTGAAGAAATGAAGTGGATCGATTTTAACGATTACGAGATGGTCAAAGAATTGACGCCTTTAGAGATCTCCGAATTGTTATATTTTGGCCACATGAAGACACACCTCCACTCCCCTTTCTTTTACAAACTGCAAAATAACTTTGTTTTCTTTGACTTAAAAGATGCACGTTCCCGCGTTTATTATCGCTATTTAGATGAATATTACCGGATTTTGGCGGATCGGATCACCCGCATCGTCTTAGAAAAAATCAATGATCGCCTCTCCTTTTTTAAAAAAGCAACACCGGTGGAAAAGCTCGATTTTAATTTGCTGAAAGAGTTGCGGGGAATCATGCAAGAAGGCATCGTCTTCTGTCTGACACAAGAGCAACTGATCGATAAAACTTATACGATCCCGATCTATCTTTCAGAAGATGCTGGCTTAAAAAACACGCTGGTCAATCAAAAAGAGCTGGATCAAATTGCAGTTTTGCGCTACTCAGCCAGCAAAAAAAGCTGGTCGTTGGAAATCGACCAAGAAGATCTAGCGTTTGGCTTTATCGACAAAAAAATGTCTTGATGCTTCTCTTTTTCAAAGAGCATCAAGACATTTTTTATGATTTCATTTCTAAAACTAAGCTTTAGGCACAAATAATTTTGGAGCGGCCTTGACTAAGAGACCTAATACGACCCCTACATAAACGATATTGATAATGACCGACGTCCCATTGAAGATCAAGGAATACAGATACGGACTTTGTCCTTCTGGTGCGTACATTCCCCAGACAAAGACCCCTGCCCAATAATGCCAAAACCAACGGCTGATCACCGCCACGATGCCCCCTAAGACGACATACCACGTAACGGTTTTGCTGTTTTGTCGGATCGCTTGCTGGATTTTATTAGCAAACAAGCCGCCCATCCCGCCAAAAGCAAAGGCAAAGGGGTATTCAAAGATGATCTGTGGAACGGTGATAAAGTTACGCATGGCGCTACCAATCAAAATATTCAGCAAGCCCCACATAAATCCAGCTGTCATTCCCGGCAGCACCCCACGACGATACGAATACAAGACCAAGGGCACGAGACCTAGAGACAAGTCGATACTGGAATTGGCTGTCTGGATCGGGATATACGACAAGACGACCCCGATCGCAGCGATCATCGTTCCTTCCGTCCAGACCTGCAGCGACATTTTTCGTTTCAAAAAAAACTCCTCCTTTAGAATCATCACAATTCACAAAGGAGAAGTGTTGGACACTTCAACTCGTCACAATTCCTACGTTCGCATGATCGAAACAGGTACGAAGGGTTTAGAGTACTCTCATTCTCAGCCTTTGCAGACTCCCCTTTGTGATTAGATTCTATTTTATTTTTTGCTTGCGTTTCGCAAGTCACTTTCAAGAATACCATAAATTGGTGAAAAGAAACATGACTGCGATCGTTTTTTCTAAAAACATCCTGAAACTCCTCAGAAAAAAACAACCAATGAGGGGTTAAAGACCGACCATTGGCTGTTGTTCTCATGCTTATGAGGCATGATTAAATTGATAATTTTGATTCAAACAGTGGACTTACTGGTTTGTTCTCATGGATTCGTTTAATCGCTTCGCCCATCAAGGCACCGACACTGATCTCATCGATTTTTTTCGACTTGCGGTCTTCTGGCAAGTGAATCGAATCTGTCACAACTAGATGCTCAATGGCCGAATCTTCGATTCGTTCCAAGGCAGGTCCTGACAAGACAGGGTGAGTACATGAGGCGTAAACACTTTTGGCACCTGCTTGTTTCAACGCATTCGCAGCCAATGTGATGGTACCCGCAGTATCGATCATATCGTCGATCAAGACACAAGTTTTGCCTTCAACATGACCAATGATATTCATGACTTCCGCTACGTTGGCTTTCGGACGACGTTTGTCGATGATCGCGATTGGTGACTTAAGAAACTCAGCTAATTTGCGGGCACGAGTCACGCCCCCGTGGTCTGGTGAAACGACGACGACGTCATCGCCTTGAATGCCTCTTTCCAAGAAGTAGTTGGCGATCAATGGTGCACCCATCAAGTGGTCAACGGGGATATCAAAGAACCCTTGAATCTGTGAAGCATGCAAATCCAGTGTAACCATACGGTTCGCACCGGCTTTTTCGATCATGTTTGCTACAAGTTTTGCGGTGATTGGTTCTCTTGATCGCGCTTTGCGGTCTTGTCTTGCATAACCATAATAAGGCATTACTACATTGATCGTCTTCGCACTGGCGCGCTTCAAAGCATCGATCATGATCAGCAATTCCATTAGGTTATCGTTTACAGGGCTGCTGGTTGATTGAATCACGTAGACGTGGGCACCACGAATACTTTCTTCAATATTCACTTGGATTTCACCATCGCTAAATTGTTTGACTGAACACTTACCTAATTCAACACCTACTGCAGCTGCGATTTTTTCCGCCAAAGGACGATTTGAGTTCAGAGAAAAAATCTTCAATCTTGGATCAAAATAATGATTTGACATGAGAACCTCCACTTTCTTTGCGTTCATCTAGAAAAAAATGACTCCTTTTACTAGAATCTTCTTCCTAATAAATAGTAGTCATTTTTCCTTAAGAAATCAAGTCATTTCGCTATTTCTAATTTAGATAAGGTAACTTTTTCGCGTAATCCGCTTTATTTTCCTGACGGGCGCGGGCAATCGCCATACTGTGTTTAGGAACATCTTTGGTGATCGTTGAGCCAGCAGCGATCATCGTTTCCTCTTCGATGGTCAATGGCGCAACTAGATTGGAGCCAGAGCCGATAAAGCAATTGTCGCCGACAGTCGTTTTGAATTTGCTCTTGCCGTCATAATTAACAAAGACTACGCCGCAACCGACATTGATGTTTTTGCCTAAGGTCGCATCGCCAACATAAGACAAGTGTCCGACTTTGGTGCCTTCACCAATCGTCGCATTTTTGATTTCCACAAAGTTCCCGATATGGGCATGGGCCAAAATTTCCGCATGGGGACGAAGATGGGCATTGGGACCGACATCGGCGCCATCATGGATGATGCTCTCCTCGATCGTCGATGCCTTGATCGTCACTTGGTTGCCGATCTTGCTGTCTTCAATTTCAGAAGCTGCCGTAATGACACAATCTTCTCCGATCGTCGTCTGCCCTTTGATAATCACACCGGCTTCGATCAAGGTATCTGAACCGATCACAACGCCTTCGTCGATATAAGTCGTTGCAGGGTCGATCAAGGTCACGCCGTTTTGCATGTGCTGACGGTTGATCCGCTGACGCATCAAGCGATTGGCTTCGGCTAAGGCGATGCGGTCATTGACTCCTAATGATTCATGAAAATCTTCGGTTTGATAAGCAGCGATGATTTTGCCGTCTTCCTTTAAGATCTCGATAATATCAGTCAAGTAGTACTCCCCTTGGGCATTGTCCGTATCTAATTTTGCCAAGGCGTCAAATAGCAATTCATTGTCGAAGCAATACGTGCCTGTATTGATTTCTTGGATCAGCGCTTCTTCGGTCGACGCATCTTTTTGCTCAACGATTTTCTCCACGATACCGACACGATCCCGCACGATTCGGCCATAGCCTGTTGGGTCTGCCGCTTGCGCCGTTAAGATCGTCGCCGACGCATTTTTCCCTTGGTGGTAATCGAACAAGTTATTCAAGGTTTCCGTCGTCAATAACGGTGTATCCCCACTAATTACTAAGGTCGTGCCTTTTTTGCCCTTTAAAAATGATTCGGCTTGAACGACAGCGTGACCGGTACCTAATTGTTCGGCTTGTAAGGCATAGTTGGTGCGATCCCCCAGCTGCTCCTTGACCATTTCCGCCCCGTGACCAACGATCGTCACGATCTCTTCAGGATTTGTTTCCACCACTCGGTTCATGATGTGCTCCACCATTGGCTTACCGCAAACCGGATGTAACACTTTATATAACTTCGATTTCATGCGCGTGCCTTTTCCAGCCGCTAAAATTATTGCAAAACGTGCGTCCACGTATTCCACTCCTATCAATCTGAAGGATTTTTATTCATTGAATTTCCTATAAACAGTTTAGCCCAAGTACTTGTAAATTTCAACGATTTAAGGAATCGCCACCTAGACCAATCAAAAAAAGACTGGCAGCCGCCGTTTAAAAAACAGCTGCTTGCGCCAGTCTAAGAGCCACAAAAAATCAGGCTTTTTTCTCAAAGTAATTTCCCGGTACTACCGAGATCGTTTTGGTCTGGGTATCGACATCTTCAACATACAGCAGAGAACTGTAATCGCTGATGGCCCGCTTGCCTTTGAATTTCGTTTCGGCAAAAACCGTAATACCGACTAATTCGGCTTCAAATTCTTCAATCAAGCTCTTCATCCCATTGACCGTGCCGCCGCCTTTCATAAAGTCATCGACCACCAATACTCTAGAGCCGCGCTTTAAGCTGCGCTTGGATAATTCCATTTTTTCGATGCGCTCTGAAGAACCAGAGACATAATTGACACTCACGGTCGAGCCTTCAGTGATCTTGGAATCACGACGCACGATCACGAAGGGAACATTCAAGTAGTAAGAGACTGCTTGAGCGATCGGCACTCCTTTAGTAGCAACGGTCATCACCGCATCGATTTGTTCGCCTAAATATTTGGAAGCGATGATGCGGCCGACTTGGCGCAGTAATTCCGGTTCGCCCAATAAGTCAGATAGATAGACGTAGCCGCCTGGCAACAAACGGTCTTGCTCAGACAAGCGTTCTGCCAGCCCTTCGACGTACGCATACGCTTCTTCTTCAGAAATTTCAGGCACAAAAAAAACACCGCCAGCAGCGCCTGGCACGGTATCAAGAATGCCTGTTCCTCGTTCTTTAAAGGTCTTTTTGATAATAGATAAATCTTCGCTAATCGATGATTTTGCAGAGGCATATCGTTTAGAAAAGAAGGACAATGAAATCAATTCATGGGGATGATTCAACAAGTAATGTGTCATATCGATCAGTCGTTCACTTCGACGTATTTTCACACCGGACAACTCCTTTAGTTTATTCGCCTTATTATAAGGCTTTTTCGGGATAAATGCGAGCATTATCTGAAATATTGCTTATATTGTTCGGTTTTGATTAGAGTTTAAAAAAAAGAAACGAAAATTCTTCGTTTCTTTTTCATAAAGCCCTTTATTTGAGGCGCTGTTTTCGTTGCACGAGGATCACGATGCGTTTGATCAAATTGATCACTAAGAAAAGAGCGATAAAAACCAGCGTGATCGTCGCTCCCGGTGGTGTGTCCAAATAAAAGGAACTGGTCAAACCAGACATCATCCCAATCATGCCGATCACGACACTGATCAAAATCACCGCGTTGAAGCTTTTGCCTAAACGCATACTGATGGCAGCTGGTAAAACCATGATCGCAGAGATCAACAATGCACCCGCAATCGGGATCATCATGGCGATTGCCACCCCCGTCAAGACATTAAAGAGCATCGACATCACTCGCACCGGCAAGCCATCGACATGGGCGGTATCTTCATCAAAGGTCAAGATGTACATGGGCCGTTTGAATAAGAAGAATAAAGCAAAAACGACTAAAAACAAAAAGCCTAAGATCCAGACTTGTTCTTGTGTGATCGTAACGATCGACCCAAACAAATACGATTGGATACTCGTTGCGGAGTTCCCACCGCTAAGGTTCATCAAGACGAGGGCTAACGCTAAGCCACCGGACATCAAAATGGCGATCGAGATCTCTGAATAACTGCGGTACAGTGTTCGCAAGTATTCCAAAATGATTGCGGCAATGACTACGATCAATAGCGTCGTCAAACTGGGATTTAGATTTAGAAAGAAGCCCAGTGCCACCCCTGCTAAAGAGACATGGGACAGCGTATCAGCCATCAATGACTGTCGCCGAATCACTAGAAAGACCCCCAGCATCGGTGCGATACCAGCAATAAAAATCGCCGCAAGAAAAGCTCTTCTCATGAATTCATATGAAAGCAGCGCCATGGTGAATCCTCCTTCCGCACTAAACGGATCTGACGGTCCGCGTATTCTTTGATATCTTCGTGATCATGGGTGATCATCAAAATCGACTTGCCGTGGTCATGAGCATTGTGCCGTAGCAGTTCATAAAACAGATTGCGGGATTGTTCATCCATCCCCGTGGTTGGTTCATCTAAAATAAATAAATCAGGGTCCGTGGCAAAGACCCGTGCCAAGCTGATCCGCTGCTTTTGGCCACCGGACAACTCGCCGATCCGTTTATGACGCACGTCCCACATCCCGACGGCATCTAATGCACGGCGGACATGTTCATGGTCTCGTTTCGTCAAGCGCTTGAACCAGCGATCTCTTGGGTAGCGGCCCGATTGGACCAATTCCAAAACGGTGCTGGGGAACCCGACGTTAAAGGAAGCAATCTGCTGAGGAATGTAGCCGATGCTTAATTTTTCACCAGCAGCATTTTTGGTCGCCAAGGTGACTGCTCCTTTAGAAGGTTTCAACAAACCAAGGGTTGCTTTGATCAAAGTAGATTTTGCCGCCCCATTTTCGCCGGTCAAAATCACGAATTCGCCGTCTTCGACAAAGTAGGAAATATCTTCCAAGACGGGCTCATCATCATAATAAAAGGTCAAATCTTTTACATCGATATAACGCACGCAGGCGCCTCCTTAGTGAATACTTTTTTGTAATGCTGCCAAATTGTCTTCCATTACAGACAGGTATGTTTCGCCGTTATCCATCTGCGCTTGCGTCAAGCTTTCTAATGGATTCAAGACCGCCAGCTCCACGCCTGTTTCAGACGCTAAGGTCTCAGCCACCTTCGATGACGCGTTTTCTTCAAAATAGATAACTTTGACTTGTTTTTCTTCTACATATTCTTTCAGCTCAGCCAAACGACTTGGCGTTGGTTCTTGATCGGGTGAAATGCCCGAAATCGATTCTTCGACTAAATCATACTGCCGTGCCAAATAGCCAAAAGCTGCGTGCTGCGTAACGAAGGTTCGTTGCGTCGCATCTTTTAACGCCGCTTGGTAGGCTTCATCTAAAGCAGAAAGCTTTTCGATATAGGCAACTGCATTTTCCGTGAAGGTTGCCTTTTGCTCAGGAAACTTCGCAATCAAGTCATCGCGGATCGTTTCTACTTCTTGGATCGCTAAGACTGGATCGGTCCAAACATGAGGGTCATACGTATGATCATGGCCTTCATGGCTGTCTTCGCTTTCGTGATCATGTGCGTCATGATCCTCCTCCTCTGTGCCTTCCACCAACTGAATGTTTTTGGCCGCTTCAATCACTGCTGTTTGCTCAGGATCGACGGAATCCGTCAAACTAGCAACCCAAGTTTCTAGCTCAGGACTATTGTAGACAAAGGCATCTGCATCCATGATTTTTGTCATATCTTTGGCACTTGGCTCATAGTCATGAGGCTCGGTTCCTGCAGGGATCAACAAGGAGACCTCTGCTGCATCGCCTACAACTTCTTTCGTAAATTCGTACATTGGATAAAAGGTCGTGACGATCGACAGCTTCTCGGTGTCACTCGATTGACTTGTTGCTTCTTGCTGCCCGCAAGCGCCAAGAAGCACGCCCCCTAAAAGGAGTGCTGTAGTAAGTAAGATTTTTTTCATCGGGATTTCCCCTTCCATTTGCTGGCTCTTCTTTTTATTTTAAAACGGAACAACTCCGTTTTGTTAGCAAAAGTTACTCTATCAAATGATTTCCGGTTCGTCAAGACAAATCGTACGTTTTACGATTTAAAACTTTTATTTCGAGATAAATCGGAAAACATAGGAGAAAACGTTCATTTGAAGCGGATTCTTCTCTCAGAAACTTAGTTATATTTTACACCATTCGCCATGCGCCCCTACTGTGTCAGCTTGAAAAATTAGAGAGTATGTAGGATAATAAGCTAAAAGCACTTGGAGGAAACGAAGATGAATGAATTTGTGACTGTGCCGCCAACTGTAACCAACAGCGAACTGCTGAATCGAATCGATTTACCGGAAGATCCTGCATCGCAGCAAACCGAGGAAATCCGCAAAACGATCGACAAACCATTGTACGAAGAAGACAAAAAGAAAAAATCTGCAAAGAAGCAGCACCAAAAAGAATAGCCTTTGCTTTAGGTAAAGAATCAGACCCCGACGCCTTTTTTTCGTCGGGGACTTTTGTGTAGGGCAGCTTCTAGATGCTTCCTCCCTACCTCAGCTGCCTTTTTCTTCGCCATATGACTGATTTTTATAAAAGGAACAAAAAAACACAGGCACTTCCTGCCTGTGTCCTTGACTCATTCATTTCAATGTACGTACAAGATAAACCTCGTCACAGAACCCTTTTAAGGCATTGTAGACCCGCTGTGCCCGTGAATATTTTTGACAAAGAGCAAAAACAGTCGGTCCGCTGCCGGTCATCAAGGCAACATCGGCACCATATTTCATCATGCGATCTTTGATCTGTTGGACGATCGGATATTTTGGGATCGTGATGGCTTCTAGGCTATTGCCCATGGCAGCGATCATAGCCGAGTAGTCTTCGGCTAAGACGGCGGCAGACAATGCTGCGATATCTGGATGGTGCAGTTGGTCTAGCTCGACTTCTTGAAAGATTTTCCCCGTTGAAACACTCAGACGAGGTTTGACTAAGATGACCCAACATTGCGGCATCGGCCGCAGCGGCGTCACTAGCTCCCCCTTTCCTGCAATATGAGCAGTGGTCCCATACAGACAATAGGGAACATCAGTACCAACTTCCATACCAATATCGATCAGCTCTGCCATGGAAAGATCCAAGTCCCAAAGACGAACCATCCCCCGCAACGCTGCCGCACAATCCGTACTGCCACCACCTAACCCAGCTGCCACCGGGATATTCTTGGTGATGCGAATGCGGATGCCTTTTTTGATACCATAGCGTTTTTTTAAAATACTGGCGGCCTGATAGACATTATTGCGTTTATCGATTGGTAAAAAAGCTTTGTTGGTTTCTACAATGATCTTATCTTCTGCTATCTCTTCCATTATCAGACGGTCGGCTAGATCAACACTAGACATCACCATTTCCAACTCATGGTAACCGTCTGTTCTTTTCTCTAACACATCGAGACCGAGGTTGATCTTAGCTGGCGCTTTTTCAATAATCTCCATCTTCATTCATCCAATCATCTGATAGTTATTTAGTTCTATCATAGCAGATTCTTATAAGATAGTTGAGTGATTTCTCTTGTTTTTGTGATTGTTGCCATTTTGGTTGCCCTTTGGCTTGGTTCCTCGTAAAATAGAGGTACCAACTCAATAGATAAAAGAAAGCGGGGGAACCACATGGCAAATTTGATTCCAAGAGATTTAGCAGGCGGCGAAGAACTATTAGGCAAATTAATGAACAGTTTTTGGCAAGAACGGCAAATGAACACGGACATTAAAGAGTACGAAGACAAGTATCTCGTTCAAGCAGATTTACCCGGCATCAAGAAAGAAAACATCCGCGTCAGTTACGTCAACAATACCTTGACGATTTCAGCGGCTCAAACAGAGACCACTGAAACCGAGGATGATTTCGGACATTATTTGCGCAAAGAACGCTCTAGCAGTGCCTATCAACGGACCTTCACCATCACAGACATTGATGAAGAGTCCATTAAAGCAGTGTTTGAAGACGGCGTTTTGACCCTGACCTTACCGAAAGCTAGCTACAAAGACGCACCCGCAAAAAATATTCCGATCGAATAACCGAGATACCAAAAAGGCAGTCCCTTCAGAGAACGCTCTGGGGGAACTGCCTTTTCTTATTTGCGTGCTTGTCGTCGATACGCCTGTCTTGAGGTCTGTGGTTCTTCTTCGGAGACCTCTTTTTTGACGTACAATTTCAAACTGTACGGTTCATGGTATTTGACATCGTTTTTGACAAAATCACCGCCAGTGATAAATAAGCCCACTGGCTCTAGAGGTTGCTTGCCGGTCCATTGAATCGTGCCGACTTTCGTCATCTCCGTGTAGCTGGTCCCGATCTGCAATACGTACTCGTTTTTCCCTTGCTGTTTGACAAAATAGTAAGGGTACAAGGTATTTTTCGGAATCGTAAAGCCGTTGGATGACGGTTTGATCGCCAATTCTTCTTGAGCGATCAAGGTCTGCAAATGATTCGCCAATACTAGCTGATAGTCTTCTTCAAAATCGATCACCGCTTTTTCAGTCGTCAAACGATCAATGTCGGTGGTGCTGATAGTTTCCCCTTCAATATTGAAGACTTCATCCGGCAAGACTTTGACAAAGGTCTGAGTGACATCGAACTTCAGGTTTTTATTCAAGAAATAATAGAAGATATTCAGTACCCAGAAATAGACTAAGACCAAAAAGCCGATCGTATAAAGGATCGCTTGAAAATAGTTTTGGTTCGCAAACATTCCATAGACGATCCGCAAAATATACGCCGTTGGAATGATACTGAGGATGGTATAGGCGCGATTCAAGTATTTGGGACTGATGTCAAGATAGCCCAAAAATTTGTGGATGCCGTTGATTAAATCTAAAATAAGCGTCATTTTCTCACCTACTCATTTCCTTGATTCTCATCCATGATCACTTGCTGATCTGGCGTGGTTTCTTCACTTGAAGAAGGCGTTTCTTGATTGTTTTCCGGTGTCGTCGGTGAAACACTCTCATCGCTTGATGGTGTCGTTTCTGTTGGCACCGAAGAAGACGGGGTCGTTTCTGGTGTTACTACTTCACTGCTGGATGACGGTGTTGTCTGCTGGTCATCGTTCGTCGGTTGTGAGTCCGTGCTAGCAGGTGTTTGATTTTGACTGTCCTCCGTTATCGAAGACGGTGTGCTTTCACTTGGTGCTTGTTCGGTCGTTTCTGTCGTTTCCGTCGCACGACTTGGTTGGCGATAGCTGCCTGAATTCACCACGCCGGTAGCAGTGGCAATGATCGTTGATATCGTTAAAAGTGCAATTGGTTTTAAAATAGGCGGGACTTTTCGCATGATTCTCATCCTTTTCTTACCCGATGTTGCCCATTGGCAGCCTCGGTTCCTTCAGCCTCTTCTTACCTTTATAATCGTTTCTGACAAAAGGGTCAAGATTCCCGAGGCTTCTGTCGCAGGATTTAAAAAAAACTAAACATGTAACTGTTTTCACAAAAAATAACGACGACAGTTGCCGCCGCTACACAAGGTATTCATAAAACTTTTCAAAGGTCAGGTGCAACGTGCCATGGTAATCCCGTAAAAGGGCGGGCAATGCGATCACTTCTTCATGTTGGATCGGGGCATCGATTTGGATCACCGCTTCTTCTTCATCCAGATAATAAGAACTAAACAGTTCATCATCAGCGACTTCTTCTAGCTGATTGGTCAGCTCTTCATAAAACTTTTCTACGATCGGTTCTGCCAACTCATCAAAGACCGGCTGCAAGGCTGCCTCTACATCTGGAAAAGGCTGTGCGAGTAATTGCTGTCCGCTGAGGGAACGACGGGTATTCTCATAGGTCAAATAAAGCAGGTCGAAATAATCCTCTTCTTCCCCGATCGCTTCTAGCGTCAAAAGGGCTTTTTCTACCAATGAAACCAAGGCCGAGGATACCTCTTGATGCATCACCGCATCGACTTTTTCAAATAGTTGCTGTTTCTCGATGACAAATGTTTCTTCCATAAAAGTGAATTCCGCTTTTTCAAAGCAAAGGGGGGTATCAGAGATAAATAGTTGGATCGTTGCCATGGCGTTGCCTTCTTTCTTTTTCAAGCTGCGGACAAAACAGATGATTTGTCAACAGCGAAAATCTTCGTTAGCATAAATAATAGCAGGTGAACAAATTGTTCATCAAGTAATAAGGAGGAGATCGAATGAGTAAAGTTGCTGTTATTGTCACTGATCTAGTTGAAGATGTTGAATTGACGTCACCCAAAGAAGCACTGGAAGCGGCCGGACATGAAGTAGTCGTTATTAGTAATGAAGGCACCGAGACCGTAAAAGGCAAACAAGGTGGAACGTTTCCCGTCGATGCGGCCATCGATACGATCGATCCCGCCAGTTTTGATGCTTTGTTGATCCCAGGCGGTTTCTCCCCTGACCAATTACGGACCGATGAGCGCTATGTGTCATTGACGAAAGACTTTTTGACATCTGATCGTCCCGTCTTTGCCATTTGCCACGGCCCACAACTGTTTATCCAAACAGGACTGACGAAAGATTTGACCTTGACGGCTTATGATTCTGTGCGACCAGATTTAGCCTACGCAGGTGCCACCGTCAAAGATGAGCCCGTCGTGATCGACGAAACCTATCGGTTGATCACCAGTCGGAACCCAGATGACTTAGATGCCTTCAATCAAGCCATTACTGAGGCATTGAACTAACCGCGAATAAGACGTGGTTTCTTTGATAGAAAAAAAGCCGCCAGTTGCAGCGTTCGATCCTTCGTATCGATCGAGCTGCAGCTGAGCGGTTTTTTCTTGCGTAGCTTTTCGGTTTTCAGTGAATGGCTCGTTTCCCGTTACTCGTCAGAAGGCAACTCAAAACCATCGAAAGTCTCGCCATCATAGTAGCGCAATAATTCTTCCGTCGATAATAAGGAAGACGTCATTTCTTCCTGTGCCTCATTGACCTCTCGAAGTTGTGCAAGATAAGCCGCGTAGGCTTCTGCCAACTGCCGATAAACAGCTTGCCGCGAAGTTCCTTCCCCTTGGATCGTCGGCAATTCACGGATAAAGGCCCGATAGACGGGACGGTTTTCCTGCCATTCGATCGGCAACTCAATTACTTGAAGCTGGGCTTCTTCAAACCATCGTTCCATTGCTCTCCCTCATTTCTTTTCTTATTATCGTCAAGTTGGCAGCAAAGGTCAATCGGTGAGCAAAAAAACACAGAACAAGCGCTGAAAGAAATTGACCTATCCGCAAAAGTTCGCTTATTGGGCTAACTTTTACGGATGCGGCAATTTATCTGCTTGTTCTGTGTGTTACTCGTTTTTATGCGGCAACATACGCATATTTTTCAATGTTTTGTCGGATCGTTTCAATCATGTCTTCATCTTGTAAGCCAGTGATTTCTGCAATAACTTCCGGTAGTGATTTTTCATCCAAAAGTGCTTGTAACTGTTGGCTTTGCTCATCTTCAGGGTCTTTGTAGTTGAAGATCATGCCGATCGTTTCATAGAGATGATCTGGCTGCATGTTGCGTTTTTCTAACTCAAGGACTGGTCGAATAAAGCGTTCTTCGGTTCCTAATTTGCGGACAGGTGTCCGTGCCACCCGTGTGATGGCATCGGAAATGTGTTTGTTTTTAAAGCGTTGGATGATTTTTTCGATATACCGTTCATGTTCTTCAGGATCAAAAGCCCATTTCTCAATTAAAAGCCGCCCAGTTTCTTCGAGAACGGATTTTAATTGGATCACCACTAAATGGTCCTGCATCGCTTCATCGATCGTCTGATAGCCTTGGAGGGCGCCTGTGTACGCTACCGTAGCATGACCCGTATTGACACTGAATAATTTCCGTTCAATGTACGGTTCCAGGTCCGCCACATAATGGACCCCTTGCAGATGGATCGAGGATTTCATCCCTGACTCTTGGATCACCCATTCGCAAAAAGGTTCTACTTGAACGAATAAGGGATCTTCATGATGTTGCAGCGGTACGATGCGGTCCACCGCTGCATCTGGAAAACCAACCGTCGCTTCTAACGCGGACCAATCCGCAACGTATTTTTGCACTTCGCTTTTTAAAAAGGTCGATCCGCCGATCATGTTCTCACAGGCGATCACATCAATGGCTGGCTTGTCTGGGTGTTGCTGACGTGCTTCTAAGCCTTTGGCGATCAGCTCAGCGATATGCGGCAAAATGTTGGGACCAATGGCGGTCGTAAGGATGTCTGCCTCGGCGATCGCTTGGATCACCGCTTCTGGTTCTTTAGCATTGTTCAATCCTGTCACATGCTCGATGTGGATCTGTTCTTGGGTCTCATCGGCTAATTCGATGGTATACCCTTGTCTTGCTTTTAAGGCGTCAATGATCGTTTCATTGACATCAATAAATGTGATTTCAAAGTTGTTGGCAGCCAATATCTCGCCGATAAAGCCGCGACCAATATTACCTGCACCAAAGTGAACTGCCTTCATGTCTTGTCTCCTCCTTAAATCCTTATGCCACGGTCAAACTTTGGGCGATTTCTTCTTTATCTAAGGCATCCGCCAATTCGACAACGTTATCGATATCGCTGCAAAAGAGGGCGATTTGTTGGACCAATTGCAGATGATCTTCTCCTTTGCCCGCGATGCCGAAAAGGACGGTGACGATTTTTTCTTCGTCCGCGGTACCGAAATTCACGCCATCCGGCACTTGTACGATACAGATACCTGATTTTTTGACGTATTTTTTGGCTTCATCCGTACCGTGAGGAATCGCAATAAAGTTCCCCATATAGACTGAGAGCATCTCGTCACGCTCAAGCATGGCTTCGACGTATTCTTTTTCCACGCAGCCTGCCGCCAGCAGTTTTTCGCCGCAGTAACGAATGGCTTCTTCTTTGGTCGCAAATTGTTTGTTCAATTCAATCATGTCTTTTTCTAATACTTGCATTCGGCTCATCCTTTCTTAATTTGCTGCTTTGATCGATGCTACGATCCGTTGATAGTTCGTCGTTCCCATCAAATTATTGACAGATAGGTGGATCGCTTCTGGCGCTGACGTTTGCGCTTGCGGCGTTAAGGCTTCTTTCGTGATCACCAATGAAGAGGCGTTGGCATGGAGATCATTGATATGGCTTTTTCTGATCGGCATCGTCAGAGCTTCTTTGGCTAAAAGATCTTGGAAGACTTTCTGAGCCATCGTTGCCGAACCTTTGCGATCATCGTGGGCCAAAATGATTTCACTGACTTGCTTAAGGTCATTGGCGGAAGGAACATCTGCCTGGTTGCCTGCTTCAGACGTTTTTGCTGACTCCCCCGCTGTCTTAGTCCCTGACAATGTGGCTACGATTTCATCATACCGTGGAGAGTTCAGGAAATTTTCAACCGCGACGAAGGTCGCATTTGGCGCTTTTTGTTTGGCACGTTCTTGCAATTCTTCTTGAGTGACGATCAGCGTATTGGCATCGTCCGTCAAATTGTTGATGGCGGAATTCGAGACATTTTGTGGAAGACCCGCTTCTTTGACTTTTTTACGTAAGATCGATGCCCCCATAGCACTGGAGCCCATGCCTGCATCACATGCGAAGATGATACGATTGATGCCAGTCATTGGTTGAGCCGCCAAGCCTTTAGCGCTGAGTTTTGCTGCTTGCGTTTGTTGTACTTTTTCTTCAAAATTATCCACTGTATCCTTCGCATCCGCTTTCAAAATTGCGGCAGCGACGATAAAGGACACGCCTGCTCCTACGGCAATTCCGGCTAAGACAGAAACGACACTCATCACCGAGTTGAATGGCGTCATTGCTAAGATCGCAATGATCGAACCTGGTGAAGCAGGTGCCCGTAAGCCTGCACCTAGCAATTGGAAGGTAAAGCTTCCTGATACACCGCCGGCAATCACTGCTAAGAACATCAATGGTTTCATCATGACGTATGGGAAGTAGATCTCATGGATCCCACCGATAAAGTGAATGATGATCGCTCCAGGTGCCGAAGATTTCGCTGCTCCTTTTCCGAAGAAAGTGAAGGCTAGCAAGACTCCTAAACCAGGTCCAGGATTGGCTTCTAATAAGTAAAGGATCGATTTCCCAAATTCGCTGACTTGCTCAGTGCCTAGTGGTGTCAAAATTCCATGGTTGATGGCATTGTTTAAGAATAAGATTTTTGCTGGTTCAATAAAAATATTGGCTAATGGAATCAAGTGGGCATTGACGATCACTTCTACCCCTGCTGCCATTGCTTCTGTCAAGGTGTTAACAACTGGCCCGATTGCTACAAAGCCCAGTAATGCTAAAGCAAAACCGATCAAACCTGATGAAAAGTTGTTGACCAACATTTCAAAGCCAGCGCGAACTTTGTCTTGGAAGATCTCGTCAAATTTCTTGATGACCCAACCGCCTAAAGGACCCATGATCATCGCACCCAATAGCATTGGGATATCCGTTCCGACGATGACCCCCATCGTTGCGATCGCCCCAACCACGGCTCCGCGGTCACCAGCAATCACTTTCCCGCCAGTATACCCAATCAAGATTGGGATCAAATACGTCAGCATTGGACCGACCATCGTTGCAAAGGCTTCATTTGGTAAATACCCATCTGGAATAAATAATGCCGTTAATACACCCCATGCAATCAATGCGCCGATATTTGGCATCACCATACTCGACAATGTACTGCCTAATTTTTGAACTTTTGCTTTTACTGATGATTTGGCTGCTTTTTGTGTCTGTTCCATTTTTTTCTCTCCTCTCGTCTGCTTACACCCTTATTGTAGGCGCTTCCCAAAACGGTCGAAAGTCGTACTTTGGCACAAAAAACTGTGCCAAAACTTGTAGCCAAATGGATAGAACAAAAAAAGGCGAGCAGCCCCTGCACTCGCTTATTTTTGTTATGTTTCACGTGAAGCATTTCTATCTGGTTTTTGCCAAAACGCAAAAAAAAAAACGTGTACCCGCTCCTTCTACACAAGGTAGAAAGAGCAAGTACACGGAGGCAGCTCATTCACGCATTTCGTTCGCTGCTCTTGTTGCAAGTCAGTCTGCTGCTGATTGCTTATTCTTCTGCCAGCAAAATCTGTTGGATCTCTTCAACCGATTCGGCATCACTAAGCGCCCGAACATTTTGCATATCGGAACAAAAAAAGGCGATTTCTTGCAAAACAGCTAATTGCTGCTCTTTTAGGACGACTACGAAAAGGATCGTAGCGATTTTGGGCTGCTCCTTCGTGCCGAAGTCGACGCCATCCGGCACTTGGATCAAAAAGAGCCCTTCTTCCTTGATCCATTGCTGGGCTTCTTCTTCCCCATGGGGCAATGCCACAAAGTTGCCGATGTAAACACCTGCTTTTTGATGGCGCCGCAAAAGGCTTTTGACATAGGGGAAGGAAACGATCTCCTGGTTGACTAAGTACTCGCCAATTTTTGTCAGAGCCTCTGTGGCATCGGTAAAGTGTTGATCCAACAAAATCCGCTCCTGTGGAATATACATCGCTGATCCCTCCTATTGTTTTACTTCTTCAATCAAAAGCGAAGAGAGTAACTGATAAATAATCGAATCATTGCCGGAATTAAAAATCTCCGTATTTAGATCATTCATAATGATCGAACCACTGATCTTCCCTAACATCTGAGAGCTTGTTTCATTGATAGGATACGGCGCAAGCATGACTAATAAACGGGTAACAGCGATTTCTTTTTTATCCATCGCTAAAAGCGGCAAAGGCTGTTTCAAGTCGAAAATACGAAAAACTGGTTGCAGGATCGCCGAACTCGCCGCGTGAAACAAGGCAAAGTGAGTGTCAGGAATGCCCACTGGCGCTTGGAAGTAGCGCCTTAAGAGACGATCAACAACTTTCTCACGATCCAAAACAACATGTTCATCAAAAGACGTCAGCACCAGCTGCAACGTTTCTTCCAAGTCCGCTGGGTTATCAATGGTCTGCACTTGAAACAGCGCCAATAGCTGGTTAATAGCTTCGATAAAAGCCAAGACCGCTTCATAGGATTCCTCTTTGACCAAAGCAGAGGGCGCTTTTTTGGCGGAACGTTTTTTCTGACTAATGGCTTGGAAGGCCTTCTTCAACTCTTGAATGTCTTCTTCTAGCAGGATCGGTGAAACGAGTTTGTATTCTCCTTGATACCCTGGCAGCAATGAAGTCGAGATCACCAAGTCATAGGTCTCCTCGATATTTTCCCGTTTGACATCCCCCACTCGAAAGAAGGTGATTTGATTGATAAAGGGAAAATGTTTCCGCAGCTGCATCTCTAACAAACTGATGGAGGCTAATCCGCTAGGAGAGATCCCTGCAATATTGACTTCTAACACTTTCGGATTTTTTTCCAACGAATTGGCAAAATGCAGGACCATATAGGCGATTTCTTCTTCCGAGAACTGCTGCTGCGGAAAGACTTGCGGCAAATGATTGCGAATCCCGCTGGCGATCTCGACATACTGGTTCATGATTTTTTCTAGGATAGGGTTGTTCAAATGATCTTCTTCTAAAATCGCCCGCGTCATCACTCCTGAGATATGGGTCAGCAGCATTTTATACAAGTTCGTGTCTTCATAAAACGCCACTTCCGTTTGCTCACTGACCAATTCGATCAAGCGTTTTACACGATAAGCCAAGTCGGTATCAAAATGGTCATCAAAAAAATCACGATCAAAGGAATTAGCAAAATCACCTAGTAACACGGCAAAAAAGACGATTTCGTTGATGGAATAAAGCAGTTTCGTCTTTTCGGCGATCTGAGCAAAAATCTTTTTCGCCACCTTCAGCAAGTCTTTGTTGATCTGACTCGGGTACGTCTCTTCTTCCACCGTGTAGCCCAAAGCTACCCGATCCATGGCTAGCGCCAGCATCAAGACGATAAAGGCCAATTTGCGGTCACTAAGTTCTTTGAACTGCGGCTCGATGGTTTCTCGAATCAGCCGCTGGGCTAGTAATAGATGGTCACGGGACAGAAATTGAAAAATAAACGGGGCTTCATCATCGGTTTCCAGTAAATGGAAAAATTGGTACTCATTGATCTCCATCACTAGTGTATTGGCTGTGATCAACCGCCGGTACTTTTCGGAGCCTTCGATCTCATACCCTTGATTGCGCACGATCCTTAACGGCAGCCGTGCGAGACTTTCTTCTAGTTGTTTGATATCTGAAAAAAACGTCGTATTGCTGATTTGGTAGCGATCCAAGAAAAAATGACTAGATACAGGCTTCGTGGCGGTAGTCAGTTGCAGCAAAATACGATGTTGTCGCTCACTAGCCGCGAATTCTTGATCGGTATCTGCCATAATGGCTTCTTGCAATTGGCGAATGCTCGTTTCTGATGCAAAAATTTGGAAATGACCACGACCGACCTTCTCTAAGGTAGCTCCTACTGTTTCCAGGGATTTTTCTAGATTAGCCAGTTCACGGTACACCGTTCGTTTACTGACTTTTAAGACTTGCATCATGCGATCTAAAGAAACCGGACCGGTACTATTCATCAATTCCGTTAATAAAAGTGTTTCACGATTGGTCAAAAACATAGTCGACTCCTTCTGTCAGTAACTGACGATACGCATCTGTCGTCAATAAATCATCCACCACCAGTAAAGGAACATCTGGGATCGGGCACTTTTCTGCAAGTTCTTTCGGGAGAATATAGACTGTCGTAGGATCAAGAGCTTGTCCTTCATATGCCATTTTTTTGACGGTCAAAGACAATGCTTGTTGGCGAGCCATTTTTCTTAATATCTCCACTGCCATCGTTTGTGAACCGCGTTTTTTTCCAGTATACAAAAAGATGATCGTTGAAAACCCTAGCGAACTTGCTGCTTCGATTTGTAGCGATTGTTGCGGATCCTGTTCTCTTCTTTGTAATTCTTGGATCAGCGGGGTATACTCATCTGCCGCCAAAAAATTATCTAACACATAATGCTGTGCGTGAGGTGTCTGCTTTTGGGCAATAGCTGCTAATTCCCGTTGGGTGATCACCAAAAGCGCGGGATCATCCGTCACACGATAAATCGACTGATAGCGGACAGGAAACGTTAGCTGGGCTTCTTCTAACTCTTTCTTTAGTATGCTGGCGCCGATTGCACTGGACCCCATCCCTGCGTCACAGGCCACGACGATCTCCGTCACTTTCTTCATTTTCGGCATCTTACGCTCCTCATTTTCTGTATTGGTCTTCCGTTTTAATAGCACACTAGCAATTGCAAACGATACGACCGTACTCACGACAATCCCAGCTAAGACACCTAGGATCATAGAAGCCGGTGTATTGAGTAAAATCGCCAAAATCGAGCCCGGGGACGCCGGTGCTCTCAAGCCTACTCCTAAAAATTGGAAGATCAGTGTACCGCTGAAACCGCCAACGATCGGACCGAGCAACACCCAAGGATCGAGCAGAACAAATGGGAAGTACACTTCATGAATCCCACCAATGGCCTGCACAAAAATGGATGCTGCGGCATTCGTTCGGTTTCGCTTTGAACCAAAGAAAAGATACGCCGCTAAGACCCCTAATCCCGGACCGGGATTGGCCTCGATCAAAAATAAAACCGACTGACCGTTGACTGCCGCGGCTTCGATTCCTAGCGGCGTAAATAGTCCATGGTTGACAATATTATTAAAAAACAAAACCTTCAATGGTTCTACAATGATATGAATAAAGGGCAAGACGTTTTGCCGAACGAAATAATCAACGAGCTGATAGCTGCCGAGACTGAACCAATTAAAAAGCGGCGCCAATAGGAAATAACTACCTAAAAAAAGGAGTCCGCCAAGCGCACCTGCAATAAAATTGCGCACCAGCATCTCATAGCCACTTTTGACCTTACTAACGAACGAATCACTGCGATACAACAGCCAGCCTGCCAGTGGTCCCAGTAGCATCGCCCCAAAGACTTGGGGAATATCCGTTGCGAGAATAGCCCCTAAGACCGCCACTGCTCCTACGACCCCACCTCGCTCAGGTGCCAACATTTGCCCACCTGTATAAGCAATCATGAGGGGCAGCAACACAGTCAAGACCCCTTGTTCCATTTGCTGGATCACTTGTTGATCGACTGAAAAAAAAGGCAGCAGGAATGAAATCAGCATCCACGCAATAAAAATACTTAGATTCGGCATCATCATGCGAGAAAGATAATTCGTATAAAACTTAACCGTTATCATTTTTTCTCTGGAAGACGAGGTCTTGTTCATTTTATCCGCTTCCTTTCTCTTTTCTATTATAAGATGTTCTGGCAAGACTTAAAACAAAAAAAGCATACGTTTTTTTTAACAGAAATCAAAAAAAGCTGACGTAAAACGCCAGCTTTTGAAATAGCTTCAATTGATTTAGTTTACGCGTACCGCGAAATCTGGTGAGTAATAAGAGTAACTGCTGACAGAAACACTTTGACCAGGTGTTGGTGCATGAATGTATTGTCCGTTACCCATAGCGATCGCCACGTGATGCGTGCTTCCACGGCTACCCCAGAATAACAGGTCGCCAGCTTTTGCTTCGTTGATCGAAATCACCGTACCGGAAAATTCTTGTGCGTACGTTACCCGTGGTAATGAGATGCCAACTTTAGCAAATACATATTGTGTAAAGCCAGAACAGTCAAAGCCATCTGGTGTCGTACCACCCCAAACATAAGGGGTACCAATGTATTTCATTGCTTCTGCTACGATTGCTGAACCGTTGACCGTTTGTGCGGGTGCAGGAGTATTGCTTGCACCATTGCCGCTATTGTTCGATCCTTGGTTGTTATTGCTATTGTTATTGTTGGCAGGCGTCGATGGTGTCGTATTTGTTGAACCGCCACCTTGTGATGAACTGCCTTGCGTAGTATCAGTCGTCGTACTAGAATTTGTTGTGGAGCTTGATGTCGTTGAATTCGACGTTGAAGACTCGCTTGATGCTGCTTCCTGAGTAGTTGCTTCAGCTGCTGCCGCTTCTTGAGCCGCTGCTTCTTGTGCTGCTTGTTCACGAGCTGCTGCTGCCGCCGCTTCTTCTGCAGCGATGCGAGCTTGTTCTGCTTCGTATTCTTCTTTTTGTTTTTCTAAATCAGCTTTTTCATCTTCTTTCGATGCTTGTTGAACAGCCAATTCCGCTTGCAAAACATTTAAATCAGCTTGTTTGGCTTGTAGATCCCCTAATTGTGTTTCTAATTCAAATTGGTTCGCTGCGATTTCTGCCAATTTATCGTCGTTTTCCGCTTTTTTCGCTTCAACTGCTTCTTGGTCTGCCTTTTGTTGATCTACAAGATCTTTGTTAGCATTGACGATCGTCGTCATTGCTTGCACACGACCAATGGCATCGGTTAAAGAGTCAGCTTCTAATACTGCATCAATAAAGTTCGTGCTTTGTCCATTGACTTGAACATCACGGGCTTGTTTTTGGATCGCTTCTTCACGCTTTTCGATTCTGACTTTCAAATCGGCAATTTCTTGCTTCAACTTTTCAGAATCCGCACGCAAATCCCCTTGTTGTTGCAACAAAGCTTGGGCTTTTTCATTGATTGCAGCCACGTCGCTTTCAAGTGCTGCTACTTGTGACTGGATGCTTGCTTGCTGGTTTTGCAAGTCAGAGATTTCTTGATTTTTTTCTTCAATTTTATTGTCAAAATCTGATGCAAAGACAAGTGTCGGTGCTGCTGCAGAAGTAAGAACAATTGAACTTACTAACAAGAAAGATAAAATTCGCTTTTTCACTCTTCATTCCTCCGGCTATTGCTTCCCCTAATATGGTTTTTTTATGTATAAATGCTTAAGAATACCTAAAGTCCTTCACGATAGTGTGATTGTAACACAGCCGTATGTCAGAGAGATAAAAGGAATATTACAAAAACATTTCAATCGCTGTTATTTTTATACCGTCAAACGCAAAAAAAAATGAAGCTATTCGTCTTTGAATAGCTTCATGAATGGAACGACTAAAAGGATAAACAAAATGATGTTCAATAAAAGCGTTGGTGCTAAAAAGCGGGAAACAAAGAATGACGTGCTAACTGATGCGATCTTAAATAGCAACTGGACGCCCAACGTCACAACTTCTAAGCTGGTAACAAAGATGATCATTCCGAAAAACATGGTAAATACATTTTGATAAAGCGTATTTTTCAAAATGTACATGATCCACACGATCAAGGGAAACGCCACCGTGTAGATGCCGATCACACCGACATAATACACGTCATAGAGACAGCCGATCACCAGCGCCGTGGTAATCAAAAAGTTTTTCGGCAAATACTTTGCGCCACACAAAAGGGCGATCAGCAAAAGATGGGCACTGGCGATATAATTGTCTTGGGTCCATTTTTCCAAAAAACGCGTCAGTTGTCCATCTGCCAACATCATCAAAAAGAAGACGCCCGCTGCCAGGTATTTGATGTAGTCATGCTTTTTCATGGCTATTCCTCACCTGCCAAGCGTTTGATAATCGTTACTGCTTGAATATCATACATTTGGGCATACGGTTTTACAAATACTTGGGTATCAAGACCAAACTCATCTTTGGTGGTACGGATCACTGTTCCGATCGCTAAATCGGCGGGCGAGTTCCCTCCTAATCCAGAGGTCTGCACGACATCGCCTTCCTTCAGCTCATTGTCCCCCGTCAATTGGGTAATGACTAAGGAACGTTCTTTTTGATCGTAACTACTTAGGATCCCAAAGTTTGACCCATCTTCGCCACTGATCCGAACCGGATAGTGGTTGGAATTCTGGTTTTCAGAAGTCAAAAGTTCAATTTTAGAAGAAGCTGCATTGACCTCAATGACACGACCAATCAAGCCTTTTTGTGACATGACTGCCATGTTGACCTCAACGCCATCTCTTGAGCCTCGGTCCACGATCAGCATATCTTGCCAAGTATCCGGTGACCGATTGATGACATTGGCGGAGATCCGTTCATAATTCGTCAAGGTTGCATTCAGCTCTAGCTCTTCTTTCAAGGCATCGATTTCTCTTTGCGCATTGTCCTTCGCTTGTTCCAGTTCCTCAAAACTGTCCAATTTCTCTTTTAAACGTTCATTTTCTTCATAGGTCACAAACAAATTTTTGACTGAATTGGCACCATTTTCGATCCAACGAAAAGGAGCGGTAATCACTTTATCGATAAAGCCAACGGAGTCATTGACCGTAGATTGCACGGCATTGGTGGAGTTTCCCGCTGCTCGGCGGGCGATCGTCACGCTTAATACGGTGACAACTAAAATCACAATAATCAATGTGATGATAATATTTTTATTAGGATTAAACTTTTTCACAAAGACACCTCAAATAATTCCAAACTGTAGTTCCAATTTTACCATTAATACCCTGCAAACAAAAGCTAAGTTGTCCGTCTTAATGTTTTTTTTGTAATTAAGTTTCTGAAATTTTCAACAAAAAAAAGAGACGTTCCGTCTCTTAATCACAACTTTGAATGACTGCTATCATCCCGCTGCTAAAGGAAAAACCTGCTGTTTGTGTCAGAAATTCATTGCTGGCATAAGAAGTTGGGTACGGTACTTGGACGTTTTCTAATAAATACTTGCTACCTGTCAACGTCAAATCTGTTACCGGCGTCAAACAGCAATACGCCAAATACTGCATTCCGGGTTCTTTTTCCAGTTGATAGGTGCCTGGTAAAAAGAACTGAACAACATTTTGACGATCTAAAAAACGCAGATTTGGGGCAAATGGACGAAACCGATCTTCTAAGGGCAGCCATAGATTGGCTAAAAGATGGTCGAGACGTCCCCCTGTTGCACCAATCAAGTCGATTTGCGCTTCTGGATAGCGGCGCAACGTCTCCACCAATGCCAATTGGGTATCTGTATCATCTTTTTCAGCAGGGGCTTGGATCACTGTCTTAACTTGTTGTTTGACCGCTTGCAGTTCTGCTACGGTCAGGGAGTCGAAATCACCGATTGCCAGATCGACTGGCCGTTGGTGCTGAAGCAAAAACAGGGCCCCACGATCAATTCCAATGTATTTATCATACGCCATCAACTGTGGCCAATTTTCAGGGCGCCCCCCTGCTGCTAACAAAATCTTCATTTATTGCAAAGCTTCTTTCAAGGCTCTGATTTGTGCTGCAGGTTCATCGGCATCGTAAATATAGCTTCCTGCTACGAAAACATTTGCACCTGCTTCCAGGCAACGTTTGGCTGTCTCAGGAACGATCCCGCCATCTACCTCGATATCATAATGATAGCCTTTTTCTTCTTTTAAAGCAGCCAGTGCCGCAATTTTTTCCAGTGATTCTTCAATAAAGGATTGCCCACCAAACCCTGGATTGACCGTCATAACTAACACTTGATCACACATGGATAAAACATGTTCAATGGCTGAAACTGGTGTGCCTGGGTTGATGACGATTTCTGCTTTGACATTTTCTGCCACAATCATTTGGATCGCACGATGGATATGAGGCGTTGCTTCCGCGTGGATCCCAATGATATCTGCTCCAGCTTCTGCGAAGGCATGGATATACTTTTCTGGCTCGGTGATCATTAGGTGAACATCCAACGGCAGTTTGGTAACTGGGCGAATCGCTTTAACGATGTTTGGGCCTAAGGTAATATTAGGGACGAAATGACCGTCCATCACGTCTACGTGAATGTAATCTGCGCCATGGCGCTCTACCAGCTCAATGTCTCTTTGAAGATTTGCAAAATCGGCACTTAAAATAGATGGTGCTAGTTTCATCATGCTTTTCCCTCACTTTTTCTTCTTTTTATAAACCGGACGTCGGTTTTCAATCTCTTCTAAAAATTGTACGTAATTCTTATAACGAGTCTCGGTGATCTCATTTGCTGCAACCCCCTGTTTAACTGCACAATCAGGTTCATTGAGGTGCATACACTCCCTAAAGCGGCAGTTGGAAGCTATTGCTAAAAAATCAGGGAAGAGCTTTGGTAACTCTACTGCTTCGATTTCCAGAAAATCGATTGAACTAAAACCAGGCGTATCGGCAACCAATCCATCACAAATCGGCAAGAGCTCCACATGACGGGTCGTATGTTTCCCCCGTCCGAGAGATTCTGAGATCACTCCTGTTTCCAATGCCAATTCCGGGACGATTCGATTCAATAGCGTAGACTTTCCAGCACCGGATTGCCCCATAAAGACGGTAATCCGCTCAGGGAAGTACCGTTGAAGTTCCAATAGATCTTCGCCTTCTGCTTTTGACGTGATCACGTGGTAGCCAATTGCTTGATAGGTCTCCTCAATTGCTTTCATTGCGGCAAGATCTTTCACAAGATCCGCTTTTGTCAAAAAGATGATCGGTTCGATTCCCTCATACTCTAAGGTCACTAAAAAGCGATCCAATAGGTTATAGGAGAAGTTCGGCTCAACTAGACTTGTCACGACCACTCCTTGATCCACATTTGCGACTGGCGGTCGAACCAGCTCATTTTTTCGCGGCAAGATCTCTAAAAGATAGCCGTCTGTTTGATTGCTACTTTCAAAAATCACTTCATCCCCAACCAAAGGAGTGATTTTTCGATTTCGAAAATTTCCTCGAGCGCGGGTTTGAAAGATTTCATCTTCTGATGCCACATAATAAAATCCGCTTAGCGCTTTGATGATTTGTCCCTTCAAACAATTTCCTCCTCGTTTTTTACTATTGTATCATATTTTCAGGTCTTCTCACTGGCTGAAAACACAAAAAAGCCTGAAGCGAATGCTTCAGGCATCAAAAAATCGGGAAGACAGGATTCGAACCTGCGACCCCTTGGTCCCAAACCAAGTGCTCTACCAAGCTGAGCTACTTCCCGATAATAAAAATGAAACAAATAAAAAGACTACGCGCCCAAGAGGAGTCGAACCCCTAACCTTTTGATCCGTAGTCAAACACTCTATCCAATTGAGCTATGGGCGCATATTAAGAAATGCCGAGGACCGGAATCGAACCGGTACGGTGATCACTC